>OBAQ01000029.1_pt1 | contig 192436 bp, 214 predicted proteins | sample 1517821 | NCBI WGS metagenome assembly OBAQ01 (sample SAMN04571705, study PRJEB22368) | human gut metagenome | biome: human gut; material: stool | host: Homo sapiens | place: Luxembourg | collected 2012-09-27
TGATCATTACCGCAAGATAGTTCGGTTCTCCCCAACCGTAAAATATTATGCTGGCCAGCAACAGAAGACAATTACGGGTTTCCGGCCGGACAAAAAAGTAGGCAATGCAGACAAGCGGCAGGAATATATAAACGAATGTCATTGATGAAAACAGCATCTTTTTTTAATCCTCATTGAATTTCACAAAGCCGGGAATATTAGAAATAGTGAAGCAGAAAACCAGAATGTCCGGCTTATATTCGAGAATCTCCCGCTTGTAGCGTTTCATGATTTTTTTCTCTTCGGCCACGGGCACGATCGGACTGTTGTTGGTACGAAAATATTTCAGCTCCGAGAAATTCTGCGGCAAGAACTGCAGCAGGTTTTCGCTCATGCTGGTACCGATAAGCATCACCCGCAGCCCGTTGCCGTCCGGGTTATGATAATGCTTGGTCATTTCGGTATCGTTGACGTCTTCGGCAAGAACCTTTTTCGGGTTATAATACTTGTATTCGACATCCAACAGTTTGTCTTCGGGATATTTGACGTTCATCTGAACAAAGGTTTGTCCCAGGGTGAAATCTTCGCGATCCCAGTCACCGCGAACCCGGCGTTTGTAAAAAATGTCATAGGCGTCTTCACCGACGCCCCGGCCGCGGGAAAATCTTTTGCAATCGTCTGCATCAGCTTGCGATAGCCGAGATAAGCGCCCCACTCCGTCCAATGATGTTCGGTCTTGAAAAAGACGAAGTTTTCCTTTGCGCCTTCCTGCAGCTCGGCCAGCGGATAAACCACGGGAAACGGCAATTCCGACATCATTCTTTTGATCGTTCCTTCGTTTTGGATTCCGCGAACCTTGTAATAAGGCTCTGCCGCCTTGGCATAAATGTCAATTTTGCCCGGCACCATCAGCATATAGGTTTTGATGCCCTGCCTGCGGAAAAAACGTCCGGCGGCGCTTAATTCCCGCAAAACGCGGTCTTCCGTCTGCCGGGACAGCTTCCGGATCTTTAACTGTTCGTTGTTAAAGAGCCAATGGGTCTTTTTGTTGAAAAAAGCGACCTTGTTGTTGATACGGCTGTTTAAGAGCATTTCCAGGCCGGAATAAAACGAGATGACCGCTTCCCGATAATTAAAGCGATCGTTAAACCAGGCCTCAAAATCCTGTCCGAAACGGTTATTCAGCCCTTGGTCGGAAAACAGCGGAACGTAGGCCGCCAGCCGCCGGTTTTCCTGAACGGACTTTTCTTCACGGCTGATTTTTGAGGCCGGCACCAGCAGGAGAAAGAAAAAAACGCAGACGAAAACGATGTCAATGCGGCTGCCGTGTTCCAGCAGTTTGAATCTGGACACGTAAGCCACCAAACCGTAAGCAAGCAGAAAAGAAACAACCGTCACCGTAAACAGCATGCAGAAATTGATGCCGTATTCTTTAAGATCGGCAAAAGCAAAACGATGACGACGCGCTTCAAACGCCAGTCGAAGCGTTTCACCTTTTTTTATTTTCGTCGTATATTCGTAAGGGTGCATGACGGAAAATGCCCGTTCCCCGCGGAACATCTCCCGGCCGTTGATTTTCAGGCCGCGGAAATCGGTTCGCGTAATCCGGCCGTCCCTGACCGGGCTTTTCAAAACAATTTTAACCTCTCCGTCGGCGGCAGCCTGCGCCGTCAGTTCATACGCACGCCATTTGGATTTCAGGCCGCCTTCAATTGCATAACAGCCGGACTTTTCCGTTCCTGCCGGACAGCGGTCGGAAGAAAAACGGAGCATGGACATCTTTGAAAATGTCAATCTGTTGTCTTTCCCGCCGGTTTTTAACAGGTCGAGCCGTACGGTTTTGTTGTTCCTGCTGTTTATAATCCCCGTCCATATGCCGCCGACGGAATACAGCGGCTGTGCCAGCGCCGCCAAAACTGCCGTCAAAACGACGGTGACGATCAAACGTCGATATCCCATAGTCTGTTCCTGATAGTTATGAATTTTAGATTCTGCTTAACCGAAAAGAGCTTCGGTTTCAAATGCTTTTTGATTTTTGTTCACTATTTTTGGCAGAAAAAAACGCTTTCTTCGCCAAATAATGTGAAAAAAACTTTATCGTTCTTCGTTTTTCCGACAATGCAGCGCGACGCTTTCGGCCGTAATCTGCCGGTAAATTTCCCGGCCGTTAGTTTCCATTACCCGGAACAGCCGACGGCTTTCTGCGGTATCCGCCGCCAGATTTTCAATTGAGGGAATCGGTTCAGACGCCGTCATAACGCCGTTGATCAGCACCTTTGCCGCCAGCGTTGCCAACGCCTGCCCTTCCCGACTCATTTCCGGCGAGGGATGAAAACCCCAGAAATTATGCTGATCCATATCTTTGCCCATACTGCCGACAAGAAAAAGGCTGCCTTGCCGGCCGGGGAAATAGCAAGGGGGAATTTCCCGCCGGGCGTTGATTTTCCGTATCGCCGCTTCAAAATTGTTGTAGTGGCTCACTTCGTCATCCAAAACCGAAGCAAAAGACACAAACGTCGACTGCGACTGACCGAGCGGACAATACGGCGACTGCGCCATTATCAGCAGCTGTTTCTGCACCTGCCGCCGCTCTGCCGGCGTATAGCCCAGTTCTTTCATTTTCTCCTGCATCATCTCTTCCAGCCTGAGTGCCGTATAGGCGCCGTGACAGTGAGCAACGATGTTTAAACGCCGGACGCGCAAAGCCGCCTCGTCCGCGCTCAGACGCCGTCGGCCGCGGTCGGTTGAAATCCGCGGCAAAAGAAACTTGTCGAAAATTTCCCCGACATACTTCGGATCCGTCGTTTCCGGCGAAAGCTCCCGATCAATGCGGATATTGCGGCCGTATTTTTCCATTTGTCTTCGACGGGCGAAACCGACGTTCATAAAATCGCCGAAATCGTACACCACGCCGTAAACTGCCGCTTTCTCATGCAAACCGTGTTCTTTCAGCAGCCGGTAAACGTCGCCGAGATATCCGTTCAGCGCCTTTTCGCTTCTGGTGCCGTCGCCGCCCAGCAGCAAGACGCCGAGTTCGCCGGCATCTATCGTTTCCACTCTCTGCAAACCGAATTCGTTGTCCGCACTTTTCTCCACCCGGCGGCAAAACGACACGCGACTGCAAAGGTTGTCATAGTCGCCGAGCAGCCGCCAGGCGGTTTTGCGGGAAACCGTATCGTTGGCGGCATTTTGCAACCCCGTTCGCATCACCGTTTCCAATTCCCGTTTATCGTCCGCTGCCGCCATCATTTCTCCGACCGCTTTATAAGCCGCGGTAAGCGAAGCCGGCGTATTGTCTCCCTTTTGCAGATACGAAGACAAAAGCCCGATGACTCGTCCGCGTTCTCCGGCATCAAACAAACCGATCTGTCCGAGATTGGAATAAAAGGCGTCATAGTTTTGCGGTTTCAACAACCGGGGAGTTTCCAACAGGGAAAAAATCTGCTCTTTCAGCGCCGGGTGGCGCGAATAAATCTGCCCCAGCGAGCGATAGAGGACGCGGGAAAAATCTTCTTTTTCCTTTGCCGGACGGAAAGCAGAATCGAGCATTGCCGCCGCTTCCCGGTCCGAAGCGCACAAAAGCGCGGCTTTTGCCGCCGCAGCCGCCGAATAAACACAATTTGCCTCAATTTTCGCCAATCCGGCTTCCGCCTCCGGAAACAAAGCTGCCGACAGTTCCGGTCGCCCGCTTAACAAATCGGGCATCAGATAATAGGCAAAAGGCGGACAGCGTTTAAAAGCGCGAACGACGTTTTTGACAACGTCTTCCGCCGGCAAATTGAGTGCCGCAGCGTTAAAAACGCGCGCCGCCGCCGGCCGAATATCGGCATTAAAACCTTTGTCCGCAGCCGTCTGTACCACGATCGGCAGCACATAATGCGACAATTCGGGATATTCTTTGACGACTTCTTCCATCGTTTTGTATGCCGCGGCAAAATCCCCAAAATCGCGATTGTCGGCGTCCGCTATCGCCGACAGCTGCCCTAAGGCTTCACTTTTAAGCATTTGCTTCTCCATTTGAAACATTTTTTATATTTTATCATAAAAAAATTTTTTGTCCATATCGGTTCGGCATCGCAGACAAAAAGCCCCTCCGCACAAAGCGGAAGGGCTTTTCTTTTCAGTTTCGAGGCTACCAAAGTTCCAGCGCCTCTCTCGGGGTCGGATAGTTTCCCCGCGTCAGTCTGTCCCCGATTTCCGGCGTATAAACGTATTCGCCGTCGATCGTATAAACAGAGCCGACGTCAATCCCCTTATACGAGAACATCGGAAAATCGAGCAGTTCGCCGATTGCCAAATCCCCGTACCAAAGCAGCTGCAAAACGTAAAAATACTGTTTCGGCTCGTTACCGGTCGGATAAACCGAACCGTCGGCCTTTTGCAGCAGCAGCCATTTGCCGGCACCGGTCAGATCGCCTTCGTTAACCTTTTGCAGGAACGTCGAACGAACAAAACCGGCCTTGCCCATACGCATGGCGGCAAGCGTAACCACCGCCATCTGTTGTTTGCTCAAAACAACCTCCGGGTTGAGATGGCCAACGACGAGCGGCTTCCAGTCGCGGGCAACGACGTCAACGGCCTGATCATAGGTCATGCCTTCAAAATCGAAGTCCCTGACCGGCCGGTCGTTGATAAACTTGAAGCCCACCAAAGCACGCGGACAGTCATCGGAAACTTTTTCCTGTACGCCGTCGAGATAGGCGCGCGCCACGATGACTTCGTCAAACGCCCGGTCATATACGACCGTCGGTTCGCCCTCTCCCTCGTCTTCGGCGGACGAGCAATTGCGCCAGGTGCCGATCAGCGCAACCAACAGCGACAGCAGCAAAAGCCACCACATCCATCGATCGCTCCGGCCTTGCTCCGGCGTTTCCCGTTCCGGCGACGGCGTTTCGGCAGTCTCGGAATCAGGTTCAGTCTTCGGTTTGCGTTTACACATCCGGCAAAGTCCGAACCACAGGGCAACCGTTCGGAGAGCAATCGCCGAACCCAGGGGTTTCAACCGTTTAAACAGCCAGACCGCCCCCAGATACAGCCCCTTTCCGACATAGAAAAGCAAGAGGAAAGGAACGATAACCAGGCCAAGCAGCAGTTTTGCCGCCGTAAACAAATCGTAGCGTACGGAGAATTCCCCATGCCACCATTGACCGCCAGGGGTCTTTACTGAAAAAATGTTCTTCATAAAAAACAGTTTTTATTTTGTTAAACAAAGATTTTTTGCAAAAGCCTTCGTGTTTCCGCGGATTTCACCGTCATCGAAAAACGAGTCAATCCGCCGCTGCCTTTATACAAAGAAACAGGCCAAATAATTCCACACAATAACTTTTTCAACTGTTTTTCAGTGTAATACGGTTTGCCGGCAGCGTCAACAGGAATTTGTCAAATTTTGGCAGTTTATGATTTTTTATTCTGTCTGTTCCGCCGGGTGTTCAGATTCATATTTCCGGCACAATTCCCATTCCATCTGATAGTTGGTCAGGTTGTCCAGCTTATCCTGTTCTTTTTCCAGCACCTTTTCAAAGGTCGTGATCAGCGGGCCAAGTCTGGCCTGATAGTACTTCATCAGTTCTTCGGCTCCGTCTTCTCCCTGTTCCGGCGAAGAAACCTTGACCGCCTTGACGTCGCGCACCGCCTTTTGCAGTTCGTCGCTGATCAGCGGCAGAAAATATTCCAGCACAAGTTTGTTGATGCGCTGGTGCACCTGTTCGTGACGGATCACCACCGAAAAGCGGCAGCTGTCCTTGTCCAGATCTTTGGAAACATATATTTCCGGCTCTTTGAAACCGAAGAAAAATTCCACTTCCGCCGGCAAAACGCAGGTGGCGCCGGCATCAAGCCGCCGCACGGTATAACGCCGCAAGCGGAAAGAACTGCGGGTGCCGACACGCGCCAGCCCGTCGACAAAAAAGCCCTTTTCCGCACCGGAAGCCTTGGCGGTAATCTCGTCCGTCGAAAGATTAAAGTCGTGAACCAGCTGTCCGTAAGAGGTTTTGAAGGTAACCGCCGGCATTGGATTGAGCGCGTTGCAGGAAATGAATTCGCCGTAACTCCAGGCATCTGCCCGGGAACTGCCGGCAAGCAGGGAAAACACCGCAAAAATCAAAGCTTTCTTCATCGTTTCTTCCATTGTTCTTTTTTGATAACAATATTTTTACCATTAATTGATTAATATAAATTTAGCGTCAAATTAATTTTCGGGGAAAAAGACATGAAACAACTGCTGAACGCCGTCTTCGCAATCTGCTGCGCGGCCCTTCCCTGCCGGGCGGGGGAAAACCCGCCGGAAGCGGAATATGCCAGACTCGGCAAAGCGGCCGCGGCGGAAATGCTGACCCGTTTCGACAGTATGGAAAAGCCGAAGTTTCAACGCGCTTACGATGATTATCTCAACGATCTGAAAATTATTGCCGAAACCGGCCGTGCGCAAGACAACCGGGAACTGTTCAACGACCTGCTGGAAATGAACAGCGAAGAGGAATTCGTCTATTCGCAGACCAAAGGGCACATCCGGGCGGGCTTCGGCCAGCTGATGCGGCCCCGATCCCGTTAAAGTGTCCGCGCACGGATTTTTAAAATCGGCGAAAAATCGGCATTTCTGCCCGTTTTTATGCTTTTTTTACCCCAAAATAAGCAATTTTTGAATATTTTTGTTGTTTTTATGTCAAAGGTGGTTTATGAATCTGCTCTGACCAACCTAATTGTTTTTTAACTGCAAACAAAGTGAGAATCTAAAAAATGTCTGATCCCATTGATACCAAAATTGTCAGCAGACTGGCAGCCATCCTCAAGATGAACGATCTGGCCGAACTGGAATACGAAACCGAAACCTGCCGGATTTCCCTGATTAAATCGCATGCGCCGCTGCCGCCCGCGCCGGCGCCCTTTACCCCTGCTCCGGCTCCGGTTCCCGCCGCTCCCGCCACTCTCGCCGAAACGCCTGCCGTCGCCGCGCCGGCTGCCGACAATGCCGCCGATCTGTCCAAACTGCCGGGCTGCGTCAAGTCTCCGATGGTCGGCGTCGTTTATCTGTCAAGTGATCCGAACACCCCCAACTACGTCAAAATCGGCGATACCGTTGCTCAGGGCGACACCGTCTGCCTGATTGAGGCGATGAAAACCTTTAACCCGGTTAAAGCCCACACCGCCGGCAAAGTTACCAAGATTCTGGTTGAAAGCGGCGATCCGGTCGAATACGGCGAACCTCTGATCGTGATTGAATAAGCCATTTTTAGCTTAAAGGAAAATGTTATGTTTGAAAAAGTACTGATTGCCAACCGCGGAGAGATCGCCCTGCGCATTCATCGCGCCTGCCGCGAAATGGGCATCCGCACCGTGGCGGTGCATTCCGAAGCCGACGCCAACGCCATGCACGTCCGTCTGGCGGACGAAGCCGTCTGCATCGGTCCGGCCCGTTCAATCGACTCCTACCTTAACAAGTCGGCGATTATTTCCGCCGCTCTGGTCACCGGCGCGGACGCCATTCACCCCGGTTTCGGCTTCCTTTCCGAAAACGCGGACTTTGCCGAAATGGTCGAGGAACACGGCATCACCTTCATCGGCCCGACCGCGGCGCAAATGCGCAAAATGGGCGACAAAATCACCGCCCGCCAGGCAGCGATCGAAGCCGGCATTCCGGTCACCCCGGGTTCTCCTTCTCTCGACACTTTGGAAGACGCCAAAAAATGGGCGCATGAAATCGGTTATCCCGTCATTATCAAAGCCAAAGACGGCGGCGGCGGCAAAGGCATGAAAGTCGCCTTCGGCGACGACGACATCAAGGAGGCCTATACCATGGCCCGTGCGGAAGCCAAAGCGGCCTTCCCGACCGATGTGGTTTATATGGAAAAATACCTGCAAAAGCCGCGCCATATTGAAATGCAGATTCTGGCCGACAAATACGGCAACGTGGTTCACTTGGGCGAACGCGACTGTTCCATTCAGCGCAACAACCAGAAAGTGATCGAAGAATCGCCCTCGCCGGCCTTAAACCAGGCGCAGCGGGAAGAAATCGGCGAAATCGTCCGCAAGGCGATTGCCCAAATCGGTTATTTCAATGCCGGAACGCTGGAATTTCTGTATGAAGACGGCAAATTCTATTTTCTGGAGATGAATACCCGCCTGCAGGTCGAACATCCGGTAACCGAAGCCGTCAGCGGCATTGACATCGTCCGCGAACAAATCCGCATTGCCAGCGGCGCCGCGCTCGGCTTTGAACAAAAGGACATCAAGTTCAACGGTCATGCAATCGAATGCCGGATCAACGCCGAAAACCCGGAGACTTTCACTCCCTGCCCGGGTAAAATTACCGAATGGCATGCGCCGGGCGGCCTCGGCGTACGGGTGGATTCCGAAATTTATTCGGGTTACGCCATCCCGCCGTTTTATGACAGCATGATTGCCAAGCTGATCGTGCACGCGCCGACCCGCAACGCCGCCATCATGCGCATGCGCCGGGCGTTGGAAGAATTTGTCATTGAAGGCGTGCAGACGACCATTCCGCTGCATCAGGAAATCATTTCCCAGCAGGAATATATCGACGGCATGTACAACATCCATTGGCTTGAACATTACATGAAAGCCAAACAGGAGAAAAAACAGACGTCCTAGATATTTCCTCCGGTAAACCGGGAGCAGTCTGTCAGGCATCAAAACCAAAACTCCCCGTCGGAACGGGGAGTTTTTGTGTAAAAAAAATCCCAAGCTATGCCGAGAAATATTTTTGCGTTTTGAACGCTGCCTGCTACGCATCATCAAAAGACGGACATTTTCCCTCAACTTAACTACGCATGGGCAAACCGTGTTTGAGCGTCACCCGTAAAAAATCGCCCTTCCTTCGGGGGGAAAAGCCTGTATTGGCAATACCGTCAAAGCCGGAAGCCGCTAATTTTCCGTAGCCGTCACAGAGAAATAAAACTCGGCGAACCGTAAAAAAGCACTTCGTTCTGCCTGCAAGTCAGGCATGCAAACAAATCCGGTTAAGTATCACCCGTAAAAAACAGGCCGACCTACGAGAGAAAAAGCTTGCCGGCCAACCGAACGGGACAACTTCTCATAACTAAACCCGGACGGATGATATCCATTATTTGGTCAGAGGAACCTGCAGTTTAAGAATAAAATTCAGCCTTTCGAAGAAGACCCCGTTTTTTCCTTTTGTTTTTTCAGTCTTTTTCTATTGACGACGATGCTTTTTCTCCTTACTCCGTTTCCTCTTTGTTTTCCTCTTCCCCCGACAGTTCCTCGTCTTCTCCCCTGCTTCGCGGATCAAAAAAACGTCCGTCACGTCGACGATCCGCATGGTAACCGGGATCAACCGGAATAAGGTCTATCTTTGGGTTATAAAAATTGTACAGTTTGTTATAAATGTCCCAGTTAAAAGTTTGTCCTATTTCAACTTTATCGATTTTTTGCCGGGAGTATCCCGTTTGGTTCGGCAACGCTCTCTAATCTCAATGACAGTTTTTTCCGACAACGGTAAAATTCCCTTCCCTGTTGTCTTTTCAGTATTCTTCTGATCGGCATGGTAAACTCTCTAACCCGGTTAAAACAAAACTCCCCCTGAAGACTCAAGACGACGGGATTGCCGTATGGCCATAAGCTCTCTGCCCCCGGCCCGGCCGGAAGTTTTCGGAATACAAAAAACCTCCCGTTTTCGGGAGGTTGACGGACAAGGAAAATCACTTATCGGGAAAAGCCGCCAGATCATCGGCAATCATCCGATAAAAGGCCGCATCTTCTTCGCTTGCGGCGTTTTCCAGTCTGTCTGCTGCTTCTTCCTGCGTAACATTTTTACGGGCAAGCGCCTTTTCGGCTGAAATCGCGCAGACATTATCGACAATCTGAACCACACCGTTGCCGACAAAAAACTTTTCTTCCGCCTTGCCGGCCTCGTTTAAAAGCTGAACAATGCCCGGTTCCAGCCGGACGATGCTCGGCGCGCGGCCGGCAATCACGGTCAGGTTGTCCGGGCAGCCCGGCAGCACGATCCCCGCATACATTCCGCTTTTTATCGTTTTGTCGGGCCTTGCCAGCACCAGTTTGACTTTTTCCGCCATTTGATTCCTCTTCTATTCGCCGCCTTTTTTCATTTTTTCCGCTTTTTCCAAAGCCTGTTCAATGGTGCCGACCATATAAAAGGCCTGTTCGGGAACGTCGTCGTGCTTGCCTTCGAGGATTTCCTTAAAGCCCTTAATGGTATCTTCCAGCTTGACAAACTCGCCTTTGGTGCCGGTAAACACCTCGGCGACAAAAAACGGCTGCGACAAAAAGCGCTGGATCTTGCGGGCACGGGAAACCGTCAGTCGGTCTTCGTCGGAAAGTTCGTCCATGCCCAGAATGGCGATAATATCCTGCAGCGATTTATATTTCTGCAAAATTTCCTGTACGCCGCGAGCTACCCGATAGTGTTCTTCGCCGACAACCGACGGCGACAGTACGCGGCTGGTGGAATCGAGCGGATCGACCGCCGGATAAATGCCCAGCTCGGAAATGCTGCGGCTCAGCACGGTGGTGGCGTCCAGGTGGGCAAAAGTGGTGGCCGGCGCCGGGTCGGTCAGGTCGTCGGCCGGTACGTAAACCGCCTGCACCGAGGTAATTGACCCGTTTTTGGTCGAGGTGATGCGTTCCTGCATGGCGCCCATGTCGGTACCCAAAGTCGGCTGATAGCCGACGGCCGAAGGAATGCGCCCCAAAAGCGCGGAAATTTCCGATCCCGCCTGAGTAAAACGGAAAATGTTGTCAACGAAAAACAACACGTCCTGATGCTCCACGTCGCGAAAATATTCGGCTTCCGTCAGGCCGCTCAAAGCCACGCGGGCGCGCGCCCCCGGCGGTTCGTTCATCTGTCCGTAGACAAGCACGGTTTTGGAGTTGCCGCCTTTTATGTCGATAACTCCGGACTGGATCATTTCGTTATACAGGTCGTTGCCCTCGCGGGTGCGCTCGCCGACCCCGGCAAAGACCGAATAGCCGCCGTGGCCTTTGGCGATGTTGTTAATCAGTTCCATGATCAGAACCGTTTTGCCGACTCCGGCGCCGCCGAAAAGGCCGATTTTGCCGCCTTTGGCATAGGGTTCCAGCAGGTCGATGACCTTGATGCCGGTGGTGAGAATTTCCGTTTCCGTCGACTGTTCGGTAAAAGACGGCGCTTCCCGGTGAATGGAAAAATAATCCCTGGCTTCGACTTTGCCGCGGCCGTCCACCGGATCGCCGGTCACGTTGATGATGCGGCCGAGCAGTCCCGGCCCGACCGGCACCTCGATCGGCTTGCCGGTGTTCTTCACCGGCTGGCCGCGGGTCAGACCGTCGGTCGTGTCCATGGCAATGGTGCGAACCACGCCTTCGCCCAGCTGCTGCTCCACCTCAAGCACCAGCCTTTTGCCCTGATTGTCGCATTCAAGCGCGGTATAGATGTTCGGCAGGTCGTCCAGACTGTCAAACTTGACGTCGACAACGGCGCCCATCACCTGAAAAATATGTCCCGACTGTTCTGTTTTTTCGCTCATCAAACACTCCTTAATCCTGCTCTAAATTGCCTCGGCGCCGGCAATAATTTCCACCAGTTCGGTGGTGATCGCCGTCTGCCGCATGCGGTTATACCTCAGCGTCAGACGGGAAATCATGTCGCCGGCGTTGCGGGTCGCGTTGTCCATTGAGGTCATGCGCGCCCCCTGTTCCGAAGCCTGGGAATTTATCATAATGTCAAAAACCGCTTCTTTGAAAACCAGCGGCATCAATTGTGCAAGCAGCGGCCCGCTTTCCGGCTCGCTTTCAAAAAAGGCGCCGCCGCTCATCTCACCCGGCAGTTCGTCCGTCAGCATTTCCGGCGTCAGCGGCAGAATCTGCCGGCTTTTGACGTCGCGGCTCATCGCCGAACGGAAATGGCTGTAAACGACTTCGCAGACGTCGATTTCTTTTAAGCCGAACATCGTCAGCACTTCGGCCGCGAGCGCTTCCGCCTCTTCGTAGTCAACGCCCCGGTTGGCGGCAGACTCCGCCGAGCGGACGATTTCGTCCGCATAATGACGCTTGAGCGCATTGTACCCGCGGGTGCCGAGAGTGATGATTTTAACCTCTTTTCCCGCCGCTTTCAGCTCCTCGATCCGGTTCATCGCCGTCCGCGCAATCATGGCGTTGTAACTGCCGCACAGGCCGCGGTCGGAAGAAAGCACTACCAAAAGGTATTTTTTATCCTCGCCGCTGCCCCTGCAAATGGCCGGCAGCTCGGGCGGACGGCCGCTTTCCTCAGCTTTTCGCCATACGAAGCGCCAGGTGCGCCCGGCTGCGGCATAGAGGTTGTCGCGGTACGCCGCGCTTTTGTCCAGCACGTCCTGAGCGCGGCGCAGGCGGGAAGCGGCAACCATTTTCATCGCCGAAGTGATTTTTTCGGTCGATTTGATCGCCTCTATCCGTCCGCGTAACTCTTTTAACCCTGCCATTTTGCTTTCCTATGCCGCCTTTTGCCGCTTGTCGGCAAGATAGTTGTCGGTAAACGCGGCGTAAAAATCGCCGATTTTCTTGTCCAGTTCCTCGGAAATGACTTTTTTCTCGTCGATTTCCCGCAGGAAGTCCTCATGGGCGGCGCGGATTTCCGCCAGCGCCCGGTTTTCAAAATCCGCCGTTTCGCTCACCTCAATCTTGTCGAGATAGCCGCGGACGCCGGCAAAAATGGCAACCACTTCTTCCGCCACCGGCATCGGATGATAAACCGGCTGCTTCAGCAGCTCCGTCAGTCGTTCGCCGCGGGAAATCAGCCGTTTGGTCGAAGCGTCCATGTCGGAAGCAAATTTGGCAAAGGAAGCCATTTCCCGGTATTGCGCCAGTTCCAGCTTGATTTTGCCGGCCACCTGCTTCATCGCTTTGATCTGCGCGGCAGACCCTACCCGGCTGACCGAGATGCCGACGTTGACGGCCGGCCGCACGCCCTGATAAAACAACGAGGTTTCGAGGAATATCTGGCCGTCGGTAATGGAGATGACGTTGGTCGGGATGTAGGCCGAAACGTCGCCCGCCTGGGTTTCGATCACCGGCATCGCCGTCAATGAGCCGCCGCCTTCTTCATCGCTCATTTTCGCCGCCCGTTCCAACAGGCGGGAATGCAGATAGAAAACGTCGCCCGGATAGGCTTCGCGCCCGGGCGGACGACGGAGCAGAAGCGACATTTGCCGGTAAGCCGTCGCCTGCTTGGACAGGTCGTCGTAAAAAATTACCGCATGCATGCCGTTGTCACGGAAATATTCGCCCATCGCGCAGCCCGAATACGGCGCGATGAACTGCATCGGCGCCGCGTCGGAAGCGGTGGCCGCAACCACGATCGTATAGTCCATTGCGCCGTAGTCTTTCAAAGTTTTGACCACCTGGGCCACGGTCGAGCGTTTTTGCCCCACCGCCACGTAAATACAAAACAGTTTTTCTTTGTCCGACTTGGCTGCGTCATTGATTTTTTTCTGATTGATGATGGTGTCGAGAATGATTGAGGTTTTGCCGGTCTGACGGTCGCCGATGATCAGCTCGCGCTGGCCGCGGCCGATCGGAATCAGCGCGTCGACGATTTTGAGTCCGGTCTGTACCGGTTCGTGCACGCTTCGCCGTTCAATGATACCCGGCGCCTTCACTTCCGAATTGCTGTATTCGGTTGCATTGATTTTGCCCAATCCGTCAATCGGCTCACCGAGCGCGTCGACCACCCGGCCGAGCAGTTCTTTGCCGACAGGCACGCTGACGATGCGGTCGGTGCGGCGGACAATGTCGCCTTCGCGGATTCCTTCGTCGGAACCGAACAAAACGACGCCGACATTGTCTTCTTCCAGGTTAAGAGCCATTCCCTTAACTCCGTTGGCAAATTCCACCATTTCGTTATAGCGGACATTATCCAGACCGTATACGCGGGCAATGCCGTCGCCGACGGAAAGCACACGTCCGACTTCGGCTACGTCCGCCCCGGCTTCCGAGCCGGCGATCTTGGCCTCTAAAATTGAAGATATTTCACTTGCTCCAGACATTTATTTCGTCCCTTTCATCAATAATTCCAGCTTTTCCAGCTTGCCTTTGAGAGAATCGTCAAACATTATTGATCCGCATTCTACCAGCAGTCCGCCCAAAATTTCAGGCTTTATCGTATATTTAATCACAACTTTTTTTTGCAGCCACTTTTCAAGACCGCGTTTCAGCCGTTCGTCCTGATCTTTTTTCAGAACCGCCGCGCTCGTCACCGACACTTCGGCGATATTGTCCGCAGCATAAAAAAGAGCCTTACAGCGGTCAAGAATTTCCGGCAACAGGTTCAACCGGTTATTGTCGGCGGCGGTCAGCAACGCGTTTACCGTCACCCCGCTCAAGCCGAGACGACTGCCTATTTCGCTTACGGCGGCTTTTTTAGCGTCCGTTTTCCACAGCGGGTTGGCCAGCATGCCAACGATCTTCGGATCTTCTTCCAGCGCGCTTTTCAGCGTTTCGACGTCGGACAGGACCCGGCTCCCGGCTTTTGCCGCCCGTGCCGCTTCAAACATTGCGTCTGCATAAGACGCGGCCAGTTTGTTTTTAGAATCCTTTTTCATTTTTTTCTCTCACAATAATCTTCGGTTATATATAACATTTGTTTCTTTTTTATTAATGGCGCCTTTTTCTTTAATTACATAAACGAATAGGGATCAATGTCAACGGCAACCCGCACTTTGGCGGGAATTTTTACCTTTTGCAGCCATTGCCGCACCACGTCCTGAATCTTTACCGTCCTGTCGGTTTTCAAAAGCAGCCGGTAGCGGTAGCGGTTACGCAGCATGAATATCGGCGCCGGCGCCGGCCCGAGGACGGAAACCCGGTCCGAAGCCGGTCCGCAGCGTCCCAGTTCGGCCGCCGCCTTTTCCGTCAGCGTCTGATTTTCGCCGGAAACGACCAGCGCCGCCAGTCGGCCGAACGGCGGCAGTTTGAGCATTTGCCGGGTCTGTTTTTCCAACTCGAGAAAACGACCGCGGTCATTGTCGACCAGCGCCTGCAGCACCGCGTTTTCGGGATACAGCGTCTGGATCCAGACTTCGCCGCTCTTTTCGCCGCGGCCGGCACGCCCGGCCACCTGCGAAAGCAGCTGATAGGTCTGTTCGGCCGCCCGCAGGTCGCTGCCCATCAGCCCGAGGTCGGCGTCAACGATGCCGACCAACGTCAGCTCGGGAAAATGGTGCCCCTTGGCCAGAATCTGGGTACCGATCAAAATATCCAGTTCTCCCCTCTCCATCTTTCCGAAAATTTCGGAAACTTCCGCCAGACTCGAAGTCGTGTCGCTGGAAAGCACCGCCGTCCGCGCCGCCGGAAAACGTTTGGCCACCTCTTCGGCAATCCGTTCTACCCCCGGCCCGCAGGAAGTGAGCCCCTCTTCCGATCCGCAGTCGGGACAACGCACCGGCCGGACCATGGTATAGCCGCAATGATGACAGATCAGCCGGTTTGTACTCCGGTGTTCGGCCAGCCAGGCGGTGCAGTTCGGACATTGAATGCGATATCCGCAGTCGCGGCAGATGACAAGCGGCGCATAGCCCCGGCGGTTTAAAAACAGCATTGACTGTTCGCCTTTTTGCAAGTTTTCCTCCAGCGCCCCGACCAACGGCGGCGAAAGCCAGGAAACGCCCCACGGCCCTTTTTGCGGCTTGTCTTTTTTGAGGTCGACGATTTTCAGTTCCGGCAGCCTGGCATCGGCAAAACGCCGGGTTAAACGTACCGCGTCATATTTGCCGCTTTCGACGTTGACCATGGTTTCCAAATCCGGGGTCGCGGTTGACAGAATGAGCGGAAACTGCTCAAACTTGGCTCGCATGACCGCCATGTCGCGGCATTGATAGTTGACGATTTCCTCCTGTTTGAAGGAATGGTCGTGGCTTTCGTCGACAACGATCAGCCCAAGGTCGGTATAGGGCAGAAACAGAGCCGAACGGGCGCCGACGATCACCTGTACCCGGCCTTCGGCAATCGCCGTCCAGGTGTCCGCACGTTCGCGCTGCCCCAAACCCGAATGCCAGCAGGCGGGACGCACCCCGAACCGGTTTTCAAAACGAGCCAGCCATTGCGTCGTCAGCGAAATCTCGGGCACCAGAATCAGCACCTGGCGGCCGTTTTTCAAAACTTCCGCCGCGGCCTCGAAATAAACTTCCGTCTTGCCGCTGCCGGTCACGCCGTCCAGAAGCGTCACCGAAAAACCCCGTCCGACTTTTTGCACCAGAGCGTCTGCCGCCGCCTGCTGCTCGGGTGAAAGTTTTACTTTGCGAAAATCCGGCCGCGGCGGAGAAAACGCCTTCTTCTTTTCCACCGTAAAGGGAATCAGCACTCCGGCTCCGATCAGAGTATTGACAACCCCCGCTCCGCAACCGGCGCCCCTGCATATTTCGGATTTTGAATAAGGGGCATGTTTCAAGAGATCCATCACGTGCCAGCGGGCGTCGGAATTTTTCAGTTTGGCCTCGGCCAGGGTTTTGCCGCTCAATCGGTAAAGCGTGGCCGTCTGCGGGGCGTCGAACGCCTGCCGCACGCTGATCACCATTTTAAGTACCAGCCCGAGCGGCGCGCAGTTGTAAGCGGCGGTAAATTCCACCAGCCGGCGCAATTCTTCCGCAATCGGCGGAAAATTAAATTTTTCGATCACCGTTCGGATCCGTTTGTCATCAAGCCCGGAACTTTTGCCGTGCCGCCAGACCACACCGATCTGTTCTTCCCGCCCGAAAGGCACCCGCACCATGGTTCCGAGAGGCAGTTCTTCTTCGCTCTCGTAATCAAACGGTTCATTAAAAGGCAATGGCAGCAAAACTCCGATAATCATTTATCCGCTCTTTTTTCAAAAAAACGCTTTTATCATACACGCTGCCTCCCAAAAAACCAGACGCAAGGCGCAACAATCCCCAAAAACCTGACAAACCCGACGCATCCGCCGATTGCTAAAACGCAAAAAGCATGTTATACTGACCGGTAACGGAGAAAAAAATGACGGAACAAGACAACAAAGGCGTAACCGTTTTGTCCGAAGACAACGGCGAAATTTCGGACGCCCAGCGCCGGGAAATCAACGAAGCCGTTTCCTGGCTGAACAACTGGATCGAAAAGCGGCACCAAAGAGGTTTTATGAGCGACGCCGAATATGAAAAAGCGCACAAAAAGCTGCAAAACCTGATAGTCGCCACCAAAGACGAAGCTTATGACTTTGCCGGCGGCATGCGGGCAAGCGGCTATTTCAGCATAACGGACAACAACGAAAAGATAACCATCAACCGAAAAGAATATCCGGTCGACAACGTTATCCATGTCAGCCGCAACGCGGACAACCTCGGCAGCCGCGTCGTGCACGAGGCCACCCACGCCCTGAGGCTGGAAGACAGCGAAAAAGCCTGCACTCCGGAAAAAGTTCAGTCATATTATATGGACGACAAACGGGAAATCTACGCCCGGGTGATGGAAACCCGGTATAACTTCAATCTTGATCCCCAAGCAAAACTGAGCAAGGAAAATCTGCGTTATTTGAGAGAAACGGAACTCGGACCGGAAGCTCTTGCCCGGGAAAAAGAACAGGCCGAAAGGGATCGGGAATTCGACGCAATGCTGAGGGAACTGACGGGAGAAACGCCTTTACCCGAAGCACAGGCGGAAGAAAAAGAGGAAGTTTCTCCGGTCAAGCCGCAAACTACCGGCTCGCGCCGCTCGGAACAAAAAACTTTTATTCTCGACTCTTATTCCGAAGACGAAAAACTGAAATTTTTCAACGATACCGCGGACAACGGCAGAGCAAACGAAGACATGAACGGCCTGCACGCCGCCATGGCCGCAAACCATTCCGCCATTTCGGAGCGGATTGCCGCTTTCCGCGCCCGCCGCAACAGCGAAAGCGTTCAACGGGCAAATATTGTGGCCGGCATGCGGGCCGACAATCTGCGGCTGCAGCAAAAACGGCAGGAACTGGCGGAAATGACCGGCAGCAGTCCGGTGACGCCTTATCCGCATTTTGCCGACAGGCATTACCGCTGCGAAGACACTGCCGCCGAAGAGGCCGTCCGGCGCCGGCAAGCGGCGGAAGCGGAAAGGGCTTCCCCTTCTTTGGACGCGGACAAGCCGACGGTTTCCAAATCTTCGGCGCTGCGCAAATTCATGAACTTTTTCCATGAGGAATACGCCTGAAACGAATATATGCCTTCAACACACGCCTTGTCATGCAAAAAAAAATCCCGTATGCCGCAAAAGCAAACGGGATTTTTCTAAACATCAGACTGTTCAAGCCTATTTGACCATAATGACCGGGCCGGAGTGTGAAGAACCTTCGATCTTCAGACTGTCGCCCGTTTTCAGCAGCATCATCTGAACGCCGTCCCGCGGGTATTCAAAAATCCGGCAGGCGCCTCCTTCCAGCATGATCAGATTGCGGCTGATGATTTTTCCGGTTTCCGGGTCGGTATAAATCACGAACTGTGCCCGCGTGATCTTATACCATCTGCTTGTTGTTTCCATGACGTTTGTATTTTAAAAACGGTTTATAATAATGTGTTAATCGTATTTGCGTATTTAACAGCTTATATTATTCTCCGCCTTTGTCAACAAAGCTTTACAAAATCTTAAACTTCGGCGGATAAAATTTATTTTCATGAAAGAGGAAATAAAATTTCATGCCGACGGCATTTTAAACGAAGCGATCCGCAGCTGGCGCCAATGGCTGCTGGACGAACGCCGCTATTCCGTACACACGGTTGACGCCTATGCCCGCGACCTGGCTTTGTTCACCGCCTTTCTGGCAGCCCGGGAAGACCTCTGCCCGGAGGGAAAAGTATCGCTCGGCCTTTTGAAAAAACTGAAAATCCGCGACTTTCGCAGTTTTATCGGTGCCCGCAGCGCCGGCAACAAAGAAAAAAGCACCATTGCCCGCGAACTTTCAAGCATCCGCAATTTTTTTCGCTGGCTCGACCGGCAGAATCTGGTTCAAAACCCGGCCGTCAGCATCCTTTCATCCCCGCGCAGAAACAAAGTGCTGCCGAAAGCTGTCGGCGTCAAAGAAACGCTTAAGCTGGTCAACGAGGCCGGACAAGAGGAAAACGAAAACTGGCTCATGCTGCGCGACAAGGCGGTATTTACCCTGCTTTACGGCTGCGGGCTGCGCATTTCGGAAGCCTTGTCCATAACTCCGGCCGACCTTAAAACCGGCGACATTCTCCGCGTCCGCGGCAAAGGCGGCAAGGAAAGGCTGGTGCCGATGCTGCCGGTGGTGATTAAAAGAATCGAAGATTATCTCAACGCCTGCCCTTACCATGTTCACGAAGACGAAGCGTTGTTTCTGGGCGTGCGCGGCGGACGCCTCAATCCGCGGATCGTCCAGCGGCTGACGGAACGGCTGCGCGACGGACTGCATCTTCCAGGCAACGTAACGCCGCACGCCCTGCGCCATTCGTTCGCCACTCATCTGCTGGCGGAAGGAACCGACCTGCGATCCATTCAGGAGCTGCTCGGACACGCTTCGCTTTCCACCACCCAACGTTACACCGAAGTGGAAATTTCCACCCTGCAAAAAGAATATGACGGCGCCCGCCTTCTCGGCGGCAAATAAAGACGGCACGGATTTTTTTCAAACAAAAACCCCGGACAAACCGGGGCCTTTTCGTTTTTTGCTCCGGACGTTATTTGCCGGCATTGACCAAACGGTCGAGAATGCTCTCTGCCGTCGAAACCGCCTCATCGTCCAGCCCGGCCGATTGCAGCGCCAGTTTGCGCAGACAGTCGTCGGCAATTTCGTCGGCCGTTTCCTTCAGCGTTTTGTCCAGCAAAGTGCCGTTTTGCAGTTTGTCGTTGGCCTCGCTCAGCATGCAGGCCCGCAGTCTGGTTTTGAACGGCGCATTCCTGTCCGCCCGCATGTAACCGGACAAATCGCCGCAAGCCGTCAGCGCCAGCCCCGTCAGCAACAGTCCGCAGATTTTCTTTTTCATCTTTTCCAGTCCTTGTCAGCAGTCGGTTAAAAACGTCCTTATTTTATACCTGTTGCCGGAGTCGTCAATTTTTATCTCCGTTTATCCCACCTTTTCCGGCATTCCGCTTATTATTTATTGACGAAAATTTGTTCTTGCGCTAACCTTTTTGTGAAAAACAATGTTTGGGGGTAAACACTCATGCGGATTGGCGAATTTGACATAAACCGCGCCGACGGAAAAATACTGCTTAACGACATACGTCTTGATACCGGAATCCTTCCCCGCGGGCATAAACTGAGCAAAGAAGACATTTTATACCTCAAAATGACCGGCATCAGGAAAATCACCGCCGGAGAAATGGGTGTGGCCGATCTTTCGGCGGAAAACGCGCTTTCCAACCTGGCGCCGAGAATCGCCGGTAAAAACGTCGTTTACGTCACGCCGGAGCGCAATTTGTGCAAAATCGCCGCCGATCGCGACGGCATCTTCATCTGCCAGGAAAACCGGCTGTTGAAATTCAACCGTATGTCTTCCAAGGTTGTATTGAACACGATCGCCCCTTATCAAAACGTCCGCAAAGGCGAAGTCATCGCCGTTCTGTCGGTTTGTCCGCCGGCGCTGGAAGAAGAGCTGCTGGAGGAAATCGATTTTAAGCTTTCCGGCAACGAACCGCTGCTTTCGGTAGAAGAAACCAAAAACGAACAGGCGGCGGTCATTTATACGAAATTCTACGACGACGCGGCGGAAAACCGTCATTTTTCCGCAATCGTGCGCAAAATGGTCAAAAACTACACGCCGTTCGGTTTGGAATTTACTGCCGAATACAGTTGTCCGCATACCGTTGACGGCATTGCCGAAGCGGTGGCCTACGCCGCCGGCAGGCACCGCGTCGTGATGATCGTTCCCGGCATGCCGGCCTGTCACCCCGACGACACCGCGCCGGCCGCGCTGAAAACCATTGTCGACAGCATCGTCTGCTCCCACATTCCCCAAGCCGACGCGCCTGATCTGATGATTGCGGTCAAACGCAACGCCAAGATTATTCATATGCCGTACAATTACGACAAGACGGTGTCACCGCTGGCAGACCGCTTCATCCGCATCGCGGTCAAAAAAGACAAAATCACGCAAAGCGATTTCGCTTTTGAGCAAAACGTCTTCCTCGGCAACGAGATTTTAAGCAATGAGGAAAAAAACAGGATTATTGCGCCGGACGACAAGAAAAACAAGAAAGAACCCTCCATTGCCGCGGTCATTCTGGCCGCCGGTGTCAGCTCCCGCGCGCGCCGCAACAAACTGATGGTCAAAATAGGCGGCAAACCGTTGTTCATGAAAGCGGTGGAAGCCGCCGTCAGGTCAAAGGCTTCGCCGGTTTTCGTAATTACCGGACATGACGCGGAAAACCTGGAAGAACATCTGGAAAACATCGACATCAACATATTGCGCAACCACGACTACGCTTCGGGCGTCAAAACCTCCATCCGGCTGGGGCTGAAATCGGTGCCCTCCTCCTGCGACGGCGCGCTGCTGATCCCTGCCGACATGCCGAACATTACGGCCGAATACCTTAACCGGATGATAAAGTCTTTCAACAAAGGCAAAGAACGCCAGCTTTTGGTCTCCGCGTACGGCGGGCACAAATACAATCCGGTTCTGTGGAGCAGCGACCTTTATCCGACGGCGGATCTGGTGCCGGAAGATTCTCATCTGCGTCAGGTTTTTCTTGAACATTCCGATTATCTCAGCCTGGTTGAAAGCGACGCCGAAACCTGCCTTGACGTCAATTTTCCCAACGATCTGGAACTGCTGACAAAAGACGGCGAAGAAGCTTCTTCCGCCGCGCCGGCCGCCAAACCGTAAAAGCGGCAAAGGCGGTTCCGAAAACAAAAAACATCCCTGCTTCAACGGGATGTTTTTTCATGGTTTGAACGTCTTCTCCGGCAGACAGACCGACATCCGTCCCGGCCGCAGGGCTTGCGAAGCTTTGGGCCGAACGAACGCAGTTCGGAACGGACAATACAACCCGCGTAAACAGGCGGAAGGTTAATTGACAGATAAAGTCAGCTCACCGCGCATCGTTTCCTTTCTGCATACGGTTTAGCACTTCGGTGGCATCATAAGTTTCGTCATATTCCGCAACCAGACCGACCGCCCGGTAATAGCGGTCTGCCAAAACGGTATCAAGCGGTTTGTCCGGCCGGGCAATGACTTCATTTACCGTCTGCAGCCGTTCAAGCGTGCGGTCGGAAGCCTGCGGACAGTTTTCCGCCAGCATCGCCAGGTCTTCGCTTTTGCCGCCGCAATAGCAGACCAGATCACAGCCGGCGGCAATCACCGCCGCGGCCTTTTCCCCGACACTGCCGTTTAAGGCTTTCATGTCAATGGCGTCGGAGATCAGCAAACCGTTAAAGTTAATCAGGCCGCGAATCAGGTAATCAATCGCTTTTTTGCTCAAAGTTACCGGCAGACGGTCGTCGACCGCACTGACGACGATATGGGCGGTCATACCCGCCGGGCAGTCGTTATTTTCGGTAAACGGATAAAAATCCTTTGCCAATTCCGGCAAAGCATTATTTAAAACCGGCAGCCCCAGATGGGGATCCGTTTCCGCCCGTCCGTGCCCGGGCATGTGTTTGATGCAGGGACAGACGCCGTTGGACAGGTAGGCGCTGATCATCGCCTTTCCGAGCAGCGCCGTCTTCTGTTCGCTGCTGCCGAAACAACGCGATTTCAAAACCGGATGGGTCGCGGGATAAGCCATATCCAGCACCGGTGAAAAATTGAAATTGATCCCCGTCCGGCGCAAATCGTTACTGATAATTTCCGCATGGGCGGCAGCCATTTCTTCGTCCAGTTGTCCGAGCACATACTGCGACGCCGCAGGATGAAAATCAGAGCCGCTCAGACGACGAACCCGTCCGCCTTCCTGGTCAACGGCAATCAGGATATCGTCGCGGCCGGCCGCGGCGCGGATTTCCCCGGTCAGGCGGCGCAGCTGATCCGCATCGCGGATATTGCGGGCAAACAGTGAAACGCCTGCCGGCTGATACTTTTCCAACCAGCGCTTTTCCTCGTCGCTTAAACTCAGGCTGCTTACCGAAACCAACGCCGACAACATGATTCTAACCTCCCAATATTTCCATAAACCAGGACAACACTCCCGACAGATACCAGCGCAGCGGGTCAATCACCGGCACGCCGAACGCAGCGCCGAAAGCAGGCAGAACGACGGCCGCAACGATCAGCACCGCCAATCCGTAACGGTCGGAAGAAACATACTTTTGCGCCCACGGACGGCGGATCCAGCCGAAAAACAGTTTGGAGCCGTCCAGCGGCGGGATCGGCAGCAGGTTGAAAAACGCCAGCACCAGATTGCTGATGACAAAATACAGCAAAAACAGCTTCAGCAAGCCGGGCATCCCGGGAAAAAGACTGAATATCAGCCCGGCCGCAAGTGCCAGCGCCAGGTTGGCGGCAATGCCGGCGCCGGAAACAATCAGCATGTCGCGGGGAAATTTCTTCAACCGGTAAAAACTGACCGGAACCGGTTTGGCCCAGCCGAACAGAAAGCCGGTGCCGCTCCAGAGCAAAAACAGCGGCAGAAAAACCGAACCGAACGGGTCGATATGATTAAGCGGGTTGAGCGACAGCCGCCCCGCCCGCCTGGCGGTATCGTCTCCGAGCATATAGGCGGCATAGCCGTGCGCCACTTCGTGCAATACGATCGCCAGAAAAACGGAACACAGGGAAACGGCAACGCCGAGATACACTTCCATCGCTATTTCCTTGCGGTAAAGCAGCTGCCGCCGGCGGCCTTTAATTTGCCGCACAAAGCGGCGGCCTCGGCCTTGGTGGCAAAACTGCCGGCTTTCAGGCGGTAATAGGTTCCCTTGGCGCCGAGATCAACGCTGCTGACCTCATGGGGCAGCCCCGACAAAATCTTGTATTTTGCCGACATGGTTTTCCACGATTTTTCAACCGCGGCTTTGTTGGGCGAAGACATCAACTGAATCTGCCAGGTTCCTTTGGCAATTGTTTCCTGCTTTGCCGCGGCGGGGGCGGCCTCTTTTGCCTTCGGCGCGGGCCGTTCGGCCTTAACTGCCGTTCTGACGGCCTTTGTTTCTGCCGGAACCGGCTCTTCGGCCCTGCCTGCGACAGGCTTTTCCTTTTCGGCGGAGGCTTCAGCCGTAACCGGAACGACCGGCGCTTTTTCCGCCTCCGTCTTTACCTCTGCCGGTTTGGCCGGCGCGGCCAGCGATTCCGCCCGGATCTCGTTTGTTTTGGCAGCCGGCGCGGCGTTTTCTTTGGCGGTTACCTCTTCGACCAGCGCTTCAATGGCGTCGGCGTTCGGCTGTTCGGAAGGCGGCAGGACGTTGGCTTCCTCCGGATTTTCGGGTTTGCGCTCAATAATGTCGTAGACGGTTTTTTCCTGGTTGGAAATTTCCACACTGCCGGGTTCCACCGGCGGAATTTTCACTTCTTCCTGCGGACGGCGGATCACCGGCACTTCCTCTTCTTCGCCGCTTTGGTACTGCGGCGCCAGCACGAACCAGCCGACCACGGCCGCCATTGCCAGACCGGCCAGCGCGCCGATGAACAGACTGCGGGAATTGTTGATTTCGTTGCGTTTTTCCTCAAGATCAAAATTTGCCTGTTTTTGGCGGAACTCGTTTAAAACATCATCGTCGCCCATTCGGAAATTGTCCGGAAAACCGTTTAACATCATCTTTTCTCCTGTTACCTCCGCCTCAAAACATATATTATGCGCCAAGGCGTTTTTTTAGCTTTCAATCAAATTAAAAGTAATATACATTATAAAAGATCAAATAGTAAAGGTATAAATTTATGAAAATTGCCGCCTACAACCTGAACTCGATTAACGCCCGGATCGAAAACCTGACCGCATGGCTTGCCAAAGCGGCGCCCGACGTCGTTCTGGTACAGGAAATAAAAAGCGAATACAACAACTTTCCCTTCTTTGAGCTTCGCGCCGCCGGTTATGAGGCAAAAATGCTCGGACAGAAGAGCTACAACGGGGTGGCGGTGCTGAGCCGGCATCCGCTTTCCGTCGTCCGCGAAGGGCTGCCGGATTTTGACGACCCAAACGCCCGATATCTCGAAACGGAAGTTTCGGTACAAGGACAAAAATGGCGGCTGGCCTCAATTTATCTGCCCAACGGCAACCCACCCTACAACGATGTTGCCGACCGTTCCAAATATCTCTACAAACTGGAATGGATGAACGCTTTTCTCCGCCATGCCGCAGATTTGCGGAAACTTGACTGTCCGGTGGTTCTCGGCGGCGACTTCAACGTCATTTTGACCGAAAACGACGTTTATGATCCGAAACCCTTTGCCGACGACGCCCTTTTTCTCCCGGAAGTGCGGCGCAAGCTGAACGCCCTGTGCCACGGCGGTTTTTACGACGCGTTTCGCACCCTGCATCCGAAAGACCCGGGATATACCTTCTGGGACTATACCGGCAACGCCCTCGCCGCCGATTTCGGCATGCGGATAGACTATCTGTTTCTGAACGCGCCGGCGGTTGACCGGCTGCTTTCCTGTACGGTCGACAAAAGCCCACGGCTGGCGCCCAAACCCTCCGACCATACCGCCCTTGTTGCCGAGTTCCGCCCATGAGAAAACATAACGACAAGGCGGACGAACGTTACGTTCCGTTCAAAATAACCGCCGTCGACAAAGACGGCGAGCCGTTGGCCGCCGCCCTCGACGGAAAATACAAAAACCGGAATTTTCCGCTTAAAAGCAGCCGCCGGCTGCCGGCACCGGCCGTCGGCGACGAATTTTTGGGAAAACTGCAGAAAACGGCGGAAGGATTTTGCGTCAAAGCAGTCTCCCGCCTTGCCGGAGAACGAACGGAAACAGGCGAAAACCTGTTCGGAACGATTGAGCGGCAAAACCACGTTTGCCTTGTAACACCGGTGGAACGCGGCGCCAAACCGATCGTCCTCGGCGAAAACAAAACTCTGAAAAACGGTGACTTCGTCGAAATCGCCGTCAGCGGCAGCGGCGCCGCCCGACAGGTGTCGGTGGTTAAAAACCTCGGCCCGTTTAGCATGGAAAAGTTAAACGAAGTGCTGATCGCGCAAAAATACAAACTGCCGCAGGCATTTGAACGGGACGTAACCGACGAATGCCGGAAATTTCCCGATTTTGCCGCTTCCGAACGAGTCAACCTCTGCGAACTGCCGTTCGTCACCATTGACGGCGACGACTCCAAAGACTTTGACGACGCCGTTTACGCCTGCCGCACCGACGACGGTTTCGGGCTGATCGTTGCCATTGCCGACGTGTCTTTTTACGTGCGTCCGGGCAGCGCACTCGACCGCGAAGCCTGCCGCCGCGGCAATTCTGTTTATCTGCCGCAGACGGTAATCCCGATGCTGCCGGAAATTCTAAGCAACGACCTTTGCTCGCTCAACCCCGGCGTCAAGCGCCCGGCAATCGCCTGTTTCATGCAGATCGACCGGGCGGGAAACCTGCTTGACTGGGAATTCCGAAGGGTTGTCATCAAGTCCGCCGCCCGGCTGACTTACAAAGAAACGGAAGCGGCAATCCGGGGCGAGTTCAACGGCCGGACCAAAAAGCTTTTCAAAACGGCGATCACGCCTCTTTACGAAGCTTATCAGGCGCTGGCTCTGGCCCGCAAAAGACGCGGGGCGCTGGAGCTGGAAACGACCGAAGTCAAAATCCGCCTTGACAAGAACGGAAACGTGGCTGCGGTTGAAAAACGGGAAAGCCTCGTCAGCCACAAAATCATCGAAGAATTCATGATCGCCGCCAATGTGGCCGCCGCCCGCCGGCTGCAGCTCTCCAAACAACCGGTCATGTATCGCGTCCACGACCGTCCGTCAGAAGAAAAATTAAAAGAAATCAAACCGCTGCTTGATAGTCTTAAACTAAAACTTCCGGATTGTCAGGCGTTAAAGCCGGAACATTTTAACCGCCTTATCGAACTTTGCCGGCAAAAGGACCGCGGCGCCGGCATTGACGACCTGGTTCTGCGTTTGCAATGTCAGGCGCAGTATTCTCCGCAAAACATCGGGCATTTCGGACTTGGTCTGAAAGAATACGTTCATTTTACCTCGCCGATCCGCAGATACGCAGATTTACTGATCCACCGGGCACTGGTCAACGCCTGTTCCTTTTCCCCGGCGGAAGAAGAAATACCGTCCCAACGCGCCTTTGCCGAAACCGCCGATCATCTCTGCACCGCCGAACGCGCGGCCGCGGCGGCGGAAAGGGACTTAACCGCCCGTTATCTTTCGCTTTATCTGAAGCCGCTGACGGGAACCGAATTTGAAGTTAAAATCAGCGGGTTGACCAACGCCGGAATTTTTGTCAGAATAGAAAGCCTCGGCGCCGAAGGGCTGATTCCGATGCGCTCGCTGCCGAAAGACTATTATACCCTGCTTGACGCCGGCAGCTGTCTTAAAGGAACGGAAAACAAACTGAAGTTCCGTCTCGGACAAAAGCTTGCCGTCGTCTTATGCGAAGCCTCGCCGGAAAGCGGCGGCCTGATCTTCCGCTATGCGGGCGAAGACCCCGTCAGGGAAGAAAAACCCGCCCGCCCAAGCAAGGCAAAAAAGAAAAAAACAACCAAGACAAAAAACAAAGAACGCAAAAAAAACACTAAGCGCCCCGATAAGAAAGCCTGAATACCGATGCCAAAACTGCTCCTGCTGCTGATCTCCCTGTTTGCCGCCGGCAACGTCTGCGCCGACGAGCTTTCGCTGATTACCGCATTCTACACTACCATCGGCGAAAAACACGCCGAACCGATAACAGCCGAACGTTTGACCGTCAACGGTTTACAGGGATTGACGGCAATCGACAGGGATCTGCTTTTCGCCGACGGCAGGGAAATGGTTTATCTCTATTACAAAAGGCAGCAGGTCGACCTGTGGCATAAACCGGAAAACCCCGATGACATTGATGCCTGGGCCAAAATCACCCTGGAGGTGACGGAAGCGGCCGTCAAAAACTCGCCGAAAGCCGCCGAACGGGATTTTGAACTGATCGAAAAAGTAATGGCCGCCGCGGCGGAAAGCCTTAACGACAATTCCCGCTATTATTCGGAGCTTGACGAAACGGAGAATGATGCTCCCAAACCCTTAAGGCTTTTTGCCCGGCGGATGATCGGCGACGTTTTGTACATCAGAATCGGCAGCTTTAACGGCGCCACCAAACAAAACGTGCTTTCCGCCCTCAAGGATTATCCCGCGGCCAAAGGCATGATTCTTGACCTCAGGGGCAACCGCGGCGGTCTGCTGACGGCTGCCATCGACGTGGCCGGCATTTTCATTGACGGCGGCATCATCGCCTCGGTCAAAGGCAGGGACAATGGCGCGGTCAAATATTACAACGCCGACGAGGAAACCGGCTTTAACCTGCCGGTCGTCATCCTGATCGACGGCAACACCGCCTCCTCCGCCGAAGTGGTGGCCGCCGCCCTCAGCGAACAGGTTCAGGCCAAACTGGTCGGCACCAACAGCTTCGGCAAAGGCAGCATTCAGGAAATGTACAGTTTTGAAAACGGCGGCAAACTGGCTCTGACGACGGCGCATTTCTATACCCCCTCCGGCCAGAAAATCGACAAGATAGGATTGATTCCGGACTATTGTACGTTCAACGCCGACGACAACGTGCCGATCGACCGCGCTTCGGCTTTTACCAACCTGCGCTGCGAACGGGAAAGCCGGGAAAGAAACGAAGCGGACATTGAGCTGGCGGTTTCCATCTTAAAATAGACGCCAAAACTTAAAAAAACCGGACATTTGCGTCCGGTTTTTTCATTTGTCATAACTCAAAGGTTGTAATTTTATACAAAAGCATACAAAAGAAGAATTTTATTGTTGACTGTACAAGGTATAATTGTATGATGCTAATTACAACTTCAAGGTAATGTTTTTTTTAAAAACAATTATTAAAGGCAAGATATTTTATGATAAACCGCAAAGACCTACAAAACATAGAAAGCCTGTTTATGCTTTCCACCCTCGGAGAATGTCGCAGCAAGCGCAAAGCGGCGGAAGCCATCGGCGCCTCGGTAGACACCCTGAACAAATACATCGGCAACCTGGAAGCGGAATTCGGCCTGCAGCTCGTCATCAGTTCGGAACACGGCTGCACTCTGACACCCAAAGGCGTAAAATTCACCGAAAACGCTTCCCGGATGGAAGAACTCTTGCAGCAAATGTATGCCGAAAACGGCAGAAACACACAAAATTTCTTCCCGGTCAAGGTCGGAATGGACGTCGGCATCAGCAGCAACCTGATGTTTTACGACATAGACGCCTTTTTCTCCCGCTTTCCCGACATCCAGATACAAAGCATCATTTTTCAGGACAGTCTGCAGCTGCAATACAACAACCTGGACATAGGCATCTCCTACTGCGAGCCGAAGGAAAAGGACGTGACTGTCCTTGCCGTCAAAAACATTGAATGCAAACTGTTTGCCTCTCCCGCTTATTTGAAAAAATACGGCTACCCGCAAAACATCAAAGACATTATCAAAAACCACCGTATCGTCTGCAAGTCCGATCCCGTTTATTATGACAAGCAATACCGGGAGATTTTGAAAAATTCGGAAAACGTCCGTTACATTTCCAACTCCAGCGGATCGGTTATCGACGCCGTGCGTAACAATGCCGGCATTTGCATCATGCCGCTGCGCTTTGCCGAGGAAGGCCTGATTTGTCTTGACAATTTTGACTGGAACAGTCATATAAGCATCTACCTTTTCAGCCGCAAACGGGTCAAGGACCTGCCCCGGGTGCGAGCGGTGATAAACTATTTCAAGGAAATACTCCAAAGGATGTAAGCATGACCGAACAAACAAAAAAAATTATCGACATCACCCGGCCCGACGACCGGCAGACGGACGAACCGGTCCGCCGGTGGCAGGCTTCCGTCAGAGCTACGCATCATTTTTTGAGCGAACGGGACATTCTCGCGCTTGAAAGCGAAGTCCGTTCCGCTCTGGTGCAGATTCCGGAACTGTATGCGTTTTCGGAACGGGGAAAAATTCTCGGATTTATCGGCCTTGCCGACGGTAAGGCCGAAATGCTGTTCGTTTCGCCGGACTGTTTCGGCAGGGGAATCGGTTCCGAACTGCTGACTTTTGCCGTCAGACAACGCGGCGTCACGTTGGTTGACGTCAACGAGCAAAATCCCGCCGCCCTGAAATTTTACCGCAAGCACGGTTTTGCCGTTGACGGCCGCAGTCCGCTTGACGATCAGGGCAATCCGTTTCCGATTTTGCACTTGAAACTCGGCAGATAATCTGTCGGAAAACGCACAAAAGGACTCTGCCGGCCCAGACGGCAGTTTTTCCGATAAAAAAAACGCCGGGCGCACACCCGGCGTTTTTTAAGGCCGCTGTTTACCGGCAGCTCCGGGTCTTGTACGGCGCAACGACGCGGAAAGTCAGCTTTTGCTTTCCTTCCGCCGGAACCGTAACCTTCCAGACATAGGTGCCGGCATCTTTCAGACTGCCCTTCAAGCTTTCGTTTTCCACTTCCGCCTCACCGCCGAGATTTTGTTCAAACACCACTTCCTGAGCATGAAGGTCGGCATTGTTGAAGGTAACTTCGGCGTCATAGGCGTAACGCGCGGTCAGAGTGGCACAGGCTTCGCCTTCCTCCTGCGTCCTGTTTTCCGAAAGTTTGCTGATTTTGGCAATTTTTCCGCTGACAAACACATTGAAAAAGCTGCCGAGGTTTAAGCGCATTTCTTCGCCTTTGGCAACATGAGAAATCGAATTTTCGCCGATAAACTGCATGCTGCCGTCATTGTCGTTTTCATAAAAACGCATAATTCCCGACGGCAGCGGCAGTCCGAGGTTGCCGGCTTCTGTATTTTGCAGCACGTAAACCATGTCCGGATGAACCTGTTTGAATTCTGCCGCGGAATTATAATTGAAATAAAGCGGGGAACGCATGTACGCTTCTTTTTTATAAGCAACGTCGTTTTTCTCAAGCAGACTGATTTGTTTGGTCTGCTTGTCCTTAATATCGGTTTTCAAAGGCAGATTGTAAAGATGATAGCCGCTTAAGTTTTCCGACGCCGGAGCGCTTTCGGCCGCGGCGTAGCTGTCCATGGCACGGCTTGCCTTGGCCATCATCATCAGCGGACGGACGCCGCCGGCATTCGCAACCTGATTGACGTCGCCGGCAATCAGCTGCACTTTGGCATCGTTATAGTCGGCGCCGGACTCGTTGTTGATCGTCACCCAACCGGTCAGGTTAAGTTTTTCGCCGGAAACGACTTTGGCCACATAATTGGTCTTCCAGCCGATACCGCCGGTCAGATAAGCCAGAGAAATGTCTTTCGCCGCCGTTTCGCCGCTGTCGATTTTGGCAATCAGCGTCGGTTCGCCGCGCAGGCTGTCCGGCAGCTTTTCAAACACCAGCCGACCGGGAAAATGAGCTTCAATGCCATAGCTGAACTTCAGCAACGGCTGACCGTAAGCGGCGCTGACAATTTCCGCACTGTCAAAAATGTTTTCGCCGTTTGCGGGATTGACCGTCACGGTTTTCACTTTTTCTCCGACGGATTTGTCGATAATGTTGTTGGCCGTCAGCAGGTCATAGTCGTAATTTTGCTCCAGCACCTTGATTCCCGGCGCGTCCAACAGCGCGGTTTCCGGTTTGATCCGGGAGGCTACGCCTTCAAAAGCGATATCGTTGACGCCCTGTTTCAGCTCAACTTTCCGCTGCTCTTTGACAAGAGCCAGATCGTTGTTGTAAATGCTGATTTCCAGTTCCGTCTTCTTGTCTTCGCCGACAATGTTTTCCGCGGCCGAAACCGCCGAGGACAACCCCATACAGCCCATTAACAGCCAAGTTGCTAAACGCATGTGCTTTTCTCCTTGAAAAATTGTACATGGAAATAACGTAAGCCATTTTTTGCAAATATACAAGCGCGGATGTCCGTCACCGCATAAAATTTGTTCCCGAAACCGGCAGCGGTTTCGGGAACATTAAAGACATCAGCGCCGGCAACAGGCGCGGAGAGCATTTTTCCAGCGGAGAACGGCAGCGGCGGGAAGTTCGCCCTTTCTCTGCCAAACGCCGTTTGTCAGCCGGGATTTCAAAACATAAATTTCAGCGCCGATTTGCAGCGTAAAACTGCGTTCCGTCAACCGATCGGCAACAGTCCCGTTGGTAAGGTAAACGCGGTGAGTTTCACAGCAGTCACCGTTTGCCAGATACCTCTGCGTAAAGACAATACGTTCGACTTTGCCGGGTTTTCCGGGAGAGCCGGGATCTTCACAGCGGCTGACGAACCTTTTCTCCAGCAGGATGAACTTTCCCTTGGCGGTATAGTAGGCCTTGGTGCCGGGAATCAAAATATCCTCATACATCAAAACGTTTCCAAGCTGAGGATGATGCACCCTGACATACTTGTAATTTCGCGCCAAATCGTTGACAACACACGTTCCGTCCATCACATTCAGCGATAACGGCTTGCGAAAAGAAAATAATCTCATATTTGAATAATTTTATAGGCTTTTTCAGTATAGCGCCTTTTGCCGGATATGCAACAGCAAAAAACGGTCAATGGCAAAAAAAACGCCCAACGCCGCTTCGACATGGACAACAGTCATTCCCCGGCAACCCGGGGCCTGAACGGCTGCAAACGTAACTGATCATGATCCAAGGTACAAAACGGCGTCGTTCCGGAACTAAGGCGTTCATTCTCCAAATAAATTCGGGATTTCCGTCAGAAATGTCATAAAAAAAGAGTCTGCTTCACGCAGACTCCTTTTGATAGAAAAAGTTTCACTTATTTGAGCTTTTCCTGCACTTCCTTATAGGAATAGTGAGGCTCATTGGTGTAGAGCACCATTGTCAGCGGGGCAGCGAAAATTTCGCGGGAGATGATTTTCACTTCGTGAGACGACACGTTCCAGATGTAATTGATCCGGTCGTTGATGTCGTACATCTCGCCTTTTCCGAACAACTGCCAGGCAGTTTCCACGGCGGCAGGCTGCGGCTGTGAGAAAAGCCAGAGTTTTTCGCTCATTGCCCATTGCTTAGAGGTTTCCATCCGTCGTTCCGACGCTTCCGTATTTTGCAGACGGGAAACGTTTTGGCAGACGATGTCGAGCATTTCGTTGGTCGACAACTGGGAAGAAGTCACCGAAATGCGGAGCGTGCGGCGTCCGTAATAACCGGCGATTTTCACCTCAATCTGCGCATCCGTCGGCCGAGGAATCTTCACGTTCCTTACCGGATCGTACACTTCGTTGAACGAACGTTCCAGACGTTTTGAGAGCATCGACATCATTACGTTGGCGCTGGAAGAACCTTTGATTTCGGTTACGTCCCATCCCAGCAGAATCTGACGATAACTTCCGTCCGACGGAATCAGATTGTAACCGCCGGTATAGATCGACTTCTGCACGCGCTGGCGTTCGCCGGCCGGAATGTCTCCGAAATATTTCTCCGCCAGAGTTTTGACCTCGTCTTTTCCGACATGGCCGCCGGCAACCACAACCACCAGATTCTTTCCGGTGTAGTATTTGTCGGCAAACTCTTTGAGATCCGGAGCACCGTAGCTCTCAATCGCATTGATGTAGCTTTCGGCATCCCACAAAACGCGTTTTTTGCCGAACGCGGTGTGTTTGTAGAGAAGCTTCATCTGTCGTTTTACCAACGGAGCCAGGTCACGGGTATGTTCCACGATGTCGAACGCGGCGGCCTGAATCAGATCGCTTCCCAGATGAGGAGCTTTGATCAGGTTTGCCATCTTCGACATGGTCATCTCCAGTTCTTCTTTTTCACATCCGGTGAAAAAGCTGGTGACGGTTCCGCCGTAAACGGTCTGCACCCGGCTTACCTGTTTCATGAGCACGTTTTCGTACAGAGCGGCAATTCCGAGTTTCGGTTCATTGACATGACCTACGTTTACGGTTACCGATACTGACAACTCTTTTGATGAACACTCGGCAATGACAATGGTCGCACCATTGTTTAATTTGAACTTTTCCATATGTTTTGAAAAATAAATAAGTGAATAAATAATAGTTAACTACAGAAAAGACGTATACGCCTTTCTCCGTAATTTGTCAATATTTTTGGCGATTTTTTTTGTATTTTGTCCTCAACCGTATGAAAAAACGGTTTTATTTTTTTATTCTCACTTTTTGAAAATTGATGAAAACAACGTTTCCCGTTTAGGACTCGGCGTTTCGTCAACTTCGGTATAAGAAATGTAATCGCATATGTCCCAGTCTATCCCCTCGCGAATCACACGGGCGGGAACGCCGGCGATCAGCAGGTTTTTCTCCTCAAATTTCCTGTTGACCAAGGACATTGCACCGACGACGGAATCGGCACGGATTTTCGTTCCCTTAAGCAACATGCAGCGGGCGCCGATCCATACATGGCGGTCAATAACGACGTCCTGCGGCTCGTTCAAAGGATCGCGGCTGCCTTTGTCAACGATCGTGTGGCCGTCGCCGGTGCGAATGATGCAGCCGGTTCCCATAATCACGTTATCGCCGAGAATGACGGAAACGCCTTTTTTTTCTTTGGCCAGAATGGATATATTGCCGTTAAAAAGGCAATTGCGGCCGATAATGATCCGGCTTCCGTGATTGAGATGAAAAAACACGCCGCCCGTTTTGGCCCCGCTGCGTTGCTTTTCAAAACAATTGCCGTTTCCGAACATCTCCAGCCGCGAATTTTGAAAATCCTGCGGAAAACCGATCCTGACCAGATTGTCGTTTCCGTTAACGACGATGTCAAGCCCGGGGATCTCTTCCGTCAATTCCCGTTCTTTTCCGTTTTCGACGATTATCAGGCGGTTATTTTCTCCCGTGATCGACAATCCCATGGTCTGCACTCCTTTAATAGTTCAAAAACGAGGGTTCAAACGACGGCTGTTCGGGCGGAATGTCGACGGCCTGCCACAAATCCTTGTCCGGATCATAAGTTATATGAATAAAATCACAGTTGGCCAGACGATAGATTCTGCGGCCGAACAAAACGTTGATCAACACCGTCATGGCGTTGCCGTGAGTGGAAAGCGCAATGTTGCGGCTGCTGTATTTTTGCGCCGCGTCGCGGATTGCCGCCTTCATCCGCTCGGCCACTTCGCCGAAACTTTCCCCGTCGGGAAATTTTGCCCCGTAATCGGCATAACATTTGCGAAAATCGGGATATTTCTCTTCCCGTTCAATCGTGTACATGCCGTTTAACTTCCCGTAATCCACTTCCCGCAGGCGGGGATCGTACTCAATTTCCAGCCCCAGCCGGCCGGCCACGATTTCCGCCGTCTGGGCGGCGCGGAGAAGGTCCGAACTGATGAGCCTTTTGATTTTCCTGTCTGCCAACTTTTCCGCCAGAGAGGCCGCCTGTTCGCGGCCGTTCATCGTCAGCGGAACCGGATAGGGATGCTGGCCCTGCGGACGTCCTTCCGCGTTCCAGACCGTTTGTCCGTGGCGAAAAATGTAAAAATGCTTTTTCATCTGTTCCTTAAATCCGACTATTGTCCTTTACTGCCGGATTGTACCCCAAGAGCGGCAAAAAGCAAACGCTTTTTCCCGTTTTCCCGACACAAAAAAACTCCGCGGCCGACCGGCCGGGAGTTTTTTCGTCATTCCAGCTTCTTGATGGCCAGAACTTCGTTGGGAAACAGCGTGTAAACGTTGTACACGATCCGGTCACCCGGCTTCAGTTCCAGCTTCAGCTTGCTTTTTTTCACATAGACCAGACCGCCGTCATCAAGCTCGATAAACCAGGTGTCAATCGGCAGAAAAGTCAGGCTGTAACGGATCTTCATGTCAAAAATGTCCGTCACTTCCGCCTCAATCGGATCACTCGCCACCAACCCGCGGCTTTGTCCTTTTCCTTCTTCGCCGGCAGCATCGCTTCCGTCGCCCAGTTCGACCCCGTTTAACACCGCGATTTCATCCGGACAAAAAGAAAAAACGCGATAACGGATTCTTTCCCCTTCGTGCAGATCCCGGTTATAACGGTAGCGGAGCATGTAAACGTCACGGCCGTCGGACAACCTCAGCACGTACGCGGAAAACGGAAAGGGAACTTCCCGTCGCATGCTGACGGCATAAAGCTTTTCAACCACCGCGCTTTCTTCTTCCTCCACCGGATGGGAAAACTGCGGCTTTGTCTTTTCCTCTTCTTTGTCGCAGGCGGCAAAAAGCAGCAGCGACAACAGCAAAACAAAAGTTTTTTTCATATGCATCATAGTTAATTAATAATTTCAAACCGATTGTTTTATACCTCTTTTGCCGGCATTTGTAAACCCTTTGCGGCACAAAAAAAGAAGCGTCCCGGGGACGCTTCTTTTACAGGCCTTTCTCAGCGGACGTTCACCGCATAACGGATTTTGTCCGGCATCTTGTGGTAATGAACCATTTTGGGCGTCAGGTAAGAACCGACAAACGGATCGCCGCCGATTTTTTTCAAAATCCGGTTTAATTCCGGCTGCGCCTGCCCGGCCGCCTCAATCTGCCAGCTGTCGAGAACTTTCCATTTTTCCCCTTTGTATGCCGGCAGTTTGCTGCGGGCATAGGCCTCGGCCTTGTTCAACGGCAGGCCGGAAATTTCGTCGCAGAAATAGAGAACGAACTTTTCATACTCCAACGCCTTGCGATTGTAGGGAACAAATACGCCAAGCGGCGTTCCTTCCTGAAGCACACGGTCGGAAACAACCATCCGGTCACGCCAGCGGTAAAGGATATCCATGGAATATTCTTTACCCATTTTCAGCTTTTCGATTTCTTCCCTTTCCGCCGCGGTAAAACCGTCTTCGTCAACCGCCGGGTTTTCGACTGGAGAATCTCCGCCGCTTTCCGGCCGCGCCGGTTCTTGCGGACCGGGCACCGTTTCCGTCGCCGTTTCCGCCGGTACGGGAAGCACGCTTTCCTCTTCCGTTTTCGTCTGTTCCGAAACGGCGGCGTTTTCGTTTTCAACCGTCTTTCGTTTGCACGGCCGCCCCAGCTTTTTGCCGTTGCGGCTGTAACCTTTACGGGGGACGGGCAGCGGCGTTTCTTCCGCGGCAGAAGCCCCGCCTTTTTTCTCTCCGGCGCCGAGCACATAGCCGACAATACCGTTTTCGTCTTCCAACGGCATTTCCTCCGTTTCCGTCTTTTCGGACGCCGACGGCAGAATTTCGGCCGCGGCGGCGGAAAAAGGAGAACTTTCCGTCAATCGGAACAGTTCGTCACACTTGTTTCTGACGTTTTTCAGAAACAGTGCCGTTTGATCCGCGGGGAAACAGTCGTCAAGCGAAAGTCCGGCACGCGTCATCATCTCCCGGGCAAATCCGGCATAAACTTCTTTCGGAAGTTCCATTTGCAGAATCGCCTCAAGCAGAGAACTCAAAACTTTCTTTTCATCAGCCATAAGCAAAAGTTTTTAAATTGGACATAAACATAGTGACAATAAAATTTCAAACGGTTTTAATATAATTGAAAAAAGCCGGAAAAGCAATCTTTTATTTTGTTTATTTATGTCTAAAACGCTCTTTGCCCCGCCGGCGGCCTTCAACGTCGGCATTCTTCCCGCTCAGGCCGGCATTTTTGCCGCCAGACGACGTTCATGTTTTCCTGCATATTCTTTACCGTTTGCGGCGACACGCCGAAAGCCGCCGCCAATTCGCCCGTCCCGACCCGCATGCGATCGGCGGCATCAAACAGATCCAGACGATGGGCGCAGGCCGCCTGCACTTCCCCGGCCAGGGAAACCAGCAGTTTTTCGTCATGCCGCAGTTCGCGCGCGGCCAGAATCCACAAAACCATCCATTCGTGCGGATAACGATAGTCGGAAGCCATGTCGCGGCCGTCTTCGGAAACTTCGGCGCCGCCTTTTTTGCCGAAACGGGAAAGCGCTTCTGTCAGACGAATTTTACAAAATCCCCGCGCTTCGGAAAACGCCTCGCGCCGCCCCTTTTCACTTAAACCCTGCAGCCGTTCAAGCGTCCGGGCATCGGTTTTTAAGAGAAAGCAGCGGGGAGTGACGGCCCAAACGTGCCCTTCCCCGTTCCAGCGGTTGACGGCAAAGTTGTCGTCGCAGGCTCCCGGCACGTCGGCGGCCTCAAACGCCGCGGCAGGCAGTTTAAAATCATAAATGCCGAGGTTGCCCAGTTCTTCCCGCATTTCCCGGCAAACGTTGCGGCGGGCAATTTCCTCTTCGTCGGAAATCAGCGCCGCTTTGCCGGCCGAAACAACCACGTCATCGCGGACGGCCGCCAGCTGCCGCCGCCGTTTCTCATCCGCGGCGGCAAATTCTTCCGCGCCCGTCCTTTCCGCCAGACCGCCGAGCGCGCCCAGACCGTCGGGTCTGCCGGTTTTGGCGTTACGGCGCAGCAGTACGCCGACGCAAACGCTTTGCAGCCGCTTCAACGCGCCGCCTTCCGTTCCCGCCGATCCGGCATAGAACGTAACGTTGGCGCCGCTGCCGGCAATCAGCCGGCGGTTGTCCCCGGCGGCCAGAATCTTTTCCCGCGCCTTTCCCTTCGGCGCATTCCGCAGGGCATTCTCCACTTCCGCCCGGTCGGCATAACCGACGATCCGTTTAAGCTCATGTTCCGCCGTTTCCGGTCTGAAAATCACCCCGGCCATGCCGAGAGCACGGGCCGCCTCGACGTTCTTCGGCTTGTCGTCGACCATGATCATTTCCTCAAAACGGCAGTTCAATTTTGCACGCACATATTCATACACCGCCGGATCGGGTTTCAACAATCCGGCTTTATACGAGACAAAAACATTTTCGGGACGCAGCAGTTCGGGATAGCCGACGGTATCGGCAAGCGCCGGCATTGCGTTGGAAAAAACGGCGTTTTCAATTCCCTTTTGCCGCATATAGGCCATCATCCTGCGGGTTTCGGCAAAATAGCGACCGACCCCGCGGTGCAGTTCCCGGTTGACCGCCGCCGGGGTTTCTCCGGTATAAGGCACGCCGAAACGTTCGCATATCTCCCGGCACATTTCCCGCGTATCAATTTTTCCCAGCATATAAGGATCAAAATCATATGCCCGCAGGCCGCCGCCGAACCGGAATTTTTCCGGATCGGCCGTTCGGGCGGCAATCCAGCGTTCAAGCGGCTCCAGACTGTAATCGTAAATCGTTTTGCCCACGTCCCATATGCAGTATCTGATCATCTTTTTTCTCCCGCCATTGTTGCCGAGTATAACCGATATTTTACCGTAAGGCAAACCTTGTTTTTGTCCGCCCCGCCATTATATTGGCTAAAAAAAACGGAGATCGGACATGGGATATCTGCTGGCAGTCACTGCCATTTTTTTCTGGAGCTGGAACATTATCGTCGCTACCGGTTTCGCCTCCTCGCTGGCACCGCTTGAAATTGCCTTCGGCCGCTGGCTGGTCGCGGCCTGCATCCTGCTGCCGCTTGCATGGAAAAGGCTGGCGGCGGGACGAAAGCTGCTGCTGAAACATGCCCCGCTGGTCGTCGGGCTGGCGGTAACCGGCATTGTGCTTGACAACACCCTGATCTATTTTGCCGGACATACCGCCTCGGCCGTCAACATCGGCATGCTTGACATGACCGGACCGATTTTTCTGGTGCTGCTTTCGCGCATTTTTCTTAAAACCGAAATTTCCCGCCGTCAATTCGCGGGACTGATCGTTGCCGTCATCGGCGTCGTCGTCATCATTTTAGACGGCGACTTCACCCGGCTTTCCCGGGTCAAACTGGTCAGCGGCGATTTTTTCGTGCTGGCCAACACCTTCGGCTTCGCCGTATATTCCCTGCTGCAGTCGCGGCGGCCGCCGGAAATCGACCAATCCGCCATGCTCGGCGCCACCGTCATCGTCGCGCTGCCGATCCTGGCCGCGGGAATGCTTTTTTCCGTTCCCGCCGCACGGCTTGAGAGCATTCGCGGAGAAGACGTCGCCGTCATTGTTTATCTCGGCGTTTTCAATTCCGTCGTTTCCTATCTTTCGTGGAACACCGCGCTCAACAAAATCGGCAACGTCAAAGCCGGCATCATTTACTATATGCTGCCGGTGTTCAGCGCGCTTGAAGCGCATTTCGTATTAAAAGAGCACATCAGTTTGTCACAGGCATTGGGCGGCGCCGTCGTCGTCGCCGGCGTGCTTCTGGTCAGCCTGCCGAAGAAAACACCCCGCCGCCGGCCGGAACCGCAATAAAAATGTCCTTGGCCGCCACCCGGTCAAACAATGTATAGACGTCGACCCCGATTTTGCGGTCAAAATAATCTTTCAGCTCATGCATCGACTCGAGCATTCCCGGCGGAACGTCAATGCCGTGGCGGCTGGCGTATTCCGCCGCCCGCTCCTCGATCGTCACCAAACCGTAAGCGTTGGCCAGTCCGTCGGCCATCTGCACCAGCAGATCGTAATCGTTCAGCGGATGCGAACGGATAAAGGCGGCCGTCGTCTCATAATCTTCCCGGCGGTCAAAAAACATTTTGCGGCAATGCTCAAAACTTTCCAGCCGGTTGAAAGGGAAAGTATGGACCAGACAGGCCCGCGCCACGTCGGCATTTTCCTCTTTGAGCATTTCATAGCCCAGCACGCCGTGGAAACGTTGTTCGTGTTTTTCCCTGATTTTGCCGATGTCGTGCAAAAGCGCCGAAAAATAGGCCAGATTGGCATCCATCCCCGCCAGATCCGCCACCACCCGCGCCACTTCCGCCGCGCCGAACACATGGTTGTGGAACAAATACCAGGTATTTTCCGGCCGGCCATGGGCGATTTCAAAATTTTTTTCCCGTAAAATTAATTCATTAGCATAGCTGAAATTCATTTTGTCAACCCCGAAACAAAAAAGACAACCGAATTTAACGGAATTGGTCAGTATACCCTTCCGCCGGATCTTTGTAAAGCAATATTATACAGTATTTTCAGATTTTAAGCAACGGGCGAAAACGCCGGCGGCCTATACCTTTTCCATGTAACGCGCCAGCATTTCCATCGATTTCAGATAATATTCCTTACTGTGTCCGGCGACTTTGCCGGGGGTAACGGTGATCACCTCCCAGGTATAGGTATTGTCGTTGTTGCGGTGCACGCCGTAAGCGCCGATGCTCTTGCAGTCTCCGTTGATCAGGCGGACAAAGTCGTTCAGCTCCACTTCGTAAAGTCCCGCCACCTCTTCCGGCTGCAGCCGCACTTTGGCCAGCAGGTTGTCTACCACCGCCATATACAAAACTTCAAATTCCCGGTTATAGACTTCCCCCTCCTGATAAACCTCGCGGGTGGTAAACATTTTGACCAGATCGTCCTTCTGCAGGGAAAGTCCCAGTTCTTCCGTCACTTCGCGGTAACCGTCCTTCACCTCTTCGCCGGATTTGACATGGCCGGCGGCGGAAACGTCCAGCATGTCGGGATAAATGGACTTGTCCTTATTGCGCAGCTGCAGCCACACCATAACCCTGCCCTCGTCGTTCTTGCGCGCCAGCCAGCAATGAAAAGTCTTATGCCACAGTCCTTCCCGGTGCGCCTGCGATTTCAGCGCCGTTCCCAGCAGATTCATGTTTTCGTCAAAAATATCAATCAGTTCGTCAGCCATAGTCTAAAAAGCTCCGTCATAAAGTATCATATTATGACTTCATCATAGCATTTTTATCCGCCAAGGCAAGCGGCAAAACGTCCGGCAGCCGTTTTTTTATCCCGGTTTGAAGGCCACCGCTTCCGCCGCCCGGTAGCGCCCGTAGTGCCTTTCGTTTCTTTCGCATTCATTGATTTTTGCAATTTCAAAGGATTGCAGCAGCTCCCTTAAATATTCCAAACGGAAGAAATGGCGGACATGACCGTGTTCAAAAATATCCGGTCCGACCTCGGTTCCCTGTCCATATTCGAAATCGGAAACGGATTTGCAGGCAACCGAAAAACAGCCGCCGGGATTAAGCGTTTTATAAATTTCGGCAACGATCGCCCGGGTTTTCGCATCGTCCCAATAATGCAGGGAAAGGTCGGCCAGTACCCAGTCATAGCGCCGGCGGCCGCCGTCAAAGCCGGCAATGTCGCCGCAAACGGTTTCAATCTCCGGATTTTGCCGGCGGATGTGCGCCAACGCCGAAGGCGAAATATCCAAAGCGGTCACCTTGTATCCGCGGGCCGCCAGCCACAGGCTGCCGCGTCCTTTGCCGGCACCGAGATCAAGCACGGTTTTAAACCCGCGGCAGCGGAGGTACGCTTCCGTTTCTGCAACAAAGCCGCCCGGCACCGCGCCGTCTTCGGTAAATTTGTTAACCCATTTGTCTTCCCAATACGCCTGATCCGCCATATTTCATTTTCCTTTCCCGCGCTGTCATCTTAACGCAAAATAAACAAACGGCAAACAAAAAACTCTTCCGCCCGCAAGCGGAAGAGTTTTTGTTGTTCAAACGGCCGCCGCACTACCCGCGGACAACCGACATTTTTGCCAAAGGCGCCGCTTCTTCGACGTACCAGGCGTCGTTTTCGTCCCGGCACAGCTTCCAGAAACGACCGTGATCGTAAAAAGTTTCGCCTTCGTCTATCGCCTCGCGCGCCAGTTCCAACGGATCATACGCCATAAACCGGTCAACGTCGTCCTGAAACAGTTTGACAAACAAAGTGTCTCCCGTTTCTGGCACCCAGCCGATCCAGCAGACGCCGAGAAGCTTCTTCACCCTGCCGATCACGTAAACGCGGCAGAGCATGAACTCGGCGCCGGCAAAACCGCGGATGGCGGCTTCCGCCCCGGCATAGAACTGATGGTAAAAAAAGAAAACGTGCCGCAGATAAAATCCGCGCCGACGGTCAAATTTTACCATATAAAGCCGGCCGTCGAAAAGGAACATTTCTCCCTCTTCCAGCGGCCGAAAGGTCAGCAGTTCGCGTCTTTTCGCCAGTTCATCGTATTTGAACAGCGGAAACACATGCGTTCCCTGCGGACTTTTGACGTTCCAGACGAAAAAACCGGTTCCTTCTTCGTCCCCCGGCCGGGCGGAAACACCGGGCTGCGGAAGCTGCAAAGGAGAAATTCCCCTGCCCCGGCACAACTGCCCGACAACGGCGGAAGACCACAAAGGACAATCCGCGCCGGGCTGTTCCAGATAATTCTTTTCTTTCATAGGCTTGGCATTTTATAAAACAAAATAATCATTCTCAACGGGCGGCGGTTACTTCTTTTTCACCAGCCGCAGATAAGGGTTGTGAAAAGACGGTTCCAAAAACAGATACCCGTTTTCGTCTTCCTTCAGTACAAAGCTTTTACCGCGCATTTCAAAACGTTCGCCGACGTCTATCGCCTCGCGGCCGAGTTCGGTATAGGAATAGCCGGCCAGAAGTTCCCAGTCTTCCTCAAACAGCTTGATAAAAAGAGTGGCGTTGGCCGTTTCGTCGTAACCGATCCAGCAGCAGGTCAGAAAACGGCTGTTTTCTTCCGTTACGAACAGCCGGCACAACATATAGCGGGCATTCGGATATCCGAGAATCGCGCCTTCGCCGATCGCATAGCGTTCGTGCCAGTAGAAACTGACGTTGCGGATGCAGCGGCCGAGCATTTTGTCATAACCGACCAGATAGGTGCGGCGGCGGACGTACATGATCATTTCGCCGCTTTCCAGCGGAGCAAATTCCCAGTCGCCGCATTCGGGAATTCCGATTGCCGGAAAAAGCGGCAGCACATGAAATTCCTTTTCACAGTCGGCCCAGACGCAATATGTCGTCTGCGGATGACTGCGGCGGCGGATGGTACCGAGCACCGGCATTTGTCTGATGTCGACGCCCGCGGTGCGAAACAAGGCAAAAGCCTCGGCCGCCGAACCGGCGCAAACTTCTTCTCCGGGCGGCAGCAGGTAATCACAATCCTTCATAAGCAATATGTTTTTAAGTTAATACATATAAAATAATTCTCTCTAAACGTTTTGAGGATATTCCATTTAGACAAAATTTTCAATATTTTTTTCATGAAGGAGTGACAAGAAAACAAAAAGGCGTAACGGCGGGAAATGCAAAAAGGCAAACGGCAAAACTAAACTTCCGCCGGCCGACGCAGGCGGAATCGGCTCATTCAAACCTAAAACGCCCGCCCCGAAAAGCTTCGCAGGCCTCACAGACGGGCCGGCATGTCGGTATCCGCGTTCGGCGCATAAAAAAAGTCCCCGGCGCAAAGCACCGGGGACAACCGCCGGAAACTGACTTCAGAAACGGAAATCGCGCTCGCCGTTTTCGATTTTCTCCAGTCTCTCAACCACGATGTCGCGCACCTTTTCCCGCGGGATGCTGCACAGTTCTTTTTTGATCAGCTCCAGACCGAGTTCTCTGGTTGCGGGCGAAGCATAATCGACCAGATATTCCTTAAGCGTCATCAGCGCGTTCGGATGGCAGCAGTTTTGTATCTGTTTGCTTTTGCACAAAGCCATGAAACGGTCACCGGTACGGCCTTCGCGGTAGCAGGCGGTGCAAAAGCTCGGAATGTAGCCCATCGTCATCAGCCAATTGATCACTTCGTCCAGCGTGCGGGTGTCGCTGACGTCAAACTGAGCGGAATTTTCTTCTTCCGGTTCCGGCTCGGCATAGCCGCCGACGCTGGTTTTTGAGCCGCCGCTGATTTGCGAAATGCCCAAATGCAAAACCCGCTCGCGGCATTTTTGGCTTTCGCGGGTGGAAACGATCATTCCCGTATAAGGAACGGCAATGCGGATGCAGGCAACGATTTTGGCAAACGTGTCGTCGTCGATGCCGTTGGCAAAACTGGCCGGATCAATGTCGTCGGCAGCGCGAATCCGCGGCACGCTGATTGTATGCGGACCGACGCCGTGCACCGCTTCCAGATGTTCGGCATGCATCAGAAGGCCGGCAAATTCGTACTTGTATCTTTCCAGCCCGAACAAAACGCCCAGTCCCACGTCGTCGATGCCGCCTTCCATTGCCCGATCCATCGCTTCCGTATGCCAGGCGTAATTGTGCTTCGGTCCGGTCGGATGCAGCTGCTCGTAGCTTTCCTTATGATAAGTTTCCTGAAACAGGATATAAGTGCCGATCCCGGCCTCGTGCAATTTGCGGTAATTTTCCACCGTGGTGGCGGCAATATTGACATTGACCCGGCGGATGGCGCCATTCTTGTGCTTAATGCCGTAAATCGTTTTGATGCATTCCAGAATATATTCGATCGGATTGTTGACCGGATCTTCTCCGGCTTCGATCGCCAGCCGCTTATGCCCCATGTCCTGCAGGGCGATCACTTCGCGGCGCACTTCCTCCTGCGTCATTTTTTTGCGGGCAATATGTTTGTTTTTGGCATGATACGGACAATAGACACAGCCGTTGACGCAATAGTTGGAAAGATACAGCGGCGCAAACAAAACAATCCTGTTGCCGTAAAAGTCTTTTTTTATCTGTTCGGCCAGCGCACAGATTTCCGCGTTTTTGTCCGCCAGTTCACAGGCCAGCAGAACCGAAGCTTCGCGATGGGAAAGACCCTGGCGCAGTTTTGCCTTGTCGAGAATTTCATCAATCAACGCTATGTTGTTTTTGTTGGCTTCGGCATATTCCAAAGTCGACAATATTTCTTCATGGCTGATAAATTCCTCAGCCTTCAATGATTCGGGATTATACATAAACACCTCTTTCTTATGGGTCAGAACATTCTTCCCCGTCAGTTGACAAAACGGCTATTCGCCGGCGCCGGAATAGACGGTTCGCGCGGTAACGCCTTTCAAATTGCCGATTTTGCCGGACAATGCGCTGATCACGTCGTGCGGCGCATCAACCACCACGCTGATGATATTGATCTTTTTCGCGCGGTAGGGAATTCCCATCCGGCCGATGATATAATCGGCATAGTCGTGCAGAATTTCGTTCAGGCGTTCGACGGAATCGCGGTCTTCGACGACGACGGCGACAACGGCTACTTTCGTTTCCATGAATTTTTCCTTTTTTTAAAACAGTTTCAAAAACAATATCACGTTAGCACGGATACCGGCAAAAAACAACGGGGAATTTCCCCGTTGCAAAAAAATCCGGACGAATTTTCTATTTCAGCCAGTATTCGACGGTGGAAACCACCCGCACCTTCTTGTCGATCTGTCGGTTTTCCTGCATATTAAGAGCGTCCACTTTCGGCTGTACCGAGAACACGCCCTGGCTGGCGCGGCGGATTTTGCCGACCTTGCTGCCGCTGTTTTTGGCAAACTGCAATGCGGCTTCTTTGGCGTTGCGGGTCGCCTCTTCCAGCATCTCGGGCTTGATGTCGTTCAATTTCGTAAACAAATACGACACTCTGGAACCGCCGCCGTAATCCTGGCTGAAAACAATGCCGCCGGCGATCAGTTCGTTGCTTGCGGTCAGAGCGTCGGCCACCGCGTCGACTTTGTTTGTCTGCAATTCGACCGACTGGGTCAGAATAAAGCGGCGGCCGTTCGTTTCCGCCGTATTTTGGTACGGATTGGCAAACAGGTCATTGGTCGTGATCGGGCTGACCGAAATTTCCTCCTCGGCAAAACCGCGCTTTTTCAGAAAGGCGACAATCGTTTTGGCCTGTCCGAGTATCTGCGGCTGGAGTTCGGACAAATCGTTGCCGGTCACCACGAATTGCAGCGACCAGACCGCCATGTCGGCACGGACGTCACGTTCGGCCAGGCCTTTGACGGTTACGCTGTTGGCGTTGATTTTTGACTGATAGTAATAGTAGCCGGGGAAAAAACCGCCCAGCGCAATACCGGCAGCCAGCACCATTGCGGCAGCCGTCCGGCAGCGGCGGGGACAACTTTCGCCCTCTTCCGGCAACGGTCCCCGCGGCGGCGGCGGCGGTCTTTTGAAACCGGGTCTTTTGTAGGCCGGCCTTTCTTCGGCCACTCTTTCCGGCGCCGCCTTCTCGGGCACGCTCTCGGCGCCGCGGACGTAAACCGTGTTTTTATCTTCCGTTTCTTTTCTGATTTTTTCTTTTTTCATCAGACACCCCTTTGACTTTTGTTGTTTCAATCCGATATATGTTTTGTCGGCCGAAATTCAAGCCCGCATCAGCTCCGGCCGTCGTTTTTCACGTTTCTGAAGCCGCCCGGCCCTTCCCGCCGGGCAAGATACCACGCTTCGCGCTCGGGATGGCGCAGATAAGCCGTACGCTGCATTTCCCCGGCGATGCCGTATTGTTCGAGAAACGAACTTTCTCCGCATTTTTCCATCAGGTAATCGACAAAGACCTTGCCGGTTCCGAAATCGTTGCTGTTGGTTCGCACGATGCGTCTGATTTCCTGAACCGCACGGCGCACCATAAAATCGCGCATTTGTTCGCCGCTGCCGCCGTCGGGCAGCCATTCCTCCACGGCATATTCCCCCGCCAGCAGACGCTTTGAATAAGCCAGCATTCTTTTCAGCCGGCCGAAGTCTTTCCTTCTTTCCAGACGATAGAGATTAGTGGTGTGAACGTCGATTTCCACGCCGCGGCCGGCGCACCAGCCGCCGATCCGTTCGGGAACGGAAATTTCAAGCGGGCCGAACTCTTTAATTCCCCGCGCTCCGGCTTCTTCCATAACCGTCCTCACCTGGTCGGCGCAGTTGTTCGACAGCAGGCTGTAATCTCCCGTCTGCCCCCGGCGGCGAAGAATCGCCTCCCGCAGCCGTTCGCGGCTGATGCCGGCCGCAGCCGGAAAAACGTAATAATGACGAACGCCTTCTTCAAATATCTGCGGCTGGTCGGCTTTCAGGTTCCGCATGCCGCCGGCTTCAAAGTCGATCACCAGCCCTTCGTATTCCATCTGCACGTGTCCCCATGGGTATTTTCTGCCGAAACCGGGCGCAAAGACGGTGACTTTGACCGGTTCCTCCCCGATCTCCAGCCGCCGCCCGTTCATATCGGTGACGTCGCGCGGCGTGCGGTCGTAATCAAACCAAAAATCCGAATTTTCTGTCATAAAATTCCTCATTTCTTCATTTTACGAAGGCCAATTTAGCATAAAACGCCGATGAAGACAACAAAAAAGCCGCCCGTTGCCGGAGCGGCTTTCAAAACGGCGGAACGTGCTTACGCTTCCGGCGATTTTTCGTCTTTTGCCTTCCACAGGGAAACGGCAATGCCGGCAAACAGCAGGCCGAACGTAACGCTTAAGGAATGCCAGGCTTCAAGTTCAAAACCGAGGACTCTCGGCGCAAAAATCTTCAAACCGATAAAGATGAGAATGATCGACAGCGCCGGCTTCAGGTATTTGAACTTGTGAACAACCGCCTCCAGCAGGAAATACAGAGCCCTCAGGCCGAGGATGGCGAAAATGTTGCTGGTATAGACGATAAACACGTCCTGAGTGATAAGGAAAATCGCGGGGATGCTGTCCAGCGCGAAAATCACGTCCATGGTTTCAATCGTAATCAGGGCAAAAAACAGAGGCGTAATGTAGTGTTTTCCGTTTTCCTTGACAAAGAAATGCTCGCCGTGGATCTTGCCGGTAACGTGAAAAATTTTGGAAAAGAACTTAAACATCCGGGTTTCTTCAAACGCCGGCTCTTCTTCGCCCTTGTGCAACAGCATCTTGACCCCGGTGTAGACGAGGAAGGCGGAAAAGACGTACAATACCCAGTGGAAGTTCGAGATCAGCGTTTCCCCGACCAGGATCAGCAGAGCGCGCATGACGATTGCGCCGAGGATCCCCCAGAACAAAACCCGGTGCTGGTACATCCGCGGCACCCCGAGGCTGGAAAAGATCAGCGACATGATGAAAATGTTGTCGAGCGAAAGGCTCTTTTCCACCAGAAAGCCGGTGAAAAAGTCCATTCCCTTGTCAACCCCTTCCTCATAGATGATAAACACCCCGAACACACAGGCCGCCAAAATGTAGATAATGCACAAATTGAGAGTATGCCAGAAGTTTGGCACTTCGTTCTTGCGGTTGAACAAAAAGAGGTCAAAAAACAGCAGTAGCAAAACGACAACGCCGAAAATGACCCACAGCCACTCCTCGGGAATGACATAATGGTCGGTAAACAGTTGTTTCAGTTTTTCCATAATTTTTTACTTTCAATAAAAAGACCCGAATTTCGCTTTGTTATAGACCGGTTTTCCCGGACAGTCAACAGCCGCAAACCTCTTGTCCAAAGCTTTTGCACCCCCGACGGAGCAAAAAAAAACGTTCCCCCTTGTCAAAAACCGCAAAGGATAGTATAATAAGAATGCAAGCGACGGAAGTCCGAAGGACAGAAATCGGCGTTTGCACCGGATTAACAAGTATGGAGTTTTTATGTACGCAGTAACACCGATTGCGGTGCAAAGCAACCAACCTCCCCGAAAAAACAACCGTTTGCGGGGCATTGACAATTCGTTTCAAACTTTGAACCAGCCGTCTGGTTTTTCTTATCTCTGCGAGGGCTTATCGGTTCTGAAAGGAGTGTAATTATGCTTTCTTTCAGAAACAAACTGAATTCCCGGGATCCGGAAGCGATCCGGAAAATTTCGGCTTCTACCGGCTTTTTTGACGCCACCGACATTGAAATCAGCGTCAACCTTGCGCACAGCGCCCTTGACGGGCAGCGGCACGCCAACGACAATGTGGAAGAACCCAGTTTCCTGCTTGCCGAAGACAACGGCAAAACCGTCGGTTATGCCTGTTTCGGCAAAATCCAGGACTGCAATTCCGCTTACGAACTGCACCTGATTTCCACTTTAAGCAGCTACCGCGGGCACGGCATCGGCCGCAAAATGATCGCCCGGCTGCTTGAAACCGTGCGCGAACTCGGCGGCAAAAAGCTTTTCGTCAAAACCGAAGGGACCGAGCAATACCTGCCGACCCGCAAATTTTACGAATCCTGCGGCTTCAAGCTGGAGGCCGTCCTGAAGGAATATTACGACGACAAGGATGACTGTTACATCTATTCGTACAAATTCTGCGAAGACGACGCAGCCGACACCGTCCCGGCCGAATAACGGTTCAAAAATCGACAATCCCCCGCCGAAAAGCGGGGGATTTTTTTTGGTCTCCGGCATTTTGGCCAAACCACGCTTTTTGACCGAACCTCTCTTCTTTTATTTTACTTGACAAAATTTGCGGAATATGTTCAAATTTTTTTGCAACACAAATTACTTTGTCAACTTTAAATTATTTAACTATTTAAAAAAAGCCCTTCAAGTCAAGTAGAAGGCATGAAAAAAACTATGAACAGCATTATTATCGAGGGGACGCATCCCGTATTTTTCAAAACCGCCGAAGAGGAAACGGAACTGTTGGTCAACGGCGGAGAAAAAGAACGTTTCTATTACATCTGCTGCCGCGGCATCCAAACTCTTTCCGCCCAGCGCAAGCTTCTTGCCGGCGGGGAAAGATGGATCGAACTGCAGCAGACGGTTCACCCGGAAATGTGGAATTACCGCCTTTTTTCCGAACTGCGCCGACGCGGCATCCTGCCGCCGGACGACCGCTCGGAAGAAGAAGCCAAGGCGGACTTTCTCAAATGGCTGCGACATAACATGATATGTTCGCCGCTTGCTTATAAAAGCGAAAAGGAATACGGCGTGACGTCACAGCTTCTGATGGCCGCGGGCGCTTGTTTCAGCAAACTGCTGAGCGAAGAGGAAGAAATTTCCCTGCTGGCGTCAAAAGACTGGAAAAAGGTGCGCGAGTACGCGCGGAAGTGGAAGCCGAATGCGGAAATCCTGTTCTTCCGAACGGCGCCGCTCGAACTGATATTCGCTTATATCCGCCTTTTCCGGCCGCAAACCGTCGAAGCGGAGCGGGCGCTGATTTTCCGCGGCGACAGCATCCTTACCTGGGAGCTGGTTTTAAATCATCCGCTGAGCTACGAGGCCAGCCGGATCATTAAAAAATCCGGCAATCCCCATATCTGGAAACTGGCCGTCGAACGCAACTACACTTTTGTTCACCGGTTTGAACAAAAGTTCGGTTCCGTCCGCAACTGGGAAAAGCAGCTGCGCAAAAGCTTTGATCGCAAATATTTCAAGCGAAGCGCCTGATCTTTCCAAAGTTTTTACCCCGGCAATCCGCCGGGGTTTTTTGTACCGTGAAAAACTCGCGCCAAGCGCGCGGTTCGGTAAAGCTTAATATGAAAAATCCCGCGCATCTTTTTGTTTGCGTTTTCTACTCGCAGGCAAACGGAAAAAACGGCAATTCCGTTGACTTTTGCCGTTTTTATGTCTATACTTTTCCATATATTTTAATCAGGAAGGAACTGCCATGGACAACAGCGAAGATATCGAAGAAGAAAAAAAAGCCCGGCCGGAAAACGAAATCAAACCGGAAGTCAAATCCTTTAACGACGAAATTGAGCAAAAAGCCGCCGAAATGCAAGCGCAGCACGGTGACAAATTCAACGCGGAACGCTTCAAATCGGCAGCCAGGGAATATGCCGAGAAGAACGGCAACCTCAACGGCATCAGCGCCGACAATTTCGTTGAAAAAGACAAAGAAAACATAGGCAACGGTCAGGGCAAAAGCTACGGCCTTGAACAGGTAAACGGCAAGTTTATCGCGCGGGGAAGCGACGGCAGCATCCTTGAAGGCAGCAGTTTTGAAGAAATTAACGACAAAGTCTGCGCCGATCTGGTTCAACACTGCAAATCCCAGGGCAGAGAAGCAACCATCGGCCTGCACTCCGACAACGAAGAACACAAAAAGACTTTTTCCAAAAACGCCTTGTTAAAACACAACGCCACCATCATCGCCGGCTGGCCGGAAGACAAGCAGTTCTGGAAAAACCTGAAAGACGAATACCTGAAAGACGAAAACCACACGCTGGCGGACTGGGAAAAGATGACGCGCAAAATTCCCGACGACGTCATGAGCCGTACCCCCGAAGAGCGCGCCCGCGTGAAGAAACTGAACGACGCCGAACTGCTGAAAGCAATGCGCCGCGGCAACAATCCTTATCTTAATCCGCAGGAAAACAAACCGCAGCAACCGGCAAACGCTTTGCAAAACAATAACAGCAAAGGCAAAACGCTGACTGCCGGGCAAATGAAAGCGCTGAGCGGCCGCGGCGGCCAGAGCCTGTAGTTCGTTTATGCGGCAAAAACACTCCCGGGCAGGTTTCGGGAGTGTTTTTTTATGATTCGGGCGTCTGCGCAGGCAGATGCAGGTATCTCGTCCCGGCCGCAAAGATTGCAAAGCTCTTGGACCGGGCGTTTGATGTCCGGAACGGCTATGCCGCTTGCGGCAGCCGGCGGAAGTTTATGCCCGGAAACACGGATACGGGACAAAAACGCATCGCTTTCTTTCCGTCGCCCGGCCGGCCGTTTCAAAAATCGAAAATATTTTTTGTCAATCTCTTGACAGCCGTCAAAAAAGTTGTATTCCTACCACGGTTTAAAAAACAAGCAAAAAAAAGAAAGACGACTCATCATGCTGGCACTTTGGAAAAAATTTCAACAATTTTACGGCAGACAATTTGCTCCGAAAATTTACGAAGTCCTTAAAACGGGCTATGACACGGAAAAATTCCGCCGCGACTGCATCTCAGGAATAACCGTCGCCGTCATTTCAATTCCGCTGGCAATGGCTTTGGCAATCGCTTCCGGCGTTACGCCGGCACAGGGACTTTACACCGCCATCGTCGCCGGATTTTTCATCGCCCTGCTCGGCGGCAGCCGCTACCAGATCGGCGGCCCGACCGGCGCTTTTGTCGTCGTCATCTTCAACGTTATGCAAAACTACGGCTACAACGGCCTGGCCGCCACCATGCTGATCGCCGGCTGCGTACTCGTCATCAGCGGTTATCTGCGTCTCGGCTCTTACATCAAATACATTCCCTATCCGGTGGTCGTCGGCTTTACCGCCGGCATCGGACTGTCGCTGATTTCCACCCAGGTCAAGGATTTGCTGGGGCTGAAAATAGAAAACGTGCCGGCCGAATTCCTGCCCAAATGGGAAAGTTACCTCGCCAACCTTAACTCTTTCAGCGCCGCTTCGCTGGTCATTTCTTTGTTATCGCTTTCCGCTATCCTTTACATGCAGATCAAAAAACTGAAGCTGCCGGCCTATCTTGTCTGCGTTACCGGCGCCACGCTGCTGGTCGCCGTCTTCGGCCTTAACATTGACACCATCGGCAACAAATTCGGCGGCGTGCCGCATTTTCTGCCGATGCCGAAAATGCCCGACATTTCGGTCAATTTGCTGCTCAAAGTGCTGCCGAGCGGCCTGACCATCGCTTTTCTGGCCGGCGTGGAATCGCTTTTGAGCGCCACCGTCGTCGACGGCATGAGCGGCGACAACCACAATTCCAACGCCGAACTGGTGGCGGAAGGCGCCGCCAACATCTTCTGCATGTTCTTTGCCGGCGTACCGGCCACCGGCGCCATTGCCAGAACCGCCGCCAACTTCAAGGCCAGAGCCTATTCCCCGGTATCGGGCATCATGCAGTCGGTATTTTTGCTGCTGTTTATGCTGCTGTTGGCGCCGGCCGCCAAATACATTCCGCTGGCCTGCCTGTCGGCGGTGCTGGTTCTGATCGGCTGGAACATGATGGGGCTGGGAAAAATCTTCAAACTGCTGCAGGGACCGCGCGGCGACCGTTACACCCTTGTCGTCACCCTGCTTTTGACCGTTCTGGTCGACCTCAACACCGCCATCAGCGTCGGCTTCATCATGGCCAGCATTATCTTTATGCACCGCATGAGCCGGGAAATCGAAATTGAAACCGACGAACAGGTGCTGGAAGAAGACGGCGGCGGCCGCGACCTGACACAGGTTCTGCACGAAAAAGGCGTGATGTCGCTCAGACTTTCCGGTCCGCTGTTTTTCGGCGGGGCTTCCCAGGTATCGCACTTTTTTCAAAAAATAGGCGAAGCGCCGAAGGTACTGATTCTGCGGATGGGATACGTTCCGGTCGTTGACGCCACCGGCGCCAACATCATCATCGAATTCATCAAAAAAGTAAAAAAATACGACACGAAAATTATTCTTTCCAACGTCAAGAAACAGCCGCGGCGCGTTCTGCACAACGCTTTTCTGAAAGAAGGAATCGACTTTCACACCATTTCCATCGCCTCTTCTTTCCAAAACGCGCTGAAAATTACCCGGCGTTATCTGAAAAACAAAGAACAGGAGGAAAAACTGCCGGCAGCGGAAAAGACGGAGGAAAACGTCTGAAAACAAAGCCCCGGCTCCGGCCGGGGTTTGTTTTGCCCGCCCGGCAAAAAGCCGTACGAAACGGCGCTGGACAAAAACGCTCCGTTCGGTTATAATCCGACAATATCCATAACCAGCAGCAGGAGAAAACATGAAAGACGTTTATCGTGTCGTATGCAGCGAAAACCAAAAACTTTATCCCGGACAGGTTTTTGTAGACTTTATGCCGGCCGGACAAAGCCGGCAGGAAAACTGCCTTAACCACGATGCCATTTTGCAAATGCGGCGGACGATTAACCCGGGGGTTGACAGCGTGGAAAACGGACTGATCCTGACCGATTACGGGTTCGGCCGGCCGGAAATGGGTTATGAAGCGGCTTACGGTCCCGAACGGCGCAAGCCCGGATATGACGCCGGAAAATACGAACCGGTTATTCTTGAGCGTTTTCGTCAAATGCGCGAAGCCGGAAAAGAAAAAACGCTCGACGTCAGCATAAGCGAACTGGCCGCCCTTTACGGGTTTGAACAAACGGAAGACAACGGCTCTCCCAAGAGCGCACGGGAAGCGGCTTTAATCGAAGAAGCCAGACGACGGAAAGAAATTGAACGTAAAAAAGCAGAACAAAGAGATTATGAGGCAAAGAAGCAATCCAACCTGTCGACCGAACAAATTTTAAAATGGAAATATTCCCGCTATTCCGGCGACTGAACGGCATCGCCGCCCTTTCCCGTCCGCCTGCATGACGTCTTCGGCGTTTTTGCCGCACAAACTTTCATCTGCTGAACAAACGGCATTAACGTGTTTTGAATCCTGAACGCCTATCATTGAAGTTCCGCAAGTCTGACGATCGGATCAGAATGTCCGCATTCGCCTGCCCGGAAGGACGTTCAAATCATAAAAAAACGGCCGGACCCTTTACGGGTCGGACCGTTAAAATCAATAAACGAATTTTGCCTTTAATCATCACCCTTGATACAGCCGAACAGATCGGAGAACAAAGATATCGTGAAAAGCACCGCCACGAGAAGAAACATCAGCAGGCTGAACAAAAACTCAACGCTGAACAACGTTGCCGCCACTGTTCCCGCATAAACGATCAGCGGCACCAATCTGAACAAGATTCCGTTCCTAAACATTTTTCCCAGACGCAGCCGGTTTCTTTTGTCCACGAATTCTCGCTCGTCAATTTTTGACAGCCCGATTCCGTAAACGAAAAGCCACAGCAGATCGGCAATCTGAAGATAAATGATATCACTGACAAACAGGTGAACGGTGATGATGCCGACGATCAGAAACAAAGCAACGAAAAATTTTTTCATACATTTTTTATTTTTACGGTTAATAATTTACTGGTAATTGATTTGCGGAAAAAATTATATTTTATTTTCATTTTTTTGTCAAGTTTATAAAAAAGCGTCTGCTCCGAAAACCAAAAAGCGGACGCAAGACCAGAACCCGAAAAAAAACGGAGAGGCAGTCCTCTCCGTTTTTTGTCGTCCGAACAAACGTCAGAATTTATATTTGGCGTTTAACAGACCGGTATGGTCGGTATAATCGTCACGGAACTGTCCTTCATAACGGAGCGACAATTCGACATTGTCGTTGACTTCCGCCGTCAGGCCGGCGCCGAGTTCAACACCGAAGCGGTCCAAAGCTTCGCCGTCGACGCGATATGCCGCGCCGTTGGCCAAAGTAACGACCGAACCGCCCGCATCATTAAACATATCATAAGTGAGGGCAACCCGGACTTCAGGACGCAGGGTCATCTCGTTTTCAAGCGTAAATTCCCTGTCCGCTTTGGCGCCGATCACGCCGGTCAGGATGTCGGAATCGTTGGCAGAAACCCGCTGGTCAACCGTATCCGTATAAGCGTCCTGACTGGTATGGACATAACGCAGTCCTGCTTCCGGAGTCAGGTTAAAGCCTTTGACCTGCATTTCATAACCGGTCATCGCCTGCAGACCGAGAGAAGTTGCGTCATAGTCGGCGTTAACATTGTAACCGGCCACGTTTTTGCTTTCCGAATAATCGGACCAGCCGTACGAAACAACGCCGTTGACAAACCATGCGGAAGGTTTGTATTCGCCGTACAAAATCGCCGTATGGGTATCAACGTCGGTCGAACGCATAAAGCCGTCAATGTCGGTGTTGGTATAGGCATAACCGATACCCAGCTTGACCTGATCGTTCACGCGTTTTTCCAAACCCATGGCAACCCCGGCGGAATCGGCGTCAAAGCCTTTGGTTTTTGCCGTATCGTCAAGCTCGGAACGGTTGAACATTCCCTGAATCCACATGGCAACCCGTTCAAAAACGTTGTCGCCGGAAGAAACGCCTTCTGCTCCGGCTTCACCGGCAGCAGCAATCGCACCGCCGCTCAAACGCGTGGAAACGGCACCGAACACCTGGTTAACCGTCTGGCTTTCGCTTTGCGTAACCATCGGCGCAACTTCAGGCGCAAGAGCCGTCGCCGCATTCAAAGCGGTCTGGACGTCGGAAGCGTGAGCCGACTGGATCAGGCCACCGATACGTTCTGCCACCGCGTCAAAACGTGCGCTGCCGGTTTTGCTGCCGGCAACGGCGCTGATGGTATTGGCCTGGTTGACGTTTGCACCGGTCGAAGCGACAAAGTCGCCGGCTGTTTTTTTGCTGATCGTATAAGAGCCGTTTTCGTTGGCCTTAATATTATACAAGGCGTTCTGGGCAATGTTGAATTCCTTGTCCAGCGAGCCCTCTTCCGTAATCAGATCATATTCGCCGCCCGCATATCCGTTGGCAAAGACAAGCGACAGGGTTGCCCCTTTGTTTACAACATCGTTGCTGATGGTCGTCGTGCCCGTCTTAACCGTCAAAACGGTGTCTTTGGCAAAAGTGGTGGTACCGTTGCCGGCAATACCGCCGTCAAGCGTAACGTCACCGGTAAAGTTCAGTTCGCCGGCATTATAGACGTCGTTTAACTTGCCGCCCGCCTTGTTGCCGGAAAAAACGGCGCCGCCCATATTCAGCTTGCCGTCATTATAAACGGCACCGCCGAGCCCCGTTGCTTCATTGTTTTCAAAAACGCTTACGCCGGCAATCGTCATTTCGGCGTTTTTGCCGCCGTAGTTTGCGTTATAAACGGCGCCGCCGTCGGTCGCCGCACGGTTTTCGGCAAAAGAGGCTCCTTCGCCGAGCCGCATGCTGCCACCCCAGTTGGCAACGGCACCGCCGGTTTTGCCGGCAGAGTTTCCGCTGAAGACGGCGTTTTTGCCGATGGTAATTTCGGCTTTGTCACCGGCATTGAAATTCATGACCGCGCCGCCGTGGGAAGTTTCGCTTTTGTTTCCTTTGAATTCGGCATTGTCACCGATCGTCAGCACAGCTTCCCGGCCGTCGGTATCCTGATAAACGGCGCCGCCGCCGTAACCGATGGCCATATTGTTATGGAATTTGGCATTGTCGCCGATGGTGCTGGTTGCGCGCTGATTGTGATAAGCGCCGCCCTGCATGGCGGAAGTGTTGCCGATAAAAGACACGTTGTCGCCGATTACGGCCGCGCCGGACGCATCAACGGTCGAAACGGCACCGCCGACGGAACCGGCATTGCCGTTGAAAACGACGCCGTCGGCAACGGTCAGTTTTCCCGAATTGAGGATTGCGCCGCCCTGGAGTTCACTGTTGTCATTTGCCGACATTTCGGCATTGACAGCTTCTTCTTCCCCCGACGAAACGACCAGTCTTTCCGCGCGGGCATCGGAAACCGCAAAAGCTGCAGCAATCAACGCTGTTGTAAACAAAAGTCTGTTTTTCATATTTCAGTTCCTTAAAATTTGAGTCAAAAACGGATGATAAAAATATCCGGCCTGTCGTCGAAGATCCGTACCCCGACAAAACCGACCCGGCGCTTTCGCACCGTATCGGCAGCAATTCCGCCGGCATTTCAAAAAAGTCACAAAGCTTTGTTTTCTTTTGATTTTCCTTTCTAACTTCCTGTTTTATCAATAGCAAAACAGTCACCTGATACGGGTGACTGGGAGTTAGAACCAATTGTAAGAATTGTGCAGCGTATTGAGCATATGCAAATGCCTTATTAACTGCCTCCCAGTCATAGACCAAAAGGCAGTTTTACACCTACTATCCGTAAGCAACTTACAAGAGGGTTCTAAACCTCGCACCGGTTATCTGCCGGTGCAAAAACAGATTATTCTAATTTAAGCTTCAAGTCAAACATAATCACAAACAATGGTATATAAACTTTTCAGCTGGTTGTTTTTCAAACGAAAAACGGAAGAAAAAAGGAATACGGAAAATTTGAAGGACTGTGCGACGCTGTCGCTCTTTCTCACAAAACATCTAAATTCGCAATTGCCGCTTTGCGGCTTTGCTCATTACGGTGTTTTGTGCCCTTGCAGACGTTTTTTGCCGGAGCAGCGGCAAAAAACGCTTAGCGGGCCTCTCGGTTCAAGCCCTGTATCCGCCACAAAAAAAAACGCCCTTATGGGCGTTTGGTGGCGGAGAGTACAGGACTGCGCGACGCTGTCGCTCTTTCTCACAAAACATCTAAATTCGCAATTGCCGCTTTGCGGCTTTGCTCATTACGGTGTTTTGTGCCCTTGCAGACGTTTTTTGCCGGAGCAGCGGCAAAAAACGCTTAGCGGGCCTCTCGGTTCAAGCCCTGTATCCGCCACAAAAAAAAACGCCCTTACGGGCGTTTGGTGGCGGAGAGTACAGGACTGCGCGACGCTGTCGCTCCTTCTCACAAAACATCTAAATTCGCAATTGCCGCTTTGCGGCTTTGCTCATTAAGGTGTTTTGTGCCCTTACAGACGTTTTTTGCCGGAGCAGCGGCAAAAAACGCTTAGCGGGCCTCTCGGTTCGAGCCCTGTATCCGCCACAAAAAAAACGCCCTTACGGGCGTTTGGTGGCGGAGAGTACAGGACTCGAACCTGTGCACCGTTATTCACGGTGACGGATTAGCAATCCGCTGCATTACCACGCTAATAGATTGTATTTTAACAATAAATTTATTCATTCTGACTTTTTTGTAAAACTCATTCTGACTTTTTATATTTTTAAGGAATAAGACAAGAACAAATACAGAGTCCTCATCTTGCCTTTTGTCTATTGTTTTCCAAAATAATCCGGTCTGCTTTTACCTGTTTTTCTATCCGTTCCCGGATACCATGATTATCGACACAGCGCAGGCGGTATTCCGGATAATCTTCACGCAGACTATCGACAAAGTCGATAAATTTATCCTGCGGGGCGTAGGTTATTGTCGGACAAAGTCCCGGACGGTAGGCACCTATCAAGCCATTACTGAGATGAACAAGATATATGTCCTTCATTTTCCGCATACTTCCAGCTCCTGCCGCAATTTGTCGATCCGCCCCAGCCACTCCCAAAAATTCGGCGCCTGGTCATAACTGATTTTTTCCAACTCCGCGGCCACCTTTTCGCCAGCTACCGGATAAACCGGACAACCCGGACTATAGCCGACCGGCGCGCATGAGCTTAAGCAGATCATCGCGACCGGCATTAGGGCGAGCGTGAATCTCAGCCTTCTTCTTTTCCACATATCGGATCACCTCAACCTGTTTTTCTATCACTTGAACTCTGGCCTCGCTCCGGCCGACTTCCTGCCCTGCCTCGTAAAAGGCAAAACAGAGGGCGGCAACCATAAGCATGGTTACAGCCCAGCGTATCAGCTTGTTTACCATCACACCCCCGCAATCAGCAGCATAAACGCCCGGGCGACGCTTTCGGCATATTCCGGCTTAAACAAGCACACGGCCGCCAGCACCACTGCGGCAACGGCAATCAGGCGCTTTTTATACGTCTTCAACCGAGCCATAACACCAACATTCCCCCGAGATAAGCACCGAAAAGCCACTCGCCCCAGTTCCAGCCCTGTTTGCCCAAAGCGTAAAGCTTCTCAAGCTGGCCGCCGATAAGATAAAAAACGCCCATTGCCAACCCGGAGAGCATCAGCCCGACAGAGCCAACCGACAAACCCATCAGGAAAGTCAAAATCAGCCCGGATAAACAAGTTCCGCAAAAGCCGAAAAGCCGCGGGTATTGGTACAGATAAACCGACTTTCCCTTAAACGTGATGTGCGCGGAGTAAAGAAGATCGTCGATCAGTTCACACTCCCGGTATTGCGACAAATTCGGTTTGAGTTCGCCGCCCCCGAGCAGCCGCCCGATATAAAGCCCCCAGCCGAACGCCTGATAGCCGGCATAACAGGCCAGAGCGGCACAAAGGGCATATTCTGCCGTACCGACCCGGAAGAACCACGCCATCGCCCCAAAAAACACCGCAAACCAGACTTTATTTGCCGGTACGTATTCTTTGAACAATCCGCCGCGCACACGCCACAAAAAGGCCGCAGCCGCAACAATTAAAAAAGTCATTATATAAGTCATCAGTCTATATCCTTAAAAAATACATGGTTACCACACTCAAAACACGGCTCTTTTCCTTCTGCCCACTTGGTGTGCGGCAACGCGGCATAGGTGCAATAATGGGTTGCGCCGCCCGTGATGTCGCCCTTCTCCGCTTCCTTAATCACGTCAAAATACCGGCTATAAGCCGAATACGGCAAATTTGCCAAAATCTGACTGTTGGGGTCGGATTTGTTCCAACAGCTGAATTGAAGCGGTTTTAAGCAAACGCCGGCCAACGTTTTCGCCGCAAACCATTTTCCCGACCTAAAACGGTTAAAAATAACGCAGGCAACGGCAATCTGCCCTTCCCGCGTTTCTCCTCTGGCCTCGCCGTAGATGGTTTTGGCCATAATTTCAAAATCATAATCAGTCATCTTTCCTTTTTCTCCGTTTGCTTTCCAACCTTTCCGTCAAAACCGCCAAAAGCTCATTTAACCGGTTGACGGATTTGTTGAGTTCGTCAATCTTCGCATCCGTTTTTCTTAAATCTCCCTCAATATGCGTCATTCTCGTTTCAATCCGGGCTTTCCACTCGCCGATCCGAATAAAATTGCACAATACCCCGATCAACGCAGAAACGCCGGTAAACAGTCCGTAGTCCATAGTCTTTTTTTCTCCATTAAAAAAGCCCGCATTTCTGCGGGCTGTCGTCTTAAACTTTCCTGTCATAATAATTTGCCTCGGCAAGATTTTTCTCGACCTTGCTCATGTCCTTTAATATGTCGGACATGTTCATCATCGCTTCCCAGCTTATGTTTTTATTCTCCCGGGCGTATTTCTCCATCTCCTCAATAAGCATTTTAACGCCTTTGTGCATAGCTTCGCGCATTAAGTTAATTTCCTCTTTTGACATTTTCAATTCTCCCCGTATTTTTTGAAATACTCCATCAGCTGCGCCGGTGTATCAGCTTTTATTTTGATGTCGCCGAGCATGTTTTTGAAACTTTTATCCGGCAAATCATCGGCATATTTGCGGATCAAACCATCCAAAACCTCAACATCAATCCGTTTTTCCCATCACCCATTCGCCGTTTGCGTTTTTATAAATATGCGCCGGCAAACTCAAATCCGCTACTTCAGTCATATCCGCATAGCCTTCCGGCCGTTCGAACGTATCATCCGGCGACAGCAGATAAAGCGCCGGCTTGTCAGTACCGGTCAACAAATACATTTTAAGATCAACCGCCGAACCGTCGTCCGTATAATTGATCAGATTGCCACCTTCCTCATAAGGCTTCATCACAAGCGTTTGCTCACCGAACGTTTTGCTTTTGTGATAAAAGGGCTGCGTAATCAGCTGCATGTAGTCTTCCAAATAAACTCTTATCGTTGGCGTCATGTTTCCTTCGGCAAGTGAACAGGAAACCGTTCCCGACGTTGCCAGAAGCGAAGCTTCATACAGGTCGCACGATCCGTTTTCGGCACCGGTCAGGATATAATATTGATACGGCTGCTTTGGTGAAAGCGTCACTTCGCTTAAAACCTGATAGCGCTCCGCCGTATTTATCAACAGTTCTCCCGTTTCGTCGGAATACTCGCGCCCGGTCCAGGCATTGTAAACCGACAACGGATTGTTGCTGCCGTACAGACGCCAGTTGTCGTATCCGTTTGTCACTTTGGTCTTAAAACTCCGGGCTTTAACCGCCGTCGGGAATTTCCAGACGATTTTATAATTGCCGGTATAAGTTTCGACGTTTTTGTCAAAAGCATTGATATTGTCAGCGGCAAGAACCATATAAGCCGGATCTTCGGTCGGCGTCTCCAGCCAGGTTTTAAGACTTTCGTCATCTTGAAACGTCTGCACCTTGTCAGACGTCAGCGCATTCAGAGGAAACTCTCTGTCTTGCGTACTGTTCTCAAAAACGTACGCGGCAGCTACTGCCTTGCCGCCCATATTGCTGTTTGTTTTTCCCAACATAGTTAAAACTCCTTTATTGACACAAAATTGTCGGAATTGTGATCGTATCTTCCGGCGCTTTTTTCGCCCAAATCCGCACATAACCGGCCCCGCTGTCCGCTACCGGGGCATAGTTGCCGCTCTCGGCATCCGTCAACGAAAATATCACCGTAGGCACCAAAGTTTCGCCGATTTGCGGCAAAATAATATCCGCCTTATACGGATATTCATCATAAGTTGCATCTTGAACAAAAGAGGCGACCGGTACATTGACATTTGCGTATTTGTAGAGTTCTGCCGCCTCGGCCAGGTTAGCCTTGGCTTTCTCAAAAGCATCTTCCAACCCCGCGATATATCCGTTATAAGCATCCTGCAAATCGGCCAAAGCCTCTTCCAGCTCTTTTTTCAGCGCATCAACGTCAAAACGGGAAATTTCTGCCGTATTGTTGACCACCTGAATATATAACGGCAAACGAACATGCTTCGGATAGCCCTCATTGCTTCCGCTCGCCGAAGATTTGCGGTAATTGGCTTGTGCGGGTGCGTCGCTTGCCCCGTATACGTAAAGCAGCCTTCCGCCACCGGCACAGGCCGAATTTGCCCCCGGAAGCCCGTGCGTATGGCTTTTTAGCTGGTCGTTATAGGCTGTTCCCAATTCGGAAAGTTGGCTGATAGAGCTAATAAACCGAACAATCTTTGGCAAACGAACATGGCCGTTTAACGTGTCGATATAAAAACAAGGGCATTGACCATATTCCTCCACCATATCGTCAAAAGCCGCCGAACTGTCCACCGTCGGCACCGTTTTATTGCCGGCCAGCCGGTTGAGTTCTTTCCAAAAATCCGGATAAAGAATTTTACAGTTGGTAATCGTTTCGCCCGTCCACAACGGATAAGCCCCGGTCGGCGTTTCTCCTTTGATGGAAAAATATATATCAAACATTTCCCGCGTCGGTTTTTCTTCCAAATCCGCGATTGCCTGATTGATTGCGTTTATCTCGCTGATAACCGAGTTGGCAAAAATTTTCACCTGATCAAAATCAGCGTTGACTTCCGAGGCTACCGCCTTTTCCCCTCCCTCAAAAACATAAGGGTAAACAATATTTGTTACCGCCATCTTTTTTTCCTTCCTTAAGAAAAAAGGCACCGTTTCCGACGCCTTATCTGTTCCTTAAATTGTTAAATGCTGCTGATGACAACCCCGCCGCAAACGCCGGGTTGATGTTAACTTCAATCGGTGTCCGGACAAGTCCGTCCGCTAAACGTCTGCCGGTATTACGCCGCATGCTGCGCATCAGTGCTTTTCCGCCCAATCCTCCGGCCGTCACTGCCAAAGAAAACGGATTAAAATAACCGCCGACAACACCGGCCGCCGTCAGCGGACTGGATATCCCGCTCCAAAACGGCGAAACCGTTGCCCCGCCGACAGACGTAAGACCTTTTTTAAGTTTGCTCTCAAATATATCCTGCGTTGTCTGCGCATCCGCAAAATTGCGGTTCATATCTCTAAAACCGGGAAACTCCCTGTCCATCAACGTCTTCAGATCGTTCTCCGCACGTTTTAACGCGCCGGAACGGGAAACCCCGACCTTTACTCTGTTGCCTGCCTCTTCCCGCAACCTCTTTTTCAGCATATCAAATTCCGCCAGACTGCCCGGCTGTATACCGGCAAAAGCCCGAGGATCGATCAAACGCATTTCTGCTATCATATCTTCGGCTATCGGATGTTGTGCGTAAAAATCCGCCGCTTTTTCTTCCGGCATCATTTGTCCGCCGTTTTTCGCCATAAAACCGGCATATTTTTCTTCCGCACGGCTTAATTCCGGCGTTTTAATGACCTGCTCAAAGTCCGCATCATACATCCCGCCGTTTCGACGTTCCAAACGATCGGACAGAATTTTTGCCCGTTCGGATAAATCTTCCGCACCGGACATAACCGCATTGCGCATTGTCCGTCGCTTGTTCTCATCGGCCAAAGCTTCAACAAAGGAACGATTTATTGAATTATTTCTTGAAGATTGTAAAGGACGCCAGATATTTTTGATTGCTTCTTTTTGTTCTTGGATATTATTCTGCAAGCGATTAACCACATTTTGCAGACTATTTGGCGATTGATAGTTGCCATAATAAGCGGGATCATACTCCATATAAACAACGTCCGGTTCACCCAAGTTGAATTTTCTCATCGCCTTTTTGTCCCACCTATCCGGTGCAAATTGTTCATTCCAAGCATCGCGACCAACTTCCTTGAAGCCATGCCTTGAATAAATTTCAGGAAGAAACGTGTCGTAAGCATCAAGCTTTGAACCACCCGCAGATGTTGCTGCTTCCATTATCGCATCACCGGCACCTTTTGCTCGAGTATTTCCGTTAAACACTGAAACAATGTCGCCATCATTTCTAATAGCAAAACCGGTCTTACCATCATCGGTTAAAAATGTTCGCATATCTGCATATTTTTCAGGAGAATATTGGTAAACCTGTTCTCCTTTCGCCCCGGCTGTTTTCTTAAAGTTGGTCATGGCATCATAAAACATCTGAGCATTCTTCGGATTTGCATCATACTCATTAAAAGAAAGGGGTGATTCTAACACCCCTTCTAAATGTTTGTTTGGAGACCAACGATTTAATCGCAATCCCACATTTCCATTAGCTCCTGTATTGATACCTTCCCCGAGTTCGCCGGAATAAGGGTGAGAGCCATATCCTCGTATTTGCGTTTCATTTCCAGTTCTTCTGGCGTCAACGAATTTAGCTTCTCTTGCGGATTGACGAGCCAATCTTTGATTTTCTTCATTAAGAACATCATCTATTGTGTCCCCTTTTCCTGTAACCTTTTTCCATATATTCTGCATATTAGTCAAATTTGGATCAAAAGTCAAACTATTTAGCTTTACTTTCGAATCTAAAATACTTTTGGCAGCTTTATATGTAGGAACAATCTTATCAGTTACCGGTCTCGCCGCCCATTTTGCCCCCTTTGCCCCATAATGCAGTCCAAACGGCAACGCCGCGCCCAAAGCAGCGCCCCAGAACACATTTTTCGGCAACTCGTCCATACTGTCCGAACCGGTCGCGCCGTAAGCTGCTCCCTCAGCTGCACCGCTGGCGCTGGCAAGTCCCACACCTTTTAAACCGGTTTTGCTCAAACCTTTGACCAATGTACCGCCCGCGCCCTGCATATTCCCGCCGAGCTCCGAGGCAAACTTTGCCGCTTTATTCCAGCCGCCCAAACCGGCGCTTTCCGCCGAGCGCTGCAAATCCGCATCAAGCAACGCCAAATGACCGCCAGTCTTCCTGTCCAGCCAGTCCGTCGCACCCAGAGTTGCGCCGCCGGCCACGCGTCCCAAACCGGAAACAACACCCTGCCCGAAGCCTTTTAAGCCCTCGCCGGCAATTTCCAAAGCCCCGAACCCCCGCGGACGAAGACCGGCGGCTAAACCCGCCGCTTCCGCCTTTTGGCTGTCCGTCAACGGCTTTAAGCCCTGACGCAAACCGTCGTATTGATGTTGTTGACGATCAAAGGCATCAGGAAATTTTTGCAAAATCATTCCCCGGATTTCTTCCCGCGACATATCGTCTGGAAAACGGACTTTTTGTCCGTCCGGCATTCTTACTATCGGCATTTTTTAATCTCCGTTAAAAATAGTTTGAAAAATCAACCACGTTATCAGCAGCCATGTCAGAAACTGACAATTCATGTATTTTTTCAGCAGCTTCTGTCATATAATCCAAAGCGCCCAAAATCTCTTCTGCCGAACTGTTTTCGTTTAATCCGGCAGTAGCCATTTCTATTTCCCGGGCCGTATTGATTCCGCTTTGTCCGTTCGCTTTTGCCTGCGCAATCAAATCGTTGCGGATACTGCCAAGGTTGCGGATAACTTCGCCGCGTTTGCGCAAATTGTCGGCATTCATACCAAGCGTTCCGCCGGTATACCGCGAAACGGCCGCACTGATCGGCGCATACGGTCCGACTAAATTCGGATTTTCTTCGACCAGATTTTTCAGATTATTCAAATTATGAACAGCAGTTTGGTAATTTTTCTCCGCATTGGCAGCCGTTTTTCGCTGATCAGCCGCGTTTTTCCCAGCCTGCGCCAAATATGCATCGTCATATTTTTTGTTCCCGGTCATCACATAACCGTTAACAACATCCCCCGGCTGATAGCCGGCATTCTGAACCGACTGTTTTGCCATCAACAACACCAAATCGTTTTGAAACCGTCTTTCTTCGTCTTCCAGTTGGCGATTTCTTTCCTCCGCCCTCAAACCCGCTTCGTAAGCTCTGACATCTTCGCGAAGATCGGCAGCATATCGGCGTTCATCCTCTTTCCTGCGATCATATAGACCTTCATCATAGGCACGCTGCGAGGAAAGCAATGCTGCATCATAATCCCTTTGATCCTGTAGCTGCCTCGCGGCATAATCGCGGCTGTCTTCAAGGCGTTTCCAATAACGCCCATTGTTTCTCGCGTCATCTTCCAAAGCCCAGCCGCGGTTTTGAAGAGCCTGCTTGTCCGCGAAACTTCTTGCCTCCTCCGCCTGATTTGCCTGAAATTCCCGGCCGAGTTCATTTTGACGGGCGGCGTTTGCCCAGCCCTCACGGGTAAAAGCCTGCCCGGCATCCCGGTCTTCAACCGCCCACTCTCTCGCCAGATTGTCTCTTTCCTTTGCATACTGGTTCCCGATTGCCAGTTGCTGCAATGTTCGCTCAAATGCCGCATTTGCCGCTTCTTTCTGCGCTTCAATCTGCCGGTTGAACATATCCGTTCTGAAATCCCTGTCCCTTTGTTCTTTGGCCAGAGCGTCGGCGCGTTCCTGCTGCTTTAACGCCAGCCGGTTGGCATATTGCCGGTTCTGGTTAAGCGTATCGACCGTGTTGCCGGCGCCGATCACACCGTAGCCCAGCGCATCCTGCAAGTTACCGCCGGTCAGAGCAACCCCCAAACCTGCACCCAGCCCGCCCAAAAGCGTGCGCCCGGCGTTTGAGCCGGCAAAGTTTTTGAAACGCCCCCAAGCGCTTTGCGGACGCACCTGTTGCTGTCTCTGCCGATCTTCCGCCATCCGCATAATATTGTCAACCGGCGTCGGATCGTTGACATCACCGGTTTCGGCAATCCTGTACATTCTGCTTAAATCCATAAGAAAAAAACTCCATAAAAAAAGCCCTGAACCCCAACGGGAGCAAGGCTTGACACAGTATTACTTTTGACTTATAAAAGAAAAGCCCGTTGCGCGAACAACGGACAATTTACCTAACCAAAGGAGCTAAGCCTTGATCTTAACTTCTTTATGAGGTTAGGATAACCTATTTTTGCTTGCCAGTCAAGTTAAAATAGATTTTAGGCCAGCTCCTTATATTTTTATAAGGAACTACAATGATAATAAGAATTATGCTTATAATCAGAAAAATCAAGATACTTTTCTATGTGAAAAAATCTTGAGCCTAAAAGCAAGGGGCGGAGAAATCCGCCCTTTGTTTCAGAATAACGCGCTGCCCGCCTTTTGCCCGATCTTTGCCCCCTCTGTACCTCCGAGATAACCGCCGGCAATCGTCCCCGCCGCATTGGCAATTCCGCTCCACAAATTATTATTGTTGCTGTTGGCCAGTGCGTTCTGATAAAGATTATTGCTCGCCTGATTGGCGGAACTCATCATATTATAAGGTACCTGATAATAGTTCATCAACTGGCTTAAAACATTTGCAACCCGGCTGTCTTCGCTGTTCATCAAATCAAGCTCGGCATCCGTCAGCTTGTTTGCCAGCTGGTTTGACATCTGGTTAATACTCGACCCGCGAGTCAGGCCTCTCTCAGAAAGCGGACTGACAATGTTATTTTCAAGCGACTGCGTTGCCGCGTTGGCAAGTTGCTGCTGCCGGTTCTTGTAGCTCTGGCTGTCATAGGTCGGACTGACAAGCTGCTGCAGATATGACGGGATCGCCGAAGTCGTCTGATTGACAAGCTGTGTTTCAAACGAAGACGGGTTATAAAACGTCCCGTTTTTATTTGTTGTCGAATTGCCGTAAAGGCCGCCGGTGTTGTAAGTTTGTGATTTTGTTTTGTTTCCGGAACTCATTTTTGTAATCTCCTTAAAAGTTTCTTTTTTCTGTCCACCCATTCAAAACCTGCCTTTTTCAGGCAGATAACGGCGTTTAAGTGCCTTGTGTCTGCATAAACGACAGGGAACATATCCGCCGCCTGTCGAACTGCGTCCACGCATTCGCGATGTTTTTTGCGCTTAGCATATCCACCCAGATAAAAAAAGTCATCGGCCTCGCTTTGATAAACAAAAACCGACCCGATATAACCGTCTTTATCGTAAACGTTAAAAAAACGGCTATCTTTGATTAACCGTTCAAAACCGTTGACATCGTCGAGATTTTCTTTGTTTTTCTCAAAGCCCCGGCACGCTTCTTCCCTATCAAAAAAAGGACTTTCCTTGCCAACCAGAAAAACCATCTTTTACCCCAGCGTCTTTGTCTTAACCTTAACACGTTTCAGCTCCAGCCGCTTAATACCGAACTCCTGCCCGGCCTCGCTGGTGTAAATTCTTATCTGCAACTGTTTGAAATGCCTTAAACCAGCAAGGTTGAACATCACCGTATTACGATTCTTGTCAAACCACATTCCGCCGGCCGCGTCGTTTTTATCTTTTGCCCACAAGCCGCCGTTTTCATCGTCCGAGCTTAAAGCCCAGATCAAATACCCTTCGGAAGTTTTAACCACCCTTTTGGTCTGTTTTCTTTCCGGGTTATCGTCATAGGTCAACTCAATGAAAAAATCGTTTTCCTGATTAAAATCAAGCGTCAAAATCAGCGGCATCTTAGGCACCTTCATATTGCTGTCGGAGCCCACATTGATAATGTTTGCCAGATATTCGGCGCCGATAAATTCGTCGGCAAAATTCGACGTCTGATATTCGCGCAGGATATTTTTGCCGCTTGCGGAATAAAAAACGCTGCCCGTCGGCATCAATGCCCGGATGTTGTCTTCGGCCTGCCGCTCCACCCATTCCGACTTCAGATAATCGTAAATCAGAATCCTGTCGCCGTTTAAGTACGGCAGCTTAAACCAAATTTCCGAACGGTCACCATCAACAAAACTGACCGTTTCAATCTCATCAAGACGGGTTGTATCAATCTGATCAAAAAACTCAATCACATTATCCGCCAGCCCGTTTGTCGGTCTTGTCTGCCCGACGTCGATCAGATAATAGGCAAAAACATTTTTGGCCTTTGCGTCAAAATAAAACAGTTTGTTGTCAAATTTGATCACCGACTTAAAACTTGCGCACCCGCCGCCCGACGCCCCACTACGTTGGAACGACGTCGCATCGCCGGGATTTCCGGTATAAGCAACCGAATAGCTGTCGGTAAAGACAATCAGAGAATTGTTATAATACGCCATTGCCGTCACGTCCCGGTCAAGCTCCTGATAGGCCGGTTCCGTCGTCAAATCGGGATCGGACGTCCCCCAGGTAAAAATATCCTGCGTTTTTGACCAATGCACGCGATTCTGGCAGTTGGTTACCAGCCGCCCGTCGTAAGATTCCAGACAAAGCCCGCGGATGGTTCTTTGCTCGGCATCTTTCGCGTCTATTTCCTTTACCCGGTCGCTTTCGTTCTCCTGCTGCATATTGATCGCAATATAAGGATCAACCCCGTTTGAAAAGACAAACCAGTCATAAAAACCGTTGGCTATCGTAATCGCGTTGGCGGCGTTGGTTACGGTCAAACCATTCTTCAAGGCGGTATAAGTCCCCTCCACCTCATCAAACAGATAAATATAGCCTTGGCTCTCGTCAACGGCATAAACAAAGCGGTAGGTTACGCGGTTCTGCACACTTTCCCATTGCCCGATAACCTTGTTCGGACAGGTGGAAACAATTTGGTTTCCGGCCGCGGTAAATATGCCGACGTTGTTCCCTTTTTCGGTATAGCGCAACTCGGTATTGCGGCAGGCAACTGTAGCGCGCAAAATGGTTTTACGTAGCGCGAAAGATGGTTTTACATAGCTTTTCTGCGGCTTTTGTGTCCAAAATTGCAATTTGGTTTTACATAAAATCTAAAAAAAATCTTTGTTTAACGGCTTTTTTAAGCCGTTTTTAAACGTTCGTTTAACGGACGGTAAATCTTAAGGATTGCCTCTGCTATAATACATATAGACCTTTTTCCGGCTTTTTACCGCACCAGATGACCGGTTATGCTGTTTATATGATAACAACGGTTTACACAATCCGGCTTGAAGCCGATTTATCCGCCCGCGGCGTTTATTATCGGGCCGTTTGGGACGGGACGGCGTTCAGAACGTCCGGCCGCTTCTGGCTTTGCTATGACAAGCCGACGGCCGCGCAAAACGAATATCAAAAAGCTTTGTCGGCCGTTAAACCGGAATACTGGTCGGGGTGTTATCAAATCGGCATTTGGGCCGAAGTATGGCAGGATGACGAACTGCTGAAAGCCGAATATGTCAAAACCTGCCAAACCCCGGCATTTGCCGAATTACAAAAGACTTAAGTCAATATTGCCGATCAGCAGTTCTGCGGCTTTTTTGCCGGATTGGGTGCCGGCGGTGTAAGCTGTTTGCACCTCTTTTATATAAAAAGCCTTAAATATACGGCGAATCTCCGGCACGTCATTGATAGACAGGATAAACCGGCCCTTAATTCCTTTTAAGAGCTTGGCCAGTTCGGCAAAATCTGCACGGCTGAAAAAGTCTTTTCCGTAAAAGCTTTCACAGCCCCAGTACGGCGGATCGAGATAAAACAGCGTGTCCGGCCGGTCGTAGCGTTTTATAAATTCAGCGTACGGCAAGCATTCAATATAAACACCGACCAAACGTTTGTGCAGCATGTGAATTTGCGGAATAATACGCTCGGAATCAAAGCGCGTTCGCTCAAGTGTAACTCCGAAAACCTGGCTAAATGTCTTGCCTCCGAAAGCATTTTTTTGAATATACAAGTATCTGACGGCTCGCTCCAGCTCGGTCAAGAGCAGCGGCGGGGTGGCTAACATTGCCTTGAACTCCGCCCGGCTGCAAATCTTGAATTTCAGCATATCCGCCAAATAGTTCGGGAATTTTTCAACCATGCGAAACATATTGATTATTTCGCTATTTATATCATTAATCGCTTCACATTTTGGCTTTTGGGTGCGACGGAAGAACACTCCGCCCATACCAACGAAAGGTTCACAATATATATTGTGTGGGATTTTATCTATTAAAGGAATTATAGTCTTGGCCAGCAACCGCTTGCCGCCCAGATAAGGCGCAATCGGGTTTATCGGTTTAACCTCAAAATTAACAATATTTTGTATTGATTTTGTTCTCATAATGTTCTATTTCCTTTCCTGCATTTAATTAGATGTATAGTGAGCAGGAAGACCGCCCGGACGGGCTTTCTCTTTGCGGAGAGCAATCCGCAAGGCGGGGCGTTGGCGCGCCCCGTCCGCTATTGAATAATAATTACTGACAAAAAGTCGGGAGTTGGCGGACTTTATAAAGTCTGTTAAGCCATTCATTCATGACGGCTCGGTCTTCTGCGGTCAGCTTGCGATAAACACCGGCAACCGGCTTTCCTCCAACCGGCCAGGCGATGCAATCCGCTTTACAAACGGCCGGCGTTGAGCAGCCGAACAACGGCATCGTCATTAAGGCTAGGCTTGGCCAGAAGATTATTCGCGCAATTTTTCTCATCTTTGATAACCTCTTGTTGCTTTACGACATGTTCAAAATTGGCCTGTTTTTTTCCTGATTGATAAGCAAAAAACCAGCTGCAACCGAGCAATCCGGCTATTAATAAATACAAAGCGGCGCTTTTCATTGAACTTCCGCCTCGTCCGGGTACATGGTTTTGATTTGGGCGCGCAGCCGGTCGATTTTATCTTCGATAGCCTTTAGCTCGTCTGCCGGATAGCCTTTACGCGTCTTATAGGCGAGTTCGGCTTCCATACCGTCAGTTATAGCGAGATAGGCCTGCCGCCGCTGTTCTTCGGCCGGAATCGCAGGTTCATCTTCCGGTTCGGGGACGATTTCCTGCCAGCTCTGATAGATTTTGTTATCTCGGACTTCATAAACTGCCGAGTAGTTTTTGCCGTCGGCCGGGTATTCCGCTAAAACAAACGGCAGATAGCCGTCGGCCTCCAACAACTCCGGTGCGGCAAAATAGTTGATAATTCCTCTGGCGTTGTCATTAATCGGCGGAAACTCAATTGTCGTTTCATCAATAAATTTTGCGTGTGTATGCTGCATTTCTACTCCTCACTTATAAATGTTAACCTCAAAAAGCCCTGATTACCGGCTTTTGTCGTACTGCCTCCGGCACCGAATTTGACGTTGTCAACAACATAGACCGATGCGCCGCCGGCATTTTCAGCCCCGGGCGCGTTTGTCCAGCCGCTGGCGGCGTTGCCGTTTTTCTTCAAGACCGTTTTTTTGACTGTACCGGTAAAGCTGCTGACGGTTCCGCCGGCATTGTTCGTTGAACCGTAGGTACTTTTGCCGCCGGTGACTTTAAAGTTGACCGCTGAAGCGTTGCTGCTTTTGAAATAAGCCGTACCGCCCGAGCCGCCGGACGTCCAAAAGCCGGAAGCTTTAGTCTTTCCCGGTACGCTGTAAAGATATTTGCCAGCGGTTAGAATAACCTCAACTACAATCGCCGCAGCGGAACCGCCGCCCGCCCAAACATTTTCATCCTGCCAACCGGAACCGGCGCCTCCGGCGGCTTCTAATTCGAGTTTGAACCGGCCGTCGGCTAAAATTTCAATACTGCCGGAAACGGCAGAAGTTGAGCTGGGACGAATATCTAAAAGCTTTTGATTGGCGGTGTAGGGACAAACTTCCCTTTTCCCACCCATTGGCCAAAATCCGGCTGGTATTGTCATCTTTGGCCTCCATAATAATAAACAAAAACCTTATTTTTTTTCTGTAAGCCTTTGTTTTTTAAGACTCGGCAGGCTCTACCCCCCCCCCCGATAATTTTATGCAAAATCAATGCGTTATCTCCTTTTGTTTATGCAAGCCGCAGATATTGCAACCGAGTTCCGCCGGCAACCCAGTTAGCCTCTGAAGCGTAACCCCAAGACCCCTGACCCCAGTTGTAGATTGAACAAACGGAAGCCGTCGGGCTGGTGCCGGTTGATCCGCGCGAACCACGATTGCCGTTTTGCGCTTTTCGCTGTTGAATTATCTGCAATGCGCCGTTAACCGAAATAATGCCGCCGTCGCCAGGCTGACCAGTTGACCCACCTGAATAATTACCGCCTTTGCCGGCCGTAATCATGCGTACACCGCCCAAGTCGAGGAAACTGTCTTCCATGACGTTTCCGGCATAAAGCGTTATCTGCTGCTCGGTTGGGTTATAAAATTGGCCTTCCCACGCCGCCCCGGAACCGCCGGCGTTGTGAAAAATGACACCGCCGAAGTTCCAGCTCCGACCTTCGCCACCGCCGCCGGCTATGATTAAATCGTAGATGCCGGCCGGCAATATGCCGGAATAGGTGTTTGGTCCGGTTTTCTCAATTAAAACCTGATTAGGGTCGAAAGGCTCACGCACGGCGCCGCCGCCCATCGGCCAGAAAGCTGCTTTAATCGTCATGGCAGCCCCCTATAATAATTTGTCTAAAATAATAAAAAACTTTGTGCGCTAAGCCTTTTAAAAGTTTTTTAAATCTCAGCCAACGGCTTCCCCCCCCCCGATTTTTGTCTAATTCGGCGAGAGCGGCAGCATCAAGCTTGAGGCGGAGATACTCTAGTTTTCCGGTGCCGTGGTGGTTACCGCGGCTGTAGTTCTGCCCGGTAAATACCGAAGCCGTATCGCTCGAACCGCTGCCGGCGCCGTTAATGCCGTTAGACCAAATATAAGGAGAGGCGCTCCATATGATTAAATCCGGGCGGGCGTTGACGGTTAAGACGCCGCCGGCACCGCCGCCCCATGTAGCACCCGCGTCGCTTCCTTTGCCGCAAACGACAATCGGCAGGTATTCGGCCGGATTGGACGGGTTGCGAATTTCTAACGTGCTATCCGTGCCTTTAGAACCGACGGTAATTCTTAAATGCGCGGCTGACAGCAATTCAAATTCGGAATCGATACCGGCGCCGCTGCCGCCGCGGTTGGTGCCGATATACGACCAGTTATTGCCGCCCGGGCCGCCCAGACGCAAACGATAAGTACCGGCCTCAATATCATTTTCCCAAACATAAGGCGAAGTCGGTTCGTTTACCTCAAAAAAGACTTTTCCCGGGTCGTAGGGATCCGTTTCGGACTGGCCGCCCAAAGGCCAAAAAGATGTTCTAATAACCATTGAAATCGCTCCCGAGTGAGGCCTTCCACGAAGCACCTTTGTTTTCCGTACGCAACACCAACCAGTAGTCGCGGACTTTGTTCATGGTCGGCGCTTTGCCGCCGTCCCACTCAACCGCCGGGCTGAATGAAATTGTGGAAACGGTCTTCATGTTTAAGTGAAGTTCAAGCGTGACGTGGGTTCCGTCCGGCACGCTGGCAATCGCCGAATTGTCAAAAGTGAACGTTGTCGCCGCGGTGATAGACTTTCGGAGGATTGTCCGCGTAATCTGCGGCCGAATGACATTGTCGGCCATATCTTCCGCTTTTGATAAAGAAATCAGATAGGCCTGCGCCAGTTGGCTGTTTAAAATCTGCAAGCTGTCGTGCAGGTTAAGGGCAATTTTGCCGCCGTCAAATTTTAAACCGCCGGCAACTACCACTTTCAGGACGCCGGCGGCAATCGTCAGACCGTCGCCGACGGAACCGAACAAACCGTTTTGCGCGATTTTCAAAATGGCGTCGCCCAGCTGGTCGTTTCGGTCTTCCGGCGTGTAACCCGCTTTTTTAATTGCGTTTATGATTTCAAGCATCATCGCTTCAAACGCTTTTGCGTCAGGGTGCGAACCTTTTTCTCCGGTCGTAACGTCGGCGTTTTTATAAGGGGCATCCGGGTTTGTTTCCCCCAGCGGCGGATATTTTTTCATCAATTTGTCCTTTCATCTTCATATTTGACTAATGTGTGACTTTGTTTGTATTTGCCGATAAACTGCTTCATTTTGGCAACAGCGGCCTCTGAATCGGCTTTCTTTATGACAATCGTCCACCAGAAAACTATTTCGTCGACGCCGCACTCGTATTTTTCCCCGAACGCGGACAGACCGAAAACAAACGGGTAATGTTCCCGGATTTCAATCGTCACGCCCAGCGTGGCGCAAAGGTCAATATACATAAAGCGGCTGTAAAGACCGGCGGCCGCCTCCGCATTCAAGGTTGCCAGGCGTTCCTCAAAAGTTCCCGTATGCGGCAGGCCGAAAGCGTTTTCCCAGTTCTCCAGCAGAAACTCGACCGAACCGGGGTGCGCTTCTTTCAGCAGGTCTTCGGCCATTTGGTGGACTTTTGCCAGATATTCGGCCTGAATTTCTATTTTGCGCATGGTAACGCTGCCGGGCTTGACCTCCCAGATTTTGCCGCGCGGGCGCAAGGCAATCAGACCTTGAATATAGCGTTCTTTCAAATCCACGTTATTTCTCCCAAAACGGCAATTTCACCGGTACCCAGCTGAATGTTTGCGGTTGGCGCGTCCAAGTGATAGTCTTTCAGCCCCAGCACCGACAAAATAGCCGAGTTCAGCTGCGCCGTCGTAACTTCTCCGCCCGGTTTGCGATTGGTGTTAAACGAGTTTTTAACGGCAGACTGAACCGCTGCCCTCATCTCCGGCGTATCCGGCAGAAGGCCGGAAATCGTCAGGTCAATCGGCCGTTCTATCGGCGACACGACAAAAAAGTTGTTATAGGTCGGCGGCCGCTTGGTATCGATATAGTCGGCTACTTTTTGCAACAGAATGCCGTCCGGGAAGCCGTTTGGCGTCATAATCCGCACGACCGTTGAACCAACCCCCTGTTCGCAAGGGTAAGCCCAGGCCTGATTGACGCCCTCGACTTGCAGCGCCCATTTGACATAATCGTTGTCGTTGCCGCCGTGATATATGCTTTGCAGCGTCTGATGTATCCGCAGCGCAAAATCCTTGTCGGTTTCATCGTCGGCGCCGGAACCGATAAGAATGACCGTAGCCTTGTTGTCAACGCCGGAAAGGACAACCGAGAAATTAAGGATTTCCCCGGCCTCGGCATTGCCGGCGGCGCCGGCTTCCAACGCCTGGACATTAACGACCTGCGGGCTGGCCTCTACCGTCGTATCCTCGGTTACCGCATATTGACGGTTATCCAGGGGCCTAAACAGAACGGTACCGGCCGGAATGACTGAACCGACAACGGCATTGACGGAAACGGAACCGACAGAGTTGGTTTTCGTCTTCGGAAAAAGCCCGATTTCCGCCCCGTGTTTCAATAAATTTTCGTGATTTGAGGAATCCGCAAAAATCTGTTTGCCCTGGTATTGAATATGTCCATGCAAAGAGTTGACGGCATAGCCGAGAACCCGCGCTTCCGCCTTGCGCTCGTCAACCGGGCATTCTTCAAGCGTCAGTTTTGCGTCATAGGACTTCTCTATCGCCTCTATGCTCTCTTTTAAGCTCGGAACCGGATAATCTGTCATAACTCAACTCCTTGTATGTCAATGGTTTCGTTTTCAAACTGCAAAACAAAGTTCAGCCGGTCGCCTTCCTTGCTGACCGTAATTTGCGGTTCGGCAAGGTAACCGGATTTAACCAACGGATTAAGAGCATTTTTGATTTGTTCCCTGACCGTGGTTAAAATGTCCCCGGACATCTTGGCCCGCTTCAGCGTCCATAACAGCGACCCCCAGCTGATCAGCTCCTTTTTATCGTTTATGCTGACTTCGATGCCGTCGCCCCACCATCCCCGGTTTTCCTGAATATAGCTCGGCAATTCGTCGGCCGTTGCCCGGGCATCTGTAAACAGGCAGATAAGAACCGCTTTGACCTTCGGGTCTTTAATCAGCGCAATGTCAATGTCGTCACAATTTAAAATCATCCTGCCGTGACCTCCGCAGAACCGCCGGTTATGGTGCCTTTGTGCGTATTCGGATCGACCTCGACCGTATCGCCCAGACGGGCCACCGGCTGACCGCCCCCGGCAAGATTGACCTTGCCGTTGACCGTGGTCGTTTCGGCGTCAACCGTGGCGGTTTTGGCCTTGACCGTTGTCGTGTCGGCGTCAATCGACGCGGTCTTGGCCTTGACCGTCAGGCTGTCGGTTGACACGGCGGCGCTCTTGGTGTTGACGTTGACAGCCGCCGAACCGCTGATATTTATGGTCTGCGCCGTCTGCTTCATCGTATCGGCGGCTTTAAAATCAATTATGCCGCCGTTTTTGAAATGCAGCAGATTGCCGGAAGTGTCATACATGGCGACTTCGCCGTCTTTTAACTCTTGAAACCGCAGCTCGCGGTTGCCGATATTGAGGACAACGTTGTTAATCCTGCTGCCCTGAACGTTAAAAATCAGGGTTTCCGACCCGACCGGCGCCTGGCTCGTAAAACCGAACGGTTCCAGATGTTTGGCGTTCTCGACGGTTTCCCCGGCGGCGGTTTCAATCTGCCAGCTTTGGGTCTTGCCGCCCTGATGCCGTTTGACTTCGCCCAGACGTATCATTTCAAAAACCCGTACGGCTATAATATCAATCAGCTTTTGCATAAGGTTGATTTGTGACATTCAAAGTTCCTCCAGATTTAGCTTTGCCTGATAACCGGCTTCGCCGCCGCGCAGATAAAGGTCGGTAATCAGATAGGTGTCGTTCAGCTCCAGCCAGTCGTCGCGGACAATAATCGGAGTATTGACGTCATAAAGCCGGCCTTCGGTGGTTTTCAGCGACGAACCGATGACCTGAAAGTCGAAAGAAGCGTCTTCCAGTCCTTCCCGAACGGCACTCAACAAAGACGTCGTGACCAGGTCGACGGTTTTGTGTTTCTGCCGTTTTGTGCCCCGGGAGTTTTCCGACCGGCTGCTGTTTATAATTTCCGCCAAAGTCAAATCGTCGTTCAAAGCCTGCTGCCGGTGCAAAACCACCTGTTCAAAATCGCTGTAGGCGTTTTGATAAAACTTGATGTCGCTGATATTCTCTCCGGTCATCAGCACCGAATTTGTCAGCCGTTTTTGTATACGGTCGGCAATGACCAGGCTGCCGTCATTGTCCGAATAAATAAAGGTGTTGGTCAAAAGCGCCAGATTGTTAAGCACGACGTCGATGTCGTCACCGGCGGAAACTACAAATTCGGGAACCAGTTCCCGGTTGGACGAACGATTGTTCAGCACAATGTTGAAATCCTTAATCAAATCCTGCGCAATCGAAACAAAGGACTGTCGGATGTAATAACGGCCGCGGCCAGCGCTGGCGCCGACCAGCCGGGAAGCTTCCGAATTGACCTTTACCGTCAGGCACGGTTCTTTTTGGTAATAGCCCGGACGGCATTCGCTGACAAAACCGGTCAGAGCAATTTCGTCGTCAATGCGGATCTGTCCCGGCATGCCGATTTTTAACGACTGTTTAAGACGCTTCAGGTCGTTTACGTCTTTTTTCAAGGCGATGAAAGTTCCGGTATTGGCCAGTTGATAAACAGATTTTTGAATATGAAAATCCGTAAAATTAAACATACTGACCGCCGACGTGCGAAGTTCTATCTTATACATCTTCCACCTCCAGTTCCTCGCCGGCGGGGCAAAACAGGGCGTGCCGGATTTCGTTGCGTTTGACCAGACGGGCCTCCGCATCTTCGATATTTTCGGCGCCGTAAAGCTCGTGGGCAATAACCACGGCGGGAAAACTCCGGTTAAACCGGACATTGCGGATTTTGACCGCATGCTTTTTGCGGATAAGTTTAATTCCCAGATTGACCAAATCGGAAATCTGCGTCTGGACAACGATGTTGTCGGTGTCAAACAGAACCGTTTCTGCCGTTTTCTGAATGGTTTCAACCGTTTGTTCAATTTGTTTGCGGTTGTCATACTGCTTTTTGGTCGACGCTTCAAACACCGCCTGAACGACAGCCTCCTGATTTACCAGCTGCTGAACGGCCTTGGCGTTCGTATAAACCTGCAACAGAGATTCGTCGTTGATTTCCGGGTAGTCAACTTCGCTTTGCAGCCCTGCAATACCGATGTAAGTGTCAAAATAGTCTTTTTCCGCGCCGAAAGTGTCGCCCAGCTTAAGATAGCTCATTATCGCGTTGCTGATGCCGCCGGCGGCCGCCGCCAAAATGTCCAGATTTCCGGTTATCGGGTCGACAATCTGTCCGATCAGGTTGTCTGCCGTCAACTTTGAAATTTTTCCGGCAATGCTGGTTATGCTGTCGAAACTCTGGGTTTTGACAAAGTTGGGAAAGCCCTCGAACGTAAATTTCTCGTCAAACTCCGCCAGAATGTTTTTTTCAGTTTCCGCCTGACCGGCAGCCACTTTCTCCTCGTCAATTTCCTTCAGCTCAATGATTTGCAGGGACAGGTTGTCGGCGTCGATTTTCTTAAAATTCAGATCCAGCAGATAATATCCCTCGTTCTCGTCATCTCCGCTGATGCGCCAGCCGCCTTCGTCCGTCTTTACCTGTGCCGAGCGGCCGTCCGGCATAACCAGCAGGCCTTGCTTGCGGCTCAACGCGGCTTCAAGCCGGCGTTTGACGTTTTCAACTTCGCGGCCGTAAATAAAGCCTTGAATTTTAAAGTCGATGTTGTCGGGTTCATTGACCTGGCTTTTGTTGTCGTCGGCCAAAAAACTCGCCTCCGCAATCTTAACACCGCGGCCGTAATCTATTTTCTTGACGTGGAACTCAACGCCTCCGAATTTAGCTAACAATTTGCCGTCCTCCCAAAGACAAGTCGACGTCGGTGTTGCTGTCCGGTCCGTCGTCGGTTTGAATCGAATTAACCTTGAGCCGGCACATGCTCGGTTCCTCAAAGCCTATCTGCACCTTTGTTTCCGAACGATTTACGGATTTTTCCGCTTCCTGCCGCATAACGGCGGCACTTTGCTGCGGAACGTCGTCAAAAAAGCTGCCGATTTTTTCGCCCAGATAGTTTCCGATATAAGCACCGGCAACCATGCCCAAAGGCCCGCCGATTGCGCCTATCAGTCCGCCGGCAATGCTGCCGAGGCTGCCGCCGACCTGTGTGGCATTTTCGGCTTTTGTCAGTTCATAGGCCGAATAGGCTACGCCGAGGCCGCCCAAGGCCCGACCGCCGTATTTTAAAAATTTGCTGCCGTAACCAACCGCCCGCGCCAGACCGCGGTGTCTGGCCATAAACCGGCCGACACGGCCGAATTTGCCGCTTTTCCCTGAACCGCCGCCCAGAAAATCACCGCCACCCGTACCCAGAGCGCCGGCATTGACGACATAAACCGGCAACGGCGCCGACATGCTGGCAATCGACCCCAGCGCACCGCCTTTGACGCCGCCCCGGACGGCCTGCATCGGATTTTTTAAAAAGCTGTAAACGCCAAAACCGAACTTTGCCGTTTTGTATGCGGCCAGCGCCGTTCCGACGCCGACGAGAATTTTTGCGGTATTGTTCAGATAACGTTGCATTTTCTCGTGGTCTACGGAATTGACGGCTCGTGCAAAACTGTTAAGCGAACGTTCCATTTTGGAATAGATGAATTCCCGGAAAGTCGCCCGCATTTTGGTTATGTTCGGGTCAAACTTGGAAGCGGCGCGGGCGGCGTCTTGCAGCAGCGCAGCGCTGTCCGAACTGGCTTTCAAAAAGCTGTCGAGGCTCTTAAAATCCTTGGTTTTGTTATATTCGATGATAACCGCCCGAACGGCTTTCATCGCCTCTTCATCCAAAACGCCGCTGATTTTCGTCTGGCTGCCGTTTGTCAGCCGGACTAAATCCTTGACAATGTCGATGACCGACCGCATTTTGTTCGGGTCGGTGTCGTCAAACAGCTTGATGCCGGCCGAAGAAAGCATTTTCTGACGGGTGCGGTCGTTAAAATTGCGAATCAGCGCTTCAATCGCCGTCGTCGTCTGCTCCGGCGAACCGGTAGACTGGCGGGCCATTTGCGCCAGGGCGCCCATTTCGTCCAGGCTGATTTGCCCGATTCTGCCGGTTGCCGCATAAGCGGACATCAGGCGTTCGCCCTGTGTGGCAAGGTCTTTCAGCTCAAAAGCGCCCATTTTGCCTTGATTGACCAGTTTGCTGATGGCCACGCGGATTTTTTCCGGCTGGTCAATGCCGAACTTTTGATAAATGTCGCCGACCATGGCGCCGACGTCTTCGCCGGCCGCTCCGGCGGCCTGGATGGCATAAGCCAGATTTTCCATATTCTCGACCGCAAAGTCCATGTCGCCGGTTTTGCTGACGATTTTTTCAATCGCGGCAATGATTTCCGACGGATCGACGTTAATATCGCGCTGCTGCGCCACCCGGTTAATCTGGGTATTCAAACGCTCCATGTCTTTGTCGGAACGTTCGGCCTGAATACCGAGCCGGGTTAAGCGCATTTGCAGCGAAGACACGTTTTTGACAGCCATTGCCGTTCCGATTCCCGTAACCGCGGCCGTGTAACGGTTGGTTAAACGGTCAATGCCCCGGTCTGCCATCTGCGCGGCTTTGGACAAGATCGCCATGCTGCGGCTGCCCGACGCGCTCAGCTGATTAAGCCGGCCGGCAAAGACCCGGCATTGCGACATCAAGTTGCCGTACAAGTCCAGGCGCAGGGAAGCAGTTAAATTCGGAGTTGTCATTTTTTCGGTTCTTTCATCATCTTGGCATAGCGTCTAAAATAGCGGTGAACGCGGACATAGGGCATATTCAGAATATCCTGTTCGCTGAAGTGAAGCGTGCGAGCCATTACTAAAACGGCATCAAGCGTTTTGTTGTAATGGCTCAGAATCTCGCCCCATTTCGGCCAGATTTTCGACACCTCTCAATTCCAGATATTTGTTTTGCAAAAGGTCAAAATCCCTGGCCGTCAACATTTTAAGTTCCGTCTGCGAAACCTTCTTGATGTCGCCGATACTTTGAACAACCCGGCTTAAGGCGATAACCATCGCCTTAATCGGCGAGGACAGAACCACCGGGCCTTGCGCCGTGTGGTAGCAGATTTCGCTGCCCTCTTCGGCCGCGATAATGTCGCCGGCGGTCAGCCCGCGCATAACAACGTGTTTGTTCTCGACGCCGTTGACGCAAAGCCCGTCAAACAAATCAAATTCAATGTCAGCCATTGATAATCTCCTGATGTTTTTTGAAACAGAATGTTACTTCAAAGCCGCCGGCCACAACTTCAATTTCGCCGTCCTGCCAAGCGTGGGCGGCGGTGTAGTTTTGACCGGTGTCAGTTGTCCAGACCACGGTCACGTCGTCCATCGCCATCAGCTCGTCAATGGAAAGGCCGGCCGACAGCTCGATTTTGAACTTGACCCAGCCGCCCTGGGTTTTATGGGAAAAACCCTGGCCGTTGTCGGTTTTGTTGCGGATGACGCCCGAAAGCGAATAGCTTAATTCGGTGGCGTCCCAGCTTTTGGCGTCGGTTTTAATCGAACCTTCGCCGAATTTCTGATACGGATTTGTGCTTTTTTTCATTTAACGCCTCGTTTAGGAAATATATTGCAGTTTGCCGGCAACCAGCCGCAGATTGTTCATGATGTTGGGCTGGAAAAGCTGGTTAACGCGGTTTTTGTCGGAAGAGTCAATCATTGAAATAATTGATTCTTTGAACGCCGAAATATCCTCGACCAGACCGGCAGCCTGCCAGTCTTCGGCCAGGGCAATGACTTCCGCGGTCAAAATCGACGGAGTAACAATCGCCTGTCCCGGCTGGACGTCATAACCGTCGTCCGCCAGCTTATACCGGCCGTACTTGTTCAAAATCCGGTCGCGGTACGAATAACGAAGGTAAATAAGCGTTTTAACCGTCGGCAGGTCAAAATAGCTGTCATTGGCTACGCCGCGGTCGTTGTAACGGTATGACGTAACTTCGCGCTCAATCGCGGTCTGTTCGCTGGCATTGGTAACAAGCGTCGAGATGCCGGCTTCAAGCAGCATGTTGCGTTCGTCGGCCGTCAGTTCTTCCTTGGCCGGCAAATCGCCGTCCAGAACCAGAGTGCTGAGCTGGCGGGCCGGATCCTTTTGGAATTCATAGGCTGCAATCGCCGCAAACCGGGCGGCGCGTTCCTCCGGCATGTTCGGCGATTTGTAATCCATAATCGGAGAAACGCATTGATGATTAACGCCGTCAACACCGGTTAACATCTCGTTTAACGTGCCTTTAAGAGTGTAGTAAACGACCGATTCGTTGCAGACCATGGCATTATAGCGGCGGGAAAGCTCGGTTTTTAACAGCCGTACGTTGGCGGCGTCGGTGTATGACGTGACAATGTCGGTAAAATATCCGTCGCCGATGGCGGCGATGGTTGCCGCCAGGGAAACGTTGCCGGAACCTTTCGTTTCCTGGGTAACGCTGGCCTTGACGCCGGCAGCCGTTTCTTCGCCTTCATAATAATCAAAGCGAATGTCGATATAGTTTCCGGCTTCCCCTTTATGCTTGGCCGTGAGCGTCAACTCGGCCGGTTTGTCGGACACCTCGGCCGCCGTTGCCGGAATTTGCTTGTTGGCGTTGATTTTTTCAATCAGCGCGGCGGTAATGTCCGCAACCTCGTCGCCCTCGTTGACGGTCAGACGGACTTCGCGCCCGGCAATCATCAAATTGACCATACCGGCCTTGACGTCTTCCGCGGTCAACGTCAGCTTATAAACGGCGGCCACGCCTTCGGACTGGTCGGGGGCGATGACATAAAGCTTGTTGGCCGTGTTCTTCTCTTTCCAGGCCTTGGCCATACGGTGCAGTTCGGAACCTTCGCCGGCCAGAGCGATAAGCTGGTCGGCATCGCTGATGACGCCGGAAAGGGTATTTTTGCCCAACGTACCGTCTAAGGCCTGGCCGATTAACAGACCGACCGACGGTTTGCCGGAGAGGCCGGCGCTGGCCAGCGAATTGTCAATTTCGCAATAGCAGCCCGGGACTTTCGTATTACTGATTTCGTTATAATCGATTTGTGCCATTTTATTTATCCTTGTTTGCTGAAGCAGCTTTGGCCGCTGCGGTTTTGGGAGGGTTCTTGACGACTTCTACCTCGTGGTCGCGAATGCGGCGATGCCAGAAAGTCGAAGCTTCGACCCAGGCGCCTTCCGCCGGCAGACGAGTACGGTCCGGTTTGAAAACGATCAGCTCCTTTTTGCAGGGTCTGACAAAAATCTTATTCATGGTTGTTTTTACTCCTTACGTTAAAATTGAATTCCGACTTTTCCGTCCCGATTGTCCAGGTACTGAACAGGCGCAGAAAATCGTCCAGGTCGGCGGCCTTTTTCTGCAAAACGGAAAGAAAGCTGCGGGTTTTGAAGGTAATGCCGTAAATGCTGGTAAAGTGACCTTTCAGCCGCCCGGAATAAATCGGCCGGGTGCTGACAAACTCAAACGGTTTAATCGGCAGCCCAAAATCCTGGTCAATGAACATCCGCTTGATGTCGTTTAATATCCTGTAGGCGCCGGCCTGTTTGCTGCCGCCGAAACGCGAGGCTTTCTCGTTTCTGACGTTGCGGACATAAACGATAATCAGATATGTCAGCGCGCAGTCCGGGCGATTCAGTTTGCGGCCGGGGTCGCTGTCGCCGACATAAGTCACCCAAACCGCCGGACTGCTGTTTTTGACCAGCACTTCCGGATCGTCGTCAACCTGTCCGCCGTAACTGTCAACCACCGGTATTTTGTAGCCCAGCGCTCCGCTTTGGGAGGCGGCTCTGATAATCTCCGTCATTTTGCTTTCAATGACGCTCTGCGGTTCCAGGTCAAAACTGTCGTATTTTTCAGCCACGCAGCGCCTCCGTCATAAAGTCGCCGATACAAAGCTGAATACGCTTCTCGTCATCTTTTGAAACGCCCAGGTACGGCCGGGCCTGAATTTCGACCGACGATTTGCGCGCCCAGCGGCCGTTCACGCAGAATTGCAGAAAACGGGAAAATCTGGCTTTTATTACCGCACCGGTCTGATGAACGCCGGCATACGGCAGATTGGAACCGATTTCGACATAGTCGTCCTCGGCGTAGGTGGTTATGGAGTCTTTCATAAAACCTTGGAAATTCAGGATTTTTCCACCCCGCAAATTGGCTTTCCACGGCTTGCCGGACGGTTCTTTTTCTTCCTGAAAGCGGCGGATTGTTCCGCTTTCAAGCTCGCCGGCAATGCGGTCGGCCAGTTGCTTTCTGTCATCAAGACCGGTTATTTTTTCCGCGGCCTCCGTCAGGCCGGTTATCCTGGCGCGAATTCTGACGCTCATCTAAAAGCCTCTCATGTTTCGGTGGGAAAAAAGCCGGGGCGACGAGCCTCTGAAGACAACATCGCCGGCTTGTTCGGGTTCGTTGCCGGTTGAGCTGTCTTCCAGGATAACGACACCTTTTGCAACATCTCGCAGCCAGCTGATTGCTTTTTCATATTCGTCTTTGACGTCTTCGGGCTTTACTCCTTTATGCAAATAATACCGGGCCAGCGTGCAGTTGATGCGCTTGAGCGCTTCCGGGACGACGGACAACGGCAGCGCATGGCGGGCGGCAAGATAGGAATTGATGGTTTCGGCCGCGTCACTTAAGGCAAGTTCAACGGTTTTGACGTCGATTTGTTCCCCGTTCTCGTCCTCGGGGGCAAGTTGCAAAATCTCCCCGTCGGGGGTTCTGCGCATTAAATCTTCCATTGTGGCGTAGCTCATCTTCTTTCCTATTTGCCGCCCTCGGCCGGTGTGTTTTCGTTTTCCGCCCGGTTGGCCTGTTTGGGTTCTTTATTGCCTTGGGCTTTCTGTTTTTTGCCTTTTTCGTCCGGTTTTTGGCCTTTTTTGGATTCGGCGGCCGCCGGCCGTTTCGGAGCTTCGACTTTTTTAAGGTCGACAATTTCAACCGTCAGGTCTTTTCCGTTCTCCGCCAAAATCTGCCGCAGCTGCTCTTCGTTGAAATCTGCCGCCGGCCGCAGGGTTTTCTTGACGGGGTGGGCAATGCCGCCCCGTCTGAAACCGTCGCTCTTTGCGGAAATCAACAAGCCCTTTCCGGTCAAGTCCGGGAGTTTCTCGTTCATGGCGCCGCTCCCTAATCCAGCAAACCGGATTCCATAAGGTCAACTTTGTGATAGTTGACGTTGGAAGCGCCGTTCGACAAACGTTCGCAGTTAATCAGCGCTTCCGCCGCCGCGGTATTTGACGGCCCGAAAACCAACAAATCCGGTTTAATATCAAGCGGAATGCCCTGGTCGCGGGTAAACGAGCGCATGGCTTTGTATGCAGCCTCAAAGTTTGCCTGATTCAGCTCGGCCTGCGAACAAAAAGCCAGCTGCCACAAACCGAAACCAACGTTGCCGCGGCCGTCGACGCCGTAGAGGATTTCCTTGCGATGGAAAACGTTCTCGTCTTTGACGTCGTCTTTAATGACCAGCTCGTAGTTTTCCCGCTTCTGGTAGATAATCGGTTTAAGCCGGCGTTTGGTACAAAGCAGGAACCACGCCGGTTTGCTGCCGGACTGATAGTTGGAAACGGAAGCTTCCTTGCCGTCGGCGCCGACAACCGGGTGGTCGGTGTCGAAAAAGTTCTGCTTGTCATAGCATTTGAGGGAGGTTCCCTGTTTCAAAAGACCGAAGACCAGCTCGTCCGGGTGACGTTTGGCGCAATCGCCCAAATCCTGAATCAGAATCGAATACATACCCAGATTGTCGTCTTTGATGTCGTTTACTTTGACGGCAACCGTCGTTTCAAAGTCTTTGTTCTTGATGGTGTAGTCGTGTTCCTTGATGTTCTGGATTGAGCGGTCGCCGATCCACTCGCGCAGGCTGGGCAGCGTGCCGAGCCAGCCGTAAGTATTAGACGCGCTGCTGCTGGGAACGGTGGTCGCAATTCTTTCATACTGCGTTTTGGTTTCGTTAAACGCGTCTTTAAAAAGCTTGTTAAACGAGGTCTTTAACGCCGCCAGGGTCTGAGAATTCAAAATCATCTGTCTTTTCTCCTAAAATTCCACCCAGACACCGGCATCGTCAACGGCAAAAACTTTGCCGGCAACGGATTTGGTGTTTGTTGCGGAGGTTTTACAAACTGTTGTTGAGTCGGTGATATAGCAGTCTTCCGCAATTTCGGCCGCGGTTACCGGGTCGGAACCGTCGTTGGCATATCTGAAAACGCCTTTTTTAATGACGATGCGGTCGTCTTCAATATGGTCAACGCGACCGAGAGCCTTCAAACCGGTGGCCGTTTTGGCGGCGACGGCCAGACCGTCGGCATCCGCACATCCGATTTCGCCAAGGCAAACCTTCTCTTCGGCCTTCAATTTCAGAGCTATAAATTTGCCGTCAATTTCCGGTGCGTTAAATGCTGGCATGGGCTTTCTCCTCTTCTTTCAAAGCGTTGCGATAATCGTCTTCGCTCAGGCCGAGCTGACGGCAGACGGCGACGGCTTCCGCAGTAAGCGACGCGCCGGACGAAGGCGGCGTTCCCGCAGGGGCTACCGATTTGTTCAGGGCGACCGTCGGCAGTTTGTTGACGAAATCGTCAAAAGCCGCACGCCCCTGATTCTTGTAAATGTCCCGGGCATGTTCCTTCAGAGCCGGCAGCAAAACGCCGTCGCTGACGGCTTTGTTTACCGCGGTGTCAATCAAATCGCTTTTCAGGCCTTCGACTTCCTTGTTGAGCGCCATATACTCGGCAATGCCGATTGTTTCCGTTTTGGCCTTGTTAATGGCCGTAACGATTGATTCCGTATCAGCGGCGGAAACGCCCAGAGCTTCGGCAATTTTGTTCAGGGAAGTGTCGCCGGCGCCGGTTTTTCCGGCTTTCAGCTTCTCAACCTCGGCAAAAATTGCTTCCTGGCTCGAATTTTCGGGAATCTCCAGCAACTGACAGAGTTTTTGAAGCAAATCCACTTTGTCCTCCGTTTGGTTGTTGAAATTATTGTCTTCCTGCTTGTTAAAAGCTTTCAGTTCTAAATTCGGGTAGTTGGTTAACCCGGCGCATTTCAATGCCAGCACGTTGCCGTTCTTGTCATGCGTAAAGACTGGCGACAAATAGCGATACTCGCGGTTTTTAATCTGTTCCCTGGCTTTTGCCGTCCATTCGACGACACCCCATAAACCTTCATCGCCTTTGTTAATCAGCTTCTTAATCCAACCGCCGGCCGGCGCGGGCTGGCCGTTTTTGTCGGACAGAAAAGTCTGATGTTCGTAATCGACGACAAGGTCGAGCGTGTTTGTCGCCGTGTTCGGATGAAAGCGCCGAAGGGTGTTTTCAATAACCCTGTCCGCGTCCAACATTGAAAAACGACGACCGTCGCGGCCGGAAAAACGGCCGTAAGGAATTAACTGGACTTCGGCGGCAACGTCACCGTCCAAGTCCAGTTTTGCAGAATTTAACGCTATGTATGAATTTGTATCAGTCATGCCCTTAAGGTAGACCGATTTGCTGCGGATAATTAGACTGACTGGTGTCAGGGGAAACGCTCATTTAAACAAAACCTGCAAGGTTTTGTTGCCGGAAAAGGCAGCCGGCATTCCGCCGTCGTTAAACGGACATTAAACGTCCGATTTTTACCGATTTGCCTTTTTTCGTAACTTTACCCGGCAAGAAGAAAAAAAACGCCTGAAGGCAAAAAAACATTTTTTGAATTTTGCCGCTTAAAAGTTAAAAATGATTGAAAATAAATTTTATCCGTTCTATAATAATATACAGTTGCAAAACACGGTGAATCTCGAGGCCGTAGGCTGAAATGTCGCGTGCGAGTGTATTCGAGCCTCGCTGCAACTATTTAAGCCTTTTGCCCTTGCGCAGAAGGCTTTTTATTTGCGCCTCATAAGTCAGATGGTAGCTCTGGGTAAATATCTCGTCGCCCTTGCGGGTAATCTTAACCGCCAGCCAGTATTTTTTATCCTTTATTTCCTTAACCGCGACCACGCTTTTTTCCGTATCCTGCACCAAATAGTCATAATCGCGGGCAACTTCCGGTATGTTTTGGTAGTCTTCGAGTTTTAAATCCGGGTGATGATGTTTGTTCTTTATCAGCGATTCGTCTGAAAAATAAATTGCACTGACTTCCGTTTTGAGCGTCTTTTTTATCAAATCGTCGGCCGCCGCCACCACATAATAGCCGCTCGGGGCTTCGTAAAAATCGGCGAAATCCTCGTCTTTAACCATGTTTCGGACGGTATTGTCGGTAATTTCGGCCGGCCAGGAGGCAGCCTTGTCCGCAACCTGTTCGCGAGATTTTACCCGTAAATTTGCCTTGCCCACATTATAATCAAACCCGGGGTCAATACCGTAGGGAACGAGCTGAACCTGACCGGTCTTCCGATTGAGCCAGGACACATATTGCAGTTCCGGCCCGGTTTCCACCTTCAGCCCCCGGGCTTCGACTTCCGCCCGGCTCAGCTGCCGGACAATACAGCGGCAGTTCCACCCCAGCGGCGGATATATCTTGTTCCAAATCGGATCGTCGACCCGGTAAACCTTGTTCGCCCAAACGCGATGGCTTGCCCGGGTGCGGTTGTCGTCAACAATGATAAACTGCAAATACGGCATATAATCCTTCCGGCGCTGAATTCGCTCCCATCTGCCGGCGGCATAGGCTGCCCGCAGATTGGTGTCGTATATCGTCCGCAGCCGGCGCATAGACCCCAGCTGAACGCCGTCTTCGGTTTTTCCCCACCAGCCTTTACGCTGCAAAACCGGCTTGAGGTTTTTCTGAAAATCGCGCAGGGTTTCGCCGCTTTCTATGGCTTTGTCAATCTCGTTGTAAATGTCGGTTAAAATGTCGGCGTAAACGGAACGGGCAACGGTAAAGAACCGGGCGTGTTCGCCATGCCACAAATCCGTCCAGTGGTCGGTTGCCTTCAGCGATTTGCGGCGGAAAAACTCGACCGCTTCCCGGGGTAAAATCTTATCCGTCATCTTTTTCCCCCGCCGCCCGGGTATAGACCGCGTTGTTTGCCAGAGAAACCGCCAACCGTTTTGGGTCGGCGCTCACCTCCGGCAGCTGTTTTTTCAATTCCTCAAGGCCTTTGCCTTCGGCAATCAGTTTTTCAATCAGGCCGTCAACCTTGTTTAACAGGGGTTCTTCCAGCATTTCCCAGTCTTGCAGCGCTTCATCGGCAACCTCATCGACAAAATCGGCAGCCGCCGGGGAAGACTGTTTATTGAACGCGGCGGCCGGCGGACGCTCAAAAGAAGCGGGCGTCATGACCTGGCCGAAAACGTCGTCGGCATCTTCCGGCGCGTCCAGGCCGAGCTTGGAACGAAGCTGCTTTTTCGACAAAGTTAAACCATAAGGCGCCAGAACGCCTATGTTCTGAACCAGTGCCGAGATGTCCTCTTTTTCCGGCGTGCCGATAATCAGCTGCGGATAACGGCGCTGGCGTCCGAAGTTCAGGTCGATTATCGGGCGGACAAGGTCGCGGTTAAGAACGGCGGACAACTGCTTGGCGTCGGAACTGGCAATGTCCATCCGCACTTCGTTGTGTTCCTTGCTGACCGCGTGACCGCCGGAGATGGCGTCGGTTGTCGTGGTCTGGCCTAAAACCAGTTTTGAAATGGCCTGGTCATAATATTCAATATGTCGCTGAAACGCGTCGCTGCCGGCAGAAGTTTCCGTCTTCAGAAACTCGATGACCATGTCCTGGGGAATAATCGCGGCCGCGTCCGCGCCTATCGTATAGACGGCCTGAAGCAGATTTCTCTTGTCCTTGTCCGTCGCACCCTTGCCGTATTTTCCGACCCTGAACGGATGACCGTAAACCTCAAGAAAAGAAACCCAGTCCTTGGCCGAATAGTTCTTGAACAAATACGGCCAAACGGCCGCCCGCGCCAGACCGCCGCGAATGTCAAGCCCGGATTTTGCTTTGATTGTCGTGTAGATATATTTAAAAGGCGTCAGCTCTTTTAAGCCTTCCGGCGTTCGCAGGCAGGGCGTTGCCAAATCATTGGCAACAAAGCCGAACCAACGCGGATCTATCCAGTTTAATTTTTTCGGCAGCCATTGGTTTTCCGAAGTTTCCCAGACAATTTCGGTAACCGAAAAACCTTTGCCGATGGCGTCCAGCATGTCAAAAAGTTCCGTTTCCAGCGTATCCCGCTTAAGAAAATCGCGGACAAAATCGCTCTGGCGCTGCTCTTCCGGGCCGTCGCCGGACGGAACGACGGTTATGTCCAGCTGCGCAACGGTTCGCTTGCGCGTACTCAAAACGGTGCTGTACTGCGTGTCTTTTTCTTCCATCTCTTCCGCCAGCTCCAAATAGGCCAAAACGTCACCTTCGGCGGCATCTCTCAAAATCCGCGCCAGCTTTACCGGCGTCAGACCGTTGCTCGGAAACGAACTGTAATAATCCCGTACGCCGGCAATAACCGGCGAGGCCTCCTCCTGTGTCAACAAACTGCGGTTAAAATAGCTTTTAATCTTATCAAACATTATAAACATCCCTTCCAACTGCGAAAATCTTCCCGGCTTTCGTCAAGCTCTAAATCCCCGGTTCCCATGCAGCCTTCATAAACCGGCACGCCTTCCTTGCTCATGGCGTATATACCCAAGACAAAAGCAATGCAGCTGTCGCCGTGCCGCTTGTTGCCGTGTTCGTCTTTCGTCCGGATCTCGGCGACCGTCGGCACGCCTTTAACCAGCTTCACAACCTTAAAATCGTTCAAAATATTGGCGTTTCGCGGCAAACTGACCCGCTTTTCTTCAAAATAGGCCTTGGCGCGCGGCATATTCTGGCTGTACCATTGCGTCGTCAGCATAACCTCTTCAACCGCGGCGGCGCCGTATTTTTGGCAGGCGACTTCCGCCAGATAGGAACCGTTGCCGCGGGCGTCATAGGCGGAGAAGCGGAAAAGCGGCAGGTGCGCGGTGATATAGTCGGCAATCTGCCATTGCTGTTCGTGCGGCATGTTGCGGATTTCCAGGACAAACGCCGTTTTGAGATTTAAGCCGGCATCTTCCTGCAAAACCGCGCAAACCGACAGGTCGCCGGAACGGCCGAAGTCATAACCGAAGCCTGAAGCCAAATTCGGGTTCATTTTTTCAATAACCGGCTGAAGATTGTCTTTTATCCAATCGTTAATAAAATCAACCCTTTCAGCCGACGGGGCGGCGGTAAATTCAGGTTTAACCGCTAATTCTAAAACCGGAATGTCCGGCTGCATACATTGTTCAACGATTAAGCGGCTGAAATAGTTTCCGGATCCGTTGGCCGGAATACAGTCCAGCTCTTCCGCCGCGCTGTCGCCGTAAAATTTGTAAATGTCGGCTTTCCATTGGTCTTCGGCTGCCTGGCTCCACTCTTTGCCTTGTTTCTGGCAAATCCGCTTGTAAAGTCCCTGGCGCAAAGCGTCGTCAAAAGTGCAGCGCAGCAGCTTGTAGGGGCTTTTGCCGGCCCGGATGTCTTTTATCAGGTCATTAAATGGGTTGTCTTCGCCGTTATGCGTGGAGATGATTAACACCTGGCCGCCCCAGATAAGCAGCGCGAAAGCCGCTTTTAACACCTCTTTTAAATCGTCATGGAAAGCGGCCTCGTCGATAATGACAAAGCCCTGCTTACCGCGCAGCGCCCGGGCAACCGACGGCAACGCGACAACCTCTTTGCCGTTGGCAAAAGTCACACGGAAAGCTTTGATGTCTTTGTCCGGATTATCCGGATCTTTGAAAATATATTCTTCCGCCTCGGAACAGGCTTCGCCGATTTTTTTCGCCCATTCGCCGACATACTGGATAAATTCGCGGGCCATTTCGTAGTCATAGCCCATATAATAAGTATTTTGTGCATTTTCAGCCGGTGATGATACGAATACAGCAACTGCTGCCGCCGCCCAGGAATAACCGGTTCGGCGAGACTTTTCAACGACGGTAACCGGTGAGGTCAAAGCCGTTGTGCTTAAAAGCTGTTGATAATATAAAAAAACTTTGTCCCGCTGAAATTCTTCCATTTTTAGACTATCCCGAAAATTTCACGCTTAATAAAGTCAAGGTTTTCTGCCGAAATGCCTTTTTTCTTGCCGGCCTTTTCAACGGCTTGCGCTGCTTTCTCGGCAAATTCTTTGCGCAGTTGAATAACGTTTTCAACATTTTGCTTGGAAGCCTGAACCAGTTTTTGCAGACTGGAAGCCATGAAAAAAGCGTCTTTGCTGTCCATAGTGATAGTTTCGCCCTCATTATTAACCATCATTTTAAGGATTAACGAGTGCATCAGCTCAATATTGACCTGACTGACCTTGTTTTCGCTCTCGTCGCCGAAGTTCTTTGCCAGCGCCTCGGCCACGATCCGCGACTGGCGAATTGACTTCGAAACCTCCTCCAGCTGCTTGCAATGCCGCCCCAGCGCCGAACGCGACACGTCAACGTCCAGCTCTTTGAGCTTTTCTAAAATCTCATCAATGGTTTTGCCGGCTTGGCGCAGCTGGCCGATTTTTTCGCGAATGGCAGCGGGAAGGCGGTCGATGCTTGAGTTTCTGGCCATTATAGCCTCCTTATTCAGGTCTGGGCTTTTTGACGCCCGGCACGGTTGCCCGGCCGCGGGCGACGTCTTCGCCGCGGGAAGTCAGGCGTGCTACTGTAACCCGGCCGTCAAGCGGTTTTTCGACCGTAATCAGCCCCAGTTCCGCCAAGAAGGCAAAATCCGCCCAGATAACCTCACGGCTGACACCGTGGCCGATTTCCCCCAAAGCTGTCTGCATAACGCTGTCGTTCAGGCTGTAGTCGTTGTCTTCTGCCAAAAAACGAAGCTCCGCAAGGCGGCGGTCTTCTGTCATGAAATCACGATAAGCCATTGTTATTTGTTCCCCATTAAGTAATCCTGTTGGCGTTCCAGTGTTTTTTCTATGATCGAAAGTGTTTTGTTCTGTGTCGCCAGTTCTCCGGTAATATGTTCAAGGCTAAGCTGCATTTTATGAAAATCACGCTGCGAAGGCATGCCGGAAACCTGATTTTTGAGTTCGGAAACCTCGCCGGCCAACGTCTGATAAGTTTCTTTTGTAACAAATTTGGTCTTTATCGACCACCAGATCCAACCGCAAAAACCGCCTAAAATCCAGATCAGAAAATTTGAGTTGCTTTGTACAAAATCAACGATTGCCACGCTCTGCCTCCTCCTGACAATCAACACACAATCTCACGCCCGGAACGGCTTTGCGGCGTTCCGGCGGAATAGGCGCGCCGCAGATTGCGCATTTACTCCGACTTCTCAAGGCACGACGCCGCTGTTTGCGGCATTCGGCCAGAGCTGAACTGTTAAATGCGGCTATTTCTGCGGTTGCCATATCTACAACGTCGACCACGTTATTTTCCTTTAAGCGCGACAAACAAACCGTATAAGCTGGCAATGCCGGCGATAACGCTCATTAAATTGTCGGTAATCGTTGCCTGCGTGTCCGCTGATATATCAATACCGCAGAAGCTCAAGATGCCGCACACGACGGCAACAACGGAACCGATGACCGTCTTTGACTTCCAAAACGGCGTTTTTTCTTCCGAACTTTCTGTTGACATGGTAACTCCTTATATTAATAAGTGAACAAAGCCGGACGCAGACCGGTATAGTCCGCCCGGCGGTCTAAATGAATAAAACTTTTTGCAATGCCGACACTCCAGCCGAGAGCAATCGCCACCGCTACCAGCTGCCTATCGTAGTCGGCGCCGCGGCGCTTGACGTCAACCGCACAAGTGCCACCGGTCGGATAGGCGGCGTTTTCGGTTAAATGAAAAGAGCGCGGGCTGCCTTTGACGCTCTTATTATGGCCCGGACAACGGCAGCAAGACGTAATTGTCATCGGCAACCCCAGTTTAAGGCGCAATTCTTTTAATTTATCCGCAAAACCTGGAGCAAGTTTCAAAACGCCGCAATGGCGGCATGCCAGTTCGTTGTCGGTAAAAAGAATTTTGCCTTTGTCCGTAATCATAAAAAACCTCATTAACTAACGTTACAGGGCAAGTATATGCCCGGACGGCGGCAAGGGTTAGGCTGACTGGTGTCAGGGGAAAGACTATGTATTTAATGAAATTAAATACATACACTTGCGAAAATATTTTAATTTGATATAAAGGAATAACTCATTGTCGGAAGGAGAAAATCAATGTTCAAAGCTGTTTTGTTGATAGTGGCCGGTTTGTTGTTGTTCGTCATGGCCGATTTTGGCGGCGAGCCGCGGCAGTTTCCTATTGTTTACGATATGCCGCCGGCAGAAAACGCCAACCCGGTTTTCAGCGACGAAGCTATCAAACAGTCGGCACGGGTTTTAAGAAATAACTGCAAATTTCTGTTTTTCGCCGCCGTTGACGATGTTGTCAAGGCCAGTTCCTTCCATTCCGAGGCGTATCCGTACATGACGGAAAAATACGGCTGGACGGATATGATTGTCGTTAACGTCCAGTTAAAAGACCGTTTAAAATCCATTTCCCCGCAATACCACGCCGGCGGCCACTTGCTGACCTTTTATCTCGGCAGCGGCACCAAAAGCGGTGTTATTACCGACAAACGCCAGGCGCAGCAAATTTGCGGCTGGGAAGAAAGCGGCGACGGCAGTTCAATGTTTCACGAAATACCCGAATTAAACGTATTAAAAAAGGCCGGTTAAACGGCCTTTTTTTTGAAAAACTCCTGAATTGTAATCCTCGGAACACTTAATAAAGAATTAACCGGCTCATACGGCAGAACTTCAACATGCTTTAATGTAGGGTTGAACAAAACAAATACTTTCTCTGTTTTAATGCCGTGATGAAAAAAAATCCGGTAATTTTTACTTTCAGCATAATTAAAAAGTTTTTCAATTTCCTGCTCTGATGTGTCGGCTTCATCCAGAACGACAATAAAAGCATTCTTTTTAATTTCCGTGATTAATTTTGTGTTCATCAAAACATTTCCTTTCCAGAAATTCCGCCTTCTTGCCTTTGTTGAACTCCGACAACGGCCGAAAATAGCCCATGACCCGCGTCCATACCTCGCAGGGCTGGCGTTCGGCATCTGTCAATTTTACATCTGACATTAAATTCCTCCTAACCGCTAAAAAACCATCCCAGGATAAAACCCGCCATAAAATAACAGACAACAACCGGTTCCATTTAATCTCTCCCGTCGTTGTTAATGCTGCGGATAAACGCCTCTTTCGTCATTTCCTCTCTTTGGCTTTTGGTAAAAAAAGCCAAAATCCACAACGAAAGCAAAATGACAGCGATCAGACTGTTGCCGAGATAATTATAATTAATATACATGGTCGCCAGCAGGCAGGAAAATGTTACCAAGTCTTCAACGACAGATTCCGCCAAAGTCCGGCTGCTGCACCAAAAGGTATATTTTCCCACCCTGTAATATTTTAATTTCTTCATCTCACACCTCAAAATTTTTAACGATAAAATGCTGCATCTGGTCGGGAGTCTGCCCGGTCAGAATAGTTCTGCCTTTGCGGGTAATGTCACCGCCGGCACGGAAAAAACAATAATCGCCCAAAGCGACAAAATCAGGATAAGAATATACATAGGCCGGATATTGATAGTTGCCTTTGCAAAAATCCCGTGTTTTTATCCATTCGATAAACTGCTCCCAGTTCATTATTGAACGACCTTTACGAAAACGGTTTGATAAAGAACCGTGTCGCCGGCTTGCAAAACGCCGGCTTCGCTTTCGTCTTCGCGCCAGCCCTCAAGGGCTTTCCTGACAATCTCAATCGTTTTCATATCCGTAGCCGTTACCATCAACAGCCCGTTACACCGTTTTATTTTCAGCTTGTTCATTTTCTTTCCTTTCCTGTTGTTCGATATAATCTATTAAGGGCAGAGCCAAATAGTTTTTTTCCTTGACCCGGTAGACCGTCCGTTCATGAACGACCATCTTTTTGACAATCTCGGAAACGCTGACGCCTTTTTCCAGCATTTGCGCAATCTGAACTTTTTTCTTGCCCATACCCCGGAAATAACTCATCGGAATAAGCAGTTCCCCGGAACCCAGAGCAAGACTTAACTTTTTAACGTTTTCGACGCCCAAAAGCTGACAAAGCGGCATTTTTTCAGTCGGTTTTTTCGGAATATAAATCGTCGAACCGCCGCATTCGCTGACAAGTTTCAACGTCAGCGCCGCCCCGATGACGTTGTCGATTTCGGCCAGAATTCCGGTAAACTCACTCACGGCATCCTCCTTTGCATTCCTCGCGCTCAATCCATTTTTTCAGGCACTCGATAATTCGCTGCGCCCAGCTTTCTTCCAAAAATTGGGCAGAACTGCGTTTGCCTTTCGTCATCCGGCAAACCCAGTTATCCAGGTCAACCAGATTCGTCGACCTGACTGCGCCCAAATCCTGAAGATGCCCCCATAAGGCGTAGATTTTTTCCAAATCGGCTCGTCCGGTTGGAACTTTGCGATATTGGTTCGGATTTTTCCGATGTTTCCAGCCTTTTTCCTCAAAAGCTTTAACGACCTTAAGCAACTGGCGGTCAGTGCAGGCTTTGCCGCTGGTCTTGCCGACCGCTGCAAAGATAACCGACCGATAAGTTTCCTCATCAAGGCCGAGCGCTTTTCTGGCGATATGGATTTTGCCCAAAAGTATTTTGCGTTCCTGTGTAATTTCCGTTTTTTTCATTAGCTTTAACCTGGCTCATCAGTACAGGGGGGTTAATCTCCTGTAGACGACGGATAAAGACACCGCCGTTTCGCTTGCGCGCGCTTAAGTTCTTTTTACATGACAGCCTCCCGGGTTTCTGTTAATACGACTTTTTTATTTGGAGATTGAAAATCTGCCCTAATCCGCCGCAATATTTAAGGGAATGGGCTTCCAGCTGTCGCTGTCGCCGATCCGCTCATAAAAACGGACATATCCTTTGGAAGAAACGACGTTAATGCTTTCGGACAACGCCATCATAGCTTCCAGCCATTTCTCGTCCTGAATTTTCAGACGCCGAAGCCCTAAAATTCTGTCGGCAGAAACCTGGCCTTTCTTGTCGGTCTGAAAAGCGAAATTCACCATACTGATTAGTTTTGAATTGGCGCCGGCAGACCAGCTTTGAATGCACTCGTAAATTTTCTCTTTGGCAATTTGCAGCTGTTCGTCAAACGCGATTTTGTCAGCATAGGCCCGTTCTATTTTGTAACGGCCGTCAAAAGAGATTAACGTTACATTGCCTTTTTTGCCCTTGGTCTTCAAATTATACTGTTCGGCCGAAATGCTGATAAACTGTGCAATCTCGTCAAAAGCAAATTCCTTAAAGCTTTTAATTTGCTCGGACTGAACTTTTGCTTTTGCAATCAGATTATTGACAACGTCGTTCCGGAGCAGGTCAATCGGCTTGATTTGCGACTTGGGAACCAGCATTCCCTGAGCATTTTCCATAAAATCGTCCTTATTAAATTCTGTCATAAAAACCTCCATTTTCTTTAAGAGTTAAAAGCTTGTTCTTCAGCCTGTGCCTTCTTTTCCAGACGCGCCAGGTTCACGCTGATACAGTCAAGCACCTTGCGGTTGCGTTCGATTTTGCTGTAGCAGGCTTCGTTATCCTCTCGGATTGCAGAAGCGCGGTCGCGCAGATACGCGATTTTTTCGGCTAAATTGCCGTTTAAACGATAGTTAAACATCGGCATTCTCCTTCGTACGGTTAAACTTACATTGCCGGCAGGCCCGGAATAACCGGATCCGGTTCGGGTTGCCAGAATTGGAAAAAGGTTGCGCCTGGTTGAAAAGGCAGTCACGGGTCAAAATCTCTCCGAAAACCGGGCATTCGTGCGTACTGTTCATCAAAACTGCTCGAATACGTTCTTCAACGGCGGCGATTGTCCCTTTATAATCATTCTTCAAAACAAGGCTGATTGTAGCCTTTGAGTATTTTATCCGGGCGGCAACCTTGCCCTGGGACGTTTTGTCGCATTCTTCGGCCAAAATTCTTATCCAGTCGGGTAAATTATCGCCCCAGTAGAGGCGGGCTTTTTCAGTTGAGTTCATCTTCCACCTCTTTCTTATTGCTCCAGATGACTTTCTGCAAATTAGGGTCATATATTTGCTTCGTTTTTTGAATTTGCGGCGCCAGCGGGCCGGTGTTCATACCGAGAACCAGCGTGTAGTTCTTGTCCCCCTTTTTCTTTCGCAGATAACCGGCCGTCCGCAGCATTTTCAAATAACTGTCAATGGCAACCAGCGAAAAGGTGACGCCCAGGCCGGAAAGCATGGCTTCAAGGTCAAGCAGTGACAAAGATTTGTGTATCCGGATGCACTTCCAGATTTTATTCTGAACACTTTCGGAAACGTCCTGACCCTGCCGGTTGACCCGCGGATGACAAAAGCCCGTGTCTTTGATAAGCTCATATTGAGAGTGCTGGATGCGCCTGCTTCCCTCAAAATAAATAAACTTCTTGCTCAGGTAACCGCCTTTTGCCAACGACAAGACATAAGTTGAAATCGTGGCGTGGTTCAGCTTTGTTTCCTTTTCCAGGTCAACAATCGTGAAAACCCGGAGTTTCCGAATGGCGGCCCAAATAATCTTTCGGTTATTTTTGGCCTTGTCTACCGGTAACTGTCCCAACATCTTAAATACTCCGAATCAGAGGGGCGTTTCCGGTAATAAGTTCACGCTTTCCCCAACCGGCCAGGTCAACTCTGCTTTTGCCTTCCGCCAGCATGTCGTCTTCAATTTTGGCCAAATTGACAACAATGCGACGCACGCGGCCTTCCGACTTTTCCCAAACCTTTTTCAGCAGGTCGTCGGCAATCTCAACTTTCTTGCAATACATGGCCCGCAGTTTGACGGCATCGTCAAAATTAGCCGGCACGGCATTAATCCAGTCTAAAATTCTGTTGTGGAAACGTTCGATTTTTTCAAGTTTGTTCGGCAGCCGTTCTTCCCCGATAAGGATGATTGCTGCTTGCGAACCGTCGTAAATGTCGCGGGTCATATCCGTCAGGGCTTTACTCTCGACACAATAATCAAATTCGTCGATGATTAGCGGCCGATTGGAAATCGAAAGCTGCGAACAGACCTGATCCATCATTGCGCCGACGGTCTTTTCAGCCGGAACGCTCATCTCGTTCAAAATTGCCTGAAGAAACGTCTTCTTTGTCCAAGTCGATTTTGCCGACACATAATAGGCGCCGTATTCAATCGCCGCATAACTCGCGGCGAAAGTCTTTCCGTAACCGGACGGGCCGCGAACCACTATTAAACCCGGAAGATAATCCGGCCGGTTCATAACCTTTTCGATGGCGTAGGTAATAACGCCGATATTTTGCAAACTAGCATAATTATTGACTTTTAGAGCATTACTCTGCATATTATATATCCTCTATAATGGATGTTATAGAAAGGGAGTTGTCTATTGGCGTAGGAACTCCCGCCCCAGTGGTTGCCTGAAAGACTGCAATCTTTCAGGCAATCCTTACATAACTTCGGCTTTTGAGGCCTCCAGCCTTCTCATCGCCGAAAATTCCGATGAAAACTGATAATTTCGATAAAAATCCATTTCCTCGCTGTTTAACCTTTCTCCTTTTGCTAACTGATTGTCTAAATCCTGCCAGTGAACAAAGCGCTGCCGTGCCATGATTTCCCGCGGCATTTCGACAACATTGTTGTTCCTGGCCGTTTCCATTTTATCAATGATTCGTTTTTCCTGGCTGGAAAGCTGACGGCTGACCGGCATTTTCTTATTTTCCAGAACCTTTTCAGCTTCGGCCAAAAATTGCGAATTATAGGAAATTTCCGGTTTGGGAAACAAAACAACATTCGGCTGCTCTTTTGCCTTTTGCTGCATAATCTCGCCGGCAATATCCTTTGTTTTATAAATCTTGCTAAGCTTTTTAAGAACCTGCTTGGATTCGTTAATAAGCCGTTTCTGCTGCGCCTTGCGCGCCGTAGCCACCTCTGCGCGGCTGATTCCTTTTCTTTCGGGACAAATCGCTTTGCAAATAAAATGCCCCTCAAGAGTAAAGACATAAACTTCGCCCCAGTTGGCCTCGTCATACAAAACCTTAACCTGCTGATTCTCATAACCGCCCAAAAACTGGCTGTCATAAAACGCGTTGTCAATCGCAATGCCTTTCTTCGGCTGAACGGTTCGCAGACCGTCGCCGCTGGTTGGCGACAGCAAGATGTCAAGCGCGCGTTCGTTTTGGATTTTTTGAATTGTGCCTTTATAATCGGCCACCATCTGCAACGGGGTTTTCCCGTTCAATCCGCCGTGCGGCTTAACCATATAGCAGTTATTTATCCAGTCATCGCAAAACTTTTGAAGTTCTTCGACGGACAAATAATCTTTAGGATTTCGCTTTGCCTTGCCCATGATATGGTCGGCAAACGACTTGCGCGCTTCAATGTTTTTGCGCTCGGAAACGTTATGCCCGATATATCCGGGAAGAACTTCAAGAACGTCATGCGAAAAGGTACGAAAAACCCTTTCGATATGCGGCTTTTGTTCCGGTGTAAACGGTTTACAAAAACGGCGTTCGATTTCCAAACTGTCAAAAACCCGGCACATGTATTTGCTTGCATAGTCTGCGCCGTTATCCGTTTTAATGCTTTCCGGTACACCCCATTCCAACAGGCAAGCCCTTGTAATCGCGCTTACGGCGGTTGAATTTGACGTTTTGGACACCAAAAACTTAACCCGGCGGGAATAGACATCAATCACTCCGACGATATTATGACGTTCGCCGTCATTCAGAATTATGTCCGTCGGCGTTGAGTCAAACTCCCAGAGCTGGTTCAACCTGACAATGTTTTCGGAGAAAGAACCGGAAGCCGCCATAAACTTGTTTTTCCACTCATCAGGATTCTTTATTGCGGTAAAGGTGGACGCGTTGTCTTTTTTCCACCGTTTAACCCATGTTTGAACGGTGCGGTACGACGGCAAATCCTCCTCACGGAACTTGCTGCGCAACCCGGACATTATCTTGCCTGAATCAATATGCGGATACTCGTAAATTAACCCTAAAATGCAACCTTTAAGCTCTTGGTTCCTGTCAATTTTAGTGTCGCCTTTACGATTCCCGTAACTGTCGACCAAACCGGACAGGCCTTCCTTTTTATAAGCGCTTTCCCAGCTGAAAAGCGTCTTCGGACTGATTCCGCTTATAATCGCCCGGATTGTCTGGTTATCTGCAAAAATCTGACGTTCATTGTACTTCTTGCAAAATTCCTCCCGGGCCTTTGATACCGGCAAACCTTCAGCGTCTAAATACTTATTAAACTCTTTTATAATCGTTTCCCGGATTTCCGCTTTTTGCAGCTGTGTGCTGTTTACGCGTATCAGTTTAGCCAAAGATTCTTCCGCCTCTTCCGTAAACTTACGTTTTAATATGGCATCGCTCATTCTTAAAACCTGGATAACTTCCGATTTTATAATTGTCGGCAAATCATCAAGGTGAAACTCTCTGCCGCCGCCTTGTCCTTCGCGCGGCCGACTGGGCCAGTTCTCGGCCTTTGCCCGGTAACTCACGGCTCTTTTAGTCTTCCCAAGAGAAGGAAGTCCTAAATCGGCAAGCTCTTTTGCAGAAAACCACTCTTTCATTATTCCGCCTCTTTCTGAATATAACGTTCGGGAAAAATTTCTCTAACATCAACGCCTAATTCTTCGGCAATTGCCCGCTCGCCGGAAGGCAGCGGTCTGTTAAGAGCAACCCGACAAGCTGATTCGCTCAAGCCCCTGACAAGGGCAGCCCGAGAAAGCGACGAGCCTCTTTTTATCAATTCTGCTTTTATGACTTTCGGATCCCACATTAAAAAATTTCCTTTATTTTTTATAAGTTTCTGCTATCATTCACGAAACGTTAATTGCAATATAGTGAAACTTTACGCATAAATCAAGCATAATCTTTCACCTATTTTGCAATAAAAGTGAAAGTTTGCGCAATTACAGAGGCTTAACATCCGCTTTTAATTGTGAATAATGTTTATCGTATGAGGTTTTTTATGGATATAGGCCAACGATTTAAGAAAATACGGGAAGACTTGGGTTTTACTCAAGACGCAATGGCAAAATTTCTCGACTGTACTTCCCGGTCTGTGAAAAGCTACGAAAGCGGCACCTTACCAAGCAATGAAATTCTGTGTAAACTTGCAAAAGCCGGCATAGATACAACATGGCTTCTCGCTGGTCATGTCAAACGGCCGAACGTCATTAATATTTACAATGTCGAGTTCTCCGCAGGCTGCGGAAGCTTTATCCGGGACGAAAATATAGACACTCAAATTTGCGTTCCGGAAGAATTCTTCAAACAGTACAATTTACCCCCGCAATACACCGCCGGAGTCTATGTCCGCGGCGATTCGATGGAGAAAATGTTTTCCGATCACGATATAGCTTTTTTGGACATGTCAATTCAGCGTTTTATCCATGACGGAATTTACGCTTTCGTTTATGACGACAGTTGCTTTATTAAACTTCTCCAGCTGGAAGGCAAGGCTTTGAAAGCTGTTTCCCTCAACGACCACTATTCGCCGTGGTTAATCGAAGACGAAAATTTGTTTAAAATTGTCGGCATGGTAAAGGCTGGCATTTGCGGCACAAATTAACTTTATTTTGTCCAAATCATTTCCCACTTATTTAAAAACTGGGAAATAATAACGGCTTAATTTTTCCCAGTTTCTAAAAGTAAAGTGAGAAAAACAAAGACTTAACTATATGTTTTTAATCGCTTTTTTAACTTTTCAAAATGTAAAAGCAAATTGCAAAATGCAAAACCATTTTGCGCTCACAAAAAAACGGTCTTCACAAAACAAAAGCCCGTATAAATCGTTTTAAATAAGTGTTTAATAGAGCTTAAAACGGCGGTTAAACAGGGCGTTCAATGGTCAGGTCATCCCGATATATCCCGTTAAATCTCACAAAATCCCAGTTTCTCAGTTATGTAAAACCAAGTTTTCTCTTACAGCAACGGCCGAAAGTACCGCGTTTGATACCACGTCAACAACCGGATTAACTTTGCGTATGCCGCGGAAATTCTGTATTGCCATATCCATTTTTTCAAACTTTCGTCAAATTACCAGTTTCGGCGCTTTTTTTACGCCTGTAACATCCAAAAGGTTGTACCACGCCTCTTTGAACTCCCGTTCGTAAGGCTGATAGTTTTCGTCCGTTTCGTCGGCGATCAGATAAACCATAGACTTCGTATAAAGACAGTGCATAAACAAGTCTTCGATTGCCGGATTGTCCGGAATATTGACCACGTCGTCCAACTCTTCAAGGTTAAATTTCTCGTTGCCTCTCGCATCGCGCGCCTTCATATTGTTTGAATAGCGGTAAAAAAAACTATATTCCCGGTCAGGCGCCGGCCACAAATGGACAACCGCCCCCGTATCGCCGAAATCCGCCCAATAAAGTTCCGGCCGCCCCGTTTTTGACATTTCCAGCAGATCGCCGTCTTCAGGAGCGATTTTTTGCAAATATCGGCTGTCGCCCTTCATCCACATTTGCAAAATTTCTCCGTTCGGCGCCAAAAAAGCGTTTTCTTTAGTCGTCAATCCGCCTTTTTTAACGCGAAAAGGAAAATCTTTTAACCCGAAAATATAAGAATTTGCCTGACGCACCGCCAGTTTGACGTTGTCCTCAACCTCGGCAAACGCCTCTTCCAAAACGACCGTCGACCATTTGAGGTTGGAAACGTCTTTGACAATCTGCTGAAAATTTCGCATCGCTTCTCTCTCTTTTTTATTTGCGGGCAAAAACAAAACCGGTCGTGCTTTCTATGCGTTTGACGCCGCTTCTGGCTTTTCTCTTGTCATCATTGTTCATCAGCGCCTCGGCCATCGGACCGCGAAAAACGGAAGTTCCGCAGCCTTTTTTGGAAACATACCAGATTACATTGTCCGCCAGCCAGTTTGCCGCCTTTTTTTCTTCTGGCTCATTATCCGTCTGGCTGCCGAGTATCTTTTTTGACATATCCGTTTCATCCATCGCTTTTTCTCCAAAAAATAAAATCAAAAGGGGAGGAAAACCTCCCCCTCACATCATTTTACGACTAACTGCCGCCACCGACCTTGCTATCAATATTATCAGCCGCCGACACATCAACGACCACACCGGCCAAAGCTTTCGGCAAAACGACCTTTTTGCCGTAAACATAAAGACCGCGCACATTGTCGCCGAAAAATTTGTTGTCGCGCATCGCCTCAATTTTCGAGATGTTTCCGGCATAGGCAATCGCCGCGTTAATACCGGCCATAACATTGACTTTGCCGCCCGTCGTCGGCAGGTTGGTGGAAACCAGAACGTCAAGCCCGGCAATCGTACCGATAGAGCCTTCGCGCAAAACACGGTCGCCGGCATTGGTCGCGTGAATAAAATCCGGCGACTGGATTAAAATCGCTTCCACGTCCGGATTGATAACCACATACGGCATCGCCTCACCGGCTGCCTGATTAGACTTAAAGACCTGATCGTTTTTAGTCTGAACGGCATTGTTATTCTTCAGGGTCTTGGCAAGCCAGACCAATACGCTGTAAGCATTGTCTTTGGTAAGGGTGATTGCCGTATCCGTCCCTTTTTTATTGGCTGCCGGAATTTCCGAAAAAGCCGACAGAATAAAGGTATCTTTCACCAGATCAACCGCGGTTTTGGCTCGCGCCTCGAACTTCGCCTGAAGATCTTTGATGTTCGACTGCTTTTGCGTGATGTCGGACAGGAAAATGCCGAAAGACTTGCTCTGATCGATTTTCAAGTCCTGACTGGTTGCATCCACCCGCTGATAGGTTACGCCTCCGTCGGTTGCATCTTCCGAATAATCGGAGATGGTAACGTCGCCGATTTCTCCGATATGGACGGTGTCACCATAGTTTTTGATGTCCTTTTCATAAATTTTATTGACAATTTTCATGCCAACGCCGGATTTATCCAGCTTTTTGTTCAAAGACAAAGACCACAACTCGGGAATGAGCTTTGCGGCCTGTCTTTCAAGCGTTTCTGCATTTGCTGACATTTTTATTTACTCCTCAAAAAAATACCACCCCAAAACAAGGGCGGCACAAAATTAAATTCTATACTTACAAAGTAAGCATCCGCGGCAGCTTGCCGGCTTTCTCAAGCTCTATCTGCCGGGCAATTTTATCATACTGTTTATCAAACTCGGCCTCACTCAAATTGTTATAATCTTCGCGGGTAAGCCATTTTTCGCCCTTTGCCGCGGGAGCGCTGCTGTTCGGCGCGGTCAGACTTCCCTGCATTTCCCGGTTTTCCGCCGCGGCGTTTTTTTCAGCAATATAACGGTCGACGGCAGCTTTTTCTGCCATGTCGATCAGTCTTTTCACTTCCGACAAATCCGCCCTGCCGCCGGTCAGGTTGATAGCCAAAGCAACGATCTCCTGCCTTTCTTTCGCATTCAGCCAGTCGCCGGTTTCTTTGGCAAACGCCTCCAGCCTTGCCTTACTTTCGGCAAGAGAACGCGTCATCCGTTCATTTGCATGAATTTTGGCGCGCTCTTCCTCAAACAAAGCGGTATTCTTGGCTATTTCCGCAATTATCATTGGCGGGAAAAAACTTTGCGCCATTTCCAAATCGCGTGGATTAACCGTGTTTTGGTAACGTGAGAGCGCCGCCGTCGCTTTAGCCTTGGCCTCGCCGTCAAGCGCATCCAGCGCACGCACATATTGCATAAATTCCTGATTCTTCACCTCAAAAACAAATTGTCTTGAGGCGTCGTCGGCAAATCCCGCGCGCTTTGCCTCGGCCTCGCGTTCGGCTTTAGATGCCTCTTCGGCGTCACGGTAAGCCTGCAGCTGCTTTTCGTACTCTTTGGCTCGCGTAACGAATTTCTCGCTCTCCTTATAGGCTTTTTCGAGTTCGTCAACAGTTTTGTATTTCCCCGCATAAAGCTGCGGAGCGCTTTTTTCGCCGCTTTCTTCCGCCTCGGCTTCTCCGGTTTCCGGTTCCGGCTCCGCCGCTTCCGGCGCAGTTACTTCATCCACGGTATCGGAAGCCGTATTCTCGGCTGCGGAAGTATCGGTTTCCAGAGTTGCCTCGGGTGTGGTTTCTTCGGTCATATTTCTTTTCTCCATAAAAAAAGAACCTTTTTTTAAGGCTCTTTGCGTTTTTCATATTTTATGCGGCATTCTTCGTCCACCCGTTCAAGGCGGCCGATAAGAAGCCCCATGCCCTTGACCCATTCGGCCGGAGCATTCGCACGACAGGCGGTTTCAACCATAAAACGGCGGCACTCCGCCAGTATGACTTCGCCGTCCCTGCCCGCCAATGCTTCACGCAAGCGAATCAATTCCGTTTGTTTGTCCATTTGTCGCCTCCTGGGTTTGACGACCTGCCGCCGGCAGCGGTTGCGCATTCTCCGCCGGTATCGGCGCCATGGTCGTATTTTGTGTTAAAAAGTATTTGTCAACGTTTTCAAACTCTGCATTTGCCAGAACATCCTTGACGATTTCCACTTTGTTGAGCGAAACCGCTGGATCATTCCATATATTGCCCAAAAGCTGTATCAGCTCCTGATTTTTGGCAAGTTTGCGGGCAATTCCGGTGTTGTCGGTATAACGATATTCATAATTACCCTGACGCACCGTGTCGCCGATAATAACCGCCGTTTTGATGCCATTGCTTTCAACATAAACGACCTCATCGCCGAATTTCATGTTGGCGTCCAAAGCCGCTACCTTTTCCACCATCGGCACAATACCGTTTTGTTTAATAGCGTCAAGCGTTTTTGCCAGTCTCGTCGTTTGCCCCTGCACCTTAACCTTTATCTCGGTCGCCGTCGCGTCTTTGGCCTCGTCCTGCCCCTGCATATTGGGAAAGATCCCCGAAACAGTCGAAGCTGTACTATCATAATATTCGATAATCTGCTCATTCGAAATCAGCGGAAACTGCATTTTGATCAATGCCGACGGCTCGTCTATCCCGGGCTTGTACTCAATCTGTTTGCCTGGCGCGAGTTTTATCTCGTCTTTAACAAAAAAACCCTGCGGCGCGTATGCCGGCGGGTTTAAGTTCAGAACCTGCGCATCGTTTTGCAAATTAACCTTGTTTTCCTGCTCTTTGGCAATGTCATAGATTGACCAGATTTCGGGAATCCCGCGCTTTGATTCATAATCGCGGAAGACGGCCATATTCACCAACGGATTGACGATAAAGCGGTTGTGTTCAAAGGCGGCCAGATATTTCCGCCCGATGACGACAATGCTCCAGTTCCTTAAAACTGTCCCGTCGTCAAGCGTATAGTTTCCCCAATAAGAAAGAACTTCAATCCGGTTTTCCTTTAAGACGTCGTCGGTTTTCTCCGCCTCCGTGTCGTCTTCCTCAACCGACTTCTTATCAAGCATAGTCTTGATGTCGGAAAGCTGCTGCCGGCTCAATTTGTAAAATTTGTTTGAGGCAATCTCGTCATAAGTCAGCCATTCTTTGACGATTTTTCCGCATTCGTCCCATTTCTCGCCGTCTTCCGGGTTAATTTTTGGATCAAAGGTCAAATTCATCGGGTCAATCGGCTCAACCGACGGCCCGTTGTATACTTCCTCGTTAAATACGCCATAATTCTGACCTGCAAAAAGCGCTTCCAGCCCCTTTTGCTGCAACGCCTCGGCCAAAGTCATCCGCCGGCGGATCTGCCGGTATTTGGTTTTCCAACCGACAAACAGGCAAAATTCGCCGACCGAAAGCAAATACTCAACCGCCCGATCAAGCTTGCGCTGAATGCCTATCTGATAAAAGATATTAACCAAATTTGCCTTTTGCAAATTGGCCAGCTCTCCATACTCGTCGTTTTTCCCCGTTACGTCAAAAAGTTTTTCGTTATTAGAATAAATGTTGTCCCAGATAAAGGCCTGCTGCGTCTGCGAAAGCGAATATATTTTGTTCAGATGAACATCCGATTTCCAGTTCCCCTCGCCGCGGTCTTTGGCCGGCCGATCGTCAAGATAGATTTCCGGGCGCAGTTTTTCCGCAATCGTCTTTTGCTTGGAACGTGCCTCGTCCCAGTCTTCCCACAAATCCCCGACATCGGCGGCGACTCTGGATGCCTGTGCCTCCGAGAGCTTGCGCGTTTCCTTTTCTTTTTCTACCAAAAACTCAAACATCTATTCCCTCACCACCGGTTTGAAATATTCCACCATATAACTGGCCGCATCAAAGATGTGGCCCAAATAAAGCTTATCCTCGTCTTCTTCCACTTCTGCCGGAGTCGGCGTGTCAATAATTGAACTTCCGGGCTTAAAGCAAAGCTTCTTCATATTATATATCAGCCACTTGCAGCGCGGATGAACGAAAAAATGCCTTTTCCCCTCCACGTCAAACACCTGCCGGTTAAAAGCGTTTATCCGGTTTAATATCGGCGGATTAAACCGGCGAAGGTTGAAATTCGTCCGATAATTCGCCCGGCTCAAGGTGTTTTGAATAATCGCATAATCCGAGTACCGGCTTTGCGTCTTGCGATATTTTCCGCTGGCATCCCCGCAAATCTGCACCACACCGTTAACTTTCTCCGGCGAATAACGGCAGATGAACTCGTCGACCACGTCTTGCGTAATCACATTGTTTAAGACGATTTCGTCAAAAACAAAAAAATTCTTCCCGTCATAATGCGCCAAAACCGACATTGCCGGGTTGACATTGAAATCAAGGCTCCAGTATATGTCATATTCCTCACAATAGCGTATATTCTCAACAACGTTTTCCGCGCCCCAGTATTTGACCACCCGCGCCACATTCGCCCCGCGCGGTTTGTTCAGATAATCCCGTTCGAACTCGTCCGGCTTATTCTTTTTCACCAGTTCAGCATATTCGATAAATTTATCGGAAAGCAGCCCCGTATGTTCAAGCTCGGGATAGTTTACCTCGACGAAATAGGTCTTTTCCGGCGCCGTTTTGTTGTAATAATCAAGGAAAAGAGCCTTCTCCACCGGAAGATCGTCGTCAATCCGGTTGTAAATCACAATAAGTTTTGCCCCTTCCTTGCGGATGGTTTTCAATAAAACGTCCCAAACGCCGGAAGACACCGCCTGCGCTTCGTCCACCAGCCAGATATCAACCTGCGCCAAACCTTTAATTGCTTCGCGGGCATTTTCGTTGGCGTCGCGAAGCCCGAGAAAGGTAACCGAAGCGCCGGTCAAAACATTTTTTATAGTTTCCGTATTGGAAACGAAACCGCGCCCTTTGAACTCTCCTCCAATCAATTCCTTAAATTCGTTGATCAGAGAATCTTTCTGGCTGGTCTTTGTTTCGCGAAAGCAAACCACGCGAAGACGCCTTTTCATCATCTCAACCATCACCGCACGTACAGCGTGCCCGGTTTTCATGGAACCGCGCCCGCCGGTTAAGACAAACGTGTCAAAGCGTTCGCCGTCCATTTCAAAAAGCGGTTTGAATTTCTTAAAACAATACATCAATCAACAACTTCAATCTTAAACGGCGACGTATCTAAATTACCGATAGCCATTTCTTGTTTAGTCGAAAATTCGTCCCGCGCTTTTCTCTCCAAATACCATTTGGCGGTATTTTCGTCCTTATTTTTCAAAGCCTCGGCAACAACAGTCCGCGCTTTCAAAACAAGCTTTTGTTTCAACATTTCTTTTCGCTCCCGAAACTCAGGATTTTTCTCTTGAAAACGGTACAAAATTGATGGAGAAACATCCGCGTAAATACAAGCCTCTAGGTCACTGCACCCTAGAGAAAAAGCCTGTTCCAGTTTAGCGAGAGTTTCCGGAGTAACGCTTGTTGGTCGCCCCACCTTTTTTCTTTCACTTTTCGGCACCTTTTTCGAACTTTTTTTCTTCTTTTCCATTTTTCCCTCAAAAAAAAATCCCCGAAGAGCAGTAAAGGAAACAAAACCGCTCCCGGGAAAATAAAAAAACCCGATACCGTGAACAGAGGGGAGATGCCACGGCAGAGCGGGAAAAGAAAGGCCGCAAAACGAAGCTGCGGTTTCGGCAATTTTCCGGTTGGCGCCGGATTACTGCCATAAAAAAACGGCCGTTTCAAAAAACGACCGCCAGGATGTTCTCAATCAACAACTGAAAAGGTAAACTGTGACAACCTTTAGGTTCAGTTGCCGATTATGAATAAAATTATACAAAGTTTTCGAAAACTTGTCAATAAGTATTTTCAATTATTTTTTATCTTTTTCCTATTTTTACCCTTTATTTTTTTATAAAAAATAATAGAATTTAAAATTTTATTCCTGACATTTTTTATTTGGCTTAGAAATATAACCAACAATAAAGGCAATAATCGGAGGAACAACCATACTAAAGAAATTTTCAATTTCAGTTATAAACTTTTTTGCATTTTCGGATGCCTCAACTGTAGAAAAAGGCCAAAAGATGGGTTGAAAACTTAACCATATCCATAAAACTGCTAAAGTTATTAATCCAGCCCCAAATAAATACGATAATACTATTGCAATACAAGTTGCGTGATGTATATAATGGATAGCGCCTTTTGCCATAGCATCTTTTACATTTTCAGCTTCCACGACACTTTTTTCATAAGCTCTTTCATAACTATCATTTGAAAAGCCGCTATCTTGAACATTAATTGTATTCAAAATACTTTTAATTACACTATCATTATTCGAAGTATCAACCAATGCAATTTTCCAATCTATGTTCAATTACTCTTTCGGAAACAAAAAACATTTTAGCCAATTCTTTATTAGAAACACCTTTTTTCTTATATTCTAACAATTCTTTAAATGGAACTAACAGTTCTGCTGCAAAAGTATTTGCTTCTTTTTCCATTGGGTCATCTTCTCCTCCATTTGGACGACTTAATTTCAACTCATATTCATCACGTCTATCTTTATGGAGAAGCCAATGACCTAATTCATGAGCAATCGTAAAATTTTGCACATATGGTTTTCTTTCTGAATTAACAATCATAACTTTTTCATCAAAATCTATGAAACCATTAATCTCTTTAAACTTTTCTCCAAACTTTGCAAAAAAGACCTGTAATCCCTCTCTTTGCGCAATTTCTTTCGCATTCACCGGAGCAGAATAAATATAATTTTTTTCCCGTACTTTTTTAACTTGTTCTCTTACCAAATCATAATTCGGATAGATCAAATTTAAATCGCACTCTTTTTGCTTATTGTTTGTCATGGTTACACCCAGAAGAAATAACTATTTTTTTGATACACTATAAAAATATAATTCGCAACAGATTTTTTTCATCCCTTGATAATCAACATTTTCAAGTCAGTCGATAAAAAAATATAAGGCATAAAAACATGTAAAAAAACGACTCATTTAAACCCAATAAAAATTAATATTTGCAAAATGATCCTCACATTTTACCAAAAGAGAAACACGGCATAATCCATAAAGTCAGGAAATATGCCGCGAACTCTAAAACTGTTCTCATTACAACGCTGACAGTTCTATTTTTGTATCAAGCATTCCGCGAACGGTTGCATAAAGCGCGTCGGTGTTCATTTCAAAATACTTGGCATTCTTGCCGCGGTAATGTTCGCAAAAATCGACACCGCCTTGCAAATGGTTGGCATAGCTGTGATAGCGGCAGGCAAGCGCCTTGCAGGCCTCAAGCAAACGATAAAGCTTGTACATATCCGCGCTTGATTTCTTGTAATCCCAAAGCCCCGTCAGCAGATGCCCGATATGGTTTTCAATTTCCATCGGCGTCAGGCTCGATTCTGTCAATAGATCATCGCTCAAGATGTTTTTAATCGGGTTGACGTACTCAATGACTTTGCAACCCTCGAGAGCCTTGCCGACAACAGCCTTGGTAATCCCGCCGATTTCCTCTCTGGCTTTTGCGGAAAGTACAATCTCTTTTTTACCGGAAGGCAACGCCCGGGTATGTTCGGAGACGATAACCGACTTGTCGGCCTGTTGCCCATCCGCCACGGCTCCCAAGACTTTCAACACCCATTTTCTGAACTCTGCCGCTTTCGGCGTGCGGGCAAACATCCCGATTAGCCAAGCTCCCTCACGGTTGAATATACGCACCCGCGTCCGCCCCCGTTTGATCAGACAGCTCATTTCTTCGTCAAATTCAGAACAATTGCGGCTTAATATATCGTTAATTGAAGAGTTATTGTTATATTCTAACACACTCGCAATTTGCGAGAGTGTCATATAAGCTTGTCCATTATGATTGATTAGCTCAATCTTGTGATCATGAAACTGCACAATATTACTCATGGCAGCCTCCGTTCAACAACTCGGTCAATTCCTTCAGCTTTTCCATAACCAAAGCTAACGTCGCTCGCAAAAGCTCGTTTTCAGTTTCTAATTCTTCAATTGATTTTTTCATTTTCTTGTATCCTTTTTCTATAGGTTACCTAGAACAGCTAGGTCTGGGGGCTAGAAACGTGATACAAGACACGCGGACTTATTTATATATATCGTCGCACCCCCAGACAAAACTTTTGCACAAAACAAGGTCAAAAAATGAAATGCACAAAAAAACACATCTGACGGGTGTGTACCGCTTGTATAGAGTTTCTAGCTCTATTTGTAATAATAAACAAAACAACCTTAATGTCAATTACTTTTCCTTTGTCTGACTTGTTTCACATAAGATTTTCAATACAGAAATCGCAGGACAACTCGGATAATCCTGTTTATAGGCATCATAGGCAATACATTTATCCATTTTCATCACATTATTAAAAACAGCTTGCTGTTTATTAGTACAATCTTTAGAAGATGATTCTGACGATGTATTTTTCTCAAGACAGGTCACCAATGCACACCCTGCTATTGCTGTCGCTGTGTGATATCTCAAATTCAATTCCCGAATATCTCCCCCATTTTGCTTATACAAGCTAAGACATTTTTCTAAAGCGTCAAATTGAGTATTTCTCTTTACAATAGCCGGATACATATCCGGATAATCGTAATTTTCCATAATAAACAACACTCTTCCGCATTCAGCACCCAAAGTATTGACAAAATTTTCTGCCCACGCGCTTTCTGTCGTCACCAGTAAAGCCACTAAAATCAAACAAATTTTCTTCATTTTAATTATCCATTTCCAAAGTGCGATATTCGCCTGTTTCATAATCATAAACTTCAACTTCTGTCGAGCCACCGTATCTGTCAATGTTTTGAACTTCGACATTTCGATATTCTCCGGCATTATAATCATAAATTTCTATATCTTCACCTTCCCGAACCAAATTGCCTTTATCAATTTCAACATAAGTTCCGTTAGAATAATCATAGCCATCCCAAGCCATTACAGGAAAAGCCCAAAATACCAACAAAATAAAAATTTTCTTCATTATTCTTCCTCCGCTTTTTTCAGATAGTTATAAACATTGTCAATTTTCCGGTTAAGTTCTTTCCAAACATAATCCCGGATAATTTTCTCAACAAAACACCCCCGGTCATGGCAAAAGGAATAATCTGTTTCTACCGATTCCCACAAAGGTACCGTTTCCTGAAATTTGCAGATATACTCCACTTTTCCCAAATTTGACAAATCTCCGACAATCATTGCTGCAGATTTATAATATTCCAGCCATTTTTGGTTCAATGCATTATTTTGTGCCGCAGTCGCTTCCAATTTTCCGTGCGGCACCGTTTCCGATGATGCCGCGGAATCGGCTGCAGCCACCGCTCCGGCCGCTGCTGCGACAGGCAATGCATAATACCCGCCGCCATATCCGCCCCGGCTTCGCGGCGCCGACCGGTAATGCGGCGACACATAGGTTCCGTCTCTCCGGTAATATCCTTTCACCCACACCGCAAAACAGTCAAAAGACAAAAAAACGAAGAAAAAGAAGCAAACGATAGCCAATACTCTTTTCATCATATACTCACCGCTATTTTTGATAGTCAGCTTTGTTTATATACTAATTATTAATATTAGTCAAATGGAGTATGAAAGAAGCTTATTTATAAAAAAGAGCAGATAAATTCACTATTATTTTTTCTCATATTCTTTACATTTTAGATGAAATAAATAATAATTCTAAAGAAAAACGTAAAAATAAGGCGGTCATATGAATAATAAAACCCTTTTTTCTCAAGACAAAAAATTTTTAGAATTATGGAAGTTATATACAAAAGGGATAAAAGAGATTTTACATATGCGATATGTTCCACACCACTGGTATATTCTTAGTGATTATTGTTTATTTGATAAAAATAAACCATCACCTACTGCAACTTTTACTATATGCCCATTTACTTCCCCCTCGGATATTGGAGATTATTTATCCCGAAAACAATTTAAAGATATAAAACAACTGACAAAAGTACCAGATGAAGTTTTAAAAACAATAAGAGATGACAAATTTTTTTTTACAATTTCTTTTGTAATAGAGAAAAATTATTTAAATTTCAACGATAAGGATTTTTTAAAAATACAAGAAAATTTAAAAACATACATTAAAAACAACACTTCTGTTCCTGAAAACCAATCAACTGTCAAACATCTTAAAAAGTTAGTTGAATATATGAATCAAAAAAGTTTCAATAAAAAATTAGTAAAAAACTTTCACTTAATCGGTTTTATTGTTTCCCATCTTATAGAATTTTTAGTAATAAAAAATAATGCAAAAAGCGTGTATTGGGTATCCGACAGAGGCGCATTAAACAACTTGGCAGAAGGAGCTATTTTTCATTATGTCAATATACTGCAATGCTCTCTATTAAAAGGCAGAGCCAACCCGGTAAAAATAAGTTATGCATTAGAAGACGAAAATAATAATTTCCAATTTGATGGCTTAATTAAGTATCCTGACATTATTACCGGAACAATATCATCTCTAAATCTTAAGAACAAAGAACTGGATAAAAACAAACATCTAGAAATATTAGCGAATTCTCTGGTCGGTAATCCTAGATTTATACTTATTCACTTAGCAAATGATCATACCACAACCTTATATACACTAACACCCAAAATATCTAATAATGAAATTTACCGAGTAAATTCACCCCAACCTCCCCCGACACCTTCCAATTGATGCCGCTTTCTAAAAAAACAACCCAACAAAAGGCTGAGAAATCAATTATTTTTCCATCTCCAAAAGTTAAATTTTTGTTAACACGAAAGTTTAGATAAGTCATCAAAATACAGTTTCAAGTGGTTATTCAAATAAAATTTTATCAACCGGTCAAGACCGCGGCACAAATCGCGCCGATCGGCAAATAACAAATTATATTTACAATAATTGTTCCCATCGGCAGCCAGATCCTCATCCTCGATACAAACACGGTGAACGACCGGATAAAATTCGGCAGGTATTTCACGGATCGCCCGGTCATAACAGTTGCGGAAGTATTCCTTATTTTCACAAATACCGCCAGCATCACCGTCAACCCTTATGATCGACGGATCTATCGCCCGCGCAGAAATTAGCCCACCGCGATAAAAATCCGCGTATAACCTACGGCCGGCCGCACAGCGTTCTTCGCCGGTATATCCTTTGACGACTGACAAATACCCGCGACGGCAGTACCGTTCGATCGTCGAAAGTTTCCTGTAAACCCCGTTTTCTTTCACAAAATCCGCCCGACACTTTTCCGGCAACACATATTTTTCAACCCGCCCCGCCGGTTTAATTTTCTCCAAAACATTTTCCAAAACTTCCCCGAGAGGTTTGAAAGTATCTTCTTTCGTTTTTGTCATGCTGCCTCCGTAAATCTGTATTGATAACCGTTAAACTTCAGTTCGATATTAGCCAACTCACCGCGTCGATTTTTTGCGACGATGAAAAATCCCTTGCCTTTGACATTTTCCATATCCCCCTGCCACTTTATAAACTCTCTGGAACCTGGATTATCCGGTTTAGTTTGCGCCAGATGATATTCCGGCCGGTAAACAAACGCGATCATGTCCGCATCCTGCTCAATGCTTCCGCTGTCTCGCAAATCCGCCAGAGTGGGCGCTTTCATGGTACGCGCTTCCAGGGCACGGTTCAGCTGACTCAGACAAACAACCGGCACATCCAAATCTTTAGCCATCACCTTCAGCTGACGGCTGATCTCGCTCACTTCCTCGTAACGGCTTTTGAAAATTCTGGACGATTTCAAAATACTCAGATTATCAATAAAAACGGCATCCAGTCCCTCTCTGTCCTTTTTCTTGAGCGCTGCCGAATAAATCCCTTCAACCGTCATCCCGGCCTTGTCGTTAATGCTCAACGGCAACCGTTCGACATAACGGACACATTCAAGCCAGCGGTTAATTTCCGCCGGAGACATTCGCGGAGAAACACGGTTGCCGGTCATTGATATAACAATCCGCTCTATCAGTTCGGATTTCGCCATCTCGAGCGAGAAAAACAAAATCTTCCTGTTTTGCCGCGCCTGATTTACCGCCATGTTCACGGCAATCGTCGTTTTTCCCGATCCCGGACGCCCGCCGATAATCACCAGTTCGGAGTTCTGCACGCCTTCAATCCGGCGATCAATGGAAGCAAACCCGGTCGGCAGATTGCGCGGATCTGCTTCCCCGCGGTATAACCGGTCAGCCTTAACAAACACATCCTCAATCGGATTTTCCGTTTCCGCCTTTTCCGGATTCAACAAATTAAGCTCGGCAATGCGGCTCTGCAGCTTTTGCAAATCGACGCTCCCGTCACTCTGCATTTCCGCCATTGAACGCCGCAATTCCGCCTGCTTGTAGTGTTCAACAACCATCCATGCGGCGGCTTCAATCTGATACCGGGTTGTACAACAGGTAACCGTTTCGCCCTCGAGCAGAACCATCTGTCGGCGATCTAAACCTGTTTTTTCCAAAGAAACTCTGGTAAACTTACCCTGTTTGAGCATTTCGGCAAAGACTTCGCGGCAAAAATCATCCGCAAAATATTCCGGTTTAACGGAATCTGAAACCAGCGGCAGAAATTCCGGTTTGTTCAGCAAACGGGAAATTAACTCGCGCTCCCGGTCTGTTCTCAATTGCTCCTCGGTCATACCCTGTTCTCCTGTGTTCCATCCGACCACCAATCGTACATACCGTTTGACGAAGCAGATGCCGGGGAACGGGAAGAGGAATTACAGCACACAGGTATCTCCGGCGACACGTAACCGCTTGTTTCCTCCGGTATGTACTCAACCGCAAAACGGTCATCATTCAGCCACGCGGCGCACCCTTTGGCAAATCCTCTTGCAACTTCGCTACTTTCTGCGTATTTTTTCACGCTTGCCAGCAGTTCCTGGCTTGTGGCACGCCTCTCTTTCAGGACTCGGCAATAGGCAGCATAGGCCTTCTGCTTGTTCCCGGCACGTTGCTTGGGATAAAATTTCCAGAAATTCAGAAACTCATCGGAAAAACTTTTTGTATCTCCGTCAGGAGATATTTTTATATTTTCTTTATGGGGGGTGTGGGGGGAATTTTCTTTTAATTCGTCGTTTTTCGCTGTTTGCGTACTTAACTGTTGACTTTCAGACGTCTGAAAATCAACTTGTTTTATTTTTTTACAATAGGTTATCTTATTACTTTTTCTTTTTTTCTGAACCTTCGACACTTCGTCGACAACCCGTTGACGTATCGTCGACATATGATCGGCGAGAAATGCACGTTCGGTCGACGTAAAGTTTTTGACCAGTTGACGCCCCGTCGGTTCTTCTTCCAAACTTGCAAAAAGAGCCTGATATTTTATCAGAGCCGCAATCTGTAAATTGGTAAATTTACCGGATAAAATATCCGCCGTAGGTATTTTAATCCACTCCATCTTCCCTACTCCCCTGCCAGTTGATTGTGTAATACGGCCAGAAATTCTTTTCTGTCGTCGCCGGCATAAGAAATACCGGCAGCGATGTTTTCAATTTGCCATCTTCTTTCCCCGGGCTTGGCATAATTCACCCACCGGGCAACAATCCCGCCGCAGGTGTTCTCAATTTTTGGCTGTTTAGTCAGATATTTTCGGTATTCCGTCGCTTTTAAGCCCAACTTATACATCTCTGCCTGACAATTTCGGCAGTAGTGATTTTTACTTGCAAAACAGCTTTCATCTTTTGCCATGCCACATGCGCTGCACTTTTTCATCATATTCCCCTTTCTATCTTTTCAGCCACAATTCGCACTAAAAGTTCTTGCGCTTTTTTTCGATTGCCACGCTCATGAGCGGCAATCTCCAATACGGCTTTTTCAAATTTCAGAAGCTGCTCGTCCGTCATCAGCGGATGCTGCTTTAAGGCTTCCCTCACCCGTTTGCCGGTTTTACTTTTCCCGAATAATTTTTCCGCTTGATTCATTGTTCACCTTCCAAACAACGCCGTTTCCTCCGGCACCACCTTGATTTCCAAACACGGGTATGCGGCATAACGCTTTTTTACCAATAACGAGCAAATCAGTGCATCATCGCGCCAGATTATACCGTTGCAGGCATCAAGCGCCGCCTTGGCCAGATTGTCTGCGTCCGGCTTGACCGCCGGCAGGATATAGCCCGCCAGCGCGTCTGCCGTTCTTTTTTTGGACATCTGCGGCATTCTCATAAAAGCCGTAACCATAACTTTTACCGGACAGCCAAACGGCGGGCGGCCGGCCATAGCCGTTTTGGCCAGGCTGGCCACCAGTTTTTCATATTTCCGGGTTTTGTCCGGCGTATAGGCAAAACCGCCCCTTGTAAAACGCGGGCGACCTTTCGGCACCGGTGGCCCGGGAATATTGACAACAACCGCCGTCATTTGCCTTGGCCTTTTCTTAAGCCGCGTCGTTGTCGTCGCGGAACGAATCCTCGACTTCTTCAAATTCGGCATCGACAACCGAGTGGTCTTCCAAAGCCGGAACTTCTGCCGCTACCGGATCCGGTACGCCCTCACCGTCCGCGTCCTGATATTCGGAATTGCAGTTGTTAAACATCTCCCGCTGATCCGGATCGGCTCTCAGATTGTTCTCGCCGCCGGTGAATTCGTCATCCGAATTGGTCACAATCAAAATCGGCTTGCCGGCAACCGCAATCAGCTCGTCCGCATAAGCAACACTGGCTTTAATTTCGCATTTCAAACCTTTGTCGACGGTGATTTTGCCAAGTTCGGCCTGCACGGTCTTCCGCCCGCCGGAAGCGACAATGCCGACGGCCTTGCTCACCAACTCCCGCGCCGCAGACTTTGCCATCTCAATCTGTTCGCCCTGTTCCTTCTCGCTCATCTGCTGATAGGGCTTCGGGAACGCCCGCAGCCGGTCAATTAGAAACGCGGCAATATCGCCGGTTAAAGTCTCTTTCGCCAATCTGGCGCCAAATTTGTTATTGTTCATTTTGTTTCCTTTCTTTAATTATTAATAAAAAAGCCGACCGGGAAAACCGGCGGCAGGGTTAAAATCTCTTATTCTTTGTTTGTTTCCTCAAAATTGTTCATGAAATCGAGAATCCGCTTTTGAGTTGATTCACGGCATTCACGACCATTACGAATATCAAATACAAAAGTTGGATTATTAGCGCTTGCGATTCCGAAAGCTGTTGGCGTCATTTTGTTTTTCTTTAGAAAAAATTCGACTTTTTCTAAAAAATCTTTTTTTGTCATTTTATTCAGCTCCTGTTTATATTAAGCATAGTATGTAAATATACTATAATTAGCACAAAGTCAATACTTAACTTAGTATTTGCAAAAATATTACTTTTAGTATATTATTGAGAAAAGGAGAACCGATGAAAACACAGGAAGAAATCAGAAAATATTTAGATGAAAAGATAGCCGAAAAAGGAACAAACTATCGAGAATTGTCATTAGCAATTGGGCGAAAAGACCAATATATTCATCAGTACATAAAATACGGATTACCCCAACAATTAAAGGAAGATGATCGCCGCGCAATCGCACGCATATTAGACATAGATGAACAAGAATTGTCCTCAAAGCCTCTGTATCCACCGATCACTCCTATTCACTCGGATGGCATCTCTGTTCTGATGGATCAGGCCTTAAAACTTATCAGTAATTTACGAAAAAAGAATATCGAAACAATATCAATTGATATGCTGGATGCCGTAGCCTGCTGTGGTACCGGTGTGGAGAATTTCAGCGAGAACGTTAACGGCAAATGGTTAATGCCGTTGGTTGATTTCCGGCAAATAACAATGTCCGCCCCTGATAATATCAAAATGATCAAGGTCAAAGGCGATTCTATGGAACCAACGCTAAAGGATGGCGATTGGGTATTGGTTGACATTTCCCATATCTCGCCCGATTCGGACGGTCTTTTCCTACTCCGTCTTGCAGGCGGTCTTGCCGTCAAACGTGTTCAATGTGGACTCGGCAACAATATCAACGTTCTTTCCGATAACCCCAATTACCCCCCTTTACCACCAACAACTTTAGAAGATGTCCCGATTGTTGGTAAAGTCATTTATACATTAACCGCTGAAAAGGTAGGTTAATATAGAAGTGGATATATAAAAATGACTAAACAATTAGTTTTTATTGATGAAAGCGGAGATCCCGGATTCAAGGAAAAATCTTCGGTCAGCTTTTCTTTTGCCCTTGTTGTATTTGAAAATGCTGAACAAGCTGAGGAAGTTGAAAAAGCTATCAATCATGCTGCTGTCTTATCACGTCACCTTTCCGAATTCAAATATTCAAAAACGTGCAATCGTGTTAAGGATATATTTTTTCATGAGATTTCCAAATGCTCGTTTCGAGCAAAAGTACTATATGTTAATAAAATGAAAATAACGAGTGAAGAATTGCGCAATAATGCAAACAAATTCTATAATTTCTTTCTTAAACAAGTAATTACCCATGCAAAACTATCGGAAGCTTCATTGAAGCTTGACGGAAAAAAAGACACTGTAAAAAAAGAATTGGTCAGCTATATACGAACACAAGCGCAAAAAGAAGTTGCAAAAATACGTTATGAAGACTCAAAGAATAACCGTCTCATTCAACTTGCAGATATGATTGTTGGGTTAGTAAGCCATGCTTATTCAGCAAATGCTACTTTAGAGCAAAAAGAATGGGTTAAGATATTAAAGAACAAGCTTGATATTTGGCAATTTAAATAAAAAAAACCCGCTATCCTACTTCTCTTGTCGAGCTTTGCATACTCCGTACGGAGCTGCTTCGGTGTAGCGGGCAATTCCAATACTATTTGTATCATTTTTCCTACATCTTGTCAATAGATTTTATTTTAACTTTTTATTAACTATCATTGAGTCCGACTCCGTTTCTGCTCCGCCTTCTGGCGGTATTTTTTTGCTTTCATAAAATATTTTCCATCACAAAAACAATAATATACTAAAAATACGATAAAAATACTAAATTAAGTATTGACTTTATGCTAATTATAGTATATTAATTTTAGTATAAACACAACAAACGAGGTCAAAAAAATGAAAAACGCGATTACCCCAATCTATTTAGAAACTATAGACATTAACAATAAGAACGAAGTTGAAGTTTTTTCCCTGATTTCAGAGTGGGAAAGAAATTCAAACAGCTTTGATTTAAGTATCATTTCTCCAATCATCGCAAAGATGTCTAGTTTATTAGACAAATTAGAAAATCAAGGAAGTTGTCATTTGTGGCAGGTTTTATATCACAGATTCAACTCCGCAATTGAACATAAAGTGTCGATCGGTGGTTAAAATGAAAAATCTCAAATCAAAACTGGATCGCCTGTTTTGGAAATACGAGGAAACGGCAACTTACTTTGACAACATCAATCTGGTTTGTCAATTCGCCGAGTACATTGACAACATGGACGATTTGACACTTGCGGAAAAGTTAGAAATCGACGCGAACAACCCGGATTTTGATCTTGAGGTTTTGAACGCACGGCAGACCGTATCAAACGGCTGCGACAAGTGGCTGGCAGCCTGAAAGGAGGAAATATTGAATATTTTTGACGAAATGGACAAGGCAATCTCGGAATTTTTTGCTGCCGCGGATGACTTTATCAAAAACGAAAAAGATAAGGGAGACGAACAATGAGAATGCTGTTAACCGACACACAAATGGACAGGCTGGAAGCCCGTTTCGGGGCAAACTATCAGGCCCCTGACCGTAAGCTTAACGCCGGCGATATTCTGATCGCTTTTGTTCTGGGCCTGAGTTTTGCCGCAATGTTAATTTTATAAAAAAGGAAAGGAAAAGAGATGAAATATATTGTTGTCAAAGAAGCATGGGGCTGGCAGATAAAAGAGTTTAACGGCAAAGCCCCCGCGGGCAAATTCTTCAAAATCTTCGACGACCACGACGCCGCGGAGAAATATATCGAGGACAATGAAAATAATTAACATTTAACATCAAAGGAAACAAAAATGTCATTACTTACACAACCATCGGAATTGAAACATAACCAGCCGATAAGCTGCTTAATCTATGGGCAACCGGGTACCGGCAAAACAACGCTTGCTTTATCTGCTGACAAGCCGGTTCTGATTGACCTTGACAGGGGGCTTTACCGCGTGGAAAAACGCTTCCAATGCCCTTCTCTACAGGTTGAGAATTACCAACAGATTTTAGACTTGATAAATTCAGATGAACTGCGTCCGTTTAATACGATCGTCATCGATACCCTCGGCAAGCTGGTTGACCGTATGGGGGACTTCGTTGCCCGCCAAAACCCGAAGTTCAAGCAGGGGGACGGCACTTTATCAATGAAAGCGTGGGGAGCTATTAAAGTTCAGTTTATAGCTTTGGTTAAACAGATTTTTAATTCCAACAAATCAGTCATCTTTGTAGCGCATGAAAAGGAAGACAAGGACGGCGACATCCGCTTTGTCCGCCCCGATGTCTCCGGCTCATCCGGCAAGGATATTGTAAAAGAGCTTGATTTGATGGGCTACATGGAAATGAAAGGCAATAAGCGTACTGTATCTTTTACACCTAACGAAAAATATTACGCTAAAAACGCCCTCAATCTTCCGCCGGTGATTGAAGTCCCGGATACAGCTTCCGGCAACACTTTTTTCCAAGACAAAATTGTCGCTGCCGTCGCCGAAAAACGCCGGCAGGAAGCGGAACTTCTGGCAGATTATGAGAGTCTGAAAAATATCATTGAAACAAAAGTCGGGGAGATAAAAGACATTGCCGGCTTAAATGAAATTTACGGCGAAATACGCGGTCTTCAGGTTATCTGGGACAGTCAGTTTTTTGCCAATAAACTGCTAAAAGAAAAATCCGTTGAATTAAAAGCTAAATACAGTAAAGAAACCGGAAAATTCGAGGTCGCCGATGAATAAAAGATATCTTATCACGCCAAGCCTTTATAATAGTTATATCTATTATGTTGGTACAGACTTTGAAAAATATGGTGATAAGGCCTCTGAAATAGAGGCCAAAGCCAAGCAAGATTTCATTAACTGTCTGAGCAAAATTTATACCTCAAATGAGATTTTAGAGCGCGGCATTGCCTTTGAAAACTCGGTTAATGATATTTGCAACGGTCTTCCGGTTGAACCTATGGAAAACGCCAAAGATGTGGCGGATATTGTCGGCAAAGGAATTTGGCAACAAAAGCTTTGTAAAACCGTTGGTGATTATGTTCTTTACGGCAAAGCTGATGTTATCCGCGGTGATACAATATACGACATCAAGCGCGTCAATAGCTACGATTTGAATAAATATCAAAACAGCATCCAACATTTGCTGTATATGGAATGTTCCGGCATTGAAAACTTTAAATATGTTGTATCAACCGGCAAGGAAGTCTTTATCGAATATTATCATAAAGATGCCGATAATCTCGAAAAGCTGTTGAGCCGTATTAATGAAATGATCGGCTTTATCCGCCAAACACCAAAATTTAACGCCGCTTTTGAAAAGAACTGGCATAGCAAATATTGAGGCAAACATGTTTTTTCATAAAGCAGCAGACATTGACGGCATTTTGAAATACATCCGGCCTAAGTTGGAAGCAGTTCTGCAAAATTCTAAGTACGGAGTGGATATTGAAATTAAGAAACATTCCCACCCTCGTTCGCTTAAGCAAAATAAATACTTGTGGGCAATTTATAAACACATTGTCGAATTTTGGGAAAGCACCGGTTTTATCGTTGACAATTTGCCGCTTCGGTTTGTGACATCTGATTTTCTGCATGAATACTTCAAAAACCGTTTTGACCACAGGACCACAACCAAAATGACGACTGCCGAATTTATGAATTATACCGACAGCATTCAAAATTTGATTATTGAACAAAGCAAGGGCGAATACGACCCGATCTATCCGGACGGAAACTATCAGGAATTTTAACTTTAAGGAGAAAACCAAAAATGAACGAAGAAAGCAAAAACAAACTTTTTATTAGCAACCGCGACCGAGGCTTGTCGGTGGCAATTTTCAAAAGAGAAGAAGTCAACCTCAAAGGCGACGGACAGTTACATACCACCTATTCCGCAAATATCCAACGTTCGTGGCAAAAGCCGGAGGACAAAGGGACGGACAACTGGCAGCGTCAAAGCGTGAGCCTTTTCCCGGACGAGCTTTTGAAAATGGCCGCACTCTGTGTCCGCACTTATAACGAACTGTCTTCGAGCTTGCAGAAAGAAAGAGAAGAACGGCGGGAACGCCCGGCGGCAAACTATCCGTCGCAGTCATACGATGCCCCGGAACCGCCGGCATATTTAGACGACGTTCCGATGGATTTTTGAGGGTTCTCCCAACCGCCCGGGCATGCGGCTAAAAGGCCTTAACTTTAATATTTGAAAGGAAATGTAAAAATGAAAATCGACATTTACACATGGGAAGATGACGAGGGATACAAAAGACAGACTTTATATATTGATGAAGTAGATAGGAAATATGTAGGCCCACTTTGTGAATGTCCTGAAGACGCTATTATCGGACGTGATTTAATTGATTGCGAAGATCTGCTTATCTATTTCAAAGCCGGCTACGAAACCGCTAAGAAAGGCGAAACTTTTGAAGTTTTTTACCATGACGAACGTCCGAAAGATTTTTAATTAAAAACCTCGGAGGGTGGCGGAAAAGGTAGACGCGGGAAGTAGGGGAACAAGCCTACATGAAGTTCCGGTAAGAAGCACAATCAGCGGAAGGCGCACTTTTTACAATGCAAGGTGCAAATCCTTGCCCCTCCGCCTAATTTGAAAGGAAAAAAATAAATGGACATAAAATTGAAAAACTTAAAACAAGAATACATGGGACGCTGCAATATTATTCCTTGCTGCGATCTTCCAAAAATAGAAGGAAGTTTTAACGACCTTAAAGATGATATTATCGACAGTTTTGTTAACCAAAACATAATAAGTGACTGGACACTAAAAGACGGAGTTCTAGAAAAATACAATAACAATGAAGAATTTGACAATGATGATGAACGGGAAGAAGAATTTTGGAACGAAGTTGTTTGCCGTTGTCTGAATAAAGGCTATTTAGTGATTTATGAACTTCCTGTACCAAACGGAATACACAAAAATAATGAAAAAATAGAATATTTCTCTTATTCATGGGGTTATTTCCAAACTCATTTTATCCACATAACCGACCTTGCACAACTAACATCAGTATTATCTAACTTGGATGATCTGATCATCGAAGAAAAATATAAAGAAGAACAACAGAAAAAAGAAAAGTAATACAACATTACCCCGGGGCGGCTACCCGCCCCGACGATAAAGGAAGACAATGAAAATACTCAATTTATATGCCGGCATAGGCGGAAATCGCAAATTGTGGGGAAACGATCATGAAATAACCGCCGTAGAGCTGCGTCCGGAGATAGCTGCAATTTATCAGGACTTTTTCCCAAACGACCAGGTGGTCGTCGGAGACGCGCATCAGTATTTACTGGAGCATTACCGGGAGTTTGACTTCATCTGGAGTTCACCGCCCTGTCAAAGTCATTCAACCCTACGCGGCCGTACTTGTGTTGCCAAAGGACAATCAAAACCCATTTATTTCGACACCAAACTCTGGCAAGAGATAATTTTTCTCAAAACATACTGTAAAAAGGATTTTGTTGTTGAAAATGTAATACCTTATTACAAACCGTTGATTGCCCCGGATTTCAAGATTCAACGGCATTTATTTTGGAGTAACAAATTCATTCTTTCGACACATTTTGAGAAAGATAATATAGACAGGGGAAATGTAAAAATATGGCAAGATAATACAGGGTTTGACCTCGGCAATTATCAGTTCAGTCGTAAATCCGGTCTGCGTAAGGAGCAAATTCTTAAAAACTGTGTCCGGCCGGAACACAGATGTGGGGGGTACCGCAAAAAGTCTGCGTCGCTATAGCAAAAGAATTGTCTCCCCATTTCCGTCTTGTTGGATTTTGGGAAACTGACAAAGGAAACGGCGTTATTGTCGAAACCGACGACGGAGAACAACGGCTGTTATCTCACGAGCAATATAACGATTTGATGAAAGCCAGAAAATCGAAAGGAAAGAAAAATGAAACCGCTTAAACTTGTCTTGACCGACCATTGGTTTGAAGAAATTAAATCCGGGCGGAAAACTCACGAATACAGAAATTTCACCCCTTATTGGGAAAACAGATTGCAGAAATTTGAGTTTTCACAAGGGTGCTTTGTCCAGTTTCAAAAAGCATATCGGAAAAACCCTGAACGTATGGCTTTTAAAATCGACAATATTCGCCTTGTAGGCGGTAAAAACACCGACTTGCATATTGACGGCCTTGTTTTTGATATTGAACTTGGGGAGCGCATTAGATGACTAAAACCGACCGAGAGATTGAACTTGAGAAAAAGCTTTCGATTGCTGTTAAGGCTTTGAGATATTATGCAAATTCTAATTGTTGGGATGATTGTTTCTATAACGGCCGCATAAAAGTTAGCGCTTATTTGCAAACCGCCGGCTATAAAACTGCCCAGCAAGCATTAAAGGAGATTGAGAAATGCGTAAAAAATATGGATTAACACGGCACGAGCAAAAATTATTAAGTAAAGCTCAATACTACCAAAACAAAGCCTCTGAAATGCACAGAAAATTTTCCGATAGTCTACAAAATAGGTTTTACAATTCAACCACAATCAGCGAGTTTGAAGAGTGGGATTTATGGACGTTGAACGAAAGCGGGGATTGTTCAGGAACTGAACAGGAAGCACTGTTTTGGCGAAAAGTAAAAGAGGAGGAGGAAGACTAATGTCATATTTAGAAGAACTTCTGCCCGAGTTCAAAAAAGGGGCTAAGATTAGAAGAAAGGATTGGAGAGACGGAAAGTATATTAAACTATCTGGAGTTTACGCAAAAGATGAATATGGCGATGTTTATTTTATTGAGCCTAACGAAATAACAGCGGATGATTGGGAACTCTACGAAGAGCCTATCGACTGGCAATATATCATTGACCACAAGTGCCCCTGCTGGTTTTGGGATTACGATTTTAGCTATAAGGTAATGCGCTTTTTAAGAAACATTGAAATTGATTTGAATAGGCCTTTTTTGGATGAAAATCACTCTTACTGGAAAAACTGCCGCCCCGTCCGCAGAGATGAAGTAACTTTTTACGAGGATAGAAAAGATGACAAACAGAAATCTTGACGGCTGTTATTTCCGTATCAGACGCGGGGAGAAATACGAAGACCTGTGCTTCTCTGACCTCACCCGCGACGAGCAGGAAGAGCTTTTGAAAGACAAATCCCCGGAGTTCATTGTCGGGCTTACCCAGCATCTTGCGGAAACCCTCCGCAAAATCGGGGACGAATTCGACTTGAGGGGAGAAAACCATGATTGACGGTTTTTACACAGCAGAAGAAATCAAGCCGCTGCTGGGAATCAAAGCGCGGCCGGGAGATTTGCGGACGCTTAACAAGTATGTGCTGAAGGGCAAGCTTGAAATGCGCGCCCTCTCGCCCCGGGTGAAGCTCTACCGGCTTTGTTCGGAAACTGTGGAAACAATGAAAAAAGAAACGGCAGACTTGGATTTTTGCTTTTGAAAGTTCTAAATGAAAATACCTTACCTGACATCGAAAAGGCTGGCAAACCGAGAAGTAGCCTACTACTTCAACATACCGGCACGTCTGATCCCGGAGGGCTGCCTGATCAAATCGCTGCCCTTGGGAAAGGATTATTTTCGCGCGTGTCAAAAGGCTTTAGAACTTTTTGAACAATTAAAAACTTTCAAAAAAACCGGAGAAAATATAAATATAAAGTCCGTTTCCGGCTTATGGCGTTTATATCAGGAAAGTCGTTTTTATAAAGAACTGGCTGAGCGGACAAAAAAAGACTATACTTATGCTTTCGGACTGATCAAGAAAAAAGAAAATAAATCTGGACAAAGCCTAGCAACCACATCCCTCGATCTATTCGATAATGACACAGCATATCGCCTTTACGAAAGGCTTGCAGAAAGTTACAAACCCCGTTGGGCAAAAAACTGTATCGCGTTTATTCGAATGCTGTTTAACTTTGGCATCCGCAAAAATATCTTTGCCTGCAAAAACCCCTTTGAAAATCTGCGAATAAAACAGATAAAGCCTAAAAAGGTTTTTATACCGGCAGAGGATATACAGACTTTGATTGACAAAGCCCGCAAGATGGAATTTGCCTGTGTGGCTTTGGCAATAGAGCTTAACTTTTATATATGCCAGCGCCCGGCGGATGTCCTGAAACTGCGCAAGGCTGATTTATATGTTAAAAACGGCGCATATTTTTTTAATATCATTCAAAATAAAACAGGGGCAAACGTTCATGTTCCCGTGCCGCCGGAACTTTTACCGGAGATATTAAAAGCAGAGGATTATATCGGATAAAAACGGGCACCCGTTTAATGTTAACGCATTTGGACGGCTGTTTAAAAAAGTTAACGATGCCTGCGGATTTAACTATACCTTCCGCCTGCTCCGCCATTCAGGCAGTACAGCTTACGCTGAAGCCGGTGTAAACACCAGCGCAATCATTGCGTTAACTGGGCATACGGACGAAAAGATATTCAACACCACCTATAAGGGCAATTCCGAGCGTTTGAGCCTTGCCGCCATGAATAAGTTGCGAGAATATCGAAAAGGGCAAAAATAAAATTATTATTGATTTTTTAACCTTTACGGGGTAAGTTATAATTAGAGCTCAAAACTCTATCTATAACGGCATTTACGCCCCCGTCAGCGGTGATTTTTTATACCCGATTATTCCGGGGGTGCAGAGAATACAATAGCCTAATCATTTTGTTGACCTCGTTTTGTTATTCAACAATTTTCAGGCAAATAATCTCGCGTGATTATAGACACGTTTTGAGCCCCCGGAGCCTAGCCGGTCTAGGTAACTTCTCAAAAAAGGTCTATAATATGACAAATTCAATTTCAATTTACAATTTTAATCAAAATCAGGTAAGAACAACCCAAATTGACAATCAGCCATATTTCAATCTCAATGATTGTTGCGAAGCTTTGGGTATTGCTCGCGGCTACAAGTCAGCCGTACGGCTGTCGGCGGATGGGGTACGCGAAACGTCCCTCATCGACAACCTTGGTCGTCAGCAGGTCGCCAAGTTTATCAACGAACCGAATCTCTACCGCCTGATATTCCGTAGCAACAAACCCCAAGCGCAAGCCTTTGCGGATTGGGTATACAATGAAGTTCTGCCCAGTATTCGTAAAACCGGCGGATATGGCACCCCCGCCCCGGTGGATATGAAAGCCATCGGCGGAATGGTCAAGAAATGCTGCGGCGTTGCTGTCCGCGATGAGCTGGCCAAAGTGAAAGTCGTCGAATACGTCAACCCGATTAAAAACATCCTGAGCGACGATCTGTTGACGGAAGCAAGCCTGACGCCGATGGAAATTGAAAACCACATTGGCCATCTGCTGACGGGGCTTTGGGATTACAAGAAGTCAAGCGCGGATATGTACAAGCTTTATCGTTTGCTTGAAGCCTGCAAGGCGCTTGCCTGCCGCTATCACAGCTATGCCAACCATTTGCAAGGCGGTGTCGATTTTTGCGAACATTACCGCGGCAAGAATGCCAAGTATTTTGAAATGAACACCGACGCGCTTTATGCAACCGTTCGCGGAATGCTTGATACAAAAATAGAACTGTCAGCGTTGTAATGAGAACAGTTTTAGAGTTCGCGGCATATTTCCTGACTTTATGGATTATGCCGTATATGGCGTTATGTTTATTTTATTAACGTTGTTATGGATTTTTTAGACACAAACAGCCCCGATTCGTTCGGGGCTTTTTTATGCAATTTTTCATTCTGACTCATATTGCTAAGTATTTGATTCTGTGTGCATGGAATTTGTACTAAAAAGTCAGAATGAAAAAGAGGGAAAACCCCTCAAAGTGGCGGAGAGTACAGGACTCGAACCTGTGCACCGTTATTCACGGTGACGGATTAGCAATCCGCTGCATTACCACTCTGCCAACTCTCCATTGACAAGTTACCGGGTATATTTAGCGTAAGTTTTTTGTTCAGTCAATCTTTTTTTGCAATTCTTTTATATTTCTTTGCAACAGCTTTGATTTTTGTCGAAAACAATTTGACAACCACCCGATTTATGCTATTATTTTGTCCAATTTTAATTTATTTCAGAAAACAGTTTTTTCGGGGAAAAATCGGGGAAAAAATGGTTATCGCCAATTTCAGAGAATATACCGCTGTACTGCGCGACGTTTATTCACGCGACGCAATGGGCGAGATCGGCGCCTATTACCAGGCTCTGACCAACTCCGGCGAAGAACTGAAACAACAAAAGCTCAAGCTGCTGGAACAAATCGGCGCCCGCAAACGGGAAATCGACCGGCAGGCACAATTGATCCGCACGACAACCGACAAAAAAGCGGCCGGCCTGAGGCTGGCGCGGATCAAAAAGCAGAAACAGGATATGATCCGGGCACTCAAGGTTTTGCAGAACGGCGACCATTTCAACGTTTTAAGCGACGAAGCCAAAACCGGCGTATGCAGCGGTTTTCTGCTGCAAAAATATCTGACCCGGGAACTGTTGGAACACAATCCCCTTAATTTTGCCAAAGATGCAAACGGCAACCTGCTGGTTGACACCGAGCGGCTGAAACATTCCGCAATTTTTCAGGAAGCCGTTCACCTGCGCGATTTTGTCGCCGCCTACATGGCAAAATACCCGGACAAGGTAAAAACGCCCGGACATTTCAAAACGCTTTTAAACAACGTTAAGGACTGGCGCGGCGTGCTTGATTATGCCGACGCGTTTTTCGCACGGCTGAACGACGACGCGCATTTGACAGACGACATGATAAAAGCCAGCCGGCAGGGAGTTGAAGTCATACGCGTTTTCCCCGGCAAAAACGTCCAGCTGGTGCGTTTGCGTACGGTTGAAGCGCTGGACTACGAAACGGCCAGAATGGACCACTGCGTGGGAAAAGGCAGCTATGACGCCGCCGTTTTAAACGGCAAAACGGCAATTTATTCGCTGCGGGATTTAAGCGCGGAAAACGAATGGCTGCCGCACGCAACCATAGAGTGCAAGGACGGCGCAATCACTCAGGTCAAGGGATACAAAAACAAGGAAATCGACCCGCAGTATTATCCCGAAATCAGGGCAAGCGTTTTTGCCGTTTACGGCAGCGAAGACATTGCCGAACTGCACCGGCAGGGCAAAGTCCGCGACTTGCAAAACTGGGGATATGTCATTGACGTCCGCGGCATTGTCAGGGATTATTACAACCTGAACGAAGAGATTGAACTGCAGGAAGCGGACATTTGGAAAGTGCCGCCCGAAAAAGCCGTTTTCATTTCCGCCCGGACGGTCAAAATCGGCCGCATATGGAACCGGCAAACGACGGAAAAATTGAAGCAATTCAGAAAAATAGACTCTTTTGACCTGTCGGAAATGACGGAAGGAATTGCCGAAGCAAGAAAATACATTGCCGAACAAAGTGCCGCCGGCAACCAAGAGGCGGCAAAAGCCCTGAACAATTCACGCTATGTCTTCAAACTCGGCTATGCCGCCCGTTGGACCGGCAAAAGGGAACTGTGTTTCCAAATAAAACCGGAACCGATGATCGACCTGCTCAACGTCACGGAACCGATAAAGGTCAGCAACATCAACTATACGCCGGAGCTGTCGGAACTGCTTTCTCCCGAACGGCTGTCGACGGCCACCCTCACCGTCAGCGGAAAAATCACCGGGGAAATGCTGGAAAAAATCGCCCGTTTTCGTTCAATCGACAACCTTTTTTTCAAAGACGCGGATTTTTCTGCTCTCCGCAGCGCGGACTTAAGCAAAGTCAGAATGAGCGAAAGCAATGTTCCCGCAAACGACCTGGCATATATGGAAGAGGCCTGCATGGTGGCCGAAAACGCCGGCTATATAACGAACATTGCCAAATTCGCGGAGGGACGCATGATCCGTTTTTACAATTGTAAAAAACTTCCGGATCCGGCCGACATCCGTTTTCCCGCCAACGTCAGACATCTGGTAATCGACGCCGAAAACAAGCTGACGGACAAGGTTTCCGAGATTGATTTTGCAAAATATCAAAGTCTGGAAACGCTGCAGTTCAACAACTTCAACTTTGAAAACTGCAGCCGGATAACCCTGCCGGAAAGCCTTTCCTACCTCGGCTTCGGCAGCTGCACGCTCAAACCGTGCAAAACGTTTGACCTTGACGTTTGCCCCGGTTTGCAACAGGTTCGGCTGACTGCTTCCGATTTGAGCGGGATTAAACGAATCGTATTTCCTTCGGCAATGGAAAAATGTTCCGTCAGCGGCTGCAGTTTCAGAACGGATTCCGTGCTTGATTACGGCCGCTGCAGCGGGCTGACGGATCTTGAGCTTTCGGGATTAGGCGGCAACCAAATTTCCTGCAAAGAAATTTTGATACCGGAATCGCTTAAACAGCTGAGTATTGACTATGCCGTTTTTCCGCAGCTCGAAACGCTAGATCTCGGAAAGTGCCGGCAGCTGGAGAAAGTTTATTTCAATCATGTCAACTTTCCACGGTTAAAAAAGCTGGTTGTTCCCGAATGCGAGTTCAAGCAGGACAAATTCACCGCCGCGCCTTATACGGAAACAATTACCGTTGCGCCTCAGCAGGCGGTTCCGCCGCCTGCCGGATATCCCCGGACTGCCGGCGCGGAAAGATAGAAAATTTGCAACAATTATTTTAACTAAATCTCATAAATTATGAACAATGAACTGGAAAACAAACTGAAAAGCCTGACCGATCTGGCAAAAAATTTCGGTTTTGGCAAGGAAGAAGCCGTCAAACTGGCGAAGAACCTGATTTCCGAGTACAAAATCTCTTTTGCCGACCTTTATCCCGACATGTCGGCGCGTTTCGAAGAAGTCAAAGAGCTGTGCGGCAAGATACAAAAAACCGTAAACGGCCTCAACCAAAAAATCGAAACCCGCAGCGAAACCTCGGAGCCTAAAGGAGTACCGCTGCCGTTTGAAGTCATTTATGCCGGCGGCATCAGAAGCAAACAGACCATCTCCGGCCGCGTACCGATCGGGGTCGTCGTTTCGGGCAACAAGCTTTTATACTGGCAGGAATCCGGCGAGCCCATGAGCCGCAGCGATGCACGGAACTACATGAACCGTCTGCCGGAGGGATACAGGTGGCATCTGATGAACTACTGCGAAGCCTCGGGCATCAAAAACATCGTTTATAAAGTAAACGAAACTTTGCGGGCAATCGGCGGCGACGTCATCGGCAGCCGCAACTACATGCTCGACGGCGACGGCCAAAGCAGCGGCATCGTCCGTTACGTTGCCGAACTCTGACAGTCTGACGACATTTGTTTTGAAAAAAAACGCCGGCGGTTGATCCGCGGGCGTTTTTTTAATTACGAACTTTATTTTCTCAACGACAGGCTCAGCCAGACACCGCCCAAAAAGACGGGAAGCAGCCCCCAATAAGCGCAAACCGACGCACCGGTCAGACGCAGCAGAAAAAAAACGAAAACCGCCAGCCAGACGAACAAAAAGCAAAAGACCAGCGACAAACGACGGGCACAGGCTTTCTTTTCCGCCTCGTCGGCCCTGCCAGCGGCAACCTGCGGATGTTTCCGGCGCCACAACACTTCATATGCCAAAAAAGCCGACAACACAATTACGGCAGCCCAGACAAAAGCGCTTATCCGCAGCAAGGCATTCTGAAAAGAAATTAAGTTTTCCATACCAAAACAAATTAAATGATAACGACAATAATACAATTTCATCCGATTTATAACATATCGGATAAGCTGATGCAACTTTTTTGACTTTTCCCGTCCGGAAGGGAAAAGCATTTGTTTTTATCCGCCGATTGAATTATATTGACTCTCAGTCAACAATCAATCGAGGAAAAAACGATGATAAAAGTTAAAAACCTGGTCTTTGACTATATGACGAAAAGGGCTTTGCACGGCCTTTCGTTCGAAATCGAAAAAGGCAGCATCGTCGCCTTGATCGGACCGAACGGCGCCGGCAAAACCACGTTGATGAGATGTCTGGCGGGACTGGTCAAACCCTTCAGCGGAGAAATTTTCATCAACGACATCAACGTTCCCGAAGACTCGCGCAACGCCCACCGGCACATTTCCTACCTGTCGGACGTTTTCGGCCTGTATGACAACCTGACGGCCCGCCAATGTCTGAGATATGCGGCGCTGGCCTTTGACATCCCGACGGCCGAAATCGACGGCAGAATCGCGGAAACGGCGGAAATGCTCAACCTTACCGAACATCTGGACACTTATGCCGGCAACCTTTCCCGCGGTCTGCGGCAGCGGCTGGCAATCGCGCTCGGCATTATCCACAAACCGGAATTCATCATTCTTGACGAACCGGCCTCGGGGCTTGATCCGGAAGCGCGGCTGGAACTGTCGAAGCTGTTTGTTGCGCTGAAAGAAAAAGGCCACACCCTGCTCATTTCCTCGCATATTCTGGCCGAACTCGAAGACTATGCGACCGCCGTAATCGTGCTTAACGCCGGCAGAATCGTCAAATATGAAAAATTTGACGGCAGCGCCGTCAACGTCAGACAGGACGCCCGCATTAACATTGCCGTCCGTGTCAAAGGCAGCACGGAGCAGCTGATTCAGTTCCTGGAAGAAGACAACTCAACCGGCGAAGTCAGCAGCGACGGCACCTATGTCCGCGCCTGCGTTTTCGGACAGGAAAACGAACTTGCCGCCCTGCTGAGAAGGCTGATTGCGGCGGAAATCAAGGTTATTGAGTTCAAAATTGAGAAAAACTCGCTGAAAACCGCTTATTTCGAAACCCTGAAAGAAGGAGAATAAGAATGTTTAAGAATCCGGAATTTATCAGGAACACCTGGACCGAACTGACGGCCAAAAAACTGGCAGCTATGCCGCTTCTGCTGATCACGGTCTACCTTCTGGCTTATATACTGGACGAAGCGCTGCCGTTTTCCTTCCTGCCTTACATCTGCGTGTTTTTCTACTGTGTTTTCACCTATATTTGGAGTACCCGGCTGGCGGCGGAAACGGTAATCAGGGAAATCAACGCCAACACCTGGTCGTTTCAGGTCATGACTTCGATGTCGCCGGTCAAAATGGCTGTCGGCAAACTGTTCGGCAGCACGGTTTACATCTGGTACGGCAATTTTATCTGTTTTGCCCTTTATCTTTTGTCCTACCATCTGCATCGGGAACGGCTGCCGGAAATACCGCTGCCGGAACTTCTGACCAACGTTCTGATTTTCGTCCTGTTCGGCCTGTCGGCGCAGATACTGCCGCTTTTGCTCAGCCTGCACTCGATCCGCTGGCGGCATTTCTTCGAGAAGTTCGACGTCACCTTCTTCCAGTTCATGGGCATTGCCATGATCATCCCTCTCTATAAGGTCTTTAACGGCAGCGGCGAAGGAATCGTCTGGTACGGCGCGCACTATACCGCCAAGGAAGCGGCCGTCGTTTTCCTGTCTGTTTTCATCGTCTGGGGCTTCATTGCCATAGTCAATCAGATCAAAACGGAATTCGGACAGGAACCCTACCCCGTTTCCTGGTTTTTGTTCACGCTGTCACTGGTGGCGGTTTTGTTCGGTTTCAACGATTACGGCAGCGACAATCCGCTGGTCCGCTACGTCGGCACCCTTTCCGCCTTTTTTGCCGTGCTTGCGGTCACTTATCTGACTTTGTGCGGAGAATCGAACATGGCGCTGCGCCCCAACATGGTATCAAAATATTATCACGGAAAGCAGTACAAACGGCTGTTTATGATCATGCCGAGAAGTCTGGTAACAATTCCCGTCATCATCGTTCTGGCGCTGGTCTTAAGCGCGGAATTCGGCAGCCTGGGACAGGAACAGGGAACCAGCGCCGGCTTCATGGTCTGGGCGATGATTCTGTTTATGCTGCGGGACTTCTGCTTCATTTACCTGTGGTCGCTTTTTGCCCAGGGCAACGAAAAGGAAACGACGGTGGTTCCGGTTCTGATCGCACTTTCCACCTACACCATCGTCCCGGTTCTGCTCTATCATTTCGACTTGCGCATCTTCTGCCCGTTCTTTATGCCCTATTTCCACGAAAGCAGCTATCTCACTTACAACGAAAGCGCTTTTCTGACGGTTATCCCGCCGGCGCTGGAATTTGTCTTTATGCTGGTTCTTCTGACTTTGGGCATCAGAAAGAAATTCCGCGAACTCCGGGTCTGAGTTCACGGCAGAAAAATCCCCGCTTTCGGCGGGGATTTTTCATTGCAAAAATAAGTTATTGTTTTTAATATTTTTTGTGCTATAATATGTTATCTTTTCAGCGTTTTTGAGGAGGCAATCCATGCAAAAAACGGATCTGATCAAAGCATCTGAAAAACCGGAACATATCCGGAAGCACAGAGGAAACGCACACGTTATCGGCTCAAAAGCCTTAAAACATGTTTCCGAACAAAATATCCATGACATACTTTCCCGCTTTGAACAGGCATATGCCCTGATGATTGACGAACGGGAAAATCCCGGCCGGCAGGAATTCTGCCTGAAAACCAGCGCACCGGTCGGCACCGACGCCGTCATCAACGCGGAAGATATTAAAGACGGCGCGGCTTTCGAGGTTGTCCGCGACCTTGGCACGCCCTATGCGGGAAAGGTCAAAGTAGCCCTGATCAACGTCAAAGACATGCCGACGACAAATCTGGTGCACGGCATCTACGGTCCTTACGGTAACAGCGGTAAGGCCGGCATCTATACCATGACTTTCGGCCAACCGGGAACAGAGCTGCCGAAAGAACTGGGCAGCGACGAGCCGGAACCGGCGCAAACCTTCAACCGCGAATGCCGGAAATTCTGGGACGGGGAAAACGGTAAAGCCGGCCATGTTTTGCTGGCCACTCCCGATGAACTGGCGTCAACCATCGAGCAAATGAAAAAGCACGGTCTTAAAACCAAAATTCAGGAACTGCGGCTGGAAGCTTTTTACCGCGGCGGAGAAAAATCCCCGTTAAAAGCAAACCGCCACCCCGCGCAAAAATCGGAAAAAGCGGTTGACCTCGGCACCTTTTCCCTCGGCGGCAACGGCGCAGACAATGTCAGGGAAGACAAATAAACAGCCCGCCTGACCAACGTCACACTTATAGCCCCGGCAGCGGTGCCGGCAATGTTTGACAAATCAACGCGTGCTTTTTGTTCCGGCAGCGGCGTTTGACGTTCCGTTGCCCGAGGAAGATCAGAACCGCAACCGCTGCATCCACTTGCGGCAGTTGCAACGGTAAAAAACGATCGTTGTAAAAAAACAAAAGACGCTTTGACTATCGGTTGTATATTTTGGCATCTATGGCATTGCCGATTATGCTTTGTTGCCGGCCGCGCATCGTTTCCGCGCTCTCGTTTCCACGGAGCGGCTGACGCCGTGCCGGAGACAGGCCTCTGAGTTCGTTGATTTTTGCCCTCCTCATGGCTTCCTCGGACTTTATGAAATTATCTCGCCGAAACCCTCCGTCGGGCGTATACGGCATTCTTGTATCTTCCCCTTTCTCTTTCTTCTTATCATAATCCATGCCCATATATTGAGAAAATCCCCGTTCCGAAATTCCGCAATTAAACAACAGGGAGGAAGCGTATAAATCGGCGGCAGTTTCGGCACCATCCATATATTTCGTCTGCCATTCTTTCGGACGCTTGCCAAACTCCACCGCATGCCCCAACTCATGTGCCAAAATTTGCGGCAGCGCATCTTCATTAATCTCCGACAGCACACCTTCCTTTTTCAGTCTTTTTAAGTCACTGATACAAATCACAATCTTATCGGGTGTGCCGTTTTCTCCTTTTTGAAAGGCGCAGCTGCCGTTCGGAACCGTCCAATTTTTTCTGACTCTATATTCTATTTCGCTATGCGCCAGTAACGCTTTTAAATCCGCGGCGGCATTGGAATCATTGCCTGTAAACCGGGCAACCAGATCCTTTATCTCTGCTTCACAGGCTTTGTGTTCCGGGCTGTTCGTATCCAGACAGTTACTTTTAAATTCTTCGGAATCTATATCCGGAAAATCCCGCAACTCTGACAAATCGTAAATTTTATCCCCTTTCTCATCACCGTCTGCCATGCGACGCCGTCCCTCCTGCACAACATATCTTTTGTTGCCGGCATCACAGACAATGCGATTTAACAGCGTTTCCTTATCTGTTTCGGAAGCGTTTTCATAATATGTTTCGACAAACCCCTGCAAATACTTTTCAAATTCCGTCATATTCGACTTTCCTGCGAATAACCTTTTGCATTATGTTATCATAATCCGAACAAGACAATCAATTTATTTTTATCAAGATTACGGCCGCGGCCGGCAGCAGGTTTCAGCACAGGGAACTGCCTTGCCAGGGACCGTGCCGCATTTTTCGTTCAGACGGCAGCTGTAATATTCTCTCTTTACCGCCCGAAAAGTATCAGGACCACCACCGCGGCCAGCAGCAACAGGACCCGGCGCAAAGAAATGCGCGAAGCGGGAATGTTCCGGCCGAAAAAACGCAAAACGGCACCGGCGGCAAACACCCAGATGACATAAAGATACATGGTTGCCGTTACATAGGACGGATTGGGAGTGGCAAACATGGCAAAATTCTTAAAGACCATGGACAAAACCAACGGAACCATTACCAACGCGCACTTTACGTTCTGGCGTTCCCAAAGCGCCTTTAACTTTCCTCCGCCGCGGAAGTAAAAAGAAAAATTGACGATGCAGATGACAACCGCGGTGATCAGGATATAAAGACAGCTGCCGCTGACCAGCTCATGCGGCCGCAAAAAACTCATGGCGGTTTTGTTTAAGGTATCGCAAGCGGCGCAAAACAACAGATAAGGCACCATATAGCGCAATGCCTTACGCCCCCGCCGGTCGCCGCGATAACCGGATACGGAAAAAATTACCGTACCGAGCGCCGCCGCCACCGTCAGAAAACGAAGCGGCTCCCGTCCGTATGCGATCAGTCCGCCCGGATTAAGCAAAAGCCATACAAAAAAGACGATACCGACGCAAAAAGGATGTATGGAAGAAATGGTTTCCGCGCCCCACACCCGCATTGCCCGGAAATTGCGCATGTCGACAAAGGAAATTACCCCGCCCTGCACCAGACAGACGACATAAAACGGCCAGGCGGCAGGCAGAGAAACGAACGGCAGAACCGGCAGCAAAAACAAAATCGGCATCACGCCGCGATAGACCATAAACACCGTCGACGAAACTTTTGCCGCCTGGTTGCCCAGATAGTACAATCCGATTGCAATGCTCGCCAGCGAAGCATATACCGCCCACATAAACACCTCCGTGTCATCTTTTCACAAATTTTCAGCCGTCCGCACAATTATCCGTTCGCCCGGCTCCGGTTTTTGCAAACCGGGAAACGAAAACGGACGCTTTGTCGACAATACGGCGCCTGAAGTGCAAAATCCGAATGTTTCCGCCGGCCGGGCAAAAACATTCGGATCACAGATCAGGGAAAAATTTTTCCCGTCTTCAGACGATCATTGCCGTAAATTCGGCTTCCGAAACAACTTTGTCATCCACCATGGATTTGCCCCTGAAAACAAAGACGTTGCGGCGGGCCTGAACTTTTTCGACGTGCATTCTCAGCTGGTCGCCCGGTTTGACCGGCTTGCGGAATTTCACGCCGTCGATCGACATAAACAGAACGCTGATTTTCTTGTCGCCGGCATTTTCACCCGAAGCGGCAACCACCAGAGCGCCGGCCGTCTGAGCCATCGCTTCGATCTGCAAAACGCCCGGCATAACCGGATTGCCGGGGAAATGTCCCTGGAAAAACTCTTCATTCATGGTCACGTTCTTTATGCCGATGCCCTTTTCGCCGGGAACTTCGACTTCCAGCCGGTCCACCAGCAGAAAGGGATAGCGGTGCGGCAAAAAATTCATGATATCTTCAATGTTGTAGATTTTGTTTTCGGACATATTTTCCTTCCTTTTTCGTTGGTCAAATTTATTTTTTTGAATTTTTCTGCAAAAAAGCCACCTGGCGCATAAAGTCCTTAAACGGCACCGCCGGCGAACCCATCACCACCGTGCCCGGTTCTATGTCGCGCATAATGCCCGACTGGGCGGCGATCTGGGCGCCGCTGCCGATTTTCAGGTGGTCGGCAAAACCGCTCTGGCCGCCGCAAACGACATAATCGCCGAAAGTGCAGCTGCCGGCAATGCCGGTCATGGAAACCAGAATGCAGCCGCGGCCGAGCTTGTCGTTGTGGGCAATTTGCACCAGATTGTCCACCCGGGTGCCGTCACCGATAACCGTATCGTCCATGGCGCCGCGGTCAACACAGGTACAGGCGCCGATTTCGACGTCGTTGCCGATAATCACCCGCCCAAGCTGAGGAATGCGCTTATGCACGCCGTTTATGGTCTGAAAGCCAAAGCCGTCCTGACCGATGCGGGCGCCGTTGTATATGTAACAGTTATTGCCCATAATCGTATAAGCAATGCAGGCATGAGCACCGATCCGGCAGTTTTCACCGATCCGGCAGTTTTCACCGATCACCGCAAAAGGTTCAACCACCGTTCCGGCTCCGATTTCCGCACCGGCGCCGATAACCGCATAGTCGGCAATTGAACAGCCTTCGCCGACTTTGGCCGTCGGATCAATCTTTGCTGTTTCGGCAATGCCCGCCGCCGGACGTTTTTCCGCATACATGGCTTCGTTTAAGGTCAGAAAGGCCGTTTTCGGATTGCCGCAGACAAGAACGGCTGCCGCCGGAGCCACAAACGGCGCCAGTTCGGCGGTGGTAACGCAGGCCGAAGCCTTGATTTCGGCGCCGGCAGCTTTTTTCTTGCGATCATAGAAAAAACAGATTTCGCCTTCGCCGGCCTTGTCCATCGTGTTGATGTCACGGATCATTTCACCGCCGCGGTCGGCATTTTGCAACGCGGCGCCGCAGATTTCGGCAATTTGAGCCAGATTGAATTCGGCTTTTTTAACAAAAAAATTCGTATCAATCATTTTTTTCTCCTTCAGAACAAATTACAGACTGGTTCCGAAATTCAGTCTGAAAACTTCGGTTTCGTCATAATCCTCTTTAACGACCGGGAAGCCGAAGTCAATGTCGATTTTGCCCATCGGCGACAGCCAGCTGAAGCCGAAGCCGACGGAAACACGCGGTTTGTCGGAATATTCGACGATCTTGTAGCTGACGTCGTCGGGCTTGCCGAGCATACCGACATCAACAAAGGTGCGGCCTTTGATGCCCACTTCGTCCAGCCCGATCGGGAACATGACTTCGGCGCCGGAATAGATCATCCAGTTGCCGCCCAGAGCGTCATTGGTGTATTTGTCGCGGGCACCGATACCGGCACTGTCGAAACCGCGCATGGTCGAACCGCCGAGGAAATAACGCTGTGACAAACGGACGTTTTCGTCGTCGTAACCGGTGATATAACCGCCGTTGGCAAACAGCTTCAAGGTGTAGTAGTCGAAAAACGTATCATACCAGTAGGCCTTGACGTCAAACTTCAGATATTTTTCGTCGCCGCCGAGACCGGCCACGTCGTTGCCGAAAGACAGGAAATAGCCTTCCTTCGGGTCGACCGCATTGTCGCGTTTGTCATAATACAAAGTCTGTCCGACACTTGAACCGACATATTTTCCTTCTTCTTCCTGAATATAGACGGAAGCACTCGGGTGAACGTTTTTGATCTCATCCTGACGCAGGGTATAGCGGACGCTCTGATAAAAGTCGTCGGTATATTTCCATCCCAAACGCAGACGGCCGCCCATGGTGTCTTCGTCATAAGAAGCCTCGTCCTGATAGTCGGTTTCGTTTTTAAACAGGTCGACGCCGGCCGACAACGGACGGTTGAGAAAGTACGGTTCGGTAAAGTTGATGTTATAATCCTGAGAACGTTCGGAAATGCCCAGGTCAAAACCAAGCTGCTGACCTTTGCCCATAAAGTTGTTTTCGGTTACGCCGGTACGAACCAGAGCGCCGTTGACGGTCGAATAGCCGAGGCCGACATTGAAATAACCGGTCGATTTTTCGGTTACGTTTACATTGATGTCCGCTTTGTTGTCGTCGCTCGTCGGCTGGGTTTCAATGTCCACCTTGCTGAAATAGTTCAGGTTTTCGATATTGCGGCGGGAAGCGCGGATTTTGGCGGCGTTGAAAGCGTCGCCTTCGCTGATGCGGAACTCGCGGCGGATCACTTCGTCATAGGTTCGACTGTTGCCGTTGATGTTGATGCGGTTGATGAAAACGCGGGCGCCTTCCTTGATGCGGAAGTTGATCGTCATTTCTCCGGTCTGCATGTTCCGGTCAAGTTCCGGTTCAACTTCGACAAAAGCATAGCCGCGCTTACCCAGTTCTTCGGTCAGGGCATAAATGCTCTTTTCAACCTTTGCCGCATTGTACCAGTCGCCGGCTTCAATGTCGAGATCGTCCGCCAGCCCCGCCGTATTCATATCGGGAATTTCGGAAGTGATGTTGACTTTTTTGATTTTGTAGCGCACGCCCTCTTCCAGCACCGTAGTGATCACGAAAGACTGGCTGTCGGGACTGAGTTCGGCCACCGAAGACACCACGCGGAAGTCGGCATAACCGTGGTTGTTATAGAAGCGGCGCAGCAACTCCTTGTCATAGTTGCTTTTCTCCGGATCATAATTTTCCGAAGAAGAGAAAATCCGCCACCATCTGGTTTCCTTGCTTAAGATTTCCCCCTGCAGGTCGCTGTCGCTGTAATGCTTGTTGCCGATGAAGTTGATTTTGGTGATTTTGGCCAGCGGCCCCTCGTCAATTTCATAAATCAGGTCGACGCGGTTCTGATCACGTTTGATCACCTTCGGCTCCACCGCCGCGGCATAACGCCCCACCCGTTTGTAGATGTTGAGAATGCGCTGCACATCCTCCTGCACCTTGGCCGTCGTATAAATAGAACGGGGACCGAGCTGCACTTCGCTTTCGAGCATTTTGTCGTCCACTTTGTCATTGCCGTCGAAAAAACGCTTGTTGATGATCGGGTTTTCATCCACTTTGATAGTCAGGACATCACCTTTGACGTCAAAAGAAACGTCGGAAAAAAGACCGGTGGTGTAAAGTTTCTTAAATGCGCCGTTCAGCTTTTCGGGACTGACGTCGTCACCGGGATTTACATTGACATAAGAGAGAACGGTTTCCCGTTCAACCCGCTGCAGTCCGTCAACTTTGATCTGTCTGACCACCGCGGCGTCGGCCGTGCCGGCCGCCATCAGGCAGGACAGTAAGGTAACCAGCTGTTTGTTTTTCATTTATACCGTATCCTTTATCAAAAAAAATAACTTAAGCAAAAAAGCGATGGAACAGATGGACAAAGTCGTTCCAGGTCGCAAAAATCATCAGCGCCAGAATGAGGGCAAAACCGGCCTTGAACAGGTTCTCCTTTACTTTGGCGTTTATCTCGCGGCGGCTGACAATTTCTACCAGGTAGATTACGACGTGCCCGCCGTCCAGAACCGGAATCGGGAACAAATTGATCAGCCCGAGGTTGATTGACAGAAGCGCCATAAAGGCAATGAAGTCAAGCATGCCGTTTTTCCTGGAGATGTCGCCGGACATTTCCGCAATTCTCAAGATGCCGCCCAGATCCTCGCTGCCGCGTTTGCCGGTAATCATCTGTCCGACCCCGCGCAGGGTGCCTTCGGTAATCCGCCAGGTTTCGCTGCAGGCCTCGACAAAAGCGTCCGGCAGCGACATTCTTTCGTGGTCAAGCTCCATCGTGTTCATCGACTTGATGCCGAGCATCGGCCGTTCGGTCGTCTGGCCGTTGGCTTCCACTTTCATCATTTCCAGCGGAACGCTCAACTCCATGACTTCACCCGCACGGTCAAGCTTTACTTCGGCGACGCCGCCCGTCGTCAGCGAAATTTCGGTCGTAATCTCGCTGAAACTTTCCACCTCGTGGCCGTTGATCGACAGAATGCGGTCCGCCTTGACAATGCCGGCCTTGTCCGCAGCCCCGCCGGCAACCACTTCGCCCACGACCGGGGGAAAGCTGAATTTGCCGAGAAAGGCAAACATCAAAGTAAAGACGATAATTGCAAACAGGTAGTTAAACCCGGGGCCACCGAGGACGATCGCCAGCTTTTTCCACGGATTCTGGAACGGAAAGGCTTTCTTTTTATCTTCTTCGCTCAGCTCTTTCACCTCTTCGCTGCTGCCTGACGACGCGGCATCGGCATCACCTAAAAACTGGCAATAGCCGCCGAGCGGAATCGCGCAGATTTTCCATTTGGTGTTATGCTTGTCGGTAAAACCCCACAGTTGTTTGCCGAAGCCGATTGAAAAATCGGTCACCTGCACGCCGGACAGACGCGCAACCAGAAAATGCCCGAATTCGTGGACAAACACCAGAATTCCCAGCAGAACAATAAAGGGAACTATATAATATACGCCGTTAACTAACCATTCCATAATTTAAATTGCCTTTAATTAAATACTGAACCAATAAGCCAAAATCAGATAGACAAACGGGGCGGTAAAAATCATCCCGTCAATGCGGTCGAAGACGCCGCCGTGACCGGGAATGAGCGTGCCGGAATCCTTTACCCCCAGATAACGCTTGATAGCGGACTCAACCAGGTCGCCGATTTGTTCCAACACCGCCAGCAGTGCCCCGGCAACCGCCAGACGCCAGTCGTTCAGGCCGAAAAAGTACAGATATCCCCAGCAGCAGAGAGCAGCCAGAGCCATCCCGCCGAAAAGGCCGGACCAGGTTTTGTTGGGACTGATCTTCGGCGCCAGTTTCGGCCCTTTGACGCTCTTGCCGACGACGTAACCGCCGATGTCGGTGGCCCAGATGATCAGCACGAAACACAAAATATGAAAAGCGGTGATGTAATAAATCCACATCAGAGAACCGATACCGACGGTAATATAAGGCACGCCGAGCGTCAGCAGCCGACGGTGCTCCTCATCTTTGGCCTTAAACCACACCAGAAGCGTGGCAAACAAAAGCATAATGCAGATACCGAGCCAGGAATTGAGCATCAGCGCCACCGCCACTGAGGCAGTATAGACCACGGCATAGACCGAAGGCCTCTTGTTGGCGACCATGGTGCTCCATTCCCACGAAAGCAGCGCGCCGACGGAAAGCAGCATCAATACCACGTACGGATAGCCGAAATAAAGACCGGCAATCACCAGCGGCGCCATTATCAGAGCCGTTGCCGTTCTTAACAAAATGTTGGATTTAGTTTTTGCCATATCTTCTCTCCCGCGTGTTAAAATCGGCGATAATCTTCTCCAGTTCCGCCCGATTGAAATCGGGCCATAAGACTTCGCTGAAATAAAATTCGGCATAGGCGACCTGCCATAACAGGTAGTTGCTGATCCGCCGTTCCCCGCTGGTGCGCACCACCAGATCCGGATCCGGAATATCTTTTGTATACAACAAATTGGAGAATAAATGTTCATCCACTTCGTCAAGTTTGATTTCACCCGCGCGAACCAGTTTGGCCGTCCGTTTGACGGCATTTAATATCTCCTGTCTGGCACCGTAGCTGACCGCCAGACACAATGTGAGATCCGTGTTGGCCGCCGTCTGGTTTTCGATCCGCTGCATGCTGTCGGCAATGTCCTTGTCCAGCATGCCGCGTTCGCCGATAAAAATAATGCGGACGTTGTTTTTCTGAATTTCCTGCAAATCGTTTTTCAGATATTCGCGCAAAAGCCCCATCAGAGTGGCGACTTCTTCCGCGTCTCGTTGCCAGTTTTCGGTGGAAAAAGCGTAAAGGGTGAGATATTTTATCCCGAGGTCTTTGGCATCGCGGCAGACCTGTTCCAGAGTTTCCGCCCCTTTGCGATGACCGGCGGCCGCCGGCAGCCCGCGCCTGCGGGCCCAACGGCGGTTGCCGTCCATAATGATGGCCAGATGCCGTAATCTGTTAGTTTGATCGTTGCTCAACTTGAAAACCCCGGCCTTATACCTGCATAATGTCTTTTTCTTTTTGCGCCAGAGCGTCGTCTATCTTTTTGACGAACTCATCGGTAAACTTCTGGATTTCGTCGTTAAAACGTTTTTCCTCGTCTTCGGAAATCTCATTGTCCTTTTTCAGCTTTTTAATGCCGTCAAGAGCATCGCGGCGGATGTTGCGGACGGCCACCTTGCCCTGCTCGGCATATTTGCCGGCCACCTTGACCAGTTCCTTACGGCGTTCTTCCGACAACGGCGGAATCGGAATGCGGATCAGCTGGCCGTCGGAAGCCGGGTTCAGCCCCAGATCAGACTCCATGATCGCCTTTTCCACCGCTTTGGCCAGACCGCGATCCCAGACGCTGACGGAAAGACAGCGCGGATCGGGAACGCTGATGGTTCCGACCTGGGAAATAGGCGTCATTGAACCGTAGGCGTCCACCATAATTCCGTCAAGCAGACTGGCATGGGCGCGGCCGGCCCGCAGGCTGCCGAAATCGGCCCGCAGCGTTTCCAGCGTCTTTTCCATTCTGGTTTTGGTGTTTTCTTTTATTTGGCTGTAATCTGACATCATATACCTCTTGATTATTTAATGATTGTAAATTCACCCTGTCCGGTCACCGCATTCAACAGCGCGTTTTCCCCCTTCTGGGCAAAGACCACGATCGGGATCCGGTTGTCTTTGGCCAGCGACACGGCCGTCAGGTCCATCACCCCGAGCCCTTTGGAGATGACTTCGTCATAGCTTATTTCGTTATATTTGACCGCACCGGCGTTTTGTCGCGGGTCCGCGTCATAAACGCCGTCCACCTGGGTCGCCTTCAGCAGCGCGTCGCATTTCATCTCGGAAGCGCGAAGGGCGGCGCCGGTGTCGGTGGTAAAATAGGGACAGCCGGTGCCGGCGGCAAAGATCAGCACCCGGTTTTTCTGCAAATGGCGCAGTGCCCGGCGGTAAATGTAGTCCTCGCAAACTTCGGGAATGCTCAGCCCGGACAAGACCCGCGCCTCAATTCCAAGCTTTTCCAAAGCGTTTTGCAAATAAAGAGCGTTCATGACGGTAGCCAGCATGCCGACCTGGTCGGCAACCGAACGGTCCAGCCCTTTCGAAGCTTCTTTGGCGCCGCGGAAAATGTTGCCGCCGCCGACGACCAGGCAGACTTCCACGCCGAGCCCGCGCACTTCCCTGATTTGCGCGGCCAGCGAGCGGATTACGCCGTCGTCCATGCCGAACGCTTTGTCGCCCATCAGGCCTTCGCCCGAAAGCTTCAGCAGAATACGTTTATATAAAGGTTTCATCTGTCACCCTGACGTTTTGTTGCAACTTTGATGTGGCCTTATATTAACCGATTAAATCGGTTTGTCATCAACATTTTGCTTTTTTTTACCAAGAAAACTTCGGACGGCCGATTAATACCGGCGGCCCAAAAGGTTGAAAGCGGCCGGCCCGATCATATATTGCATGAGAAATCGACGTTATCAACAAAAGGAGAAAAAAATGGAAGAACAAGTCACCGTCAACATGCCGGCTCTGGGCGACAAGGCGCCGGCATTCAAAGCCGTAACCACCACCGGGGAAATCAACTTTCCCGACGATTACCGGGGCAAATGGGTAGTTCTGTTTTCGCACCCGGCCGACTTTACGCCGGTCTGCACTTCGGAAATTGCCACTTTTGCCGCCATGCGCGACGATTTTCACGAACTAAACACCGAACTGATCGGACTTTCGATCGACAGCAACAACTCGCATCTGGCCTGGATCAAGGAAATTCAGGACAACATCCGGTTCGGCAAATACGACGGACAGCCGGTCGACTTTCCGATCATCGCCGACATCAAGGCCGAAGTCGCCCGCAAATACGGCATGGTTCATCCGAGCATGAGCGACACCAAAGCCGTGCGTGCCGTCTTTATCATTGACGACGAAGGATACATCCGCACCATTTTGTACTATCCGCAGACCACCGGACGCAATTTCGACGAAATCAAACGGGTAATCGAAGCCCTGCAGGTAACCGACCGTTACGGCGTTTCCACCCCGGCCGACTGGCAGCCGGGAAAAGACATTCTGCTCGGCTGTCCGTCGGAATTAAAAGGCATGAACGAACGGATCAATGAGCAAAAGGGCAACGACGAATGCCAGGAATGGTTTTTCTGCATGGACAAAGGCGACAAATACGCCGCCCGAAAGCAGGCCGCGAAATAAACGTTGATTTTCCGCCCTGGCGGATATAAAAATTAAAGACAAAGCCAAGTTCTAACCTACAGGAGGATGAAAATGTCTGTTTCCGAAAAGAAAATTGCCGTCGTGCTTGCCGGCTGCGGCGTGTTTGACGGCAGTGAAATTCACGAGGCAACCTGCACGCTGCTCAATATTGCCGCCCAGGGCGCAAGTTATCAGTGCTTTGCCCCGAATATCCGACAGCCGATGGTGGTCAACCACTATACCAAAGCGGCCGAACCCGATGAATCGCGCAACGTGCTGACGGAAGCGGCCAGAATCGCCCGCGGCAACATCAAAAGCCTGGCCGAATTCAACCCCGACCAGTTTGACGCGGTAATCTTCCCCGGCGGACAGGGCGCGGCCAAAAACCTCTGCGACTTTGCGGTCAAAGGCGCTGCCTGCGACGTCAATCCCGACGTGGAACAGGCGCTTGTCATCGCTTATGAAAAGCAGATGCCGATCGGCGCCATCTGCATCGCCCCGGCGCTGGTTGCCCGCGTGCTCGGCCGCCACGGCATTACCGTTACCATCGGCAACGATCCGAAAACGGCGGCCGAAATCGAAAAAACCGGCGCCCGGCACCAGAATTGCGAAGTGGAAAACGTCTGCGTGGACCATGCCCACAAAATCGTCACCACGCCGGCCTACATGCTGGCGCATTCAATCGCCGAAGTTAACGAAGGCATCCGCAAACTGGTGGCGGAAGTATTGAAATTAAGCTGACAGCAGGTTTTTGAGCAAAATCCTTAACTTGCACCACTTGCTGACGCGCGGCTTGGGAGAAATGATTTCCCAGCCGCGTTTTTCCATGATGTCAAAATATTTCCTGTAAAGATCGGTAATCAAGCGGATCGGACGGGCGGTCGTTTTTTCCTGTTTTTCCAAAATTTCATAAACCTTGCGGTAATTTTCGGCCGCAATACGGGCCAGTTCTCGCCGGGCCGCCGCCAGATTCTTGTCAACCACCACGCTTTTCGGATCGGTGGCGGATATGCCCGCTTTTTCCAACAATTCCTGAGGAATGTACAAACGGCCGTTCTGCGCGTCTTCCTTCACGTTGAGCAGGATGTTGGTAATCTGAACGGCCAGTCCGAGGGAAGTCGAAAGTTCCCTGATCGTCTGCTCGTCGGTACAGCCGAAAACCCTCAGCGACAGGCTGCCGGTCATTCCGCCGACCCCGCGGCAATAGCCGGAAAGCTGTTTTAAGGTCGGCGCCTTGAGCGGATTGTCGATGTTGGCGGAAATGCTGTCGACCAGATTCAAGAATTCCGCTTTCGGCAATTTAAAACGCATGCAGTTTTTATAGATGCGGCGGCCGATGTCGGTGGCCGGCACCCTGCGCTCGAAAATGTTGTCCATTTCTTCGCGCCACATGCTTAAAATCTCCTGTTTTTCGGCCAGAGCCACCGGGCTTTCGACCACGTCTTCAAGATGGCGGACAAAGGCCAACAGCGTATAAAGCGCCTCGCGTTTGGCTTTGGGCAGAAACTGCATTCCCCAGAAAACCGTCCGGCCGCTGCCGTTTTTGATTTTACTGCGGACTATTTTTTTCAAATCTTTCATAACGTCTAAATTCTTCCGTTTGTTTCTTCACTATATTTAGGTCAATCGGGAAGCAAAATCAACAGCTATTTTTGCCCCGCCGGTCTTGCCGGCCCATTCTTCCGCCGCCGCCAGCGCCCGCCGGCAATAGGCGTTTTTGCGTTCGATTCCCTTGATTTTTCTAAACTTTCCGTTAGCCGTCACTTCACCGCGGATTTCCGGAAAAATGCCGAAGTTTATGTTCATCGGCTGAAAATCCTCAATGTTGACACACGCCGTCACATGCCCCAGCATGGCGCCGAACGCGGTTTCCGCCGGCGGCATCAGAACCGGCCGTTCCAGAGCTTCGCAGGCGGCAAAATAGCCTGCCATCAGCCCCACCGCAGCGCTCTCCACATATCCTTCGCAGCCGGTAATCTGCCCGGCGAAACGAATATTCGGCTGTGTTTTCAGCCGCAGTTCGCGGTCTAGAAGAAGCGGCGACTTGATAAAGGTATTCTTATGAATGCCGCCGAAACGGGCAAACTCGGCATTTTCCAACCCCGGAATCATGCGGAAAATTTCTTTTTGCGCGCCGTATTTCAACTTGGTCTGAAAACCGACGATGTTACGCAAAGTGTCGGCAAAATTGTCCTGCCGCAGCTGCACCACCGCATAGGGACGGCGGCCGGTATGCGGATCGGTCAGCCCGACCGGCTTCATCGGACCGAACAAAAGGGTGTCGCGGCCTCTTTCCGCCATCACCTCGATCGGCAGACAGCCGTCAAAATAATTCGGCTTTTCAAAATCGTGAAAAACTGCCTTTTCCGCAGCCAGCAGCGCGTCGACAAACCGGTAATATTCGTCTTCCGACAACGGACAATTGATATAGTCGCGGCCGTCCCCTTTGTCATAGCGCGACTGATACCACGCCACCTCCATGTTAATGCTGTCCTTAAACACCACCGGCGCAATCGCGTCGTAAAACGACAGCGCCTGGCTGTCAACCCGCGAAAGAATGTCTTTTGCCAATGCCTCGGAAGTGAGCGGACCGGTGGCAACGATCACCTGTCCCCAGCCGGCCGGAGGCAGTGCGGAAACCTCCCCTTCTTCCACGCCGATCAGAGGATGGGCGCGGAGACGGCGGGTAATGAAATCGGAAAAAGCGTCGCGGTCAACCGCCAGGGCACCGCCGGCAGGCACTTTGCAGGCATCGGCCGCCGCCATCACCAGAGAGCCGGCCAGCCGCATTTCCCGGTGCAGCAGTCCGACCGCATTGTGCTGATCGTCGTCCGAACGCAGCGAGTTGGAACAAACCAGTTCGGCAAACCCCGGCGCCCGGTGCGCGGGAGAATATTTTTGCGGCTTCATTTCGTGCAAAACGACCGGCACGCCGCGGCTGACGAGCTGCCAGGCGGCTTCGGAACCGGCCAGCCCGGCGCCGATGACATGAACGGGTTTGTTTTCCATCTTTTTCCTCTTTTCTTGTCAAAACATGCTTGTTTTATAGCCCGCGGAAGGCGAAATGTAAAGCGGCTTTTGAACGGCGCCGGCCGCAGCGCCGATTTTTTGCAAATTATCGTTTGCTATTTTCGGAAAATAAATATAATATTGAAAAAAATCTGAAACGTAATATTGAAAAAGATTTTGACAAGAAACCACAAACCGGCTGACACAATGAAAAAAACATTACTTTATCTTGCTGTTTTCTCGATCTTTTTCGTCTGCAACGCCCGGGCTGACGAAATGGACGCCATGTTGTTTGAACCGGCGCCGAAAATCACCGCCGCCAAAAAGAAACCCACGGCGCCGGCCAAAACTTTGATTGCGCCGTCGGTCAAGGGCGGCGTGGTGATGAAGCCGGAAGCTGTCAGCGACGCCGAATTTGAAAGCATTGAGGCAGCGCTGCCGGAAGAAGAGACCGCTCTGAGGGCGCCCGCCGTACAAAAACCGGCAGCCCTTTCAAACAAAACCGCCGGAAAAGGTACCGCCAAAGGAAAAACGCAAAAATCGCTGACGGACGCCATCCGGGAAACGGCCGGGGAAGAAGAAGACGAAGGCAGCTCTCCGCTGGCCGGAACCTGGGTTGAAAAACTGGCCAACACCGCCCTTTCCTCTTCCAAGGAAGAAGACGAAGACGGCGGCGAAAACGGCCGCGGCGTCGGCAGCATCAACCTTGAAAGCATGGTCAAAAATTCCAAAAACGGCAACCGCCGCTCCAACGCCTCGGTCTTTGACATCTCCGGCATTATGCTCAGGATGAATTTGCCGCAGGCGGAAGCGACCATGGCCAAGCGCGGTTTTAAAAAGGTTTCGCAGAAATTTGAAATTCCCAATTTTATCAAATGGCGTTTTGAGGAACAGTGCCGCAACGCCGGCGTGGTCGGTTACGAACGGCTGGCCAGCTGCGTGGTCAAGGCGGCAAAAGAAAACAACCACCAGTATGTCGAAAGCGAAAAATTCGTCAAATATGACACGCAGGAGGAAATCAGCATCAGCCTGACCAGCAATTTTACCAACAACAAAATCTACAAAATCGTTTATAAGAGCATGTCGGCGCGCAAAATTCAGGGCAGCAGCCAGAAAGTGCAGTATCTGCGGGACATCAAGGTTTACGACTTCTGGCGCAAGATCAACCAGAAATACGGCGTACCGGACAACCGTGAAGACGTCATCTGGGGGATGGGCGGCAACAAGCCTTACATGAAAGCCGCCACCGGTTTTCTGCTGCTGGAAGACCCGATGCTCAAAGAACTTGACTATACCCGGATGTCGCGGGAAGACCAAAAATACATGAACACCAACCTCTATAACTTCTAAGAAGCAAAATGGAAGACAAAATCAACATTTCGGAATTGATCTGCACCCGGATCAGCCATGACCTGATCGGCAACATCGGCGCCTTTGCCAACGCGGTCGAACTGCTGGAAGACGAAGACGACGACTTTATCGACGAAATCAAAAACACCCTGAAAACCAGTTCGGAGGTGTTGACCGCGCGGCTGAAATTTTTCCGCATGGCTTTCGGGCTGACCAACGCCAACCTGGAAAATATCGAAACCGTCAAAAAGGTGACCGAAGACTATCTGCAGACGCTGAACCTCAACCATCCGGTCAAGGCAGACATCAAAATCATCAACAGTCCGTTTAACCGCGCTGTCATGCTGGCCTGTATGTGCGCGGCGGAAGTCATTGTCCGCGGCGGAACGGTAAAAGTCAGCAGCACCCGGCAGGCAATCATCATTTCCGCCGTAAGCGACAGTCCGCTGGCACAAAACAAAATATCGGCCATGCAGACGATGCTGGAAGGCGGCACGCCGGAAAATATTTCCCAATATGCCCCGCTTTATTACCTGCAAAAAATTCTGAATGATGAAGAACGGAAGCTGACAATCGACGTTTTAAGCGGTTTTTCGCTTTTGATCAGTTAGCGCCTTTATGATCTTTGATCACGCGTCTTTTTTCACTCTTGAGTAAGCGTTTTTTGAGTCCGGCGGTCGTCGGATTCTTTTTTCTGCCCGGCGTTTGCTTTCGGCAAACCGCATTTCGCTGCCGGACGGCCAAAGGAACAAATTGCCGGATATTTTGCCGCAAGTGAGCGGATCTGCCGGCGTTTCATGATCACAAAAATATCCGTAAAAATTCTCAAATATCCGATAAGAGATGAAAATCTGTTGAAAAATCTGCTCAAAACTTGTTTTTTACCGCCAGCAAAAACAGAACGGTTAAAAAATTTGCGGTCTCAGACGAAAAAATTCAGAAATAGAGAAAAACCGGCATTATCAAAGCCTGCCAAGGACGGAAAAAATAAACCGTCACAAACGGCCGTCTTGCAAAAATCCGAAAACCGGCAGCGATAATGCTCTGTCGGGAGAAGAAAGGCAAACCGTTGCAAATTACGGCCTCATCAAATCCCGGACGACAGAAAAACATTTTTTTTAAAAACTACTGAATTTATCGTCAGCAGGTCAAAATTGGGCTGAACGTTTTCCCTCCCCAAACGGCAGGAACATAACGTTTGCGGAAAAAGATGCAAAGAACGGCAACGGACAAAAGTAACGTAAACGGTATTAGCCGCTTGCACACTCTCCGCCCTTCTGCAAAGACGCACAGACGGGAAGCGAAACATCCTCATAAGCCTGTCAATGCGGAGTGCATTGCGTTCGGAACATAAAGCAACAAACAGCTTTCCTCTTTATCACCTTATATATTTTCCGCTTGCACATTTTAATTCGTATTTCAACCAGGCATACAGACGAACGACAGGCTCGCAGTTTTCGAGCTTTATTTAAAACGGCAGCAGGCAAAAGGGCAGATGTCATCACGGCAATTTCGACATTTCGGACAAACGGCAGCGATGGGAAACGCTCCGGGAACAAACGGTTTCGGCACCAAAATGAACATAAAGTATTCATCTGCCGGACGTTCAGACGAAAAGTTTCTCTCCCGCAAGCGATTTCCTTGAACGAAAACTGCGCAGGTTCGTGCTTTTTGCGCTTTATTTAAGACGGCAGCAGGAAGCAAGATTTTGACAACGGAACCACCCGGAGGAAAAGGAAGCAGGATTTCGACAATAAAATAAGCAGCGGTAGACAAAAAGGCGAACACTGCAATACCCCCACACTTTGGACGCAGCAGGAAGCAAGATTTTGACAACAGAACCACCCGGAGGAAAAGGAAGCAGGATTTCGACAACGCTATCGCCCGAAGGAAAAATCAGCAAAACTCCGGCGGTAAAAGGCGTTCAGAGAAAAAATTCGTTTTCCCGGCGGACAGAATAGTTGCTTTCAAGATATGCGCGAACCGCACTCATATCCATCTGCCGGCAGCCGACCGGACAAACGCGGACGCACTTCATGCATTGTATGCAGGCAGCCGGGTCACCGACAAAGTCGTCGTTGATCGCAGCCGTCGGACAGACCTTCTGACACAGGCCGCATTTGACGCAGCCGGCGGTTTTCTCCGGCGTGCGGAACGGCTTTTCCCATTTTTTATAAGGAAAGCTTCCCGGTACCGTAACCGATGTCCTGTCTTTCTTATTCATTACCGCACGGGCAAATTCTCTGATTGCCGGCAAGTCCGCCTCGTCCGGACGTCCGTGTCCGAGCACCCCGCTGTAAACATGAGGAATGACAATTGCCGCCGCGGCAATGCAGATGAAGCCCCGCTTTTCCATTTCCGTTTTCCACTCCAGCAGCATATCGTCATAATGCCTGTTGCCGTAACAGGCGCAAAGCACGGCCGGCGTGTTTTCTCCCCGCAGGCCGTCAAACAAACCGGGAACCTGCGGCAATCTTCCGCCATAAACCGGCAGACCGAAGACAACCAGATCGTCGGCGGCAAACCAATGATGCTGCCCGCGGGCGGCAGGCAAAGTGAGATCAACCGCAACAAACGGAGTTTCCATGGCGCCGCACACCAGTTCGGTTGCACGCGCCGTTCCTCCGGTCGGGCTGAAAAACAAGCGGTAATTCATTTTTTCTCCTTATCCTTTCGGTTATTTTGCCGATGCCGCAGGGCTAAAAACAAACGGCGGAAATCAGTCCTTTCCGGGAAAATTTCCGCCGTTCTTTTATACCGCTGCCCTATTCCGCGCCGACAGCGTCTTTTTTGGCTTCCTTATAAACCAAAATCGGTGTCTTTTTACCGTCGATCACGTCGCCGTCGATGATAATTTCCGCCACTTCTTTTTTATCCGGAATATCATACATCAGCTCCAGCAGTTTTTCTTCCATAATCGCACGCAGACCGCGAGCGCCGCTTTTGCGTTCGATCGCCTTGCGGGCAATGGCCGCCAGCGCGTCGTCGGTAATCGTCAGCTTGACGTCTTCCATGTTAAACAGCGCAACATACTGCTTGACCAAGGCATTTTTCGGCTCGGTCAAAATATTGACCAGCGCCTTTTCGTCCAGGTCCTCCAGCGAAGCGATAATCGGCAGGCGGCCGATAAATTCCGGAATCAGACCATACTTCAGCAAGTCTTCGGGCTGAATGTCCTTCATGACTTCGCCGACCGGTTTTTCCTGTTTGCTTGCCACTTTGGCGCCGAAACCGATAGAGGTTTTCTGGCTGCGGCGGTTAATGATTTTCTCAATTCCTGCAAAAGCGCCGCCGCAGATAAACAGGATGTTGGTCGTATCGACATGCAGAAATTCCTGCTGCGGATGTTTGCGGCCGCCTTGTGGCGGAACGTTGGCAACCGTGCCTTCGATGATCTTTAACAGCGCCTGCTGAACGCCCTCGCCCGATACGTCGCGGGTAATTGAAGGGCCGTCCCCCTTGCGGTTGATCTTGTCAATCTCGTCGATATAAACAATGCCCCGCTGCGCTTTCTCGATATCATAATCTGCCGCCTGCACCAGTTTTAAGACGATGTTTTCGACGTCTTCGCCGACATAGCCGGCTTCGGTCAGAGTGGTGGCGTCGGAAATGGCAAACGGTACGTCGAGGATTTTGGCCAGCGTCTGGGCCAAAAGCGTTTTGCCGCTGCCGGTCGGGCCGACCAGAATGACATTTGACTTGGACACTTCCACGTCCGAATTGTTATGATTGCTGTTTAAACGTTTGTAATGGTTGTAAACCGCCACCGAAAGCACTTTTTTGGCATGCTCCTGCCCGATCACGTACTGATCGAGGAATTCCTTTATTTTCGACGGCGTCGGCAGTTTTTCCATGGTGCTGCCGGTGCTTTTTTCGCCGCCGTTTTCTTTTTCCATTTCGTTCATCTCGTCATGGACGATGCTGATGCAGACATCGATGCATTCGTCACAGATGTAAACGCCGCGTCCGGCTACCAGCTTTTTGACTTCCGACTGCGATTTTCCGCAGAAGGAGCAGCAGATCTGGTCGTCTTTATGTCCGTTGTCTTCACTCATTTGTTCAGTCCTTTTTATTTGGCAATTTCTTTGCGGGAGGTTACGATCTGATCAATCAGGCCGAATTTCAAAGCGTCTTCCGGGGTCATAAAATTGTCACGGTCCATCGCTTTTTCAATCACCGAGAGCTTTTGCCCCGTATTTTCGGCATAGATGTTGTTTAAACGGCGGCGCATGTCAAGGATCAGTTTTGCCTGAATTTCGATGTCTGCCGCCTGCCCTTTGGCGCCGCCCGAAGGCTGATGGATCATGATCTGCGAATTGGGCAGCGCAAAACGCTTGCCTTTGGCGCCGCCGGCTAAAAGGAACGACCCCATCGAACAGGCCTGGCCGATGCACAGGGTGTTGACGTCGCAGCTGATATAGCGCATGGTATCGTAAATGGCCATGCCGGAAGTGATGACGCCGCCCGGAGAATTGATGTAAAGGAAAATATCCTTGTCCGGATCTTCGGCTTCAAGGAACAAAAGCTGGGCGCACACCAGCGAGGCCATGTCGTCCTCAACCTGTCCGGTAAGGAAAACGATACGCTCTTTCAGCAGCCGGGAAAAAATATCGAACGAACGTTCGCCCTGCGGGGTCTGTTCAACAACCATCGGCACCAGCCGGTCATAAATTTCCATCGCTTTTTCTGACATTTGCTATTCCTTATAATTTGGTTAACCTAACGTTTGCCGGCATTATAGGCGGCCAATCGTTAATATTTTGCCAACAAACCAGCAAAAAGCCCTGCTTTAACACGGCAGGGCTTAAAAAGTTTTGTCGGGTTAAAGACTACAGCAGTTTGATGTTTCCGGCAACAATCCGGTCTCTTTCCGTCATCGTTTCGTAGCTGACTTTGTCACCTTCGTTCAGCGTTCTCAGCCCTGCGCTTTTTACTGCCGAAATATGAACAAAGATATCTTTTTCGCCTTCGTCCGGAGTGATAAATCCGTAACCTTTTCTCTTATTAAACCATTTTACCGTTCCTGCTGCCATAATCGTAATCCTTTTCACAAACAGGTTAAAAACATTAAACCTCAGCCCGTTTCCCGGCTGTATTGTTCAGGCTACTACAAATTTGCGGATTAGGCAAGTTATTTTTTGCCCCGGCCTTGACTGCCGGCGTTTGCCGATTATATGGAAAATACTACAGTTTTTTTTAACCCTTAACCGGAGGATTTCAATCATGAACAGAAGGTTTTACCGACTGGCGGCCGCCGCTCTCGTTCCCGCCGTCATTTTCGTCTGCGCGGCCGACGCCGGCGCCAAAGACCATCGACGCGACTGGGCGGAAGACAAGCTTGAAGACATCAACGACGACTACCAGAAAGCGATCAAGAAAATCGACAAGTCGTCTTTCAACGAAGAACAGAAAAAACTGCTGACCGCGCAGGCAGAAGCCAACCGCAATCTGGCAACCGCGCAGATCAAGGCCGTTTCCGAACAGATGACGAAAAACAGAAACGAACGCGCAAGCTTTAAGGAAGCGATCAGGGCCAGCCGCGAAAACCGCAAGGCGGTACGCGAGATTGACGATATTTTGTAATTTTTTCCTTCTGCAGGCAAAAACCGGGCGCATGCCCGGTTTTTTTGACGTATTCGTGCGGCATGTTACGGCATTTATGCCGCGTTTCACAAATTTTCCCTTATATTTTATGGTGCTTATACCACATTTGCTATTCACAAATAAAATAAAATTTGCTAAGTTCATGTCGTTTTACAAAGAAAATTAAACCAACGAACAAGGAATAAACTAAAATGGCATTGAAAAACACCAGAGAAGCAAACTACCCTGAATGGTATCAAAACGTCGTCGCCGCCGCCGAAATGGCGGAAAACTCGGTTTCGCCGGGCTGCATGGTGATCAAGCCGTGGGGTTACGGCATTTGGGAAAACATCCGCAACATCTTTGACGAAAAGTTCAGAGAAACCGGGCATGACAACTGCTACTTTCCGATGTTTATTCCGCTTTCGTTTTTCCAGAAAGAGGCCGACCACGTCGAAGGCTTTGCCAAGGAAATGGCGGTCGTTACCCATTCCCGTCTCGGCGCGGAAGACGGCAAGCTGGTTCCCCAGTCGCCGCTCGACGAACCGCTGATCGTGCGCCCCACGTCGGAAACCATCATCGCCGACTCTTTTGCCAAATGGATCAAATCTTACCGCGACCTGCCGGTGCTCGTCAACCAGTGGGCCAACGTCGTGCGCTGGGAAATGCGGCCGCGCCTGTTTTTGCGCACCCGCGAATTTCTCTGGCAGGAAGGACACACCGCACACGCCACCGCCGCCGAAGCCGAAGCGGAAACCAAACAGATGCTCGAAATTTACCGTGACGTGGCGGAAAACGCTCTGGCGCTGCCGGTCATTACCGGGCGCAAACCGGAACACGAAAAGTTTCCGGGCGCGGTCGACACCTACTGCATTGAAGCAATGATGCAGGACGGCAAGGCTCTGCAGGCGGGAACCTCCCACTTCCTCGGCCAGAACTTTGCCAAATCGGCCGGCATCAGCTTTGTCAACAGCGAAGGCAAACAGGAATTTGCCTACACCACGTCATGGGGCGTTTCCACCCGTCTGATCGGCGGCCTCATCATGACCCACGCCGACGACGAAGGAATGGCGGTTCCGCCGCGGATCGCGCCTTATCAGGTCGTTTTAGTGCCGGTAATCAAAAACGAAGCCGACCGGGAAAAGATTATGGCATATATTGAAGAAGTCAAGGCTTTGCTGAAAGGTCTGACGCCGTTCGGCGAAAAAATCAGGATCAAAGTTGACAACCGCAACAAATCGAGCGTCGACAAGTTCTGGGAATGGACCCGCAAAGGGGCGCCGGTGATCTGCGAAATCGGCATGCGCGACGCCGAAGGCGGCAAGGTAATGGTTAAAGAGCGTTTGAAACTCGGCACGCCGGAAGGCAAGGAAATCATTGCCCGCGAAGAGTTTGCCCGGGGGCTGTCCGAGCGGCTGGAAAACATCCAGCACGAAATGTTCGTACGTGCCAAAGCCCGGTTGGAAAACAATATCCGCACGGATATCGTTACTCATGAGGAGTTTGAAAAGTATTTTGCCAATGCCAACCGCTTTATCAAAGACGGCGACAAAAACGCGGTCACTTTCGTCCGCGGCAAATGGAGCGGCGACCCGAACTCGGAAGAACTGCTGAAAGCGCTGAAAATTACCATCCGTTGCATTCCTTTCGACCAGAGCGGCAGCAAAGGCGAATGTCTGCTGACCGGCGCCAAAGACGCCACCGTCGACGTCATTTACGCCCGCAGTTATTAATTGTCAAACAGATATTCCCCGGTAAACCGTGGGTTCTATAGAAAAGGCACCTTTGGGTGCCTTTTCCTTATTTTCTTACAGCATCGTCGTCGTGAGCATTCACCCCCATTAAAAGGGAGGTAGTCTGTAAGACATCAATACAAAAAAACGCCTCCTGCCGTCAAGACAGGGGGCATTTTTTCTCAGCTTCGGAAATTACCATTTTTTCTTTTTCAGGTAAATCGGAAGCAGATCCTTGATTTTGAGCGGTTTTACCAAAATCATCTCGCCCAAGACGGGTAAGGGCTTTTTCTCTTTTTCCGGGGCGGGAACTTTATGTTCCGACGGAAAAACGCTTACGATTGCGGCATAAGCCGGCAGCATTTGTTTTGCCGGGTCGGCAATGCTTGTTCCGACTGCGCAGGCAGCGGTTGAAAACAGGGCGAAAGACGCCGTGACGGAAAGGATCATCTTCTTTTTCATATTCATATATTTTAAGTTTAACAGAAAAAGTTCATAAAAAAAGAAAAGACCGTTAAAAACGACAAAGTAATAAACAAAAAAATTTACTGATTTTTTTATTTTGACATATTTTGTCTTCTTGTCAAGCGGGAACATGCGCCGGCATCGTTGCATAAGCGGCAAAAAAGGGTTTAAATCGGCGGCAAACTGTTTTAAACATAAAGGCAAAATCAACAACGGAAGGACATTGTCATGACGGAAACTTTCATCATCTGCATTATCGGCGGCTATCTGCTCGGCTCCGTTCCCTTCGGTCTGGTCGTCACCAGGCTGGCCGGTCTCGGCGACATTCGCAAAATCGGCTCCGGCAACATCGGCGCCACCAACGTGCTGCGCACCGGACGCAAAGACCTGGCTCTGCTGACGGTTCTGCTCGACGCTTCCAAGGCCGGTTTTGCCGCCTGGCTGGCGCTTCGCTTCGTGCCGGCCGAAGACATGTTTTTTGCCGGCATCTTCACCTCAACCAACCTGGTTGCCGCCTTATACGCCGGCACCGCCGCCATCATCGGCCACAATTTCCCGGTCTGGCTGAAATTCAAAGGCGGCAAAGGCGTGGCCTCCACCTTCGGTTTCATTCTGGTGATCAACCCGGCGATTGCGCTGATGGCGCTTGCCACCTGGCTGGTTTTCGCCTTTTTATTTAAATATTCTTCCCTTGCGGCGCTGGCCGCCGCGGTGCTGACGCCGCTTTACGCCTATTTCTATGCCGGCGAAGTCGAAAGCGTCTTTTTCACCGCGGTCGCTCTTCTGGTGGTTATCCGCCATCATGCCAACATCCGCCGGCTGATCAAGGGCGAAGAAAGCAAAATTTCCTTCGGCAAAAAAGATAAAACGACCGGCAATACAAAAGAAAACGGTCAAGACAAGGCGGAAAGCGCAAAGAAATAATGACCGCAGACGACGATATCGCGGCCCGGCTGCAGCTGATCAACACCGAAGGGATCGGACCGGTCGGCTTTAAGCGGCTGCTTGCCCGCTTCGGCTCGGCAGAAGAAGCCTTGCGGGAAACCGCCGCCAAAAAAAAGGTGCCGTCCCGGCAATGGGCGGAAGAAGAACTGGAGCGTGTCCGCAGTTTCGGCGCCGTCGTTCTTTCCTCCGCCGATCCCCGCTATCCGCAAAAACTGTCGGAACTTGACGATGCGCCGCCGCTGCTTTACGTCAAAGGGAACATCGCGCTTTTAAACCACCGGCCGGCAGTGGCGGTGGTCGGCACCCGCAACGCCACCATCATCGGCCGCAAGCTGACATCCAAAATATCTTTTGAACTGACCGAAAACGACGTGCTGATCGTTTCCGGCATGGCGCGGGGAATTGACGCCGCGGCGCACAAGGGCGCCATGTATGCCAAAGAACGCCGGGGACCGACGATTGCCGTGCTCGGCACCGGCATTGACCGGATCTACCCGCCGGAAAACGAAGAACTGTATCATCAGATCGGCGAACAGGGATTGCTGGTATCGGAATATCCGATGGGCACCAACGCCCAAAGCGGCAATTTTCCCCGCCGCAACCGGATCGTCGCCGCCCTGAGCGAAGCCGTACTGGTGGCGGAAGCGACCGGCAAATCCGGCTCGCTGATTACCGCCCGCATGGCCGCCGACCGCAACCGGCTGATTTTCGCAATCCCCGGATCCCCCGGGGAAGCGCGCTCGGAAGGCCCCAATTCGCTTTTGCGCCGCGGCGCGCTGTGGGCGGAAAACGCCGCCGACATTCTGAATGTTTTAAACAGCAAAATCAGACCGGAACCACTCCGGCCGACCGACGGCGGCGAATGCGATTTATTTACAAAGACCCTTGACAATTTGCAAAAAACTGCCGATATTCCACCGGTAAAGAATTGCGATAAAAATTCGATTTTGGCGTATTTGTCGGCGGAAGGCACGGACACGGACGAAATCATCCGCAGTTTGGGACTCGATGCCCCGAGCGTGGCAATGCTCCTGATCGAATTGGAAATGGAAGACAAAATCATCCGCCTGCCCGGCAACAAAATTGCCCTGACCGGCAAAAACATGAAAGTAAGAAGATGAAGTTAGTTATCGTAGAATCTCCGGCCAAAGCCAAAACCATCAACAAATACCTCGGTTCCGACTACAAGGTGCTCGCCAGCTTCGGACATATCCGCGATCTGCCGAGCAAAGACGGTTCCGTACAGCCGGATCACGATTTTGCCATGAGCTGGGAACTGAGTCCGGGCGGCAAAAAACGCTTAAACGACATCATCGCGGCGGTTAAAGACGCCGACACCATTATCCTCGCCTCCGACCCGGACAGGGAAGGAGAAGCGATTGCCTGGCACATTCTGGAAGAACTGAAAGCCCGCGGCAAAATCAAAGACAAAAAAATAGAACGTGTCGTCTTTCACGAAATCACCAAATCGGCGGTAACCGAAGCCATCAAAAACCCGCGTCAGATTGACGACAATCTGGTTTCCGCCTATATGGCGCGGCGCGCGCTCGACTATCTGGTAGGCTTCAACCTGTCGCCGGTTTTGTGGCGCAAGCTGCCGGGGTCGAAATCCGCCGGCCGGGTACAGTCGGTTGCGCTTCGCCTGATCTGTGAGCGGGAAATCGAAATCGAGAACTTCAAACCCGAAGAATACTGGACGATCGACGCCGAACTGTTTACCTCCAAACAGGCGCTGATCAAATCTCGGCTGATCGTGCTTGACGGCAAAAAACTCGAAAAGTTCGACATCAATACGGAAGAAAAGGCGCTCGCCGCCAAGGCCAAAATCGAAGCGCAGGAATTTGCGGTGGCAAACGTCGAACGCAAAAAGGCCAACCGCTATCCGGCAGCGCCGTTCACAACCTCTACCCTGCAACAGGAAGCCGCCCGCAAACTGCGTTTTTCCGCCAAGAAAACCATGCAGATTGCGCAAAAGCTATATGAAGACGGTTTGATCACTTATATGCGTACCGACGCCGTCAACCTCTCCAAAGAAGCAATCGCCGCCTGCCGCGACGTCATCGTCAGGTATTTCGGCGACGAGTATCTGCCGAAAGCGCCGAAAGAATACAAAACCAAATCCAAAAACGCGCAGGAAGCGCACGAGGCGATCAGACCTTCGGACGTCACCAACACGCCGAAAAAGATGGAAGCCAAGCTTGACAACGACGCCCACCGCCTTTACGAACTGATCTGGAAACGTACGGTCGCCTGCCAGATGAACCCGGCGGTGCTTGACAAAGTCAGCATCGATTCAACTTCCGCCGACGGACAGATCACGCTGCGCGCCAACGGCCAGGTTATTGCTTTTGACGGCTTTTTGAAGCTTTATCAGGAAAGTTTTGACGACGAAGAGGAAAATGACGAAAACCGCATCCTGCCGAACGTCGAACCGGGCGAAAAGGAAACCAAGGGCGAAATCTTTACCGACCAGCACTTTACCGCACCGCCGCCGCGCTTTACCGAAGCCAGTCTGGTCAAAAAACTGGAAGAACTGGGCATCGGCCGGCCGTCCACTTATGCGACCATCATCGCCGTCTTGCAGGAACGCAAATACGTCAAGGTGGAAAAACTGCGCTTTATCCCCGAAGAACGCGGACGAATCGTCACCGCGTTTCTTGAAAATTTCTTCCATAAATACGTCGAATATGACTTTACCGCACAGATGGAAGAATTCCTCGACGACATTTCCGCCGGGGAAATGGAATGGCGCAAGCTGCTGACCGGTTTCTGGGCCAAATTTATCAAAAACATCGACGCCGTCACGCCGCTGCAGATGAGCGAAGTGATCGACAAGATCGACGAAGTGCTGGCCAAACACCTGTTCCCCGAACGGGAAGACGGCAGCGATCCGCGCAGCTGTCCGGAATGCAAAACCGGCCGTCTCGGCATCAAGTTCGGCAAATTCGGCGCTTTCATCGGCTGCTCGAACTATCCGGAATGCAAATACACCCAGCAGCTGGTTGACACTACCGCCGAAGAGGAAGCTGCCGCCGCCAACGCGGCCACCAGAGCTCCCAACCCGGAAGACAGGGTTCTGGGCGAGATGAACGAACAGAAGATATATCTCAAAAAAGGCCCTTACGGACATTATGTCCAGCTCGGCGAAGACGACCCCAAAGGCAAAGTCAAGCCCAGACGCTGCTCGCTGCCCAAAGGGATTACACCGGAAGAAATTACGCCTGAACAGGCGCAGATTTTGCTTTCCCTGCCCCGCCAGCTCGGCAACGGCATTGAGGTCAACATCGGCAAATTCGGCACCTATCTGAAACAGGGCAACAAGTCCAAATCGCTTTACGGCAACGACACCGTCTTTTCCATCACTTTGGAACGGGCAGAAGAGCTGCTGAAAGGCGCCGCCGAAAAAACGCCGGCGAAAGTAATCGGCACCCACCCGGAAAGCAAACTCGAAATCACACTTAACAACGGGCGCTACGGTCCCTACCTGAAATGCGGCAAGACCAATTATGCGCTGCCGAAAGAGTTCAAGGACAAGGAACCGACGCTGGAAGACGCGGTTAAAATCATCGCTGCCAAAAAATAGCGCCGACGGCTTTACGAAAAACAAAAAAATCTTTCTCCCCGACGGAGGAAGATTTTTTTATCATGTTTCCTACAGTTTCTCCCGGTTTACCGGGCACTGAATGTCTGGCTGCCGAACAACGCCGCTTATCGCTTTTAATCTTGATCAAACTACTACATATTCGCAGCCGTTTCCGTCTCATGTTCACCGGCCGTTTTAGCCCGGTTATTTCTCCGACCGCGTTTTATAAAAAAGAAAAAGACGGGAACATTTACCGAAAGAAAAAACGGCCGATATCCCCGCTGCTGCCGCGGCCGTTATCCTTTCAATCGTCCCCGTTGGATTTAAACGATCAATTTTTTGTTATACATCAACAGGTTAGCATCAGATTTTTCTGATTAAAAAAATTGTTCCTAAAAATAACAAGTTAGATGACTTTTATAAAAAAAGATGATATAGTGCTTTTGTATAACAAAAAATTGATCCTTTTTTTGTTATAGTTATTCTCAAAAGGAAAACGGTTGCAAATCAACAGATTGCAGCCGTTTTTTTTCAAGTCTTTCAGAAAAATTGTCAGCAAAAAAACGAAGAGCGTTTTACCATAACAGAGTTGGTTTTACCATTGATCGGGCAATCTGCGGCAGAAACGGCAGTCAGACGCTTTGCCGTCATGCTGCCGGCGCTCTGACCGGCAGGGAAAACGTCAGCGGGAAAGCCGCGCAATCGCTTTGGCCGCTTCTTCCAAGTCGTTCATCGGGATAATTCTGTCACCGATTTTCTGGCCGTTTTCGTGCCCTTTGCCGGCAATAACCAACATATCGCCTTCTCCCAAATGGGAAACGGCATAATTAATCGCTTCCACCCGGTCGCCGATTTCTGCGGCATCGGGACATTCGCACAAAATCTGCCGACGGATTTCCGCCGCGTCTTCGGTACGCGGATTGTCGTCGGTCACCACCGCCCTGTCCGCCAGTTCGCGGGCTATTCTGCCCATGATCGGGCGCTTGAGCTTATCACGGTCGCCGCCGCAGCCGAAAACGACCCACAATTTGCCTGCCGTATGATGGCGCATGGTTTTCAGCACGTTTTCCAGCGCATCCGGCGTATGGGCATAATCGACGTAAACCGCAGCGCCGTTTGCCAGCCGGCCGGCCAGATCAAGACGGCCGGGCGCGCCTTTCAAATGCGGAAGACTGTCTATGATTTTGCCGGAAAAACCATGCATGGCAATCACCATGCCGACGGCGCAAAGCACGTTCATCGCCTGAAATTCGCCGATCAACGGCAGTTCCAGCCGATACGGACGCCCTTCTATTTCCGTTTCCAGCGTTTGTCCCTCCGCATGCGGTACCCGCGACAATATTTTCAAATCGCTGCCGTTACGGCCGTAAGACATCACTTTAATTCCCCGGCGGCGGCAAATTTCCGCCAGTTCCGCAAATTCGGGAATGTCGGCGTTCAAAACCGCGGTTCCGTCAGTTTCCATTACCCGGGAAAAAAGCTCTTCCTTGGCCTTCAGATAATTTTCCATGGTCAGGTGATAGTCAAGGTGATCCTGGGTGAAGTTGGTAAAGCCGGCCGCTTTGATTTTCAAACCGTCCAGCCGGTATTGTTCAATGCCGATGCTTGAGGCCTCAAGCGAAACATAGTCGACGCCCCTGACCGCCAGATCGCGCAAAATCCGGTGCAAAGTCACGCTGTCCGGTGTGGTAAGCGTTTCCGCATTTTCCGCCACGTCGGAAACCACGCCGACAGTGCCGATGCTGGCCGCGGAATAGCCGAGTTTCTTCATCAGCTGGCGGGTAAAATCGGCAATTGAGGTCTTGCCGTTGGTTCCGGTAACGGCAGAAATATACGGCGGAACCGGTTTATAAAAATTGGCCGCCGCCCGGGCAATATTTTGCCGCATATCACCGTCGGCCCTGACAAACAAAACTCCGTCAGCCGCCGGGGGAGTATAATCGCCGTCGTACAAAACCGCGGCAGCGCCTTTTTCCAATGCGTCGGGAATAAATTTTCTGCCGTCGGAATTCTTTCCGTTAAGGGCTATAAACAACGCTCCCGGCACCGTTTTTCGCGAATCGAGTTCGACCGCGGAAATTTCCGCATCGCCGGAAAGCTTTTCCGCCAGCGGAACGCCCGCCAATATCTGACTGAGTAACATGACAAACCTCGCATTTCATAAATTATGCCGACAGTATATCCGGCAAAACTTAGTTTTTTGTTAATCCGCCGCCCTTGATTTTCAATCTGTCCGTCTTATCTAATATCACGGTTGCGATTTCGGTTGAAAAAGCAAAAGATGCAAAAACAGATGCGATAAACAAACGAAAAAAACAAGAGAGCAAAAAAAGGAGTTTTTTAACATGCAGACATCATCGGCTGTCCGTCCCTACACTTTCGGCGAGGAAGTATGCAACTGCGCCATCCACGGACTGGGGATCATTTTCAGCGTCGCCGGCCTGGCGGTTCTGGTCAGCCTGTCGTCAAAATACGGCGACCTTTGGACCGTCGCCTCCACCGCCGTGTTCGGCGTTTCGATGATTTTGCTCTACACGGCCTCCACCCTTTACCACGCCGTGCCCTATCCGCGGGTGAAAAAGGTTTTGAAAAAGTTTGACCACATCGCCATCTACTATCTGATCGCCGGCAGTTACACGCCCTTTTTGCTGGTCAACATGCGCGGGCCGGTCGGCTGGTCGGTTTTTGCCGTCATCTGGAGCCTGGCGCTCATCGGCACGGTTTTGAAAATCGTCACTTCCGGCAGCGGCACCAAACTGTGGTCGATTTCGCTTTATCTGATCATGGGCTGGGCAATCATTTTCGTTTCCCGGCAGCTGTTTGCCGCAATCAGCGCCGTCAGCGCGCTGTTTCTCGTCCTCGGCGGCCTGTTTTACACTTTCGGCGTTTTCTTTTACGTTTGGAAAAGCAAAAAATACACCCATGCCGTCTGGCACCTGATGGTGCTTGCCGGCACGGTCATGCATTTTTTTGCCGTCCTCTACGCCTGCGTACTAGTTTGAACCGCCCGGCAGCAGTTTTCCCGCACAGTCGTCGCCGTTAAAATTGTAACCGGTGACAACGCTGTTGTCGACGGTAAAGGAAATTTTGCAATACTCAATATTTTCCCCATCCGGGTTCGGACCGGGAAAATTCTGCCCGGAAATTGCCGGATAATAAATCTGTTCGGAATAAACTTCCCGATCCCCTTCTCCGTCGTATTCAACATAAGTCAGAACCCTGGTGTCGGCGTCCAGCGTAAAGGTACTGTCCGGCATTCCCCAGTTGTCCACCAGATGTTCTTCCGACACGCCGACCCAGCTTTCCAGCTGCTCATTATAGCCGGGGGTTGAGGAACAGGCGGTCAGAATAAAAGCGCACAATAAAACCAGCATATCGTTTCTCCCGTATCAAATAAACGTTTCCGCATTGATATAGGAGCAAAAAAAAGTTTTTCAATCGGCCGCGTTTTTCAACAGCGCGGTCAGCCGGCTCTGCGCGGCCGCGTCCAAACGCACCGACATTTTCAAAAATTCTTCTCCCGGCAGGCAGGACAGGACTTCGCCGTTACGATGCAGCCAGGAAATGGTTTTGCCGTCGGAAGACGGTATATTCACGTCAATAACCGCGCTGCCGGCCGCCAAAACGTCGTCCAGCTTCCGCAAAAGTTCTTTGCAGCCTTCTCCCGTCAGTGCCGACGCTTTCACCGCATTGGCGGAAGGGGCGGCAAAAGACGGCGCCAGATCAATTTTATTGTAAACTTCCAGATAGTTTGGCTGATGCTCAATCTTGTCCAGCCCCAGACCGGCCAGCACCGTCAACACGTCCCGCCGCTGCTGCTTGCAACCGGGGTTGGCGGCGTCCAGCACCTGAACCACGACGTCGGCTTCCAGCACTTCTTCCAGCGTGGCGCGAAAGGCCATTACCAACTCATGCGGCAGATCGGAAATGAAACCGACCGTATCGGAAAGAATGACTTCCCGTCCCGAAGGCAGCGTCAGCCGCCGCATGGTGGTATCCAAAGTGGCAAACAGCAGATTTTCGGCAAAAACGCCGGCTCTGGTCAGGCGGTTGAACAATGTGGACTTGCCGGTGTTGGTATAGCCGACCAGTGCCACCACCGGATACGGCACCCGCTTTCGCGCCGTACGCTGAAGGCCGCGGGTTTGTCTGATTTTTTCCAGCGCTTTTTTGATTTTGGTGATTTTCTCGTCGATAATGCGGCGGTCAAGTTCAATCTGGGTTTCGCCGGGACCGCCGAGGAAGCCGGCACCGCCGCGCTGACGTTCCAAGTGGGTCCAGCTGCGCACCAGCCGGCTGCGCTGATAGGTCAGATGTGCCAGTTCAACCTGCAGCGAACCTTCCCGGGTCTGTGCCCGTTCACCGAAAATTTCAAGGATCAACGCCGTGCGGTCAATCACTTTCAGATCAAGCGCCTTTTCCAGATTGCGCTGCTGGATCGGGGTCAGGGCAGCATCGACGATCAGCAGTTCGACCCCGCCGGCGGCGGCCGCTTCGCGAAAACGTCCGATCACCCCTTTGCCGAAATAAGCGTCGGGACGAATCTGCCGCAGCCGAACAATTTCGGCAAATGCCACCTCCAGATTGATCGCCGCCGCCAGCCTGACGGTTTCCTCCAGCCGCTGCTCCGGATTAAGGGAAGCTTTTTCACCCGGCGTTTCCGGATAAACGATGCCGGTTTTTACCGCCGGAATTTCAAATATGTTTTCCGCCAAGACTTACTCTTTGTCGGCTTTGGCGGCAATGTCAACCGCCACCCCGGGCATGATGGTCGAAACCGCATGTTTGTAAATCAACTGGGTGTGTCCGTCGCGGCGCAACAGGATGGAGGCGTCGTCAAACCAGGTAATGACCCCTTGCAGCTTAACGCCGTTGATGAGGAAAACGGTTACTGCAATTTCGTTTTTCCGGATATCGCCTAAAAAATCTTCCTGAACTTTTTGTGACATTGTCCTATATTCCTTTTTATTATTGTTTGTCGTTTGTCCGATTGTAACCCTATTTTGTAAAAATAGTAAAGAGTTGTTATGAAACAAGGGGATAATTATGCAAAGATTTTTTCCGCCCGGCGAATTGACGACGGCGCAACAAAAAAGACCAACACGTCGCCTTCTTCCACCTGCTCGTCCGCCGCGGGTAAAAATCTCGTTTCTCCTTTGCGGATCAGGGCGCAGACACGGCTTTCCTCAGGCAGGCCGAGCTGTGCGAAAGTCGAACCGATCAAAGTCGAATTGCCGTCAACGGCGATTTCCCATACCTCTCCCGACAACCCCAGCGTGCAGGCGTTGTTCAGCCGCACCTTGCGCAGTTCCTTCAAAATGGCGGAAATGGTAATGGTGGTACGGTCGATCAGGATATTCTCGCCGACGTTGATCATCTGAGTGTTGGCCGAACGCGAATTGACCAGGGCAAAAGTGTTTTCCACCCCGTTTTTGCGGGCAATCATCGCGGCAATGATATTGTCCTTGTCCTCGCCGGTGACCGCAACCGCCGCATCGGCGTCGGCAATGCCGGCTTCCGCAAGCACCACGTCGCTCATGACCGAACCGTTAAACACCGCCGTGTTGTTCAGATGTTCCGCCAGACGGGCGGCGCTGCGCGGATCTTCGTCAATCACCCGGCAGCCGGCAATGCCGTCGTCTTCTTCCAGCGCTTCCGCCAGATATTCGGCAATCTGATCGCCGCCAAAAATAAGCACCCGTTCGTTGTCCTTGCGCTCAAGGCCGAAGGCGCGGATGACGTCTTCGACTTCGTCTGCCGCCGCCAGCAGGTTAATTTCGTCACCGGCATGGAAAGTGTCGTCGCTGCCGGGAATGAAACCGCGGCCGCTGCGGATGACGTTGACCACCGCAATATGCAGATCAGGCTCCGCCCGTTCCAGATGGTCAAGCGGAATTTGCAGCAGCGGCGACTTTTTCGGACAGCGGAAAGACAGCAGCATCAGCTTTTTGCCGGCAAACGGACAAATTCCGGAAATGCCCGGAAACTGAAGCACCCGTTTGATAGCGCCGGCAATTTCATATTCGGGGGAAACCGCCAGATCCACCGGAATGTCGTGGTCGCCGAACAAGCCGCCCCAGGCCGCCTTATGATACACCCGGGCGCTGATGCGCGCCACTTTGCGGGGAACATTAAACAGCGAATATGCCGCCTGGCAGGCAATCATGTTGACTTCGTCGCTTTCGGTTGCAGCGATCAGCAGGTCGCTTTTGCCGGCTTCGGCCTTTTGCAGCACGTCAGGATGGGCGACCGAACCCAAAACCGGCATCACGTCCCATTCGCGGGCGACTTCGTTTAACTTTCTTTCGTCTTCGTCAACCACGGCCACGTCGTTGTTGCCGCGGCTCAAATAGGCGACGATGCTCTTGCCGACGCTGCCGGCGCCGCCGACGATGATTTTCATCTTTCTTCCTCCGTTATGTCTTTCTCCAAACCGTCAAAATAAGCTTCCGCCGCCGCAAACGCTTCTGCCAGACTGCCTATTTTCGTATACTGCTCGCGAAACCTTTTGGCATCGTGCAACCCTTTGCAGTACCAACAGACATATTTTCTCGAAAGCTGCAGCGCCGTCCGTTCGCCGTAATAATCGCACAAGCCGCGAATATGCCGGATCAGCACCGTTTTTATCGTTCCGGGTGCCGGCGTTTCCGGTTCTTTTCCGGTTTTTAAAAAGCGGTCAATATCCGCAATCAGCCATGGCGCGCCGAGAGCCGCGCGGCCGATCATCAGCCCGTCGGCGCCGGTATGGTGCAGAATTTTTGCCGCCGAAGCCGCATCGGCAACATCGCCGTTGGCAACCACCGGAATTTTAACCGCGTCTTTTACCGCGGCAATGATGTCCCAATCCGCCGTACCGGCATAAAAATCGCTGCGGGTACGACCGTGAACGGTCACGTAAGCAGCGCCGCTTTCCTCGCACATGCGGGCAAATTCTACCGCGTTGACATGATCATGATCCCATCCCTTGCGGAATTTCACGCTGACTTTGAGCGGGGTAGCAGCTGCCGTCGTTTCAATGATTTTTGCCGCCAGCAACGGATCCTTCATCAGTGCCGAGCCGGAATTATTGTTGACGATTTTTCTCACCGGGCAGCCCATGTTGATATCCAGACTGTGCGCCCCGAGGTCGGCCGCCAGTTTTGCCGCTTCGGCAAACAAAGCCGGATCACCGCCGACCAGCTGCACGACCACCGGATAGGGCTCGTCGCGCACGTCGGCAATGCGGCAGGTTTTGGCGTTTTTTCGCTCCAGCGCATTAACCGCCACCATTTCGGAAACAATATTGCCGCCGCCGAAAGAAGCCGTCAATGCGCGGAACGGCCGGTCTGTTATACCGGCCATCGGCGCCAAAAATACCTGACTGTCAAAATCGAGTATTTTCATCGGACTAATTCAGCTTATCCAAAGCCCGGGCAATAACGTAGTAGATTTTGCCGATGTCCGCGCCGGAAATAACCGACAGCAGAATGCCCGACTTTTCGCAGCCGCGGGCGCGGTTGATCAGTTCCTCGAACTCGCCCATATAGGCGTTGACCATCTTGCGGAATTCCGGATTTTTCTCAAATTCCTCCTTGATCGCCACTACCTGTTTACGGCTCATGGTGCGCGACAGATATCGGACAAAGACGTCGGTATCGCCCTCATAATATTTCTGCCACAGTTTATCCTGGCTTTCGGGGTTGAAGATCATGTTGATGTCAACCGCCAGCGTTTCCAGTTTTTCGATAATGGAAGTCGCATTCTTGAGGAAGTTTTCAACCTTCATTTCGCGGTAGCGCTTCTCAATGTCCGCCAGTTCGCTGCCGGCCTGCTTGGCACCGATGTCAAGCAGTTCGATCTGCTTTTTGATCACGCCGTTAAAGTTACTGGTGCTGTCGACAATCGCGTTGCTCTTGGCGGTAAATTCCTCCAGACTGCCGCTGAAACTGCCCATCACTTCGCTGACTTTGGTCAGCGTTTCGTCGGCGGTTGCCCGCAGATTGTCCGACTGCTCTTTAAAGGCTTCGTGCGAAGCCCGTACCTCGCCGGCAACGCGCTCGGCATCGGTCATCACTTCGGCAACCGCAGAGCGCAGTTTTTCGCCGGAAGCGGCAAAATGCTCCGCACTGCTGCCGGCGGTTTCCTCCAGCTGTCTGCCCAGCTGCTGAAGCCCCTCGCCGAGTTCGCGAATCCGGTCATGGGCAACGTTGGCTTTTTCAATCAACTGCTCGGAAGCGTTGTTCATCAGGTTGTTGAAATAATCCGTCAGCGCTTTGGTGTCTTCGGCAATCTGCGTCATCTTGTCGTTTTGCGCGGCAATCAGTCCGGCCGCTTCGTTCAGCGCACGGTTGCTTTCTTCGGTAACCGCGCCGAAACCGTTCAGGCAGCGGTGGTAGTCTTCCGTCACCTTGTTCATGTTGGCGGCGGCGTTGTCGGTCGCCTGGTTGAGATTGTCCGAACACAGAACCAGCGCCTGATTGACCTGCTCTATGCCGGCAATGGAATTCTGAGTGGTCTGTCCCATGGTGCTGCCGATTTGCAGCAGGTGATCCGCCAGCGCGGAAATTTCCGCCGACATGGCCGCCGCATTTTCCTGCAGTCCGCCGGTGTTTTTCTTAAACTGATCGCTTAACCCCGTCATTTTGCGGGAAACTGCGTCGGAAACGTCCATCAAGCATTTGTACTGTTCGTTCAAAGCCGCCTCGCCGAGACGTGTCTGCGCGCTGACCAGATTGACGACGTCCATCAGGTCTTCGCGCTGACGGTTGAAGTTGTCATTGATGGCAGTGCTCTGAACACGCATCTGTTCACCCAAAGCGGCAAAAATGCTGTCGGCTTTTGCGCTCTCCGCGTTGATCTGCTCAACCAGCCCGCCAAAACGTTCATTGATTTCCGTTCCGCGGACGGCAATTTCTTCCGCCGAACGCCCGATTTTGTCCGCATAACCGTCCATCTGACCGGCCAGAACCGTAAACTCGGTGCCAAACTCATTATGAACGCCCTTAATCTTTTCGACGCTGCCGGCAACAAAGGATGCCGCGTTTTCGGCGGTTTCTTTCATCTGTTCAACGGCTCGGACAAGTTCACCCGCACCGTCGTTCATGCGGCTGACAAGAGCTTCGGCAGCTTCGTCGGCACCGGTTTTGGCCTGCTCAACGATCTGGCCGATCCGGTCGGCACCGTCGCTCATACCGGCAACTATCGCTTCCGCTCCGGCGCCCGCTTCGTTTTTAATCCGTTCAATAATCTGGCCGATCCTGTCGGCGCCGTCGTTCATGCCGGCCACCATCGCTTCGGCACCTGCGCCGGCTTCGTTTTTAATCCGTTCAATAATCTGTCCGAGTTCGCCGGCGCCGTTATTCATGCTGTCAACAATGGCCGCGGCCGCTTCGTCGGCGCCGCCTCTGGCACGGTCGACGGCTTCGCCGAACTGCTCCAGACCGGCGGCAATGCTTTCGGCAATCCGGTTCTGACGATCGGAAACTTCTGTCAGATCTTCGTCAAGTTTGCGTATCCTTTCGGCAATCGCCTGATCGATTTCGCTCAGTTTGTCAATGGCGACGTTAGACTTGTCCGCTACGTCGGAACCGCGGCGTGCAACTTCGTCCTCAAGCGCGCTCATCTTGGCGAACACGCTGTCCGCGCTTTCGCCGACGGCCGCAATTTGCTCGCGGATGGAACGGCTGACGCCGGCCGTGTTTTCGGCCACCGAGTTAAACAGTTCCGACTGGCTTTCAAAAGTGGCGACGATTTCGGCAAACTGCCTGGAGAAACCGCCGGTCGCTTCGTTGACGGCATTTTCGTGCTTTTCCATAATCGCGGCAATTTGCGCCGTACGTTCGTCCACATCACCGATCAGGCTGCGCAGATGATCGCTTTGCGCGGCAACGGTGCTTTCCAGGCCGGAAACTTTTTGCGCCGCGGCATCCGCCGCTTCGTCCAGACGGCGAACTTCCGCTTCCAGACTGTCATTGATTTTACGCGTCTGCTCGGCGGCTTTGCCGGAAGCTTCAAGCGAAGCGGAAAGATTTTCTTTCAGCCTGTCGACGGCTTCGCCCGCCTCGCCGGCAATGCGGCCGGCCGCGGTCGAAAGCTCTTCGATCTGACGGTTGAGTTCGGATTTGATTTCTTCGATTTTGGCCAGCGAAGCATTGATGCTGCCGTGCTGTTCGGCCAGCGAACTTTCGGCCAGACGGCTCTGGGCAACCGCCATGTTGCCAGTTTCGTTCAGCCGTTCGGTCTGCGCGGCGATCGCGTCGTTGACTTCGTTTAAGTTTTGCATCATTTCGTCAATCGACTTTCTGATGCCGTCGATTCCCTCGGCAAATTTGCCGCCCACGATGTCAAGACCGCCGCCGATTTCGCCGCCGATCCCCTGCAGCTCCCTGAAACGTTCGGCAATATTGTCGCTGCCGGCGTTGATCTTATCACAGGCGCTGTCGGTAAAGGTGATCAGGTTTTCGGTTTTGACTTTTACCGTATCGACCACTTCTCGCAGATTTTCAACCGCTTTGGAGCTGCGCTCGTCAAGGTCGTCAAAACCGGAATTAAGCGAATCCTCGGCCGACCGCAGGCTTTCCGCCACCGTGTCGGCAATGTTTTTAAGTTCGTTCGCCTGAGAGGAAATATTGTCTTCCACCAGCGCCGTCTGGGCAATGATCTTTTCCGCCTCGTTAACAAAGAGGTCGCTGTGTTCGGAAATTTTGCGGTAAACCTCCTGAATGCTGTTGTCCATGTTTTCCGCATATTCAACGGTTTTCTGCCCGCGGGTTTCGATCAGCTCGTCAATCTCGGCCGCCACCGAACGGAATGTTTCGCCCACCGCCCTGGTGCTTTCCACCGCCTGGTTGGTAATGTCTTCCAGATATTTGCCCTGCGCCTGAATCTTTTCGTAAACCAGATTGAAGTTTTCTTCCGAAACGCTGCCGTAGGATTTGATGTTTTCACTGGCTTCCATAATCTGGCGGGAGCTGCTTTCGGCCACCGATTGGATCACATCGGCGGAATTTTTGATTTCGTGCATGCCGGGCAGCAGGTTGTCGACAATGCCGTTGATATCTCCCTGCAAACGGGTGGCAACACTTGAAAATTCGGCAATGCAGCTGCTTAAGTCTTTGGTGGTTTTAAACGCTTTGTCGGTCACGCCGTCAAAGCTCTTGGTCAGGGTTTTGACGCCGTTGGTCAATTCGACGATGCTTTTGGTCGAATAGTTGTCGAGCACCCGCACCAGACTGGCAAAGTCGTCCACCCGTTCATCCAGTTCCTTTTTGATCATGGAGGTCTGGCTCATGGCCAGTTTGGTCACTTCCTGCAATTCCGACACCTGTGAGCGAATCGCCTCCGACATTGCCTTGGCCGTGGCGGCGCCGCCTTCTTCCGGATAGACCAGCTGATTCATGTAAGCACGGAGAAACTTAGCTTCTTTTTTAAAGGCCGCGCTGCGATCCACATAAGCCATGCCGACCCAGATCAGCGCCAGCGGCAGAGTTGCCCCGGCCAGAAAACCGCCGAACTCGTCGGGCATCATCAGAAACAAATTCGACCAGCCGAAAAACTGGGTAATGTAAATCAGCACGATCGCGAACCAGACAACGGTTACGACCAGCATCAGCCGGTACAGGTTGCTGCCGAGCCAGGAATTTTCGTTTTCTTCCAAAGAAGGATTTTCGGACTTGCTTTTATGAATCATTTCAGACTTCCAGAATTATTAGAATTTGCACAAATCGGCTTTAGGTTACAGCATAATGCTTAATATTTCAATAACAAAACCGGTCCAAAGAAAAGCCTCTCCGAACCGGTTTGAACGTTTGCGTTTTACTTATTCGATGCAACAGTCGACGGCTTTGCGGACAAAGGCCTTCATCTTGGCCAAAGCGCTTTCCGGTTCGGCCGGCGACGCCTCTTCCCCCTGCCCGGACGTGTTGTCCGGCGCCTCCGCGGCGGCTTTCGTCTCTGCTGCTGAAAGTTCCTCCGTCAGTTTCTTTACGTCCGCAAAACTGTCTTCTACCCATTTTACGTCTTCCAGGTTCAGAAGCTTCATGTTCAAGCCCCAAAACAGGCAGTACAGTTCATAGGACCGGTCAAACAGCTTATAGGCTTCCTGTTTGTGGCCGAGGCTCTGCTGTTTGGTTCCCACTTCCATCAGGCGCATCGAGGCCGAAAGAAGGTGCTTGGAGATGCACCAGACTTCCCCTTCATATTCCGGAATCACTTTCTGCATCAGCTGCTTGCGTATTTCCCGAACCTGCTCAATCAGGTCGTAATACGAAGTCTTGCCGGTCTTGGCGCCCGAAAACATCAGGTGTTCCTCAATCGAAATCAGGTTCATGATCCCGATCGTCAGGTCCTGATCCGACGAAAGGTCCTTCGGGTTTACCTTCTTGGCCGAATCTATCTTTTCCACATATTCTTTGATTTTCTTTTCCCTGCTCATTTTTCCCTCACCTTAAAATTCATACAATTCGGCAGCTTTTCCGCACAGCGGATAATAATAGAAATAAACGCTGAGCAGCGCCAGGGCAAGTACCGGAACCGCCACTTTTTCAAACGGAAAATGGGCATGGCCGCCGTTTTTTGCCTTCATCCACTGATAAAAGCGGTTGGAAAGGATTAAAACGACCGCGCCGGCGATGACGCTGAACAGAAAAGGATCAAGATAAAGAAAGAACAGCAGCGGCTCCGGCCGATAAGACATTTCGCCGACGTACATAAAGCCGATCATGGCCACGCTCAGGGCGATCAGCCAGAAATCACGGCCGGCGAAACGCCAGTTCTTCTTGTCAAACCACACGATCATCCAGTAGCCGAGCAGAGCCAGAAGCGCTCCCGCCCAAACGCCGACGACGCTGTCGTCAACTCCGAAATAGCGGGCAATTTCCAATGAGGCGGCCACCGCTACCGTACAAACCGCGCAGGCCGGGTTGGCATATGCCGGCAGGCAAACCGCCAGCACAAACAGCAAAATCAATCCCATCATCATTTTTTCTTTCCTCAGATAAAAAGCTAACATGTTAATTTCTGCTTATAATATAATCTCTCAACTTGCAAATATTTTTTATTGATTGTGCGGAAAAACTTAGCTACAAAAAAGTATCAGCAACCATCAAAAAGGAAAATCAATGCACCGGCTGATCGAAAAAGCGCGCGAAGAGCATTCGCTCGACAAAGACGAACTGATCGAACTGCTTTGCGGCGGCGAAGAAACGGACGAAGAACTGTTTGCGGCGGCAGACGCCGTCAGACGGCAATATGTCGGCGACGGCGTTCATTTGCGCGGTCTGATCGAGTTTTCCAATTTCTGCCGCAACAACTGCCGCTATTGCGGCCTTCGGCGCGGCAACAAAAAACTTGAACGTTACCGGATTGAAGAAGACACAATTTTCGAACTGGCAGAACACGCCGTCCGCAACATGGGACTGAAAACCGTCGTTTTGCAATCGGGCGAAGACATGTTTTTTACAACCGAAAAACTGTGCGCCGTCATCCGCCGGATCAAAACTCTCGGCGCGGCGCTGACACTCAGCATCGGCGAAAAAAGCCTCGACGAATACAAAGCATACCGGGAAGCCGGCGCCGACCGTTTTCTGCTCAGGATCGAAACCACCGACAAAAAGCTTTACCTTGAAAACGATCCCGGCATGAGCTGGGAGAAGCGCGTCGAGTGCATTAAGAATCTGGGCCGCGCGGGTATGGAGATCGGCACCGGCGTGCTGGTCGGCCTGCCCGGACAGACGGTTGAAAGCTATGCCGGCGACATTTTGTTTTTCAAACAGGTCAACGCCGACATGATCGGCATCGGCCCCTTCATTCCTCACCCCGACACGCCTCTGAAAAACGCCGCCGGAGGCACGTTGAACACGGCCTTGAAAGTGACGGCGCTGACCCGGCTTTTGCTGCCGGACATCAACATCCCCGCCACCACCGCGATGGAAACTCTGGCGGCAAACGGTCAGGCCAAAGCGCTGAGAGCCGGCGCCAACGTCATCATGCCCAACGTCACCCTCACCCGGTACCGCCGGCATTACGAACTGTACCCGGGCAAATCGACCACCGGCTACAGTCCCGACGAGAGCCTGCGGGCAGTCAAAGACAAAATCGCTTCGCTGGGGCGTTTTGTCGCCGAAGGTCCCGGTTTCCATGAAAAAAAGAATCCCCTGCCGTAAAACGACTTGCTTTCCCGGTCAAAAAGTGATATTCAAAGTTGCTTTTGAAAATTTTTTTATTCATTATTAAACTTAAAACATATGGAAAAAAGAAAAATCTTCCTGACTTACCAAGAACAGGAAAAAGTGCTTTTGAACATTATTGCGCAAGGGGAATACCAACAGCTTCCCCAAATGGTGAAAAACGGCTATCCGCTTTCAATGACCGTGCTGGAAACCCTGAGATGGAGCAGACAGACAAGTTTGATCATCCGCCTGCTGAAAAAAGAATTTGCCTATGTCGGCGACAATGCCGCATTGTTTGACTTTCTTCAGACTCTGCTCGGGGAAAAACAGGCAGCCCGGCTGATTGTGGAAGAAAGCCAAAAGAATGAAAACTGTCTTGAGGAACATCCCCTGGCAGGTCTTTTGATTTACCTACCGCCGGAAATGCTGGCAGAAAACGGCTTCTGGGACAAGCTAAAGCAAAATCACGAATGGCAAATTCTTGCCAAATACGGGCATATCGACGATGTGATTCTGATGGAAACATGGACCTATCCCGCCGAGGCAGCAAAAGTGCTGTCCGAATATCAGGCAGAAAAGAGAATCGTGGAACTTAAGAAATACCTGTGGCTGGTCAAAATGCCCGACGGCCCGGATTTGCTCTGGCAGGAAAAACAATTCGACATTTTGTTTCAGAACCGCAACCGGCTCAACGGCTGGAGCGAGGAAGAAACCTGCAAAAAACTGTGCAGCTGTCCCGAGGGGTGCGAATTTTTGTATCAGGCGGGAAAAAGCGGCCGGGATATTTTGCTCTCACACGGTTGTTTTGAACCTTTCCGCAAACACGGCGAATGGACGTTTCTGATACGAAAAAAACGTCCCGACGCCGTCGACTGGCAAAAATGGAGAGAAGAGGCATTGGCCTCCGGTTCAAAGAGAACACTTCAACTCTTCTACCAGGAAGCCGCACGGGCAGAAAAATGGCAGATACTGGTCGAAGACGGTCAACATCTTCTCCTGCTGCTTCACGGGCAATTCCGCCTGTTCGGAAAAAGCCTGCTCCATTCTTCGCCCAAAACGGAAGAACGCCGGCAAAACGGCGGCTGCGGTTCGCGCATTTGCGACGACGAGGCCTGAGCTTTGAGAAAAGTTTACGCCCCGGACGCCTTAACACACAAAAAAACGCTCCCTTTTTCAGGGAGCGTTTTTTGTTTATCCGTGTTTCAGAGTTTGATCAGTTCGCGCACGCGTTCCTTCAACTGTTCCAGCACTTCCGCCTTGGGAGTATATTTTTCCTCAAACGGGGCAACCGTCTGCCAGCCGAGTTCTTCGTAAACCTGCTGAATCTGTTTGACAACGCCCGGCTTCCAGCCGTAGGAACCGAAAGCAAGCGCCTTTTTGCCGCGCGGCGCCAGACCTTTCATATAGGTAACGAAGCCGGCCACCCGCGGAAACAGCTGGTTGTTCAAAGTCGGGTTGCCGATGCAGACGTAAGCCGCGTCAAGAAAATCGACCATCACTTCGGAAACGTTTTCCACCGCCAGGCAGTGCTTGGTAACCGGAATTCCGGCATCCTGAAACTCGGCCATGACCGTTTCCGCCATTTTGGCGGTGGCGCCCCACATGGAATCGTAAACGACAACTGCCTTGCCTTCGTTTTTGCCCGACGCCCATTTGGCATAAAGGCCGAGAATCGTGTTCACTTCGTCTTTGCCCGACCAGATGCAGCCGTGCGAAGGAGCGATCATCTCAATATCAAGTCCCAGCGTACCGGCCGTGTTCAGGGCTTTTTCCGCCTGCGCGCCATAAGGGAACAGGATGTTGGCATAGTAGCTTTTGGCCTCATTGACCACCAGATCAAGCGGCTGCTCGTTGACAAACAGCCCGTCGGAGGCCAGATGCTGGCCGAAACCGTCGTTTGACAACAGCAGCTTTTCCTCTTTGACATAGGTCATCATCGAATCCGGCCAGTGCAGCATCGGAGTGGTCATGAAAGTCAGGCTGCGTTTGCCGATGGAAACGCTTTCGCCGGTCGTCACCAGTTTATAGTTCCAGCCCGCGGTGTCGAAATGCGCTTCCAAAGCCATTTTGCCGGCGTTGTCGGTAATGATCACCGCCTGCGGCGCCAGCTTCATGATTTCCGGAATATTGCCGGAATGGTCCATCTCAACATGGTTGACGACAACGTAGCTGATTTGGGAAAAATCAACCACGCTTTTAACGCGCTCTGTCATTTCCTGCGACATATAGCTTTTGACGCCGTCAACGAGCGTAATCTTCTCATCCATGATCAGATAGGAGTTGTAAGTCGAGCCGTGCGGCGTGGCGTAACCGTGAAATTCCCTTAAATTCCAATCCTTTACGCCGACCCAGTAAATGTCTTTCTTAATTTCTTTCGCTTGCATTTTCTTGTCCTTCTTATATATTGTTTCGGTTGAGTACAAAATAATCATATAAATTTAAGTTGACAACCCGTTTTTTTGGAGTTATTAACAAAAACAATAATCATTATCAATTACGGAACGGTAAATGAAATATTCCAGACAAAGAGAACTGATTTTAAAAACGCTGAAGGAAAACTGCATCCACCCGACGGCCGAACAGCTTTATGAGCTGATCCGCCGGGAAGAGCCGACGGTCAGTCTGGCGACCGTTTACCGCAACCTCAACCTTTTGGCGGAAAACGGCATGGTCAAAAAGATCGAAGGGCTGGACGGAACCGCCCATTTTGATCACCAGACCTTTGACCATTACCATTTTATCTGCACAAAATGCAATAGGGTGTTTGACATCCCCTGTGACATTGCGCCCGACCTGGCTCAAGACGTCGAAAGCCGGACCGGGTTCAGGATAGCCTCTTACGATGTTTCGTTCCGCGGAACATGCAAGAGCTGTCAAAAATTCAACTAACATTTAAGGAGTTATACTATGGAACTGAAAGGTTCGAAAACCGAAAAAAACCTGATGGAAGCCTTTGCCGGAGAATCCCAGGCGCGCAACAAATACACCTACTATGCTTCAAAAGCCAAAAAAGAAGGCTACAACATTATTGCCGACAAATTTGAACAGACGGCCAACAACGAAAAAGAACATGCCAAAATCTGGTTCAAACTGCTGCACGGCGGCGAAGTTCCCTCGACGGTCGAAAACCTGAAAGACGCCGCAGCCGGCGAAAACTACGAGTGGACCGACATGTATGACCGCATGGCCAGAGAAGCCGACGAAGAAGGCTTTACCAAAATCGCCTTCCTGTTCAGATCGGTCGGCGCCATCGAAAAAGGCCACGAAGAAAGATACAACGCTCTGCTGAAATCTCTGGTCGAAGGCAAAATCTTCAACCGCCCGACCAAGGTTATCTGGGAATGCGCCAACTGCGGCCACCGCGTCGAAAGCCCGACGGCACCGGAAAAATGCCCGGTTTGCGACCATCCGCAGGCTTATTTCTTTGAACTGCAGGAAGAATTCTAAGCTCTTTTGCTTTTCGGCAGAAAAAATCCGTCCGCTCCGCGGGCGGTTTTTTTTGTTCTTGATAAGTATTTTCCCCCTTTAGTTTTGCGCCGAAACATGATATAGATCCGAATAGTCAGACGACTGAACCCGTTTTTTTGCGCACAAAACAACGAACGGCCGACAATCCGGTTGTTTTCCGCAAAATCATGTTTTATAATGGGAGTACAATTTGAACAAGGGGGGGATTAAAATGAAAATCTGGCTGAAAAAATTAAAAGATTTTTTCAAAGGCGTCAGCAAGCACCCGCGTTTCATCAACGTGCTCAGCCTCATAATGTATTATTACTCGCGCTGGGTCGGGAAAACCACCAGGTGGGACATTTTCGGCGTTAACCAGCTTTATCAGGTCTGGCATCAGGAAAAAGCCATCATTCTGGTCATCTGGCACGGACGGGCAATGATGATTCCGCATTTCTGGAACGGGCAGCATCCCTTAAACGCTTTGGTTTCCCTGCATAAAGACGGCAGAATCATTGCCGGTTTTCTTGAGAAATACGGTTTCGGCACCATCGGCGGCTCTTCCAACGGCGGCGCCAATTCCGCGGCGTTGGCCCTGCTCCACTCGCTGCAAAACGATATGGCGGTGGCCATCATTCCCGACGGACCGCGGGGACCGCGGATGAAAATGAGCATCAGTCCGCTTTATTTCGCTCGCAAATCGGGCAAACCGATCTTCGGCGCCACCTACAGCGTCGAGCATTCGCTGGTGGCCAAAAGCTGGGACGCCATGTTGCTGCCGCCGCCTTTCTGCCGCGGCGTCCTGCATGTGACCAAGCCCTATTACATCCCCGCCGACGCCTCTGACGAAGACCTGGAAAAATATCGTCAGGAAATCGAAGATGAGATGAACACCCTCACCTTTAAGGCCGACCGTCGTTTCGGTCTGCCGAAAATCGAACCCGGCGCCATCGCCAAATCAAAAAAATATCCCGCTAAGGAGGAAATGAAAAAATAATGTTTATCAATATCTACAACATTCTGATCCGTTTTCTGTATCCGCTGGCCATCCGCCCATACATCAACAAACGCAAAGAGCACGGTAAAGAAGACGTAAAACGTTTTAACGAAAGAATCGGCAAGCCGAAGCTCCCCCGGCCCGAAGGACGGCTGTTTTGGCTGCACGGCGCCTCGGTCGGAGAATCATTGTCCATGCTTCCGCTGATTGACAAGCTGCTCCAAACCTACCCGGAGGCCCACGTCATGGTAACGACGGGAACCACAACCTCCGCGGAACTGATGGGAAAACGTCTGCCGGAAAGGGCTTTCCATCAATACATTCCCATCGACAACCCGAAATTCACCCGCCGTTTTGTCAAATACTGGCGCCCCGACGCGGTTCTGTGGTTTGAATCGGAATTATGGCCGGCCATGCTTTCCTCCATCAAAAGCAAGAACATTCCGCTGATTCTGGTTAACGGCAGAATTTCCAACCGTTCGTTTAAACGCTGGCAGCAGTTCGACTTTATCTGCAAGGAACTGTTGTCCTGTTTTACCTATTGTCTGGGACAGTCCGACGAAGACGCTCACCGTCTGAAAGTGCTGGGCGCAAAAGAAGCCGAATGTCTGGGCAACCTGAAATACGCCGGACTGCCGCTGCCCGTCGACGAAGAGAAGAAAAAACAGCTGCTGGCGGAAATCAACGGCAGAACCGTATGGCTGGCAAGTTCCACCCATGATGACGAGGAAATGAAAATCGCGCGCTTCCACAGCGAAATCAAAAAAGAATTTCCCGATCTGTTGCTGATCGTGGCGCCGCGGCACCCCAACCGGGGCGAAGAAATTCAGCAGCAAATGCGCGAGGAACTGGGGCTTAACGTAGCTTTGCGTTCAAAAAACGAACCCATTACCGCGGAAACCGACGTTTATGTTGCCAACACCATCGGCGAAATGGGACTGTGGTACAACATTTGTCCGCTGGTGTTTATCGGCGGCTCTCTCATTCCCCACGGCGGGCAAAACTTTATGGAACCTTCCCGCTGCCGTGACGCGGTTATCGTCGGCCCTCACATGCACAACTTTACCGATGCCATGAACCGGGCACTGAAAGCCAACGCCGTCATCCAGGTAAAAAACGTCATGGAGCTGTCCAACCAGGTCTGTCTGATGCTTGAAAACAACAACCTGCTGGAAGAAAAACGGCAAAAAGCATATGACTGGGCCATGTCGGAATCAAAAGTCCTTGACGGGATTATGGATAAAATCAAAGAATATATCCAACGATGAAAACTCCCGGATACTGGAAAAACAAAGGGTTTTATGCGCGGCTGCTGCTGCCGGTTGGTATGCTGTATTCGGCGGCTACGGCTTTCAGATTTAAACTGAAACAGCCGCGCAAAGTTCCCGTCCCCGTCATCTGCATCGGCAACCTGACCGCCGGCGGCACCGGCAAAACGCCGACGGCGGCGGAGATTGCCAACCTGTTGAAAAAAGGCGGATATAAACCGGCATTCGTATCCCGCGGATACGGCGGCAGCCTTTGCGGAGTGACGGTCGACCCGCAAAAGCATACGGCAGGGGAAGTCGGCGACGAGCCGCTGCTGCTGGCAAGGGAAGCGCCGGTCAGCATCAACCCCGATCGTTTCTCGGCCGCGCAAAAAGCGGTAAAAAACGGCGCAGACGTCCTGATCATGGACGACGGTTTTCAAAATCCGGGATTATACAAGGATCTGAGCTTTCTTATTTTTGACGGTGCCGCGGGGATCGGCAACGGCTGGCCGGTGCCGGCCGGCCCCTTAAGGGAAAATTTTGCCGCCGGCCTCAAACGCGCACAGGCTGCCGTCATTATCGGCGAAGACCGCTCTAATCTGATTGGACGACTGAAAGAACTGCCGGTATTTAAAGCAAAAATCGTTTCCGAACCGCCGACGCTGACTTCCGACAAAGTTATCGCCTTTGCCGGCATCGGCCGCCCGGAAAAATTTTATGATTCTTTGCGCGAACACGGAATAGAACCGATCAAAACCTTCGATTTTCCCGATCATCATTTTTACGACAGGCAGGAACTGGAAAATCTTTTGCGGCAAGCACAGGCAGAAAAGGCGGAACTGATTACCACGGCCAAAGACTTCGTTAAAATTCCGTCGCAAATGCAGCCGCATTTCAAAGTATTGGAAATAAAAATCAAATGGGAAGATGAAGACCTCCTGCGGCAGTTTATTTATGAACGGATACGCAGTTTGCAGAAAGACGTACTTCCCGGCTCAACCACAAAAACCGAATAAACGCAATCGGCAAAACCGCGTTTTTTTCGATCGGCGGCAGCGTCAGACGCTCAGTGCGGCGCATTGACGTTTCACGGCCGGCGGCAGCGTCCGTAAAACGGAAAGGGCAAAAGCGTTGCAAAAAGAAACCAGCGAAAACAAACAGTTGTAGAACTCGACTGCCAGAACGCCGCTTTCGTCCATCCTCCCCGTTTCAAAAGCGAAAGCCGAATAAACGCAATCGGCAAAACCGCGTTTTTTTCGATCGGCGGCAGCGTCAGACGCTCAGTGCGGCGCATTGACGTCACGGCCGGCGGCAGCGTCATTCCTTCTCCAAACGGCAAAATTGCAAGGGAGCATTTTTACGGCTTATCATGAACTTTCTCGGCTTATGCAGCAAACGCGCATTTTTTATACAAAAAAATACCGGTGACCTTTGCGGTTGCCGGTATCAAAAAAAGCTCGTACAATTTTATTTGCTTCGGTTATTATTCGCCATATTCCATTCCTTCAGTTTGTGCCGCACTTTTTCATCAAGAATCCGGTACTGACGGGGCGAAATGATCCCGGCAAACATGTCTTCGCGCAATACTTCGCGCTGCTTCATCAGCTGTTTTTTGTACATAAAATAAGAAATTAGATTGATAATATGCAGAAAGCGACAAGCCCGAAAGACTTGCCCGACCGTCGGCGATAAAAAACTCCGCTGTTTCACAACAGCAGAGTTTACGATCTCCTCCTTTATTTTTTGGCGCAGAAAAGAGGATCGTTAAATTTTATATGCCGTTTTTGATACTTTCTCAACCGGAACGCGGCAAAAACACCAGCCTGAAACCTCAGACGGTCTTTACGTTTTACGACTGCCGTTACCTTTTATATTGCAGGAACTTTCCGTACCGCTTTAATTCATCCTTCGTTTTCCCGAAAAATCTGAAAAAACGATATGATCAATTTTCCGTATGTACCAAGACCAGTACTTCAAAAACGCTGTAATTTCATATTATTTAATACGCTAATTTGACAAATAATCATTTTATGTCTAATTCTATAACACCCCAAAAAACGAATTGCAACAAAAAAATATTCAAATCCCTTTTAATCCGCCTTTGGCCGGTCTGTTACGGGCAATATCATTTCGTCAATCGTATCGGCGGAAAAATCCTTTCATTTCAAAAAATTTTCAAAAAACAATGACAAGACAAAAAAAATCAGCTTCGGTTTTATCCAAAACTGATTTTGAGGATTATATCCGAAACGATTATTCATTTACCTGACAAAATCCGCTTGAAGTTTCAGAAACGGCTTGCGACGCTTCCCAAACGGCTGCCGGTTCATGAGAGGGAAAGTTGAAGGACGGAAGAAAAAGGGAGACGGAAAAAGCAAAGAAAGAAAGGAAAAACGGAAGGAAAGTAACGAAGAAAGCGAAAAAAAGGGAATAGAAAAAGGCTAAGAGGGAAAGTTGAAGGACGGAAGAAAAAGGGAAAACGGAAAAAGCAAAGAAGGAGAGCAGAAAAGCGGGAGAACGGGGGAATAAAAAGGGAAAAGAGAAATCCAGAACCACATACCCGACATGGTTTTCTGGCTACAAAAAAATCGGCCCAGCCGGGGGGCAGCATAAAAAACCGGAGCCGAAGCTCCGGTTTTTTACTCATTTGCACCCACTCATTCGTCGTCGCTTTCGGTTTCAGGCTCGCTGACCTGATCCGACAGGCTGTCATCGGTATCGGCCACGCTTTCGCCCAAAACTTCGGAACCGGCTTCTTCCTCCAGTTCTTCTTCATCTTCGGCATCGGCATCCAGCCAGGTGACGGAAACGACTTTTTCGTTCTCGGCGGTGCGGAACAGGATCACGCCCTGCGTTTTGCGGCCGGCAATGCGGATATCTTCCACCGGCATACGGATAAGCTTGCCGCCGTCGGTGACCATCATGATCTGGTTGTCGTCTTCAATCGGGAACGAACTGACCACTTCCTTGTTGCGGGCGGACATTTCCATGTTGGCAATACCGCTGCCGCCGCGGCCGGTTACCCGGTATTCATAAGAAGAAGAACGTTTGCCGTAACCGGTTGAAGTAACCGTCAGAATAAACTGCTCGTTGGCGCGCATTTCGATAAACTGCTCCGGCGTAAGCTTGTCAAGCAATCCCGTATCCGCGGGCGAAATGCATGCACCCTCGCCGGCTTCAAGCTCCATCCGTTTGATTGCCGAGCTGACTTTTGCGTATTCGTCACGTTCTTCGGCCGTGGCATCGCTGTGGTTCAAAATCGACATCGAAATCACCTCGTCGCCGTCAGCCAGCCTGATGCCGCGCACGCCGACCGAATTGCGGCCGACGAAGACGCGCACTTCGGTAACCGGGAAACGGATACATTTTCCGCTTTTTGTTGCCAGCATTACGTCGTTGTCTTCGTGACAGATGCGAACGTTCATCAGCTTGTCGCCTTCATCCAGTTTCATTGCGATCTTGCCGTTGGACTGAACGTTGACGAAATCCATCAGCGAGTTGCGGCGAACCATACCGCTCGCAGTCGCGAACATAATCGACAGGTCTTTGCATTCGGCCTCGCTTTCCGGCAGTTTGAGCACGGTCGTAATGTTTTCGCCTTCATCCAGCGGCAGCAGGTTGACAAACGGCTTGCCTTTCGAGGTCGGCGAGCCGAGCGGCAGTTTGTAGACTTTCAGCTTGTAAACCAGACCTTTGCTGGAGAAGAACAACACCGGGGTATGGGTGCCGGCGACAAACAGACGGGAAACAAAATCCTCGTCCTTGGTCACCATGCCGGATTTGCCCTTGCCGCCGCGCTTTTGCGCCTTGTAGGCATTGAGCGGCACCCGCTTGATGTAACCGGCATCGGTTACGGTTACCACCATTTCCTCACGCTGGATCAGAGATTCAACGTCCTGATCATATTCAATGTCTTCAATTTTGGTACGGCGCGGGGTGGCGTATTCGTCTTTGATTTCGACCAGCTCGTCACGCATGATGCCGTAAAGTTTTTCACGGCTGCTCAAAATCGACAGACATTCTTTGATCTCGTCGCCCAAGCTCATCAATTCCTGATGAATCTTATCGCGTTCAAGACCGGTCAGTCTCTGCAGTTTCAAATCCAAAATAGCCTTGGCCTGCGCTTCGGAAAGATGGTAAAAACCGTTTTCCACCTTACGGTCTGGCTCGTCAATCAGAATAACCAACGGTTCAACGTCGCCGGCCGGCCAAGCTTTGGACAACAAGGCGTCTTTGGCGTCCTGCGGGCTCGGCGCGCTGCGGATCAGCTCAATCACCGGATCGAGGTTTTCGACCGCAATTGCCAAACCGACCAACGTATGGGCACGGTCACGGGCCTTGTTCAGCTCAAAAATGGTACGACGGCGGATGACGTCTTCGCGGAACTCGATAAAGGCGGCAATGATTTCTTTCAAATTCATCATCATCGGGCGGCCGGAATTGATGGCCAGCATATTCATGCCGAAGCTGGTCTGCAGCGGCGTATATTTGTACAGCTGGTTCAAAATAACATCGGCCTGAAAATCGCGTTTGACTTCGATTACCACACGCACGCCCTGACGGTCGGACTCGTCGCGGATGTCGGAAATACCCTCTACCCGTTTTTCTTTGACCAGTTCGGCAATTTTCTGCACCAAAGCGGCCTTGTTGACCTGATAGGGAATTTCGTGCACAATGATCGCTTCCTTGTCTTTTTTGATCTCCTCAATCGTGCATTTGGCGCGCATCATCACCGAACCGCGGCCGGTAAAATAGGCCGAGCGGGCGCCGCCGTAACCCAAAATCAGACCGCCGGTCGGAAAATCCGGCCCCGGCACATAGTTGATCAGTTCTTCAACGGTAATATCCGGGTTGTCGATATAGGCACAGCAGGCAGAAACGATTTCCCCGAGGTTGTGCGGCGGAATGTTGGTCGCCATACCGACGGCAATGCCGTTGGTGCCGTTAACTAGAAGGTTCGGATAACGGGCCGGCAGCACCGAAGGTTCCTGCAGACTTTCGTCATAGTTGGGCATAAAATCGACGGTATCTTTGTCAATATCTTCGATCAGCGCATGGGCGACTTTGGCCAGTCTGGCTTCGGTATAACGCATGGCAGCGGCACTGTCGCCGTCCATCGAACCGAAGTTGCCCTGCCCGTCGATCATCGGCACCCGCATTGAGAACGGCTGTGCCATTCTGACCATCGCTTCATAAACCGAAGAGTCGCCGTGCGGGTGATATTTACCCAGAACGTCACCGACGATACGGGCGGATTTACGGAACGGACGGTTATAGTCATAACCGTTTTCGTACATCGAATAGATGATCCGGCGATGCACCGGCTTCAAACCGTCACGGACGTCCGGCAGCGCACGGGAAACGATAACGCTCATCGCATAGTCGAGATACGAACGGCGCATTTCCTCGGAAACGTCTACCGGCGTAATATCAGAACGACTGCCGACGGCATTGTCGACAACGGCTTCTTCATTGATTTCATCAGTCATTTTCATACCTTATCTGATTTTATGTTTTTACTATTGCCGATCATAGCAAATCTGCCGGATTAAAACAGAAAATTATGCGACTTATGCCCAGTTAAAAAAACGAAAAACGCTTCCAGGAGCCAAAAAAGCGGCTTAAAATCGATTTTTGACAAATCCGCCGCCAAATTGTTAACGCACCGGCAGCGGAAAACGGAAAAAAACGTCTTTCTATCAGAACATCAAAAAAGGGAAAGCCCGAAAGCTTTTCCCTTTTTTTGGCATAATCCGCACAATACCCGCATCAGGAAACGTCTATCTTGCGGAAACCGCGGCAGACGTCTTTGGCCTTGTCATTGAGGAGATGTGCGTAACGGGCGACGAATTCCCTGCCGAAACGGCCGTTGCGGGCAAATTCCTCCCCCTGCTTTCCCAAACTGCGTTTTTGCAGGTAACATTCGATAAACGGCAGCGAGGCGTTTTTGATCATGTAACTGCGCTCGGTCGGAATAAACTCCCAATAACGGAGAAACAATTCCAGCACCGGCAGATTGTCATCGATCGTCATCTGTCTTTGCACCTTTTGCAAAAAACAGCCGCCGGCGGCAAAAAATTCGTTCATCAAACCAAGATCACCGGTTTGGTAAAGTTCCGTCTGCGCTTCCTGCGAACGGCGGAGAACGTCAAACGGGGCAATACCGGCAAAATCTTTTTCGCCGGAAACGTTTTTGCCGCGTTTTTCAACCCCGAACCTTTCCTGATGATGTTTTGCATAAACAGCATTTCTTCTGCTCATAATGATATATTTTTAATATGAATAAATATGATGAATTCAGACAGATTATAACACAGCGGAATATTTTGTCAAATTTTCAGGAAAATAAATTCTTAAACAAAACTTCCCTTTGCGTTTTTTGGCGTACTTCCCTTGCGAAATTTTCCGTCAGGCATGCGACAAAGAAAACTCCCGGAGTTGTCCGGGAGTTTTTTTCTTAGGAGATGACGCTTTCATTTT
>OBAQ01000076.1_pt1 | contig 118908 bp, 106 predicted proteins | sample 1517821 | NCBI WGS metagenome assembly OBAQ01 (sample SAMN04571705, study PRJEB22368) | human gut metagenome | biome: human gut; material: stool | host: Homo sapiens | place: Luxembourg | collected 2012-09-27
CTTTTTTATTTTATGACGCGCAGCTTATTGAAAGTGCTATGTATGTAACTACGCCTCGTCCTGCTTGAAAATTACATTTCTGTATTTCGAAAGTATTCCCTTTAACAGGCTTCCAAGTACACATATTGATATGATCTCACCGATTCCGACTGTAACTGCATTGAAAACAAGAGAGATATCAACACCCTTGTATACAGTCGTAAAACCGTATCCGTATCTGAGCACGAGTGGCACGATAATTATGTTGGCGATGACCGGTGGCAGGGTGTATACAAACTTCTTCTTTCGAAGGAAGTAAGTGCCGAGTGCGCCGAGCAGTGTAGCGATGCTTCCGAAGATGATATCCCAGATGATGCCACCTGTGATAAGGTTGGAAATCAGACATCCGATAAAAAGCCCAGGAATGGCTGCCGGTGTGAAAACCGGAAGGATGCAAAGCGCTTCAGAAAAGCGTACCTGAATGGTGCCTGATGCGAGACCTAGCAGATTGGTGATATACGTGAGCACAACGTAGAGTGCTGCAATCATAGCTGCCTGTACTGCAAATAATACTTTTTTGTTTCTCATATTTAGTTCTCCTTTAGTTTTGTTTTACGTCAGGAAGGTTTCGAACTGACGTATTTATTTTCGCCTTGCTATGTTAACAAAAAATGCTTTGAATGTCAAGAAGTACATAAAGCTAACAAAGGAAGAGTTTGACGGCTCAGGATATCCGTTTGGATATAAAAATAGCGGCAGTGCTGTAGAATTATATACGCGGATTAATTGAATAAAATTACTGTAAATGGGAATGCTTTAGATAAAGAAATTTATCCGGAGGATTCCCATGTCTGTATATAAGGTTGATATATGTGGAGTGGCCACATCAAAACTGCCGGTACTTAAGGATGATGAAAAAGAAGAACTGTTTGAGAAAATAAAAAAGGGAGATAAGGCTGCAAGAGAAAAGTATATTCGTGGAAATTTAAGGCTGGTGCTTTCGGTAATCAGAAGGTTTTCAAACCATAATGAAAATATGGATGATTTATTTCAGATAGGATGCATCGGACTTATGAAATCAATTGATAATTTTGATCCGACTATAGGTGTTAAGTTTTCCACTTATGCTGTTCCGATGATTATCGGTGAGGTGAGACGGTATCTGCGTGACAACAGTGCATACCGCATTCCACGTTCCCTCAGGGATACAGCTTATCAGGCTATTAAATCAAAGGAAAAGCTATCGAGAAAGCTGGTGCATGATCCGTCCTTAGCGGAAATATCAAAGGATTGCGGTATCCCCGAAAACGATATACTATACGCACTTGATGCAATCCAGACACCGCTATCCCTCTTTGATCCTGTATATACTGACGGTGGTGATACACTTTATGTGATGGATCAGATATCGGACAAGAAAAACAAAGAGGAAGCATGGGTAAAAAATCTGGTTCTCGACGATGCCTTAAAGCTGCTTGATGACAGAGCGAGACAGATTATTAAGCTGCGTTTTTTCGAAGGCAAGACACAGATAGAGGTGGCAGAGGAGATAAATATCTCTCAAGCACAGGTATCAAGGCTTGAGAAAAATGCGCTTAAAAATATGCACGGATATCTGGAAGCATAAGCAGATAATTGAATATTTAGTCTGCCTGTGCTAAAGAAGTTTTTTTAAGCACAGCTGCAATTATGACTGCATATACACCTCCGATAACAGCGGTGATAAGCTGTGTCACTGAAAACTGAAGCTGTAATACCGGCAGCATCTTGTGCATCGGAGCAGGCAGAAATGCCGGTAGAATGATAAGTGCAATGGCTATTCCCATGAAAACGGCCTTTAGTATGGCACCTATTGCAATTGATACAGGAAAACCGGCAGCTTTACCGCATTTTTTGCGAAGCAGTCCCACACATACCACGAGAATGATATTTCCTATCATGATACATGGAAACATCGCAGGGATAGCCGCCATAACAGGACTTCCTGTGATGAAAAATGATGTGACAGGTGTGATAATGCTTAGGATAATGCCACATGCCATTCCGGCATAGAGCACGGTAAGTATTAAAGCTGCATTAATGATTGGACCTGTGATGTATACACTTAAGTTCTTAAAGAACTGGCTGACAAGACAGATTGCAAGCATAATTGCAGTAACGGTTATTTGTTTAGTTTTTATCTTCATTGATAAGACCTCCTTTAAATTTTCATATGAAATCATACTCCTTTAGGGGAGCAAATGCAAACGCTATATTTCGTGTAATGCGTATCCATTCCTGTAGCTCTTTACGGGCTTCGTCGCCTTTTCGGTAGACAGCGGAGAAAGGAATTTTTAAAGTAGGATCTCCTACCTGCAGTATAATGGAATCAGGAGAAAGCTTAAGGGTTGACAGATAGCTGTTTAGTGTAAATGCTACACCGTAGCCCTGCTCAGCAAGGCGTATGCCTGCATCAATGCTGCTGATTTTATATGTCAGCTCAGGTAAGACATCAGAATAAAGCAGTGCATCCTCCTCAAGCTGTCGTATACTCTGATTACTGTGCTGCAAGATGAATCGTTCCTTTGCCACATGCGATAAATCAAGCCAAGGATATATACAGGTATCCTTTTTTTCGGCATGGGCTGTTGCAGGATGTTTTTTGGGAAGTACTATTACGAGACGGTCTTCATATATTGTCTCATATGATAAACGTGAATTGCTTACACTGTTGTAGCCGAAAAACATATCAAGTTCGCCGGATAAGAGACTTTCCTCGTGGGTTGAGAGATGACCGTCGATGGCATAGACAACAGACTGTGGATAGAGTCTGTGAAATTCTGTCATGACAGCAGGAAACAGAGTTGCAATCTGTCTGACCATGTATCCTATATTAAGTTTCACTGCCACGTTTTTGCCTATATCTTGCATGCGGTCTTCAAGCTCGAAGCATTTCATGGTGATTTCACGCGCTGATTTTACAAATTCCTCACCGGCATAGGTGAGAATCATGCGTCTTCCCCTTCGTTCGAAAAGAGGGATGCCTATTGAAGTCTCAAGCTGTTTGAGATGTATGCTGAGTGCAGGCTGTGACAGAAACAGGGCATTGGCGGCTTTGGTCAGATTTCCGTAATTTGCAATAGTAAGGACATATTGCATATCTTTTTCTGTGATCATATCTATAAATCTCCTTTATAGTCTGGAATAACAGTGGATATTTCAGGATAATAATTATTACTGAAATGGTTGGTACGTAAGCTGTATATATCACATTATATTAATTAATTGCTTCAAATTCAATAAAACTATAAAATAAATTTATACTTTTGATAAAAACATAAAATTTCACATTCTGACCGCGTTATATTAGAATAAAATCAAATATAAATGACTCAGAGCCCGTAAATTCTACTATGAATTACCAAAAATCTGAGTGTGAAAGGAGTAACAGATGAATACGCATACAGAATTTAGTGAAGATGCAAACAAAGAAAACGTAATACAGCCAAAGAAAAAGTGGAAAACACCGCATACATTTGTCATTCTTGTGGCAATTATCTTGATAGCGGCGGCAGCCACTTATTTCGTACCGGCCGGAGAGTTTAACAGATATGAGGATAAGGCAACAGGAAAGACTCTTGTTGAGGCGGGCAGTTATCATACTATAGCTTCTAAGCCTATTAATCCACTCAAAATTCCGGTTGCTATATATACAGGAATTGTTGATTCAGCACCTATTCTTACATTCATGTTGATAATTGGTGGCGCATTCCAGATTATTACATCGACAGGAGCGCTCACGGCTCTTTGCAAGAAGCTGTCGAAAACATTTTCAAAGAAAAAATATTTCGTAATTCCGGTTTTTTTAACAATATTTTCAATATTCGGTTTTACAATGGGCATGTCATCTGAGGTTATGATTTTTGTGCCAATAGGAATTACACTTGCAATGCTTTTGGGACTTGACAAGGTGACCGGTACAGCGATGATAGCTTTAGGTGCCGCAATCGGATTTACGGCCGGAATATTAAACCCATTTAATGTCGGAGTGGCGCAGGATATAGCTGAGCTTGCTCTTTTTTCGGGAATGGGTTACAGGATATTTATTCTTATTGTTTTGCTTGCAGCGACAAGTGCATACATCATCTGTTATGCAAAAAAGGTTGCTGCCAATCCTGAAAAGAGCATTATCTACGGAATAAAAGAGGAACAGGAATATATTTTTGACGATGTCTCAGATACTATGAGCAAAAGACAGATTGGAGTGCTTGTCGTTATGGTGGCGTGCTTTGGCATTCTGATATACGGCTTGTCTAAGCTGGGATGGTATTTTGAGGAGATGTCAGCACTGTTTATTTTCATGGGAATTATCTGTGGATTTGTAAATGGATATGGCCCAAGCAGGATTGCAAAGGAATTTGGCGAGGGTGCAAAGGGTATCGTTGTGGGATGTCTCATTATAGGTATTGCGAGAACGGTAGAGGTTATTTTAAGTGATGCAAGTATCCTTGATACAATTGTATACGGCATCGTAAATATTGTTGGAGTGCTTCCAAACTCAATAAAGGCGGTTGGAATGTTTTTGTGCCAGTCATTGATAAATTGTGTTATCGTATCGGGAACAGGCCAGGCCGCGGTTACAATGCCACTTATGGTGCCTGTTTCAGACTTGGTGGGCATATCACGCCAGACTGCTGTACTTGCTTTCCAGCTTGGAGATGGATTCTCAAATTCAGTGCTTCCAATGTCATCGTCACTCATGGGATATCTTGCAGTTTCAAAGATTCCTTACAGTAAATGGCTCAAATTCATGCTTCCATTGTTTGGAATCTGGACGGCACTCGGCTGTCTGTTTATGCTTGGCGCACTTATGATCGGATACTAAATAGAGATGGTTCATACTATTCGGAGGTGTGATTAAATTATGTCGCAGGATTTGAAAAAGCTTCTAGGTGAAGTGATAGAAATGCATAGGGCAGAATTATGTAAAATGGCAGATTTAATATATGATTTTGCAGAAAAAAGCGCAGAGGAATACAAGTCAATGGAACTGCTGACCGACTATCTGCAAAATGAGGGATTCACTGTTAAGCGAGGAATAGCGCTTGATACTGCTTTTAGGGCAACATGGGATAACTGCAGGGCGGCAGTAGATGATGAGGGGAAAAATACAGCACCTGTGCTTGGAATACTCGTGGAGTACGATGCACTTGAAGATATTGGACATGCGTGCGGACATCACATGCAGGGACCGGCAGGAATCGGAGCTGCAATTGCGATAAAAGAGGTGATGAAGGACTATCCGTTTAAGCTTGTGATATATGGCACACCGGCAGAAGAAACACTGGGCGGTAAGATAGTGATGCTTGATGCAGGTTACATGAAGGAGCTTGATCTTGCACTCATGTCACATGGTTCACCAAATACATCAGTTGATGAGAAATGCATGGCATTGGAGAATTTTGTTGTCACGTTTCACGGAGTAAAGAGTCATGCGGCTATCAGTCCGGACAAGGGCAGAAGTGCACTGGATGCAGCACTTTTATCATTTCATGCTATCGAGATGCTTCGTGAGCATGTGAAGGACGATACACGAATGCACTATACTATAAGAAATGCCGGAGGACCGCCAAACGTAGTTCCGGATATGACTGTTGCTGAATATACACTTCGCTCATACAGCACAAGCTATCTTAACACGGTAGTTGAGAGATTTTACAATATTTTAAAGGGCGCGGCACTTATGACAGACACGACCTACGATATACAAAGAGACCTGCCTTTTAAGAGCAAGATAGTCTGCCACAGCGTAAATGACCTCCTTATGAAAAATGCTGCATATGAAAAAGCACCTTCCATAGCGGCACCGCGAAAAAAGACAGGCTCTACAGATTTTGGAAATGTGCTATATGAGATTCCGGGTTCCTGCATCAGGATTGCATTTACAAAGCCTGATGCACAGCCACATTCACAGGAATATCTGGAGGCCGGAAAGACTGACAAGGCGCATGATGCAATATGCTATGCCGCAAAAATTATGGCAGATACATTTTGTGATGTAATCACAACTCCAGGGCTTTTGACACAGATAAAAGAAGAGTTTTATGCTGCAAAGCAGAAGGAATAAAGAAATAGGTCATAGAACTTGATATTGAAAGCAATTCATTTGTGTGCTAATATAAGTATATTCGCTGTTTGACGCAAAACAGCTATATATCAGGAGGAATACAATGAAAAAACTGATTAATTTGATATCAGAGGAAGTGACAAAGGCATTCGTCAGTGCAGGATATGATGAGAAGTACGGAAAGGTTACACTTTCAAACAGACCGGACCTTTGTGAGTTCCAGTGTAACGGAGCAATGGCAGCGGCAAAAGAGTATAAGTGTGCACCATTTATGATCTCAGACAAGGTAGCGGCGCTCCTTGAGTCAGATGAGATGTTTGAGTCAGTAGAATCAGTAAAGCCGGGATTTCTTAATATCAAAATGGATACCGCTTTTCTGGCAAAATATATGAACGATATGAAGGATGATGAGGGCAGATACGGCTTGGAGAAGGCCAAAAAGCCACTCACTATAGTAGTGGATTACGGCGGACCAAACGTCGCAAAGCCTCTTCATGTAGGACACCTTCGTTCGGCAGTAATCGGAGAGAGCGTAAAGCGTATCGCAAAGTTCATGGGACACAATGTGATTGGTGATGTGCATCTCGGTGACTGGGGACTTCAGATGGGACTTATCATCACAGAGCTTCGCGAGAGAAAGCCTGACCTCGTTTATTTTGATGAGAGCTATACAGGAGAGTACCCGAAGGAGGCACCGTTTACCATATCAGAGCTTGAGGACATCTATCCGACAGCCAGCGGTAAGTCAAAATCAGATGAGAGCTTCAAGGAAGCAGCACTTCTTGCCACAAAAGAGCTTCAGGGAGGCAGGAGAGGCTATCAGGCGCTGCTTTCACACATCATGAATGTATCTGTAACAGATCTTAAGAGAAATTATGAGAATCTGAACGTCCATTTTGAGCTGTGGAAGGGCGAGTCGGATGCACAGCCATATGTACCTGGGATGGTTGAAATGATGGAGGAAAAGGGCTTTGCACATATGAGTGAGGGCGCTTTGGTTGTGGATGTGAAGGAGGATACAGATACAAAGGAGATTCCGCCATGTATCATCCTAAAGTCTGACGGAGCCTCACTTTACAGCACTACAGACCTTGCAACACTTGTTATGCGTATGAAGGAGAACAACCCTGACCGTGTGATTTATCTGGCAGACGCACGTCAGTCAATGCACTTTATCCAGGTGTTCCGCTGCGCAAGAAAGACAGGCATAGTACCTGATACTACAGAGCTTGTACATATCGGCTTTGGAACCATGAACGGTAAGGACGGCAAGCCTTTCAAGACAAGAGACGGTGGAGTAATGCGTCTTGAGTACCTCCTCAAGGAAATTGACGATGAGATGCTCAATAAGATTAAGGAAAACCAGAAGGAAAAAGAAAATCTGAATATAGACGAGGCGGAGGCTGAGCAGACAGCCAAAACTGTAGCGCTTGCAGCAGTCAAGTATGGTGATTTGTCTAATCAGGCGAGCAAGGATTACATTTTTGATATCGACAGATTCACATCTTTTGAGGGTAACACAGGTCCATATATCCTTTATACAATCGTGCGTATCAAGTCAATCCTCTCAAAGTATGAGGCAAAGGGTGGCGACATCAGCGCATTGAAGGATGCGATCATGCCGGCAGTCAATGCAGGACAGAAGAATCTCATGCTCTCTCTGGCAAAGTTCAATGCTACAATTGAGAGTGCATACGAGGAGTCTGCACCACACAAGATATGTGCATACATCTACGAGCTTGCCAACGCATTCAACGGCTTCTACCATGACACAAAGATTCTTTCTGAGGAGAATGAAGAGCTTAAGAAGTCATATATTTCGCTGCTTGTGCTCACAAAGGAGATACTTGAGGCTTGTATCGATATGCTTGGATTCTCAGCTCCTGACAGGATGTAAAAAATAATAATTTTCACGTTCTAAAATAATTGGACATGTAATATAAATAGGACATAGATGATTTATCAGAATCGTCTGTGTCCTTTTTTAATTTGAATAACTGTCGGTGGCGATAAGGAGTGAAAAATATGGATATAATTGATTATCTGCCACAAAAGATGAAGGCTGAGGCAGAAGCGTACATGCCGTGTGGTCTGGAGGAAATCAGGGTGCGCGCCGGAAAGCAGGTGCAGTATATGTTTGCGGGAGGATGTAGAGCCGGAGTGTATATCTCACATAGCGATATTGAGGAGATGATAAATTATCTGAGCGGATATTCATTCCACGCGATAGCACCGCAGCTTGCAGCAGGCTATTTTACAGTGGAGGGAGGTCATCGTGTGGGAATTGCAGGGCAGATGGGCTGCGATGGAGGAAAGATTACAGCAGTCAGTGAGATAGCGTCCTTAAATATCAGAATTGCCCATCAGATAAGGGACGTTGCAATGCCACTGATGCCTTATATCCGGGATGAAAACAGCATTTACAATACATTGGTTATATCACGGCCGGGAGAAGGAAAAACAACATTTTTAAGAGACTGCATAAGGATACTTTCAGATGGCTGTGACGGAAAAAACGCTCTTAAGGTGTCGGTGGTCGATGAGCGTTCGGAGATAGCAGCGTGCTACTTGGGAGTGGCTCAAAACGATATAGGCAATTCCAGTGATGTGCTGGATAACTGTCCGAAGTCACTTGGCATGAGGATGCTTTTGCGCTCTATGTCACCGGATGTGATTGCAGTGGATGAGCTGGGAGGTGAAAGCGATATCGAGGCACTAAACCAGCTTGTGAGTTGCGGAATAAGGATACTTGGCAGTGTACATGGCACCAATGCAGATGATCTGCGAAGAAAAATGCTGCCACATGCCATAGAACGGTTTGTGTTTATAGACCATGATGAAAAAGGGGTGAGGCGTTATAGCATTTATGATGAAGCTTACAGGCTTTTGTATAGTACTGTTTGCGGTATCGGGGCTGATAAACGATTACAGCAAAAGAAAAAAGGCAGATATAGCGATGCTGTATGATTTTATGCTTTTGCTTGAAAAGGGGGCATTTTATCTGGCAGGAGAAAGAATGAAGGCACCACAGTTTTTTAACAGCATAAGAGGAAAGAGCGAGGTGTTTAATGAGGGATGCAGGAGAATGGGAGAAGTGCTTTCAAACAGGAGCTGTAAAAGCGGGGAGGAGGGCTGGAAGGCTGTGTGGGAGAAGGTGCTTTGGGGCAGGGTATCTGATGAAAAAATAAAGAAAATGATAGTTGAAATGGGAGGTGCGTTCTTTGAAAAAAATGCAGCTGCGATGGAGCAGCGGCTTAAGGAATGTGCTTTGGACATACATAAACAGATAGATTTTTACAGGAAAGATTATGTTGAAAAAATGAAGGTGATTTGTCCTGTGGGTATTTTGGGAGGGATTATGATATCAATAATGCTTATATAATATTGCTTATATAAAAATGTTTGTATAAAAATGTGGTAATCCGATTAAACATATTGTTGTATGCGATGAAAGGACTTGATGATGGAGATTTCGATTATTTTTAAGATAGCGGCACTTGGAATAGTGATTACGGTGCTCGGACAGGTCTTAAAACACAGTGGAAGGGAGGAAATGACTTTCCTGCTTAGTCTGGCCGGGCTTGTTATTGTATTGTTCTGGATTGTGCCATATATAAGTGAGCTGTTTAAGGCAATGCAGGATATGTTCTCTTTGTAATATGTTGAAGATTGGGATAATAGGAATTGCGGCAGTATTTTTTGCAGTGCTTTTAAAGCGTGACAGGCCTGAGCTTTCAATGCTTCTTTCAGTGGCCTGCGGCACTATAATTTTTGCTTTTGCATTGGAGCGGCTCGGCACAACAATTGAGTTTTTTAAAGGACTTCTTTCAAAGCTTCCTGTGGAACCGGAATTTTTTGTCACTATGGTAAAGATGCTTGGGATTGCATATATTGCGGAGTTTTCATCCTCAATCTGTAAGGACTGCGGTCATAGCGCAATTGCATCGCAGATAGAGCTTTTTGCGAAGGGAGCAATTGTTGTGATGTCAATTCCGGTGATGTCTTGTCTGATAGAGCTGATTGGAGAGCTGTTTTGATTTGTAAAAAATATATTTTGATAATAATCATATTGGCTGTAGTGTTTTTGCCGCAGTGTTTTGTGTATGCGTCGGACACCGAAATTACAGATAAAATTGAGCAGCAGATGCTTGAAAAAATTGATATGTCAGAGATTGAAAAATATTCAAAGGATTATCTGCCGGACAGACTATCGTTTTCGGATATAGTGGATGCAATTCTGGCAGGAGATCAAAAGGCCGGTGAAAAAATCTGTGAGTATATTTATGAGCTGTTTTTTTATGAGATAGCGGCGGTGAAGCCTGTTATTATAAATGTGCTGTGCTATACGATACTTTTTATGGTGTTTTCAAGGCTTATTTTCTGGCGGCAGGATTATGTATACAATGTAAGCTTTCTGTTTATGTATGCATCGGTTATATCAATGCTTATGGCATCTTTTTTTGTGTTGTCTGATGTGGCAAAGGGCTGTATTGATGTGCTTTTGACTTATCTTACAGCGCTTGTGCCGGCATATGCGACAGTACTTCTTGCGTCCGGAAAAGGATTTTCGGCGTCAGGCTTTTACATGCTGGCATTTGTGCTCATTTATGTAGTGGAATGGCTTATAAAGCTGGTGCTCATACCGGGAATTCATCTGTTTCTGGTGCTTGAGGTGCTCAATCACGTATCAAGTGAAAAGAAGCTTGAAAAGCTTGCCGAGTTTATTGAATCAGCAGTTACAAAAATAATGAAGGCATCCATAAAGATAGTGGCAGGCATAGGCATAGTCCAGGCCATGATTGCTCCCGCAAAGGACAAAATATCAGAAAGCCTTATCTTAAAAAGTTTTCAGGCGATACCGGGTGTGGGGAGGCTTGGGCAGGGTGCAGGTGAAATTATGCTTGGCTGTGCGATGCTCATAAAAAACAGTGTTGGTATGGCTGCGATTATCGTGCTTTTTTTCATTGTACTGACCCCTCTTGTAAAAACACTAATCTTTTCGCTGATGTACAGATTGCTTTCCGCTGCGTTGCAGCCGGTTTCAGACAACAGGATTGTGGAGGGCATAGAAGCCGTTGCCAGGGCAGGAAATCTGTATTATATCGTGATAAGAGATGCATCTATATTGTTTTTTATAGTGATTGCGATAGTATGTGCATCTACAAGCTTTATGGGAGGTTGATAGGGCATGAAGAGTTATTTGTATCTGGCATTTTTTTTCATGGTAATGACATATTTAACGCCAAAGGAGCAGTACAGGAGGTACTTTAGGTTTATGCTTGGGGTGTTTTTGGCGGTCATTATTCTAAAGCCTCTTGCGGCAGGGTATGAATATGACATGAGATTTGCTGAGCTTACAAAGAAAATAGAGGGGATTTCGTATGAATATGACGCGGATACGACAGATTTGTTTACGGCTTTCGAAGCTGAAGAAAACTGACTACATAGTGATTTTACTTGTTGGAGTACTGCTTCTTATTGTGGTGCTTCCGGTAAAAGAGGATAAAAAGACCTGTAGTAATTCACAAAAGAAAGCTAAAGCTAAGTCAGTAAGTGAAAGCACATACGATGATGAAGAATATGAGAAGTTGCTTGAAAAAAAGCTTGAGGGTATTCTTGAAAGGATGGACGGTGTGGGTGAGGTATCTGTGATGATTACGCTGTCAGACGATGGCACAAGAATAGTGGATAAGGATACTAAGGAGACCTCGGAGAGCATTGAAAAGACTACGGTCATATACGATGACGAGGATGCAAGCGTACCTTATGTCACAAGCACGGACAAACCGACTGTTTCAGGAGTGCTTGTGGTAGCGCAGGGTGGAGGAAACCCACAGGTAAACAACGATATTTCTAATGCGGTTTCTGCATTATTTGATGTGCCCATGCATAAAATAAAAATAGCAAAAATGATATCCAGGGAGGAATAAAAGTGAAGAAAGGCAGCCATAAGAATCAGATAATTATTACGACACTTGCACTTCTTTTGGCAGTGGTCGGTTACATAAGCTACGATAACAGGGATACCTTTATGAATGCAAAGGATGTGCTTTCCACTGAAATCGAAGCTGTAAATGGAAAGGCAGATACAAAGGAGTCTAAGGAATGTGAGGATAAACAGGTATCAGATGAGGTTGCGCTTGAGACAGACTCGACAGAGGAAATATTAAATGCTGGCGAAACGGTACTGACAAGTGCATCCACAGAGAGCGAGGAGTGTGTGGCACAGGTGAAGCTGGGACGCGAGCAGGTGCGCTCAAAGAACAAGGAGGCCCTGCAGAAGATTATCGATGATGCAGGAGTGTCAGAGGCAGAGAAGAAGAGTGCGGTCGATGCCATGGTGAAGCTGACAGAAAATGCACAGATGGAGGAGGATGCCCAGATGATGCTGGAGGCAAAGGGCTTTAAGAATGCTGTGGTAAGTCTCAGTGATGAATGCTGTGATGTGATTGTGGGAAAGGAAGATGTGACTGATGAAAAGAGAGCTCAGATAGAGGACATTATCAAGCGCAAGACAAATATCGGGGCATCAAATATTGTCATATCGACGATGGACTGATACATAAATTTTTAGTGTCTTGAAATGGAAACCGTTTTAAGCTATACTATACTCTGATTTTGTTTGGAGGAAATATCAGTGGATAACTTAAGACAGGAAATAGAAAAAAGAAGAACATTTGCAATAATTTCCCATCCGGATGCAGGAAAGACTACTCTGACAGAGAAGTTTCTTTTGTACGGAGGGGCAATAAACCAGGCCGGTTCAGTAAAGGGAAAGGCTACGGCAAAGCATGCTGTTTCAGACTGGATGGAAATAGAAAAGCAGAGAGGTATTTCGGTTACTTCATCTGTATTACAGTTTAATTATGACGGATATTGCATCAATATCCTTGATACACCGGGACACCAGGATTTCTCAGAGGACACATACCGTACACTCATGGCAGCCGATTCGGCCGTCATGGTAATTGATGCGAGCAAGGGTGTTGAGGCACAGACCAGAAAGCTCTTTAAGGTCTGTGTCATGAGACATATCCCGATTTTTACATTCATAAACAAGATGGACCGTGATGCCAACGATACGTTTGAGCTTCTCGATGACATCGAAAAAGAGCTGGGCATCGCGACATGTCCTATCAACTGGCCGATAGGTTCAGGAAAGCAGTTTAAGGGTGTGTATGACAGAAACAGCAAGGAGGTCATGACCTTTGCAGATACCTTAAAGGGTACAAAAGAGGGCTCGGAGAAGATTATTCATATAGATGATCCGGCTCTTTCCGATGAGATCGGAGAGGAATTTAAAAGTCAGCTCATGGATGAGATTGAGCTGCTGGATGGTGCCAGTGCCGATTTTGATATGGAGCTTGTCACAAAGGGAGAGCTTTCACCTGTATTTTTCGGCTCTGCTCTTACAAACTTTGGTGTTGAGACATTTTTACAGCATTTCCTTAAGATGACATATGCACCGACAGCAAGACAATCTGACATCGGAATGATTGATCCTTTTTCAGAGGATTTTTCTGCATTTGTATTCAAAATTCAGGCCAACATGAATAAAAACCACAGGGACAGAATAGCATTTATGCGAATCTGCTCCGGGCAGTTTACAGCCGGCATGGAGGTATACCATGTGCAGGGAGGCAAGAGCCTAAAGCTTTCACAGCCGCAGCAGATGATGGCAGATGAGAGAAAAATAGTGGACAAGGCATATGCGGGCGACATCATAGGTGTGTTTGACCCGGGCGTATACTCTATAGGAGATACACTCACGACAGCAAAGGATAAATTTGAGTTTGAGGGCATCCCGACATTTGCACCTGAGCATTTTGCGAGGGTATCACTTGTTGATTCCATGAAGAGAAAGCAGTTTGTAAAGGGTGTCACACAGATAGCGCAGGAGGGTGCTATCCAGATGTTCCAGGAGTACAAGGGCGGCATGGAAGAGATTATAGTCGGCGTGGTCGGTGTGCTTCAGTTTGACGTGCTTAAATTCAGACTTGAAAATGAGTACAATGTGCAGATCAGACTTGAGAATCTGCCATATGAGCATATCAGATGGATTGAGAACAAGGATGAGGTCAATGTAGATACAATTAACGGAACAAGCGATATGAAGAAGGTTGTCGACATGAAGGGAAATCCGCTTCTTCTGTTCATCAATGAGTGGAGCATCGGCATGACACTCGATAGAAATGACGGACTTGTGCTTACTGAGTTTGGAAGAAACTAGGTAAGGATTTCAAGGTTGAATTTGGACTTGACGTTAGTGAGAGATTATGTGTATAATGAAGACAGTTGTGAAAGCAACTGTCTTTTTAATTATGTTTTATTTGCATATTTTTGCATATTTTAGCTATAGCTGTTTTAGAGTATAGCGTGAGGCACAAACAGCAGCACGGCCAGCTATTTGATTCTGTAATTATTCCAATTTATTAGTTGACAATTGAATAGAAGTGTATTATTATAATAGCAGAACGAACGTTTGTTCGTGAGAGGATAGGAGATTATTATGGCAAAGGAAGATAAATTAAAAGCATTAGACGCTGCCATCGCGCAGATTGAGAAACAATACGGAAAGGGCTCTGTCATGAAGCTTGGTGACAATTCAGCCAATATGAATGTAGAGACAGTACCTACAGGCTCATTAAGCCTTGATATTGCATTAGGACTCGGAGGCCTTCCAAAGGGCAGGATTATTGAGGTGTACGGACCGGAGTCATCAGGTAAGACAACGGTTGCACTCCACTGTGTTGCAGAGGTACAGAAGCGAGGCGGAATAGCAGGCTTTATAGATGCGGAGCATGCTCTTGACCCTGTATATGCCAGAAATATAGGTGTTGATATTGACAATCTCTATATTTCACAGCCGGACTGCGGTGAGCAGGCACTTGAGATAACAGAGACAATGGTACGTTCCGGCGCTGTGGATATCGTGGTTGTCGATTCTGTTGCGGCACTCGTACCAAAGGCCGAGATTGACGGAGATATGGGTGATTCCCATGTCGGACTTCAGGCGAGACTTATGAGCCAGGCACTCCGTAAGCTCACGGCGGTTATCAGTAAATCAAATTGTATAGTTATATTCATCAATCAGCTTCGAGAGAAGGTAGGTGTGATGTTTGGAAACCCTGAGACTACCACAGGTGGAAGGGCATTAAAGTTCTATTCATCAGTGCGTCTTGATGTCAGAAGAACTGAGTCACTCAAGCAGGCTGGTGAGATAGTCGGCAACCATGTCCGCGTAAAGGTTGTTAAGAATAAGATTGCTCCTCCTTTCAGAGAGGCAGAGTTTGATATCATGTTTGGCCAGGGTATCTCAAGAGAAGGAGATGTGCTTGATCTTGCGGTAAATGCAGGCATTGTCAACAAATCCGGTGCATGGTATGCATACGAGGGAGACAAGATAGGACAGGGTCGTGAGAATGCAAAGACTTATATCCATGAGAATCCAGCATTTTTTGATATGCTTGAGGCAAAGGTAAGGGATTTTTACTTTACACAGCCTGAGGACGAAGATGCTGCAGTACAGGAAGACTCTGAAAAGCCTGAAGCAGAAGAATAATAAGTGAGCAGGGTTATATATGATAGAGATTACCGGATATGAGAATATTGGTAAAGGCAAATACCGCACGACCTTTGATAATGGCACGACATGTGTGCTGTACCGTACAGAGGCCGTGCGGTACTCTATTATGGAGGGAGCCTTTATCAGTGAAGCGGATTACGAAAAACTGATAACTGAGGTGGTAGGAAAGAGAGCCAAAAAGAGAGCACTGCATCTGCTTGAACAGATGGACAGGAGTGAAAGAAAGCTTAGGGAAAAGCTCACACAGGGCGGATATCCGGATTGCTGTGTGGATGCAGCAATAGATTATGTCAAGAGCTTTCATTATCTTGATGATTACAGATTTGCTTCCACATATGTCAGATATCATCAGGACAGCTTAAGCCGCAGGCAGCTTGAGCAGAAGCTTATGGCAAAGGGTATAGGCAGAGATGATATAAATTGTGCCATAGACAGCGAATACACTGCTGATGAAGAGAAACATATAGCAAAGCTGCTTGAAAAGAAACACTATGATCCTGATAACTGTGATGAAAAGGAGTTTCGCAGGATATACCAGTTTCTTATGCGCAGGGGCTTTAAGAGCAGCCAGATTCTTTCAGCAATGAGATCACAATTACCTTGACAATTTGCACCAAAAAGTATAGAATTTAATTGTTGTAATTTGTGAAATACAATGAAAATTTAATAAAGGAGGTGCTCCTGTAATGCTACCGTATATCATTACTGCTGTAGTTTCTATTATTATTACTGCATTGATTGTATGGTTTGCAGCCGCTTTATACCAGAAGAAATCTGCTAACTCCAAGATCGGAAATGCTGAGGAGAAGGCAAGAGGAATCATTGATGAGGCTGTAAAGACTGCGGAGGAAAAGAAGCGCGAGTCTATGCTTGAGATCAAGGAAGAGTCTATAAAGGCTAAGAATGATCTGGATAAGGAAATCAAAGAGCGTAGAAACGAGATTTCCCGTAATGAGCGTCGTATCGTTCAGAAGGAAGAAAATGTCGACAAGAAGCTCGAAGCTATCGAGAAGCGTGAAGCCGGATTTGTAGTTAAGGAAGAGGAACTCAAGAAGCAGAAGATTGAAATATCAAAGCTTAACGAGCAGCGTTTACAGGAACTTGAAAGAATCTCTGGATTAACCTCCGAGCAAGCTAAAGAATATCTCTTAAAGACCATTGAAGAAGATGTAAAACTTGATACTGCAAAAATGATTAAGGAAATGGAAAACAAAGCAAAGGAAGAGGCAAACCGTAAGGCTAAGGATTACGTGGTTACAGCTATTCAGAAATGTGCAGCAGACCATGTGTCTGAGACTACTATTTCAGTAGTATCGCTTCCGAATGATGAGATGAAGGGACGTATCATAGGAAGAGAAGGACGTAATATCCGTACTCTCGAGACTATGACAGGTGTAGATCTGATTATAGATGACACACCTGAGGCAGTTATTTTGTCAAGCTTTGATCCAATTAGAAGAGAGGTTGCAAGAATAGCTCTTGAGAAGCTTATTGTTGACGGAAGAATCCATCCGGCCCGTATAGAGGAGATGGTTGAGAAGGCTCAAAAAGAAGTCGATAATATGATTCGTGAAGAGGGTGAAGCTGCCACACTTGAGGTGGGCATACATGGTATTCACCCGGAGCTTGTGCGTCTTCTTGGAAAGATGAAGTTTAGAACAAGCTACGGTCAGAATGCGTTAAAGCATTCTATCGAGGTTGCACAGCTGGCAGGTTTACTGGCTGCTGAAATTGGTGAGGATGTCAGAATGGCAAAGCGTGCAGGCTTATTACATGATATAGGTAAGGCAGTAGATCACGAGATGGAGGGTTCACACATCCAGCTCGGTGCCGAATTATGTAAGAAATACAAAGAGTCACCACTTGTGATTAATGCAGTAGAATCACATCACGGTGATGTTGAACCGGAGTCACTTATTGCATGTCTCGTGCAGGCAGCTGATACAATCAGTGCGGCACGTCCGGGTGCAAGAAGAGAGACTTTGGAGACATATTCAAATCGTCTTCAGCAGTTAGAGGACATTACAAATGGTTATAAAGGGGTAGAGAAATCTTTTGCTATTCAGGCAGGTAGAGAGATTCGTATTATGGTAGTTCCTGAGCAGGTCAGTGATGCCGACATGGTTATCATGGCCAGAGATATATCTAAGCAGATTGAGTCTGAGTTAGAGTATCCGGGTCAGATAAAGGTTAATGTAATACGTGAGTCACGTATAGTGGATTACGCAAAGTAGAGCATTAGCGTATTGTCGGTTTGACATAATAACATGTACATTTGAAAAGGCTTCGTATGAAGCCTTTTCTTTTTTACAAAAAATAAAAACGTAAATGCAGCCGATTTTTACAATGTAGTGCTTATTGGTATGAAATAAATTATCGGTAACTGTTCATTATTACAGAAGATACTTGTGTATATTGCATAAAAATATATGTATAAAATATCTTGTATTCACAAAAATAGATAATGGTACGTGACAAAATTAGTAAAATGTTATAAAATAATAAATGTAATATTTAGTAACTATTCAGTGTTGATGGCTGCGATTTTTATAAATATTACAAGGGAGAAACTATATAATTAAAATATCATATGGAGGGTTTTACAATGCAGAGATTTACATTACCAAGAGATTTATATCACGGAAAGGGTGCGCTTGAGGCATTAAAGAGCTTTGAGGGAAAGAAGGCTATTATCTGTGTGGGCGGAGGCTCAATGAAGAGATTTGGCTTTTTAGACAAAGCCGAGGCTTATTTGAAGGAAGCAGGCATGGAGGTAAAGCTTTTTGAGGGAATTGAGCCGGATCCGTCAGTTGAGACAGTCATGAAAGGTGCGGCTGCCATGGCTGAGTTTGAACCGGACTGGATTGTAGCAATTGGTGGTGGCTCACCTATAGATGCAGCAAAGGCTATGTGGATTAAGTATGAGTATCCGGATATCACATTTGAGGATATGTGCAAGGTATTTGGTATTCCAAAGCTTAGAAAGAAGGCACATTTCTGTGCTATTTCATCCACATCAGGTACAGCAACGGAGGTTACTGCGTTTTCAATCATCACAGATTATGAGAAGGGTATCAAGTATCCAATCGCAGACTTTGAGATAACACCTGATGTTGCAATCGTAGACCCTGAGCTTGCAGAGACAATGCCACAGAAGCTTGTTGCACACACAGGAATGGATGCCATGACACATGCCATCGAGGCATATGTATCCACAGCCAACAGCGACTTTACAGATCCGCTTGCACTCCATGCAATAGAGATGATACAGCATGACCTGATTGATTCATACAATGGTGATATGGCAAAGAGAGATGCGATGCACAATGCGCAGTGTCTGGCAGGAATGGCATTCTCCAACGCACTACTTGGAATAGTTCATTCCATGGCACACAAGACAGGCGCAGCTTTTGCAGATTATGGTGCACATATCATCCACGGAGCAGCCAATGCCATGTATCTGCCAAAGGTTATTGCTTTTAATGCAAAGGATGAGACAGCAAAGGAACGCTATGGCGTAATAGCAGATTTCATGAAACTGGGTGGAGAGACACTTGATGAGAAGGTTGAGCTTCTTATCAAATACTTACGTGGCATGAATGATGATCTGAATATCCCACACTGCATCAAGAATTACGGAGCAGACAGCTATCCAACAGAGCAGGGCTTTGTACCGGAGGAGGTATTCCTTGAGAGACTTCCTGAGATTGCTGCAAATGCTATCCTTGATGCTTGTACAGGCTCAAATCCTCGCCAGCCAAGCCAGGAGGAGATGGAGAAGCTTCTCAAATGCTGCTATTATGATACAGAGGTGGATTTCTAATCAAAACGGTAACTCTGAATTTAAATTATTTAGAAGGTAAACAGGAAAAATGATTGATGAAATGAAACGGCAAAAAAGAGAGCTTGTATATAAGGGTTCAATACTCGATATATACAAGGATACAATGCAGTTTGCAAACGGTAAGACTGAGGAATGGGATTTTGTCTCACACAGAAAGGGCGCTGCGGCAGTGCTTCCGGTGCTTGATGACGGCAGGATAATCATGGTGCGTCAGTATAGAAATGCTCTCGAGAGAGAGACAATAGAGATTCCGGCCGGCTGCAGAGACTTTGTGGGAGAAGATACCAGACTGTGTGCAGAAAGGGAGCTTAAGGAGGAGACGGGCTACAGCTCTGATGATATCTCGTTTTTACTTTCACTTCGCACAACAGTAGCCTTTTGCGACGAAGAAGTAGATGTCTATCTTGCCAAAAACCTGAAAAAGGGCGAGCAGCATCTAGATGATGCCGAGTCAATCGATGTAGAAATATACACCCTAAAGGAGCTGTGCGACATGATTTATGCCGGGAAAATCCAGGATTCCAAAACAGTCAGTGCAGTTCTTGCTTATAGTAATATGATTAAATAATAAACCGACAAAATAATGCAAGCCACAGGATATATACTCCTGTGGCTTGTGTTTTGTAAAAAAATGTGTGTATAATTTGTGGCTTAGGAATTCATTTCTGCAATGTCGTAGATAAGCTTCTTTGAATCCTCCCATCCTAGACATGGATCGGTGATGGATTTTCCGTAGACATGCTCACCAATCTTTTGGCTGCCCTCCTCAATATAGCTCTCAATCATAAGACCCTTGACAAGTGATTTGATATCAGAGGAAAGCTGTCTGTTGTGCATAACTTCCTTGGCGATACGAATCTGTTCCTTGAACTTCTTTCCGGAGTTGGAATGGTTGGTATCGATGATAGCCGCCTGGTTGACAACGTCCATCTTGTCGTACATTTCATGCAGACGGATTAAGTCCTCGTAATGGTAGTTTGTTGTAGTGTTGCCATGCTTGCTGACAGCACCTCTTAAAACAACGTGAGTCAGAGGATTTCCTGATGTCTCAACCTCATAGCCTCTGTAAACAAAATGATGTGGGTGCTGTGCTGCGTAAACAGAATTGAGCATGACGGAAAAATCACCGCTTGTAGGGTTTTTCATGCCGCTGGCCACATCGAAGCCGCTGACGGTGAGACGATGCTGTTGATCCTCAACAGAACGAGCGCCGATTGCCACATATGAGAGAAGATCCTCAACATAGCCCCAGTTCTCAGGGTAAAGCATCTCATCTGCACAGGTGAGTCCACTCTCTGCGATGGCACGGATGTGCATTTTTCTCATGGCGATAAGACCCTCAACCATGTCAGGAGCCTTCTCAGGGTCAGGCTGTGAGGCAATTCCCTTGTAGCCCTCGCCGGTTGTTCTTGGCTTGTTTGTATATACACGAGGGATGATGATTACGCGGTCCTTTACATCCTCCTGAATATTTGTCAGGCGGCTGACATAGTCACAGACTGAATCCTCGTTGTCGGCTGAACACGGTCCGATAATGACGAGAAATCTATCATCTTTTCCGCAGATAACATCTGAAATCATTGCATCGCGCTTCGCTTTAAGCTCGGTAAGCTCCTTTGACAGAGGATATTCCTCCTTAATCTGTGCAGGAGTTGGAAGCTGGTTTAAAAATGTGAAACTCATAATAGTGCTCCTTATATAAATAGTAATTTTATTAATTAAAATGGTATATTTTTATGGCATATCGGAAAAAATTTCCAATATATAATGCCCAAACAGTTAAATAATAAGATAAATGAAATATATTGTCAAATTTTTATCAATTATAATAGTATGCATAAAAAGTTATAATAAAACACTAAAAGGCTATAATAAGAAAAAAGTAACATTGAAAAAAAGTAAAAGATGTGATATAAATAGTTGGTAACTTTTTTGTGACCGTAGTTTAATGGATAAAATTCCGGACTCCGACTCCGGCGAGTGCGCGTTCGATTCGCGTCGGTCACATACTTTGATTTTGATATGTTGGGTTAATGGAGGAATCACATGAAGGACTTTTTTAACAAGGAAACATTGGATAATATAAAGCAGTTTTGCGCAGAAAATAAAAAATACGTTGGAGTAGCAGGTGTACTTGTAGGACTCATACTCATACTTATAGTAGTTGTCGCAGGAGGCAATAATGGCAGACAATCCAATACCGAAGCCGGATCACAGACAGAGATTTCGGTGAAGGATTTTGAGTTTGAAAAGGATTACACAAATGACGCAAAGGACGATATCAGCACATTACTTGCTGATTATTATAAGGCATACGTGGGTGATGACCTTGATACCCTTGGCAAGCTTGCGACACCTATGAGCGACAACGAGAAGAGCTATATTGGTGTTGTCAGCCAGTACTATGAGTCGGTCAATGACATCACACCTTACACCAAGAATGGTTTGAAAAAGGGAACATACTTTGTGTCTGTTAAAAACAGTATAAAGTTTACGGGAGTTGATACACAGGCACCTACACTTGACTTCTTTTATATAGAGACAGATAAGGACGGAAAGCTCTTTATAAATAATGTATACAGTAATTTCAACAGAACATACTGCGAGAATGAACTCGATGACGATATTATGGAGCTTATTTCTAAGTATACTGCTTCATCTGAGTTTGCAGACCTTCATGAGGAGGTACAAAAGGCATATGAGCAGGCGGTCGGTTCTGATGCTAATTTAAAGACTATGCTTGAGACAACACTCACAGGTGCTATAAAGCAGTGGTACACATCGTCAGGCATTGCCAATTTAAAGAAGTCTGATGCAGACACACAGACTACAGAGGCAGATACACAGCAGGCAGATGATGCATCACAGAGTGGTGACCAGCAGACTACAGATGCAAATGCAGGACAGACTGCAGACCAGCAGACTACGGATGCAAATGCCGGACAGACCACAGATCAGCAGACCACAGATACAAATGCAGCCAATCAGCAGACAGCCGAGCAGCCACAGGCACCGGCTGAATATCAGGTAGTGACAAAGGATGTTGTAAAGGTGCGTGACGGTGCAAGCACAGATGCAAAGGAGCTTGGTCTCTTAAAGGAACAGGTAACACTTACAGCATATGGCACAGAGGGCGACTGGACTATAGTATCCTACAGCGCCGGAACAAATGGCAGAGCTTATATCAAGACAGAGAATCTCCAGACAGTAGGACAGTAAAAGCAATACAAAGTAACAGATGTGCATACAATAATAAGAAGCAACACGGAGGCTTAAAGGTCTCCGTGTTTTAATCTACATAGCAAATGGCTGCCGTAAAGAGTAGAAAAGGCTTTAGCTTGGTTTATGTATATCGGATAAAGCAATCGAAAAAGAGGATATGGTATGGAAGAAAATGGTGTAAGAATAAATAAATTCCTCAGTGAAGCGGGCGTGTGCTCAAGGCGTGAGGCAGACAGGCAGATAGAAGCCGGCAAAGTAGGAATAGACGGCGTGACAGCAAAGACAGGTGACAGAGTTCTAAAGGGACAGACTGTCACATATAATGGACAGGTAGTATCAAAGGAAGAAGAGATGATACTGATTGCCCTCAATAAGCCGGCCGGCATAGTCTGCACAGCAGAAAAAAGGGAAAAAAACAACGTGATAGATTATCTTAATTACCCAAAGCGCATTTATCCCATTGGCAGGCTGGATAAGGATTCAGAGGGACTTTTACTTCTGACCAACAATGGCGAGATAGTAAATAAGATGATGCGCTCCGGCAACAGACACGAAAAAGAGTATATTGTCACAGTAAACAAAACAATATCTGACAGCTTCATAAGAGGGCTCGCAGGAGGCGTACCGCTTGTAGAGCTTGGTGTGACAACAAGAAAGTGCCATGTGAAAAAGCTGTCCTCAAAGCAGTTTAAGATTATTCTGACACAGGGCTACAACAGGCAGATAAGACGGATGTGTGAATACTTTGGCTACCGTGTGGTTAAGCTTGAGAGAGTGAGAATCATGAATATTGAGCTTGGTGACCTGCCAAGAGGAAAGTACAGGGCAGTGACACCACTTGAATACAAGGGGCTCAAAAGACTGATTGCGGATTCCTCGAATCAGCCGGTTATGCCTGATACGAATAAGAATCATTCTGATAAGAAACATACGGATAAGAAATATACGGATAGAAGAGCAAAGTAAAGCAGACAGGGGATTATTACAGCATGGAGAATAACAAAATAAAAGATAAGATAGATGATCTTGTTGAAAGTCTTAACCGCGCATCAAAAGCCTATTACAATGGCGCAGATGAAATAATGCCAAATTACGAGTGGGATGCACTGTTTGATGAGCTTACACAGCTTGAAAAAGAGACAGGATATATCCGTCAGGACAGCCCGACACAGAATGCAGGCTATGAGGCAGAGGCTGGAAATCGTGAGCCACATGAGTATCCGGCGCTTTCACTTGCCAAGACAAAGAGTATTGAGGAGCTTAAGAAATGGGCAGGTGATATGCCAATCTGGCTTTCATGGAAGCTTGACGGACTGACACTCGTGCTCACATATGACGGTGGCAGGCTTGTGAAAATACTGACGAGAGGAAATGGAACTGTAGGAAGTAACATCACCTTTTTGCAGGATGCCATAAGCGGCTTCCCAAAGGAGATACCATACAAGGGACATATGGTTGTAAGAGGGGAAGCGACAATTTCCTACACGGATTTTAAGCTGTTAAATGATACAATCGAGGACGATGATGAGAAATATGCCAATCCAAGGAACCTTGCCTCCGGTACATTAAATCTCGATGATGTGGAAGAAGTGAAGCGCAGACATGTAGTGTTTTATGCGTTTACACTCGTGCATATAGATGATGATATCATATCATGGGGGGATAGAATGAGCTATCTTAGTGATATGAAATTCAATGTTGTCAAAAGGGAGGCAACAGATGCGGTGCGCCTTGATGAGGCTGTAAAACGCTGGACAAGGGATGTTGAGAGCGGAAAGATGGATGTGCCTGTGGACGGACTTGTCATATGCTATGATGACACTGCCTACGCTGCAGGTGGAAGCATCACGGGACATCATGCTACAAGAGCCGGCTTTGCTTTCAAGTGGCAGGATGAGGCTGTAGATACGAGGCTTCGTTATATTGAGTGGTCGTGTGCGGTTTCGACAATATCGCCGGTGGCTGTTTTTGAGCCGGTGCAGATAGAGGGAACGACGGTTTCGAGAGCCTCACTTTGCAATCTGACTGAGATAGAAAGGCTTGGAGTGGGAAAAGAGTGTATACTTTCCGTGATAAAAGCCAACAAGATTATTCCGAAATGCATAGCTGTAAAGGATGCGGTGGGAGCGGTTGAGATACCGAAGGAATGTCCGGTGTGCCATCATCCGACACGCATATTTGTCAGCAAAAACAGCGGTGTGAAGACGCTGCATTGTACAAACCCTGACTGTACAGCCAAGAATGTCAAAAAGTTTTCAAGATTTGTCAGCAAAAGCGGAATGGATATAGATGGACTTTCGGTACAGACAATGCTAAAATTTATAAATGAGGGATTCATAAAACAGTTCCCTGACATATACCATCTGCCAGAGCATTTTGATAAGATAAGCAGCATGGAAGGCTTTGGAGAAAAATCATGCATGAATATGCAGACTGCCATCGAAAAAAGCAGACATGTCCACCCGGTCAATCTGATATTTGCACTCTGTATACCTCTTATAGGTACCGATGCAGGCAAGAAGATTGTCAACGCAATAGGTTTTGATGGCTTCGCGGACAGAATGAGAAATGCCACAGATTTTGTGGATATAGACGGTATAGGCCAGGAAAAATCAGGCTCCATACTTGAATGGTATGCAAATTCCAAAAATAGCGCGATGTTTGAAGCACTGATTAAGGAGCTTGACATAGAACAGGTCGATATAAAGGATATGTCAGAGGGCAGCTTAAACGGCAAGACCTTTGTCATCACAGGCGATGTGCATGATTTCGCCAACAGAAGCGAGTTTAAGGCCTATGTGGAGTCACAGGGCGGCAAGGTGACAGGAAGCGTGTCAAAAAAGACAGACTATCTGGTAAACAACGACACTGAATCTACTTCATCAAAAAATAAAAAAGCAAAAGAATTAGGAATACCTATCATCTCGGAGGATACATTTATAGAGATGTTTGGGCATTAGAAAAGAGGTTATAAAATGCCTATAAAGACACAAAATGATTTACCTGTAAAGGAAATACTTGAGAGAGAAAATATATTTGTGATGGACGAAAACAGGGCATCACATCAGAACATCAGACAGCTGGAGATTGCGATTGTAAATCTCATGCCATTAAAGGAGGACACAGAGCTTCAGATACTGCGCTCGCTGTCAAATACCCCTATACAGGTCAATGTAACGTTTGTGACCACATCTACTCACGAGGCCACTCACACATCACTCAGTCATCTGAACAAATTTTACGAGACCTTTGACGATATAAAGGACAGATACTTTGACGGCATGATAATCACAGGGGCACCGGTTGAGCTTATGGAATACGAGGAGGTAGACTACTGGGATGAGATATGCAGTATAATGGAGTGGAGCAAGACACATGCTTTCTCCACACTTCATCTGTGCTGGGGTGCACAGGCAGGATTGTATTATCACTACGGCATACCAAAGCGTGTGCTTCCAAAGAAGAAGTTTGGTGTGTATGCGCACCACGTAAAGAACAGAAAAGTCCCACTTGTCAGAGGCTTCGATGACGTGTTTTACGCACCACACTCAAGGCATACCGAGGTCTTAAAGGAGGATATATTAAAGCATCAGGAGCTCACCATACTTGCAGAGTCGGATGATGCCGGAGTATTCCTTCTGATGGATCAGGACGGTAAAAAGATTTTTGTGATGGGACATCCTGAGTATGACAGATATACTCTTCACAATGAGTACGAGAGGGATAAGAAAAAGGGGCTTGATATAGATATGCCGGTGAACTACTATCCGGATAATGATGATACACAAAAGCCGCTTTTACAGTGGCGGTCGCACGGCAATATACTTTATTCCAATTGGCTTAATTATTATGTGTACCAGGAAGTGCCGTACGAGTTCATAAACAACCGCGAGATAATTGGAAAATAATGACAAAAATTATAGTATTTTTTAGTTAATTTTGAATTGCATAAATGCTAAAATGTGGTAAAATATAACTATAAACCATTATAAAAAAACAAAATAATTGCAAAAGCTAACAAAAATTTAATGAAATTAAACAAGGGGGATTTTAATATGGCAAAAGAGCTAGTTGCGATGCTTCTTGCCGGTGGTCAGGGTTCCAGACTTTATGCACTGACGCAGAAACTTGCAAAGCCGGCAGTTCCGTTTGGAGGCAAATACAGGATTATTGATTTTCCACTTTCTAATTGTGTTAATTCAGGCATAGATACAGTTGGTATATTGACACAGTACCAGCCGTTTGTGCTGAATGAGTACATAGGAAATGGACAGCCATGGGATCTTGACAGATTATATGGAGGAGTGCATGTGCTGCCACCGTATCAGAAGGCTTCAGGCTCAGACTGGTACAAGGGAACAGCCAATGCGATTTATCAGAATATTGCATTTATCGAGAGATATGATCCTGAGTATGTTATCATACTTTCGGGAGATCAGATTTGTAAGCAGGACTACAGCGATTTCCTTAAGTTCCATAAGGAGAAAAATGCTGAGTTTTCTGTAGCGGTTATGGAGGTTCCATGGGAGGATGCATCACGTTTCGGTCTCATGGTAGCAGATGATGACGACAAGATTACAGAGTTTCAGGAGAAACCAAAGAATCCTAAGTCTAATCTTGCATCCATGGGTATTTATATCTTCAATTGGGATATACTTAAGAAGTATCTTATCGAGGATGAAAATGATCCGGATTCAGAGAATGATTTCGGCAACAATATCATTCCAAACCTTTTGCGGGATGGCCGCAGGATGTATGCTTATCACTTTAACGGCTACTGGAAGGATGTAGGAACAATACCTGCACTTTGGGAGGCAAACATGGAGGTGCTTGATCCTGAGCACAGCGGTATCAACCTGTTTGATGAAAACTGGAAGATATACAGCCGTAACAGCGGCCATACAGGACATTTCATCGGCAACAACGCAGAGGTTACAGACTCTATGATTACCGATGGCTGTGTAGTGAAGGGCACAGTAAAGCATTCAATTCTTTTTGGCGGTGTCATCGTAGAAGAGGGCGCTGTGGTAGAGGATGCAGTTGTCATGGGTGATACTGTGATAAAAAGAGGCGCTAAGGTCACACACTGTATAGTTGCAGAGGGCGTTACAGTAGGCTGTGATGCAGTTATTGGAGAAAAGCCGGCGGAGGACGTGACAGGTGATGTTGCTACAATTGCACCGGGAGTTACAATTGGCGACAGAGCGGTTATAGGACCAAAGGCAATGGTATATAATGATGTTGAGGAGGGCCAGGAACAATGCTAAATATGAACAACGAAGAGGCTTTGGCCGTTATTTTTGCAAACAGCTATGATGCCCTCATTCCTGAGATGGTATCCGAGAGACTTATGGCTTCCATACCGTTTGCAGGTCGTTACAGACTCTGCGATTTCCTGATTTCGAGCATGGTACATAGCGGAATCGACAATATATCTCTCATAGTTAAGAAAAATTATCACTCTCTGATGGACCACCTGGGCTCAGGTCAGGAGTTTGATCTAGCAAGAAAAAATGGTGGTATCAATATAGTTCCGCCTTATGCACAGAAGCAGATTAAGGTGTATGAGGGCCGTGTTGAGGCAATCGAAAGCCTTAAGGGCTATCTGAGAAAGTGTACTCAGAAGTATGTTATCATGGCTGATGCCAACTATGTATTCAATTTTGATTTCAGGGAGCTGATTGAGGCACATAAGAACACAGGGGCTGATATCACTGCAATGTACCGCAAGCAGGAGGTACCGAAGGTATTCCTAAGACCAAACGGCAACAATGATGAGATGTACTATACATTTGATATAGATGATGGACGTATCAAAAAGATATATATCAATGCCATGGATATGGGCAAGGTAAACTTTGGCATGAATATCTATATCATGGAGAAGGAGAAGCTCATTAGAATAGTGGATGACGCTTTTGTACATGGTTATTCTTATTTTACAAGGGATTTGATGGCTGCAAACACTGATTCACTCAATATCCAGGCATATGAGTACACAGGCTATGCTTCACAGATTACAGATATGAAGAGCTATTTCGAGGAGAATATGAAGCTCCTTGATGAGGATAACAGGGAAGCATTGTTTAAGAGTGGCAATTCTATCTATACAAAGATCAGGGATGATAACCCTACAAGATACATAAATGGCTCAAAAGCCAAGAATGTCATGGTTGCTGATGGCTGTGTCATCGAGGGTACCGTGGAAAACAGCATCCTATCAAGAGGCGTCAAGATAGGAAAGAATGCAAAGGTCAAGAACTGCATCCTGCTACAGGATACGGTAATTGAGGATGGCGCCAATCTGGAGTACGTGATCACAGACAAGAATGTTCGCGTATCAAGAAATAGATCACTTACGGGAAATGACTCATTCCAGGTTTACGTGGCAAAGGGACAGACCGTATAGCCGGTTAAGGAGGAACATGGACATGGCAGAGAATAGAAACACAATAAATATCAAATCAGATGAGTCTGGCGAGATCAAGGTAGCAGATGAAGTTGTAGCTATCATAGCAGGTCTTGCTGCCACTGAGGTTGAGGGAGTAAGCTCCATGGCAGGCAATATCACAAACGAGATTGTCAGCAGGCTCGGTATGAAGAATCTCTCAAAGGGAATTCAGATTGAGATAGCAGACAATGAGGTAGTGGTTGATGTAGCACTCAATATTGCTTATGGATACAGCATCCCTGAGGTTTCTACAAAGGTACAGGAGAAGGTTAAGTCTGCAATTGAGACAATGACAGGGCTTTCTGTGGCTACTATCAATGTTCGTATAGCAAGTGTTGATATGGGAGAGAATTAAATAGTTCTTTTTAAATGATCACAAATGTAGTATAATTAAGGATGTCGTACAGACATCCTTAATTTATATAAAATATTATTCACGAGAGGAATTTAAATGACAAGAAGCAAGATAAGAGAAAACGTTTTTAAGATGCTTTTCAGGGTTGAGTTTCATGACAAGTCTGAGCTTGCAGAGCAGATGGAGCTTTTAAATGATGAGCTTACAAATCCTACAGACGAGGAAAGACAGTATATTGATGAAAAATGCAGTGCGATTATTGAGCATATGGCAGAGCTTGATGCACTCATCGATGAGAAGTCTACAGGCTGGAAGACCAATCGTATGGCAAAGGTTGATCTGGCAATTATCAGATTGGCAGTTTATGAGATAAAGTTTGAGGACGATATTCCTACAAAGGTTTCAATAAATGAGGCTGTTGAGCTTGCAAAGAAGTATGGTGCAGATGAGTCAGGTGCATTTGTAAACGGAGTGCTTGCAAAGTTTGCATAGCTTAAGAGGAACAGCGATATAGAGCATTGAACATGGCAAATAGAAATATATATTCGGTAGCGCAGGTAAATAGCTATATTAAAAATATGTTCGCTCAGGATTTTATGCTCAGGCAGGTGAGCATAAAGGGAGAGGTGAGCAACTGCAAGTATCACACGAGCGGTCATATTTATTTCACAATAAAGGACGCGGGAGCAGCCATGAACGCTATCATGTTTGCGGGCAGCAGGGCGGCAGGACTTTCTTTCCACATGAAGGAGGGTGACCAGGTTATTGTGACAGGTTCCGTTGAGGTGTATGAGAAGACCGGCGCATATCAGCTTTATGCCAAAAAGATAGAGCTTGACGGAGAGGGAAATCTGTATCTCAAATTCGAGCAGCTAAAGCATGAGCTTGAGGAAATGGGCATGTTTGCCGCAGAGTACAAGCAGCCTATTCCGCAGTATGCCGGCCGTATTGGTGTGGTTACAGCACCGACAGGCGCGGCCGTGCAGGATATAAGGAATGTATCATCGCGCAGGAATCCATATGTACAGGTCATACTTTATCCGGCACTTGTGCAGGGAGAGGGTGCGGCTAATAGCATAGTGAAGGGCATACAGACATTGGATGCGATGAATCTTGATGTGATAATAGTCGGCAGAGGCGGAGGCTCCATAGAGGATTTATGGGCCTTTAATGAGGAGATTGTGGCGAGAGCCATATTTGACTGCCGCACGCCAATCATCTCGGCAGTAGGTCATGAGACTGACTGGACGATAGCGGATTTTGTGTCAGACAGGAGAGCACCCACACCTTCAGCGGCTGCAGAGCTTGCAGTCAGTGACTACAGACAGACGTTAGAGCGCCTTGACAATCTGCGCCGCAGGATGGACAGAAATCTGACAGGCCGGATTGATTTTTTCAGGGAAAAGCTGTCACATATTAAAACAAGACTTAATTTCCTTAGTCCACAGAATAAACTAAATGAGAATAAAAGGCGTCTGGCAGATATCGAGGATGCACTTGAAAGGATTATGAAGCAGAGGCTTTCGGATTGCAGACAGCGTCTGGCACTGCTTTCAGGTACACTGGATGCATATTCACCGGCCAAAAAGCTGGCACAGGGCTATGCGTATGTCGAGGTGGAAAAGAAGGGGGCACTGCACAGTGTATCCGATATCAATGCAGGCGATGACATAAATATATATCTGATAGACGGTCATGCAAGGGCCGTAGTTTCGGAGGTTATTAACGATGAGCAAAGAAAATGAAAAAACACTGACACTCGAGGAGCGCTTTGCACACTTAGAGCAGATAGTGGCGAGGATGGAGGATGCGGATGTATCCCTGGATGAGGCCTTTGAGCTCTACAAGAAGGGGCTTGATGAGGTAAAGAGTGCCAATGATATGGTACAGGGCATGGAAAAGGCCATGCTTGTGCTAAACAGCGACGGACAACTGGAGGAATTCTGATGAGCTTAAATGGAAATTTAAATAAGTCACAATTCATGGAAGAGCTGCAGCAAAAGGTAGAGCATATAAATAACGTGCTTGAGAAGTTTCTTCCCGCTGAGGAGGGACAGCAGAGGTTTATTTTTGAGGCCATGAACTATAGTGTGAGAGCCGGTGGAAAGAGGCTTCGCCCTATCCTCATGGAAGAGACTTACCATATGTTTGGCGGAAGCAGTGCAGTGATTGAGCCGTTTATGGCGGCAATCGAGATGATACACACCTACTCGCTGGTGCATGATGACCTGCCTGCCATGGACAATGATGAGTACAGGCGTGGAAAGAAGACCACACATGCTGTGTACGGTGAGGCTATGGGCATTCTTGCAGGTGATGCACTTTTAAACCTGGCATATGAGACCGCAGCAAAGGCTTTTGACATGGAAGTGACCGATGCGCGTGTGGCAAGGGCATTTACAGTGCTTGCAAAAAAGGCAGGCGTGTATGGTATGGTCGGAGGACAGGTGGTCGATGTGGAAAGCGAGAAATCCGATGACTGTCCTATCACAAGGGAAAAGCTTGACTTTATCTACAGGCTTAAGACAGGCGCACTTATAGAGAGCTCGATGATGATAGGAGCAATCCTTGCAGGGGCATCGTCTGATGAGGTATCACGCGTGGAGCAGATAGCGGCAAAGCTGGGACTGGCGTTTCAGATACAGGATGATGTGCTTGATGTCACAAGTACACTTGAGGTGCTTGGAAAGCCAGTAGGCAGTGACGAGAAAAATAATAAAGCGACATATGTCACATTTGAGGGATTGGATAAAGCGGTTTCTGATGTGGAGCGCATCTCCAAGGAGGCAGAGGAGCAGCTTGATGATTTGGGATACGACGATGCATTTCTTAAGGAGTTATTTGAATATCTGATCCATCGGGAGAAATAGGATGGTTTTAGAAAAGATACAAAAGGAAAATGATATAAAAAAACTGACACCTGAGGAGCTTGAGCTGTTAAAGGATGAAATAAGGCAGTTTCTTATAGAGAGCATATCGGTGACAGGAGGTCATTTGGCATCAAACCTCGGAGTTGTGGAGCTTACCATGGCGCTGCATCTGTGCTTTGATCTGCCGAAGGATAAGATAGTGTGGGATGTAGGGCATCAGTCGTACACGCACAAGATACTCACCGGCAGAAAGGATGGATTTTCATCGCTCAGACAGTATGGAGGCATGAGCGGTTTCCCAAAGGCGGATGAGAGCGACTGTGACTGCTTTAATACAGGACACAGCTCCACATCTATCTCAGCGGGACTTGGGCTTGCGACAGCCAGACAGGTAACAGGAGAAGACTACCACGTGGTTTCTGTAATAGGAGACGGTGCGCTGACCGGAGGCATGGCATATGAGGCGCTCAACAACGCTTCAAGCGTTAAAGGCAATTTTATTATAGTGTTAAACGACAACAATATGTCGATTTCAGAGAATGTCGGAGGCATCAGCCAGTATCTTTCAGGCTTTCGCACAGCGGATGCATACAGGGATTTTAAGAATAATGTCATGAATTCCCTAAACCATATACCAATCTACGGAGAGCGTATGGTAAAGCATATCAGGAATACAAAGAGCAGCATAAAGCAGCTTTTTATTCCGGGGATGTTCTTTGAGGAGATGGGCATTATCTATTTGGGACCTGTGGATGGCAGTGATATAAAGGAAATGTGCCGTGTGTTTGATGAGGCAAAGCGTGTGGATGGTCCGGTGCTTGTGCATGTGCTCACGAAAAAGGGAGCAGGCTATGGCCCGGCTGAGCGTTATCCTTCCAGATTTCACGGTGCAGAGCCATTTGTCATAGAGACAGGACTTCCAAAGAATAAGCGCACGAAGGCCAATTACACAGATGTCTTCTCAACAGTCATGAAGAAGCTGGGCGAGAGAAATCCAAAGGTGGTTGCGATAACAGCTGCCATGGCAGAAGGAACAGGGCTTCGAAGATTCCACCGCAATTTCCCAGATAGGTTTTTTGATGTGGGAATAGCCGAGGCACATGCCACGACCTTTGCGGCAGGTCTTGCAAAGTCAGGACTTATCCCGGTATTTGCGGTGTACTCGTCATTTTTACAAAGGGCGTTTGACCAGATACTTCACGATGTATGCATACAGAATCTGCATGTCATCTTTGCAATCGACAGGGCAGGGCTTGTAGGCAGTGACGGAGAGACACATCAGGGAATATTTGACATATCATATCTGTCGGTCATCCCGAATATGACAATCATGGCTCCGAAGAATAAGTGGGAGCTGTCTGATATGATGAAGTTTGCAGTGGCATATGACGGTCCGATTGCACTCAGATATCCAAGAGGGGCAGCATATGACGGCCTTAAGGAAATCAGGCAGCCGATAGAGCTTGCAAAGAGTGAGCTGATCAGAAAAGGAAGCACGGTGGCTATCATGGCACTCGGCAGTATGGTAAAGACTGCCGTTGATGTAGTAAAGCTGCTTGAGGCAGAGGGAATCTCTGCTACACTTATCAATGCGCGTTTTGCAATGCCGTTTGATAAGGAAGCAATTAAGAAACTGCCGGCTGAACACAGCCTGCTTGTGACTATGGAGGAAAACGTGCAAAGCGGCGGTTTTGGTGAGCATGTGACGGAGTATGTCAAGACTAACGGCATAGCTCTTGAGGTGTTGACAGTTGCACTTCCTGACTGCTATGTGGAGCATGGCAATGTCGAGGTGCTCAAAAAGGAGCTGCATGTGGATGCCAAATCGGTGGCTAAGCGTATAATAGCAGCATTATAGATAGAGGTAACATACAGTATGAAAGAAAGATTAGACGTATTACTTGTAAACAGAGGCCTTGCACCATCACGGGAAAAAGCAAAGACCATGATTATGGAGGGCAATGTTTTTGTAAATAACAACCGTGAGGATAAGGCGGGAAGCACATTTCCTGATGACTGCAATATTGAGATTCATGGAAAGACACTGCAGTATGTGAGCCGTGGAGGGCTAAAGCTTGAAAAGGCTATGAAGCACTTTGATATCACGATGGATGGCAAGGTGTGCATGGATATAGGTGCTTCAACAGGCGGTTTTACAGACTGTATGCTTCAAAATGGTGCTAAAAAGGTGTATGCCGTGGATGTCGGATATGGCCAGTTTGCATGGAAGCTGCGTCAGGATGAGCGCGTGGTGTGCATGGAAAAGACCAATATCAGGTATGTGACGCCCAATGACATAGATGATGAGCTGGATTTTGCATCGGTTGATGTGTCATTCATATCACTTACCAAGGTGTTAGGTCCTGCAAGAGCACTGTTAAAGGACGGTGGAGAGATGGTTTGTCTTATCAAGCCACAGTTTGAGGCAGGCAGGGAAAAGGTAGGTAAAAAGGGCGTGGTCCGTGACAAGAGCGTGCATGAGGAGGTAGTGAACAATATCATATCCTTTGCACTTTCAAATGGATTTAGCGTGTTAGACCTTGAGTATTCGCCAATCAAGGGGCCGGAGGGCAATATAGAGTACCTCGTACATATCAAAAAGACAGATGATCCTATAAAGGAGGAATCAGTGGATATTCATAGTGTGGTCGAGGCCGCGCATGGAGAGCTGGACAGGAAATAGACTATGAAACATTTTGTTGTGATAGCAAATGCCTATAAGGACAGGGATTTTGCACTTACAAATAAAATAGTGGCATACATAGAGCAAAAGGGCGGCACGGCAAAGGGTCTTATGAGCAATGTCGAGGCTATATCCGATAACGAGTTTGAGCTTGAGGATATACCACAGGATACGCAGTGTATTCTTGTGCTCGGCGGAGATGGTACACTGATTCGTGCAGCTACAAGGGTGGAGACACTTGAGATTCCGCTTATGGGAGTAAATCTCGGCACACTCGGCTATCTGTGTGAGGTGGAGGAAGCTACGGTATTTGACGCTATTGATTCGCTCATGGCTGATAAATACATGACAGAGGATCGTATTATGCTCACAGGGCATAAAAGAGGCAGTGAGACCTCGAGAGTTGCATTAAATGATATAGTCATCCATAGAAAGGGCAATTTGCAGATATTAAGCCTCAATGTGTATGTAAACGGTGAGTTTTTAAACAATTACCATGCCGACGGCATCATAGTTGCGACTCCAACAGGCTCTACAGGCTACAGTATGTCGGCGGGAGGTCCGATTGTGGATCCGAAGGGTGATATGATACTGCTCACACCGAACAATGCTCACAATCTTACGTCAAAGAGCATTGTGCTTTCAGGCGATGATGAGATAGAGATAGAGATTCTAAGCCGCAGGGAGCAAAACGATGAGCTGGCGTGTGTCAGCTATGATGGCGACACCGCGGCAGAGCTGGCTGTGGGAGACCGTTTTGTTATTTCAAAGGCAGCCAATCATACAAAGATCTGCAAGCTCCACCAGAGAAGCTTTTTGGAGATACTTCGCAAAAAGATGGGAAATTATTCATAACACAGATAAGGATTGTTATAATGAATAGTTACAAATAATATTTATGAGGTGACAGGACATGAAAACAAACAGACAATCCAAGATAATTGAGATAATCCAAAAGAATGAGGTAGAGACGCAGGATGAGCTCTCTGCGCTTCTTGAAAAAGATGGTTTTCGCGTGACTCAGGCCACAGTATCCAGGGATATCAGGGAGCTTAAGCTCACGAAAATCCCTACCGCAAGCGGCAGACAGAAGTACGCCGTGATAACGGATGCACCTGAGAATCTCTCAAAGAAATACGAAAGAGTACTCAGAGAGGGCTTTTTGTCAATGGATATGGCACAGAATATCCTCGTTATAAAGACTGTATCGGGAATGGCAAGCGCTGTCTGTGCTGCAATAGATGCCATGAAGATGAGAGAAATCGTCGGTTCGATTGCAGGAGATGACACAATCATGTGTGCAATCCGGACTGTTGATGATACATATGCGGTGATGAAAAAAATCCGCAGAATTGTGGAATAATGTTACATGAATATCAGATTATAGCTGAACTGTAACAGAAAATAACATATATCGTCATGCCTGGGAGAGGAAGGAGAAAATATGTTACAAAATCTACATGTAAAGAATCTGGCACTCATAGATGAGTGTGAGGTTGAGTTTTCCGACGGACTAAATATACTGTCGGGAGAGACCGGAGCCGGAAAATCAATCATCATAGGCTCTATCAATCTGGCGCTTGGTGAAAAAGTGCAAAAGGAGATGCTAAGAGATAATGAAAAGCCTGCTTTTGTGGAACTTATTTTTTCAGTTGATGATCCAAAGATTATAGAGGCTTTAAGGGAGCTTGATGTGGAGGTCGAGGACGGATGCGTGATTTTAAGCCGTAAAATCACACAGTCGCGCGCAGTCGGCAGGGTAAACGGTGAGGCTGTGTCTGTTTCGCGAATGAAGGAAATAGCCTCATATCTCATAGACATCCATGGTCAGCATGAGCACCAGTCACTTTTATCAAAGAAAAAACACCTTGATATTCTTGATGAGTACGCAAAGCAGTCGCTTGGAGATAAAAAGCAGCAGCTTTCAGTAACATACAAAGCATATAGGGCGCTTAAGGATGAGTATGAAAAGTCAAATATCGACAATGAAGACAGAAGCCGTGAGCTGTCATTCCTTGAGTACGAGGTGAAGGAGATAGAAGAAGCTTCTCTTGTGCCGGGTGAGGATGAGGAGCTTGAGGCGCAGTTTAGGAAGTTTTCAAACGGAAAGAAAATCATGGAGGGCGTAAATGCTGCATATTCTGCCACAGGAGGCGAGATGGAGAGTGCCTCAGAGCTTATTGGAAGGGCGGTAAGAGAGCTGTCACTGGTATCAGGCTATGATACGGATGTGGAAGCTCTGGAGAGTCAGCTGTCGGAGATAGACAGTCTGCTTTCTGATTTTAACCACGAGATATCAGGATATATATCACAGGCTGAGTTTGACGAGGAGACCTTCTATGAGACACAAAAGCGTCTGGATGAGATAAATCATCTAAAGAGTAAATACGGCAACTCAATTGATGATATACTGATATCACTCAATGGAAAGAGGGAGCGTATCAGTGTCCTGAATGATTATGATTCTTATTTACAGAAATTAGAGCAGCAGCTTGCGAAAAAGGAAAAGGAGCTGGCACAGATATCGGATGAGGTATCAGAAATCAGACAAAGGAGTGCTGTAAAGCTTGTGTCAGAGATTAAATCAGCACTTAATGATTTGAATTTTCTTGATGTACAGTTTGATATGCAGTTTGACAGATTGCCGGACTATACGGCAAACGGCATCGATGCGCCTGAGTTTCTAATCTCCACTAACCCCGGAGAGCCGCTTAAGCCGCTCGGCAAGGTAGCTTCAGGCGGAGAGCTGTCACGTATCATGCTTGGCATCAAGACAATCATGGCAGAAAATGACCACATTGAGTCGCTTATTTTCGATGAGATTGATTCGGGAATCAGTGGACGTACAGCTCAGATGGTCTCTGAGAAGATGAATGAGCTTGGCCGCAACCATCAGATTATATGTATCACACATCTGCCACAGATAGCAGCTATGGCAGATGCACATTTCCTTATTGAAAAAGCAGTCGAGAACAAATCCACGGTTTCAAGGATTCGAAGACTAACTGACAATGACAGCGTGGCTGAGCTGGCCAGAATGCTCGGCGGTGCAAAAATCACAGATACCGTGATGGAGAGCGCACGCGAGATGAAAGCACTTGCCATGGAGAAAAAAGTACTATCATAAATATTATGTGGAAGGTGTCGAGGTCATCATTGGTGGCGGTATATGCCATGATGGAAAACACATAAACTGTCAAACTATATTCGGTTACGAATAAAAGAAAAATGACAGGCGCATACTAATCCAAATGGAGGTAATAGTATGCGGAAGTTTTTTGGAAAATTTGTGAGTGTTACGCTGGCTGCAGTAGTGATAGCTATGTTTGCACTAAGCAGTGATGATAAGTGGTGCAGCAGGGTAGATAAGGCATTTGATGAAAGTGCATTAGGAAGTTTTTTAGATGAATCAAAGGCCGGATATGGAAGATATGCGACAGGGCTTCCAGGACAGACGGCCAGTGTATTGGCTGATTCGGGCGAGAATGGTGAAAACGGCGGAAACGGTGGAAACGGCGGAACCGAACAAGACATAGGACAGACAGCAGATACAGCATCAACTCACAGAGCTACTGACAGAGATTATGAAGAGACAGATAAAATAAGTGATGGAATAAGTGTTGAGGGCGTATATGCCTGTGGCAGGCTGACCGGCATATATGAGCAGACAGAGGGCGTGCTTGTAGTGAATACGACGGAGGTGACAGACGAGGATGGCAAAAAAGTCAATCCTGCAGATAAAAAGGTGCAGTGCGGTGATTATATCCTATCTGTCAATGGGCGTACTGTTGCAGACAAAGAGGAGCTTTCTGAAGCTGTGAATGATATCATGAAGCAGTATGATGAAAGGCATGAAGATGAAAGTAATGAAGATAAAAGTACCGTAAACATTAAATTTCTTCGAGGCGGTGAGAAAATGTCAGCGGATATCACACCTGTCAGGATGGATGATGGCAGATACTATATGGGAATATGGGTGAAGGACGATCTGGCAGGAATCGGTACTATCACTTATTATACAAAGGACGGCCGTTTTGGAGCGCTGGGGCATGGAATAGGAGACGGAACGCAAAGCGGCAATCTCTTGTATGCAAACAGTGGTGATTTGTACAGTATGAAGCTTACCAAAATCAAAAAGGGAAAATCCGGCGCGCCGGGCGAGATAGGCGGAGTGGTATATTTTGGCAAAAAAAGCCATATAGGCACACTTGACTGCAATAGTAATCTAGGAATTTACGGACAGCTTGACAGCGATGAATTGTCGGAATATGCCGCAGAGGATACGTATTATCCGGTTGCCGGCAAGGATGAGATACACACAGGCCGTGCACAGATGATATCGGAAATATCGGGAAAACTGGAAAAATATAATCTGGAAATAACAAATATAGACAAAAAAGCGACAGATACAAACAAGGGAATGGAGCTTAAGGTGACAGACGACAGGCTGATAGAGCTCTCCGGAGGCATAGTGCAGGGCACATCCGGAAGCCCTATCATACAGGATGGTAAAATAATAGGAGCAGTCACCCATGTGTTTGTGGATGATCCGACCGGAGGCTACGGCATCTGCATTGATGAGATGCTGTAATTACTGCTCCATCCTGCGAAGCTCCGGCAGCACTGTGCTAAGCATGGTTACAAAGCAGATGCTTCCGCCAATCACGTTTGAAACAGGCTCTGCCATAAACACACCGTCGGTTCCCATACCAAAGGAGTATGGCAGAATATATGTCAGCGGTACAACGATGAACACCTTGCGAAGCAGGGAAAAAAATATAGCCCGCTTCTTTTTGTTCAGTGATTTAAAGGTGGTCTGTCCGATGTACTGCAGATCCATAAATATGAATGCCGCAAAGTAGATATTTAAAGCCTTCACCGCATCATCCATGAGGGTGGCATCGGAGCTGAAAATAGCAATCAGGGCATGAGGAGCAAGTATGATCACAGTCCACATGACAGCTGTATATAGAAGCACGAGCAGTCCCATAGTGAAAATGGATTTTCTCACCCGGGCCGGCCTTTTGGCGCCATAGTTGTAGCTTAAAACAGGAGATGAACCCTCCACTATTGCATAAATTGGAGTCTCGACCATCTGCCTGATGCTTGATACGATGGTCATTACCGATATGTACAAATCGCCACCGGTCACTGAAAGCACATTGTTGCAGCATATAGATACCAGGCTGTTTGTGAGCTGCATGACACAGCCGGAGGTTCCAAGGCTTATGATGTCCTTTGCATAGCGCGTATTTTCACTGAATTCAGAGAGTGTCATAAGGCGCACCTTAAGCTCAGCCTTTTTCCTAAGAAAGTGAAGCACATAGAGAGCAGACAGTATTTGTGAGATGACCGTAGCAATAGCTGCTCCTTTGATGCCAAAATTAAATCCAAATATAAAAAGCGGGTCTAAAACCAGATTGGCAACGGCTCCGATTGCCACAGACAGCATGCCGGTAGTGGAGTAGCCCTGAGCGTTGATAAAGGGATTCATGCCGGTTGAAATCATGGATGGGAGTGTTCCTATCAAATAAATGAGCAGGTATGGCAGAGCGTATTTGAGAGCATTTTCAGATGCGCCAAACACGATTAAAATAGGCTTTGCAAAAATCATGCACAAAGCTGTAAAAACGACTGCGAATGTGCAGACCATTGTAAAGCTCGTATTCATTATAGTATTGGCGGCTCTGTCATCACTCATGCCTCTTTTTATTGAAAAAAGCGGAGCACCACCGCTTCCAAAGAGATTGGAGAAAGCGATTGTCAGCATTATAATAGGAAAGCAAAGCCCCACAGCACCGAGTGCAGTGGTTCCCATATCCGGTATGCGGGCAATGTATATGCGGTCTACTATATTGTACAACAGGCTTAGAATCTGGGCTGCCAGCATGGGCAGAGCAGCCTGCAATATATTTTTCTTTATCGAATCGTTATCAAAATCTATTTTTTTCATAAGTTACCTCTTTTGGATTTGCTTTGTTCATTATATCACCACATTAAAAAAAATCAAAGACTCAGCAAGTTTTGATATAGATTTTATTTATGACAAACTAAAAGAAAAATATATTTTACAATGACAAAAAATTACAGTAATATATGGACTATGACATTAAAACTTATCAAATAATCATATATACCGGAGGATAACATGAAGATTACACAGATACATACAAACAAACCACAGTCACTTTCTTTCGAGATTTTTCCACCAAAGAAGGAGGAGGACTTTAAAAATATTGACGAGATGCTTGAGATACTCTGTGATTGTCATCCTGAGTACATCAGCGTGACATTTGGCGCAGGCGGCAGCTCAAACAATAACAAGACTATCGAGATTGCGAAGAAAATCAAGAACCAGTACAATGTGGAGCCTGTAGTGCACCTTACATGTCTGTGCTATAACAAGGCTGAGATAGATGAGTTCACCAGACAGCTTTCATATGAGGGCATTGAGAATATCCTCGCTTTAAGAGGAGACAGAAATCCGAACGTGCCTGCAAAGGAGGATTTTCTCCATGCAAGCGATTTGATTAAATACATAAAGGACACCACAGGTGATCAGTTCTGTATCGCAGGTGCGTGCTACCCGGACATCCATCCGGAGGCAGCTGATAAGGTAGATGATATTAAGAATCTTAAGAAAAAGGTTGATGCCGGTGCAGAGCTTCTTTTATCGCAGCTCTTCTTTGACAATGATACCTTCTTCAATTTTGCTGAGGACTGCAGGCTTGCAGGTATCAATGTGCCGGTTATCCCGGGCATCATGCCTTGTATCAATGCGGCTCAGATTCAGAGAATGGTCACAATGTGCGGAGCAAAGTTCCCGGAGAAATTCCAGAAGATTGTGCACAGATATGGAGACAACAAGGCCGCACTTTTTGATGCCGGAATGTCTTACTGCGAGAGTCAGATAATTGAGCTTTTAGCTAATGATGTGGAGGGAATTCATCTTTACACTATGAACAATGTGAGAGTTGCAAAGCGTTTAACAGAGGGAATCAAGAACCTTATTTAGGACAATAGTACGGAACGTAGGCCCTGGGTACCACTGGCGCACACGTATTCCCGCCGTCGCTACGCTACCAAACTGTAAATTCGAATAAAAAATATCAACCGTTGCAAAAAGTACTCTAGATGATTATAATAGGTATATTAGATTTGTAAATGGAAACAATGTCCATATTAAATCGAAATTAAATTATATAATATATTAAGGAGACAATAGAAAATGAAAGAAAAATCAAGAAGCACTTTTTCCGGCAACATTGGGTTCGTTCTTGCGGCAGCCGGCAGTGCGGTAGGACTTGGAAATATATGGAGGTTTCCGTATCTGGCAGCAAAGGACGGAGGAGGACTTTTTCTGCTGGTGTATCTGATACTTGTTCTGACTTTTGGCTTTGCATTGCTTACCACTGAGATTGCAATAGGCCGTAAGACCGGACAGGGACCGCTCACCGCGTATGGTCTTATCAATCCAAAGGGCAAGTTTATCGGTGTGCTTGCGTGTATAGTACCGGCTATTATTCTGCCTTACTACTGTACTATAGGTGGATGGGTTTTAAAGTATTTTACAATTTTCATTACAGGAAGCGGTAAGAATGCGGTTGCGGATGGATATTTCACAGGTTTTATCACAGGCCAGTGGGCACCAATCATATTCGGAGTGGTTTATCTGCTTTTAACAGCAGCAATTGTCATTGGTGGAGTCAATAAAGGCATCGAGCGGTTCAGCAAGGTGCTTATGCCTATCCTTGTTGTGCTTATTTTTGCAATCGGAATTTTCTCACTGACGCTTCATTATAAGGATGCGTCGGGCACAGTAAGAAGTGGTCTTGAGGGACTTAAGATTTATGTGATTCCGGATTTCAAGGGGCTTACAATGCAAAAGCTTTTCACCGTATTTGTTGATGCGCTCGGTCAGCTTTTTTATTCAATCAGTGTAGCTATGGGAATCATGGTTGCATATGGTTCGTATGTCAAGAAGGAATCAAAGCTCATGGGCTCAATCAACCAGATCGAGATTTTTGATACACTTGTTGCATTCCTTGCAGGTCTTATGATCATTCCGGCAGTATATGTATTTATGGGCCGTGACGGCATGTCAGCAGGACCGGGGCTTATGTTTATATCATTGCCAAAGGTATTTAATGAAATGGGAATAGCAGGAGATATTGTTGGACTGATATTCTTCATGATAGTTGCATTCGCAGCAGTCACATCGTCTGTATCAATTATGGAGGCTATTGTATCGAGTCTTATAGACAGATTTCATTGGAGCCGCAGAAAAAGCGCAATTTTAGTCACGGTATACGCCCTGATTGCAGAGATAATAGTCTGCCTTGGCTACAATAAGCTCTATATGGAGGTTAAGCTTCCAAACGGCACAGTCGGACAGATACTTGATATCATGGACTATGTAAGCAATAATGTACTCATGCCAATCGTTGCACTTGCTACATGTATCCTCATCGGCTGGATTGTAAGTCCAAAGGTGATAATAGATGAGGTGACACGAGGAGGCAGTAAATTCACCAGAAAAGGGCTTTATATAATCATGGTTAAATTTATTGCACCGGCATTCCTGCTTATATTATTGCTGCAGGCACTCGGAATCATTACTTTTTAGAATTGAATTAAATTTATTGTATATTTAATTTAAATACTCCTGAAAATGCTGTAATTAAAGACCAAGTAAAATTATTTAACATCTCTCCAGATGCTGGTAATGTCAAACTTACAGCAACATTATATGATAAGGAAACTGGCGAACAAATCCTTGATGCCGATGATTGAAGCTCTTGGTATCAAAAGAAAAAATTTTGATGACAAAGCACTGCCTCTATGCTACAATCAACTCAAAGCATTATATTTCTGTAAGCGGCACCACATGACAGTTTTTTTACAGGTGCACACCACTTTGAAGAGGGCAGACCACTTCGCATTATTCTACAAAGGACATGGAAGTTTTCGATGCTTTAATTACCAATCAACAGCAGGAAAATTGAAATGCCGTATGTAGACAGAATGCAGAAAATATAGTAAGAAATAGATAAATGCAGTCAAAAAAGGCAGATGAAATGTATACAGAGTGTAAACATAAAGAAGGACAGCACATGTATACTTCATAAATTGTACCATTGTACGCTCATTGGCATCAAATTTTCCTGCTCACACAAGAGAACAGGAGGAGAAGGATTGAGCGCAAAGGACTCAATGGCAAAGGAATACTTTGCAGACAATGCCAGGTTTGCGGATCTGTGCAACAATATACTGTATGGAGGAAGAGAGGTCATTCGGCCGGAAAACCTTAAGGAAAGGGACACCACGGAGGTACTGACCGCGCTAGGGCTTGATAAAAAGACCATAGCGATGCAGAAGCTGAGGGATATCTTCAAAAATGCCAGCATCAAATATACCGGCAAATCATATGTCGTACTGATAGGAGTAGAAAATCAGTCGGATATACACTATGCCATACCTATAAAAAACATGTTTTATGATGTGATGGCATACGGCAATCAGGTAAAGGAAACAGCAAAAAAGCACCGAAAGGATAAGGATACTACAACATCAGATGAATTTCTCTCGGGATTTACGAAAGAGGATAAGCTGATTCCTGTAATTACGATTACAGTATATCTCGGAACAAAAGAATGGGATGGTCCAAGGAAGCTGTCAGATATGTTTGGTGATGTGGATGAGGAGCTTCGGCCATTCATACCGGATTACAGGATTAATCTGCTGGCACCGAGGGAGATAACAGATTTTACAGGATTCAGGACATCCATCAGGCAGCTTTTCGAGGTACTGAAGAATGCGTATGATAAGGAAAAAATGCAGGAAGTGCTGCAGAATGACGAAAAGTTTAGCAGGGTGGACAGAGAGACAGTCGAGGCAATCAACCTGTTTGCAGGAACGGATATAGATATAGATGAGAAAGAAGAGGTGATTGATATGTGTAAGGCGTGGGAAGAACAGAAAAATGAAGGCAGAGAGTTAGGCAGAGAAGAAGGCAGAGAGTTAGGCAGAGAAGAAGGCAGAGAGTTAGGCAGAGAAGAAGGTCGAGAAGAAGGCAGAATTCGTCAGGCAAAAGTAACTGCTTTAAAACTTCAGAAAAAAGGTCACTCAATAGAAGATATAGCTGAATGTGTGGATTTTGATGAGGAAACTGTAAAAAAATGGCTTGTGAGCTAATATTGTAGTGAAATGTAAATTAGAGGAAGCAATCTTTGGGCGAGAACGCGGAGGTTGCTTCCTCTTTTGTTGAGATAATTGCAGGCATTGGCAATAGGACGGGGCTTCATCGCTTACAAAATAGGGGGATTATGTAAAAGTAAATTGGTTATAACAGATGCACAACTGCCTTGATTGTGGTAAAATATTGAAATAAAGTTTCACGCAAGAAGGTGATCACCATGAAACAACACAGGTTTTTAAAAATAACAATTTCACTCATTCTCCTCATTGCGCTTATCACGGCTGCGAGCATCTTTTTGTCATACAATGTTTTGACGGTCAGGACCTTTTCGTATGAGACGGACAAGGCTGTGGACCCGGTGCGGGCGGTAGTGATTTCGGATCTGCATGAGCACGAGTTTGGAAAGGATAATGTGAAGCTGGTGGAGAAGATTCGGGAGCAGGAGCCGGATATTATTTTGATGGTGGGGGATTTTGTGAATCAGGATTCGACGGAGTCGACGGTTGCGGTGAAGCTGGTGGAGCAACTTAGTAAGCTGGCGCCGGTGTGCTATTCACTTGGCAATCATGAGGAGTCTTATATGGCGAAGACGGACTGGAATTTTCCGGCAGAGATTGAGAAGGCGGGAGCACATTTTCTGGATAAGGAGTATGTAGATATGGATATTCGCGGGACGAAGCTGCGGATTGGGGGGATGTTTTCCTATGCATTTGGAGCGGATGGAAAGGATTCGGCGGCTGCGGCACCGGAGGATGTGAAGAATTTTCTGATGGATTTTCAGGATACGGACCGTTTGAAGATCATGATGGCGCACAGACCGGATTCATTTATATTTGGAGATGCGGCGTCGGTGTGGGATGTGGATCTGGTTGTGAGCGGACATGACCACGGTGGACAGGTAGTCGTGCCATTTGCGGGGGGAGTGTTTGGCGGAGACCAGGGATATTTTCCAAAGTATGTGCATGGCATGTATGAGAAGGAGAGGCTGCATCTGTTCGTGTCGAGTGGGCTTGGAAGCGCCAACGAGCCGTTGCCGAGGGTGAATAATCTGCCGGAGGTGGCTGTGGTGGAGATTGAAAAATCAACTCAAACTTGATGATGCGAAGCAGACATGCTATATTATATAGGAAGAAAGACGAAATATCCTAGAAAGAATGAGGAGAAAAAATGAGAGTAGACGATGGATTTGTATTAAGAGAAATTGCAGGAGATTATGTGATTATCCCAACCGGTAAAACGGTGCTTGATTTTAACGGAATGATAACGGTCAATGAAGTGGGAGTTTCCATCTGGAAGATGTTGCAGGAGGAGACGACATTTGAAAATATAGTGCAGGGTATTTTGGATGAGTATGATGCCGATGAGGAGACCGTGAAGGCGGATGTGCAGGAATTCTTGGACCGCATTAAAGAGGCTGGGATATTGAAATAGGGGTGTATGAGAAAACGAGTCTCAATGTTTATTTTTTAGATGGCTTCGTAGTATGAAAATTACCAAATTATATCAAATTTTTTAGATTATATATAAATAAATCTACAAATTATACAAAATATAACATTTTTGGGATGATTTACCTATTGTATTTTCATCAAAAAAACTTTAGAATATTTTAGAATAAATCTATTGCTAAAACTATGTTTTCACGTAGCAGTAGAAATAACTTATTGATCATACTCAATTTAAAGGGAAGGGAGAGGAAAGTATGAGAAAAAAATTTAAGAAACGGTTGCTCGGAATCATCCTTACCATCTTGATGGTGGTTAGCGTGATACCTGTGCAGCAAGTACAGCCCGTAAAAGCGGCAGATACGCAAATTATTTATCTTGAAATATCAGGAGGAGTAACAGGATGGACAACGCCAGGTGTTCACGCGTTAGATGCCAAGGATACGATAGTAAATAATTTGTTTGCGATGGATAAAGTTGCAGGCAGTGACAATATTTATAAGGCAAATATTGCTGCAAATGCTACAAAAGTAATTTTTACACCAAATAATACATGGAAAAATGGAGAAACAGATACAGTTTCTATTGCAGATGCCAATGCAGATTTAACAACAACATATCCATGCTATAAGGTTACATCTTACCAATCTGGGTCAAAAAAATGTTGGAAAGGTACTTGGGCAACATACAGTGCGAGTGGCGAAGTAGATTTAACTGAAAGATTTTATGTTTCCACTAATTTGGTTGATTACATCAATGATGCTAGATTTGACCCAGGAAATAAAACGAGAGGATACAGTAACAACAATCAAGGAACAGTTGTTGATGGCTCAGAAAAAGGAGCAAATGTTTACAGTTATTTAGATGCTGCAATATCGGGAAGCCCATGGTATAATAGTTCTGGTCAAGATTCAAAAGAATGTCAATATACATATCCATTGTACTTTGGTAACATGTTCGATACCAAAAATAGATATGGACGCATGTTAAATGGAAGTTGGTATGGACTTAATAACTTTAGTGTGGGTGCCAATGTGGCTTTAGAAGAAACAGGCACAACTACAGGAAGTTCCTTTTATGGAGCAGCAGCACAAGGTTTAGTAGGTAAAAAACTGGTTAATGGGAAAATGGTAGATCCGAACAATGAAAATGTTGTTCTGCCTTATTTCTCTGGGGAAGAGATTCATCCATATAATACAGATAGAGAAATTGATAAAAACAAGAATTTATCTGAATATTACAATAATTTACAGTTCCCATTCAAGCAGACAATGGATAAGAATGGCGTAATCACATACTCTTATGATTCGGGAAGTGATTATGCTGTATATTATGATTTTGATAATAATAGTTTCTATGAAAGTAATCAATATATTCAAAATGGAACAACAAATGATTCAACAGCACCAACTAAAGGATTCTATCCATTGAACAAACCAGGAGATTCTCGTGAAGCTGTAAATATGGGATTTGGTACTGAATTTACGATTCCATTTACATTATCAAAAGATGGAAAAATCAATGGTCAGGACATAACATTTAACTTCACTGGTGATGATGATGTGTGGGTATTCATTGATGACTACCTTGTTTTAGACATGGGTGGTGCACATAGAATGGCAAGCGGAACAATTGACTTCGCAAAGAAAAATGTAACAGTTGAACGCGCATTTACACCAGATAAGTCCACAACGGCTGCTTGGAAAGATGGAGCTACTCGTGCAAATCAGACATCAACGGAAAGTTTAAAGACATTTGCAGATATTGAAACAGACAATGGAAAGACTTTTGCAGATATCATGGCAGATGATTCAAAAGTACATACACTGAAGATGTTCTACATGGAACGTGGTATGATCGATTCCAATATGTCTGTAAGCTTTAACTTCTCACCTATTCCATCAGGTTTAACACTTAGTAAAGACGTTAACACTGCATCAGTAAATGATGGATTAAAGTCAGTTGTAGAGACAAAAGATAATTTTGATTTTACAGTTACAGATACAGATACAAGAACAGAATACACTTATGAAAAAGACTATGATGGTACAAGAACAGAAAAAAAGACTACAACAAACGGAGTTGTAGAAGGACTTGCTGATAATGTATACGCAAAGAACTTTGCATATAAAGATGCAGATGATGATGGTAATACAGGCTTAAAAATTGGTACAGACTTTACAATTACAGAGACAGAAAATTCCAATTATGATACTAGATGGTTTGTTACGGATATTTCAACTGGAGAAACCAAAGATAGAGGAGATGGACTGGTTTCAAACTTCAAATTAGGAGATGCTACATCAGATGTGACAAAAGTAAATTACAACGTTAACTTTGTAAATACACCAAAGGTAGGTACTGTGAATATAACCAAGGCATGGAATGGTACTGTTCCGGAAACACTGAAAGAAGAAGCTTTCCCATTCAAGGTGGAAGTTGATTTGGATGGTGCAGCTAAAAAAGATGAATATTCGACATATGCTTTGAAATATACTGTAGATGGAAATGAATTTTATACCGACGCAGATGGTAACTTTAAATTAAAGTGTGATCAGACAGCTGCTTTTGAAGGTATTCCGACAGGAGCAACAGTTAAAGTAACAGAAACAACTACTACTGATAGTAAGTCATGGGAAGTAAGTGGATCTGACGAAGCAGTGAGTAAGCCAGTTACAGAAACATCTAATGAAACTTTAACGATTACCAATGCCACCAAGACTAAAACTTCGGATAAAGTGATTTATGTTGAAGCAGGAAAAGATACATTTTATAAACCAGCTGAAGTTATAAAAGACTATATTGTTACTGTTCCTAATCCATCCGAAGGACTGAATTATACAGACAAAGGTTTCAATGGTGCAGAGCCAGGCAAATCATATACAGCTAACTATACAGGATCTAACAAGGATGGAGCAATAGTAAATGGTAAGATTACTGTATATACATATCAGGCAACCGATAAGGTTTATGTATTCGATTATGGCTTAGAATCTAATATTGCAGAAACGAATGATAATCATGACGGATTATTTGAGGGCGGTACATTTTATAATGATAATGCCAAAGATGCATATGAAACCACTGCAAAACTGAATCAGATTACTCATGAAAAAGATAATAATCCGCAGACAACGATAACGCCTGATCAGGATGTAATAATTAATAAGAAAGGCTCAGCAAAAGGTGCAGTAACATTCAAGCCTATTGCGTTCATGGATAAGGCTGAGAATTACACTTATACAGCAGATATCACAAAAAATGGTGAAACACTTAAGTCAAACAACCCAGAAACTGGTACAACAGTCCATGGTAAAATCAAGACGATGCCGGCAAATGTTGTTTACTATGAAGATGACTTCAATGCAGATTCAAAAACTGATGATGGAACAACAAAGATTGTTTATTCTGGAGATACAGATCCAGAAGGAACGTCATTGACATTGAAACAGAGCAATGGACAGACAGAACAGTATGGACATGACGATGCATATGCAAAAGGAACGGGTGACAGCGCTGGAAGTTCTACAAAGATGACAGCGAATGGTTATAACACAAGAGCAAGCTTTACATTCAAGGGAACTGGATTCGATATTGTTGCAAGAACAACAACAGATACAGCAACTATCATGTATTCGATTGAACATCAGACAGCTGGAAAGTGGCAGGTAGATAAGATGGGAGCTGTTGATACATATTACGCAAATGGCGACTTATATCAGATTCCTGTTATCCATGAAGAAGGTCTTGATTACAATACTTATACAGTAACATTATTCATTAAAGAAGATGTTAATAAAAATTGTGTTGTATATCTGGATGGTGTACGTGTTTACAACCCAATGGGAACAGCAGGAAATTCAGCATACATCGACAATGAAGAGGGAGCAACTATTACAAAAATAAGTGATCTGGTTCTTGGAGATGGTGAGATTACAGAGAATGGTGTTGTAATAAGAGATCCAGAAAATCCGGAAAATGATTCCACAGAGATAAAAGGTGTTACGATCAGTAATGCCAAGATGGCATTGGTTGGAAATGTATGGAATGATGCGGGGACCTCTTTTGATAATCTGGAAGCACTGGGATATACAAAAGTTGAAGATAATTCGGGTACGACTACGGCAAATAATACACAGTCAATCTTACAGTATCTTCATACAGGACCAAATAATGAGGTTTACCTCGATGGCAATGCATCCATTGCATTTGTTGCAGAAGGAACTCCAAATTCCAACAGTACACTTCAGATTGAAGCAAAGCTGGTGAATACAGAGGGAATAGATGTGACAACTGGAGGAACTGCCGCATTAAATGTATGGAATGGAACTGCGCTTGAAAAGATAGAAGATGTTAAGACTTCAACAGCAAGATATTACACAATCAACCTGAATCAGTGTATCAAGCTTGGAGATACAGATAAGTATCTGGTTGTAATTTCAGGAAATGATTCAGACGGAAACTATGGAGTGTCATTCTCTAATCTGAAAAACAAAGGTTATACGTTATCGAATCCTTTGGCAGAGGAAAATAAGGAGCTTGTTGGAAGACTGATAAATACAGACAATGTAGAGCCTGCGAGTGTATTTAAGAGCTTTGGAATACAGAATGCTACATACACAATAAAGAGAAATGCCTGGCTTACAAATAAGTATACAGTAACAATAAATAGTGCAGATGTATTTGCTGGTGAAACACCAAAGTTTAAAGTATATTATACAAATAATGGAAAGAAAACTGCGTTAACGACAACGATTGTTAAAACGACAAACAATGAAGATGGAACAGTTACATATGGACTGAAATTCAGAGCACCAAATGCAGTTGGTTCATTTCCATTAGAGATTCATTATGTAAATGCAGATGGAGAGTCAGATGAATTTATGACTACAACAATTAAAGTAAGAAGATAGGAGGTATGAAAATGAAAAAAACATATAAGAAACCTCTGTTATTGATTGAAAATTTTAAACTTTCTGAAAACATAGCAGCATGTGATCCTTCTTTTGGAAATAACTCCAATATAACGTTAGAAGATATTCAAAAGGCATATAATGTGTTGGGTTATTTTGCGGATGGTGTGTGTGAAAAAGGTGAACCAATTGAAAACAAACCAGTGGACGTATTTGATGGTATGACTCAAATTCAGTTGTGTTATCATGGTTCTACAGGATTAAACGTTTTTTCATCATAATAGTGCTAAAAATAGCGAGAGCAAATTCATTGCTCTCGTTATTTTTTGAGGAAAAAGGTAGTTCTGTGAAAATTTATGAAAATATTGGATAAATAATCGCACATGTTTATACAAAACATGTAAAAATCATATAAAGTGCAGTAAAATGCTTGAAAATTATGATTTCAGGATTTATTATTATCGTATATAATTAAATTAGAAGTAAAGCAACTGTGCATATACTGATAGTGTCAAGTAAAGTATGAAAAACTGAGCTGTAAAAAAACGGCTCAAATGAACCTTGAAAACTGCAGATATTTAGAGTGTGGAAGGCTGCCGCCACCCTTGACAGCACACAAAAGAAATGCTGTCTGTGTTTCACCGACGGCGAAGAACTCAAGAACAGTTAGCAGATTGCTGCTGAAGATTTAGAATAGTCTTCTGACCAAGATATATGAGGAGCTGCCATTTAGCCGGCATGTTTTCTGCATTTTCAAGCATTTCCACCTTGTTAAGGACCTGAAACTTCGTATGTTTGTGTGGGCGTAGAAAGTTGTAATAAGCTACCCAGAGAGATAAATCATAGTTGACACCATCGTAGTTATCAAACTCGTTGGTGCCGCGATAGGAAGCTTTATAGGTGCGGTTTAAACGTTCAATCGCATTTGTTGCAGAAGGAACTCCAGATTCCAACAGTACACTTCAGATTGAAGCAAAGCTGGTGAATACAGAGGGAATAGATGTGACAACTGGAGGAACTGCCGCATTAAATGTATGGAATGGAACTGCGCTTGAAAAGATAGAAGATGTTAAGACTTCAACAGCAAGATATTACACAATCAACCTGAATCAGTGTATCAAGCTTGGAGATACAAATAAGTATACAGTAACAATAAATAGTGCAGATGTATTTGCTGGTGAAACACCAAAGTTTAAAGTATATTATACAAATAATGGAAAGAAAACTGCGTTAACGACAACGATTGTTAAAACGACAAACAATGAAGATGGAACAGTTACATATGGACTGAAATTCAGAGCACCAAATGCAGTTGGTTCATTCCCATTAGAGATTCATTATGTAAGTGCAGATGAAGAGTCAGATGAATTTATGACTACTACAGTTAGAGTAAGAAGATAATAGAGATTCTTAAGACAAAAAAGATGTGAGAGGTGGCAGATGAGTCAATCATCTACCACCTACTCATTTTGGAGGATAAATGTACAGATATTTTTTTGAAATAGCATCAATACCATTTGAAATTAAAGGACAGACAGAAATTTCTATACACTCAAGCATGCAACCGTTTATTGTTGAAAATGAAGAGATGGTAGATGTGAAATATAATGTTGTGTGTGAATCTAATATGAAAGTTATTAAGGAAAAATCAATTTATGCAGATGAAGTATATAAAATTGATTTGTGTCAAATAGAAGAAGGAAAAGAATATGATTTATGTATTCCAGAAAAAATGCTATTAAATAAAAAACTATTTGAAGGATCTAATATATGGAACTTTTTAGCGTTTGAATTTCCACTTTTAGAAAAGCAGGCATTTATTCTCCATTCTTCATTTGTTTCTTGGAAGGGAAATGGAATTCTGTTTACAGCTCCGTCAGGAACAGGAAAATCTACGCAAGCAGATTTATGGGAGAAATATGAAGCAGCAGATATTTATAATGGAGATCGGACAATCGTTAGAAAAATGAATGGAGAGTATTATGGTTTTGGGTCTCCTTATGCGGGTACATCGGGTATTTATCGCAATGAATCTGCTCCTATAAAAGCAATTGTTGTGATAGAACAAGGACCAGAAAATATCATTCAAAGACTTTACGGGAGAGAAGCATTTCTTCCGTTGTTCCGTGAAACATTGATGAATACATGGAATAAAGAGTATATGGAAAAGATGACAGATCTTTTGATGGATGCAGCGTGTCAGATTCCTGTCTATCATCTCTCCTGTCGCCCGGATCAGGACGCAGTAAATACGGTGAAAAATGAAATTTTGCAAGAGTTATAAACAATAAAATACCCCTAAAAAGAGAATTATCATACATAGATAGTTCTCTTTTTTCTGCAAAATATGTGAAAACACACAAAATAGTGAGGGTGGAGTGCACTCTCACTATTCTAGGTTTAAGGAGATTTTGAGAGATAGGTTGTAATTTATTGGAAGATAGTTTATAGTAAAAGATAAAAATATAAGAAAAATGGAGTGCACGATGAAACAGAAAAAGAAATTAGGGATTATCATTGCTATTGTAGCCGCTGTATTAGTGGTAGGTGTTATAATCTTTTTTGCACTAAAGCCAAATGGAATAAATTCACAGGAAGAAACGTCAGAGGAAAAAGGTTATCATGAACTTGCAGACGGAGAAAATCCAGCAGACATAGATGTAAAGGTTAAGTCCTCTAATGATTTTGTTAAACCAGGAAAGGATACGCTTGATGCTAGTAAGATTCAAGGTTATTCAGCTAAAGTAGGAGACTCTGACAAAAACGATAATTCTAAGGAAACTGAAAAAGCAGAGCAAATCGTTCTTTCCGATTCGAACCTCACGGTTGAGTCCATCGGTGCTTATTCCGGTTCTTTTATAGAAGATGGAAGTGACGAGGCGACAAAGAACGTAACAGCGATGCTGATTACGAACAATTCTGACCAGATGCTTCAGGTTGCACTGATTGATTTTCAGGTAAATAGCAATGAGACGGCTAGTTTTAAGGTGACGAATCTTCCGGCAGGAACTTCTACGCTGGTACTTGAGAGCAATAAGCGAGAGTTTTCAGATAAAGATACTTATACATATGGCAATGCGGCTACGGGATATATGGATCAGCCGACACTAGAAGAGGATAAAGTAGAGTTAAAGACAGAGAATGGAAAGATTACGCTGAAGAATAAGACGGATAAAGAGCTTAAGAGAGTTTATGTTTATTATAAGTACGTACAGATTGGCGGCGCTTATTTTGGCGGAATTACTTACCGTACACCATTTGAAAATGTGGGCGCAGGCAAGGAAGCAGAGGCAGTTGCGGCACATTTTAATCCGGACAGCAGTCAGATTATGGGAGTACAGATACTTGATAATTAAAAGAGATTGGGGAATAAGTTCATGAAGAAACAACAAGCACCAGTGCAGGCGCAGCTTAGAAAATATCTGTATCAGAAGGCGGCACACAATAAAGTGCCGCTTTCCGGTACATTTGAACTGACACCGAGATGCAATATGAATTGCAGGATGTGTTACATTCGAATGAGTGAAGCAGAGATGCGGGCGAGGGGAAGAGAGTATACAGCAGAAGAATGGATTGAGATGGGAAAAGCCTGTGCAAAAGAGGGAATGCTCTTCTTGCTGCTGACTGGCGGGGAACCATTTCTTAGAAAAGATTTTAGACAGATTTATACAGAGTTAAAGAAGCTTGGGTTACTCATCTCAATTAATACGAATGCGACATTGATTGATGAGGAGACCGTGGAGTGGTTAAAGAAGGATCCGCCGATGAAGGTGAATGTGACACTTTATGGTGGTGGAAATGAGACTTATAAAAAGCTGTGTGGACATCCGACCGGATATGATGCAGCTACGAAGGCGATTGATCTGATGCACGATGCGGGCATTTTTGTGAATATCAATGCGAGCTTTACGAAGTACAATCTGGATGATATGGAGGATATCTTTGCATTTGGTAAGAGCAGGGAGATTCAGGTGAATGCGGCTACTTATATGTTCCCGCCGGTACGTAGTGCGAAGAACGGCGTGACGGATGATGAGGTGCGTTTTACAGCAGAAGAGGCTGGAAAGGCGAGGGCGAAGGCGGATATGTACCGCCTGTCTAAGGAGGAGTTTGCGATTCGGTTAAAGGCACTCCATGAAGGAAGAGATGACTTTATGGGCGGTGAGGAAGAGTGTGAGCGTACTCCGGATGAGAAGATGGGATGTATGGCGGGACGGTCGTCGTTCTGGATGACATGGGACGGACGAATGACGCCTTGCGGCATGATGAATGAGCCGGTAGCCAGACCATTTGAGATTGGCTTTTCGGATGCATGGAAGTCAATCTATCAGGCGACGGATGAGATTTTGCTGCCATCGGAATGCAAGAACTGCAAGAAGCGTTTTGCGTGTATGATGTGCGGGGCGCTTACGATTGCGGAAGGTGGCGGATGCAGTTATAAGAAGCCGGAGTATTTGTGCCGGCAGACAGAGGTGTTCCTAGAAGAGATGGAGAAAGAATACCAAAAACAGGAAACAGGGGTATGATGACGAATACACAAAAAGAGCTGTTACAGGCACTTCGGTGCTTTATGCAGGGGGATGAGGAATACCATCTTCCGGAAAGGTTTTCACAGCTAAAGGAGCTGTGTGACCTTGCTGCGATGCATAAGATTTTAGCAATTATATATGAGATGATCCGGAGGGATTCGGTGCTTCTTTTAGAGGAGAATGCGCCACTTGCTGCGAGGTGGAAGAAGAGTGCGATTGCGGAAGTGATGCTGCAGGTGCAAAGGACGGCTGGTTTTCTGGAGCTGTATCAGAAGCTTCAGAAGGAAGAGGTATATCCGCTTGTTGTGAAGGGGCTGATTTGCCGGTCTTTTTATGAAAAGCCGGACTTTCGGATATCAGCGGATGAAGATCTGCTGCTTAGGAAGGAAGAGTTTGAGACCTTTGACCGCATTTTGTTAGAGGAAGGATATCAGAGGCAGGAGCTGGATCCTAAGAATCTGCCGTATGAGATTCCATATCTGAATCCGAGAAATCAGGTATATATAGAGCTTCACTTTTCGTTGTTTGCAGAAGGCGAGGGTGCATATGGTCATCTGAATCAGGAATTTGCAGGGGCGTTTGACCGATGCATTTGTGAGCAGATTGAGGGAGTGGATATTAAGACACTCTCGCCGACGGACCATATGTTTTATCTGATCTGTCATAGTTTTAAGCATTTTTTACATAGTGGATTTGGAATCAGACAGGTCTGCGACATGGTGATGATGGCAAAGCATTACACGACGCGGATTGACTGGAGAGAGATTCAGGATAAGCTTGCACAGCTTCGAATGGATACATTTTTCAGTGCTCTGGCAAAGATTGGCAGAGAGTATCTGGGATGCTCCTGGGAGAAAACCGGATATGTGGATGATACGCAGGAGAGTGTAGACTGTATGCCGCTTCTTGTGGATCTGCTGGAAGGCGGTGTGTATGGCGGGAGCACGATGGCGAGAAGGCACAGCGCGAATATGACGCTGGAAGCTGCTAGGAGAGGCAAAAAAGCGACGTCATCGTCGGTTTGGTCATCGTTGTTTCCGGGTGTTTCTTATATGAAGGGGCGTTATGTGTGGCTCTGTAAGTATCCGTGGCTGCTTCCGGCGGCATGGGTGATGCGGCTGTTTGGATATGCGGCAGACAGGAAGCATACAGAGGATCAGAGTAGTTTAGAGATTGGAAATAAACGTGTGGAACTTCTTCGGAAGTATCATGTGATAGATTAGGGGACAGATATATGAAGGTGATAGATACAAGAGAATATGTGTCGGTTCTGAAGCAATTGACGGATGATGGACGGGAAGTCAGCATGCGGATTGCGGGAAATAGTATGGCGCCATTTCTGATTCATGAGCGTGATACGATCTTCTTTCGGAAGCCGGAGGCAAAACTGAAGAAGGGCGATATGGTGTTCTTTAAAAGAAGAAACGGACAGTATATCATGCACAGGATTCACCATGTGAAGCCGGATGGGTATTATATCGTGGGTGATGCGCAGTGTATGATTGAGGGACCGGTCGCAGGGGAACAGATATTTGCGGTTGTGACGAAAGTTATAAGAAAGGGAAAGACGATACAGCCGGGGGACTTCTGGTGGGAGTTCTTTCGTCATGTGTGGCTGCATATGATTCCGCTTCGAAGACCGGTGATGGCTCTTTATACGAAGCTTCTTTTTAGAGGAGGCAGATCATGAGAGAGAAGAAGACACATTTTGAATCGGTCAGAATATTAAAGAAACGATGGAAAGATGGTACATTTTCGGAGATTTTAGAGGACTGGAGATGGATTCTTGGGTATAGCGCAAGGTATAAGGGAGCGATTCTGTTTTATGTTGTGCTGGGAATCTTAAGTACGTCGTTTGGACTTGCGAGCAGTGTGGCGAGTAAGTATCTGATCGATATCATTACGGGTTATCAGACGAGTAAGCTTGCAGTGCTGTTTCTTGTGATGGTTGGCGGACAGGTGTTCAGTCTGTTGTTTGAGAGCCTGATCAACCGGGTTTCCACGAAGCTTAGTATTGATATTAACAATGATATTCAGGCGGATATTTTTGATAAGATTATTGATGCGGACTGGATGGAGATCAGTAAGTATAGCAATGGAGACATTCTGAATCGTTTTAATGGCGATATTCGTACGATCAGCAGCAATGCCATCAGCTGGCTTCCGACGATTATCATTGCACTTTATAAGCTGGTGGCGACATTTATGGTCATCCTGCATTATGACTGGGTGATGGCTCTGATTGCGCTTGGCAGTGCGCCGTTTCTTCTGCTGCTGTCACGGACGGTGCTGAAGAAGCAGAGGGACTTTAGCCAGAAGGTGCTCGAGACGAGCAGTAAGCTGATGGGATTTGAGGTCGAGACGTTTTATAACTTTGATACGATCAAATCTTTTGGTATTGCGCCGCATTATAGTAAGAAGATGAGATGGTGGCAGAAGCGGTTTCGGGATGACAGCCTGAAGTATAATTATTTTACGATTAAGACGAATGTAGTTCTGCAGGGAATTGGAATGGTCGTGCAGTTTATTGCATTTGGATATTGTCTGTTCCGGTTGTGGACGCATGATATTACATATGGTACGATGACATTGTTTCTGCAGCAGAGAAGCAATCTGTCGGCGGCATTTAATAATCTGGTGACGATTGTTCCGACATTTTTAAACAGTTCAGTATCGGCGCACCGTATTCGTGAGCTTGTGGAGCTTCCAAAGGAAGTACATATTACAGAGAGTTCGGTGCTTGATGCGTATGCGGCAGATGGATTTTCCATTTCTTTGCGGGATGTGGATTTTTCTTATGTGAAGGAAGAGCGTGTGATCACAGATTCTTCGTTTGAGGCAAAGCCGGGTGAGATTGTTGCACTGGTGGGTCCTTCCGGAGAGGGTAAGACAACATTAATCCGTATGTTTCTGGGGCTGATTCATCCGCAGAGCGGGCAGGCAGTGATGTCTGCGGCAGGCGGCATGGAAGTGGTACTAAATGCAGAGACGAGACACCTGTTTGCATATGTTCCGCAGGGCAATACGATTCTGTCGGGAACCATCGCAGAGAATCTGCGGATGGTAAAGGAAGATGCGACAGAGGAAGAGATGATAGAAGCATTGGAGATTGCGTGTGCGTGGGACTTTGTGAAAAAACGTCCGGACACGATAAATAGCAATGTGGGCGAGCGTGGCCGTGGACTGTCGGAAGGGCAGGCACAGAGGCTGTCGATTGCAAGGGCACTCTTAAGAGATGCGCCGGTGCTGCTGTTGGATGAGGCTACTTCCGCACTGGATGTGGAGACGGAGCGCAGGGTGCTTCGCAATATTATGACACAGAAACCAAACAAAACATGTATTGTTACAACGCACAGACCAAGTGTGTTAAATATGTGCAGACGGGTATACCGTGTGATGGATACCAGGGTGACAGAGCTTTCGGAAGAGGAAGCTGCAAAAATGGCAATGGATTTTTAAGGTAGAGAGTGGTAAAATGATTGATATACATACGCATATCCTGCCGGGGATGGATGATGGAGCAGTAGATATTTTAGATACGATAGAGATGGCAAGGCTGGCTGCTATGAGCGGAGTAACAGAAATTGTGGCAACACCGCATTTTAATATTCCGGGACTGTATGATAATGCATTTGGAGAGCATTATGTGAATACGTTTAATCAGGCCGCAAGGGCGATTAAGGAAGAGAAGATTCCAATCAGGCTTTTTCCGGGGATGGAGGCATTTTCTACAGAGGATCTGCCACGGCAGATGGCAGATGGAAAGGTAATGACGATCAATCAGAGCCATTATATTCTGATGGAGTTTGCATTTGATGAGGATCCGGACTTTGCAACGAGGCTTCTTGGTAAGGTAAGGGAAGTTGGTGCAAAGCCTGTGATTGCGCATGCGGAGCGTTATTATTTTGTGCAGGATGATCCGCAGATTGTATATCAGTGGAGGAAGAAGGGATATGCCATTCAGGTCAATAAGGGAAGTTTTCTTGGACGGTTTGGTGAGTCGGCAAGGGAGACGTCATACCGCCTGCTTCGTCACCATCTGGTATCGGTTGTGGCAAGTGATGCACACAGCGCGGTGGAGCGGACGCCTTTTTTGATGGATGCGTATGAAGCACTTAGTGAATGTTGTTCAAAGCGGCATCTGGATGTGCTGTTTCGAGACAATCCCGGCAGAATCTGTCAGGATAAGCCGGTACTTGAATTGGAGCCGCTTCCATTTTTACCATATTATTATGATTAAAGGAGTAAACATGATTAGATTGAGAAGAGCCATATGTCTGATATTTGTGTTGGCATGTGCGGTATTCGTTGTATTTTTTATAAAGGTGAAGATGGTGGAAGACCATGTGCCTCCGGTGATTACCTGTAGTGAGGATGAGCTTGTACTCAGTGTCAATGATGATCAGGAAGAGGCACTGATGAAGGGAATTAAGGCTACGGATAACAGGGATGGTGATTTGACGAAGGAAGTTCGTATTTCTTCCATCTCTCATTTTATTTCAGGTAATGAACGCACCGTCACTTATGTCGTTTTTGATAAATCGAACCAGATGGGAACGTTAAAAAGAACGGTGAAATATAGTGATTATACGCCACCACGGATTAAGATGCTTCATGCACCAAGATGTAGCGCGGCAGAAGCGGCGAATACAGACTTTGTATCTTATCTGAGTGCAACAGACTGTCTCGATGGAGACCTGACCAGTCAGGTGAAGCTTTCAATGAATGACAGCCTGTATAATCCGCAGCCGGGAGATTATCCGGTTACGGCACAGGTAAGCAACAGTGCGGGAGATGTCTGTTCGGTATCGTTTGAGATTACGATTACGGATAATGAGGACGAAAGTATAAAGCAATATCCGGCATTATCGGAGTATATTGTTTATACAACTGTTGGAAATATGATAGATCCGATGGGTTATGTGGTCGGACTGGAACAGAATGGGCAGATTACAGAGTGTAATGAAGATGCCGGTGTCATGGGGGCGATTAGTGTGAATTCGGAGGTGAATTACGAAGTGCCTGGAGTATATCCGGTAGAATTTTCGTATACCGGAGATGGAACTTTGACGGCTGTGACAAAGATGTTTGTAGTTGTGGAGGGAAATGAAGATGGAAAATAATCGGGAGAATGCATCCGCACAGACGGAGACAGAATTTGAACCGATTTCATTGGTTTGTGATATTTTAAAAAACTGGTGGGTCATCCTGTTTGGAGCGCTGGCCGGTGCAATGCTTTTTTATGTGGCAAGCAGCATGATATATGTTCCGAATTATCGTACACAGGCAACATTTGTTATCACATCCAGAGCGAATGCCAATGCATACAATAATCTTTCTTCTGCCAATTCGATGGCAGAAACATTCCAGAAGATTCTGGAAAGTACGATTATGAAGAAGACAATCTGTGAAAAATTGGATATGGATAAGCTTGATGCGGATATCAGTGCCAATGTTGTAAATGGAACGAATATACTGACCCTTTCTGTTACTGCACATTCGCCAAAGGATTCGATTGATATTATCAAAACGGTGATGGACAACTACACCAGCATTTCTTATTATACAGTTGGAACGACAGTGCTTGATGTTTTGGAAGATCCGAAGATTCCGTATGCACCGGTCAATCCACCACAGAACGGTGAGATGGCAAAGAAGGGATTCTTCCTGGGAATGGCTGTCTGCATGCTGTTATTTGCCATCTGGTCTTATATGCATAATACGGTGAAGCAGGAAAGAGAAGTAGAGAAAAAGCTCGATGCCAGAAGTCTTGGAGCGATTAGTTATGAATGGAAGTATAAGACGATAAAGGAATGGATCAAGCACCGGAAGAAGGCAGTTCTGGTGGATAATCCTCTGGCAAGCTTCCGGTTCGTGGAAAGCTTTAAGATGCTTGCGGCCAGGGTGGAATACCATATGTCAAAGATCAACGGTAAGATCCTGGTAGTTACGAGTGTCTGTGAGAATGAAGGAAAGTCATCCGTGGCAGGGAATCTTGCAATCACACTTGCGAAAAAAGGCAAGAGAGTCATTTTGATTGATGGCGATATCAGATGCCCTGCACAGTATCTGTTATTGGGAATGAGTCCGAAAAAAGAAAATGAGCTTGGAGAGTTCTTAAATGGCAGAACAGGTGCCAATAACATTTTGTTAAATACGGAGCGTAAGCGGCTTGGATTTATAGGTGGAAAGGTGTCCTATTCTGCTTCTACAGAGATGCTTGGAAACAGACAGCTTCCGGTTCTTATAGAAGCCTGCAGTAAGATTGTGGATTACGTCATTATCGATACACCACCATCTGGAATGATTGGAGATGCACAGATTTTTGCACAGCATGCAGATGCCGTCATGGTCGTTGCCAGACAGAACGTTACACTTGCAGAAGATATCAACGAGATGATGGATGATTTCCGTGACAATCATACCAAGGTACTTGGAGTTGTTTTAAATGGTGTCATGACGTTTCAGAGTATCGCGGACAGCCCGGTGGGAGATCATTACAGCAAGTACAGCAGATATGGGCGATATGGACGTTATGGGAAATATACGAATAATAAAGAGGTATAGCAGACATGGATGAGATGAGAGAAAAATCTGGGAATGAACAACAGGGTGAAATCGAGAAGATTGATCTGATTGAATTCCTTCGTAGTTTCCAATATGGAATCAAGAAAATGTGGTGGCTGGTTTTGGTTCTCGCATTGATTTTTGGACTGAATAGTTATATCAAAGCAAGAAAGAATTATACCCCTGTCTATACGGCATCAGCGACGGTGGCAGTAACGACAATTGATGGAAGTCCGGCTTACCAGAACAATGCGTCTGCACAGCAGATGGCGGATGTTTTCCCATACATACTGACAAGTGGTGTGCTAAAAGATGTGGTAGCAAAGGATATGAAGCTGGACTCTGTTCCAGGATCCATTTCTGTTAAGGCGGAAGAGGGAACGAATATGCTTACGATATCTGTTTCCGGTACGAATGCAGAACTTTCCTATAAGACATTAAAGTCAGTCATTAAAAATTATCCGGAAGTGGCACAGTTCGTACTTGGAAATACGACTCTGAAGATCCTGGATGAAACAGGTGTTCCGGATGATACGACAAAGCAGGGAGTCATTTCTTCTTCCTGGAAGAGAGGGGCACTTAAGGGTGCCATTATTGGTCTTGTGATTCTGTTTCTTTATGTACTTACCAGACGTACCGTGAAGACAGGTAAGGAGATTAAGACCCATTTGAATCTGGTTGATCTTGGAACATTGCCGGAAGTACATGTAAAGAAGAGAAATAAAGAAAGTTTTTATAATTCAGTCAATGTATTAAATAAAAGAATTCCGCAGGGATATCTGGAAGCGTTCAGAAAGGTCGGAATTAAGGTAATGAAACAGATGGAGGAAGAGGAGTTTAAGACGCTTTTGGTCACCAGCTCTGTGCCGGAAGAAGGAAAGACGGCATTTTCTGTGAATCTGGCAATCATAGAGGCAAAACTAGGGAAAAATGTCATACTTGTAGATTGTGATATGAGAAGACCATCTGTTGCAAAAGCCATGAATCAGGAAGGAGAATTTCCCGGACTTCAGGCGGTGCTTCAAGGTAAGGTGAAGATCAGTGAAGCAATGACAACGATAGAACTTGAGAAGTGCCCGGGATCTTTGCAGATTCTGTATGGCAAAACGACAGAAGGAAGTTCTTCCGACCTGCTTGAGAGTAAGCAGATGGAGAGACTCATTTCCATTTTAAAGAAGAAAGCAGACCTTGTAATATTTGATACGGCTCCTTCTGAGATGCTTGCAGATGCGCCGGTACTTGCAAGATATCTGGATGCTGCAGTCTATGTGATCCGCTATGATTATGCAAAGATGCGCCAGATTCGTATGGGTGTGGAGAACATTTCGATGAGTGGAATCCATATGCTGGGTTATGTATTAAACCGCGACCGCTCTACGGGTGGTGGATATGGATATGGTTATGGATACTATGGACGCTATCGTTATGGAAGATATGGTCGTTATGGCGGATATAGACATTACAGCCGCTATGAAAAACAGTTTGATGAACCGGAAGAAGAGACAGGTGCGGTAAATCAAAAAGAGGTATTTACAGAGACGAAAGAGAACTGATTGCAAAATCTTTCAAGCTGCATATCATATAGAGAAAATTGCCAGATCATGTAAATTGTGATAAAATATGAAACTAGAGTGAAAAACTATAGAATTTGAGATGACGAAAAGAAACGAGTTGAGTATGAGGAGAAATACTAATTGTATTTTCTCAGGTTATAGTAAAGGGATAGAGACATATGAAAAATTATTTAAAAACTAAGAGCATGGTAGATATGATCCTTGTCTCAGTGGGAATGGTTGTGCTGTCGCCGGTATTTCTGGCGATAGCGGTAGCTATTAAGTTAGAAGATGGCTTACGGGCACCGGTATTCTTTTCACAAAAGAGAGTCGGTGTTCATAAGTCATATTTCCAGTTATATAAGTTTCGTTCCATGCGGCTTGACACTCCGCATGACATACCGACGCATCTTTTGGATAACCCGGAGCAGTATATCACAAAGGTGGGTCGTTTCTTGCGTAAATCTTCTTTAGATGAACTGCCTCAGCTCTACAACATTGCAAGAGGCGATATGGCAGTCGTCGGACCAAGACCGGCACTGTGGAATCAGACAGACTTAATTGCAGAGAGAGACAAATATGGTGCAAATGATGTAAAGCCGGGCCTTACCGGCTGGGCGCAGATCAATGGACGTGACGAACTCGAGATAGACGTAAAAGCAAAGCTTGACGGAGAGTACGTAAGAAAAGCAGGACTTGCGATGGACATCCGGTGCGTCTTTGGTACCATTTTTTCCGTACTCCGTGGAAGCGGCGTTGTAGAAGGTGGAACAGGAACAATGGAGCGAGAAAAGAAAAATAAAAAAGTAATGATTATCACGAATCATTCTTATATGCTGTGGCAGTTCCGAAGAGAACTCATACAGATGCTGATGGAAGATGCAGAGGTCTATATCAGCACTCCATTTGTCGGCCACGAGAAAGACTTTGCCGATATGGGATGCCATATGATCGAGACTCCGGTTGACCGCCGCGGCATCAATCCGATGACAGATCTGCGTTTATATAAGCAGTACCGTGCCATGTTAAAGAAAGAAAAGCCGGACATGGTCATCACTTATTCGATTAAGCCAAATGTTTATGCCGGTTATGCGTGCAGACGCCTGCACATTCCATATTGCGTAAATGTACAGGGACTTGGCACCGCATTTGAAAAGCCGGGACTTTCCCAGGTCGTAACCATGATGTACCGCACTGCTTTAAAGGGCGCAAAGACCGTATTCTTTGAAAATGAGCGAAATGCAGCACTCTTCCGGGAAAAGAAGATCACTCCGGAAAAGCAGCAGACGATCCTTTCCGGAGCCGGCATCACTCTCGACTTCTATCAGTACGAAGCCTATCCGGAAAATGAAGCATTTCACTTCCTGTATCTGGGCCGAATCATGAAGGAAAAGGGCATAGACGAGCTCTTCTACGCCATTCGCAAGTTACACGAGGAATATGGCGGGAAAGTCGTTCTTGACATTGTCGGATTCTTCGAAGACGAATATAAGGGTGAAGTAGAGAAGTTAGTAGAAGACGGCATCGCAGTCTTTCATGGATTCAAAGAAGACCCGAGACCGTATTATAAAGCAGCAGACTGCATCGTCCTTCCAAGTTATCATGAGGGCATGTCAAATGTCCTGCTAGAAGCAGCATCCACCGGCAGACCGGTTGTTACAAGCAAAATTCCAGGCTGTATGGAAAGCGTGGAAGACGGCACAACCGGATACCTCTGTCAGGTGAAAAATGCACATTCTCTGTACCAGAAGATGAATGAAATCTATCATAAGAGCCGCGCCGACCGAGAAGAAATGGGCAAATGCGCAAGAGATAAGATGGCAAGAGAGTTTGCGAAGGATGAAGTGGTGAAGATGACGGTGGCGAAAGTGAAGGAGTAGAGATGCAGCCAATCAGAGTATTACATATCGTAACCTATATGGGACGAGGTGGTTTGGAAACGATGCTTATGAACTACTATCGTCATATTGACCGCACAAAGGTACAGTTTGATTTCCTTGTACACAGAGACTTCGAGGCGGATTATGATGCAGAAATCTTATCGCTTGGTGGAAAAATTCATCATGTATCCAGACTGGTACCGTGGAGTAAATCGTATCAGAACGAGCTGCGTACTTTTTTTAAGGCACACCCGGAATATCGAATCGTGCATGTACACCAGGACTGTTTGAGTTCAGTTGCCTTAAAAGTGGCGAAGGAGTGTGGAGTACCGGTACGGATTGCGCACAGCCACAACAGCAATCAGGACAAGAATCTAAAGTATCTGATTAAGCTGCATTACATGAAGAAGATTCCTGCATTTGCAACTGCACTTTTTGCATGTGGAAAAGATGCGGGGGATTGGATGTTTGGAGGAAAACAGTATCATGTGATGGCAAATGCGGTGGAAGTAAAGAGATACCAGTACAAACCTTCTGTTGCAGAAAAAATAAGAAATGAATGGAATATTTCTGATGAACTTTTGGTTGGACATGTGGGAAGATTCAATCCACAAAAGAATCACACGTTTCTAATCGACATTTTCTATGAAGTACAGAAAATAAATCCATCTGCCAGATTACTTTTAGTCGGAGACGGAGATGGGAAAAAGGAAATACAAGAAAAAGCCAGAAAGCTTGGTATTGCAGATCATATCATCTTTGCGGGTGTCAGAACAGATGTAGAGGAACAGATGCAGGCAATGGATGTATTTGTATTTCCATCTTTGTATGAAGGATTGCCGGTTACTATGGTCGAAGCACAGGCAGCAGGCCTGCCATGTATCATATCTGACAAGGTTCCGGAAGAATGTATTATTACAACTAATCTTGTAACGACACAAAAATTGACCGATAGTCCTAAGATATGGGCAGAACATATCATAGGGAGGGCAAAGAACACGCGAACGGATCATTACGATGAGATGAAGTCTCATGGTTATGATATTGAAGAGGCAGCAAAATGGCTGCAAAACTATTATATTGCACACAGTGGAGAATAAGAATGGCAACACTTACAGTTTTTACTCCGGCATACAACCGGGCGCATACGCTGCCAAGAACCTATGAAAGCTTACAGAAGCAATCATGTAAAGATTTCGTCTGGCTGATTGTAGATGATGGATCGAAAGATCAGACAGCAAAATTGGTAAAAGAGTGGCAGCAACAGGAAAAAACGTTTGAAATCAGATATATCTATAAAGAAAATGGCGGGATGCATACGGCGCATAATGTAGCTTATGAAAATATCGATACTGAGCTGAATGTCTGCATCGATTCAGATGACTGTATGGCTGACGGGGCTGTGAAGAAAATCATAGATACCTGGGAAAAGGTAAGAGACAAAAACTATGCCGGATTAATCGGACTAGATGCAGACTTTAAGGGAAATATCATAGGAAAAGGATTTCCAGAGCACCTGAAAGAGACGACACTTGGTGACTATTATGCAGCAGGAGGACAAGGGGATAAGAAACTTGTTTACCGCACAGATGTAATAAACAGTGTGCCACCGTATCCGGTATTTGAGGGAGAAAAATACGTAGGACTGGTATATAAATATACGTTAGTCGATCAAAAATACAAATTATTTGTAATGAATGAAGTATTGTGTGATGTGGAGTATCAGGCTGATGGGTCAAGCAAAACGATGTGGAAACAATACTTAAAGAATCCAAATGGATTTGCATTTCTTAGGAAGGTATCGATGCAATATCCAAAATCAACAAAAAGATTAATCATAGACTGTATTCATTATTGTTCAAGCAGTCAGATTGCAGGAAACAGAAAATACATAAAAGAATCGCCCAAAAAGCTATTAACTGTTTTGTGTACACCTTTTGGGTGGTTATGGACGGCGTATGTGAGATATAAGGCAAAGAGGATATAGAGGACAAAAGATGTCAAATTATATTTTGATACTGGTGTGGATTGTAATATTAGGAATTGCAGCCATGTTCATAAATGTGAAAAGACCAGAAGTGGTCTGTGGAGAAAAAGTAGAGCGCTATTATGTGGTGTGGGCATTTTTGATATTTGTTCCACTGATTATCTGGTGTGGATATAGAGGAAATGTAGGAGATACATCCATGTATATCTCTAGTTTTTATGATATGCCAAGTGATTTTGGTGGAATAGAAACTTATATGCAGGGAGTAAAAAAAGATAAGGCATTTTTCTGTTTTTCAGCGGTAATAAAATGCCTGATTGGCAATAAGCCGGAAATTTATTTTATCATTTTGGCATTGATTCAGGCAACATTATTGATTCTTGTATACCGTAAGTATTCGCCGGAATTTCTCTTTACTTTCTTTTTATTTATTGCATCGACGGATTATATATCCTGGATGTTCAACGGAATTAGACAATTTATGGCAGTGACTATTACCTTTGCATGTTTTGGACTGATTCTGAAAAAGAAATATATAGTTGCTATTTTGCTAATCTTATTAGCTTCCCGGTTCCATGGTAGTGCACTGATTGTGATACCGTTTCTTTTTGTGGCGCAGGGAAAGGCATGGAATAAGAAAACTATTCTTGTTATAATGGCAACAATCGCAGTTGTTACGTTTATAGGAAGTTTTACGAACCTGTTGGATTCTGTGCTTGCAGAGACACAGTATACAAATGTTGTTTCTGACTGGCAGAGCTGGCAGGATGATGGAACGAATATATTCAGGGTATTGGTTTATGCAGTACCGGCGATTCTTTCATTTATAGGTAAAAGATATCTGGATGAAGCAAACAATCCGTGTATTAATTTCTGCGCGAACATGTCTATTATATCGACAGCAATCTATGTTGTGTCGATGTTTACATCTGGTATCTTTATAGGAAGACTTCCTATTTATTTTTCCCTATATAGTTACATTCTGTTGCCATGGGAGTTAAAAAATATGTTTAATGAAAAATCAAAACAATTTATTACGGGAGCGGCTGTTGTGGGTTATCTTGGATTTTATTTTTATAGTATTATTAGTATGGGAATGATATAAATGCATGAAAGGAATCAATATGAATAAGCAGGAGCGGAAAGAGTGTCAGTACTCTGATTATTATAGAATGACAGGTGAAGGAGAACATACAGGTTTAAGATGTTTAAAAAACCTCTTTCTTTTTCATCATTTGGCATTTATGTATTGGTATCGAAAATGTCAGCAAAAATCAACCTTTTTTCGAAGATATATACTATATAGAATGTCTAGAAAATTTGGACTGGAGATTTCGACTAAAGCCACTATAGGAAAAGGACTTTATCTTGGTCATCCATATAATATTACAGTAGCAGAAGGCGTACAAATGGGACAGAATGTAAATCTGCATAAAGGGTGTACAATTGGCCGTACTAATAGAGGAAATGCAGGTGTACCGAAAATGGGAGACTGTGTATTTGTCGGAATCAATGCAACAGTAGTTGGAAATATTGAAATCGGGGATGATGTATTGATTGCACCCAATAGTTATGTCAATGTGAATGTCCCATCACATTCTATTGTGATAGGTAATCCGGCCACAATACATCACCGTGACAATGCAACAGAAGGATATGTGAACTTTCGCGTATAACATGGAGGTTAGTATGATACCAAAGAAAATTCATTACTGCTGGTTTGGAAGAAAAGAACTTCCAGAGAAAGCAAAGAAATGCATCGCAAGCTGGAAAAAATATTGTCCGGACTTTGAAATTATCGAATGGAATGAAGATAATATCGATGTGTATCAGAATCAGTATACGACATATACATATGACAATAAGCGTTTTGCCTTTTTGAGTGATTATTTAAGACTCTTAATTGTTTATAAAGAGGGCGGGATTTACTTCGATGTGGATGTGGAAGTGGTTCGTCCCATTGATGAATTGCTAGAAAATCAGGCATTTTTTGGATTTGAGACAAAGGATTATATCAATACAGGCCTTGGATTTGGAGCAGAAGCCGGAAATGCAATTGTAGAAGCGATGATAAAAGAGTACGATTCGCTCTTAGATGGGACGAAGGGAACGATAGGTTGTCCTATTTTAAATACACAGGCATTAACAAAACTGGGGATGGTTCCAAATGGAGAAAAACAAAAGGTGGAAAATGCAGTGATTTATCCGATTGAATGTTTTAATCCTTATGATGATCCAACAGGACGATTATATAAGACAAAACAAACTTATTCCATTCACTGGTATGCAAAGAGCTGGATGGATAAGAAAACTGTTATGCGAAGCAAGTTAACAAAGCCATTGCACAGGCTGTTACAAAGGAGAAGTTAGATGATCTCATATTCCATTGCCATACGTACCTTAGGAAAAGCAGGAAAAAAGTATCAAAAATTATTAAATAGCATTACCAAATTAAATGTACAGCCAGAAAAGATTATTGTTGTTCTGCCAGAGGGATATAAACCTCCGGTAGAAAAGATTGGAACAGAATGCTTTGTATATTCTAAAAAAGGAATGATACCGCAAAGACTTTTTGCACTTCAATACATCACATCGGAATATACGCTGTTTTGTGATGATGATGTGGAATTGTCGGCTGATTTTATAGAAAAGCTGGCAGAGCCACTAAAAAGTGGAAGATATGACTGCTCGGCAGGCCCGCTTCTTGAATTCTTTCCACCAAAAGGAAAGAAGTACTTACTGGCATCTGTATTAGGCGGAGCCTGTGTGATGCTTCATGGAAAAAAGGATACATATGTAAGAATCCTGAAAACAGGAGGCTGGTCTTATAATGATTCAATAGATACTTCTTCCCATCGTATTTACAAGACGGAATCTTTACCTGGAACTTGTTTTTTTATTCGTACTGAAGCTATGAAACACGTTCGTTTTGAAGATGAAATGTGGGCAGAAAAAAATGGTTATTCCGCATTTGAGGATCGTATTTTGTTCTACAAGTTACAAAATAATGGACATCATAGTTGCGTGGTATCTGATGCAAAGTATTTACACAACGATGCAAAGACATCTACACAGACTTTGCGAACAGAACCGGTCTATGCGGCAGCATATAATCATTATGTTTTCTGGTACCGGCACATTTATCAATGTACATCAAATGTTTTGAATAAAGGATGGGAAAAACTCTGCATCTGGCATTATATACAGATGCAGAAACTCTATCAGAGAGTATTGATGCGTGCCGGACGCTCGAATGCAGACTTAAATGCTGCAATGATACAAGGGTTTCAAGATGCAAAGAAATATGTAAAAAGTACTGAATACAAGTGTATTCCATCAGCAGTGATAAAGGAATGAATATGAAAAAGAAACTTTTAGTAGTATTTACGGGACCAATGGAATTAGGTGGTATTGAAAAAAGCCTGATTGGTCTTTTAGATGCTATAGATTATGAACAATATAGTGTGGACCTCTTTTTATATGGGCATCATGGAAGCCTTTATTCCCAGATTAATAAAAATGTTAATATCTTACCAGAGGTTAAGGAACTGGCTTATACTAGAGAATCGCTGATGACTAAGATAAAGCATGGGGCATTTTATTCGGTCTGGAGACGAATCATAGATGGGGTTCGGCATCTTCCAAATGATGATTCCTGGAATCTGATTTTGAAACATGAGGTAAAGAAGCTTTCGGGAACGTATGATCTGGCAATGAGTTTTTTCCTGCCGTTTGATCTGATCAGGGATCACGTAGATGCAAGATGCAAAGTAGGATGGATTCATACAGATTATTCTTCTGTGGAAGGAATCAATTATGAAGAATTGAGACAATCCTATAGTGGGTTAGACAAGATAGTAGCAGTCAGTTCGGCATGTGGAGAAACATTTACTAAACTTTTTCCCGAGCTTAGAGGAAATATGATGGAAGTAGAAAATATTCTTCCACAGTCAATTATTAGAAAAGATGCCGAGGCTTTTGACGGAGAAAACGAAATGCCGGTCATAAAAGATGGATTTCGTCTTCTCTCGATAGGACGTTATTGCATTGCTAAAAATTTTGATAATGTGCCAGCTATTTGTTCTTGTCTGTTAAAAAAGGGATTCAAAGTAAAATGGTACATTATCGGATTTGGCGGAGATGAAGAATTGATTCGACAGAAGATAGCCGAATCAAAGATGGAAGAGTATGTCATTCTTCTTGGGAAAAAAGAGAATCCATATCCGTACATTAGGGCATGTGATCTGTATGTACAGCCAAGCAGGTATGAGGGAAAAAGCGTTACAGTCAGAGAAGCACAGATGTTTGCAAAACCGGTAGTGATTACGGCTTATCCTACATCAGGCAGTCAGTTAGAAGATGGTGTGGATGGTGTAGTTGTACCAATGGATAATGAAGGCTGTGCCGATGGCATTGCTAAACTATTAAATGATCCAAAGAAGATGCAAAGTCTTAGTGAAGCATGCAGAAGGCGGGATTACAGCAATCAAAAGGAAGTAGAGAAATTATATGAGCTGCTTAGATAATAGGAAGAATAAGACACTAGTCAGTGTAGTTGTTCCGGTATATAAGGTAGAAAAATATTTGGACAGGTGTGTAAAAAGTCTGGTTAATCAAACATATAAAGATATAGAAATCATTTTGGTAGATGATGGTTCACCAGACAGCTGTCCTGGATTATGCGATGAATATCGTAACAAATATGAAAATATACGTGTGGTACATAAGAAAAACGGCGGACTCAGCAGCGCGCGTAATGCAGGATTATCAGAGGCAAAGGGTGAGTATGTCGGCTTTGTAGACTCTGATGATGATGTAGATGTTCATATGTATGAGAGAATGTATCAGGTAATCACATCTGAAAAGGTAGATTTTGTCATGTCAGATTACATCCGTGTGTTAGATGAAGGTAATCAGTATTTGAAAACACTGGATATACAAGAAGGGCGATATGATAAAGCAGCGATTAGAGAAAAAATATTTCCGCAACTGATTATGGGAGAGAATCTGGAATATGGTCCGCTCTTATCTGTGTGGCATTGTCTATACCGAACAGAATTTCTAAAAGAGCATCAGCTGACTTTTGATGAAGAAGTGAGATGGTCTGAGGATAATATTTTCAGTGCATTTGCTGGATATTATGCAGACAGCTTTTATTATCTGAAGGGCGAAGGCCTTTACCACTATTATAATAATCCAGGAACGATTACGACGGCGTACCGTCCGGGAGCATGGAATGTCTACTGCACGATGAACAGACACCTGCATCAGTTTTTTGATTCTGTTTCGGAATATGATTTCCAGAGGCAGTTAAAGCTGCATATGATTTTCTATGCCTGTAATTGCATGGGTCAGGTTGGACAAAGCGGTGAATCAAAAGAAAAGCAGATGGAAATCAGAAAGCGTATTCTTAATTCGCAGGAGCTAAAGGAGGCATTTGCTAAGTTTTCATTTCCAAAAGAATGGTCATGGAAATTAAAACTACAAGTGATGCTAATGAAACACAAGTGGAAGAAGCTTTATTCTATACTGATTGGATAGAGGAGAGAAACAATGTGTAAGATATCAATTATCATGCCAGTATATAACAAAGAAAAATACATAAAGAAAGCGATCGAATCCATCCTGAACCAGACATTCAAAGATTGGGAGATGCTTATCATAGATGACGGTTCAACGGATGATTCGCTTGCGGTGTGCAGGATATTCGAGGATCCAAGAATACATGTTATATCCACAGAAAATGGTGGAGTATCACATGCAAGGAATATCGGAGTTGATAAAGCACAGGGTGAATATCTTACATTTGTGGATGGAGATGATTATCTGGCAGCAGATTATCTGGAAAATCTCTACATAGAGACTTATGATATGATCATAGGCGGTTTGACCAAGGTAGATAAGGCTGGAAAGGTGTTAGCTTCTGTAGTACCGGAATTAGAGAAAGAACAGCGAATGGAGAAGATAGCACCTTTCTTTTACAAGGAGCAGCTGACAACAGGGATCTATGGATTTGTTGCGGGAAAAATGGTGAAGCGTTCGATTGTTACACAATATCAGATCCGATTCGACGAGAATATCCGTCTCGCTGAAGACTATGATTTCTTTTTAAAGATTTATGCAAAGATTGAGAGTATCTACTTTACAAAGGCAACTGGATATTATTATATACAGGAAACGGAGAATTCGGCGATTGTACTGGATGACAGCAAGATTGACTTTTTTACACAGATAGAGATTCAGAGAAAAACAAGACAGTTCCTCGAAGATAAAAAGTGTTTTCATAAAGAAAATGAAGCCATGTATCTGGAGCGGATGACAGGATATGTCTATACGATTTTTCTGAATCAGAAACAGGTACGATATAGAGAGATTCGTACAACAGCAAAACGTTTGAAGCAACTTGTTCCTGTGGTATCCCCAAAGTGCAGCGGTTTGCAGAAGATATTTATGGGACTATATAAAAGAAACTGTTATACGCTTATGTACTTATATTTAAAGATGAAAAAGGCAATGAGCAGACACGGAGGATGAAAATGAAATTAGTAATGTACGCACATGGCGGCAGCAAAAACCATGGCTGCGAGGCAATTGTAAGAACAACTGCAAAGCTTTTAACAGAGATAGATTCCAAGCCGATTCTGTTATCCTACAAAAAGGAAGAAGACGAAGCCTATGGGTTACACCAATTTGTTGAGATCAGACAGGAACTGCATGAGATTAATAAGAAGTCACCGGATTTTATGCTGGCATATCTGCGACAAAAGCTGTTTCATGATTATCACAGAATGGATGCGCTGATGCACAAAAAAGCGATCAATGAGCTTCCAGCCATCGATGCAGCTTTATTTATCGGAGGCGATAATTACTGTTATTCCGATGTGAAGAACTATGCACCGATCAATGACTATATGCAAAAGAAAGCAAAGAAACTGGTGTTGTGGGGAACATCGGTGGAGCCGGAACTGTTAGAGGATAAAGCGATTCGAGAGGACATCAAAAGGTTTGACTTAATTGTTGCAAGAGAAAGCATTTCCTTTGAATCCTTGAAGAAAGTAAATGGAAATACTATCCTTTTGCCGGATCCGGCATTTCATCTTCCGTGCGAAAAAGTGGAACTACCAGAAGGATTTGTGGAAGAAAATACCATTGGCATCAATCTAAGCCCATTGATTATCGAACATGAGAAAGAAAAGGGATGTGTATTAGCTAATTATGAGAATCTGATGGAGTATATCATCAAAGAGACTGATTGTCAGATTGCACTGATTCCACATGTCGTATGGGAGTCTAATGATGACAGAACGCCATTAAGACAGCTATATGAAAAATATAAGGAAACAGGCAGAGTAGTACTTGTAGAGGACCATAACTGTATGGCACAAAAGTACATTATCAGCAAGTGCAGAATGTTTGTAGGAGCCAGAACGCATGCGACGATTGCAGCTTATTCAACCTGCGTGCCAACGCTTGTTGTGGGATATTCTGTAAAGGCAAGAGGAATTGCAAGAGATCTGTTTGGAACAGAAGAGAAGTATGTGATTCCGGCACAGTCACTTAGCAACACCGGGCAGTTACAAGAGGCATTCCGGTGGATTAGAATGCATGAACAGGATATTCGAAGCCAGTTAATGCAAAGACAGGCGGAGTATAAAGAATACCAGAATGCATATGCAGAGGATTTGAGAAGATGAAGATAGGAAATGAATTGGTGAGTGTCATCATTCCCATTTACAATGTAGAAAAATACCTTGCGGCATGTATTGAATCTGTTCAAAAACAGACCTATCGCAATCTGGAGATGATATTGATTGATGATGGTTCTACAGATGGAAGTGGTAAAATATGTGATGAATACGCAAAAACAGACAATAGAATAACAGTAATACATCAGGAGAATCATGGACTCTCCCAGGTTCGAAACAGAGGAGTAAAAGAAGCAAGAGGCACTTACATTTTCTGGATAGATAGTGATGATTATGTTAGTGAAAGCATTGTAGAAGAACTGTATCATAACCTGATAGAACAGAATGCAGAGATGTCTATTTGTAATTATACACAGGGGAGTGAAAGAACATATACATTTGTTCATCAAGAGGAAGAAAGGTTAGAAGTATTTGATTCCAGAGAAGGGTTAGAGCGAATCTATAAGAATCACCATTATTCATTTATTATGGCAGCTGCCTGGGCTAAACTGATTAAGAAATCGCTATATGAGGGATGCGAGTACCCGGAAGGAAAGATATTTGAAGATATCTATACGAGTCATAAGCTCATCAGCAAGTGCAAAAGGATTGTATATACAAACAAAACCATGTATTATTATTATCAGAGTCCGGAAAGTATTCTAGGAAAAAAGCTTTACATAGAAAAGCTTGATTATCTGGGCGCATTTGAAGAAAGGATTCATTTCTTTAAGAAACTTGGATATGCCGAATTGGTGGAGAAGGCAAGAATTCAGTATCTGCATTCACTGATCTGGGAATATTCGAGGGCAAAGGATATCTTGCATAACAAAGAAATGGTAAAACATATAAAGAGAGAATACAGAAAGTATTATACATTCGGAACTGAGAACAAAGAGGTAGAAAATGAGACAAAGGGATATATGTTGAAGTTCTACTTATCACCGTTCTTGCTTGATTTTATGGGAAAAGTAAAGGGAAAACTAAAAGGAAAACTAAGATGACAAAACCATTAGTTAGTATTATCACTCCTTGTTATAATGGAGAAGCATTCTTAAAACGATATTTTGAATCTATACTGAATCAGACGTATCCGAATCTGGAACTGATATTTATCAATGATGGTTCTACGGACCGGACAGAAGAAATAGCACTTTCGTATCGGGAAAGGTTGGAAAAACGAGGAATAACATATATATACGAAAAACAGGAAAATGCAGGGCAGGCAGCAGCATTGAATCGTGGATTGAAGTTATTTACAGGGGAGTACCTCACATGGCCAGATTCGGATGATGAAATGGTTTCGGATGCGGTAGAGAAGAAAGTAGATTATTTGGAGCAACATCCAGACTATGGATTCTGTATATGTAAAACAAAAGTGGTAAATGAAAATAATCCAGAAATGAAATGTGGATATTATGAACGAATGAAACCAGAAGGAGAAGATTATTTATTTGAAGACATTTTGTTTCTAAGAAATATATATTTTGCTCCCGGTGCTTATATGGTAAGAAGTGAAGAGCTGCTTGAAGTATTGCCAGACAGAGAGATTTATACTGGAAAAGGTGGACAAAATGCACAGGTACTGTTGCCGATGGCGTACAGTTACAAATGCGGATATATGGATGATGTATTATATTTGTATTACATCAGAGAAGAAAGTCATTCACATAGTATTACAGATTCAAAAAAGGTAATACAACAGCTTGAATATTATGAAACTATTTTACTTGAAACGTTAAAAAAGATGGGAAATGATATATACGAGAAGTACGAGGGAAAAATAAAATGTTTTTATGCAGCAAGAAAGTTTGGAAATGCAGTTGATACAGGGGATAGAGAGTTGATTAGAAAAGAGTATTGGGGAATGAAGAAATTGCATTGCATCTCGGTTAGGGAAAGATTACTTTATTTTAGAACAACAAATCTGATTGTAAGAAAAGTTATAGATAAACTAAAAGGAAGATAAGAAATGTATACGTTTTTATATAAAGTATATTTTGCATTAAGAAGATTAGAAAAAAAACATGCTACGAAAAACGATTTTTTTTGTAAATTAAGTAAAAAAATAATTGGATATATTGAGGCATATTACAACTTGTTTGTGAAAAAGATGTATATCAAGCATCCATCTGATAAAATAGGAATCACAGTGAAAAAGAGAGAGCAAAAGATTATTGTATCTTTGACATCTTTTCCAAAGAGAATAGACACCTTATGGATAACAGTAGAAACCTTGTTAAGACAGTCTATGAAGCCGGATGAAATTATTCTTTGGCTTGCAGAGGAACAGTTTAACGGGATAGACAGTCTGCCGAAAGCACTTCTGGAACAACAAAAAAGGGGATTGACGATTTGGTTTTGCGATGATCTGCGTAGTCATAAAAAATATTATTATACAATGCAGGAATATCCAAGAGATATTGTAATTTTGGTTGATGATGATATGTTTTATCCAAAAGATACTATAAAGAAATTATGGAAATTACATAAAAAATATCCGAATGATATTTGTAGTATTACAACGCAGATAATTGATCCTTCCTTTGATTCGAAGCCATCTATTTGGAGAAATCCACTATTAAATGAGAAAATAGAACATTCAAACAAAGTTCAGATTTTTACAGGAAGTGGGTCTTTATTTGTACCGGATTCACTTGATCAAAGGGTTTTTGACAAAGAACTTCTTTTGGATTTATGCCCGTTTGCGGATGATTTATGGATTACGTTTATGGCATATAAAAATGAAACACGGATTACATCACTGAATAAGTGGAGAGCATTTCCAATTACAATATATGGGACAAGTCAAGATAGTCTATGGTTTATTAATGCACAGGATGGTAAAAATGATGAGCAATGGGAAAATCTGAAAAGGTATTTTCCAAATGAGTTTATGAAACAGGAGAAGAGATGGAAAAAATAAAAAGAAAGATTCAAAATCTAAAAGAAATACGGTTATTTTCGTATATATATCTAAATTATTTTTGCTCTCGAATTGAACGAAATGGAAAAGGAAGAATCGTTCCGTATAAAAACGCAGTGATTGATCTGGAAAAAGGATCCAAAATACGTATTTGGGATGAGAATATTTGCATTGGCGTAAATAAATTAAGAAAATCAAAAACTGAAACTTATGTCAGACTAAGAGAAAATGCGGTGTGGGATGCAAAAAAAGGATGTGAAATATCTTATGGATCAACAATTGAAATTCTAAAAAATGCTGAATTAGAATCTAAGTATTTCACCATGAATAGTTTCAGTATTTTAGTTAGTGCAAAGAAGATTATTCTAGGGGAAGATGTTATGATTGCCAGAAATGCAGTTGTTTTTGACAGTGATTTTCATGTCATTAAATACGATGAAAATCAAGTAGAATATTCTGAAACTGTTAGCATTGGAGATCATGTATGGATAGGTGCCAATGCAATGATATTAAAAGGGGTAATGATTGGAAAGGGAAGTATGATAGCAGCAAATACTGTTGTAACAAAGAATGTAGAACAAGGTGTTATGGTAGGAAATGAGAAAAAACTTTGTGTATTGAAAGAGAATGTAAGATGGAGGAGATCATGAGTTTAATAAAGAAAGTCGGCAGAAAAATTATATATGGTTTGGGAATAAAAAAGGTCCCAGTGATGACAAAAGTGGAACAATGCAGAGCACGAGGTGTTAAGATTGGAGACAATGTTGATCTGATCAACGCAGAGATAGATTATTGCTTTGGACATCTTATAACCATTGGAAATAATGTTACAATTACAAATTTTGTTGTACTTGCGCATGATGCAAGCACAAAGAAAGAATTGGGATATAGTAAAATTGGATGTGTTGATATAGGAGATAATGTGTTTATTGGGTATGGCAGCATTATTTTACCAAATGTACGAATTGGAAATAAAGTAATCGTAGGTGCAGGAACGGTTGTTTCTAAGGATATTCCAGATAATGTGGTAGTGGTAGGACCAAATGCAAAAATTATTGGCACATATGATGATTACATGGATAAGAATAGAAATAGAATGAAGGAATGTCCAGTTTCAAATGTTCTTTTCTGCGATAAAACAGAAGCAGAGTGGGATACTTTATATAAAGAGGTAAAAGTTAAAAAAGGTGGATTTGATTTGTAAGGAATAAGGTGTATAAATGAAAGAAAAAATATATCGATTAATAAAAAAAATACCATTGATTATGAGGATTTACATAAAAAAGTATAATCGTTTTCCGAGAAAAACAAATGCTGTTAATATGAGTGGAATAAAAATCCGACATAATCAGGTAATATTAAATGGAAAAAATCATGTGTTTTGTGGAATAGATTGCTCCATACAAAATAATAAGTTTGTGATACTTGGAGATACAGGAAGGAAGAAGAAATGTCGAGACAACGAAATAGCATTAATAATTTAGTTTGGGGGATAATTGGAAATCTAATAACTTCAATAGTTGCAATTGTAATACCAAGACTCTTTATTGTTAATTATGGGTCTGAAATAAATGGATTATTAGCGTCAATTCGCCAGATATATGTTTATCTGGCACTCTTAGAAATTGGTGTAGGGGATGCATCTGTAGTTGCATTATATGGGCCTATTGCTAGACAAGATCATAAATCGGTTAATGAAATTTTGGCAGCTACAGACTTTTATTATAAAAAAATAGGTATTATTTATGCAATCAGCATTGTGGTATTAGGATTGGGTTACCCATTGTTGTTAAATACGAGTGTGCCATATTGGGTATGTTTTTGGGTTATCGTGCTTCAGGGGTCAGGTAGCGTGATTAGTTACCTTGTACAGGGTAAATATAATATGCTTCTACGTGTTGATAACCGAAATTATGTTACAACGAATTTAGGAACAGTAACAAGTGTATTGACTGATGCAAGTAGGATATTTTTATTATTACAGGGACGTAGTATCATTGCGGTTCAGACAACATATCTCATATTTAATCTCATCAAAATGTTTTTTATAAGTGGCTATATAAAAAAGAATTATGCTTGGCTGAATTTGAAAGTAAAACCAAATTTTCAAGCGATTTCACAAAAGTCAGCAGTATTTGTCCATCAAATATCAGCTTTGGTTTTTAGTCATACAGATGTCTTGATTTTGACTTTTGTATGTGGATTAAAAACAGTTAGTATTTATTCGATGTATGCTGTAATATATGGCATGGTTGATAATGTGGTAACTATTACATCCAATAGTGTTCAAGCTGCATTAGGACAAATTTTTAATTCGGATAAACAGAGGTTTTTAAAATTACAGGAAGCATTTGAAACATATTATTTGGCATTAGTATTTTCTTTGTTTGCAATTGCAACGATTTTTGCATTGCCATTCATGAAACTGTATACGGCAGGAGCAGACATAAATTATATTGATTGGAAATTGCCAATATTATTTGCATTTTATCGTTTATTGAGTTATGGTCGAATAACCTCTAATAATATCATTGGTTTTACAGGTGCTTTTAAAGAGACACAATGGAGGGCATGGCTTGAAACAATTATAAACCTGGTTGTATCATTTGTATGTGTTTTTAAATTTGGTATTTATGGTGTGTTATTTGGTACAATTGCAGCTTTACTTTACAGAGCGAATGATATAATTATATTTGCAAATTGTAAACTTCTTAAAAGAAGTGCATGGCCAACATATCGCAGGTGGCTTATTAATTTAGTTATTTTTAGCATTGTAGTTGGTGTGTTTGTAAAACTACCTATGAATTTGAACTCATATGCAGATTTGGTGAAGAATGCTATTTGGGTAAGTCTAAGTACTATTATTCTCTTTTTTACGATTAACAGTTTTGTAGAAGTGGAAGCAAGAAAGATAGCATATTTATATGTGAAAAATATAGTTCATGTGATTAGAAATAAAAGAAAGTGATATTGGAAATTGAGAAGATGGTTAGTGTAATAATATCGCTATATAATATTGAGAAAGTAAAAACAATTGGAACGTACGTTGAAAGAGAAAGAGGGCAATATGGAACTGACAAGAAAAGATATTAAAATGACGCAGGGACTCGCAATTCTCACGATGGTTTCATTGCATCTGTTTTGCAGATTAGGAACCGATGTGTATGGAACCCCATTGCTTTGGCTGAATTCCACAACACCAGCAGTGTACATATTGGGTTGGTTGTCAGAAATTTGTATTCCGCTTTACTCTATTTGTAGTGGATATGCGCATTATAAATTAGGGGGGGAGAGTGGTGGATTAAGCAAGAAACGAATTTGCAATAGGATAATAAAATTTTTAGTAAACTTCTGGATTGTTTGTATTCTGTTTGCAGTTATAGGAGTTGTTGCGGGAACGGATCAGAGGGTACCAGGTTCCTGGAAAGAATTTTTTGGAAACATGTTCTTTATTAGTACATCATATAATGGGGCATGGTGGTACGTGGATACCTATTTAATTCTTGTTTTGTTATCACCTGTATTGTATAAGATAACAAAAAAAGTGAATAGTATTGGAATGTTTCTTTTTGTTTCGGGATTTTATCTGATAAAATATGTATTAAATCATTCTGGATATGGATTATCAAGCGAAAATCAAATATCAGACTGGATGATCATGCAATACAATAATCTTACAGGATCAGTCATTACTTGTTATATTTTTGGTATGCTTTGTGCAAAGATGCAGCTATTTACAAAAGTAAAAGAAAGTTCCTTTATACAAAAAGGGAAAAATCCAGTGGTCCTACTTGTGATGTTGACGATAAGTATTATAACTTATTGTTTGCAAAAGGCACTTATCATGCCATTTTATGGACTAGCCGTTTTTGTTTTATTTAATCTGTGGGAAAAAGGGAAAATAGCAGAAAAAATATGGTTATTTCTAGGAAAACACTCAACTAATATTTGGTTGACACATATGTTTTTCTACTTATATATATTTATTGGAGCAATACAGAGATTGCAGTATCCAGTGCTGATGTTTGGGGGAATGATTGCAGTTTGTGTAGCAGTTTCTGTGGTAATACTGAAGCTGCATGAGATTATTTGCGATAGAAAAGGTAAGAACAGATCGTTTGCATGGAATTAGAGTATTGGCACTCACGATGAAAAATGATGATGGCACCAGTTTCCTTAGAATCTTAGTATATTCAGTCCCTGCAATCTTGGCTATAATCGGTAAAAAATATGTTGATGATGCAAATAACCCAGTAGTTAATCTGAGCGTGAATGCTTCAGTATTAAGTGCCATATGGTATATGGCAGCCGGATTTTCATCAGGAATTTATATTGGTCGCTTACCAATATTTGTCTCTTTGGCTGGATATATTGCCATGCCGTGGTTGATTGATAATATGTTTACCAAGGCATCTGCAAGATTAGTAAAAATGGGAATGATAGTTGCATATCTCATTTTCTTTTATTATCAAATGCATTTTATGTGTGGAATACTATAAAGGAGAGATGGAGAAGGGAAAAGGAAGTATTGGAGCAAGTAAATGTTCTGGGGGTGACAAAACAAGTTATCTTTGCAGGAGTACGTACGGATGTTAATGAGTTGATGCAGGCAATTATACATACTGAATTGAATGTTTGTATTGATTCAGATGACTGTTTGGCGATTGATGCTGTAGAAAAAATAATTAAAAAGTGGGAAAGAGTATGTGATAAAGGTTATGTTGATTGTATTCATTATTGTTCAAGTAGTCAAATTGCAAAAAAATAAAAAGTATATTAATGAATCGCCGAAAAAATTACTCACTGTGTTATGTACACCATTAGGATACATGGTGACTGGATATATTCATTATAAACTTAAAGTTGATAAACGCTTGACGTTTTAGGAGGGAAACTATAGAATGATGACAGACAGACAGACAGACAGACAGACAGATATTTTTGTGTTAGTTCCGGTTTATAATTGTAAAGATTATATTGAGGATGCAGTAAAATCTGTTGTTGAACAACATTATGAACAAATACAGATAGTTTTAATTAACGATGGTTCTACAGACGGATCAGAAAAAATATGTAATAAACTTGCAGAACATTACGAGAAAATTCATGTAATTCATCAAGATAATGCGGGGGTATCTGTAGCGCGAAATGCAGGAATCGAGTTTGTTATTTCAAAGTTATATAAGAATAATAATTCGTATATTGCATTTTTGGATGCCGATGATCAGTGGTGCGATACATTTTTTGATACTAAAGTGCTAGAAATCTTGGGAGAAAATCATAGTCTTGTCGGTTTTCAAACAATAAATTGTAATTGTCAATTGAGTCGTTGTAGAAGCGCAGAACCATTAATAGAAGGAAGTCATAAAGGTGGAAAGAAGTCCATTGAGTTATATCGTTCACAACAATTTACAGGAATGTTCTATTCGTGTGAATTGTTACAAAAATATTCTTTAAGATTTGATTGTAATATGAAATATTCTGAGGATAGATTATTTCTTATGCAATGTATGACTATGGCTAATAAAGTGTTTTTACATAATAAAATTTTGTATAAGTATCGAAATAATGCTGCTTCTGCTGTTCATAGACGAGCATATGGAATTGAATATTTTGATCCGATGTTTAATGCATATATGGAATTGGATAAAAAGTTACAGTTTTATTTTAATATTGATGCTGGAATTGGAAAAGGATTTATCGGTTGGTACATTATTGACATGGTTCAAGAACATTATCAACATTTTGGTAAGAAAAATACTATAGAAGAATGGATTAAGAAACATCCGGAATATGTGAAATTGATATTGCTGTATGGTGGAGAGCGTTCTTCGGTAATGTGGAACAAAATACAGGTGCATCCTGTACAGTTCCAAATAAAAAACATGATGATAGGCTGTGGGAAAAAAGTAATAATTAAGATAATGAAGTTGAAGTTGGTTTCAAAACTTATAGATAATTATCGATACCCAGAATTCTTAAAATAATTGAGAGATATGGAGAAAATGAATATGATTCCTAAAATAATACATTATTGCTGGTTTGGAAAAGGAACGAAGCCACAGTGTTAAAATATGAGAAACAATTGCAACTGAATATTCCGGAAATTTGGAAATCATCTATATGAGTTTACTATAAACAAAGACAATAAAAGTGCGAAAGGAAGGTACAAAAAAATGGAAAACAAACCACACAAATTATTCATTTCACACAGCAGCAAAGATGCAGAATATATGAAAGCATTTGTAGATTTGCTTGTAGCAGTAGGAGTGCATAAAAATCAAATAACTTGTACGTCCGTTCCACAATGTAATATTCCGGTTGGATGTAACATATATGACTGGTTAGCTAAACAATTTCAGACGAGCGACCTTCATGTCGTATACGCCTTTTCGGATAATTATTATTCCAGCGTGGCAACATTAAATGAAATGGGTGCAGCTTGGGTAATGAGGTGTAAATGGACAGGCTTTTTATTGCCAGGTTTTACATTTAACAAATTAGATGGATGTATTGATAAAAATCAGATCTGTATTAAATTAGATGATACGGATATTGTCACATTGAAACAGAGACTCAGACAATTTAGAGATGACATTATTAAGGAGTTTGGTCTTGAATCAATAGATGAAGATGAATGGGAAGTAAAAAGAGACGATTTTTTAGATAAGATAAAGATTATTGCGCAGCAAAAGAATGTTAAAACCACACCGTCAAATCCTGTAAATGGATCGGACAATACGAAGGGAAAAACAAGATTTGATGCGTCTGTAGATCAGAGACAAGAGATTGATTTGTTGAAGGATTATACTCCATTTTCTAAGGTAAAACCAATTATCTCCTGTGGTGATGAAAAGGTCGCAAGGATAGCAACATTTGCAGATAGCTTTGACATGGATGTTGATATCAGCAACGTAACTAAGAGGAATATGGGGGAATTTGCAATGGCATTGATGAAATATATTCCTTGTGATAACTGGACTGGCTTCTTTGACGCCGGATATGCCATAGAATTTGACGCATCTGCGACAGGAGCTATAAAGAAAGTTCAGTTGGAAATAAAAAATGATACGGGTGTGAAAATAATAGATGAAGAGAATGATGTAAGTAATGGTGGAGGACATTTTAAATATAGATTCCGGGATAAAGTAAGAAATGGAGAAGCTTTGGAGAAAATCTCAGAAGTTTGTTTTACGGTATTTTTTGCAGAATCGTACATAGGTGGCGAAAAAGGCAGATTGAGCATAAGAAATTTGAAGGTGACACCTGTATAAGAATAGCGCTTACCATATATGCAATTAAAATAATAAAGGATATATATGAAATGCATAAAAACAAATATTAGCAAATTGGTGAATATAAATAACAGGCTATATTTTTGAGCTGTTTTGGGGATTTTAGTGATTTCAGCTACTTTTTTCGGGGGATAGAAAGGGTTAGGCACCCCCCCACAACAGTAATATAATGGTACCTGACACCGGCAATTTTTTGTAGCGAAAATTGTGATACTGAGAGAACAGAATGTAAAGACAGTGAGAATAATATGACACCTGAAGTAATAGCCGTGATGAAAATGACGATGCTTAAGGCTGGTCTTTCCATGGCATTTATGAGCTCGCTTGTCAATATAGGCTCGCTGACACTGCAGAACGCCATAAACCGACTGGGACAGGATATTATAGTAGCTCACACGGCTGCCAGAAAGATATCGGAGATATTCATGGTCATGTTTACCGTGTTTGGACAGACAAATCATAAAATACATTGATTTTCCTAATGACAAAAGAATATCCCTATGTTACAATTTACTCAAAGCATTATATTTCTGTAAGCGGCACCACATGACAGTTCTTTTACAGGTGCACACCACTTTGAAGAGGGCAGACCACTTCGCATCATTCTACAAAGGACATGGAAGTTTTCGATGCTTTAATTACCAATCAACAGCAGGAAAATTGAAATGCCTTATGTAGACAGAATGCAGAAGCTGAGGGATATCTTCAAAAATGCCAGCATCAAATATACTGGCAAATCATATGTCGTACTGATAGGAGTAGAAAATCAGTCGGATATACACTATGCCATACCTATAAAAAACATGTTTTATGATGTGATGGCATACGGCAATCAGGTAAAGGAAACAGCAAAAAAGCACCGAAAGGATAAGGATACTACAACATCAGATGAATTTCTCTCGGGATTTACGAAAGAGGATAAGCTGATTCCTGTAATTACGATTACAGTATATCTCGGAACAAAAGAATGGGATGGTCCAAGGAAGCTGTCAGATATGTTTGGTGATGTGGATGAGGAGCTTCGGCCATTCATACCGGATTACAGGATTAATCTGCTGGCACCGAGGGAGATAACAGATTTTACAGGATTCAGGACATCCATCAGGCAGCTTTTCGAGGTACTGAAGAATGCGTATGATAAGGAAAAAATGCAGGAAGTGCTGCAGAATGACGAAAAGTTTAGCAGGGTGGACAGAGAGACAGTCGAGGCAATCAACCTGTTTGCAGGAACGGATATAGATATAGATGAGAAAGAAGAGGTGATTGATATGTGTAAGGCGTGGGAAGAACAGAAAAATGAAGGCAGAGAGTTAGGCAGAGAAGAAGGCAGAGAGTTAGGCAGAGAAGAAGGCAGAGAGTTAGGCAGAGAAGAAGGTCGAGAAGAAGGCAGAATTCGTCAGGCAAAAGTAACTGCTTTAAAACTTCAGAAAAAAGGTCACTCAATAGAAGATATAGCTGAATGTGTGGATTTTGATGAGGAAACTGTAAAAAAATGGCTTGTGAGCTAATATTGTAGTGAAATGTAAATTAGAGGAAGCAATCTTCGGGCGAGAACTCGGAGGTTGCTTCCTCTTTTGTTGAGATAATTGCAGGCATTGGCAGTAGTATGGGGCTTCATTCCGTGCCCCAGCCTGTCTCACGGAATGAAGTCCCTTACGCTGTGGCAAAAAAAGAGAAAAATATGATGATAAAGCACAGCTTCTATGTTTTCATAATTCTTTTAAGCATTTATTTTGTCACATTGCATATAATGTTATGAGCTGGAAAAGAGCTTGACATTTTGTGAAATGCCGAGTATTATATTAACCAGTGATCGTGTTGCAGATGCTTGCGGGGCCTGCAACCTGGGGAGAGCCTGCGGGGTCTCCTCATTTTTTTTAATGAGAAAAAGAGGTGAAAGTTGCATGGCTAAGGTATTTTTTAGTTATCAACAGCAGATTGAAAAACTTGTAAAAGAAAAAGATTTATTGATTGCTGATGAAGAATATGCAAAAGAGATGCTTAAGCGCTACAGCTATTATTCACTTATCAGCGGATATAAAGATATTTTTAAAAATACGACAACTAAGACGTATAAAAAAGGGACAAGATTTGAGGATATTGTAAACTTATATGAATTTGATGCATCATTACGAGAATTGTTCCTGAAATATCTTCTGAGAGTTGAATGGGAGATAAAGTCGCTTATATCCTATCATTTTTGTGAAAAATTTGGAGAGAATCAGGTTGCTTATCTAAATATCAATAATTATAATACATCCGGTAAAAACCGTACGGGAGTACAGAAACTGGTTAATGTTCTCAATAGATATACAAGCAGACCAACTGATTATAATTACATAAATCATGCACAGAATAAATATCACAATGTACCGTTATGGGTATTAGTGAATACGTTGACTTTTGGAAATATGTCGAAGATGTATTTTTATCTTCCATTTGATATACAGACAAAGATTGCTAAAAATTATCCATTTGTTAATGAAATGCAGCTTGCAAAATTATTAGCAGTAACAGCCCAATTTAGAAATATTTGTGCACATGGTGAGCGTTTATATTCATATAAAACCAAAAATGCCATTCCAGATTTCCCCATTCATGATAAACTGGGAATTATAAAAAAAGGAAAGCAATATGAATGTGGAAAACATGATTTGTTTGCGGTCGTAATAGCGTTACGTTATTTACTGCCGAAGGATTTGTTTAAAAAATTTAAACAAGAATTGGCGAACTTATTATCTAAACATTTATCGGCAACATCTTGTTACACAGAAAAAGAATTTTTAAAGTATATGGGATTCCCGGAAAACTGGATAAAGATTACACGTTACAGAAAATTATAATGAAAAAGAGACACAAGAATCAATTCCGTAAAAGGAAGTTTGAAGTTGTGTCTCTTTTTTGCATATAGTTTTTATTTTGATTTTGGAAATTCCAGATTAAAAAAGGCAGATTGAGCATAAGAAATTTGAAGGTGACACCTGTATAAGAATAGCGCTTACCATATATGCAATTAAAATAATAAAGGATATATATGAAATGCATAAAAACAAATATTAGCAAATTGGTGAATATAAATAACAGGCTATATTTTTGAGCTGTTTTGGGGATTTTAGTGATTTCAGCTACTTTTTTCGGGGGATAGAAAGGGTTAGGCACCCCCCCACAACAGTAATATAATGGTACCTGACACCGGCAATTTTTTGTAGCGAAAATTGTGATACTGAGAGAACAGAATGTAAAGACAGTGAGAATAATATGACACCTGAAGTAATAGCCGTGATGAAAATGACGATGCTTAAGGCTGGTCTTTCCATGGCATTTATGAGCTCGCTTGTCAATATAGGCTCGCTGACACTGCAGAACGCCATAAACCGACTGGGACAGGATATTATAGTAGCTCACACGGCTGCCAGAAAGATATCGGAGATATTCATGGTCATGTTTACCGTGTTTGGACAGACAAATCATAAAATACATTGATTTTCCTAATGACAAAAGAATATCCCTATGTTACAATTTACTCAAAGCATTATATTTCTGTAAGCGGCACCACATGACAGTTCTTTTACAGGTGCACACCACTTTGAAGAGGGCAGACCACTTCGCATCATTCTACAAAGGACATGGAAGTTTTCGATGCTTTAATTACCAATCAACAGCAGGAAAATTGAAATGCCTTATGTAGACAGAATGCAGAAGCTGAGGGATATCTTCAAAAATGCCAGCATCAAATATACTGGCAAATCATATGTCGTACTGATAGGAGTAGAAAATCAGTCGGATATACACTATGCCATACCTATAAAAAACATGTTTTATGATGTGATGGCATACGGCAATCAGGTAAAGGAAACAGCAAAAAAGCACCGAAAGGATAAGGATACTACAACATCAGATGAATTTCTCTCGGGATTTACGAAAGAGGATAAGCTGATTCCTGTAATTACGATTACAGTATATCTCGGAACAAAAGAATGGGATGGTCCAAGGAAGCTGTCAGATATGTTTGGTGATGTGGATGAGGAGCTTCGGCCATTCATACCGGATTACAGGATTAATCTGCTGGCACCGAGGGAGATAACAGATTTTACAGGATTCAGGACATCCATCAGGCAGCTTTTCGAGGTACTGAAGAATGCGTATGATAAGGAAAAAATGCAGGAAGTGCTGCAGAATGACGAAAAGTTTAGCAGGGTGGACAGAGAGACAGTCGAGGCAATCAACCTGTTTGCAGGAACGGATATAGATATAGATGAGAAAGAAGAGGTGATTGATATGTGTAAGGCGTGGGAAGAACAGAAAAATGAAGGCAGAGAGTTAGGCAGAGAAGAAGGCAGAGAGTTAGGCAGAGAAGAAGGCAGAGAGTTAGGCAGAGAAGAAGGTCGAGAAGAAGGCAGAATTCGTCAGGCAAAAGTAACTGCTTTAAAACTTCAGAAAAAAGGTCACTCAATAGAAGATATAGCTGAATGTGTGGATTTTGATGAGGAAACTGTAAAAAAATGGCTTGTGAGCTAATATTGTAGTGAAATGTAAATTATAGGAAGCAATCTTTGGGCGAGAACTCGGAGGCTGCTTCCTCTTTTATTGAGATAATTGCAGGCATTGGCAGTAGGACGGGGCTTTAGCCCATGAGCTTGTATGGTCTCTGTTTTTTTACTGTTTCTTTATATTTTTTTTATTGAATTATCCGCACTTATTGATAAAATAGATAGTATGCGCACGATTGCGGATATTTTTGCATTCGTGCAGGGGGATAAATTAACCGGAAAGAAAGGAAACGTTTATGAGTAAAATTTTCAAAAATCTGATTCCATACTGGCGATGGATCATATTAATATTTGTTTTTCTCATTGCTCAGGCATACTGTGACCTGGCTCTGCCTGCGTACACATCTGATATCATCGATGTGGGTATCCAGGATCATGGCATTGAGCATATCCTGCCAGAGGAGATTACCTCGGAGGATTATCAGATGGCACAGACATTTATGCTGTCCGATGAGAAAGAGAAATTTACGGATTGTTACGATACAGCAGATACCGAGAACACAAGTGACGGCGATAGTGTGACAAAATACAAGCTGACCGCTGATTCTGACACACTTGATGAGCTGGATGAGGAGCTTTTGGTTCCTCTTGTCATGGCATATCAGGCTTTTTTGTCGGGGGAGCAGATGGATGTGGATGCATCGGCTATCCCTCAGGGAGTAGCACTTGATGATAACATGATAAAGCAGATAAGAAGCAAGGTGCAGGACAAAATCGATGCGGTGGGTTCATCTACACTAAAGTCCATGGGTGTAGCTTTTGCGACAAAGTGTGATGAGAATGCAGGAATTGATGTGGATGCCAACCAGATTGCTTATCTGTGGAAGGCAGGAGTAAAGATGGCAGGCTTTGCAGCAATTATGCTTATAGCAGCATGTGTTGTAGGCTTTGCGGCTTCTAAGGTCGGTGCCGCTGTCGGCAGGGATTTGAGAGAGAAGACCTTTTCAAAGGTTGTGGGCTTTTCAAATGCCGAGATTAACAAATTCTCTACGGCATCACTGATTACGAGAAGCACGAACGATATACAGCAGATTCAGATGGTTACTACCATGATGCTTCGTATGGTGCTTTATGCGCCAATTGTTGGTATCGGTGGTATCATCAAGGTGGCACAGACCAAATCCGGCATGGAGTGGGTGATTGCGATTGCGGTTGTTGCCATCATGGTTTTTATTTTCACGCTGGTCGGCATTGCGATGCCTAAGTTCAAGATTATGCAGAGTCTTGTAGACAAGGTAAATCTTGTTTCTCGTGAGATTCTTACAGGTCTTTCCGTTATCAGGGCTTTCGGCCGTGAGAAGGAGGAGGAAAAGCGATTTGATGAGGCTAACCGCGAGCTTACACGCACACAGCTTTTTACAAACCGCGTCATGACCTTTATGATGCCCGGTATGTCCATGATCATGTACTGCATCACACTCGGTATCGTGTGGGTTGCAGCAGGCAGAATAGACAAGGGCTCTATGCAGGTAGGTACGATGACTGCGTTTATTACATATGCCATGTTGATTGTCATGTCATTTCTCATGCTCTCAGCCATGTCCATCATGCTTCCGAGAGCCGGTGTTGCGGCAGAGCGTATTGACGAGGTCATAAGGACAAGCAGCACTGTAAATGATCCAAAGGCGCCTGTTACTGAGGCAGACCACAGGGGTGTTATCCGCTTCAATCATGTGGATTTCAGATATCCGGGAGCAAAGGAGGATGTGCTTTCAGATATTGATTTCGTGGCAGAGCCGGGAAAGGTTACAGCTATTATAGGAAGCACGGGCTGTGGAAAGTCGACACTTGTAAACCTGATTCCGCGTTTCTATGATGTGACGGGAGGCTCAATAGAGCTTGACGGACACGATATCAGAGACTACACACTAAGCGAGCTTCGCGAGTCGATAGGCTTTGTTCCGCAGAAGGGTATTCTTTTCTCAGGAACCATCGCCTCAAACCTGCGCTTTGGTAAAGCGGATGCGAGTGATGAGCAGATAAAAAAGGCAGCAGATATTGCACAGGCTTCTGAGTTTATCGAGACAAAGAATGACGGATATGAAAGCTCAATCGCACAGGGCGGCTCAAACGTGTCAGGAGGTCAGAAGCAGAGGCTTGCCATAGCAAGAGCTATCGCAAAGGATCCTCATATCTATGTGTTTGATGACAGCTTTTCAGCACTCGATATGAAGACTGACGCGCGTCTGCGTGCAGCCTTAGCTGAGGTTACAGAGAATGCTTCCGTCATTATCGTGGCACAGCGTATCAGCACGATTATTCATGCTGACCAGATTCTCGTGCTCGATGACGGTAAAATCGTAGGAAAAGGCACCCACGAGGAGCTTCTTAAAAATTGTGATGTATATATGCAGATTGCACAGTCACAGCTTTCAGCCAAGGAACTTGGACTTGATGATAAGGCGGCAGAAACTGCAACTGATAAAGCAACAAAAACAGCAACAGATATTTCGGCTGTATCAGGCTTAGATAATGAAAAGGAGGGCATGTAAGATGAGTGAGAATAACAACGAACAGTTCAAGATGCCTCCTAAGAGGCCAAGAGGGCCAATGGGACATGGCCCCGGAATGGTCACAGAAAAGGCCAAGGATTTCAAGGGCTCTACAAAGAAGCTCATAAAGTATCTCGGCAGATACTGGGCTGCCATCATTGCAGTTATGATATTTGCAGCAGTTTCGACTGTCTTCTCCGTTGCAGGACCGAAGATCATGGGTAAAGCCACCACTGCGCTTGCCGAGGGACTCATGAACAAGATTGCAGGAACAGGCGGCATAGATTTTGATTATATTGCAAAGGTTCTTTTGTTTACGCTGGCTTTATATGTGGTGAGTGCCATCTTTATGTTCGCCCAGGGACTTATCATGACAGGCATCACGCAGAAGACCTGCTACAGGATGCGTAAGGACATCACGAGCAAAATCAACCGTATGCCGATGAAGTATTTCGAGTCAAGGACATATGGTGAAGTACTTTCGCGTATCACAAACGATGTGGACACACTCGGACAGAGCTTGAACCAGAGTATCACACAGATTATTACATCTGTTGCCACTTTGGTCGGTACACTGGTCATGATGCTGTCTATTTCACCTCTCATGACGCTGATTTCACTCGTTATCCTGCCTGTTTCGATGATACTCATTTCGTTTGTCATAAAGCATTCACAGAAATACTTCAGACAGCAGCAGGAGTATCTGGGACATATCAACGGACAGGTCGAGGAGGTGTACGGAGGTCACCTTGTCATAAAGGCATACAATAAAGAGGCTGAGACTGTAAAGACCTTTAAGGAGGCCAACAATGTGCTCTACAAATCCGCATGGAAATCACAGTTCCTCTCAGGACTTATGATGCCTATCATGCAGTTTGTAGGAAACTTAGGATACGCGGGAGTTGCCATCTCAGGAGGTATACTTGCCATAAAGAATGTCATCACAATCGGTGATATCCAGGCCTTTATACAGTATGTGAAGAATTTCACACAGCCTATCCAGCAGATAGCACAGGTGGCAAACCAGCTTCAGTCGATGGCGGCTGCATCTGAGCGTGTATTTGAGTTCCTCGATGAGGAGGAAGAGGATATAACAGTGGAAAATCCTGTAAAGCCGGACCATATCGAGGGAAGTGTAGAGTTTTCGCATGTACACTTTGGTTATAATCCTGACCAGATCATCATCAATGATTTTTCTGCAAAGGTAAAGCCGGGACAGCAGGTTGCTATCGTTGGACCGACAGGAGCGGGAAAGACTACCATGGTCAAGCTTCTTATGAGATTTTATGATGTAAGCTCAGGCGCCATTCTTGTAGACGGACATGATATCAGGGATTACAACAGAGCCGATCTGCGAGATGCATTCGGCATGGTATTGCAGGACACATGGCTCTTTAAGGGCACCATTATGGAAAATATCCGCTACGGCCGTCTGGATGCCACAGATGAGGAGGTCATCGCGGCAGCAAAGGCAGCACATGCCCATCACTTTATCCAGACACTGCCGGGTGGCTACGATATGGAGCTCAATGAGGATGCTTCCAATGTGTCACAGGGACAAAAGCAGCTTTTGACAATAGCAAGAGCTATCCTTGCAGACAATCCAATCCTTATCCTTGATGAGGCCACATCCTCTGTAGATACACGTACAGAAATCCGTATCCAGAAGGCACTTGACAATCTGATGAGGGGCAGAACAAGCTTTGTCATCGCCCACAGGCTGTCTACTATCAAGAATGCAGATATGATTCTTGTCATGAAGGACGGAGACATTATCGAGCAGGGTACACACGATGAGCTTCTTGCAAAGAACGGATTTTATGCAGAGCTGTATAACTCTCAGTTTGAAGAATAGAGAAAGCACGGGTATCGTGCAGTTTTGCGAATATGCGTGGGGCTGAATGGTTACATAAAATTTAAAAAAAATACGCTCTCGACAAAATTCGACAAAATGTGTTATCATAAAAGCATAAAATTTGTTTTGACATGACAGTAATTGGCGGCATAGGAGAGTTTGATGAGCACTTTAAATGTCGCAGTAGCAGACGAAAAGAAAAATATGCAGAGTTTATTAAAGGGCATGGAGTTTTTAGGAACAGCAAGAAGTAGTGATGAAGCATACAGCATGATAAACGGTAATGCCGGTTCTGATGTGATACTTGTGTATGTAAAGAGAGCATCCGGTGACACTGAGCCACTTGATGATACATATATGGAGAAAAAATCTCTTGAGACACAGGTGACGGATATCATTCATGAGATAGGTGTTCCGGCTCATATAAAGGGATATCAGTATCTGAGGACTGCGATAGTGATGTGTGTTGAGGATATGGAGATGCTTAGCTCTATCACAAAGCTTTTGTATCCCACTATTGCAAAGAAGTACAAGACTACATCAAGCAGGGTGGAGAGAGCCATAAGGCATGCTATCGAGGTGGCATGGAGCAGAGGCAGGATGGATACGATAGACGCCATGTTTGGATACACTGTAAACTATGGTAAGGGCAAGCCTACCAATTCGGAGTTTATTGCCCTGATTACAGACAAAATACGTCTTGGAATGTAAAAATCGTCATTATAGACAAATAAAACCACATTTTGCTAACTTGAAAAAGTAAATTCCAGTGCAGAAGTAAATTCCACACTCATTTAAAAGTTCTTGATTTTCTAAGAGTTTTATAAGCTCAAAACGCTTATTTCTGTTATAATAGGAGTAACTTCTTGGAAAAAACTGATTTGATGGTATGACAAACGGACCACTGGAAGGTAGTGTGCGAGACTAAATTCCACCGGTCATGTGAGGAAAATGTGAAAGTTTAATTTCCAGTCCGACAGCAGATTTCTAAGTGGTTGTTAATGGTTGAAGCGAATCAGCTTAGGCGTTAGATTGACCAAATCAGGGTCAATGCGCTTAAGCTGAAATGCGTTTAGGGTTTCTTTTCCGAGTGTCTCTAATGCGGCGTCATAAGGCGTGCTTCCATTAAGACTTTCCCTTGGAGTGGAGTTGATGTGATTCACGATTAGATTCACATCCCATTGTGTCAAAAATTCAAAACTAGTTCCTTTGGGAAGCACCATGCGAAGCATGGTGTGAGCCTGCTCAAGACCTCCTTTTTGTCCGCTACGCATGGGATCACAATAGTAGATGCTGGTACGCTGAATTTCATCCAGTCCTGTTTCAAGAGCGACAGGATCTCCGAATTCTGAACCTCTGTCTGTCAAGATATATTCAAAGACAGATAAGAACTCATAGGTGCCCATACGTTTTTCTAAACGGTCAAAAATAAGCCGGACAGCGCCTTTAGTACAACGATTCAGGAGAAAGGCAAGGAACAGCTTTTCCTTAGTGAAGAAAAAGGTCAGTAACGTCTTGTTGGATTCTCTGGATGAGTGTACCGTATCCATTTCTACAAAAGAGGATAACTGCAGCTCACTAAAATCACTGAATAACCTTTTCTCGAAGACGGTTCTGTTTGTAATCTGTGTTTTATGGCACTTTCGTGGCTTGAAGCCGGGCTTACGTTTTAAATCAATGTTTCTGGCTGTAAACAGACCTTGATCCAGATAGGTGTACAAGGAACGGACTGACATATCCAGTTCTGGATGATTGGTAATGATTTGATATGGAGATTGTCCCTGCTCGATTAAAGGAGAAACAATGCCATCCTTTTTGCGTAATTCATGTTTTGTCATGTTTATACCGGCTCTGGAACCGGAAAGCTTTTCACGGTATTTTCTATCAGCAAAACGTGCATCGTATCTGTATTTCTGGGCGATGGTGCAATGATTTATCTTTTTTGTGCAGCCATTACAGACATAGGGCGCCTTATCCAGTCTTTTGCACTGTTCCTTCACAAAATCCTTGCAAGTTTGATTACAGGTGGGGCAGGAAGTGCATTTTACATCGCAGAGAATGATTTTTCCGCAGACATTGGTTTTCCGGCAATGGAAGCGATGAATACAAAAGTTATGGGCATTATAGAAAGTACCTTTGTGATACCAGTCGGATAGACGGTGAGCCCTTACTTCTTTGGAAATGGTTGTTGGATCCTTGCAAAGAAAGCGGGCAATGTTCTTAAAGGTTTCTCCCTTGTTCAGTTCGTTTTCGATATAGATACGGTCTTCAAGGGAAAGGTGCTTCTGGTTTCCTGGAATATATTTACTCATGGATATCCTTCTTTCTACTGCTGTCAGAAAGAAAGATAACCTTACCATTTTTATATGAAAGAGTAAACCTTTACTGTGCGGGAGTAAATTCCACCACCAAATGTGGTGGTGGAATTTAAAATTTCATTTTTGGAAAACCACATTTTGATAAATTTACTAGGCAAAATGTACTCCCGCGTGATATAATATAGTATACATTCTATTGGTTTCAGGATGTATACTATATTTTTTATCAGATTAATTGTTGTTTAAATAACTGTAATCTGGGGGAGGTTTCAGCATGGACAAAATTAAAATATTAATGGCCGCATCAGAGGCAATACCTTATATGAAGACAGGTGGACTTGCTGACGTAGTGGGATCTTTACCAAAATATTTTGACAAGGACAGATATGACGTGAGAGTTATACTTCCGAAGTACAAATGTATGGATGATAAATTACTGCCACAGCTTAAGTTCGTCTGTCATTTTTATGTCAATCTCAACTGGCGCAGGCAGTATGTGGGGATTTTTACATCGCAGTATGATGATGTGACATATTATTTTGTGGACAATGAGTTTTACTTTGCAGGAGATAAGCCATACAACAATATATACGAGGATGTGGAGAAGTTTGCTTTCTTTTCAAAGGCGGTGCTTGAGGCTTTGCCGGTTATAGATTTTGCCCCGGATGTGATACATTGTAATGACTGGCAGACAGGACTCTTGCCGGTTTTTCTAAAGACAGTGTACGGCTCAGACAATTTCTATGCCGGTATCAAGACAGTCTTTACCATTCACAATATGAAGTTTCAAGGGCGTTGGAAGATTAAAGAGGTGGCTGATGTTACAGGACTTCCGGAGCATATTTTTAATTCAGGGGAGCTGGAGTTCTATGGTGAGGCTAATTATTTAAAGGGCGGCATAGTATATGCAGATGAGATTACGACTGTCAGCCCGACATATGCAGATGAAATCTGTACACCTGAGGGCGGCGAGGGCCTGGATGGCCTTATGCTTGAGCGGCGCAGGCATTTGAGAGGCATTGTAAACGGTATAGATTATGATGTCTTTAATCCTATGAAGGATACATATCTGGATAAGCATTTTTCTGTAAGAGAATTGAGTGGAAAGGTCGTTAATAAGCGTCAGCTGCAGGAGAAGTATGGTCTGGCTGTGGATAAGGATGTCATGCTGATTGGAATAGTTTCGCGTCTGACAAATCAGAAGGGCTTTGATCTGGTGGCATATGTGATGGAGGAGATGCTTTCTACCATGAATGTACAGTTTATAGTGCAGGGCACAGGAGAGCAGCAGTACGAGGAGATGTTTAATTATTTCCATGGAAGGTATCCGCAGAAGCTTGGAGTATATATCGGCTACTCGGAGGAAAATGCACATGAGATATATGCAGGCTGTGACGCATTTCTCATGCCGTCTCTTTTTGAGCCGTGCGGCTTGAGCCAGCTCATGTCTATGCGATATGGTACGCTGCCTATAGTCAGGGAGACCGGTGGTCTTAAGGACACTGTAGTGCCGTACAATGAGTACGAGAATACGGGCGATGGCTTTTCCTTTGCTAATTATAATGCGCATGATATGCTGCATGTTATCAAATATGCTCTTGATGTGTTTGAGAACCATAAGGACAGATGGCAGGAGATGATGCAGCGCGCCATGAGGCATGATTTCTCATGGAAGGCATCTGCGAAAGAGTATGAGAAGCTTTACGACATGCTGCTTGGCAACTAGTACATCATTCTGAAAATAACAGGCCAATAATTTTCATGAATTTCCAACTATGTTCTTAGAAAGTAAAATACCGGATACATATCTATGATATGATATCCGGTATTTTGTGTTATCGGGTTATATGATCATCAGTAGACAGTGTCTGTTTTACTATCGTATATGTAGTACCTCTCGCCGAGTACTTCCTCGTCGCGTACCTCTGTAGAGTTTACTTCACAGATGAATTCGCTTAGGTTGCAGACATCTATATCGCTATCCAGCGGCATTACCAGAAATTCATGGATACTGCTTGGTATGAGCAGCATATTGCCGCCGAGCTTTTTTGCCAGCGAGCTTAGCACACCCGGGTAGAGTATGGCGGATGCACCGTTTGTCTGCCTGCTGTTTGTAAGGATATACATAGGCAGGCTGTCAAAATCACAGACTGCGCGCATCTGATTGGCATAGCCCGGACATTTTTTTGCAAGAAACTCTGCCATGTTGATTATTGAGCATGGAAGTATCTTTGGGGTATTTTGCATTGAGGCGCGGATTAGTGTTTCTGTATCTATGCCCCAGCGTGACAGAAGGGCATCTGTGACTGTAATGGTGCCAAATTCAGGCAGTTGCGCTCCTACATATACTTCAAATATGATGGCAAAATCCAGATATTTGATATAGGGCATGTCCTTTAGCTGCTTTTGGTTTTTGTCGTAGCTTATGAGCTGGAAAATTATTTTCTCTTTTACCTTGGAAAAATCATCACAGAAGCTTATGTCAAAATCTTCAGTTGGCTTGAAATCATTGTAGGTGGATAAAATTGCATCGAGAATAGAATCAATGGATACACCATCAAGATACCAATGGTAGTAAGGATTGAGATAAATAGTCGGTGCTATATTGAATTTGGGATTGATAATCACCAATCCGTCGTAGATCATCCCGTTGTTCTTTTTGACAGGATGGATGGTAAGCTTGAAATCATTGTCAAGTCTTGCGGTTATTTCTGTTTCTATAGTATGTAAAAACTCCGTGTATTTCATGAATCTCCTTGCGGAGCATAAAAATATCGGATCTCGTGGAAAAGTAAAACCCACGAAGCAGGGCGCTTCGTGGGTTTTACTCTATCATTGTTTGTTGAAGTTTGCAATATGTATTTTTGTACAATTTTTAGACTTCATTTTTGTGACATCATACAAAATATAGCTGCGTAATCTATTTTTAATCCGATTTGAGCCTCTGCCACAGTGTGTTGTACAAGGTGGCATCCTCGTCATTCAATGCTCTGTATACTTCACAGTTTTTGAGCATATCGGAAGGAGGATTAATCGCCTCATTTTCCTTCGTTTCTGCATCCTGGTTGTCGATGACAGACTGGATAGGTGATGCATAGTATACATATTCAAAGTTGAGCTGTGCAGGCTCATCACCGCAGATATAGTTCAAAAATTCCTGTGCGCCCTCTTTATTCTTGCATGTCTTTGGAATAAACCATGAGTCAATCCAGAGGTTTGAGCCCTCTTTTGGTACGATATAGTCCAGGTTGTCATTTTCAGCCATGGCGGCAGCTGCCTCACCGGAATAGCACACTGCGATTGCCGCATTTTCAGCAACCATCTCATCACAGGTTTCATCCACGTAGTAGGCGAGCACATCACTGCTTTGTTTGTTCAGTATATCAAATGCTTCATCGAGCTTTGCTGTGTCTGTCTCGTTTATCGAGTAGCCAAGTGTGCGAAGGGCGGGAGTAAAGGCATCACGGACAGAATTAATCATAATCATGTTGTCCTTGTATTTGCCGTTCCACAGGCAGTCCCAGGTATTTAGGTCTGATGCATCAGCCATCTTTTTATTGTATAGTATGCCGAGTGTGCCGTAGAAATAAGGCACAGTATACTCATGTGTCGGGTCAAAGGATGCGGACATGTCGATTATATCCTGATTTACATTTTGATAGTTTGGCATTGAGCTGTAGTCTATCTTGTTGACCTCACCCTCACTTATGAGCTTCTCGATGATGTAGTCAGAGGTGCAGATGACATCGTAATCGATGGCACCGGACTTGTACTTTGTGTACATCTCCTCAGGCTCCTCGTATTCCTCGTATTTAATGGTGATTCCGGTTTCCTGCTCGAAGCTGTCGATTACTGATTCATCGATGTATTTACCGTAGTTTAGCACTGTTATGGCATTGTCATTGTTCGTGCTTCCGGCGCTTATGGTAAATACCGAAAAGCAGCCGATTACGAGTACTGCAACAATTGCGATGCTCACACTACGCTTTACGATGCGCAGCTTTTTAGCCCTTGCAGGCTTCTTTGATGCGCTGACAGGTATTTGGTTTGAGTTGATGTTTACTACAACCAAAAGCAGCAGCACTGTGAAGAAAAGTATGGTTGACAGAGCATACAGCTCCGGCTTTACACCCTTTTTTAGCTCTGTGTAGAGCATGGTTGAGAGTGTGTTTACTCCGGCACCCTTTGTAAAGTAGGTGATGGAGAAGTCATCGAGTGACATTGTGACCGCCATCATAAAGCCTGAGAACACTCCGGGGCTTATTTCAGGCCAGGTGACCTTGAAAAATGCATATAGAGGTGATGCGCCCAGGTCAAGTGCGGCCTCATAGGTGTATTTGTTGGTCTGCTTGAGCTTTGGAAGCACATTGAGTATCACATAAGGGATATTGAACGTGATGTGTGCGATAAGCACTGTCACAAAGCCCAGATTCATGAATTTTACAAACAAAAGCATCATTGAGATACCGGTCACGATATCTGCATTGAGCATCGGGATGTTTGTAGCGCCCAGATAGATTGTCTGGTTACGTTTCTTCATGGCGCTTATACCCATGGCTGCGAGAGTTCCTATTATTGTAGAAATCACAGCTGCAAGCAGCGTAATCTGCAGTGTTGTAGAAAATGCCGACATAATCCGCTCACTCTGAAAGCACTTTATGTACCAGTCGAGCGTGAAGCCTCCCCATTTAACCTTGGATTTGGAGTTGTTGAAGGAGAGTACTATTAATACAACGATAGGTAGATACAGAAACAAAAAAATCAGTCCCATATATACCCTTGATGCTATTTTTTTTACCATAATGCGCTCTGGTCTCCTTCCTTATCAAACAGATTGACGAGTGCCATGCTGATTAATACGAATACCATGAGCACGAGTGAGAGACCGCTTCCTGCGCCCCACTGCGAGCCATGGACGAAATCCTGTTCTATGATATTTCCGATGAGCAGGACCTTGCCGCCACCGAGTATCTGTGAGATGGCAAAGGATGTGAGTGATGGCACGAAAACCATTACGATTCCGCTTATGACACCGGAAACTGTAAGTGGCAGTATAATCTTGAAAAATATTGTGACTTTGTTTGCACCGAGGTCAAGAGCCGCCTCAATCCAGTCGTTTTTGATTCTGGTCATGGAGTTGTATATAGGCAACAGCATGAATGGCAGAAAGTCATAGACCATGCCAAGCACGACTGCTCCGGAGGTATTCATGATGTTGAAGCCCGGCAGTCCGAGAGTGGTGAGTATCGAGTTGATGACACCGTTTTTGGACAAAAGCTGCTTCCATGCGAGTATTCGAAGCATAAAGTTCATCCACATAGGAAGCATGAAAACAAATACTACAAAGCTTTGGTTTTTAATCTTTAAGCCGTTTAAAATCATCGCAAGCGGATAGGATAGCACCAGGCATATTATGGTGCATATGATTCCAAGCCGTAGGGATAAAAGCAGTGCCTTGATATTGGTGTGCTGTGCTATTGCAGCCACATATTCAAATGTGAAGCCTCCGTCAGAGCCTTTAAATGCATAGTACACAATCATGAAAAGCGGAAGTATGATAAATCCGATAATCCATATGAGGTACGGCCCTGCGAGCAGCTGTTTCTTTATTTTAGACATCTATCTCCACCGCCTTTTCATCTGAGGACTCAGGCTTGTGCATTACCTGGATATTAAATGGAATCACCTTGATACCCACATGACTGCCGACCTCTACATATTTGGTGGTGTGCACCATCCAGTCGTAGCCGTTAGCCTTTACCTCAAGCTCATAGTGCACTCCCTTGAAGATATTTGATACGACATCGCCCTGCATGTAGCCGTCCTCCGCAGGCACCAGCTCCACATCCTCCGGGCGGATGACTATATCGACAGGCGTGTTCTCACCAAAGCCCTCGTCCACACAAGGCATCTTTACACCGAGTATCTCGACAAGCTTATCCTTTATCATAACACCGTCGATGATATTACTGTGCCCGATAAAGTCAGCGACAAAGGCATTTTCAGGCTCATTGTAAATGTCCTCTGGTGTGCCAATCTGCTGGATATAGCCCTGATTCATGACTACGATGGTGTCAGACATTGTAAGCGCTTCCTCCTGGTCGTGTGTGACGTAGACGAAGGTGATACCGAGCTCATTTTTGAAGCGGATAAGCTCATACTGCATGCTCTGGCGCAGCTTTAAGTCGAGAGCGCCAAGCGGCTCGTCTAACAGCAGTACCTTAGGCTCGTTTACAATAGCTCTTGCAATAGCGATACGCTGCTGCTGGCCTCCGCTAAGAGAATCCACAGAGCGGTTTTCAAAGCCGTCGAGATTGACGAGCTTTAATGCATACTTTATTTTGTCATCAATGTAAGCCTTGCTTTTTTTCTTTATTTTAAGACCAAACGCGATGTTTTCAGCTATTGTCATATGAGGGAAAAGAGAGTATTTCTGGAAAACAGTGTTCAGATTTCTCTCGTTTGCAGGCACATTTGTGATGTCCTTTGAATCAAACATGATTTTTCCCTTGTCCGGTGTTTCAAAGCCACCGAGCATGCGAAGTGTGGTGGTCTTTCCGCAGCCTGATGGCCCAAGCAGCGTCAGAAACTCATTCTCCCTGATGTATAGATTTAAATCGTCGAGTACAACATTGCCGTTGTATGACTTTGTGATATCGATAAAATCAATTAATTTCTTTCCCATGGTGTAAACCTTTCTCATGTAATTATAGTACTGGTAGGACCTGTATGTTTATAATTTGCTGCTGTACACACTAAAAATGCGGCCGGCAGTAATTACAGACCTATAAAAGAGCTTCTGCAGGGGAAGCGTCAGAAGCTTGGAGGATTGCTGACCCATATGAGCATGGCATCCTTTGAAGACTTATTTTCAATAAAATGCTTCTTACCGGCTTTAAAATAAAAGGACTCACCGGCCTTTACGGTGTGCACTTTGCCACCATAGCAAAGCTTCACGGTACCCTTTATCACATATCCAAACTCCTCACACTCCTGAGGCAGATATATTTCAGAACTGCCACCCGGATGAAGAGTGAGCCTGACAGGCTCCATGGAGCGGGTCTGTGCGTTTGGAATGATCCATTCCACCTTGCTGTTTTTTTCCTCGTCAATTTTCTCGAAATAGTCGTTTGCCTTGTATACAATCTGCTCAGGTTCCGAATCTGTAAAAAACTCAGCCGGTGTCATACCCAGGCACTGGATGATATCAAGCAGGGTGCCGACTGACGGTGAATTCTGATTTCGCTCAAGCTGGGAGATAAATCCCTTCGTCAGCTCAGCTCTGTCAGCAAGCTCCTGCTGGGTAAGTCCGTACTGGATACGAAGCTCCTTCATACGATGTCCGATATCCATGTTTACTTCCTTTTCTAATACATTTTATGTTATATTTACTGTAGGTTTAATAATAGATTTTTTGTTTACTAAAAATAAACCAACGAGATAATTTTAATATATTTTTTATAAATGTCAAGGGGAATTTTTGTTGCTTCTTTATGGTGCGGTTATTATAATGATAAAGTAATTAATGCATATAGAAATATGGGGTTTGAAACTATGGAGGATGATGCAGAAGCGGTAATTCCTACATTATCTGATGTAAGGGCATTACATTCTGATTATGCCGGAGATTGTAAGTTTATGTTTAGAGATGTAGAATCAATATTGACTGATTTGGATTAGGAGGAAAAACTATGTACAATAATTCACAAAGTCCTATTATGGTTATATCAGGAAAAAAAGCGGAGAAAATGTTAAGCAAATCGGAGAAACCTATTGCGGATCATACAAAGACAATAGATAGAGCAAAAGATAAATTGAGAAAAATGGGAAAAAAATAAATCTATAAAAAACACCTCATTCAGTTTTGAATGAGGTGTTTTTTATGTATGAAGCCGATAACCGGGATCGAACCGGTGGCCTACGCATTACGAGTGCGTCGCTCTACCTACTGAGCCATATCGGCAAGCTATATTATAGTATCAGATATAAGAGTGTATGTCAAATCAAAATTTTGAGTTGAAATTTTAAGAGAGTAATTTCAGAAAGGTATTGACACCATGATGTATATAGTGTATATATAACACATAAACAGTTGATAAATACAGTACGGAGGTAGCATATGAAGCTGATGCAAAATTCAGGAGTGCCCATCTATCAGCAGATAGCGGACAGCTTCAAGACAGATATTTTGGCCGGCAGGTATGAGCAGGGGGAGTTCCTTCCGTCGATAAGAGGGCTGGCAAAGGACCTGAAAATCAGTGTGATAACCACGATGAAGGCTTATGAGCAGCTTGCAGATGAGGGGCTTATCACAGCGGCGCAGGGCAAGGGCTTTTATGTCAATGCACAGGACAGTGAGATGATAAAGGAACAGCACCTGCGCAAGGTGGAGGAATCGCTGACAGACGCGATAGCCGCGGCTGAGGTAGCCGGAATCTCGAACGACGAGCTTAAGGGAATGCTTGAGGCGTTGCTTGAGGTGGATAAATAAAGATATGAAACGAGTCAGGAGGAATGAAAATGACAACAAAGAATGCAATTGAGGCAGCAAAAATCACAAAGGAACTTAAAAATTTTACACTGGATGTGGAGAATTTCGCAATACCGCAGGGCTTTGCCACAGCTTTAATCGGAGAAAACGGAGCAGGAAAGACAACACTTTTAAATATCTTAGCAGGAATCAGGCTAGACTATAAAGGTGAAATCACTTATTTCGGACAGTATTCCGACAAACAGAAGGAAAACTCGGGAGATATTAAAAACCGCATAGGCTATACCGGCCCCGGCAAATACTATCTGCCGCAGTGGACAGTTAAGGATATCGAGGAAATCAGCAAGCTGATGTTTGATGATTTTTCAGCAGATGATTTTCACAGATATTGTGAGGAGCTTGCAATATTTTCACATGGCTGCATTGATATGAAGAAAGCCAACAGCTCATTTTCGGATGGTATGAAGATGAAGCTCATGCTGGCAGGAGTCATGGCGCGAAAGACAGACCTTCTTTTGCTGGATGAGCCGGCATCGCCGCTTGATCCGCTGATGAGAGATAAGCTGTGTCAGATGATTGGCGAGTATATCCATGAGGGCAACGGAAAGCGCAGCGTATTTTTCTCTACACACAATATCTCAGATATGGAAAATATCACCGATTATGCCATTATAATGGAAAACGGACAGATTGTGGAGCAGGGCTTTGTTGAGGATTTGAAGGAAAAATATATCCTGATTAAAGGAGATGCAGCAGATACAGAAGCTGCCGGTAAGGTGCTTTATTCAATGACCAAAAATCCGTACGGCTTTGAGGGCATATGCTTGGCGGAAAACATAGATAAGCTCGCAGGACTTAATGTGACAAAAGAGATTCCGACACTTTACCAGATAAGCGTTGCGGTCATGAAAAATAACACAAAGATTGTGATGCGCTAGTGCGAGGTAAGGTGTTATGGAAAATAAGTCAGGAAGTATGAATGAAAAAATGGTTTCACAGGAACATGATACTGAAAGAACAATTAATAAAAAAGATAACAAAGCAAAGAATGAAGTTCTAACATACATCAGGGATTACCGTGTTATGACTAATCGCAAGTATCGTCTTATAACAAATATACTGATTCCGTTTTTAGCAATTTTTACATCAATGCTAATTGCCTGTTCGAAAACAATCTGGGCATGGATAGGAGTTATAGTAATTGTTTATGATTTTTATATGATGTGTGAGGTGGTGCAGGACTATTTCTGCTTCGGCTGTATGTGCAAGAAGAATGCATTTGGCATGCATTTTTTAAAGGCAGGTTTTAACGGAGTAAGATACTTTGAGAATGCAGTTCTTGTGGATATACTTATAAGACCGCTGCGTATTGGAATTACAATACTCATTGCTTCAATACCATTTATTAAATTTGGAGTTAATATCTGGTCGATATTTGACATTATTATGATATCTTCAATTGTTTCGGTTGGCTCATTAAATATATTCAGATACATGGATATGGGAATGTATATTTATCTGCTGGCGCTTATAGTTATCTTCCCGGCAATTGCAGGTAGTATAGCTGTTTTGATCTATGGCGGGAGAATGTGGTTTATCGCACCTGTGTTAGCAGTGGTGCTTGTAGGAGTGATAGCAGCGACATATTATCATATGATGATGCGTATCCGCAGATCATATTTTGATGTGTAGAGGTATTTTAAATTGGAAGTATATTTGAAAAGGAGAAATATTATGCTGAAAGATATTAAATTAGGATTTAAATTGTTGAGATATGGCTACAAACTGAAGTTGAATGTGATCATGCTTGTATTCTTTGCAGTAATCGGAATTGCATCCGATATAATGAGCAAAGGAACTACAATCATAGGCGGGATATACTTTATGATGAGTGGTATGTTCACATTCCAGCTCATCATGTCGATGGATGTGTCAGAGCTTATCCAGTCCACATCACTGAAAAAGAAGCTGCAGATATACATTCCGGTGATGTCAAGCACGGTAATCAATCTTGTTATTTTTACATTTCTGGTGGTAGAAAGAGTCATTCTGATACAGTATGGAGTGGCAGATAAGACGCAGCTTATCTACACACTTTTTACGCTTGATGTTGTACTGCTGATAGTATATCTGTACACAAGCATATGCTATAAGTATTTTGTACTTGGCTTTATCGTATTCATGGTTTTGTTTATGGGCGTTTTTACTGTGTTTTCAGGAGCAGCGTTTGTGCCGGTTTCTAATGCTGTTTTTAAGCTTGGACTCCCGGTGGTGGCATTGCTAGGCTATATTGCTATTTTTGCAGGTGGAGCGCTTGAGATATTGATAGGAGAGCTGCTTTACAAGAAGCCTTTGTCAGAATTCGCATTTAGGGGATTTTTCCGTGATGCAAAGTAGTGATGTTACTGTTCCCACATAACAGTGCGACAAACAACACAATGATTTCAAAAAATAAGAAATATTTGTGTAAAAATATTGAAAAAATGATCGCTTTGTAGTATGTTATCATTGTCGGTGTAAAGCCGGCAATGAGACTAATTAACATATTATCAGGAGAAAAATATATTAAATGGATAGTGACAGTTATAGTAAACAACAGTTAGACGACTTGTTTATGGATATGATTGCCTACTATGATGGCGATCCAAAGAGAATCCGGCATTTCACCAAGGTGCACAGCTATGCAAGGCTTATCGGTATAGGAGAGGAGCTTGATGATGCCTCGCTCTTTATACTTGAGGCAGCGGCTTACACACACGATATCGGCATACGTGTGGCGGAGGAGAAGTATGGCAGGTGCGATGGAAAGCTTCAGGAGCAGGAGGGACCGATAATCGCCCAGAAGATGCTCTCACAGCTTGGCTTTGAGAATTACATAGTTGAAAGAATTTGTTTTCTCATAGGTCACCATCACACATATGACAATATAGATGGTCTTGATTATCAGATACTCGTTGAGGCTGATTTCCTCGTAAATCTGTATGAGGATGATGCGGGAAACCGTGCAATCGACAAGGCATACAAGCGCATATTCAAGACTGAAACAGGAAAAAAGATTTTTAGACTAATGTTCGGATATGAAGAAGAGGATTAGTATGAGCCGGGCCGGGAGGAGACTTCCGGCCCTTGTTCGTATTATGCAGCTTATATCAGAAATAGTAATTAATCAGAATAGTAAATATGCAGAAAAGTTACCTGAAATAATATTTGGGGATATGTCAAAAATTTTTGAATTTTGAGAAAGAAATAATATAATATGGCAAATAAAATTAACTATCAAAAATTAATGGAAGATTTAATAAAAGAAAATTGCATGGACAATGACTGCACTCCACGTCTTTTACTTCATAGCTGCTGTGGACCGTGCAGCACATACTGCATACAGACGCTCTCGGAGTATTTTAAGGTGACGGTATTTTATTACAATCCAAATATTTACCCGCCAGAGGAATATCACATGAGAGCACAGGAGCAGAAGCGCTTTATAGATGAGTTTCCGGTGAAAAATCCGGTTCACTTTGTGGAGGGTGTGTACGACACCGAGCGCTTTTACGATATGGCACGCGGCATGGAGGCTGTGCCTGAGGGCGGGGAGAGGTGCTTTAAGTGCTACAGGCTGCGTCTTGAGGAGAGTGCACAGTATGCAAGGGAGCATGGCTTTGATTTTTTTACTACGACACTTTCCATAAGCCCGTTGAAGAATGCCGAAAAGCTCAATGAGATAGGAAAAGACTTAGAGAGCCAATATGGAGTGCGATATCTTTTCTCTGATTTTAAGAAGAAAGAGGGCTATAAAAAGTCCACGGAGATATCAAAGCAGTATGATATGTACAGGCAGTACTACTGCGGCTGTGTATTTTCTAAGGAGCAGCGTGACAGAGAGATTGCAGCACGTGGGTGAAAATGTGGTTGCGTGACAACAAAAATTATTATATAATTTAGCACAGTAAAGCGGCTATTTAGAGCAGGCGGCAGTATCACATCTTATTTTTATACAATACATTGTGATACATGAAAATAAATCATCATTTAATAATCAAGGAGGAATCTCATGGCACAGTTATGGGGAGGACGTTTCACAAAGGAGACAGATCAGCTCGTTTACAATTTCAATGCGTCCATTTCATTTGATCAGAAGTTTTATAAAGAGGATATAGAGGGCAGCATCGCCCATGTTACGATGCTTGGAAAGCAGGGCATCATCTCACAGGCAGAGAGCAATGATATAGTGGCTTGCCTAAAGCAGATACTTAAGGAGGTAGAGTCAGGGGAGCTTGAAATCAGCTCAAAGTATGAGGATATCCACAGCTTCGTTGAGGCTACACTCATAGACAGGCTTGGTGACACAGGAAAGAAGCTTCACACAGGCCGAAGCAGAAACGACCAGGTAGCTCTTGACATGCGTCTTTTCACCAGAAAGACAGTGAAGGAGACTGATGATGAGCTTAAGGAGCTTTTAGCTGTTATCCTTAAGATTATGAAGGAAAACACACAGACTATCATGCCGGGCTTTACACATCTGCAGAAGGCACAGCCAATCACTCTGGCTCACCATATGGGCGCATATTTTGAGATGTTTAAGAGAGACAGATCAAGACTGTGCGATATATATAAGAGAATGAACTATTGTCCGCTTGGCTCAGGAGCACTTGCAGGCACTACATATCCGCTTGATAGGGACTATACAGCACAGCTTCTGGATTTTTACGGACCGACACTTAACAGTATGGACGGTGTGTCAGACAGGGATTATCTGATTGAGTTTTTATCGGCTCTTTCAACTATCATGATGCATCTGTCACGTTTTTCTGAGGAAATTATCATATGGAATTCAAACGAGTACCAGTTTGTTGAGATTGACGATGCGTACAGCACAGGAAGCTCAATCATGCCACAGAAGAAAAATCCTGATATAGCAGAGCTTGTCAGAGGAAAGACAGGCCGTGTATACGGTGCACTCATGTCGCTTCTCACCACCATGAAGGGCATTCCGCTTGCGTACAACAAGGATATGCAGGAGGATAAGGAGCTGGCATTTGATGCATTCGACACTGCAAAGGGATGTATCGCACTTTTTACAGGAATGATTGATACAATGAAGTTTAACAAGGACGTGATGAGAAAGAGTGCAAACAATGGCTTTACAAATGCCACAGATGCAGCTGATTATCTCGTTAAAAAGGGTGTACCGTTTAGAGATGCACACGGTATTGTAGGAAGAATAGTGCTTTACTGCATCGACAAGGGCATTGCAATCGACGATATGAGTATCGACGAGCTCAAGGCTATCTCTCCGGTATTTGAGGAGGATGTATTTGATGCCATTTCAATGGAGACCTGTGTCAGCACAAGGTGTACAGTTGGAGCACCATCAAAGACATCAATGGACAAGGCAATTGCCGTTTACGACGAGTATATGAAGTTAAATTGGCAGGATGAAGTGTAGTTTTTGTGCATATTTTATAAAAAACAGGGAGAAAAATTATTAATTTAATATAGTTTTTTCCTTGTTTTTCATTAGAGTTTCAAGTAATATATTTCCTATAAAGACAGTTGTACGCGACAGACGGACAAAACCTGATTTTAATGTCAAAGTATAGTGTATGACATGGTCGAAGAAATTCTAGAAGATAGGGAGATTAGAGTAATGAGTGAAAAGCTTAAAGTAGGTATCCTCGGTGGAACAGGAATGGTAGGACAGAGATTTATTTCTCTTTTAGAGAATCATCCATGGTTTGAGGTAACAACAATTGCAGCCAGCCCAAGAAGTGCAGGCAAGACATACGAGGACGCCGTTGGTGATAGATGGAAAATGGACACACCAATGCCTGAGGCAGTTAAGAAAATTATCGTAAAGAACGTCAATGAGGTAGAAGAGGTTGCTTCACAGGTTGACTTCGTATTCTCAGCCGTTGATATGTCAAAGGACGAGATCAAGAAGATCGAGGAGGACTACGCAAAGACAGAGACTCCTGTAGTTTCAAACAATAGTGCCCATAGATGGACACCTGATGTGCCAATGGTTGTACCTGAAATCAACCCACAGCACATGGAGGTTATCAAATATCAGAAGGAGCGTCTCGGTACAAAGAGAGGCTTCGTAGCAGTAAAGCCAAACTGCTCAATCCAGTCATATGCTCCGGTTCTTACAGCATGGAAAGAGTTTGAGCCATATGAGGTTGTTGCTACAACATATCAGGCAATCTCAGGTGCCGGAAAGACATTCAAGGACTGGCCTGAGATGGTTGGAAACATCATTCCATTCATCGGTGGAGAGGAAGAGAAATCTGAGAAAGAGCCACTTCGTCTCTGGGGATATGTGGATGATGAGAAGAAACAGATTGTTCCTGCAGAGTCACCGGTTATCACATGCCAGTGTATCCGTGTTCCTGTATTAAACGGACATACAGCAGCTGTATTTGTCAAGTTCAAAAAGAACCCTACAAAGGAGCAGCTCATCGAGGCACTCGAGAAGTTCAGCGGAGTACCACAGGAGCTTGGGCTTCCAAGCGCACCAAAGCAGTTCATCAGATACTGTGAAGAGGATAATCGTCCTCAGGTTGCACTTGATGTGGATTATGAGCATGGTATGGGAATCAATGTCGGACGTCTCAGAGAGGATACAGTCTATGACTGGAAGTTCGTCGGACTCTCACACAACACAGTACGTGGTGCAGCCGGTGGAGCAGTGCTTTGTGCAGAGCTTCTTAAGGCACAGGGTTACATCACAAAGAAGTAGATTTAGCAATTTGCTGGAAAATATTATTATGAGGGCGGATTTTCCGTTTGTGGGCTGTGGGCACCGTGGGAGCACACAGTAGTATTCCTCAGAAAAAATATGAAGTTAGCCACGGGATTTTTTATGGATAGGCTATGGCAGTTTTCAAGTCTAAACTGTCATTTGACCTATTGGAAACCCGTGGCAGTTCATATTTTTTCTTCGGAACATACTGTGTACTCTCCGGTGAAGGCAGTGTATTGAACGGAAAATCCTCACTCTGTGAATTAATTATTATGCAAAAGTCGAGTCCCTTAAAAGGGACTCTCTTTTTTTTACTTTCGTTTAACTTATTATTGCTTGAATTTATATTTTATCGTGGTAAAATAGATAGGCTGAGGAGAATATTTTTTAAGAGGTAGAGATAAGTGAAGAATAATAAGTATGAAATTGATATGGTGAACGGTTCAATAATGGATAAGCTCATTTCGTTTGCGTTGCCGCTTATGATTTCGGGTATTTTGCAGTTAGCGTTTAATGCTGTGGATATTATTGTCGTGGGACAGTTTAGTGGCAGCAAATCACTTGCGGCTGTTGGCTCGACTACGGCACTTATCAATGTGTTTGTCAATCTGTTTATGGGTATATCGCTTGGTGCGAATGTGCTCGCTGCCCGATTTTATGCGGCAGGCAAGGATGAGGAGATGTCTAAGACGGTGCACACCGCTATTATGATTGCACTCATAAGTGGTATTGTGATGGGTGTGGTCGGTGTTATTTTTGCAAGGGGTGCGCTGGAAATCATGGGTACACCGGATGATGTCATAGGTCTTTCCACTATTTATATGAGGATTTATTTTTGCGGTATGCCGTTTTTTATGCTTTATAACTATGGTGCGGCAATTTTGCGTGCTGTCGGCGATACAAAGAGACCTCTTATCTTTTTGATTATTTCAGGCTGTATCAATGCACTGCTCAATCTGTTTTTTGTAATAGTGTGTAAACTGGATGTTGCAGGTGTTGCAATCGGTACAATTGTTTCGCAGTTTGTTTCCAGCGTACTTGTATTATATTGTTTGAGCAAAGCAGATACCAGCTATAAGCTCTGCTTTAATAAGCTTGCGATTGATAAGGAATATATGCTTCAGATATTTCAGGTGGGAATTCCGGCCGGCATACAGAGCACAGTCATAAATATCTCAAATGCCATGCTTCAGTCATCAGTCAATTCCTTTGGCTCAATAGCCATGGCTGGATATACGGCGGCAAACAATATACTTGGCTTTTTGTATGTATCTGTCAACTCAATCACACAGGCCTGCATGAGCTTTACAAGCCAGAACTATGCGGTAGGAAAACAAAAGAGAATGGACAGGGTACTGATAGACTGTCTGTTTCTCACGACAGCGGTAGCACTTGTGATGGGAAGTGCTTCATACATATTTGGAACACAGATACTTGGCATATATACAAGTAATAGCGAGGTAATTAAATCAGGACTTGAGATTATTTCGATTACAACAATACCATATTTCCTCTGTGGAATCATGGACCTTTTTCCGGGAGCACTAAGAGGAATGGGATACTCAACCGTACCTATGATACTTTCTATAATAGGAACAGTCGGAGTCAGAATCATCTGGATATATGGTCTGTTTCCAAGCCACAGGTCGCTGTTTTTCCTGTTTATATCATATCCCGGTTCATGGATAGCGACAATCATCATGCAGGCTATCTGCTATATGTTTGTCAGAAATAAGGTGAAAGCTACAATAGGAGCTCGGAAATTATAATTAAAATCTATTTGTATACGTGTTAAATTGTGATATAATATTTCAAGTTGATTATTTTGGAGTAATATTATGAAAGCAAAACACACGGATTTAGAGAAACTTGAGCAGCTCTATAAAGAGTCGGGTAACCAGCTCGTAGTGCTCTACGGAAGGAGAGGCTGTCAAAAGGAGGAAATCATCGTGGCTCAGAGCGAGGATAGAAGGAGTATCATCGGCTTCTGCAACTGGGACAAGCCAATGATGACCATGGATGAATTATAGAGGAGCTTATGGGAAAATCACTGATAATAACAGAGAAGCCATCCGTGGCACAGGAATTTGCGAAGGTGCTGCGGGTGAGCGGACGCAATGACGGTTATATAGAAAATGGAGAATATGTGATTTCATGGTGCGTGGGACATCTTGTCGGGCTGGTCTACCCTGAGTCTTACGACATGAAATACAAGAAATGGCGTCTTGAGGATCTGCCGTTTCTGCCAAAGGAATACAAATATGATGTGATAGACAGCGTGCGCAAGCAGTACAATATTGTGCACGCTCTTTTGCAGAGAGAGGACATTGACAGAGTTTACTGGGCAGGTGATGCCGGAAAAGAAGGACAGACCATCGAGGAGAATATCAGAAACTTTGGCGGTGTCAGGGAAGGCATGGAGGAGCTTCGAGTCTGGATAGATTCGCAGACCGAGGAGGAAATCCTAAGAGGCATAAAAGAGGCAAAGCCGATGAGTGCGTATGCAAACCTCGGAAAGAGCGGCATCATGCGTACCATCGAGGACTATGCGATGGGCATCAACTTTTCGCGTGTCATGTCGGTCAAATACGGCAATCTGCTAAACGATGCAGCGGGTACACGCTCGTACACGGCAATCGCGGTCGGACGAGTGATGACCTGTGTGCTTGGAATGGTAGTAATCCGTGAGCGCGAAATCAGAAACTTTAAGGAAACTCCGTTTTACAGGGTAATCGGCAGGTTTACGGATGCCGGTGTAGAGGCAGAGTGGAAGGCTGTAGAAGGCTCAAGGTACTTTGAATCACCGCTTTTATACAAGGAAAACGGATTCAAAGAGGAAAAAGATGCACTCGCTTTAATTGAAGAATTAAACGGCAAACAGGCAAAAGTTAAATCTATAGTTAAGAATATTGCTAAAAAAAGAGCACCGCTTCTTTTCAACCTGGCGGAGCTGCAGGCAGAGTGCTCAAAGAAGTTTAAAATCAGCCCTGATGAGACATTACAGGTGGCTCAGGATCTGTATGAAAAAAAGCTCACCACCTATCCTAGAACAGATGCCAGAGTGCTCTCAAGCGCTGTGGCAAAGGAGATTGGAAAAAATATAAGCAGGCTTAAAGGTTTTGAACCGACAGCAGACTTTGTGGAGCATATTATGCAAAAGAGGCTATATGCCAACATAGCTGATACGCAGTACACGGATGACAGCAAGGTAACAGACCACTATGCTATCATTCCGACAGGCCAGCTTACAGAGCTTTCGGGGCTTACATCGCTTCAAAGAGCAGTATTTGAGCTGATTGTCAGACGTTTCCTTAGTATTTTTTATCCACCGGCAGAGTATGAGAATGTGAAGCTTGTCGTAGATGTGGATAAGGAAAGTTTTTTTGCATCATCAAAGGTACTAAAGAGCGAGGGCTATTTACAGGTGGCGAATCCGCCGAAAAAGAAGTCGTTTGAGGAATCAAACGCACGAATACTTGGTAAAAACAGTGAAACTGCAGATAGTACAGATGAAAACAGCACAGCAAACGGCAGCAATGATGAGATAGTCGTAAATCCCAAGGTGATGCTTGAGCTTGCCGATAAGCTAAAGGCGGGTGATGAGATAGCATGCCAAGGCTATAATATCAAGTTTGGTAAGACATCTCCGCCAAAGCGCTATACATCAGGCTCCATGGTGCTTGCCATGGAAAATGCAGGACAGCTTATCGAGGACGAGGAGCTTCGTGAGCAGATAAAGGGCTCAGGAATAGGCACCTCAGCAACGAGAGCGGAGATAATCCAGAAGCTTGTCCGTATAGGATATCTGAATCTGAACAAAAAGACACAGATACTCACACCCGAAAGCCTTGGTGAGATGGTATTTGAGGTCGTATACATGACAGTTCCGGCACTTCTTAATCCAAAGATGACAGCCAACTGGGAAAAGGGACTGGACGGAATTACAAGGGGCACGGTGGATTTCTGGGAATACAGGGGAAAGCTTGAGAGCTTTATCCGCAAAGAGACAGAAAAGATGATTGAGCAGAATCTGCGCCCTGAGATTGCAGAACGTATCAGCAGCTTTGCAGGCAAAAATGCCAGAGGTGCGGCGGCCAGACGAAAGATAGGTGTCAAGTGCCCTGTTTGCGGCGGTGAGATAGTGACCACACCGTTTGGCTATGGCTGTGCCAATTACAAAAATGATAAATCAGGATGTAATTTTAATATCGGACAGGTGGCAGGACTTGATATTCCGGAGGAACAGGTCAAAAAGCTGATTGAAGAAGGAATCACTGACACAATCCGCGGTTTTAAGTCGAAGAGCGGCAAACGCTTTGATGCATGCTTAAAGCTCAACAAGGATGAACAGACGAACAAGGTATCAGCCACCTTTGATTTTGAAAATGTAAAGCCACAAAAGGTCGAGGGTATTGTATGTCCGGATTGTGGGGGCGATATATATGTGTCACCATACGGCTACCGATGTGCAAACTATAACAGACAGACAGAGGATGGCTGCCATTTCTTCGTTGGAAGGATAGCAGACAAGCAGCTGTCACAGGTACAGTTTTTAGAACTCATGGCAAACGGCAGAACTGAGACGATAAAGGGCTTTAAATCAAAATCGGGAAAGCGCTTCAACGCATGCCTCGTTTTAAAGAAGGAGCCGGTCACAGAGGGAAGTGAGAAAATGCACACCGTCGTAGCATTTGACTTTGACAATGTGGAGGACGAAATCATAAAGGATGTCGTCTGTCCGCTTTGTGGTGGTCAGATAAAAAAGACATCGTTTGGCTATGGCTGTGTGAACTACAAGGGTGATGAGCCGGGAAGCTGCCGCTTTTCGGTGGGACAGATTGCGGGAAAGACAATCACAGCCGCAAACTTAAAGCAGCTTCTTAATGATAAAAAGACCGAGACCATACGAGGCTTTAAATCCAAAAGCGGGAAACGCTTCGATGCGTGCCTGGTGCTTAAGGAGGATGAAAACAAAAAGCTCTCTGTCCAGTTTGATTTTGACCATGTAGAGCCAAAGACAGTGAAGGATGTAGTATGTCCGAAGTGCGGAGGCAAAATCCAAGTGGCGCCGTTTGGCTTTGTATGTGAGAACAACAGGCGTGATGATCCTGAGAGCTGCCGCTTTATGGTGGGCAAGGTCGCAAGCGTCAAAATAAAGGAATCAGTCCTTAAGGAGCTTTTGACAAAGAAAAAGACAGAAGTTATATCAGGATTTGTCTCAAAGACAGGCATGAAGTTTGACGCACCGCTAAAGCTCACAGAAGACGGAGATATAGCCTTTGATTTCCCCGAAAAGCCTAAGCCAATCGAGACAAATGTACTCTGTCCAAAGTGTGGCAGACCTCTCAAAAAGACACAGTGGAAATATGAGTGTGAGTGCGGCTTCAATGTTTGGCATACTGTGGCAAAGGTGGAGCTTTCAGAGGAAATTCTCACGGAGCTGTTTACCACAGGAAAGACCAAAAAGAAGGTCACAGGCTTCACCTCCAAGGCGGGAAATGTATTCGATACATGCCTTAAGTTTGAAAATGACCAGATATCATTTGATTTCGATAACCCCGGCGAGGAAGAAGTGCAGAGCACGGCTGAAGTACATAACAATGCTGATGCACAGAACAATGCTGATGCATATAACAATGCTGAAGTACAGAGCACGGCAGATGATGCGCCGGATAAGACAACCATGAATAATACAACCATGGATGAGATGGGAATCCCAGAGGAATTTCTGGCAGGATTTGATATGGCAGCTGATAGTGCACAGGCAGATGATGTGTCGGAGGCGGCATTTGCGGCGGCGCATGAGTTGTTTGGCGAGTAGTTCTGCTGATAATTAATTATTAAATCTATAATTAATATAAATTTTTATATTTATGTTTAATGCTTATATTTAAGTTTAAATATTAAAATGACAGTTAAAAAAATAGTCAATAATTTTCACATAATAAATAAAAGAAAGGACATAGAAAATGGAAAACGCTAAAATAACAAATCTCTATAATCTGGATGAAACAATCGCAAAGGAGTATTTATCACAGTTCACTTATCCATGGGAGGCACTTGCCGGAATAAGTGATTTCATCAAGGAGCTCGGACCAACACTCGACCCTGAAATCTATGAGAAAAGAGGAGAGGATATCTGGGTAGCAAAGAGCGCAACAGTATTTGACAGCGCATATCTGCACGGTCCGCTCATCATCTGCGAGGACGCAGAGATCAGACAGTGTGCTTTTATCCGTGGCAGTGCAATCGTAGGAAAGGGCTCAGTAGTAGGAAATTCCACAGAGCTTAAAAATGTAATCATCTTCAACTCAGTACAGGTGCCTCATTATAACTATGTAGGAGATTCAATCCTGGGCTACAAATCACATATGGGCGCAGGCTCT
>OBAQ01000097.1_pt1 | contig 103284 bp, 83 predicted proteins | sample 1517821 | NCBI WGS metagenome assembly OBAQ01 (sample SAMN04571705, study PRJEB22368) | human gut metagenome | biome: human gut; material: stool | host: Homo sapiens | place: Luxembourg | collected 2012-09-27
CATGTTATTTGCAAAGAATACATGAAAAGGCTATGCGTGATGATAGCTTTTCATGTATTCCCTATTCTAGTTTTATTATTTTACTTCGCTGCCCGGCTTCACCTCACGTCCCGGCATAATAACTGCCAGACTGCCGTCGTTGTTTTCGGCACTTAGAATCATGCCTTCGCTGACGATACCTTTCAGTTTGCGCGGAGCAAGGTTGGCGATGAAGCAAACCTGTTTGCCTACCAGCTCTTCCGGTTGATAATGCTTGGCAATACCTGATACGATGGTACGTGTCTCCAGTCCGTCATCGATTTTGAATTGCAGCAATTTATCCGCTTTCGGTACTTTCTGACATTCAAGAATGGTACCTACACGGATATCCAGTTTCGTGAAGTCGTCGAATTCGATGTTCGGGCGGATAGGATTAGCTTTGTAGTTGGCTTCTTCATTTGCCTTCTTTGTATCGAGCAGCTTTTGTACCTGTGCTTCGATAGTAGCGTCTTCGATCTTCTCGAACAATAACTCCGGTTTGTTTAACTGATGGCCTACAGGAAGCAGGTTATCTTTTCCCAGTTCAGACCATTCGAAAGTATCCATGTTCAGCATTTTGCGGAGTTTTTCCGAGCTGAACGGCAAGAATGGGTCGAAGGCGATGGCAAGGTTGGCAACCAGTTGCAGGGAAATGTTGAGGATGGTTCCTACACGTTCCATATCTGTCTTAGCCAGTTTCCACGGTTCGGTGTCGGCCAGGTATTTGTTTCCGATACGTGCCAGATTCATGGCCTCTTTCTGTGCATCGCGGAATTTGAATACGTCGAGCAGTTTTTCTACTTCTGCTTTCACGTCTGCGAATTCTTTCAGCGTTTCCTTGTCGTAGTCGGTTAAGCTGCCCTGTGCGGGTACGCGACCGTCGAAGTATTTTTGAGTCAGCACCATTGCACGGTTTACGAAGTTGCCGTATACGGCTACCAGTTCGTTGTTATTGCGTGCTTGGAAGTCTTTCCAAGTGAAGTCGTTGTCTTTCGTTTCCGGTGCGTTGGCGGTCAGTACGTAGCGGAGTACGTCTTGCTTTCCGGGGAAATCAGCCAGATATTCGTGCAACCATACGGCCCAATTGCGGGAAGTAGAGATCTTGTCTCCTTCGAGGTTGAGGAATTCGTTGCTCGGCACATTGTCCGGCAGGATATAGCTGCCTTCTGCTTTCAGCATGGCAGGGAATACGATGCAATGGAATACGATATTATCTTTTCCGATGAAGTGAATCAGACGCGTTTCTGGATCTTTCCACCATGTTTCCCAGCTGTCGGGAAGAAGTTCTTTGGTGTTGGAGATGTATCCGATCGGAGCGTCAAACCATACATAGAGCACTTTTCCTTCTGCTCCTTCTATGGGAACAGGGATACCCCAATCAAGGTCACGGCTCACGGCACGTGGTTGCAGACCCATGTCGAGCCAGCTTTTGCATTGACCGTATACGTTCGGACGCCATTCTTTGTGATCTTCCAGAATCCATTTGCGCAGCCATGCTTCGTGTTTGTCGAGAGGAAGATACCAGTGTTTGGTTTCTTTCATTACCGGTTTGCTACCGCTGATGGCGCTTTTCGGGTTGATAAGATCTGTAGGAGAAAGTGAGGTTCCGCACTTTTCGCATTGGTCGCCGTAAGCGCCTTCCGAATGGCAGTGAGGACATTCTCCGGTGATATAACGGTCGGCAAGGAATGTTTTTGCTTCCTCGTCGTAATATTGTTCGGATGTTTTTTCGATGAATTCTCCTTTATTGTATAATGTTTTGAAGAAATCCGAAGCCAGTTGGTGATGCGTCGGTGAAGTGGTGCGACTATACACGTCGAATGAGATACCGAACTCTTTGAATGATTCCTTAATCAGCGAATGATAACGGTCTACTACATCCTGTGGAGTAATTCCTTCTTTCTTGGCACGGATGGTGATAGGCACTCCGTGTTCGTCCGAACCTCCGATGAATAATACATCTTCTTTTTTCAGACGCAGATAGCGTACATAGATATCTGCCGGCACGTATACACCCGCCAGGTGACCGATATGGACAGGACCGTTCGCATACGGCAGTGCCGATGTGACGGTGGTTCTTTTGAATTTCTTTTCCATTATATAGTGTGATTTTTGTTGTTTTCAACTTTGTAATGTGCAAAGATAATGACTTTTCACCACAGATTACACGGATTAACACAGATTATTTCATTGAAAAGTGGTCACAGAATGAAACAGGAACGTTTCGTAATAAAAAAACAGGTAAAAAGAAAGTGTTTTACCCTGATATAAGTTGGCTAGAAAATAGCCAATTTGTATCGGGGTATTTTTATATTTTCTATTATGTTCTATTTTTAAGATTGAAACAGATTAGGAGTATCTAAACTGTATTCTAATAAAAGAAGTGACGTATAAAATACTGTATGAATATGCGGAATAAGTCATCTTTCTTGAATACAAATGAGTGAATATTCATGATTGTTGATAGAATCATGAATCATTTCTTTTAAAGGAAGACTTCGTTCCTTTTAAAGAAACGGTTTATTGGTCAGTGAGAAGTACTTTCTTGCTTTTAAACGAAAGGACAAAAGGGCATTTAGAATACTTGTTTTGTGCTGGTTGCTGTCGAATAGGTAACATGTGAGTTGTTTCTATTTGAACTTATATTTGCAATAATCTGCTCCTGAAATTAGGAATTTTGCCTTTTTGATGTTGAATCGAATGATTTAAAGTCTGTTTTGTGTGAATATGGATTATGCAACTTGCTTATCCTTCAAGTTTTCCAATATACTCCGGACTCATCTTGTATATTTTTGATTCTGTATGAGTTTTATGTCCATTTTTTCTGCATAAAGTAATATTCTGTTCTAATGATAAGAATTACATGGTAAGATTATAGCTTTGCATTTCAATAAGTCAGTATAATCTATATAATTTCTTGCTCATTTCCTCTTTTATCATCTATTTCCATCTATATTTCTCCCCTTTTTCTTTCTTTTTTCTCGTAAGAAAGAATATATTTGTACCTAAGTTAAACGAAAACCAAAGCATGATATGATAACAACCCAGTTGCTTCGTCCTGAAAGTATTGTCGTAGTAGGGGCATCGAATAATGTACATAAGCCGGGTGGCGCAATATTAAAGAATTTGATAAACGGAGGTTATCAGGGAGAACTTCGGGCGGTGAATCCGAAGGAAAAGGAAGTGCAGGGAGTTCCCGCCTTTGCGGATGTGAATGATCTGCCGGACACAGATCTGGCGGTGTTGGCTGTGCCTGCCTTGATGTGTCCTGATATGGTGGAAACATTGGCTAGCAAGAAACAAACCAGGGCATTTATCATACTCTCGGCTGGTTTTGGTGAAGAAACCCACGAAGGGGCGCTGTTGGAAGAACGTATTTTGGAAACAGTTAATAAATACGGCGCTTCACTGATTGGTCCTAATTGCATTGGATTGATGAATACATGGCATCATAGTGTATTCAGCCAGCCCATTCCTAATTTAAACCCCAAAGGGGTGGACTTGATTTCCAGCTCCGGTGCTACGGCGGTATTTATTCTCGAAAGTGCCGTAACAAAAGGTTTGCAGTTCAATTCAGTCTGGTCGGTGGGAAACGCCAAGCAGATCGGTGTAGAAGATGTATTGCAATTTATGGATGAGAACTTCGATCCCGAAAAAGATTCTCATCTGAAACTACTCTATATTGAAAGTATTCAGAATCCGGACAGGTTGTTATTTCATGCTTCGTCTTTGATTAGAAAAGGGTGCAAGATTGCAGCAATCAAAGCCGGAAGTTCGGAGAGCGGAAGCCGGGCGGCATCTTCCCATACAGGTGCAATTGCCAGTTCTGATTCGGCGGTGGAGGCTTTGTTCCGTAAAGCAGGCATTGTGCGTTGCTTCTCTCGTGAAGAATTGACTACTGTGGGTTGCGTGTTTACTTTACCCGAATTGAAAGGAAAGAATTTTGCCATTATCACTCATGCCGGAGGGCCGGGAGTGATGCTGACAGATGCGTTGAGTAAAGGTGGACTGAATGTACCTAAGCTGGAGGGAGAAGTAGCCGAGGAACTAAAAGCTCAACTATTTCCCGGTGCTGCCGTCGGAAATCCTATTGATATTCTGGCTACCGGAACACCGGAACATCTGCGCCTTTGCATTGACTACTGCGAGGAAAAGCTTGACAATATAGACGCCATGATGGCTATCTTCGGAACTCCGGGATTGGTTACTATGTTTGAAATGTATGATGTGCTTCACGAAAAGATGCAGACTTGCAAGAAACCGATTTTTCCCATTCTTCCTTCCATTAATACAGCCGGAGCAGAGGTTTCCGCCTTCCTGGCAAAAGGGCATGTGAATTTTGCAGACGAAGTGACCTTGGGTACTGCCCTTTCACGTATCGTCAATGCTCCTAAACCGGCAGTTCCTGAAATAGAACTGTTCGGAGTGGACGTTCCGAGGATTCGTCGTATTATTGATTCTATTCCGGAGGATGGTTATATCGCTCCCAATTATGTACAGGCATTGTTGCACGCTGCCGGTATTCCGTTGGTAGATGAATTTGTTTCCGACAATAAAGAGGAGATAGTAGCTTTTGCCCGTCGGTGCGGATTTCCGGTAGTTGCCAAGGTTGTTGGTCCTGTGCACAAATCAGATGTCGGTGGTGTCGTTTTGAACATTAAAAGTGAGCAACATCTGGCACTGGAATTCGATCGTATGATGCAGATACTTGATGCAAGAGCAATTATGGTACAGCCGATGCTGAAAGGTACGGAACTGTTTGTTGGCGCAAAATATGAAGAGAAGTTCGGTCACGTGGTACTTTGTGGTTTGGGAGGTATTTTTGTGGAGGTGCTGAAAGATGTATCTTCCGGTCTGGCTCCGCTTTCTTACGAAGAAGCTTATTCAATGATTCATTCTTTGCGTGCTTATAAAATCATTCAGGGAACACGTGGGCAAAAGGGAGTCAACGAAGATAAATTTGCTGAAATTATTGTCCGTTTGTCCACTTTACTACGTTTCGCTACAGAGATCAAAGAAATGGATATAAATCCGCTCTTAGCAACAGAAAAGGCCGTTGTAGCAGTTGACGCGCGTATCAGGATAGAAAAATAGGACTATTCTTTCATTCATTGAGACATATTTACTATCTTTCCGCTGTGATTTTGCCTACATTTGGTAACTCAAACGGAAGGATAGAAAATACGTATATTTATGAAGAAAGTTCTCATATTTTTAATCTGTTTAATCGGCTATCAGATCGGCTGCCATGCGCAAATGGCGGACGAGCATTATTATTTCAAAAATCTTAGTGTACAGAACGGGTTATCTCAAAATACGGTCAATGCGATTTTGCAGGATAAGCAGGGCTTTATGTGGTTCGGCACAAAAGATGGTTTGAATAGATATGACGGTTTGTCATTCCGCAAATTCAAACATGATGACCGCACACGGCGGAGCATTGGTAATAATTTTATCACAGCTCTTTATGAGGACTCAAAAGGAGATATCTGGGTAGGTACGGATGTAGGACTTTATATCTATCATCCGGAAAAAGATTCTTTCCGGCATTTTGCTGAATTGAGCATAGAAAATACGAAAATTGAACATACCGTAACTGCAATTTCCGGAGACAATAAGGGATGTGTCTGGGTAGCGGTAGAGTCACAGGGATTATTTTGTTATGATTTGGAGGAAGGAAAGCTCCGGAATTATACATTGAAGAACTTTCCTTTTATCTCCACCAATGTTCAGTCTTTTGTTTTCGATAATAGCGGAACTCTTTGGATTGGTTGCTATGGTGATGGACTTTTCTTTTCGAAAGACCGTTTGCAAACCCTTCATCCTTATGTCTCGCCTGTAGACAATCAAAAAACTTATGAGAATGATGTCGTGATAGGCCTGGTGAAAGGAGCATATAATTGTCTATATGTAGGCTCTTTAAAGGGAGGAGTAAAAGAACTGAACCTGACCTCTAACAAACTACATGACTTACTTTCAGAGGATGAAAATGGAGAGTCTGTTTTTTGTCGCGAACTGCTGGTCGCTTCTGATAATGAATTGTGGATTGGTGCAGAATCGGGACTCTATATTTATAATCTTCGAATGGGTAAATATGTTCATTTGCGCAGTTCGATCAACGACCCTTATTCTTTGTCCGATAATGCTATTTATTCCTTGTGTAAGGATCGAGAGGGTGGTATCTGGATTGGATCTTATTTTGGAGGTGTGAACTACTATCCGCGTTTTTATACGTATTTTGAAAAATATTATCCCAAAGGAACAGATAATGGTTTGCATGGAAAACGGGTACGTGAGTTTTGCCAGGATAATCAGGGTATTCTGTGGATTGGTACGGAAGACGGCGGTTTGAACCGTTTCAACCCGAAGACCAAGACTTTTTCCTTTTTTACCCCTAGCAGTGCTTTTACCAATGTGCATGGTCTGTGTTTGATTGATAACCATCTTTGGGTGGGAACCTTCTCAAAAGGAGTGAAAGTAGTAGATACGCGTACGGGAGCTATCGTGAAAACCTATCAGAAAACAGACTCTCCCCGTTCATTGATAGACAATAGCGTGTTCTCTATTTGCCGCACAACGACGGGTGATATTTATCTGGGTACTTTATTCGGTTTGCTGCGATACAACAGACAATCTGATGATTTTGACCGGATACCGGAACTGAACGGCAGGTTTGTATATGATATAAAGGAAGATTCCGGTGGTAATCTATGGCTGGCAACTTATGCAAATGGAGCTTATTGCTACAATGTGAGCGAAAAGAAATGGAAGAACTATTTGCACGATGAAAATAATCCGAAGAGCCTTCCGTATGACAAGGTATTGAGCATCTTTGAAGACTCTCACCGGCAAATCTGGCTGACTACCCAAGGAGGGGGATTCTGTCGTTTTCAGCCGGATACGGAGACTTTTGCCAATTATAATTTGTCGGCCGGATTGCCGAACGATGTTGTATATCAGATTGTGGAGGACAAAGAAGGATTTTTGTGGTTGACAACCAACAACGGTCTGGTTTGCTTCCAACCTACCACCGGAGTGATGAAAGTATATACCACCTCTAATGGCTTGTTGGGCGACCAGTTTAATTATCGTTCAAGCTTTGAAACCGAAGATGGTACGATCTATCTGGGTAGCATCGATGGTTTTATCGCTTTTAATCCCAAGAATTTCTCGGAGAATAAGTTCATTCCGTCTGTTGCCATTACTGATTTCTTTCTGTTTGGTAAGGAGGTGTATGCCGGCGAACCGGGATCTCCGTTAGAGAAGAGTATAACTTTCTCCGACCAGCTTGTGCTCCAGTCCAATCAGAATTCTTTTTCTTTCCGTGTAGCAGCGTTGGATTTCCAGGCTCCGAAAACGAGCCGGATTATGTATAAACTGGAGGGCTTTGATACGGATTGGCTGACGGTTGGCGAAAGCCCTATCGTTACTTATTCCAATCTTCGTTACGGTGATTATACCTTCCGGGTAAAGGTTGCTAATAGCGACGGTGTATGGAGTGACGACGAAGTGTCATTAGGGGTACATATTCTTCCTCCTTTTTACCTCTCTATATGGGCGTATTGTGTGTATGCTCTGCTGATTATCGGCTGCTCCCTGTATACGGTTATGTATTTCAAGAGACGCAGTAACAGCAAACACCGCAGGCAGATGGAGAAATTCGAGCAGGAGAAGGAACGTGAAGTTTATCATGCAAAGATTGATTTCTTTACGAATGTGGCCCACGAGATACGTACACCGTTGACGCTGATTAAAGGTCCTTTGGAAAACATCATATTGAAGAAACAGGTCGATGCGGAAACGAGGGAAGACTTGAATGTAATGAAGCAGAATACGGAACGGTTGTTGAACCTGACTAACCAGTTGCTTGATTTCCGTAAAACGGAAAGTCAGGGATTCCGCCTGAATTTTGCGAAATGTAATGTAACGGAGGTGCTGAAAGAGACTCATGTGCGTTTTACTTCCCTTGCCAAACAGAAAGGCTTGGAGTTTACTTTGCAAGTGCCCGAGGAGGATTTCTATGCGCATGTGAACCGGGAGGCGTTTACGAAGATTATCAGTAATCTGTTGAATAATGGGGTGAAGTATGCTGAAAGCTACGTACACATATCTTTGGAAGTGCCGGAAACGGATGACAACAATTCATTCTGTATTCGTACGGAGAATGATGGAGTGATTATTCCCAATGAGATGAAGGAGGAAATATTCAAGCCTTTCGTTCGTTTCAATGAAAAAGAAGACGGCAAGGTGACTACCGGAACAGGAATCGGCTTGGCTCTTTCCCGTTCATTGGCTGAACTGCATCAAGGGACTTTAGCTATGGGAGAAGGGGAAGAAAATAATACCTTCTGTTTGATTTTGCCGATTGTTCAGGACATGACAATAACCTTAACCCCGGAACCGGAAGTTGAAATAGACAGGATGAATGAAATTCCTGTTGGAGAGACGGAAAAGAAAGATAACCGGCCTACAGTGCTGGTTGTAGAAGATAATCCGGATATGCTTGCCTTTGTAGTGCGTCACTGCCACTAATGGTGCGGAAGCGTTGCAAGTGTTGGATGGTAATTATGTGAACTTGGTGGTTAGTGATGTTGTGATGCCTGTGATGGATGGTTTTGAATTGTGTAAGACGATCAAGTCAGATTTGAATTATAGCCATATTCCCGTTATTTTGTTGACTGCGAAGACGAATATCCAGTCTAAGATAGAGGGAATGGAATTGGGAGCAGACGCATATCTGGAGAAACCTTTCTCTGTGGAATATTTGCAGGCTTGTGCTTCCAGCCTTATTCAGAATAGAGAGAAACTACGTAAGGCTTTTGCACAGTCTCCTTTTGTGGCTGCCAATACGATGGCGTTGACAAAAGCTGACGAAGATTTTATAAAGAAGTTGAATGAGGTTATCCAAGTGAATTATAGTAATCCGGAATTTAGCATGGATGATATGGCGGATAGCCTGAATATGAGCCGTTCCAATTTCTATCGGAAGATAAAGGGCGTCTTGGATTTGAGTCCGAATGAATATCTTCGTCTGGAGCGTTTAAAGAGAGCTGCTCAATTATTGAAAGAAGGAGAAAACCGGGTAAATGAGATTTGCTATATGGTAGGGTTTAATTCTCCGTCTTATTTTGCCAAGTGTTTCCAGAAGCAATTTGGAGTGTTACCCAAAGATTTTGTAAGTTAATATTAATTTATAGCTATAAAGATAAGGTAAAAAGGAGCTTTTAAAGGAATGATTTGATGAAAAAGTATGTAAATTTGTTCGTTTTCGTATTCATGATAGGTGCTTGTCTTTCGCAGGGGAGAGCACAGACAAAGTCTGCGGTGAGTTATAAGAATCCGGTTGTAGATATTGCCATGCCCGACCCTACGGTGATTAAAGCTGCAGATGGTTACTTTTATGTGTATGCTACCGAATCTACCAGAAACGTTCCGATCATGAAGTCGAAAGATTTGGTGGAATGGACGTATTGCAACACTGCATTCACGAATAAAACTCGTCCCAGGTTTGAACCTAAAGCTGGAATCTGGGCACCTGACATTAATTATATTAACGGTAAATATGTGCTTTATTATGCAATGTCGGTGTGGGGAGGAGAACAAACGTGCGGAATTGGGGTAGCTACGGCCAACTCTCCGCAGGGACCTTTTACGGATCATGGTAAGATGTTCCGCAGTAATGAGATTGGTGTACAGAACTCGATCGATCCCAGTCTCCTGCAGTATGAGGGGAGAAACTATTTGGTATGGGGCAGCTTCCGGGGAATATATGTTATTGAACTGACTGCGGATGGGCTGTCGATCATGTCGGGAGCGAAAAAAAAGAGAATAGCGGGAACTGCTTTTGAAGCTGTTTATATCCATAAGCACGGTGATTATTATTATATGTTTGCCTCCATAGGAAGTTGTTGTCAAGGAGTGAAAAGTACATATAAAGTCGTAGTGGGACGTTCCAAGAAAGTATGGGGCCCGTACAAAGACAAGACTGGTAAACCGATGTTGAAAAATGGTTATTCTTTGGTGATAGGTGCGAATGATCATTTTGTAGGCAATGGGCACGGTTCGCAGATTATCCAGGATGATGCCGGACAAGACTGGCTTCTGTATCATGGATTTTCAAGATCAACTCCGGAGAACGGACGTATTCTGTTGTTGGACCAGATCAAGTGGGACCAAGAAGGTTGGCCTTACGTAGAGGGAGGATCTCCTTCTTACGAAACACAAAAAGCACCTGTATTTAATAACTGATTTTCAAATAAACCAATTATAATCTTAAATACCACAAGCATGAAACATACCCCTATTAGCAGGCGGGATTTTCTAAAGAATTTAGGCATAGCCGGGGCTGGCACTCTTCTTGCAGCAAGCCCTTGGCTTTCTGCTTTTTCGGAGGTGATGAACACCTCAAACGAAAAGTGTCGTTTGGCAATTATCGGTCCCGGTTCCCGGGGACAGTTTTTAATGGGATTTCTGACTAAAAATCCTAAAGTCGATATTGTTGCATTGTGCGACATTTATAAACCGTCTATTGAAAAAGCACTGAAGCTCGTTCCTAATGCCAAGGTGTACGGTGACTATCGAGAAGTGTTGGAAGATAAGTCGATAGATGCCATACTCGTGGCTACTCCTCTTAGTTCGCATTGTAAGATAGTGCTGGATGCTTTTGACGCAGGAAAGCACGTTTTTTGCGAAAAGTCGATAGGTTTCACGATGGAGGAATGTTATCGTATGTATCAGAAACACCGTAGCACGGGAAAAATATTCTTCACAGGGCAACAGCGTCTGTTCGATCCTCGTTACATTAAAGCAATGGAGATGATTCATGCGGGTACCTTCGGTGAAATAAATGCAATCCGTACCTTCTGGAACCGGAATGGGGATTGGAGACGTTCGGTACCTTCACCCAATCTGGAACGTCTGATAAACTGGCGTCTTTACAAGGAGTTCTCAAAAGGATTGATGACGGAACTCGCTTGCCATCAGCTTCAGATCGGAAGCTGGGCTTTGCGTAAGATACCCGAAAAGGTGATGGGACACGGTGCCATCACTTATTGGAAAGATGGCAGGGATGTGTATGACAATGTGAGTTGTGTATATGTGTTTGATGATGGGGTAAAGATGACATTCGATTCTGTCATTTCCAATAAATTCTATGGACTGGAAGAACAGATCATGGGTAATCTCGGAACGGTAGAACCGGAAAAGGGAAAATATTACTTTGAGAGTGTAGCTCCTGCACCGGCCTTCCTGCAGATGGTGAATGACTGGGAGAACAAGGTATTCGATTCTCTGCCTTTTGCCGGAACAAGCTGGGCACCGGAAACTGCAAACGAAAACAAAGGAGAATTCATTATCGGAGAACGTCCCAAGAGCGATGGTACATCATTGTTGTTGGAAGCTTTTGTTGAGGCCGTCATAACACAAAAACAACCTAAAAACATCGCGGAAGAAGGATATTATGCAAGTATGCTCTGTTTGTTGGGACATCAGGCATTGGAAGAAGAACGGACGCTCTATTTCCCTGATGAGTATAAAATAGACTATCTGAACCATCAATCTGTAAAAACACCCGAAGCAATATGAAAGACACGATTGTAACCGCACGACGTAAGAAAATTGAGTTAATCACTTTACTCGTTTGTTTCGTAGTATCTAATTTGATACATCTTTATGCAATTATTGCTTATCATGCGCCATTTACGGAGATGATAACGTCTATTTTTTATATAATTATATTTACTTTTGTGCTTTATGCTTGTTGGGGGATTTTGCGCCTTTTATTTTATGGAATGCAAGCACTATTTAAAAAGAAGGGCAGGAGTTGATAGTTTTCCTATATAATTTTAAAAGAAGAACTTAATCAATATCAATGAAAATGAATAATTTATGGTAACACGAAGGGATTTTTTGAAAACGATGTCGATGGCTTCAGCCGGATTGGCATTAGGAACCGGTGATTTATTACATGCGCAAACCGCTTCACCTAAAAAAGGAAGAGGTGACAAAGTGAAAATTGCTTATATCGGCATTGGTAACCGTGGAGAGCAGATTATTGAAGACTTTGCACGGACAGGTATGGTGGAAGTGGTGGCTTTATGTGATGTAGATATGGGTGCCAAACATACACAAAAGATAATGGCTAAATATCCGAAAGCAAAGCAGTTTAGGGATTTCCGCCAAATGTTTGATAAGGCCGGTAACGAATTTGATGCTGTAGCAATTGCTACTCCTGACCATTCGCATTTTCCGATCAGTATGCTGGCTTTGGCTTCCGGAAAGCATGTATATGTGGAGAAACCGTTGGCACGTACTTTCTATGAAGCGGAACTGTTGATGCAAGCTGCGCTTAAACGTCCGAACCTGGTTACTCAAGTAGGAAATCAGGGACATTCTGAAGCAAACTATTTTCAGTTTAAAGCCTGGATGGATGCAGGAATTATCAAGGACGTTACTGCTATCACTGCCCACATGAATAACCCGCGCCGTTGGCATAAGTGGGACACTAATATCTATAAGCTTCCTTCGGGACAGCAACTGCCGAAAGATCTGGACTGGGACACTTGGCTCGGAGTTACTCCTTATCACGAGTATAATAAAGATTATCATTTGGGACAATGGCGTTGTTGGTATGATTTTGGTATGGGAGCATTGGGCGACTGGGGAGCACATATCCTCGACACGGCTCACGAATTCCTGGAACTGGGATTGCCATACGAAGTCACTATGCAATACGCAAATGGACATAATGATTATTTCTTCCCATATTCTTCCACGATTCTCTTCCGTTTCCCGCAACGTAAAGGAATGCCACCGGTAGATATTACCTGGTATGACGGTCTGGATAATCTTCCTCCTATTCCTGCTGGTTATGGAGTTTCGGGATTAGATCCGAACATCCCGGTAACTAATCAGGGAGATACTCCGAAATCTAAGTTGAATCCTGGAAAAATCATTTATACTAAGGATTTGATCTTCAAGGGTGGTAGTCATGGAAGCACTTTGTCTATTATTCCGGAAGAGAAAGCCAAAGAGATGGCAGACAAGTTGCCGGAGGTTCCTAAAAGTCCTTCCAATCACTTCGAGAACTTCTTGTTGGCATGTAACGGTATTGAAAAGACACGCTCACCGTTCGAAATCAATGGAGTGTTGAGTCAGGTATTCTCACTGGGGGTGATGGCTCAACGACTTAATACACAGTTGTTCTTTGATCCTCGTACGAAGCAGATTACAAATAATGAATTTGCTAATGCAATGCTGGCGGGACTTCCACCGCGTAAAGGTTGGGATGAATTTTATAAATTATAAATAGAAAATAGCCTTTTCCATTCCTTCTTCGAATATAAGGGAGTGGGAAAGACTAATCAATGATTATGAAGAAGAATATCGTATTAACTTTACTTTTATTCTGTGCCGCTTCTTTAGGTGCGCAGAATTGGGAACCTCTTTTCAATGGGAAAAACCTGAAAGGATGGAAGAAATTGAATGGCAAAGCCGAGTATAAAATTGTAGATGGTGCCATTGTCGGTGTATCTAAAATGGGAACACCCAATACTTTTTTGGCAACGACAAAGAATTATGGTGACTTTATCCTTGAGTTTGACTTCAAGGTAGATGACGGTTTAAATTCCGGAGTACAGCTTCGTAGTGAAAGCAAGAAAGATTATAAGAAAGGTCGCGTACACGGTTATCAGTTTGAGATCGATCCTTCCAAACGCGCTTGGTCAGGTGGTATCTATGATGAGGCACGTAGAAACTGGCTTTATCCTTTGACGCTGAATCCGTCGGCAAAAACCGCTTTTAAGAATAATGCATGGAATAAAGCTCGTATTGAGGCTGTGGGTAACTCAATCCGTACTTGGATAAACGGAGTACCTTGTGCTAATATCTGGGATGATATGACTCCTGTGGGCTTCATTGCTTTGCAAGTGCATGCCATTGGAAATGCGGCAGATGAAGGTAAAACTGTTAGTTGGAAAGATATCCGCATTTGTACGACAGACGTAGAACGCTATCAGACACCGGAAGCGCAAGCTGCACCGGAAGTGAATCTGATTGCCAACACGATTTCTCCGAATGAAGCAAAAGAAGGATGGACTCTATTATGGGATGGCAAGACTACTGATGGATGGAGAGGAGCTAAGCTTTCTACTTTCCCTGCAAAAGGCTGGAAGATAGAAGATGGAATTCTGAAAGTAATGAAGAGTGGTGGCGCTGAATCTGCTAATGGCGGTGATATTGTGACTACCCGTAAATACAAGAACTTTATTCTGAAAGTAGATTTTAAGATTACTGAAGGTGCCAATAGCGGAATTAAATATTTCGTAAACCCGGATATGAATAAAGGTGCAGGCTCTGCTATCGGTTGTGAATTCCAGATTCTTGATGATGACAAACATCCTGATGCAAAACTGGGTGTGAAAGGTAACAGAAAGCTAGGTTCGTTGTATGATTTGATTCCGGCTCCTAAGAATAAACCTTTCAATAAGAAAGAGTTTAATACTGCTACCATTATCGTAAAAGGCAATCATGTGGAACATTGGTTGAACGGAGTTAAATTGATTGAATATGATCGTAACAATGATATGTGGAATGCATTGGTAGCATACAGTAAATATAAAAACTGGCCTAATTTCGGAAATCCGGAGGAAGGAAATATACTTCTTCAGGATCACGGAGACGAAGTATGGTTCAAGAACGTGAAAATTAAAGAACTGAAGTAAGGCGTATTCCATATTATTGTGGGAGATACGTCAAAATTCTTTACAACTTTTTATTCAGGCACGGATTGCGCGAATTTCACGGTTGTTCTAATGAAATAGCAATCGTGTAATTCGGGTAATCCGTGCCTAATTTGTCCTGCTATACGATGCAAGTCCCTATTCAACATATGTATAAGCCGTCCCATGAAGGCAGTGGACTGCTTTATGCCTGGTTTCTTTCCATGCATACACGGGTGGATATTATCCTGTATAGCAAGAAAACGGAAGGAGAATTGTTGTTTGTGGTCAATTGTATTTATGATGCATTGTGCCGGTTGGAAAAGATGGCGAACTTTTATAATCCGGCCAGTGAATTGGCTTATGTCAACCGGACAGCTTTTGTTTCTCCGGTCGTTCTTAGCGAAGAACTCTATTCAATGATTGATTTATGTCTGGAATATAATGGGAAGACTCTGGGGTGTTTTGATATTACAGTCCATTCAGAAAATTACAATCAGAACACGATACAATCGGTACATTTATCAGCTGAAGATCATAGTATCTATTTTTCACGACCGGGAGTTGCTGTCAACTTATCTGGTTTCCTCAAAGGGTATGCTTTGGAAACAATTAAAAGCATATTGAATGAGTGTGTGATAGAAAATGCATTGATAAATATGGGAAACAGTTCCGTTCTTGCTTTAGGTAATCATCCGGTAGGAACGGGATGGAAAGTCAATAATATACTTCTTCATAATGAGTGTCTTACAACCTCTGGTAATGACTCTCCTGAACGTCGGCATATTGTTTCTCCTCGAGATGGAAAATTGGTGGAAGGTGCTCGACAGATATCTGTAGTTACAACTAATGGGGCAATAGGAGAAATATTGTCTACCGCTTTGTTTGCTGCTGACGGCGAGCAACGTAAAGCCTTGATGGGCATATATGCACACTGTCGTGTATATATATCCACCGTGCTGTATTGAGCATCTATATCCAACGATACTTATCCGACTAACTTAGATAGCCTGTAGACGAGTAAAATTAATTATTAAATACGGGCAAATATCCCCATAATTGAATATGACCTGTTTTTTCTGTTTTTTGAGACAAAAATACTATTTGAGATAAGCTCGCATCTTTTATCTTTGCCGTAAATTGTATGGTTTATTAATATAGGCATTGGAATATAAAACGGAAGTAAGTAGATAAATTCAATATAAGCTTGAATATTATCTTATTAATATTAACTCAAATTTATTTAGTATGAAAAACAAAAAAGAAAGTTTCACGTCTCGGGTAGGATTGTTCTTACTATTGGTGACTTTTTGTCTTGGTACAATACAGGCTCAAAGTTCTAAAATTACGGGATATGTGAAAGACCAATCGGGTGAACCGTTGATTGGAGTAAATGTGATGGAAAAAGGGACTACTAATGGAACCGTAACCGATCTAAACGGATTCTATAGCATTGTGGCAAAGGCTTCAAATGCAGTGTTGAACTTCAGTTATATTGGTTATAGAAATCAGGAAATTCCGGTAGCAGGTAAAAAACTGATTAACGTCACAATGAAAGATGATTCAGAGACGCTGGATGAAGTAGTTGTAGTAGGTTATGGTACGATGCGTAAAAAAGACTTGACTGGTTCGGTCATCCAAGTTCGTCCTGATAAGATTGCCAATGAAAATCCTAAAACTGTTCAAGACATTTTACGCGGAACACCTGGATTGGTGGTAGGTTATGGTGAAGGCGATGCAGGCGCAAAAGGTGGCGGTGAGATGAAAATCCGTGGACAGCGTTCCGTTTATACAGATGGTGGTCATAACAATCCGTTGATTATCCTCGACGGCATGTTCTTCCAAGGAGAACTCTCGGAAATTAATCCGGATGATATTGGGCAAATAGATGTTTTGAAAGACGCGTCGGCAGCTGCTGTTTATGGAGCACAGGCTGCTAACGGTGTAATCATCATCACAACGAAAAAAGGTAAAAAAGGCAAGCCTGTTGTTAATTTCACAGCTAGCGTAGGTTTAACTCAAAAGGCTGCCTATCGTGATAGATGGCAAACTACGGACGAATATCTGCAACACTATGTAGACTGGAAAGAAAAAAACACTTATGGTGTGAATGCTGAAACAGGAGAATATGCAGCTTATTCAAGACCAGGTAATGAATATACTTCAAAGCCGGAGTATTTCCGGAATCCTAATAATTTGTCGGGGGTGTCTTTGGAACAGTGGCGTAATTATTCGACCAATCGGGAAGGAGAATCTGATCTTAGTATATGGGCAAGACGTTTGGGATTTAGATATGATACGGCTGCACTTGACAATCTTTTGTCGGGAAAGACCGTCGATTGGCAAGATGAAGCGTTCCGATTAGGTTTCAACCAAGACTATAATGTAAGCATTAGTGGTGCCGGCGATAAAGTGGATTATTACATGTCTTTAGGCTATCTGCGCAATGAAGGTGCGTTTGTCGACGATACTTATCGAGCTATCCGTGCAAACTTGAAACTAAATGCAAAAGTTACCGATTGGTTTGAAGTGGGTGCAAATGTAAACTTTCAAGATCGTTCGGATGGTGAAATCGGCATGGATAAGGGTGGTTTTATGGAAAACAGTCCATACGCCATGCTGAAAGACGAAAACGGAAACTATACACAAGACCCCTTGATGTATCAATATGACCGTGCTAATGAAAAAAACTGGTATTTTGAGAAGCAATACATTCAATTGGAAAAAGGGTATACTACATTGAATACTATCTTCAATGCTAAAGTAAAACTGCCTTTCAATATCACTTATCAGTTCAATATTGCGCCTCGTTTCCAATTTTTCTATGACCGTTATTTTACGTCTGCAGAAAGGCCTAATTCCAATCCTAACGACCGTGGAACAAATCGGGAACAGGCCAAACGTTTTAATTGGTCTCTGAACAATACGATTACTTGGGACCAAACTTTTGCCAACAGGCACCATGTTATTCTGACATTTGTACAAGAAGCGGAAGAACGCCAATATTGGTCGGACCGGATTGAAGCCCGTAATATTCTGCCGTCTGACGCGCTTGGGTTCCATAACACCCAGAATGGAGATAAGTCTGTCAGCTCATTCAGAACGGATGATAATCATCAAACGGCTGATGCATTGATGGCACGTGCATTCTATTCTTACGATGATCGTTATATGGTTACTGGTACCATTAGACGTGACGGCTATTCGGCTTTTGGGGCAAATAATCCTTATGCATGGTTCCCTTCGGGAGGTATAGCATGGTCATTCACTAATGAGGATTTTTTCCAAAAATATACTCATATCATGAATAGTGGTAAATTGCGTGTTTCATATGGTAAAAATGGTAATCGTTCATTGGAAAATCCTTACGAAGCACTTGCCAATCTTTATCCGGGGGGTGGTAAGATGCAAGGTTATATCACTTCTTCAGGTGACTTATATTTAATGCGTTATTTGATGGCCCAACGTATGAAGAACCCGAATCTGCAATGGGAAAAGACACAATCGTGGAACTTTGCATTGGACTTTGGATTTTTGAACGACCGTATTACAGGTACGTTGGAATATTATCAAATGAGTACCAAAGATATGATTATGAGACAACCTCTATCTAATTTCACCGGATTTGAGAATATCACTACCAATTTAGGACAGGTGAACAATAGTGGTTTTGAGGTGGCATTGAATACTCTGAATATTGATAAGAAGAATTTCCAATGGAGTTCATCATTCAGTCTCTCATATAATAAAAACAGAATCAAACATTTGTTTGGTGATCGTCAAGATATAGTAGATGCCAATGGAACTGTGGTAGGTTCCAGAGAAGCGGATTATGTGGCAGCCGGATGGTTTATTGATAAACCTATTAGTGCGATTTGGGATTATAAAGTAACGGGAATCTGGCAGAAAGATGAGGTTGAAGAAGCTAAAAAATATGGGCAGGTTCCTGGTGACCCGAAAGTATGGAATAATCCGGCTAACGACCAATACGATGCTGATGGTAATTTAGTAAAGGTTATCTATAATAATGATGATAAAGTGTTCCAGGGACAAACCGCCGCTCCGGTTACATGGGCATTACGTAATGATTTCACCTTGTGGAAAGATTTGACTCTCTCTGTGAATATTTACTCTCGTATGGGGCATAAGAGTCTGGAAAGTATGTATTTGAACAATGATGACGACGGTGGTGGTATGACTTATAGATTGGTGAACAAGAATGCTAAGGAATATTGGACTGTAGACAACCCGACTAATAAATATGCACGTATTGAGGCGCAAGGCCCGGAAGGTGCAAAAGGCGCACGTAGATTATATAATCGTTCTTTTATTCGTTTAGAAAATATATCTGTTGGCTATACATTGCCTAGGGCTTGGACGGAAAAAATACAAATCGATCGTGTGAAAGTGTATGGCTCTGTTCGTAACGCTGCTGTATGGGCTAAAGATTGGGAAGGATATGGAGATCCTGAAACTGGTAATTTTGCATCTCGTATTTGGACGCTTGGCCTTAATTTAACATTCTAATCTTTTAAACAGAAACGTATATGAAAAATTACATTCAAAAATATATTTGTAAAAGTGCCACTTTATTTGTGGGCGCTTCATTAATGTTGACCGGATGTTCGGAAAGTTTTTTAGATCCGGATCCTCAAACAATGTTTGAACCGGAAACTGTATTTTCTACGGAAAATGGTATCAAATCCGTATTGGCTATTTGTGACCGTCAACTTAAACGTAATTATGTGAGTGAAGATTCCAGGGAGATGATAGCGCTGCCCACAGAATATACTTTTTCTGATTTGATGGTACCGTCTGCGACTGATAAAAGCGGATTGTTGGATAATGTTGACAATCTGTTGAGACCGAACAGCGATCAAAGTGACGAAAAAAATTTAGGACGCACAAACAGTATATATTTCTTCTGGAGACAAAATTTTGAAGGTGTTAGAAATGCTAATACAATACTTTCGTTTATAGGTAATGTACCAATGGATGAAACATTGAAAAACGAATACATTGGCCGTGCCTATTTCCATCGGGCTTATCGCTATTATTCATTAGTTTTTCAATTTGGACATGTACCTTTGTTGACAAAACTTCCGGAAGTTCCTAAGCAGAACTATCGATCTACTCACCGTGACGCTATTCTGAAAAAAATGGTAGCAGATATGGAATTTGCTGTACAATGGGTTCCTGAACAGAAAGATATGGATTATGTTGGTATGGTAAATAAAGGCGCTTGCCGTATGTTGCTTTCTAAACTCTATATGTCTATTGGCGAATTCGGGAAGGCAAAGGAACAGTTGGATATCTTAATTGATAAATCAGGCTATTCTTTGATGAAAGAATCTTTCGGAACCTTTTTTGAAGGCGGCGAATCTGTATCATGGCCCATTACCCGCAATGTTATCTGGGATTTACATCGTCCGGAGAACAAGTTGATTGCTGCCAACAAAGAAGTGATTATGGGTATGCCTAACCGGGGAGCAGCTAAAGAATCATTCATCCCGATGTTGACTATGCGTATTATGTATCCTTTCTTCTTTGATAATAGAATCAAAATGCCTGATGGAAAGCAAGCTCTATTCAACTATACTCGTAAAGATGGTAAATATCGTAAAGAATATGATTATATGCGTGGACTGGGACGTGGTATATCTACATTCCGTACTACCACTTTCTATCAAGACGATTTGTGGGCTGTTAATGATAAAATGGATCAAACCGATTTGCGGCATAGTGCAGAGACGGGAAACTGGATGCACATGGAGAAACTGAAATGTAATAATCCGGATTCTGAATTTTTTGGGCAAAATATTAAGCTTTACGCAGAAGATGATTATTACAATGAGAAAAATGAACTTGTTACCCGTAAGGGAGATTTGATGTGTTCTGACACTATTCGTCGTTGGTATGACGTCCCTCATTACATTTTCTGCCTGAATGATGTCATCAATCAAGCTAAGGAAACCAATAATGGTCTGGAAGGAGCTACGGATGGCAGTATTGCTGATTGGTATTTGTATCGTTTGGCGGAAGCCTACCTGCTGCGTGCAGAAGTAAAATTCTATATCAATCCGGATGATCCAACAATCAAGGATGATATAAACATCATCAGAGAACGTGCTCATTGTACTGAATTTTATGTAGGTAAGGTTACTATCGGTGATATCATGGATGAACGTGCGCGTGAACTTTTCTTTGAAGAATGGCGTAATGTAGAGTTAACCCGTGTGTCACTCTGTTTGGCTATCAGCGGCAGAGCGGACGAGTTCGGGAATACATATAAAGTGGAAACATTCGATAAGCAATCTGGCACCGATTCTGAAGGTGGTAGCTATTGGTATCAACGTTGCATAAAGAAAGGTATGTACAACAAAGGCGTTACTATTAACGTAAATGCTACTAAAACAGATATCAATTATATCATGGGTAAACATAACATTTATTGGCCTATTCCTGAAAAAGCAATCGTTTCTAACGGAAAGGCTCCTTTGTATCAGAACTACGGTTATGATGGTTATGATCCGAATGTGCAGATATGGGAAACTTGGGAAGAGGCTGTGGCTGATGAAGACAGATTCTGATAGATGAGGAAAGCTTTCAATAATAGATAATAAATTAGCCACCGTAACTTCGAATCTCGAGTTGCGGTGGTTGTTTTTTGAACATATTCTGCTATTTATAGGTCGGTTTCTTTTATTCGTTTTATTGCTTTTTGCCTTACTTTGCGTTATCAATAGTCAATCTAATGTATATATGAAAAATAAAATTTTATTGCTGGGCTTATTTTGTTGTAGCCTGATTTCGGCAAAAGCACAAGTTTTACTCGACAAAGGAACCGGAAAGAATAGTTTTCCTATTGTTTCTTCATCAACGAATGCAGTTATCTGTTTTGATGGAAAAGATGCAACTGTAGTACGTAAAAGCGCTTCTCTTTTTGTGGATGATGTTCGTCGTGTGACGGGACAAGAGTTGAGAATAGATGAAAGCAAGCCCGGGAAAGTATCTGCGCGGTATGCGATTATTGCCGGTACTATAGGAAAAAGCGAGTGGATTGACGCTTTGGTATCGAGACACAAAATAGATACAGCTGCCATTGCCGGAAGTTGGGAGCGTTATATGATAGAAGTGGTCAATAATCCTATTCCGGGCATAAAGAAAGCAATTGTCGTAGCTGGAAGTGACAGGCGTGGTACTGCTTACGGACTTCTTTCCATATCAAAAGCAATAGGAGTATCTCCTTGGTACTGGTGGGCGGATGCTCCAATCAAACAGCAAAAACAAGTTAGTGTAAAAGTTGATAAGTTCATTTCTAAAACACCGTCTGTCAAGTTCAGAGGGATATTTATCAATGATGAGGACTGGGGACTCTATCGTTGGTCAAAACGCAATTTTGAAAAAGAACGTGGAAACTTCGGACCGAGAACGTATGCAAAGGTGTGTGAACTGCTGTTGCGTCTTCAGGCTAATTATCTTTGTCCGGCTATGCATGACGCATCCATGGCATTCCACCGTATTCCTGAAAATCGCCTGGTAGCGGATAGCTTTGCTATTGTCATGGGATCCTCTCATTGTGAACCGTTATTGTTTAACACGGCAAGTGAGTGGAAGCGTGATAAAATGGGTGAATGGGACTATATCAATAATAAGGATGGAGTCAACAAAGTGTTGAAATCACGTGTAGATGAATGTGCTCCGTTTGAAAATGTATATACTTTGGCTTTGCGTGGATTGCACGACCGGGCAATGAATGCAAGCAATAATATGAATGATAGAAAGGAAATGCTTCAGGAAGCTTTGATGGCACAAAGGCAAATGCTGGTAGATGCCATCGGTAAGCGTGCGGAAGACATTCCTCAAGCCTTTACTCCTTATAAGGAAGTGCTGGATGTATACGATCAGGGATTGGAACTTCCGGATGATGTGACTATTATCTGGCCGGATGATAATTATGGATATATGAAACGTTTGAGCAGTCCGAAAGAACAGAAACGTTCCGGACGTTCGGGAGTATATTATCATTCTTCTTATCTGGGTAAACCTCACGATCATCTTTGGATGAACACAACTTCACCCACATTAATGTATGAAGAACTCCGTAAAGCTTATGACATGACAGCTGATCGTATCTGGCTGCTCAATGCCGGAGACATCAAATCATGTGAATTTGCTGTTGATTATTTCCTGACGATGGCTTTCGATATTGATTCATTCAGTTTTGAAAGAGCGGCAAACTATCGTACCGAATGGTTGTGTGGCATGTTGGGAGATGACTATCGGGTTGAATATCAGGATGTGATAAATTCTTTCTATAAATTGGCCTTTGCGCGTAAGCCGGAGTTTATGGGATGGGGTTATCAGTGGGCTACCGACAAACACGGAAGAGAACGGAATACAGATACTGATTTTTCGCTTGCCAATTATCGTGAAGTGGATACTCGTTTGGCTGAATATCAACGGATAGGGAATATGGTAGAGAAAATCCTGAAAGCTTTGCCAGAAGATAAGAAAGCATGCTATTATCAATCATTATACTATCCGGTGAAAGGATGTGAACTATTGAACCGTATGATTCTCAACGGACAGAGAAACCGTTGGTACTCTATTCAACAGAGGGCAACTACCGCAGAACTGGAAAAAATGACTAAGGCTTGTTATGATAGTCTGGAAGTAATAACAAAAGGATATAACTCATTACTTGGAGGTAAATGGGATCATGTAATGACCATGAAACAGGGATTTGCCGCAGCCTACTTTGAACTCCCGGCTCTGCGGAAGGTAAATCTGGCATCTGCAGCCTCTTTGGGCATATTGGCCGAAGGAGAGGATATTTTGAAAGGGCAGAAGAGTTTCCATTCCCTGCCATGTTTCAACACATACTTCCGCCAATCCTATTACGTAGACGTTTTCAATAAAGGAGCGACTCCTCTGAAATGGAAAGCATCGGTTTCAGATAACTGGATTCTGTTAAGTCAGAAAGCCGGAGAAACTACCACGGAAAATCGTATAGAAGTCTCAATCGACTGGGCTAAGGTCCCGACTGGTGAGAAAGTATTCGGAACGTTGGAAATCGCATCTGATCGTGGCGAGAAGGAGAATGTTTATATTTCAGTCTTCAACCCTTCTTCTCCTTCATTAGCCGAAATGGACACTTTATTTGTAGAGCACAATGGATATGTTTCTATTGACGCTGCCGGTTTTCACCGGAAGGTAGAGAACAAAGCTATTCAAATGAGAACGATTCCTAACTTGGGAATAGAAAATACAGCTATTCAACTAGGTGACCCGACAGCCGCCCCGCAGCGGACAGCAGGTCGCAGTACCCCTCGCCTGGAATATGATTTCTATACATTCGAACAAGGTTCGGTTGATGTCTACACATACGTATTGCCTACATTTACATTAAGTAAGGACCGTGGGTATGCCGGACATGAAGCAACGAATGTGGAAACGAAATATGGAGTATGTATTGACGAAGGTCCTGTGATGAATCCTTCTACTTCTTCTTTTGAGTATGCACAAATCTGGTACGAAAGTGTGTTGAAGAACTGTAGAATCAACAAAACCACTTTGCATATCGACAAACCGGGTAAACACACAGTGAAAATTATATGTGGCGATGCCGGAACTGTATTGCAAAAGATTGTCTTGGATTTCGGAGGAATGAAGCGCTCATATTTAGGTCCGCAACCGACGAGACAGGGAAAATAGCAAGTTGAATAAAATATACTAGAGCTATGAAAAACACTTTTTTTATGTTATTTTTCTCCATAGCTATCTCATTTATAGCGTGCGGGGGCAGTGGTGAAAATGATGAGAATTTACTAGCTGGTAACGGGAATACGGAGAAACCAAAGGAGGACGAATCCCAGGAGCCTGTGGTTTGTAGCATCACACCTATTGGGGAATTGAATCAGGGGACACCTATTATAAATTCCCACGCAGATGTTACGAAACGCTCTTCATTGATGATGAACTATCGGATGCTTGTGACTATGGAATCTTCGTATCCTCGCTATCCTCGTATAAAAAAGATGAAGAATGGTGACTATATTTTGTTCTATCACAATGGTAGTGCTAATAATAATATTGGTCGGCGTTGTGTTTATGCGCTTAGTAAGGATCTGAAAACTTGGAGCAATAAAGGAGAAATATTTAACAGTTATGACATTATCGATAGCAAAGGCAATAAGAATATACATTGCTATGCTAATTGCGATGGGCTGGTGCTCTCTAATGGAGATATATTGGCAGTTGCATCTTGCAGAGCTAATTCCGGTTATCGGGATTTGCCGGAAGATGCAGGAATTGAATTAAAGCGCAGTACGGATAATGGTGTTACTTGGAGTGAACCTATCAAGATCTATCAGGGAGTTAATTGGGAACCTTTCTTGTTGGAGTTGCCTACAGGTGAATTACACTGTTACTTTACAGATAGCAGTCGTACTGGCTTGGAAGGACATGGCACAGATACAGGTACGGCAATGGTTGTTTCTACTGATGGAGGAAAGACATGGAAACCGGACTTTAGTTCTTCTCCTTATTATGTATTGCGAATGAGGTGGGAGAAAAACGGAATTGTCGGCTATAATCATCAGATGCCTTCTGTTGTGAGACTCAATGATAATAAGGGATTAGCTGCTGCTGTGGAAACCAATAATTCAGGATATCATATTTCGCTTTGTTATTCAGATAAAGACAAATGGGAATATTTGGCTGCCGACCAGGAAGGACCTGTCGATAGTAATAATTGTGTTTTCTCCGGTATGGGACCATATTTGGGACAGCTCCCTTCGGGAGAAACCGTCCTTTCGTATGAATCGTCAAGTAAATATACTCTTAAAATAGGAGATGCTACTGCTCGTAATTTCGGTAGCGCTTATCAACCTTTTTCTGGTGGTTATTGGGGATCATTTTGTATTATTGATTCACATACTTTGGTTGGAACTAATATTAAAGCGAAAGAAGGACCGGTTCAGATGGCACAGTTTGTACTTAATCATCGTATTGATGCCGTGAAAAGAAAGGTAACAATAGATGGTAACAATAAAGAGTGGGCAAATACAGATCATGCACTCTTTGTGGGCAGTAAGTCACAAGCACAAGGAACGTTACGTTGTTCGTATGATGATGATAATATTTATTTCCTGTTAGAAGTACTTGATCGAAACTTGTTAGCCTCTGATTACGCTTCCTTATACGTATCTCCTGTGAGTAATAATAAGCTGTCAAAAGGGGCTTGCTGCATACAAGTAACAATGAATGGACTGAAGAATTGTGAAATATATGATGCATCATGGAAAGAAGCTCAATTAGATGCCCAGGTCAAAACTTATGTTTGCAATGAAACAAATGAGAGGCTTATAGATGATTATGGATATATTGCTGAAATTGCTATTCCACGTTCAAAATTGACTATCACTTCCGGGCAAGTACTTGTCAATTTTTCTATTACAAAGCGAAATTCTTTAGATGCCATTTGTGATGTTGCATCTACAAGTACGGCACGTTGGATACCGGTGACTGGGTTATGATTCGGAGAATTTAATATTGAATAATTAATTATATAGAACACTACGATTATGAAAAGGAATTATTTGATTTATGCCTTATTGATGACTGTTTTTTTGAGCTCAAATGTGATTTCTGCTCAAAATTATTTTGGAGATTTTCCTGTGAAGGCAGATCCAAAGACGGTTGGAAATAAATTGAGCAGACGTTTAATGGAAACTAAACATCAACTGTATTTTGATAGAGGAATACATTATGCAGAGGTGTGTACATGGTATGGAGCTCTTCGTTTTGCAGAATTGACAAATAATAAAGAATTGATAAAGCTGTTAAGAAACCGTTTCGAATTATTGTTTCATCTGGAAAAAGAACTTCTACCTCCACCGATTCACGTAGACCAAAATATGTTTGGTTGCTTACCTCTAAGATTTTATAATATAACGAAAGATAAGCGTTATTTAGATCTGGGACTGCCCTATGCTGACACTCAATGGGAGCTTCCTGCCAATGCGAATGAAGAGGAGCGTAAATGGGATAAAAAGGGATATTCTTGGCAAACTCGTCTTTGGATTGATGATATGTATATGATTACTATTGTGCAATCTGAGGCTTATAAAGCTACTGGTGATCCTAAGTACATAAATAGGGCTGCCAAAGAAATGGTTCTGTATTTGGACGAATTGCAACATCCCAACGGTCTTTTCTATCATGCACCGGATGTGCCTTATTATTGGGGACGTGGTGACGGTTGGATGGCTGTCGGTATGACGGAGTTGCTTTATAACTTACCGGAAAAGGATCCTAATCGTGCACGTATTATGAAAGGTTACTTGTTGATGATGGATAACTTGAAAAAATATGTGAACAAGGACGGTCTTTGGAATCAGCTGATTACCGAACCGGACTTTTGGACAGAGACGTCTGGTTCGGCAATGTTTGCTTATGCCATGATTGTGGGGGTCAATAACGGCTGGTTGAATAAAGAGGAATATGCTCCAGTGGCACGCCGTGCATGGCTTGGCTTATGTAATTATATTAATGACAAGAATGATCTTACTGAGGTTTGTGTTGGAACCGGAAAGAAAAACAGTAAACAATATTATATGGATCGTCCCCGCATCGCCGGTGATTATCATGGACAGGCACCGATAATATGGTGTGCTTATGCATTATTGAATAAATAAAACAATAAAAGATCGGATACAGATCTAGGAGTTTTTTTATTCATAGTGTATTGTTGCTTTTAACATAACATATATTTATTTTTGAAGGGTCTGAAATTATAATACTTGAATATGAAAAGAGAATTTTGTATTTTTATTGTACTTTTTTTAGTGTTTCATATACATGCTCAATTAGTATACCACGATGCTTCGAATTTTCCACTATTAGGAAGGGCGACAGAGAGTGCTGGGGCACGATATGAAAGGTTCCCGGATTCATTAAAGAATATTTCTCGTGCTCCATTATGGAATTTGAGCCGTAATTCTGCAGGAATGGCAATACGTTTCCGTAGTAATTCCACTACGATAGCAGCTAAATGGGTGACTCTTTTTAATACCCACATGAATCATATGACTGATACTGGTGCAAAAGGTTTAGATCTTTACTGTCTTCAGAAGAATGGTGACTGGCGTTTTGTCAATAGTGCCCGTCCGAAAGGAAAAACAAATCAGGTCACCATTATAAAAAATATGCATCCTGAAGAAAGAGAATACATGCTTTATTTGCCATTGTATGATGGTCTTATTTCTTTGTCTATCGGAGTTGATTCTTTGGCTACTATTAGTCAGCCGTTAGTGGAGTATCCAATTCGTAAGAATCCTGTTGTTTTTTATGGAACCAGTATTCTTCAAGGAGGTTGTGCTTCACGTCCGGGGATGGCACATACCAATATCATATCAAGAAGATTAAACCGTGAATGTATCAATTTAGGATTCAGTGGAAATGCATTTCTAGATTTGGAAGTAGCTAAAGTAATAGCTGAAGTAGAAGCTAGTGTTTTCGTTTTGGACTTTGTGCCTAATGCTTCTGTTGCAAAGATGAAAGAACGGATGGAAACATTCTATCGTATCATTCGTGGTAAACATCCGGATACACCAATTATTTTTATAGAGGATCCTATTTTTCCTCATACATTTTATGATGAAAGAGTTGCTAAAGAAGTGCGACGAAAGAATGATACGTTGAAAGAGATATTCAATCATTTAAAGAAAAGAAATGAGAAAAATATCATTCTTATTTCATCAAAGAATATGCTGGGAGAGGATGGAGAGGCTACTGTAGATGGTATTCATTTTACAGACTTAGGTATGATGAGATATGCTGATTTAGTTTGTCCGGTTATAAAGAAGGCAATTAGATAAAAATGGCTTGCTGTTAGCTTAGGATATAGTTATTATCTTAGAATAGTGGATTGTTGAAGAAGAAATTATCCAATAAAAGAAAGATATTGTTCAGATAAGTACTAATAAATGCTCTTCTGTGTTATCTTTGAATACTTTAGATTAGTTTGGGACTAATTTTTCATTTATTGACCTATATTTAATATCTTAAATACTCCTGATTCTCTACTTTTGTATCACACAATAGGGGCACTAGTACCTTTTATAAAGATAATGATCATTATTATATAATACGAAATTTAGTTTTTAGATACAGTTAAAAAGATAGTTCAAAGGATAACGTTTTTATAGTATAAAACACAGGGTATTACTTAAATCTATATGTAATGAATTACAATTCAATTAAAAAAAATATTCGAGAAATTGGGCTAATGTTTCTTAGTGCAGGGCTTTTGCTTTTTTTATCATGTGGCTCTGATGATACTAAGGATGTTTCTAGTGAAGATGGGGATGTCAATTCGAACCAGTATTTACAAGTACAGCCTAATGGACTAAATGTAATTAAAGTTTCCAGTAGTGATGTGGCACAAGTTGTGTACCCTTTCTCTGTAGAATTGAAGGGGGGCAGTGCGAGTGTCGCTCTTACTGCACAGTTAGAAGCGTGGAATGAGAAAGATCTGGAGGCATATAATAAAGAGGAAGAAACAGCTTATAAATTGTTGCCCTCTTCATTATATTCGATAAGTACGCCACAGATTACTCTCGAACAGGGCATTGCTTCAAAAAAAGTAGAGGTGAAATTTGCTCCAGATAAAGTGTTCACTGAATTCAAAAAAAATGGAACAGAATATGTTATTGCATTGAGACTTACTTCATCTGTTGCCAAGGTCCGTAAAAGTCAAAGTGATTTTCTTTTGCATATATCGTTTGATTATCCAACGGTTAGTTTGGTTATGCCATCACAGGAAATTAGTGTTAGTAAAATGTCAATGCCGGTTTCGGTGGATGCTACTTTTAATTGTAGGGCAGACGGAGAAATAAAGACTAATCCTTGGAACTTTACATGTACATTAGCAGTGCCTTCTAATGCGGAGGAACTGGTTGCTAAGTATAATGAGGATTATAAGACTTCTTATCGTCTTCTTCCTTCGGCTAACTATGATTTAGGAGAAGGGATATCTTTTAAAGCTGGAGAGAATGAAGCTACTGGAGGAATTACAGTGAAGCGTGAAGGAATGGAAGCTGTAAAATATTTGTTGCCTGTACAGTTAAGGGAGGCTTCTCATGAAAGCGTTGCTCTTCATAATGAAATTTGTTATTTCAAAATAGGTATGACTTATACAAATCCGGTAATAACTTTTTCTAGTGTAGCCGATCCTACGGTTATTCGTACTGATGAAGGCTTTTATTTGTATGCTACTCAAACTAATTCCTATTGGATTCCTATTTATTTTTCTAAAGACTTGGTTAATTGGGAATTTAAAAGAAGTGCTTTCAGAAAAGCAACTAGACCTACTGAAGATGTACTTCCTGGTGGAGGTGCATTTTGGGCACCGGAAATTCGCTACATCAATGGAAAATATGTGCTTTATTTCTCATGGGCAAAATGGGGGGATGGAAGCATCAGTTATACGGCGGTTGCTACCTCAGATAGTCCGGTTGGTGATTTCTTAAATGCTAAACCGTTGCTGATAACAGATGATTTCGGTTCTAATTGTATCGACCAGTTCTATTATGAAGAAGATGGTAAAAAATATATGTTTGTCGGGAGTTTCAACGGTATTTATGTGACGGAACTTACGGATGATGGTCTTTCTGTGAAACGGGGAGCAGATGGTAAGCCTGTGCTGAAGAAACAGGTCTGCGGCAGGGCATTTGAAGGCACCAATATTTATAAGAAGGGTAAGTACTACTATTTGTTTGCATCTATAAATAATTGCTGTCCGAATAATGGAATGGATAGTAAGTATAAAGTCGTGGTAGGCCGTTCGGAAAATCTCCTTGGTCCGTATGTCGATAGAAAAGGAAAAGATATGCTGGACAACTCTTGGGAGTTAGTGTTGGAAGGTGACGGTGAAACATTCTTTGGTCCTGGTCATAACTCCATAATAATTCCAGATGATGCAGGTACAGATTGGATGATATATCATAGTTATGTAAAAGAGAATGGTACGGTTGGAGGACGTTTAGGTATGCTCGACCGCATTGTGTGGTCGGCAGACGGCTGGCCGACCATTAAAAAATGTGTGCCTTCAAAGGGAGATTTACTGCCAGTATTTAATAACTGATATGTTGAAAATATTGTAAATATATAGACTTCTAAGTAAAACTAAAATTTGATGTATGAAAAAGAAAAGTGATTGGAGAACTCGGTTTATCCGATTATGTGCAGTGGTATTGCCATTGGTCGTACTTTGCTTTACTGCTTGTAAGGATGAAGACAAGGAAGAAAACCTTCCTTTCGATCCTACTAAGCCTGTGGTAATTACAGATTTTTCCCCAAAATCGGGTGGCATTGGTAACAATATTATATTATATGGAGAAAACTTTGGGAACGACCCCAAAAAATTGAAAGTGATAGTTGGTGGTAAAGAAGCTAATATCATTTCAGTTAAGAACAATATATTGTATTGTGTAGTACCACGTATGGCTACTGAAGGTGATGTGGAAATTAGTGTGTATGATGACAATGGCGAAGAAGTGGCTTTTGCTGAAGCAGAAGAGAAGTTTACTTATGTAAAGCAATGGTTAGTTTCTACATTAGCTGGTCAACGTTTTGAGAACGAGAAAGATGCTTTTCAGGGCGAAGGGGCATTCGATGCATGTGGATGTATAAAAGGAGCTACATGGTTTTCGTTTGATCCGAAATCAAATTTTGACCATTTGTATTTAACTTGTTATAATATAAGTTCTATTCGTCTGATTGATTTGGAAGAAAAAACGGTGACTATGCAGGCTTCCTTAGCTGCTATTGGCGATAAACCTTCTATCATTAATTGGACGGCAGATGAGAATCAAGATATGATTATTTCTCGTGATTTGGCTAAAGATGGAAATGTAAACGTATTGAAGAAACGTGTTTCAGACTTTAAAACGGAAGTAAAATTAGGCGAATCAAAGCAAAGGCAGGCGGTTGGTGCCTTTGTTCATCCTAAGACGGGAAGGATTTATTATGCTCTTTATCCTGATCAAGTGGTTTATGAATATGATTTTGAGAACAAGACAACAACGAAAATAGCTACGCATCCGCGTGTAAAAGAAACATTGCGCATGGTAGTTCATCCTACAGGAAAATATGCCTATTTGCTTCGTCAATACAATGAAAGAGGAAATGGATATATCTCCCGTATGGACTATAATTCTACTACAGATCAGTTCTCAACCCCTTATATCGTGGCGGGAAGTGCGAGTGGAAGCGGTTATCGTGACGGAGTAGGTAGCAGGGCGCAATTGAATGGTCCGACACAGGGAGTGTTTGTAAAGAATCCGGAATATGCAGGTGAAGAAGATGAATATGATTTTTATTTTTGTGATGAACGCAATCATTGCATTCGTATTCTGACACCTACAGGAAGAGTAGTAACATTTGCAGGACGTGGAAATGACTCAAGTGATCCTGGTTTTGCAAATGGTGCATTACGTTCAGAAGCTCGTTTTGCTTATCCGTGGGCGATTGCATACGATGAAAAAAGAAAATGCTTCTATGTAGGCGAGAGGGGTATGAGTCGCGACGGGAAAGAGCAAGCGGTGATACGTAAAATTGCTATGGAAGAATAATAAATGATAAACACATATATTTTATGAGGAGTAAAAATTTGATTGCATGTATATTATTGTTGCTCTTTTCCATAACCGTTTGGGCGCAGGAAAGTGCAATGATAACTGGAGTGGTGACCGATGAGAATAAGGAACCCTTAATTGGTGTGAATATTGCGATACAGAATATGCCTGGGTTGGGTGTTATTACTGATATAAATGGTCGATACAAAATAAAGGCATCTGCTTATGACAGACTTGTATTCTCATATATAGGTTATGAGACTGTGGTGGTATTGGTAAAAGAACAAAAAACCATCAACGTAAAAATGAAAGAAGCAGCTAATACGATTATTGATGAAGTTGTAATTACAGGTACGGGAGCACAAAAGAAAATAGCAGTGACTGGTGCCATTACTAATGTGGATGTAGATGCGTTGAAATCGGTTCCTTCCACTTCTGTGGTGGATGGATTGGCAGGTGTTGTTCCGGGTGTAATGGCTATGCAAACTTCTGGACGACCGGGTAGTGTATCTGAGTTTTGGATTCGTAGTATATCTACTTTTGGTGCTAATACGGCTGCATTGGTACTTGTTGATGGATTTGAACGTGATATTGATGAAGTGAGCGTGGAAGATATTGAATCATTTACAGTATTGAAAGATGCTTCCGCAACGGCTATTTATGGTAGTAAGGGAGCCAATGGTGTAGTCTTGATTAATACAAAACGTGGTAAGGAAGGTAAAATCAATATTGATGCAAAGGTTGAGGGGTTCTATAGCACTTTTACAAAGGCACCGGAATTTGTAGACGGTTATACATATGCTTCTATGGCTAATGAAGCTCGTTTGACAAGAAATCAAGAGGCTTTATATTCGCCATCAGAATTGGAACTGTTTCGTACGCAACTTGACCCAGACCGTTTTCCGGATGTAGATTGGATGGATATGGTATTGCGTGACGGTGCTTGGAGTTCACGTGCAACGTTGAATATGCGTGGTGGTGGTAAAACTGCACGTTACTTTGTTTCCGGAAGTTATCAGGACCAACAAGGTATGTATAAGACTGACAAAAGCCTTAAGGATTATAATACAAACGCACATTTCAGAAAATGGACGTACCGTATGAATGTGGATATTGATATTACGAAAACGACTCTGTTAAAGGTCGGGGTATCCGGTTCTTTGCGTAAGCAGAATGATACAGGTAGTGGTACAGATAATTTGTGGACTGTATTGATGGGATATAATTCCATCATGATGCCGGCAGAATATTCGGATGGAAAAATTCCGGGATGGTCAGATAAGGATGATAATATGAATCCTTGGGTAATGACTACACAATCCGGATATAATGAAAGTTGGAAGAATAATATTCAAACCAGCCTTACGCTGGAACAGAAACTGGATTTTATAACCAAAGGATTGCGTTTTGTAGGTAGATTCGGATATGATACGTATAACTCCAATTGGATTAAACGTTATAAATCTCCGGCTGCTTACAAGGCCGACCGTTATCGTCAACCGGACGGAACATTGAATTTCACGAAAATCAGAGACGAGAAAGTGATGTCGCAATCTTCCAATTCGGAAGGAGAAAAGAGAGAGTTCTTTGAATGGGAATTGCACTATAGTCGTGCTTTCAAAACTCATCATGTTGGAGGTGTACTGAAGTATACGCAGGCTTCTAAGATTTTTACTCAAAATATAGGTACAGACTTGAAGAATGGTATTCCTTATCGTAATCAGGGAATAGCCGGACGTTTCAGCTATAACTGGAATTATCGTTATTTTATTGATTTTAATTTCGGATACAACGGTTCGGAGAATTTCCACAAAGACCATCGTTTCGGATTCTTCCCGGCTATCTCCGGTGCATGGAACTTGGCTGAGGAACCATTCATGAAAAAGATTGCCGGAAAATGGTTGAATATGTTGAAAATCCGTTATTCTTATGGAAAGACAGGAAATGATGCTTTGTATGAAGGTAATAAAAGAGTCCGTTTCCCCTATTTGTATTCGATAGCAACCGATAATAATGTTTATCATTTTGAAGATATTGGGACTGGTGAAAAATTGTGGAATGGAAAATATTACTCAACAGTGGCTTCTCCTGCTATTTCGTGGGAAGTTGCTACTAAACAAGATTTGGGTATTGACTTTTCTCTCTTTAATGACAAACTGACCGGAGAGATTGACTACTTTAAAGAACGTCGTGACGGTATCTATATGACTCGTTCTTATATCCCTTACGAAGTGGGAATTGATAATGCTTCGAAAGCAAATGTCGGTATTGTAGAAGCAAAAGGATTTGATGGTCATTTTGCATTCAAACAGAAACTCGGTAAGGTGAATTTTACGTTACGTGGTAATATTACTTACAGTAAGAACAAGGTGATAGAAAAAGATGAAGAGAACACCATTTACGAATATAAGCTAGCCCAAGGGCATCGTGTCAATCAGGCAAGAGGACTTATTGCTCTGGGATTGTTTAAAGATTATGAAGAAATCAGAAATAGCCCGAAGCAAACTTTTGGTGAAGTGATGCCCGGTGATATTAAATATAAAGATGTCAATGGTGATGGTATAATTGACTCACAAGACCGGGTAGCTATTGGTGCTACTACTCGTCCTAACTTGATATATGGCTTTGGCTTTTCGGCCAAATGGAAAGGGTTGGATTTCAATGCTCATTTCCAAGGAGCAGGTAAGTCGTCTTTCTTTGTCAAAGGTACAACTGTCTTTATGTTCCAAGGTGGTGATGGCTGGGGAAATGTTTTGAAAGAAATGGCAGAAAGCAACCGTTGGATTCTGGGTGAGAATGAAGATCCGAATGCAGAATTCCCCCGTCTGACTTATGGTGATAATAAAAATAATTATCAAGAGTCTAATTATTGGTTGAGAGATGGCTCTTATCTTCGTCTGAAGACATTGGATATCGGCTATACCTTTCCGAAAGCTTGGGTTAATAAGATTCATTTGAATCAAGTACGTGTTTTCTTTATCGGAACCAACTTGCTGACATTCTCTTCGTTTAAATATTGGGATCCGGAATTGGGCAGTTCGGACGGAAAGAAATATCCGTTGAGCAAGACGCTTTCGTTAGGCGTATCAGTTAATCTATAAACAAGAACAGAATATGAAGAAACTTATAATAAATTTAGGTTTTATATTAGGAGTGAGTACCATGGTTGTCGGATGTACCGATTATTTGGACTCAGACTACCTTTTCGAGGAACGTGTTAACATTGAAAATGTGTTTCAGAGTAAGGACTATACCAATGAATGGTTGGCAAAGGGATACGCTTATATGAATCACGATTATCTGCAACAAGTGAACAGCAAGAAGAACACTAGTTTCAATTTTGCAGATGATATGTACTACATAGATTTGAATTATGTAGATTGGAAGGGTGGAAACTATACGGAAAAAGGATTAGGTAGTGGAAACAGTTTGTATATATGGCAGGCCGCTTATCAAGCGATTCGTCACATTTCCATTTTCATTCATAATGTGGATGGAAATAAAGAGCTTACTGAAGCTGAGATTACTGATATGAAAGGACAGGCTCATTTCCTGCGTGCATATTTCTATTGGATGCTGATTCGTTCATTCGGTCCGGTGCCCATTGTCCCAGATGAAGGGGTCGATTATACGAAAGAGTATGATGATATCGCTTATCCTCGAAATACGTATGATGAATGTGCAGATTACATTGCCGAGGAATTGGTGAAGGCGGCTACGATGTTGGACGACGAGCGAGACGTACAAAATATTGTGCGTCCTACACGTGGTGCAGCATTGGCACTTCGTTCACGTGTGCTTTTATATGCAGCAAGTCCTTTATATAACGGACAAGCACCATCAGAGGTGATCGATGCATTGGTTGATAAGAGCGGGCGTAAGTTGCTGTCTGATACATACGACAATCGGAAGTGGGCAAGAGCTGCTGCTGCTGCTAAGGATGTAATGGAATTGAAACGGTATCAATTGTATGTTGCTTATAAAAGAGAAAGTGATGATATGGCTTACCCGACAACTATTACTCCGCCGGACGATAATGGAACTTTCCATTCTCAGGATTGGCCTTACGGTTGGAAAAATATTGATCCGTTCGAATCATACCGTTCTTTGTTTGATGGAGAAGTGGGTGCATACAATAATGACGAAATTATATTTACCAGAGGTGTCAATCAGGGTGCTGAGAATATCAGGGTAATGGTTATCCATCAGTTGCCCCGTTCACAAGGAGGCGGATATAACTGCCATGGCATGACACAGAAACAATGTGATGCTTATTATATGAAAGATGGTAGCGATTGTCCGGGTATGAATTCTATGTATAAGGGTATGGAAGGATATACCGACCCAAGCCGTTACAATGAACAGCCACGTGTTTCAGGGGTGGTTGAAACGTCTGAATTGTCTAATTATCCTGAATTAGGTCCATTGGGAAAAGGTGTTTCTAAACAATATGCGAACCGTGAACCTCGTTTCTATGCATCAGTAGCCTACAATGGTAGTGTATGGCATATGTTGAATGCAAGTGCAGAGGATAAAGAAGAAACGAACGTTCCTATTTTCTACTACAGAGATGCTCAAGATGGTTACAAAGCAGGTACCAATTATTTGAGTACAGGTATTGGTATTAAGAAGTTTGTACATCCGAAGGATTTAGCAGATTCTGAGAAATCGTATGACGTAAGTCGTGTAGTTCAAAAGTACGCTCCGGACATTCGATATGCAGAGATTCTGTTGAATTATGCAGAAGCACTGAATGAGGTCGAGGGTTCTTATGAGATTCCTTCTTGGAATGGCGAGACTATGTATACTATCACACGTTCGGCAACAGCTTTAAAGGAAGGTATTCAGCCTATTCGTATTCGTGCTGGATTGCCAGATTATGAGGTGTACGATGATGTAAAGAAGTTTCGTTTTAAAGTAAAACGAGAACGTCAGATTGAGCTATTTGCGGAAGGTCATCGTTTCTTTGATATTCGTCGTTGGTGTGATGCTCCAGTTGAAGAGGCTCTTCCCATTTATGGTTGTAATATCTATTTGACTTCGGAAAATCCAGATAGTTTTCATACACCGATAGAAGTCGCTTCGTTGCCTACTATGTTTACTACGAAGATGTGGTTTTGGCCAATCCATCACAATATAATGAAACGAAATATGTGGATGATTCAGAATCCGGGCTGGAAAGATCCGGAATAAACCTACTAAATTTGGATAGAAAATATGAATAATATATGTAAATTATTGATTGGCATGATGGCGGCAGTATGTTGCACTTCATGTAACAATGAGTGGGAAGATGAACAATTCAAACAGCTGGCATCTTTCAAAGCAGAGATTAATAATGAAGGAGTAACTTCTACTTATGTACGCTACAAACCAGGAGGAGTGGTGACTTATCAGCTTCCGGTTTTGTTGAGTGGTTCAACCATGAATACACAGGCAAGAACTATTCATGTAGCACTTGATAAGGATACTTTGGATGTGTTGAATCAGGAACGTTTTGGTGAACGCCGTCGGGAACTTTTTTACCATTTGTTGGATCAACAATACTATTCCATACCGGAAACTGTAGAAATGCCTGCAGGTGAATCTGAAGCACTGTTACCTATTGATTTTACGCTAGGAGGGCAGAACAATGCGAAACCGTTGGATATGTCGGATAAATATATTCTACCATTGACTATTCAAGACGATCCATCTTATAACTATCAGGTGAACAACCGTCTGCATTATCGGAAAGCATTGTTGAATATCATTCCGTTCAATGATTACTCCGGTTCGTATGATGGTAGCCTATTAAAGATTTTTTTGGAGAATCAAAAGGATAATTTCATGTTAGCTACCCATAAAGCTTATGTGTATGACGAGAAGACCATTATGTTTTATATGGGAGTTCGTGATGTGAATTACATGGACCGTAAATACTATAAATTATATGTAGAGTTTACAGATGAACCGCTGAATGAAGGAAGTGAGTTGAAGAAGAAACTGAGATTATGGACCGATAACGGGGGAGAGGATGGCAATAACTTTAAAATTCTCTTGCTGGGCGAAGGAGACGACAAATTTAAGGAAGCTCCTTATTATACGATTGTCGAAGAGAATGATCCTGTGAAGCCTTACTTGAAGCATATTTATATCACTTTGTCTATGGGATACTCATTTGAGGACTATACACTTAGCCCGGGTAACCGTATGAAGTATAGAGTAGAAGGTACATTAAGTATGCAACGTGACTTGAATACGTTGATTCCGGACGAAGACCAACAAATCGAATGGAATTGATGGGTTGTTGATTGATGAATATAATATTGAGAGGCAGTGTTCAAATTTGGGATTGGGTACAGCCTCTCAAGTTTTTTAGAACTATAAAACAATTTATTAATGGTTTAGTCAGCTCTTTTGGGATAAGGAGCGTAATTAATTTGTTTACATATGAAAAACTACAAAATTCTAAAGAATATTTATATATGTCTGGCTTTGTTGTCAACTGTTTTATTAGTTGGTTGTTCGAAAAGTGATGAAACCCCAGCCCCCGAGGAACAGCCTTTAGGCAAAGGAAAAATAACGTTTAATGTGCATACTCCCGGGGCATTCCTTACAAGGGCAGTAGGTGTAGGTGACGAAAATGGAGGCACTAATGACAAAATAGCCTTTTATCAATTTAGCAGAGAAGGTAAGTATGAACAAAGGTATGTCTTAAATTATGCAGCTGCTTCTGTAGGTGCAAACGGTGATACAAGGTCATATACTGTTGAATTAACTTCTTCGACTGGAGGAGAAAAGAGATTCATCATTGTGGAGAGTGAGAATGAGAGCAATTTCCCTAATATGAGTGCAACAAATACAATCGATGAACTACTAAATAGCAAAACTGTTGCCGAAAGTGGTAAGTTGAATCCTCCATTTGTTATGTCTAATGTCAAAACAGATGGTAAGGAGTATGTAACAGTTGCCGATGTAGAATCTTCCAATAATCAGGTTGATGTAAAACTTAAAAGACGTGTAGCTAGATTTGATTTGTTGAATGATCCAACAGAATCGGGATTAGTGATCGATAAGGTATATATTAAGAATAGATACACTCAAGGATTCATCGGTGACGTAAGTGGTAATGCAGGCAATATATCTTCTGATGTTTTGGAAATACCGGCAGCTGATTTAGCTAATGACGGAAAGAGTTTCTATCTTTATCCGACTCAGTTGACTTCAACTCTTGAGCAGAATGAAAAAACAGTTGTATGGGCTACCACTAAACTTGCCAATACCAATACGGAAGGGCCGACTCTTTATCTGAATCTTACTGCTGATATCAATGTGGAGGCCAACTATCTCTATCAGCTTAATACGAAAAAGATAGCCGGTTCTACAGGCTTTGACATCTCAGTAGAAGAATGGAAAGACGGTACTTCAATTGATTGGGTGACGATTGAAGACGGAATCTCTGTAATGGATGACAAGGCTACTGTCATTGCTGGTACAGATATTAAAGGGACTTATGTAAAGATTGCAGCTGACGCTACAATGCCATATACTATAAAACGTGTCGTTACAGATTATAGCTCAGCAGCATTGGACGCTGCGTATGACGGAAGCCTACCTAAATGGCTTACCATTTCTTCATCTACTAAAGATGCAGGTAGCGGTCTTTATCGTCATGAGATTATTTACACGGTGACTGCACATCCTGAGAAGACAAGTCAGTTTGCTATCACACATCTTAACGGAGCCGTTTCAGATGAGAACTTGTTGGTAATCGGGTTTGCCGATCCGTATCCAGGCACTCCGCTTCCTTGTCTATCGTGGGAAGAGAAGCTCTATTCGCCAGTGCACTGTCGTCAGTCCACCTATCTTGTCCATAATACAGTAGATAAGGCTTATTTCTGTGGAACTGAAGGATATACGTTTAATACTCCTATGAAAGGTAAAACGGGTAATGAGGGGGCGAAGAATCTTTGTCCCGAGGGTTGGACAGCATTGAATGATGCAGAGGCAAAAGATTATATTTTGTGGGTAGGACAGCATCTTAAATCACAAGTGGCAGAGGCTTTATATACTTACTGTTGGTTCGATAAAGACGATGAGGCTACTAATTTGCGTATATTGGGGGGATACCCATACGATAGAGCTACTCCCAATGTGAAAGACTTAGCTTGTTATGGTACGTGGCCGAACGTAGCTTGGGTGAACATCAAACTGCCAGGTCTTACTATAGCGGGACAGACATTTAACGATGAATGGACAGTGAAGAAGGATTACGGAATCCCCTACAGATGTATCCGTGATAAAGCCGGTTGGGAATAATTATATGGATTCTTGAAAGGATATATATTCAATGATTAAATTTGTAAGAAATGCTAAAGAATACTTTATTTGTGATTCTTCTAATGATTTCCAGCTTATTCACGGCTTGTGCTGAAGGATATGTAAGTGATGTGCAGAAGGAGGATGACACAAAAGAAATACGTTTCAGTCTGAATATGGAGGGAGGGCTAACGATGTCCTCCACCAGGGCTTCTGTGTCTTTGGACGGAATGAAATGGAAAATATTCTGTTTTGACGATCAATATAATTATCTGTTTGACAAAACAGGAAGTATAGGGGATGCAGCAAATGAAATAAAGGTTTCTGTAATTAAAGGCGTCGTTTATCGATTCCTGTTTTTGTGTACCACAGCTGATAAATTCCCAGAGTTGGCTTCCGGTAAGACTTATTGGGATTTAGAAGCGTATGCTCCTCAATTGCCGTTAGCTGATTCGATGGCGATGCTTGTCAGTAGAGGCAATGAAAAAGATGGTACACTTCGTGTAGCTGCTGCGTCTGCATCGGTGCAGGTTACTCTTGCTCCGCGTGCATCTAAGATCGTTTTGCAAAAGGATCCGGATACAGCTTCGGATATTACAGTGAATTCCGTGACTTTTGCGGATGCCGCTTCTTCTGTTCCTTATGTTCATATCGAACCTCAACATTACAGTGAATATGAGAATCTTCCGGTAGCAACCCGAAAGACCTATCAGTGTGTACCCCAAGAGGATGTATGTTATATGCTTCCGGATATGTGCGCCGAAACCTTTGGAGTGAATGCTACGCTGCATATCACTCATCCGATTTCTGGAGAACAGGACGTACGGGTAACGGTACCAGTGGGGCTTGCGTTGAATGTAGGCAGTGGAAAGACTTACTATATTGAAATGTCTGCTGATGCAAATGGAAAAGTTGCTGCTACTTGGGCAACACGTGTAGCACCCAAAACGTTGAAACTTGCTACACAAAACTTATGGGGTAAATCGACTTCCGTTGTGTTGGATTACTTCAATAGAATTGATGTGGACGTGCTTTGTGCGCAGGAATGCAGTAATCTCTCCGAATCTGATATACAAGCACAGGGGCTTTACGTTCATACTCACTCCAACAATAGGCAGGGAAAATGCAGCATTATATCACGTTATCCTTTCTCGGGGATTACACCAAACAAGTATGGTGTTTATATCGACTTGGGTGATGGCATTGTTGTGCTGGTGATGAACTGTCACGGTGCTTTCTATCCTTACGGTCCTTATCAGTTGAATGGTATCGCATATGAAGGATATGAAGGTACGGACGATGTTGACTATGTAGTAAAAGTCAATAAAGAAGCCCGTCAAGGCATGGTGGACAAACTGCTGGAGGATTTTAATTCGTCTACCACTCCTTTTGTTTGTCTCTCGGGTGACTTCAATGAACCGTCATGGCTTGACTGGACGGAAGGTGCCTTGAAAGCAGAACTTGCTCCTTACGTTGTTCAGTGGCCTACCACCCGTTCTTTGTGGGAAGGCGGCATAAAAGGTGATGCTTACCGAACGATACATCCGGATCCTGTGACGCATCCGGGATTCACATGGACGCCGCGCCCGAGCGAGAAGGACACCAGAGACCGATTAGATTTGACTCTTTATACCTTGTCTCCCAACACGGAAGTGAAAAGTTGTCAGGTGATAGGAGAGAAGACAGAAACGTCGGATATCGTTCTTCCTAATTGGGGGCCGTTTGAAAATGTATTCGATCACCGGGGATTACGGACAGAATTTGTCTTTACGAAATGACGGAACGGTGCACCGGAATTAGTGAGTCTCCAGACTGTTAATTATTGAGGTCTCGGGTATTAATACCTGTCGTGTAAGGTATTAATATCCGAGAATTCAGCTATTAATAGCTAACATGCCAACTATTTGTAATGGATAAACCAATGATTAACTAATGTCTTTTTGTCTGTTGCTAGATAACCTTCAAATAGGCAATATATGGCAGTTTGGGACTCAAATTTCATTTATTGACTTGTTTTTAGCATGCCGGACAGGTAGAAAACACTATTTTTGTCCTCATCCGTTTTAGACTTTTAAGATTATATAAACCAATAAATTGTAACGTACGAATATGCACAACATTGCTAAAACCTTTTTCCCGATTTTATTATTACTTTTTGCTGCAGTAGTGACAGCACAGAATGGGAAGAACAATGTCGGAAATGCGCAACGCATCTGGCTTGATTCTGAAATTGGTCATCAGGGCGACTACCAGTGGAAAATGATAAAAGCTGGAGATGCAACAGATCCCGGAGAAAAGATTTCGTTATCCAATTATGCAACTGCAAATTGGATGCCGGCCATCGTTCCCGGAACAGTTTTGAATTCTTTGGTGTATAACCAAAAATACCCGGAGCCTTATTATGGAATCAATAATAAGATTGAATCTAAATTGATACCGGATATTTCTGAAACCGGACGTGACTTTTACACCTATTGGTTTCGGACAGATTTTACAGTACCGCAGTCATTCAAGGGAAAGACTGTCTGGTTACAGTTGGATGGTATCAACTACCGGGCAGAAGTATGGGTGAATGGTAACTTGTTGAGCACAATGAACGGTATGTTTATTCAGGACTATATTGATGTTACGGATTTTGTGAAAATCGGAGGAAAAAACGGACTGGCTATAAAGGTCTATCCGGTAGATGTTCCCGGAAGTGCGAAGCCGAAATCCTGGGGAGCAGCCGGCGAATTTCATAACGGTGGAAACGGTAACATTGGTTTGAATACTACCATGTTGATGACGGTAGGTTGGGACTTTACCTTTATGGACGGTATCCGTGACCGTAATACAGGTATATGGAAAAATATTTCCCTCTATGCTACAGGCAGAGTAGCATTACGCCATCCTTTCGTTAAATCTGAATTGCGAAAACCTGATTATGACCAGGCTCGTGAGACTGTATCGGTTGAGATTATCAATCCATCGACCAGTAATCGGGTAATCAGTTGCAAGGTGAAGGGTGAAATTGTGGGTGAAAATATCACTTTTGAAAAGACCTTCCGACTGATGCGTGGAGAAGAAAAAACAGCAACCTTCTCCCCCGAAGAGTTCCCGCAACTGATTATTAACTCTCCAAAACTGTGGTGGCCTGTCAATAAAGGACCACAAAACTTATATGACCTGAAGCTGACAGTATCAGTTGATGGCAAAGAATGTGATTCTGTGAAAACAAGATTCGGTATTCGTGAAATTGTCTCGGATAGAAAGACGCCAGATAAATCACGTGTCTTTTATGTGAACGGTAAACGATTGTTTATTCGTGGTACCAACTGGATACCGGAAGCAATGTTGAGAACTTCGGATGAACGTACCTATGCAGAATTGCGGTACTCCCGCCAGTCCGGTGTCAACCTTTTAAGAATGTGGGGAGGCGGAATTGCAGAGTCTGATTATTTCTTCCAATTGTGTGACGAATTGGGATTGTTGGTATGGCAAGAGTTCTGGATGACTGGTGATACTCGTCATCCGCATGATAAGGCTCTCTATATGAGTAACGTGGAATCTACCGTAAAACGTATTCGTAATCATCCTTCTTTGGCTTATTATGTTGCTTCTAATGAGAGTACAGAAGTTACCGGTACTCCTGAATTACTGAATAAACTGGATGGTACACGTGGCTTCCAGATGCAGTCCGAATGTGAAGGAGTGCATGATGGCAGTCCTTACAAACAGGTAAATCCGATGCAGCATTATGAAAATACGGCCTCTCCCAGAGGAAGCCGTGTAGACGGATTTAATCCGGAATACGGTGCACCTACTCTTCCAACTGTGGAAATCCTCCGAGAAATGATGGATGAAAAAGACCTTTGGCCTATCAATAAGGAAGTATGGGATTATCTGGATGGAAATGGTTTCCATCTGATGAGTACTATGTATACAGACTTGGTGAATAACTACGGAAAATCATCATCCATTGATGAGTTTGCACAGAAAGGGCAATTGTTGGGAGCTATTAATTCGAAGAGCATTTGGGAAGTATGGAACTACAATAAGCTGGATTATGGTGATCGTTTCTGTTCCGGACTTTTGTTTTGGTATCATAACTGCTCTATGCCTCAAGTGGCTTCCCGTATGTGGGACTGGTCTCTGGAACCGACAGCGTCGCTTTATCATACTGCCAACTCTTTAGAACCATTACATGCACAGTTTGACTATCTTAAGAATACAGTGTCTGTAGTGAATGATTATTATCGTGAATTTAAGAATTATAAAGTGATAGCACAGGTTTACGATATTAACAGCAAGAAAGTATTTGAAGAATCAGCAGTGGTTAATCTGCCTTCGGATGGAGTGGTGAATGATGCGTTGACTATTCGTTTCCCGGAAAACATATCTCAAGTTCACTTTATTAAACTGATTCTGAAAGATGAAAAGGGAAAAGATGTTTCTTCTAACTTCTATTGGCGTTCTAATGACAAATATGAAGGAAGCAAAACTTTGACCGGTCCGGCTGCTTCAGGTTTTGAAGATTTGAGTAAACTGAAGCAGGCAAAAGTGAAACTTACCTATAAAGTAAGAGAAGATGATAACAATTACTTTGTAGATATTACTTTGAGAAATACCTCCGGGCAGATTGCTTTCTTTAATCAGTTGCAATTCCTGAATTCAAAGATGAGTCCGATACGTCCTTCATTCTATACAGACAATTTCTTCTCCTTGATGCCGGGTGAAAAGAAAACGGTAACCATTGAAACCGCAAAAGGAAAGTTGAAAGATGGAGCTGTGTTGGCACTGAAAGGCTGGAATATAAATAAGCAGGAATATAAATTGAAGTAGAAAAGTAAGAATATGAATTGATTCTGCTTTCTTTGTTTCGGTAGATTGTAGAATCAATCATTGATATTATAGAGAAATCATTTAATCATAAAAAAGAAGTGAGATGAAACTTAAGTTTATCATAGGTGTAGTCGGTATATTATCAGCATGTGGATTTACTAATGCACCTTCTTTAGATACTACTCAGGAAGAACAGGATAATAATTGGGTGATTGGTCCGTTCCATCGTCCGGAAGGAGTTAATCCTGTCATATCACCGCAGCCGACAGAATTTTATTGTCCGATGCGGAAACAGCAAGTGAAGTGGGAAGAAAGTGATACTTTTAATCCGGCTGCTACTACAAAAGACGGAAAAATTATTGTACTTTACCGCGCAGAAGATAATTCGGCTCAAGGCATAGGTAAAAGAACTTCACGTGTTGGTTATGCTGAAAGTAAGGATGGGATTGAGATGAAGAGGATGGCTAGCCCTGTTCTTTTTCCTGCCGAAGATAATTTTAAAGATCAAGATTGGCCGGGGGGCTGCGAAGATCCCCGTGTGGCTATGACCGAAGACGGATTGTATGTGATGCTTTATACGGCATGGAATCGAAAAAAAGCGCGTCTTGCTGTAGCTACTTCCCGAGATTTGAAGAATTGGACAAAACATGGACTTGCCTTTGATAAGGCATATAACGGTCGATTTAATAATCTTTTCTGCAAGTCAGGTTCTATTCTAACAAAATTGAAAGGAAATCAACTGGTCATTGATAAAGTTGACGGTAAGTATTTGATGTATTGGGGAGAGTATGCGGTATATGCTGCTACTTCTGATAACTTGATCGACTGGTATCCGGTTTTGGATGAGAAGAATGAGCTAATGAAAATTATACAACCTCGTAAAGGGCATTTTGATAGTTTGCTGACAGAATGTGGTCCTCCGGCTGTTCGTACCAAACATGGTATTGTTCTTATGTATAATGGTAAGAATAGTGGTAAAACTGGAGATGCTGACTATCCAGCCAATGCTTATTGTGCCGGACAGCTGTTATTGGATGGTGACGATCCTTATAAAGTATTGGATCGTTTGGATAAGCCTTTCTTTGCTCCCGAGGCTCCTTTTGAGAAGAGCGGACAGTACAAAGATGGAACAGTATTTATTGAGGGACTTGCATATCACAAAAGGAAATTATACCTCTATTATGGTTGTGCTGATTCTCGGGTAGCAGTCGCTGTATGTGATGATGTAAAGAAGCTGAAGATAAAATAGTAGATTATAAAACAATGAGAATAAAGCTGGATACATATATTGCTTGTATTGCTATTTTTCTGTGTTCTTCTATAGAATGCATCTATTCGCAAAAATTGAAATGGAATTTTGGTTTATCACGTAGGCAAAGTTCCGAAGTGATACCTCATTCAAAATATTCGTTTCAGACAGCTAAACTTAAAAAGAAGGTTATAGAACCCGGAGAATTGAGTCCGCTTTCCGATTGGGAGTATCAACTATCCAAAGGATGGGAAATGATAGAAGGGTATAAAGCTAGAGCTGCCGAAAAATCAGTAGTTGCGCAAGATTTAGATACAAGTGAATGGTATTCGGCAACAGTTCCAGGTACAGTCTTAACTACATTGGTGGATCAGGGTGTGTACCCTGATCCTTACTGGGGACTTAATAATTTATTGATTCCCGATACGCTTTGCCGGATGGACTGGTGGTATCGCAATTCTTTTAATATTCCTCGTAATAAAAAGGGAGAGAAAGTGAAGTTGATTCTGAATGGAATCAATTATAAAGCGGAGATCTGGTTCAATAGGCAATTATTAGGAACGATGACCGGTGCTTTTGAGAGAGGTATTTTTGATATAACTCCTTGGGTGGATTATGATAAAAAGAATCTGTTGGCCATTCGTATTCTTCCGCCTAATAATCCCGGTATTCCTCACGAGGCAAATAGGAAAGAAGGAATTGGTCCCAATGGTGGAGCATTGTGCCTGGATGGTCCTACTTTTATCTCTTCAGAAGGCTGGGATTGGATTCCCGGCATACGCGACCGAAACGTGGGTATTTGGCAGGATGTCAGAGTCAAATTTGGAAATGAATTGGAAATTGTTGATACACATGTGATTACGGATTTGCCTTTGCCTGACACTACTTCTGTCAATTTTATCGTTCAGACGGAGATTTATAATTCTTCTAAAACGACTCGTACTGCTAATTTGCATTTTAATATTGGCGGAGTGTCAGCTGTTTATCCGGTTTCTTTGAATGCAAATGAAAAGAAGATGATTAAGCTGACTTCTAATGAGTGTAAAGAACTGCAAATGAAGAATCCACGTCTCTGGTGGCCGAATGGGTATGGAGGACAGTATTTATATGATGCATCTTTAAGTCTGATTTCATCAGGTAAGGACACACTTGACGTAAAGAAGATGCGTATCGGTATCCGTGAGTTGGAGTATGAATTGTCTGCATACGAGGATAATCCTCCTATAGTGCGTTTGAACTATAATCCGACTGCTGCTTTGCAAGATGGAAAACCCGCTTTTGATACTGTGAAACGTAAGAAAACAGATAATAAAGTTCGCTATACGAATTACGATGGAGAGTTTGTCCCCTATTTATTAAAACCAGTATCTTCACAAGGAATAGAGTTGATAAAAGATTCACTGATGAAAGAATATATGGTTATAAAGGTGAACGGACAACGGATTTTTTGTAAAGGAGGTAACTGGGGAATGGATGATGGTATGAAGCGAGTTTCCCGGGAACGACTGGAACCTGCTTTGAAGTTGCATAAGAATATGAATTATAATATGATTCGTAACTGGACGGGTGAGAGTACGGAAGAAGTATTTTATGAGCTTTGTGATGAGTACGGAATGTTAGTGATGAATGATTTTTGGCTTTCGACAGATGGGTTTAACCTCAATCCGCTGGATAACTGCCTGTTCGTTAGAAATGTGACCGAAACAGTACGTCGTTTCCGCAATCATCCCTCTATCGCTTTATGGTGTGCACGTAATGAAGGATTTGCAACCAATGAACTTGAGTACATGTTGGCCGCCACTTTGGCTAAAGAGGACGGCAGCAGGCATTATACAGGAAATTCCCGTTCATTGAATAGTTCAGGAAGCGGGCCTTGGCGTTATCAGTTTGATGCAGGCTGGTACTACCGTTCTTTGGCCGGAGGATTCCGATCCGAAGTGGGTACTCCTTCTCTGCCTACGGCTGAAACTGTTCGTGAGTTTATGGCGGAAGAGGATACATGGCCCATTAGTGATGTTTGGTATTACCATGATTGGCATAATCATAGATATGGTAGTAAGACTTTTAGTGAGCTTTATAAGGAAGGAATGGACCGTAAATTAGGACCTTCTGATAATTTAGATGATTTCTGTCGGAAAGCACAATTGATTAATTACGAAAGCCATCGGGCTATTTTTGAAGCATGGAATAGTAAGATGTGGAATGATGCTTCCGGGGTGCTATTGTGGATGAGCCATCCTGCATGGCCCAGTATGGTTTGGCAGAATTACAGTTCAAATGGCGAAACTGCCGGTGCCTATTATGGCACTCAAAAGGCGTGCCGTCCTCTTCATATTCAGATGAGTCTTAATAGTCAACATAAAGTGGATATTATTAATACTATGCTGAAAGAATATCGGAATTTGAAAGTGGAAGTCGCGGTTTACGATAAAGTAGGAAAAAAGATACGTTCCTCACAACAGAAGGTAAGTCGTGTGACAGCTAATGCACTGACTCCTGTAACACAATTAGAGGATATAAAAGGTCTTCCTGATTTCAGTTGGGTAAAGCTGGTATTGACAACAAATAATGGAAAGCTGTTGGATGATAATGTCTATTGGCTCAATCAAAAGGAATGGGATGGAAAGGTTTTGACTGATTTACCGGTTGCTTCGGTGAATGTATCTGTGAAGAATTTTGCGAAAAAAGCAAATCATTATGAGGGTAAACTTATTGTGAAAAATCCAGGACAATATCTGGCAGCCGCAATAGCATTGACTTTGAGGAATGCAAAAACAGATGCGCCCATTCGTCCTGCTTATTTTGATGACGGATATTTTTATTTGATGCCCGGCGAATTTAAAGAAATCCGTTTTCAGGTGGATTGTAAAGAAGGGGTGGATAAGATGCTTTTGCGGGTAGATGGATATAATGTTGAATCGAAAGATATATTGTTGAATAAATAAAGATTAGGTATTTATGTATAAGAAGGTATTAATATTATTATTTTTTATTCCTTTTCAGTTGTTGTTTGCTCAAACGAGTATGTTGAAAGATTTCCCGGAGGGCTCTACTCCGGAGGAAATAGGTAAGCGATTGGCCTATCGTTTTCTGACAGAGAAACATGCGCTTCATGTCGGAAAATGGATTGGTTATCCGGAGACTTTCTATTGGAACGGGGCTTTACGGTATGCTTATCTTGCAAAAGATAAAGAACTTCTCAATCGTTTGCAAGATAAGTTTGAACCTCTGTTTACCGAGGAGAAAGCGTTGCAACCTATTATGAATCATGTTGATGTGAATATGTTTGGGAGTTTGCCACTTGAGTTATATCTTGTGACGAAGGATAAGAAATATTGGTATTTAGGATTGCCTTATGCCGATTCTCAATGGAAAGTGCCTGCAAATGCGAAACCGGAGGAAAAGGAATGGGCTGAAAAAGGATATTCCTGGCAAACACGTTTGTGGATTGATGATATGTATATGATTACAATTGTGCAGACTCGTGCTTATAAAGTGACGAAGGATAAAAAATATATTGATCGTGCAGCTAAAGAGATGGTGATGTATCTGGATGAGTTGCAACGTCCGAACGGTCTTTTCTATCATGCACCGGATGTACCTTATTATTGGGGGCGCGGAAATGGCTGGATGGCTGCCGGAATGACGGAATTACTTCAGTGTTTGCCTAAAAATCACAAAGACCGTCCTCGTATTTTGCAGGGCTATCGGACAATGATGGAAAGTCTGAAGAAATATCAGAATCCGGAGGGCTTGTGGAATCAGTTGATTGACCAGTCTGACTGTTGGACTGAAACATCAGGATCGGCTATGTTCACTTTTGCTTTTATCAAGGGAGTTAAGAATGGATGGTTGAATGCTGAAGAATATGCTCCTGCTGCTCGTAAGGCGTGGATAGCTTTAGTCTCATATCTTAATGATAAAAATCAAGTGAGAGAAATTTGCGTGGGTACGAATAAGAAGAACAGTAAACAGTATTATTATGACCGTCCACGCCGCACGGGTGATTATCATGGGCAAGGACCTTATCTGTGGTGTGCTGCCGCTCTAATGGAAAAGTAATTGTTCCGGTATTGAGTAGTAATTGAGGCTTTTGGGAGATATTTCTTTTGATTTGGATAATTTTTTTATTTATAGCTCAATTTCTTTTATTCAATGTGAAGGATGTTCCTTAACTTTGGTTTAACAATTTAGTACAAACGGAATCAGACAGGCTGATTCGCAATCATGTTTTATATGAGTTTGAAATATTTACTTTGTGGGATGGCTTTTGTGGCATGTGCCACTATTGCTGAGGCTTTTAATAATGTGCCGGAATCGATTTCTGCATCTATTTCTTTGAAAGTACCTGGAAATGGGGCGAAACACTATCCATTGACTTTTCAGAAATCGCAGAATAATAATGGCACTTATTATTTGGAGAATTCGGAAAAGATGCCGTTGACTGTGTCTCAAAATATAGTTACTGGTAATGATGGGCTACGTATTAGTGTATCTATCACTGCATTGGAAGATGTCTATTTTAATTACAATCAACAGATGGCAACCGGCTTCCGTCATGATGACTGCCTGTTCTATATGCCGGGGTTCTGGTATCGACGTAATCTACGTTCACCCAAAGAGGCTCCTTCATTCCATACATCAGATAGTTGGATTGTAAGCGAAGACAGGTTAAGTGCACCTCTTACGGGAATTTTCTGTGAGAAGACACAACGTTTTATGACTGTCAACAGACTGGATAAGTTTGTAAACAGCACTTTGGCCACGCATCGGGAAGGTGAGATTATTCTTTCGGATAAGACATCTTTGGGGTATACCGGATTTGAAAATAAAGGTGGTGTTGCTACTCTTTCTTTCGGTTTTCCTTATCGGGAAGCTCCCAAAAGTTATATTCGTAAATTGACATTAGCTCCGGCTGTGACTGCTTATCAGCTTCTGAAAAAAGGAGAAACTATTTTGTTGACCTGGCAAATTGTTGAAGGTGAAGTCAAAGACTATTCTGATTTTGTGCGCCATACCTGGGAATATTGTTATGATACATATTCTCCCAAGCCTGTTGATACTCCCTACTCAATTGAGTATATGAAGCAGACTCTTAGCCAATTCTTTGTAAGTAGTTTTGTTGATAAATATCCATTGGTATATAATTCGGGCATACATCTTAGGATAGACGCATGTACAAGTAATGGGCAGGCAGAGGTCGGTTTTATCGGTCGTGTTCTTCTGAATGCATTCAATGCTTGGGAATATGGCTGGGAATGTAACCGGGAGGATTTGAAGGCTAATAGTACTAAAGTCTTTGATAGTTACCTGAAGAATGGTTTCACAGAGGCAGGCTTTTTCAAGGAATCGGTTAATTTTGATAAGAATTCTGAAGATCCTGTTCATAGCATCCGTCGTCAGTCAGAAGGGCTTTATGCAATCTTCCATTTCCTGGCTTATGAAAAAGAAAAAGGACGTAAACATCCGGAATGGGAACAACGATTGAAGAAAATGCTGGATATGTTTCTGCAATTGCAAAATGCTGACGGCAGTTTTCCACGTAAGTTTCGTGACGATTTCACTATTGTAGATAAAAGTGGGGGAAGCACTCCTTCTGCTACATTGCCTTTGGTGATGGGATATAAGTATTTCAAGGATAAACGTTATTTGGATAGTGCTAAGCGGACTGCAGGTTATCTGGAGAAAGAATTGATTTCTAAAGCAGATTATTTCTCATCTACCCTTGATGCGAATTGTGAAGATAAAGAAGCATCACTTTATGCTGCAACTGCTACTTATTATCTTTCATTGGTTACTAAGGGAGAGGAACATAAACATTATGCTGACCTGACAAAGCAAGCCGCTTATTTCGCCTTATCATGGTATTATTTGTGGGATGTTCCTTTTGCTCCCGGTCAGATGCTGGGTGATATTGGTTTGAAAACACGTGGCTGGGGAAATGTATCAGTAGAAAATAATCATATCGATGTCTTTGTGTTTGAATTTGCCGATGTGCTTCGTTGGCTGTCGAACGAGTATAACGAGTCTCGCTTTTCAGATTTTGCAGAAGTAATTTCAACTTCTATGCGCCAATTATTACCTTATGAAGGGCATATGTGCGGTATTGCAAAGGTAGGTTATTATCCGGAGGTTGTCCAACATACAAGTTGGGATTATGGAAAGAATGGTAAAGGATACTATAATGATATTTTTGCGCCCGGATGGACTGTTGCTTCTTTGTGGGAGCTGTTTACACCAGGGCGTGCAGAGACTTTTATGAAAAAGTAATTATAATAAATTAATTTGTAATGACGTCTAGAAGAGATTTTCTTAAAAAAGCTGGGCTGCTTAGTGCTGCTTTTGCAGTTCCTGCCCTTAATGTGAATGGCGATACCCTACAGTCTAAAATACGTCTGAAGAACACTAAGATTGCGGTGGACGATCGATGGGATGTTATTGTAATCGGTGGTGGACCTGGTGGATGTACCGCTGCAATTTCTGCAGCTAGGGAAGGTGCTAAGACTTTATTGATTGAGGCAATGGGGCAACTTGGTGGTATGGGAACTGCAGGGATGGTTCCGGCATGGTGTCCGTTTTCGGATGGTGAGAAAATCATTTATAGGGGATTGGCGGAAAAGATATTCGAGGCATCAAAAAAAGGAGTGCCTCATGAGAGAAAACAGAAGTTGAACTGGGTGAACATAAATCCCGAATATCTGATGCAGGTTTATGATCAAATGGTCGCTGATTCGGGAGCTCAGGTTCTTTTCTTTTCGAGGGTTGCAGCCGTTGAGATGTCAGCAAATGATACAATAGACGCTATCATTGTGGCAAATAAATCCGGACTTGTCGCATTCAAGGCGAAAGTCTTTATTGATGCAACAGGAGATGGTGATGTGGCTGCATGGGCAGGTGCTTCCTTTAAAAAAGGAGGAGAGGATGGAGTAGTGCAAAGTTCTACTTTATGTTTCTCGTTTGCCAATGTCGATAGCTATCACTATAATCTCATAGGCCCTTCATTACATACGAGTAACAAGAATAGTCCTATTTATGATGTGATTAAGTCCGGAAAATATCCATTGATAGGCAAACATTTCAATAGTAATCTGATTGGTCCGGATGTGGTTCAGTTCAATGCAGGGCATATTGATAATGTTGATTCGACCGATCCATGGGATACTACGCGGGCAATGGCTATCGGTAGGCAGATAGCAGAGCAATATTTGGAAGCACTGAAAGAAGTGCGGCCCAAGGCTTTTGGTAGTGCTTTTGTAGTGAAGACTGCCTCCTTGCTGGGAGTCAGAGATAGCCGTCGGATTGAAGGGGATTATACGTTTACTTTTCAGGACTGGCTGGAACGCAAAACGTTTGAAGATGAGATCGGACGTAACTGTTACTATATTGATGTTCATAAGCCAGGCCATAAAGAGACACGTTACAAAAAAGGAGAGTCGCATGGAATCCCTTATCGTTGTCTGACACCCAAAGGATTAAAGAATCTATTGGTGGCTGGTCGTTGTATCTCTACTGATGAAGAGGCTTTTGGAAGTTTGCGGGTAATGCCTCCTTGTCTGGTGACGGGGGAAGCCGCTGGAATGGCTGCTGTGCATGCCATCAAACAGACAAGGAATGACGTTCATAAAATTGATACTGTTTTGTTGCGTAAAAGGTTAAAAGAAGAAGGACAATACTTTTTATAAATGCTTGGAGGAGGTATTTTATAAGATGTATCTCTTGACAAATGCTTTTAAATGTTGTATCTTTATAGTCGAAAAAAGAATCTAAACCTTGTAAATAGCAGATAAAAGAGTATGAAACTAGTGACTTAAATGATATAATATTACAACAAATATAGAGAATATTTCTAGCATACACTAAGAATGGTGGGCTGGATATAAGCAAGAAGGCTGCAAATTTTACAAAATTTGCAGCCTTCTTGTTGTAAAAAATAGAAATAAAAAACCGGAAATCAGCTTTTGGAGTTTCTAATAAACATGGATACCGTTTATAATAAACTACTCCAAAGTTTATTATAAATATGAGATGCGTTTATGTATGAACCTGTCCATATTTTTGTATACTTCAAAACAAAAGCTTGGAATAGTGCCTGTCGGAGGTAACTATAATAAACAAATTAGGAAGTAATCTAATGATATAAGTTATTCGTTTTATGCAAAATTTAGACGTGAAGTTCCAGTATGAAACGGGTTCCTTTGGTATAGCCGATATCTAGCGTTAGGCTACCATTCATTTTTGCGGCGATAAGTGAGCAGATTGGTAATCCTAGCCCATCTCCTGTAGTGAGGTCTTTCACTTCCGTGAAAGGTTTGAAGATATTTTCCTGTTGCTCTGCCGGAATACCGATTCCCGTATCCGTCACGATAAACTGATGAGTGTGCGCACCACGTTTCTTGAACTCAAGGCTGATACGTCCTTGTTCGGTGTAGAAGGCTGCATTTCTCAATAAATAGAGAAGGATACGTTCCAGTTGTTCCTTGTTTGTCTTTACCTGAAGTTTGGGAGCATTAACTGAAGGAGTAACATCTATTTTTATATGCTCCTTAACCTTGTCCATTACATTTTCGCAGAAAGTACCTACGTTGATTTCACCCAATTCATAGAGTTCGGTTAATGAATTCTCTAATGAAGACAGCTCCTGGATATCATCGCTGAATTTCTTTAGAGCAGCGACCTGGCTCTGCATTTGGCTCGCTTCTTGAGGGGCTTTCTGTAAAAGTTCATTCGCAGAAGTAGCTAACGTATTCAAAGTCGGCTCCATCTGTGAAGATATGTTCTGTATGAATTTGGTTTTTAATTCATTATGTTCATTGGCAATCTTCACACTTTTCTTTAATTTGCGGTTGCCGGCGATAAATTTCAGTAATATGGCGGCCAGTATTGCCAGTCCGGCTACGAGGATGACTACAAGAACACACAGGCCTATAATGATGTATTGTTTGGCTGATAGCGTGTCGTCTTTTTCTTGTATAGTCAGTTGGCTTTCGTCATATTTCCTTTTCAGTACATTCAGTTCGTCTTGAGCTGTCAGCGCTTTCACGGAGTCTGTCCAAACGATGTAACTTTCATAGGTGCGTTCCATTAAAGGGGCGTTATTGGCTTTACGGGCAATTCCGATAAGGTTTTTGTAGCAATCACTCACTTTGGCGTAGTCTTTCTTTTCCTTGTATTGATTAATTAGTTTGCGGAAACAGGCATCACCTTGTGTGTTTTGGTTAAATGTATAGTAATAGTTGGCTTTTGTATACAGTAAAACTTCTGTCAGTGAGTCATTCTTGGCAAGGTTAGCGGTTTCTTCCAATTTATTCAGCTGTGTTTTTGCCTGAGCTGGATTTTTAAGTGCCGTGTACATCTGCAATCGCTCCTTGTTCACGAGGAAGCGGAGGTCATAAAAGACTTTCTTCTGATTTTGCTCTCCGGCCCATATAAGTTGGTCCATGTCACGACAAAGTTCGAATCCTTCTTTGTAAAAGTTCTCTCTGACGTATAAAGCATTAGCCTGAACACCACATTCTATTGCCTGTGGATAGTTTTCTCGGGTTGCAAATGCTTCGTATGCCTTTTTGAATAAGTAACGTGCTTTGATGTAATCTTTTTGATTGAGGCTACTTTGTGCTTGTTCTTTTAATTCTGTGGCTCTGTCTCGGGGAGTTTGAGCATAAGTCATTATACTCAAACAAAATGTCATTAAAATAGCTATTATCGATTTTCTCATATTAGAATTTATTTATTTGTTACAAATGTAAAACAAATATATGAAAAAAGATAGTGCTGATGATGAAATAATTCTCTTCTGTTTGTATTCATTGTTATTATCCTGCCCAGTTCTCTCTGTCGAGATTCCGATAACTGATAGCCTCTGCCAAATGATTGGGGAGTATTTGTTCTGCTCCTTCCAAATCGGCGATTGTACGGGCAACTTTTAAAATCCGGTCATAGGCTCGGGCAGACAGATTGAGCCGTTCCATAGCATTTTTCAGTAATGCGAGCCCTTTGGCATCTGGTTGAGCATACATTGCAAGCAGTTTGCTGTTCATTTGTGCATTGCAATAAATTCCGGTATATTCGGTGTAGCGTCTTTCCTGTATTTGACGGGCTTTTATCACTCGTTGCCTGATGATATTGCTCGATTCTCCCTGTCTTTGATCGGAAATCTTATCAAAGGGTACAGGTACAATCTCTATCTGAATGTCGATGCGATCTAATAATGGACCGGATATCTTATTCAAGTACTTTTGAACCTGTCCGGGGCTGCATACGCATGCTTTTGTCGGATGGTTGTAATATCCACAGGGGCATGGGTTCATGGATGCAATCAGCATCAGATTGGCCGGATAGCTGATAGTACTTTTGATGCGGGAAATAGTGATCTGGCGGTCTTCCAATGGTTGACGCAACACTTCCAACACTCCTCGGTTGAATTCCGGCAATTCGCTATTCTTAAAATACTTGCACCATTGTAGAAACTTTCTTATCTTTGCGAGAGGTAAAGACTATTATCTATGCTATTATATTGCATTATAGATAGTTAGCTAATAGTCTTGATTGCAATAATATTAAATGTAACAGATATGAGAGCTGCATTTTTGATTAGGTGCTCAACTAAGAAGCAAGACTATGAGCGACAGGTAAATGACCTAACTAGACTGGCTAAGAAGTTTGGTTATACGTCAAGTGATAATATGATATTTGGTGAGCATATCACTGGTAAAGATGATGCAAGTAAGAGAGATAGGCAGTCTATTCAACGTCTAAAAGATGCTGCTATTAATAAGGAATTTGATGTCGTTTTAGTGTCGGAAGTTAGCCGAATGAGTCGTGACCCTATGTCGGGTCGGTTATATGTTAGACAGCTTATCAACATGGATATTCCTGTGTATTTTAGGGATATTGATACTTGGACTATAGACCCTGTAACTGGCAAGAAAGTTAGAGATGCTGAAACTATTATAGGTGCTGCCTTTGATGCTGCTTGGAAATACATAAAGAGTATGAAAACACAAATAGCATCTGGTAGACGTGATGAACTGGATAACAATCAAATGAGTATAGGACAGCCCTTCTTTGGTTATAAAAGATATGGTGGTAGAGATAAGGGTAAGAAGAATAGTTGGGTGATAAATGATGATGCCGCTAAAGTTGTGGTAGATGTATTTGAAGAATATGTTAAAGACGGTGCAACACTGAAATCTACAGCTTTGGCTATTACTGCCAAGTATGGTGAACAATTTAATAAGAAATTCAGCATAGGGACTATAGAGCATATTTTAACCTTTGAACCTTATTGTACTGGTATAAAGGTTGTATCTCTTACTGACCCAGATACAGAAGATGTAGATGAGTTTGAAGTCGAGATACCTACTATCATAACTAGGGCTATGTTCGATAAAGCCACCACTAAGAGAGCTACAAATAGAACTGCTAGAACTCCTTATCCAAAACAGGCTACTTATATATTGAGTAAACTTCTTAAATGTCCTATCTGTGAACACTCATTAACTCCACAGAAACGTGGTGGAGATAAGGGGGATAAATATAGATTGATGAATGGGAAGGTAGCTATTAGGTGGTCATGTATGTCGGGTATCAATAATGCTACAGATTGTAGTAGTCGCATTACAATTAGTAATGAGAAATTAGAAGCTATTATTTGGGGCTTAGTTAAACAGGAGCTAATAGGATTTGCCAATTTGAATGATGAAGATAGAGTAGCTAAGGTGGAGGAACTTACCGATAAAATAACCAATTTGGAAATGAATATAGCCAACTTTACATCTCATATATCCAACATGGATAGATTGATAGAAAGAGCTTATAGTGCTTATATGGATGCTCCGGATTCTGTAATGGATATAGCTAAAGATAAGTACTATAAAACCCTAACTAAGTGTGAGAATGAGAGAGCGGAGTGCAAGGATAAGATAGAAGCTTTAAGTGCAGAGAAGTTAAGATTGGAGAATATGAGAACGTTCTTCAACCAACCTACTTTACCAAAGGATGCCATTGAGAAGGCAGAATCAGACCCTATTAAAATGAGGAACTTAGTAATGGAACTAATAGACAAGATATATCCTTATAGGATTACAACCTATGTATCATCAGCTACTAATAGGATAATGAGGAATGGTATAGTTTTATTGGAAGTATATACTATAAATGGAATTTATAACGTACTATATGACGGTAATCAGAGGAATAACAAGGTAGCCTATTATATTAGTGGTGTTTATGCTACATTTCAAAATGGAAGGAATAAGTTTGATGCTTATGATACTGGAGAGTACTTTGTTATCTCTCATGCTACATTGGTGACTGAAACAGAAGATGTAGATATGTTAGTAACCTTTAATGAACTGATAAAGATATGTATGCAGAATGGTTGGGAAATAGATTATACTTACAAGATGTAATATTTCACTGAATATAATTATTAACTAGTAAATGTGGTTGATTATTGAAAATGAGGTTGTGCCAATGTCTTGACACAACCTCACGAAAGATGCTATTGGGCGTTTAATGCAGCTAAAGCTGCTTCTAAAGCTTCTTTAGACATGCCACTCAATAACTGTGCTTGACTTGAATGTTTCAGTTCTGTACAGTTCTTAATCCATTCACTGTAAACTGCTATTCTTGCATCACACCAAGAAACAAGGTCGGAAGCTGTTGCTCCCTCTTTATACCACATTCCATAAGTTCTATGCATTTCTGCACGTTTACGTTCTTCAGCACTCTTTGCATTTGCATTTTCCAAATTTGACATAGTTTTAATTATTAAGTTAATAATACATTTATTACCAGCAAACCTTACTGGATATTCAGATTATAAGCTAGTAAATTAACTATTATCTGGAAATGCGTTACAAATGTAGTATGAAATTTAATAACCTCAAAGGAATAATAAGGATTTCTTGTATGATAATTAATTCTTATATAATAATTGATTTATACGTAATATTGTATCTAGCCTATCAAGTATTATCTAAACAAGTTATTTGAATGGCTAGGTAATAATACTACTAGTCCATACTAATAGAGCTATTAGAAGCAAGTATATAGGAATTTACTAAAGTAAGGTAGGATATATGGTTATACAAAGACTTTATATCCTACGTTTCTCATCATATCCTAGATTATAGAACTTCTTAAACATCTCCCAAATGTAGCCAATAAATCCAATTATGATGAATGGTAGGAAAGGCAGAAGAAGGCTACTCCAACCATAGCCCAAACACAACCCTACAATTACGCCAATGACATATAAGGCTGTTATAATTCCGCAACCTATCATTACCCCTCTTCCTCCTGCCGTTGCGTATTTAATTGGAGCATTAGGGGTAAAGAAATCTGGTTCTTTATTCTCTGATTGATTATTCATAGATTAGTTATATTAATTAATAATACGTGTTATGTTTGAAATAAAGTTACTGATTATTAACCTATTAAACTAATGCAAGAATGTTAAGTATTGTTACTAAGTTGTTCATCTGCTTGTTCGTCTTCTTTGGTAGATTCTACATCTTCCATAGAATCAAACCAATCTTCCCAGTCTTCCCATGTACAGAACGTATCTGCTATTATTACTTCTCCAGTTTCTAAATTTGTGTCATAACGTCTAGAAGGAGATACACATTCATGTTTCCATTTACCTATTATCTCCACATAAGGACCTTTCTTCTTTGCCATAATTATTTATTGTTATTATTCATAATCATAGGAGCTGTTGTACCAAATCCATACTTATTAAACTTCTCATAAATTCTTCTTATTAATATCAGAAAGCCATTGGACCGTGAGGCATATTTCTAAGCTCTTCTAAGCTATTAACTCCAAACATTCTACATAGTTCCTCTAAAGTGGGTATGTATATATCATTTGTGAAGCTATCTACACAAATACCCAACTCTTCCATGATGTCCATTATCTCACTTGCTGTCTTTGTTTCCATACATCCAATACTCTACTGTTATCATATTCATTCATAGTTATTCATCTGCCTGTTCATCTAGCATATCATCATCTAACTCCTCATGTATAAAAGCTAATATTTCACCTGTTATAGCGTTCTTAATACATTTGAATCCAGGTGCTATTTCTTCAACTGTCTTCTCACATTTAATATTGCACCACTCTGGTATTGTTTTATTCTCACTTTCCATTGTCATAATTATTAATAGTAGCCGCAGTAGGAACTCCAACTGCTGTACTAAATCCATATTTATTAAATCTTCTTATTAATATCAGAAAGCCATTGGACCGTGAGGCATATTCCTAAGCTCCTCTAAGCTATTAACTCCAAACATTCTACATAGTTCCTCTAAAGTGGGTATGTATATATCATTTGTGAAGCTATCTACACAAATACCCAACTCTTCCATGATGTCCATTATCTCACTTGCTGTCATTGTCTCCATACATCCAATCCTCTGCTGTTATCATATTCATTTATAGTTATTCATCTGCCTGCTCGTCTGCTTCCTTCATTGATATTACTTCTTTATTAACTGCTATTCCTTTAAAAGGAGAGTAGTCTAAATGGAATATCAGACTTAACGCAATAGCTAACGTAGTAAGTAATAATAGGATTACCATACTCCATTATCAAATCATTAATCTTATCAAAGAATTTATCTTTATCTGGTAAGCTATCATATATTTCCTTAAAGTCACCATTAACCCACCCGCCACGTGTCTTAAACGCTAGTGTACCATACACATCTTCTTCTAGGTCTTGAATTGAAGCATACTCATGAATGTACCGCTTATTCTCATTAGTTCTATTCTCAAACAGTTTTACGTAATAGTTTACCATACAATCCCATGACATATCAAATACCGGATTGGGATTCTCAACGTACATAAATTCACTAACTCCACTCATCGAGGTGCTTGGAATATCACTTATTGTTATTTCCATTCTCATATTAATTCATTTATTTGGTTTATAGTTAATCATCTTCCTGTTCGTCTGTCATATCATCATCTTCCTCTCCCTCTATAAATGCCAAAAGCTCACCAGTCTTAGCATCTCTTATATATCTGATTCCAGGAGCTATATATTCAGTAACTACCTCTTTATCACCCCACCATGGTACAAATGCATCACTCATTATCATAATTGTTAATAACAGTAGTTGCAGGAACTACCCCAAATCCATACTTATTAAATCTTCTCATAAATTCCTCTTTATCCTTATTAGTTATTATCTTTGTAATTGTTAATCCAATTATTTGATAATTATGACTCTACTAGTTAAGAAACCACGTAAACGTAAGCCATTGACTTTATTTGATTTAAAGAATCCTCATGCTATAGTTGAAGTTCGTAACTCCAAGACTGATAAGAGCACAATTCCTAGTGATACTTGTATTGATTACTACTTCAAAAGAGTATGGCATACTCCTCCATTTACATCTATGGATTGCCCTAGTTGTGGAGAGAAGATGTTTCTTAAAAGGGACAATCAGGATATAGAAGATGATAGAACTATGGTAGGTGCTCACGTAGAATTGGCTAATATACCACATCATAGGTATATCCTTCCTCTATGCAAGAATTGTTGTAGCAAGAAACATGCATTGCGTTCATTTGAGGTTTATTATGACCTGTTATGTCCGCTACCTAAAAGGCAATAAACTGCCTAATATTATACTTACCTCAATCACTTTATCAGTCCTTTCTTTATCTCTCATTATCATGGTTCATTCTTATTAATATAGGTTAGAAACTCATATCTGTAACTTCATCTGTACTTCCAAACTCTCCTTTACAATTATACAACTCCTTTATTTCTTCATCAGTACGTATAATGCCAGTTTCATTAAGGAGTTGGAAATTACCATAATCCTCATAAATTGGTTTAGTAAGCTCTATATCTTCATCTCTCATATCACTAAAGTCAGTAACGTACTCTACTAACTTTTTACTTGGGTCACTAAATCTGTTAGCAACTTCTTCGTCTTTATTTATCATATTCATTTATCAGATTTATGATTATTTCCTTTACTAATTAATCCTTCTATAATGAAGTCTCTTATTGTATCTAGATATTCATCTACTTGCTTCTCCACATACTCACGTGGAAATCCTCCTCCAAAGTTCTCATTACCTGCTATATTAATAGTATAGCTACAGTCTCCATTATCTTTGTATGGTGGAAGTAAACGGTCCATTACAATTCTAAGAGACGCATCATATACTTCCAATACTACTTCACCGCTTTTAAATTCACGTTTCATAATTCCAGTTATTAATCCATTGCCTCCATTTCCATTAGTAATAACCACTTTAAATCTTCATCTTCAAGCTTATCTATGAAGCCATAAGGGTCTTCCCAAAACTCTTCTTTGGGAATATTATATTCTTCTAATGTCCTATTCAGTGCCTTTAGTAACATAATCATTAGTTTTATTAAAAATTACCGGAGTGCCAATCATAGTTGACCATTTCAATAACCATTACGTTCCTTATCTATAATGTGATACATCTTCTCAAATGTAATTCCTATCGCAGACATATCATAGCTCTTAATAACTCCTTCATTAGAAATTACTCTCACTTGTAATGTGTCTTTGTCTGACTTATGAGATGTTATGTGGTGAGTACGCTTCTTATCAAATTCTGGAGTAAATATATCTAATTCATTCTTAAAATGAGATTGATTAATATAGTTTACTATGTAGTCATAATCGTTAATGATTTGGCATAGTTTTATAAAGTCTTGACAACAATAGATAGATTTTTTATAATCTTCAAACATTAACTTAAAGCTATCCACTGTATATTCCTTATTAGCATTATAAAACTTTATTCTTGCTATAACTCCTCCGTCTGATAAATCAGACAGTTTAGTCATTCTTCCCTGTGGTCTGCTTATCCACATTTCTTCCATTAAATCCATAAGTTGTTCCTCTGATTTAATGTATTATAATACCTCCATAAAGATTTCTAGTGTAAGCTTTGCATCCTTATCTTCTAAATTATCAAGGAACGCCTTAGGGGCCTTCCAAAACTCTTCTCTTGATAATCCATATTCATCCAATACCGAGTTAATTGCATCTCTCTTGTACTCTGCTGTTATCATATTTATTCATTTTAGATATAGTTATTCATCTCATATCTAATCCTCATATATAATACCGTCAATCTCTGGTAAATATCCGTGTATAATACCTTCTGCTTCTTTTATGAGTACCTCTTCATAGCTAAAGTAGATAGACCTACGCATATAACCATGATTATATCTTTCTACTAAGCTAGTGAGTAGTATGATTTCAGCTTTAGATATTTCTTTAGGATTTACACCTAACTTTATTATTAAAGTCTCTACTGTCATCATATTAACAATTACTACTAGGTGGTATATAATCATCTGGTACATCATGCGGTTCACGTGGGTCTGACTTCCATTCATCAATAACAGCATCATTCACCATTTGTACAGCTTCTTCCTCTGATAGCTCTCCTGCTTCGTATCTCTCTAAAACCTTCTCCAAGAAGTCATAATAATCATTACTTGTCATTTCTATCATAATTCATTCCTCCTATTAATGCTGTACCTACTGCTGTAGGATATATAAAATATCTACCTGTTCATATTAATCCCACTCTGCTATAAGGAAATTCCTTCCCCAGTCTCCACCCCATACCATTTCTTCACCACATTTAGGACAATGCTTTTCATCCCAAACTTCTAACTGATTATTACCACAATGAATACATTTGATATTAAAATCATCCATAAAACTATTATACTTCACATCATAGTGACAATCATTACAATGAATAATTCGCTTCTTGCCTTTTCTTACCATTTTAACTATATCTTTAAAAGTTAAATAGTATTTCATGTGTGGTAATCTCTTATCAATATCTGTCAAATTCTGAAAGTCTATTTCTATTTGATATGGAATTTCAGAAATAACCTGTGATGAACAGTGATTGCACTTTTTAGCTTTCTCTCTTTTGCTATATTCTACCAATTCCTTATTGTTGTAATCTTCACCATAGACTGTTACTAGGTTAACATTATCAAGTTCACTTTCTTCATCAAACTCAGACATACAATCCTCTGTTGCAACCAAAGAACTCTGTATTGTTTGACAAGCCTTACAAATATAGACCTCATAATAATCTCTAAATCCACAACCAAAATGCAGTACTGGTGTTGTGTAGCCGCATTTAGGACATTCATATTGTTTTACTTCTCCCATGTCTCTTGTGTATAATTGTGCTATAAAGATAATGATTATTCTTCAATGATATTATCAACTATCTTCTTAAATACATCACCTGCCATTAGTTCACCACTTGCAGGTAATCCAGCCTTATTAATGGAAACTATGATACTATACTTGGGATTATCAGTAGGGAAGTAACCACAGAACTCTACCGCATACATATCCTTAGTACTATCCTCATTAGTAGATAATGAACTAGTTCCCTGCATACCTGCAACTAGTACCTTATCAGACTTGGCAGGTTGACATAATCCGTCAGTAATATTAAATACTAGAGCTTTCTTCAAACTATCAATATTAGCCCTACTTGCTATTTGTGGATTAATAACTACTACACTATCCTTAAATAGTTGAGGCTGTATCATCTTCCCATTATTAGCAATAGCATTATAGAAGGTTAGTATTTGGATTGGCGATACGTGTTGGTTATAACCAATACTAGACCATACAAAGGCTGTCTTTGTCCAGTTGTTATCTTTAGAAGTTACAATGTGTGCAGGCTTTAGATTGGCTATTCCTGTGATGCTATCCGGTTTACCATAGCTCATATTAGCAAGTAAATCGAAAAAGGTTTGAGGATTATCACCAAAAGCCTTCTCCATTGTCTTATAAGTAGCAATATTGGAACTAGCTGCCAATCCTTCTTGTATTGTAAGCTCACCATATCCCCCTCTATGCCAATTATGGTCTTTAAGCTCTCTGCCATGAATTTGGTAGATACCATTTCCTGTATCAACCTTATCACTCAACTTCACCTTACCAGTTTCTAAAGCTGCCAATAGCGATATTGGATGCATCAGACCAGTAGACTGCCATACAGAGAAGTTCTCGCATGGTTGGTAGTTCGCACTGTCTTTCTTAGTAAGTCCAACTAAAGCCTTAATTTGCCCTGTCTGAACTTCCATTACTATAATCTGCCCAGATTGGGCATTTATCTCTGATAACTTGCTTTCCAATATGGCAGTAGCATTAGTTTGTAATGTACTGTCAATGGTGGAAATGGGTACTGTTACTTGCTGTTTATGTTGACAAGCTGATAAAATGCATAATATAACCAATGTTGCAATTATTCGCTTCATATTCTGTAAAATGTATTATTGTACTTTAATGTTTTGTACCAGAACAATCACGCTTTATTGTTTTAACTAAATCCATTTTATTTCCTCCTTCATCTTCTAAAGATAATGTGGTTGAAGTTAATGTTAGTATTTTAATTTTCAAAGAAGAATTTTCGTCCCCTTCAATATGAATGATAATTTCTTTCTGTTTAGAATTATACTCGAAAGTTCCTTTAAAAATCAACTTCCTCATTGTCACTTTTTTTGTGCTTATAACCCCAATATCATTCCAATGCGAGCATTTATTATTTGATTGAAATTCAAATCTATAAGTGGTGAAACAATCATCTTCTTTTTCTGTTTCATAATCCGTAAAAGTCCAAGTTCCCAATAATGGTAAATATTCCGATTCAATATTTTGCGCTTGCACTCCAATTCCTCTTATACAAAGAAAAAGAATAATGATAATAGTATATGTTTTCATGATTGAATTTATTCTATGAGTTTATATTAATAGGTTACTATTTTTTTTGAAGTTGCAGGCATATTCTGTAACAGTTTGAGTAGATAATCTGCAATACATGCTCCCACATCGTTAGGATTATACTTTAGATTATGCTTCTTTCTAAACTTCTTATTATTAAATTGAGGATTACCATAATATCCTCGCTTATCCGTAAGAGTATTATCATCATTGATTACAAATCTCCCACTACGTATTCCAGGTACTACTTCATTAAATACTGCTTCAATGAAAGGACGTTGCAATTTTGTTTTTATCCTTTCATTAGAAATATAAACCTCTGGATTTTTTTGTATAGCTACAATGAAAGCATTTTTGTTATATAATTCCCCTCTGTATTTTATATATCCATTATCTTGGGCATATATACCTATATAACAAATAGAAAACAACAATGAAATTAATATTTTTTTCATTTGTAATAATTTATAAGTTAAACATTAAAGTTATATGAATTTCAATCAATATATCAATTCTCGTTTTCGCTAATAAATTTGATTTAAAATATAACGTTCTAGTTTTGGAATAACAATTACTATAGCTGTTCTCTGTCCATATTTATCTTGACCAAAGTGCGTAAAAGTCCCGCTAAATTCAAATTCATTAGCAACAATATCTTCTGGATGTTCCAGTGCATATTGCTTTATATCACTGACATTTACCGTTCTAATTATCAACGCCTTGCTCCTTCTTCTTTCTTCATTTTCTTTTATCACCTTATTACATTCGTGAATTAAATCTTTTCCCGTTAAAGTCCTAATATGTTTTCTTACAGTAATTTGTGGAGCTTTATAATAGTCAATTTCTTTAGACAATGCTTCTTTTTCATCCATATAGGCGACTTCCTCTATGAATTTCGTTTCTGCAAAATCCATTTGCTTATCAATAGATGATGTACAAGAATAGAGTATCATGCACAACGCCATTATAAATACATAAATAGATAATCTGATTGTTTTCACATTACATCATTTTAATACGTTTATAAATAAGCATAACTATCTGATTGTTAACAGTCGCTCCTATAGTTATTCTACTCAATACTCCTTTAGCTTTATTGGCAACTACCATTACTCCATTTTTACCATATCCTCTATATTCATAACCATCTTTAGAGGTTAAAGTAATAGTCTCATTCTGATAAGTAACAGTAGCTTTGGTAGAGCTAATTAGAGTAGCCGTAATATTAGGCGCATTAACAGTAGTTACTTTCTCATTATTAATTATTGCATAGTCAAATTTGTATATGTAACTATTGGTTGTTGTGGGTATCTTCTCCCAAAACGTACATCCAGCAATTACAGTTTTTTTATAGTCTGGATTGAATTGCTTTCTAGGTGCTAGGGCATTATAAGAGTCGTAATTTATATCTTCTTCTATCTTACTATTTTCAGTATAAGAATTATAACAGAACCTATTCCATTCTCTTGTTAATGCAGAATAAAAACGATAAAATAATTCTTTATCAAAAGTACCATTTACAGTAAACCTTTTCTGTACAAATTGTTTTGGTTCATACCAATTTCTAGGCATAAACTGTGTGTTCTCTGTTGTTAATCCAACCTGATTAAAATCAGAAGCACCAAATTGTGGATTCTCACATTTTGCAACTAAATAATCATTGGGTTTATACCCTTGTGCCATTACGTTAAACACAAGTGACATATTAAATATTAAAAGCGATAACCGTATACTCATGACTACTAAAATCTTTAAATCACCATATTCACACGACTACTAAATAATTATCCAATGCAAATAAGCAAAATAACTTGTTCTCTACAGGTAATTCTTCATTAGCTTTTAGCAATTTCTGCAAAATTTGTTTCGTTGCTATTGGAGTGTCATTTGCGTTTATTAAAGATTTACAAGTAGATACAAATGGATAGCCTGGTAATTTTATTTTAACCCAACCGTCTTCATCTTGATTTTCAAAATGCTGTTCAATATCAGTCCATTTAATTCCTTTTAAATATCTATAACCCACAATTGTAATAGACTGTATCTTATTATTCACCATAGTAGCTTTAAGCATTACTTCTAAATCCAGAGTCAGCTTTGGATTTTCTGAATCTACTAAAAAACCATGCTTAATTTGAAATTCTGCATTATTCCCATTTTGTGCGCTACATGTCAATACAAAGAACAATGGTAGTAATATGAGATATATTCTTTTCATATTTCTGTTAGTTTATTTATTGTACAACGATTAAAATTTATTTTTTATGTAGGCATATAAGAAGAAACCTACAATAACAAGTATTACAATTATATGTAATGCCACACTACCGCTACTGTTAAAATCTGCATAGTCTGACATCTTACCTCTGCTTAATAAAATTATCAATGAATACATAATCTTAATTTTAATAGTTCTGTATGTTGTTACCATTCAACCTTTTTAAGCAAAGATGAATAATCATCCTACTCAAAAAATGATATTACTATTTGCTGAATCTCGTTCTACTATCTGATAATAGAATTGAATAGGTAAATAAGTAGTATGTCTGCTTCTTATAGATATTGCTTTATATTCCCCAATTCTCCCCAAGAAAGTAGTTAATCATAGTATTTAAAGTACTAGAGAACTGATAGCATATAATTGGTTGCTATAATACTTTATTTTGTCACAAATATAATAATTACTTAGTTTATTTGCCCAAAGAATTTAATATAAAAATGCCTAATCTCTGGATTTAGTAAAGATTTTAACTGTCTACATACTGTTTGAGAGGTAGGAGCTAGTTGTAAATATGCCTGTTTCATAGTCTATTATTAGTTGTATCTAGTTCCCGATAGATACAATTCTACATACAAATAGGTGCGGGAACTGCCAATGTATATGTCTCCAAGCATCGCCAAACGCTCCAATCACAAATACACAACAGTAACCCGCACCAGACGATATATGAACTATCATTAGATAGGCATATAGCACTAGTGCGGTGTTGTGCACGTTCCTGTGATTGTATAAATTTTGGCGAATTTAGAGACAAGAACTATGCAAAACACCTTTCGTTAATATGTCCTCCTATTTCTAGGATTGGCACAAAGATAATGAAAGGTATTTTATTCTGCAATTAAATGTATCTGTTAAAATGAGAGTTGAGAGCTATTTCTACTCTGAATATCCATAAATTGAGACAGAACTATTCAGAGCATAAATAAGTAAACTCCGATTCATTCTGTCTCAAATCTCAATTATCAGAAGCTAAGACAATCATAAGTATTTAATAATTCCTCTTGCCTTAATCCCAAGTATCTCTTAGTAATTGATACACTGGAATGATTGAATAACTCCATGAGCTTAACAAGTGCAAGCTCTGAATTATCACTGTTCATATTATAAACCTGTCTGCCAAAGGTCTTTCTAAGAGAATGGCAACTGAAATTGCCTATATGCAACTTGTACTTCTTCTTAATCTCTTTCAGCATGACATTGATTCTCTGAACTGTGTACACTGTCCCCTTCTGACTCATTAATACAGGTGCATTTATGCCAACTGGATTTATATGCTCATAACAATCTCTGATATGTTGCTGTAGCTGCATATTAATCCTAATAGTCCTTTGCTTCCCTGTTTTAATCTCTGTAATGGTAAATTCTTCCGCATCTAGTATCTGATTCCACCTCAAAGCGAGAATATCAGAAATTCTTAGACCTGTGAAGCAACCCAAAGCGATAAGAAGTGACATCTTATAATTACTATCCCTTGCCAACTTTCTTACTAAGTTCATTGCTTCGCTCCATTGCAGATAATCTGCTGTTGTACTTGAATATTTAAGTGACATAACGTTCTGTTTTATAGTGAAACTAATAAAAGTGAATATTAATTTTAAACTGGAATATCTAACTTGCTGATTACTAGCTAAACATTCACTAATAGCAGAAGTGAATATTATACTACTGGCTAATAATAGAGAAAGAGTACCTATATATAGTATATAGATACCCTTATTAGTTCTTCATGTACTACTTCATCGTAATAATCTTGTATATAGTCCAAATAATCATCAAGAAGAATACAACAGGTGAAATTGCACACGCAATAAAGTACATGATAATCCAAAATGTAACGACTACTAACGTTTGTAACATAAATCTTTGATTATTAATAAGTGATAGAATAAAGAAAGGACACCTATACTTTATTATATAGATGTCCTTTTTCTGTATTTGACAATCCTGTATATTCTCAAATACCACTAACTAAGAAACCACTGATATTTGTCATCTATTCCACGTAAAACGTTGTTAATTCCAACACTGATTTCCGTTGCATTAACTGCCCGTTGCAAATAAGTGTCCACGTAACTATTTTTGTTGGATTGGGTAAGCAAATTGTGAAAATCGAAAAGAGAAATAGCATTACCTTTCATTCCAAACGCTTCGTTGTGATAGAAGTCACGGCAAACACTGTTTATCTGGCTGTCAGTTATCAATAGTTTAGGTATTGATTTCTGATAACCAATTGGCAATGCTTGATAGCAACGACAACGACCAATGATTTGTGCAAACTGTGATTCACTAAGTGAAGTGTTGGATAAAGTTTGCATCAAATGGATTTCTTTGGCAGGATTGAAATTGTTAAACAAGTCAAGCACATTTCTATAGAGTTCACCAATATTTGAAACTTCCATAGAGAACTTAACTCCTTCTCCTGTGAGTACCTGATTGCTACAAATGCGAACACGCCACCCAATAAAGCAAGAGAATTTCTCCAAACCTTTTGTTGAACGATAGAGGTTCAAGTCTGAATAGTTCCTTACTCCACCCACGCACAATTCAAGTTTCTGCCCATTTATTGTCTCATAAATAGTTGGAATTGTAAATGCAAAAGCAAGTCTTTGATAGAATTGTGTTTTCTCACATTCCAACAGTTCAGAGGCTTTCTTGCCCAAACTTTGGGGAGTTCTGCCACGTACAATATGACTGCAACGAATATCAGGCGCATTTACTGTCTCCCCTGCATAAAAAGAACTGGCTGCATCATGCACACATGATATAAAATCCTGATGTGCGATTGTCAACTCTTGGTTTGCCCATGTAGGTACAACACATTGAGTTGTCAATTCTTCCAATGTAACGGGATTTGTGTTAGCATCTAAAAACGATACACTTGATTTAACAACAGGCTCTTCTACTACTATAGTTGCATCTTCTGCATATTCACCAAAGTTTCTACTAGTTCTCTGTACTGGCATAATCTGTAATGTTGATTCCATAATCTGTAATTTATTTAGTTAATATTAGAAATTCCTCTGTCTGAAAGCTAACCAAGCCACAATCAGTATTAATAATCCAATAAAGAACTGTGGCATTAAGACTACTGGCACAATTAGAATTATTCCAAACGTCAATAAAATCTTTAAATTCTCCATACGCATAATAATAGATTAGTAAATAGTGTATTTAAGGACAAAATAAGGGCTTGACATGAAGTTCTTTCTTATCACTTATCTTTGTGCATCTTTATATGTAGACATATACAAATCGTTGATAAGTCCGCACATTTCAGAAGTTCAAAAGGTTTGTGGGCTGAATAGCAATTCATGTTATCCTTTCATTTTTCCTAATGATTGGTGAGGGGTATTTTGGGTAACAGAAGGGGCTTGTGCACGATATACATCTGATACGCTCACTGACGAATCAAATATTTCACTCTATCAAAGCATAAAGTCTAAATAAAAAACACTTCCTCAATAAAAGGGGCGGGGTATGATTTTAAGTACCTATATTCTTGGGTGGGGGATATACATAAAAAGCCCCAAACCCGTTTAACGGTCTGGAGCTTTATTGTTTACAAACTAACTACAGAATAATCTCATAAGGTATATCTTCCTTAACAGGTCGCTTTCTTCCTACTGTACCTGCTTGTATTGACTTCATAAAAGCGTGGATATTCCTGACATCTTTAAATCCATTCTCCTTATACTTCTTATAAATCATACATTCTCTGGATAATGGTTTGTTATTGCCTTCGTTGAAGTCTATCATGTGGTCGAACATGGCAATTAGTTTCTTTACTTGCTTATCTTTAGGCTGGTCTATTATTAAGCCTTTGACCTTTAGAATCAGACAGTCACCAATTTCATCCAATAAATCCAAATCCTTTAACTGTCCTATGTACCGACTAATAGTATCATGTCCCATGTGAATACGCTTCTCCAATTTCCTTATGGGTGATAATTTGATAACATGGCTATGCGGCTCTGTTACACTGAATAGCTTTAATATGAATCCTCTTAGCTTCAAATCTAAAGTATTGTAAGTATCGTAGAACTCTCTGCCAATTCTTCTATAATTGCCTGGCTCTACTTGGTTGAATCTGTACATAGTCCAATGTCTGTCCTTCTGTTTGGAATCTATATCACGTATAACAACCTCGCCTGTAGCCCTTAATTTGTCATTGAAGGATAATGTACTCTTACTCTTCTTGTAATTATCCAGTTCTTCCCCTACAAACCCTGCAAGCTGTTTTAATGTAGTATTAGTTTCCAAAGAATCTTTATCTGCTGTCAGTAGCAAGGTATAAGTCCTGTACACATCTGAACAGTTTAGATTCTGAATCAGATTATTACTCATTACTGTGTACTCCTTGAATGGAAGTTTCGTGTCTTTCATAAGGCAAACGCTCAATATGGTTAATCAAGATAATCTGATTGGTCTTTAACAAGAATCTCATTTTAGTGGAACTTAGTCTGTTCACTTTCCTTAGTTCGCTTAGTTTCTCATATAAATTATTATTATAATGCCACATATATTATTGATTTATATATCCTACTTATCCCACCTACTGAAAGTTCGTCAGAACTTTACAGTATGGCTGTATGGAGTGTAGTATCTAGGAGTGTAGACAGGGGGTGAATAAGCACGCTCCAAAAGGGGATTAAGCACACCGCTAAAGGGGGGAATAAGCACACCTTTATAATCTGGTAATATCAATACTTCTGCACATAACTTTGCTGTATTAGTAAGCACATTAGTAGATAGTGATACTAATTAGATGATTAGTTGCAAATACATTCCCTGTCTAGTATGCTCACTTATTAACGGTAAAAGGGAGAACCATTTATACTGTCCTCCCTTCATTAGAAACTATTCATGTATCATTATTCATCTTGATGTAAACGGTGTAAACCTTGTTATCTCTCTGCTTGCGTTTCTTGAAATATCCATTGAGCTTAGCCCATATTCCAATCACTGTTTTGCTGTCCTTTACGTGGTGAGCCAATGCAAGCCTGCGTAGTTCTTCAAAACTAAATTCTTGTTTGGTGTTCATAATTGGAAATTCATAAAATTGTTGATTCAATCATGCTCAAAACATAAAACGATGTGCACTATGCCATTCACGTTATTGGCGACAAGTCTTGGGTTGTAGATTGTCGTATTGGCAATGGATAGTATGAGATGCGGGAACAGCAAGTGCGATGCAAGTGCGTCCAGTTGCTCTGATACATATTCATCTGTCATGTAGTCTGGTAGTATAAAACTGTAGAGGTAAACCTTTACGTCCTTGTACCGCTGCATTTTGAGTTTGATAATCTCTCTCTTGTTTAAAATTGCTACTGGAATGTTTCTTAGGAAGTAGCTTGAACTAACAAATAGAATGTTCATTGCCATAAATTCATAAAATTAGGTACATAAAGAATGAATCTGTGTGCGGTGAGTGTCGTAAATTCAAATAGTGGTTTTCAGATATACTTCAAGTAGGTAATTCAGTAGTTTCAGTGATACCACCCTTATCTCATGTTGGTAGTGCAAAGATACTGCACTTCGGTAAGGCTACATAACAGTTGGGTCGCTATTTTAAAACTTCGTGTTGGGAGCTTCGTGAAGTGAAGATATGCCCTTGCCTGCTTAACTTAGAAACTGATTCGGAACTCGTAAACGAATCTTGCTCTGATTTACGGTGTGCAGGTGAACAGTGCACGCCTTGCCTTGAATTATTTTTCACTTCTGGGCGTATCAGTCGGCAGTTCAAAGCCCGATGTAAATTATTGTGTCTCTGATATGTCACAGTCTCAAATTCCAAGTGCCGGATAGGTTAGCCCACTCATTTGAAACGAATTAGATTTATGGTGGCAAGTCTGGAAGATAAACGGAGCGGTCATTTCAAGATTGACAAGCCGTAGGGAATGTTAGCGTTGCGTATTCACCTCTCCGCCCTCGTCCGCATGGATAAACACACGTGAGAGTGCTTGCAGCCATGAATCTCCGAAAAATGAGACAGAACCGTTCGGAGTGTAATAAGTCAAACTCTCAACAGTTTTGTCCCACTTGCGTTCACCTTATTGGATATTTACAGTATGACAACAGGCAAATTCTAGTTATAAAGACATTGATAGAATGTATATAGATTACTACAGTCTATTAGTATGCTGTATTACTATAAGATACTGTAGTATTATAAAGTATTATAACTACTATGAATATATACCTAGTTCCATACTATCATTCAAGACCATTATGATATATATCTACAATAACACATTAATTTATAGCATAAATTATATTAGACTTGATTGCTTATTTAAAATATATTTGTACATTTGTGGCGTTTCATTTAGAGATACCATAATGGCTTAATTGCGCTTTATGTTCGTTTACTTGTAAACAACTTATGGACTAATACCGTAAGGAACGGCAAGCCTTTGAGTAGATTTAAAGGTTAATTTATTTACCCTAATTAATTTATCATTATGGAGAATCAGAATGAAGCAACTTGTGTAGTGTTAAGTCGTGAAGAATTATTTGATTTGTATGGCTCTTGGTTTGGTAATACTGCAACACCGGCTGATATGGTTTGTTGGTGTGACAGGCAAATCGAGAAGTACGAGGAATGGATTAAGAACTGCAAGGAACTCAAATTAGAGAACCAGAAGAAGCTTCTTAAAGATATTCCAACAGACATACTACAAGCTATTTTAGATTCTTCTACTAATTAATACTACTAAGTAAACACTTTAGGGTATCCATTTGGATACCCTTTCTAGTTAATAGTAATAGGTTATGCTGTACACAAAAGTCCTTGATGAATATAAGATAGATTATGAAGAATATCTCCGAGAAAGGGAAGTAGACTTCTTCGGAATGAAGGATAGATACCTAAAGTATATACAGACCAAAGGAATAGACCATTTCACTTTTAAACCTATAAAAATTACTACCAACACAGGTCATATATATATTATCAGATATAGCTTTAATGCATACTGGAAGCATAAGTTTATACCATTAATTGCAAGATGTTACCGCCAACCGGAAGGCATATATGTAGTGACCTGTCCTAGCACCATTATTAAAATAGGTAAGAACGGTGCATATATACCACATTTCTTTGATAGATATAGAGATAGGATTCTTAAACGTAAACATGGCAATAAACTAGATGTTATAATGAAATTCTTCGAGAATGAAGCGCGTTTCAGTGTAGGAGCAATGATACGGTATGACAAATATCCCGATAACTACATATTCGTTTTTGATAAATTCATAACACTAGGTAGTCCACTAGAGGATGTTAATATATTTGAGATGAGAACTTTAATCAGCTTAGATATGCTAAAGGAAGTGCAGAAGGATATATGTAATGAACTTGTAGAATCCAATATTAAAGGATTAGAAGAACATATTAAAGATGAGGATAGGAATAAAGATGAACTTCTTCGCACTTTATTAGAGCTACCCAATTATAAAGAAGTATAGCATACATAATCAGAATCAAACATAATCTTGCTATATTATCTCACATAATATAAGACATATATGGGGAACTTAGATTTCGTTGCTATTGATTTGGAAACAGCTACTTCTCATAGAAACTCTATCTGTGAAATTGGTATTGTAAAGAACTCTATAGTAATTGAGAGTAAACTAATACTAGGTTGAAATTGTGAATATTGGAGTTGAGAGGGTGCTCTAGGTCGGAATTTACTTTTCTTCTTCAAAGGAGACAGCAGGAATTGAGATGAGAGGCTGACCGATTGTGAGGCTTTGTTGGGCTTGCATCGGTGCGGAAACTGAATTTTACTGGATTGAATGGTTGTTCTGTCTGATTAAATAGTTGATATATAACAATATACAATGGTTAAATAGCTTTGAGAATAGTTCATCTAAAAAAAGCACCCCATTATGTGCCAGACTGATTTCTCCGGGTTGTGGAAAACTACCTCCGCCAACCATCGCCACTTGGGAAATTGTGTGGTGCGGGTCGCGGAATGGGCGTTGGGAAATCAATGAGGACCCGCGTTTTAGTTGTCCGGCAACTGAATGTATCTTGGTGGTTTCTAAACTTTCGCCTAGTGAAAGAGGAGGAAGAATGGAAGGAAGGCGTTTGGCCATCATCGATTTACCGCTACCCGGAGCACCTACCATTATCAAATTATGTCCTCCGGCTGCTGCAACTTCTAGTGCCCTTTTTACATTCTCTTGCCCTTTAACGTCTGCAAAATCCAAGTCACAGTTCGTCTGTTGTTGATAGAATTCTTCCCGTGTATTAACAACAGTCGGCTCTAATTCGCGTTCATTATTGAAGAATTCGACGACCTCCTTGATATTACTGACTCCGTATACTTTTAATTGATTGACAACGGCCGCTTCCCGTGCGTTTTGTTGGGGGATGATTAGTCCTTCGAAACCATCTTCGCGCGCTTTGATAGCAATGGGAAGCGCACCTTTGATAGGTTGTATACTTCCGTCCAGACTTAGTTCGCCCATTAACAAATAGCGGGAAAACTTCTCGGAAGAGATTGTTTCGTTAGCTCCTAACAATCCGATGGCAAGAGGCAAGTCATAAGCTGAACCCTCTTTACGGATGTCGGCTGGTGCCATATTGACTACTATATTGCTAGTGGGCATTTTATAACCATTCACCAGCAATGCGGAGATAATACGTTGATGGCTTTCTTTGACCGCAGAATCCGGAAGGCCGACGAGATAGAACATACAGCCGCGCGAGCTGTTGACTTCGATTGTGATGAGTGTTGCATCAATCCCTTGAACAGCCGCTCCGAATACTTTAATTAACACGTTTGATTATTGATTATTTTTTCTTCTTATTGTCTTGTTTTTCCTTTTCTTCAGCAGCAGTGACTACTTCCTCAATTTTCTTCTTTAATTGTTCTCCTTTGAGGTTTTTCGCGAGAATCTTACCGTCTGCCGACAGAAGAATGTTGCTGGGAACTTGCTTGATGGCGTATTGTTTGGCTACTTCGGAATTTAGTCCGCCAAAATCACAGACTTGCTCCCAATTGAGCGTATCACGTTTTATAGCATCCTGCCATTCTTGTTTATCTATATCAAGGGAGATACCGAGCATGGCTATATGTTTGTTCTTCTTATATTTTTGATAGATCTCTTTTAACTCGGTATTGCTTTGGTGATTGGAAATGCTATCTCCCCATGAAGCCCAAAAGTTGATTAACAGGTTCTTTTTCTTGAAATCTTCTGATGACCGGGTAATTTTCTCTCCTTTTATATTAGATAGACTGAAAAAGGGGGCATATTTGCCTGTCCCTGTTTTCTCTGACAGAGAGATGGCTTCGTTGAGCTGTTCAATATACAGCTTGTCTTGCAATATTCCTGTCATGATTTCAATTAGCTTCTTTATTTTGTTGAAATCGGGCGAATCTTTCTGAACAAAGTATTTATCCAACAAGTAGAGGCTGACAAAAGAAGAATGATGCTTCATGATGAATTCTTCTGCTTTTTGCTCTAAATCTTTCTCGGATGGGGTAGGCAGGCTATTTAGTTCTTTCTGAAAGTTTGTAAACTCTTCATTATATATATTACCATTGATATCCAGATATTCCGGGTGATTGACATCTCCTTTTATTTTGATTTGATTTCCTTTGTCAAGGAAGATTGGATATTCTGTCTGATTGTCAATAAGTAAAAAGGCAGAAGTAATGGTGTCTATTGAAGCTGTATAAGAGAATTTATCGTTCTTCGCGAAAATGGTATCTATCCGGTCGAATGATTCGTCCATTCCATACAGATAAAGCGTATCTGTGCCCAGACCTTTGATTTCCCCGGTTATGCTAACCTTCTTTGAAGATTTACCACAACTGCATAGACAAATGATTATGAGGATTAAAATGCTACTCTTTTTCATTGCTTTGATTTCTTTTCTGCGAAAGTACGGTTTTTACAGATAAAAAAAAAGAATTGCCCGTCATTTATAATGACAGGCAATTCTTAATATTTAAAATAGAGTGGTAATTCTCTTATTTAATGATGTTCATGAAATCTGCATTTGTGAAGAATTTAGCAAATTCCAAGTCAGTAGCTGCTTTCTTAGCTAATGAAGAATCTTTAGCAACTGCGCTCTTCAAGCTGCTTGTTACCATAGAAGAATTATTAGTTCTAGCGCCTAAAACTGCCATCAGGTAGTCAGTGTAAGCATCAGGTCTTTCTACGTTAGCCAACGTGTTTTTAGCTTTGTTATAGTCCTTAGCAAGGATTTGAGCCAAAGCAGCACTGTTAGTCTTAGAGTCACCGAATGAGTTTACTGCTCTTTCATATTGACCTTGAGCGATGTACAGGTTACCCATAGATTCGCCAAGTTCTTTTGTGCCGGCAGCTTTACCGAAGTATGCTTCTGCAGCAGCTTTGTCACCCTTCATCAAAGAGATCAAACCTAAGTTCATGTTAACTTCAGGAGTAGCATTAACGCTGGCAGCTTTCTTGAAGTAAGATTCTGCTTTGTCAATGTTACCAGCCTGGTAAGCTAATTTACCTAAGTTGTTGTAACCACGGTAATCGTTCGGGAACTGTTTGGTAGCTTGAGTGTAGATAACTTCTTGCTTAGCAGGATCGCTAGTCAGTGTAGCAGCATACAGCAATTCTTCTACGTTCAGTTCAGAAGGATTAGAAGAAGCCAACTTAGCGATTTCTTCGTCAGACTTACCGATGATTTCATAGTTCAAAGTCAAACGAGAACGACGCAATTGAGGAAGAATAGTGTTAGCCAATTCTTTGTATACAGCAGAGATGTTTTTGATTTCGCTTTCTCTTTGAGCAGGATCTTGGTACATTGCAATAACGCGGAGAATCAACTCTTTGTCTTGGATGTTAGATTTAGAAACCAGTTCTTGGAAACCTTCCCAGTCCTGTGCAGTATATTTAGCATCGATTGGAGCATCGATTTTTGCTTTCTTCAGGTCTTTGCTCAACATTTTAGTTGTGTTGCCTTCACGGTTTTCAGCAAGAGTAGTATTCAAGCTTACACCACCATCAGGAGAAGCGTATGCAGAAACTTCGATGTTGCTGATCTTCTTGTTAGCAGCTTCGTTGACGTTAGCTACTTCTTTGTTGAATTCTTTAGCAGTCTTCAATTCGCTGGAACGAATGTTAGCTTGTTGGATCAAGAACATGATGTTGGCATCGTGTTTTTCTTTGATGATACGTTGGAAAGCGTCTTCGCCCAATGCAGGGTTAGCGTTACCTAATGTATTGTTTACTAATTCAGAAGTAGAGATTACACCATCAGCTATTTTCACAGCAGGAATAGTCACCACTTTCTTTCCGATAGTAGCTTTGAATTCCAGATACAATTCTGACTTAGCCATTTCAGGAACATAGTCAAAAGAAGTTTTCATCGTGTAGCTACCGCCCATCTTGTAAGAGATAGTCTGGTCGTTACCTTCCACTTTTTCACCTTGGAAAGTAGCTGGTTGGCCTTTAGCTTCGCCGCCATTCCATTTCAAAACCGGAGTAACTTCTACAACCGCTTTTTTGTTGAAATACTTTTCAGGAAATTTACCATTGATGGTCGCAGGAACTTTACCACCTACTGCCTCCAGCACTTGCGGAGTAACAGTGAAGTAATCAGCTGACAATTCACCCATTTTTTTGCTGCAAGAAGAGAATAATGCAACAACCATTGCCATGAGTAAAGGCAAGTACAACTTCTTAGTCATTTTAGGTATAAATTAAATGTTTGTAATTGAAATATCGTCTATTTGCCAACCTCCTTCTGCTCACACAGAAAAAGTAACGCAAAGATATTAATTCTTAATATAATTATATAGATAAGGGGGCGATTTTATCATAATTTAATGAAATAACTCCTCTTTTTCTTTCCTATACTTGATATTTCGTGGGTGATGCTCGATAATCTCACTACGAAGCATATTGCGGTCGATGTGGGTATAGATTTCCGTTGTCGCAATGGATTCATGTCCGAGCATACATTGAATGGCTCTCAAATTGGCTCCACCTTCCAGTAAATGAGTGGCAAAGGAGTGCCGGAAGGTGTGCGGACTGATGTTTTTGGTAATACCCGCTTTTTGTGCTAATTCTTTTATCATATGAAAGATCATAATCCGGGAAAGACCTTTGCCTCTCCGCTGACTGACGAAAACGAAATCCTCATGCCCTTTTTTCACTTCAATCTGGTTACGGTCTGTGATGTAAAGCTTTATTTCATTAATAGCCCGGGGGGAGATTGGTACGAGTCGTTGTTTGCTTCCTTTTCCTTCTACTTTGATAAAGCCTTCATCAAAATAGAGGTCGGATAGTTTAAGGGTGATAAGTTCTGATACCCGAAGTCCGCAGCTGTATAGTGTTTCTAAAATAGCTCTGTTTCGCTGTCCTTCAGCTTTGCTGCGGTCGACGGCGGAGATAATCCGGTCAATTTCCTCCACAGTCAGTACTTCGGGAAGTTTGAAACCTATTTTAGGGCCTTCTAATAGTTCACTGGGATCTGCTTCCAGATAGTTTTCGAGGATGAGGAAACGGAAAAATGATTTGATTCCTGATAAGATGCGGGCTTGTGAACGGGGATGAATGCCGATGTCATGTAATCCGGCCGCAAAACGTTGAAGATCGGACAGGCATACGTCCAATACGTAAATCCCTTCCAATGTCAGAAAGCTCATCAGTTTGTCCAGATCCGTCAGATAGGCATCCAGAGTATTAAGAGATAAGGACTTTTCGAGTTTGAGATACTGCTGATACTTCCTGATTATCAGCTCTTGTTGTTCCTTCTTATGCTTTTTTTCGTTGATTTCCATTTCTTTTTTCTACCTTTGCACATTCTTTCAGATACAAAGGTATAAAAAAACAGGATTGCGCGATGAAGATACAAATTATTAATGGCCCGAATATTAATCTGTTGGGTAAGCGTGAACCTTCCATTTACGGAAGCGTTACATTTGAAGATTACTTGGCTGATCTTCGCAAAAGATACGTTGACGTGGAGATCGACTATTTTCAATCGAACATCGAGGGAGAAATGATAGACTGCATACAGCAGGTGGGATTTGATGTGGATGGTATAATCTTGAATGCAGGTGCGTATACACATACTTCCATAGCTTTGCAGGATGCTATTCGTTCTGTGACATCTCCGGTGATTGAGGTGCATATTTCCAATGTGCATAGTCGCGAGTCTTTCCGGCACGTATCGATGATTGCTTGTGCTTGTAAAGGAGTGATTTGTGGCTTTGGGCTAAATTCGTACCGTTTGGCTTTGGAGGCTTTATTGGATAGATAATAAATAAGGTAATAATATATAATAGGTAGAAAGACTATGTTATTGAAACAGACTAAGATTGTGGCTTCCATCTCGGATAGACGTTGTGATGTGGATTTTATAAAACAGTTGTTTGAAGCTGGGATGAATGTAGTGCGTATGAATACAGCGCATGCTAGCCGTGAAGGTTTTGAAGCTTTGATTGCAAATGTACGTGCTGTGTCCAACCGTATTGCGATTTTGATGGATACAAAAGGTCCGGAAGTTCGTACGACGGCTAATGCAGAGCCGATTCCATATAAAATAGGAGAGAAAGTAAAGATTGTAGGTAATCCGGATTTGGAAACAACTCGTGAATGTATTGCTGTTTCATATCCGAACTTTGTGTCTGACCTGAATATCGGTGGTACGATTCTGATTGATGATGGCGATCTGGAACTGGAAGTTATTGATAAGACGGATGGTTATTTGCTGTGTGAAGTTAAGAACGATGCTACTTTGGGAAGCCGTAAAAGCGTAAATGTCCCGGGTGTTCGCATCAATCTTCCTTCATTAACGGAAAAAGACCGTAACAATATTCTTTATGCTATCGAAAAGGATATTGATTTTATCGCTCACTCTTTCGTGCGCAACCGTCAGGATGTACTTGACATACGTGAAATTCTGGATGCACATAATAGTGATATTAAGATTATTGCTAAGATTGAGAATCAGGAAGGGGTGGATAATATCGATGAAATTCTGGAAGTGGCAGATGGCGTAATGGTTGCCCGTGGTGACTTGGGTATCGAAGTGCCTCAAGAACGTATTCCGGGAATCCAGCGTGTATTGATTCGCAAGTGTATTCTGGCAAAGAAGCCGGTAATCGTTGCTACTCAAATGCTCCATACAATGATAAATAATCCTCGTCCGACTCGTGCGGAAGTGACTGATATTGCCAATGCAATCTACTATCGTACAGATGCTTTGATGTTGAGCGGAGAAACCGCTTATGGTAAGTATCCGGTAGAAGCGGTGAAAACAATGACTAAAGTTGCGGCTCAGGCAGAAAAAGATAAACTGGAAGAAAATGATATCCGTATTCCGTTAGATGAGAATAGTAATGATGTTACGGCGTTCCTTGCTAAACAAGCAGTAAAAGCTACTTCTAAGCTAAAAATACGTGCTATTATCACTGATAGTTATAGCGGACGCACTGCTCGTAACCTGGCTGCTTTCCGTGGAAAGTATCCAGTGCTGGCTATCTGCTATAAAGAAAAGACAATGCGTCATTTGGCTTTGTCTTATGGTGTGGAAGCTATCTATATGCCGGAATTGGCTAACGGACAGCAATATTACTTTGCGGCATTGCGCCGTCTGTTGAAAGAAGGCCGTTTGCAGCCTTCCGATATGGTAGGATATTTGAGTAGTGGTAAGGCAGGAACAAAGACCTCATTCCTCGAAATTAATGTAGTGGAAGATGCTTTGAAGCATGCAGAGGAGACTGTATTACCTAACAACAACCGTTATCTTTAATTTTTAAAGAGGTAAGTTTTATGCAGGAAACCGAATCAATAGACGAATATATTTTGCAGCATATTGATCCCGAGAGCGATTACTTGAAATCGCTCTATCGGGATACGCATGTAAAGCTCCTTCGTCCTCGTATGGCTTCCGGGCATTTGCAGGGACGGATGCTGAAGATGTTTGTAGAAATGATTCAGCCTCGTCAGATATTGGAAATCGGAACGTATAGCGGCTATTCTGCCCTTTGTTTGGCGGAAGGTCTGCCGGAAGGTGGACTGTTGCATACGTTTGAGATCAATGATGAACAAGAGGACTTTACCCGTCCATGGTTGGAGAAATCACCGTTTGCCGATAAAATTCGTTTTTATATAGGTGATGCTTTAGAACTTGTTCCGCGTTTAGGTGTTACTTTTGATATGGCTTTTATTGATGGCGATAAACGTAAGTATATTGAATACTACGAGATGACATTGGCGTATCTTTCCGAAGGCGGATATATCATTGCTGATAATACTTTGTGGGACGGACATGTGCTTGAACAGCCTCGTAATACGGACGCTCAAACAATTGGTATTAAAGCCTTTAATGATTTGGTAGCACAAGATGTGCGAGTGGAAAAAGTAATACTTCCTTTGCGTGACGGATTAACGATCATAAGGAAGAAAATAGTAAGTAGTAAATCGTAAAACAGTAAATAACTTATGGAAACAACCAGACAGAATAAGATATCTCGCCTGTTGCAGAAAGAGCTAAGTGAGATATTCCTGCTTCAAACAAAGTCCATGCCGGGTACATTGGTCTCTGTTAGCGCAGTTCGCATTAGTCCTGATATGAGTATTGCCCGTGTCTACCTCAGTGTTTTCCCTTCAGAGAAAGCAGAAGAGATGGTGAAGAATATCAATAACAATATGAAATCCATTCGTTATGAGCTTGGGACTCGTGTACGTCACCAGCTACGTATCATTCCTGAACTGAAATTCTTCGTGGATGATTCATTGGATTATATTGAGAAAATAGATTCATTGCTGAAGTGAAATAACTCATTGCAGAGGTGAACTTCCCTTTTTATATAGCCAGGCGTTATCTTTTTTCAAAGAAAAAGCATAATGCTATTAATATCATATCCGGCATTTCCGTATGTGGGGTGGCTCTTGCTACGCTTGCTTTGGTTTGCACTCTTTCTGTTTTTAATGGTTTTCAGGATATGGTGGCCAGCTTTTTTACGGCTTTTGATCCGCAGTTGAAAATTACGGTCCGTGAAGGAAAGGTTTTTGATGCACAAGATGAACGGATTCGTGCCGTTTGTGCGCTTCCTGAAGTGGAGGTGTTTACAGAGACGCTCGAAGAGAATGCAATGGTGCAATACAAGGACCGTCAGGCTATGGTTGTACTAAAAGGGGTGGAAGATAATTTTGAAGAGTTGACGGCCATAGACAGCATACTTTATGGCGCGGGAGAATTCGTTCTTCATGATTCGATCGTGAATTATGGCGTCATGGGAGTGGAATTGGTTGCGACCTTGGGAACTGGTTTGGAGTTTGTCGATCCTCTTCAGGTATATCTTCCCAAGCGAAATGTCAAAGTGAACATGGCAAATCCCGGCGCTTCTTTTAACCGTGATTATCTGTATTCTCCAGGTGTCGTATTTGTGGTGAATCAGCAAGAATATGATGGAAAATATATTCTGACTTCTCTCGATTTTCTTCGTCAGCTTCTGGATTATACAACAGAAGTCTCTGCGATGGAATTGAAATTGAAACCTAATGTAAATACTTCATCGGTACAATCTAAAATAGAAAACATACTAGGTGATGATTTTGTTGTTCAGAATCGTTATCAGCAACAGGCAGATGTTTTCCGTATTATGGAGATAGAGAAACTAATCTCTTATTTGTTCCTCACTTTTATTTTAATGATAGCCTGTTTTAATGTGATAGGCTCTCTTTCTATGTTGATCTTGGATAAGAAGGATGATGTAGTAACTTTGCGGAGTCTTGGAGCTAGTGATAAACTCATCTCCCGAATATTCCTCTTTGAAGGACGTCTCATTTCTCTTTTTGGCGCTATCTCCGGTATTGCCCTGGGCTTAATCCTATGTTTTATCCAACAGAAATTTGGTATAATTTCATTGGGAGGCGGTGGTGGTACTTTTGTTGTAGACGCCTATCCTGTCAGCGTTCATGCTTGGGATGTGGTACTTATTTTTATCACCGTTTTGGCAGTCGGATTCCTTTCTGTATGGTATCCTGTACGTTATTTAAGTAAGAGACTTTTATAGCTAAATGGTAATGTTTTTATTATAGCCATTTTTCTATAATTGATAACTTTTAATTCCTTTTTATGGTGTTTTATTTTCGTAATTGATACGATACTGCTATATTTGGCTCAATTTTGTTAATTGGAAATAATCTATAAATACTTCTGTGAAACTTGAGAATAATGAAATATGTAGAATAGTAGACGGCGATGAAATTGCTTTCAATCGTTTTATGGAGCATTATTCTTCGCGTTTATATCACTATACATTTGCGCTACTTGGCCAGAAGGAGTCAGCTGAAGAGATTGTGAGTGATGTTTTTTTTGAAGTTTGGAAAAATAGAAAAAGTCTGGCTGAAATTGGTAATATGAATGCTTGGATCCAGACAATCACCTATCGAAAAGCGATTTCTTTTTTGCGGAAGGAAACTGGAAAGTATGAATTGTCATTTGATGATATCGAAGATTTTATTTTTGAGCCGGTTCAATCTCCAGCCGAGGAGATGATTAGTAAGGAAGAAATGGCTAAAATTAATGACGCCATTCAACAACTTCCTCCCAAGTGTAAACATGTCTTTTTCTTAGCAAAAATAGATGGACTTCCTTATAAAGATATCGCAGATATGTTGAACATATCAGTGAAGACTATCAATAACCATATTGCTTTTGCGTTAGATGAAATTGCTAAAAGATTGAATCTGAAATCTCGCAAGAGCTAAGTTTTTACTCTCCTGCTTATTAATGCCTTATTTTTTCACATAGCTAATCCTACTTTTATTTGTTTTCTAAGAAAAATGAAAAAAAATCATTTTTGACTGGGAGATTTTTTTTTTAGTTGCGTCTTTATCTATAGAACAACATTAAAAAAGGATTATGAGCTTGAAAGAATACCATCGTCTCGCAGATTTATTTAGTAAATTGAATTCTCAAGAAAATATTGAGGATGATTTTACTTCTATGCCTGATGCAGAGAAATTGAAATTCTTTTGGCAAAATTGTGCGCAGGAAAAGATTGATCCATCTTCTATCATAGAGAAGACTCAACGAAAGATGCGAAAAGATGCTATGAAGCGCAGAAAGAAATATTTCTTAGTTGCTTCAGCTTCTATTGCTGCTTCCTTTTTGATTTGCATTTCAACTATTTATTTTTTGAATCAGAATGGAAGTGGTAATTTAGACTTCCAGGCTATTGCTGAAGAAATGGATAGCCAATCTGTTGAGGAAGTGACTCTTATTACTTCCAAGGAACAGCTTAATTTGGATGAAGATGCTTTCATTAAGTATTCGAAAGAGGGGAAAGTTGCTGTCAATTCACAAGTGATAAAAGAGAATGAAGAGAAAACCAAAGAGGAACAAGAATATAATCAGCTACTTGTTCCTGCGGGGAAAAGGGCTAGAGTAGAATTGTCTGATGGGACTCGGCTGGTCGTTAACTCTCAGTCAAAAGTGATTTATCCTCGTTGTTTTAAAGGAGACATTCGTAAAATCTATGCCCAAGGAGAAGTTTTTCTGGAAGTTGCGCATGATAAGAAACATCCTTTTATAGTGGAGTCTGATGATTTTAAACTGCAAGTGTTAGGAACGAAGTTCAATATCTCGAATTATAAAGGGGGGGCAACTAATATTGTATTGGTGGAAGGTGCGGTAGAAGTTACTGATAAGAATGAAAAGAAAGCACGCTTGAATCCTAATGATCTGTTGAATATAGCAAATGGTACAATTGCTTATCAGAAGCAAGTTGATGTAGCAGAGTATATTAGTTGGGTAGAGGGGATCATGCTATTGAATGGTAATGATTTGTCGCAGATCATTCAAAGACTAAGCATCTATTATGGTATATCTATTCAATGTGATCCAATTATTGGTAAAGAAAAAGTGTATGGGAAATTAGATTTGAAAGATGATATAGACGAGGTGATTGAATGTATTCAGCAAACCCTGCCATTCACAATCGAAAAAAGTGATACTAGTATATATTTAAATAAATAATTTTTTTAATTAATCTTTTAATATGTTTGCCTATGAAGAACAGACTGCTATTATGACAAAAAAAATCGGATAAATATTGCCGTATTTACCCGATAGTAATTCCCTAGTTAAATCAATAAATCCAAAATTGTTAACCTAAAAAGAAATTTTTATGGTAAAGAAAACTATTTTTCTACACTTAAAGAAAAGACTTAAGCTTTTTTGCATTATAAACGTCTTTTTTATGATTCCATTCTCTTCATTCGGTACTAATTCTATTAGTTGGAATTCCGAAGAAGATTTATTCTCAGTACAGTATGAGAATGTTACAGTTAAAGATATTTTAGATTATATCGAAAAACATAGTAAGTATATTTTTATTTACTCTGCTAATGTTCAGAAAAATCTGAATAACAAAGTCTCCATTTCAGTTTCCAATAAGAAAATAGATGCTGTATTAAAAGAGTTGTTCTCAGAGACAGGACTGAATTATAAGATGTCGGGGAGACAAATTACTATTTCGGTGCCAGAAGCTCCTAAAGTACAACAAACTGCACAACAAAAGGGTATTAAGGTAACAGGTAACGTTTCAGATGAAAAAGGTGAGCCTTTGATTGGTGTAACAATCATTTTGAAAAATGATTCTACAGTACATGCGTTGACAGACATGAATGGTAATTATAGTATTATTGTTCCTGAAAGAAAATCTGTACTTTCTTTTCGTTATATTGGTTTTGTTCCTAAAGAAGAGGTTGTTAATAACCGGAAGGTTGTTAATGTACAAATGGTAGAAGATGTTGGTCAATTAGATGAGGTTGTAGTAGTTGCCTATGGCGCACAAAAGAAAGAGTCTGTTGTTGGTTCTATCACAACGATTGAACCTGCTAAGTTAAAGGTTTCTACTACTCGTTCAATAAGTAATAATCTGGCTGGTACGGTTGCCGGTGTATTAGCTGTGCAACGTTCTGGTGAACCGGGATATGATAACTCTTCTTTCTGGATTCGTGGTATTAGTACGTTCCAGGATGCCGGACAAAACCCATTGGTTTTGATTGATGGTATAGAACGCGATTTGAATAATATTGATCCTGAAGAGATAGAATCTTTTTCTGTGTTGAAAGATGCTGCTGCAAGTGCTGTTTATGGAGTGCGGGGAGCTAATGGTGTTATTTTAATTAATACGAAACGCGGACAAGTTGGTAAACCTCGTGTGACTGTAAAGGCTGAATTTGCAGCTACACAGCCGGTTAAACTTCCTGAGTATTTGGGTGCAGCGGATTATATGCAGGTTTTGGATGATATCTTGATGGATACAGGACAACAACCTAAATATACAGATCGTATTGCAAAAACTCGTGCAGGGTATGATCCTGATTTATATCCGGACGTGAATTGGATGGATGCAATTGCAAATGATTATGCTTCGAATCAGCGTGTAACAGTAGATATTTCCGGTGGTACAGAGACATTACGTTATTCTTTTGTTGCTGCTGCGTATAATGAACGTGGTATTTTGAAACGTGATAAAAGCTATGATTGGGATCCTACTATTAAATTACAACGTTATAACGTGCGTTCTAATGTGGATTTGAAATTAAGTCCTACTACGCAATTACGTTTTAATATTGGTGGATATTTGCAAGATAGAAATTCTACAACGAAAGATATATCTCAAATTTTCCAGAAAGCGTTCGTTGCTGTTCCTCATGCTTTCCCTGCACAATATTCCAGTGGGCAGATACCGACAACAGAGGAGCCAAACGTTTGGTCATGGGCTACTCAAAGTGGATATAAAAGAAAAAGCGACAGTAAGATTGAAACACTGTTTTCTGTAGAACAAGATTTGAAATTCCTGCTTCCGGGATTGAAAGTAAAAGGAACATTCTCATTTGACAGGTTTTCTTCGGGTACTGTTTCTCGTGGAAAGACACCGGATTATTATGTGCCTGCTACAGGACGTGATGATGAAGGTAATTTGATTATAGCATCAAAATCCAATGGTACTAATTTCCTGGATTACTCAAAAAGCGGTGATTATGGAAATAAGAGCGTATATATGGAAGCTACTTTGTCTTATGACCGTACATTCGCCGAGAAACATTCCGTTGCTGCAATGTTATTGTTTAATCGTCGTAATTATGATGATGGAAGCAAGTTGCCTTACCGTAATCAGGGATTGGCAGGACGTGCATCTTATACCTATTCGGGTAAGTATGTAGGTGAATTTAATTTTGGCTATAATGGTTCTGAAAATTTTGCCAAAGGCAAGCGTTATGGCTTTTTCCCTTCAGGAGCCATTGGTTGGATTGTATCGGAAGAGGCATTTATGCAACCATTGCGTAAAGTCATATCTAAATTGAAATTGCGTGCATCCTATGGTCAGGTAGGTAATGCTAATTTAGGTGGACGCCGTTTTGCATACCTCTCTACAATTACCGATGACTATGAGACATTAAACATGTATAAATGGGGATTGGATAGCAGTTATGGCTTAACTGGTATGGCAGAAGGCGAGTTTGCAGTACAAGATTTGACATGGGAGATTGTTAATAAGATGAATTTGGGGGTTGAGCTAGGTTTCCTGAATGGTATGATTGATTTGCAATTAGACTATTTCGATGAACGCCGTAAAGATATATTTATGCCACGTGAGTCTGTTCCAATGACAGCTGGATTTATGAAGCAGCCTTGGAAGAATTTTGGAAAAGTGACTAATCAGGGTGTAGAAGTTTCTTTAAATGTTAATAAACAGTTTGGCAAGGATTTATTTGTCAGCTTAATGGGAACATTTACCTATGCTCATAATGAAATAACAGAAAAGGATGAACCTAGTGCAGTAGTTGGTACTAACCGTGCTGAAACAGGGCATCCGGTAGGGCAATTAACTGGCTATATAGCAGAAGGTTTGTTTACGGCAGACGACTTTGAAGACGTAAGTACAGGTAAACTGAAAGAAGGAATTCCGACTCAAAGTTTTGTAGGTAAATTACGTCCGGGGGATATCAGATACAGAGATGTCAATGGTGATGGTAAAGTGGACGTATTTGATAAATCTCCAATCGGAGGAACAAAAGATCCGGAGATAGTATATGGCTTTGGACTGAATATGAAATATAAGAATTTAGATTTTGGAGCTCTCTTCCAAGGCATAGGTCGTAGTTGGAATATATTAGGATCAAGTATTATTCCGGGTGCCAATAGAGGAGTGACAGGCAATATGTTTACTAATGCAAATGATCGTTGGACTGTAGACAACCCAAGTCAGAACGTATTTTATCCGCGTTTGGATGATGGTATAAATAGTAATAATAACCAATCCTCTACGTGGTGGCTGCGGAATATGAGTTTTTTACGTTTAAAAAACATTGAACTTGGTTATTCTTTACCAAAGAATTTGTGGAGAAATACTACAGTTATATCAGGCATTCGTCTTTTCGTGAGAGGAACAAATCTTTTAACATTCTCAAAATTTGATTTGTGGGATCCGGAAGTCGAGAATACTACAGGGGCTGCGTACCCAATTATGAAATCGTTATCTGCAGGTTTTGAAATTAAATTCTAATAATAGGGCATATGAAAAATAGCATATTAAAATTTATAGTATTAAGTATTATTACGACATTTGCTTTTTCTTCTTGTTCTGATTATCTGGATAAGCAACCGGATGACCAGTTGGACTTAGAATCAGTATTTGAGAATAAAAAGAATATGGAACGTTGGCTGGCATATGTTTATCGCGGCCTGCCTGAATATTATACTTATGATGGTCCGGATGCCATAGCTGATGAACTGATTCCTTCGGTTGGTTGGGAAGCGCAAGGATTTAAAGCCATTCAATATCAAAAAGGTAACTGGACAGCAGACAATCCCGGAGTAATTACTTATTGGAATACTTATCCTAAATATATCCGTTCCGCTTATTTGTTTATCAAACATGCTCACCCGCTGGAGGCTGTACCGGCTGAAGAAGTGGACTTTATGAAAGCTGAATGTCGTTTCTTTATAGCTTATTATAATTCTATGATGGCTATAGCTTATGGTTCAGTTCCCATTATTCGCGAGGCTAGTGAAAGTACTTCGGCTGATGATTTGATGTTGAAACAAGAGCCGTTTTATAATGTAATTGATTGGGCGGATCAAGAAATGTTGGAAGCCTCAAAACAATTACCTGCCACTCAAACTGAAGATAAGAAATATGGTCGTGTAACTTCTGTCGGGTGCTTGGCAATGCGTGCGCGTATCTTATTATTTGCTGCAAGTGACTTGGTGAATGGTAATCCTGCATTGGCGAATATAAAAAACATTGATGGAACCCCTATCTTTAATTCTACACATGATCCGGAACGATGGAAAAGGGCAGTGGATGCTTGTAAACTGGTTATAGATGAGGCGGAAGCATCTGGCTATCATTTGCATTATGAATATTTGGATAACGGTGATATTGATCCTTTTCTTTCTTATCAAAATGCAGTGATGAAGAGATGGAATGAAGCCAACAGAGAATTACTGTTTGTTCGTACAATGGATTCCGGTGGATGGTATGATAAAAACTGTATCCCACGTGGTTTGGGTATTAATGGCGTGGGAGCGATCGGAATAACTCAATCTTTGGTTGATGCTTTTTTCATGAGAAACGGTCAAAGACCTATTATAGGCTATAATTCGGATGGCTCTCCTAAAGTTAATCCAGATGCTAATTATTCAGAGACAGGCTTTAGTACGCAAAAAGAGACTTATTCTACAAAGTGGCAGTATGGGTCTTCAGAAGGAGATCGTAATAAAGATGAAAATGTAGTTGTAGACGCCAATACATATAAAATGTATTGTGATCGCGAGCCTCGTTTTTATATTTCAGTACTGCATAACGAACAATGGCATATTGGTGGTAAGAGAAATACTGACTTTTATATGGATGGTAAAGACGGTGGTCCCTCTCACGACGCTCCATGGAGCGGCTATCTGGTACGTAAGAGAGTAGACCCATCTGCAAATCCCAAAGAAGGCAGTGGAGATTATAAAAACCGTCATGGTGCATTATGTCGTTTGGCAGAGATCTATTTAAGTTATGCTGAGGCGTTAAATGAATATAGCATTGAGAAGGGCACTTATACTGCTAATCAAAAAGAGATTCTGAAATATGTCAATTTGATTCGTGAGCGTGCGGGTATTCCCGAATATAGTGTTTCAGCTGAAGAAGGCAAGATAACAGCCCCATCAGATCCTGTAGAAATGCGCGAGTTAATTCGTCAAGAAAGGCGTGTGGAATTGAATTGTGAATCTGGACTTCGTTTTAATGATCTGCGTCGCTGGAAATTAGCCGAGAAAGTATTGGATGGTGATTTTTATGGCATGAATGCTTATATTAAAGTATCCGATGCGGACTATAGAAATAAATATTATACTCGTACAGTATATCAGACACGTAAATTTATAAGCTATTGGTGGCCTATTCCACAGGACGATATTGATAAGAATTGGAATTTGGTACAAACTCCTGACTGGACCGTCGGAAACCAATAAATAGTTATAATATTAATATATTGAATATAGATATGAAAAACGGATATATATTTAAGAAGAACCTTTTACGGTTCTTCTTCCTGACACTTGCTTCGTGTTTCATGGTAGCATGTAATGATGATGACGATACTACTGATTTGCTCGATAATCGTACAAGTTTAGTCCTGACTCCTTCTGATTATGAAATAGAACTCAAGGAAGATACCCCGGATGAGGTTGCATTGACGTTAAACTGGACGGAAGCTGATCCAATAGGCTCTGACTATTATATCTCCTATCTTTATAAAATGGATCTGGAAAATAACAGTTTTGGAACAAACACAATGATAAGAGAGTATATTGATGATGATTTTTCTAAAAGTTATACTCATAAAGAATTGCAAAGTTTATTGGTGTCAAAGTGGAAGCAGCATCCTGGTGATTTAGTAAAGTTACAAGCCCGTATTATCGGTTCTATAGAAGGCCCAAAGTTTGTAAAACCGGAAGTTTCTACAGTTACTATAAAAGTAAAGATGTATTCTGAAAAGACCTTTGTTGCAGACCATCTTTATATGTCAGGCACAGCTGTTAATGGTGAAGATATTGAAATCTTGCCAATGGAAAGTCAGCCGAAGCGTTATGTTTCCATTTGTGACTTGAAGGCAGGTAACCTTCACTTCCCGATTGTTTGGAAAGATGAAAATAAGATTAATGCCATTTCACCAGTTACTGCAGAACAACAGATTACTGATGGAGCAATGGAAGCTAAAATTAAGGGAACAGATAATGCTGGATATTGGGTGATTCCTGAAGATGGGCAGTATCGTGTAGTGGTAGATTTTGAAACACGTACCGTTACTATAGGTTTGGCTAGTAATTTTATAGAAGCTGATAAAATCTATATTGCCGGAACTTGTGTTAGCGCAGATGTAGAGATGACTCGCACGATAGAAGATGAAAATCAATATGCGTTCCATGCAGAACTGCAACCTGGTACTATTTATTTCCCGATCTTGTTTAATGGACAGAAAGATATGGCTATTGCTCCCGAAGAATCGGGCGATTTTACAGATGGTACAGCAATGAATATCTCGACAATGAGCCCGGAAGCAGCTGCACTTGCTTATCATTGGAATATTAAGACTGCAGGTGTCTATCGTGTTGTGATTAATATAAATACTAAAAAGGTTACGATTTACTCCCCCGAAACAGATCCTAAACCAATGGTTGTTTCGTGGACATGGAATAATAATACGGTGACTACCACTATTGAAAGAGTCTTTATTTGGGGACCATACGATGGATGGGCTAAAGATGGCACTGGTGATACAGGATTCACTATGGCTCATTCTATGACACCTAGTTTGGCAAATCCTTATTTGTTTATATACAAAGGAGCGGAGTTACCCAGAAAGAATTCCATTAAAGACAAAGATGGAAATGCACATCCGGGTGGATTGAACTTTAAAGTCGGACCGCAAAGTGCCGGTTGCTATACCTTTGGTTCAACAGCAGATGCCATCAGAGGATCTTATGACGGTTGCCTTGATATTGCAGAGAGTGACTACAATCAGAAACAGACTGTAGTCGGTGGCCAAGCTAACAACCGCTATGCTTTCTTTAGTGTACCTGTAGGAGTTAATTACATAGAATTAGATATTAAAGAACTGACAGTATTCTTTGATAAGAGATAATCAAGCAGGATAAAATTAAGAGTGCTATATCAATCTCGTGATTTTTATATGAATAAAGAGAACAATGATATAGCACTCTTTAAAAAAACAATTAGTAGTATGGTTATAAGAAAGATTAGTTATTATAGAGTAATTGTGTCTCTTTGTCTGTTTATGTTCCTTTTATCTCCTGTTTTCGGAGACGAGAATTCAGCCGTTTCATTTGATAAGGAACTATCAGAGAATAACATAGTTACGATTCAGCCTGATTCTTTGCGTATTCTTCATAACCCGCTTACAGGATGGGTGCTCTATGCAAGTATGGGAGTGGATGCTGCAGATTTTTGGGCACAGTATGACCATATGTATATTCCTGAACTGGGACACAATGTTAGTGTGACAGATTATGCTCATACGCTTTATATTCGCGCTAGTTGGACAGATTTTAATCCACAGGAAGATGTATATGGTTGGAAGATTGATTCTAATTTGAGAGCATATATTGAAGGAGCTTATCAGCGGAATATGCGTTTGGCATTTCGTGTTGTAGTTGACAGTCGTGATAAGAGAACAGAATTTACTCCTCAATTTGTAAAAGATGCCGGTGCAAAAGGATTTATGAATAAAGGTAAATGGTCACCTTATTCTGACGATCCTGTTTTTCAGAAGTACTATACTAAATTTGTGAAGGCCCTGGCTAAAGATTTCAACGATCCTTCGAAAGTTGAATTTATAGATGGATTCGGACTTGGGAAATGGGGAGAATATCATACAATGATTTATTCAACAGGTGATGATACTCCAAAGAAAGCAGTTTTCAATTGGGTGACAGATATATATTCTCAAGCTTTTGATAAAGTTCCGGTAGTAATTAACTACCATAGATGGATTGGTGCGGGAAAAGATTGGGTAGATGATGAACATTTTGCTGCTGACAGTGAAGAAATGCTGGAAGAAGCAATCAAGAAAGGATATTCATTACGTCATGATGCATTTGGTATGACAACCTATTATGGTAGTTGGGAACGTAGGTTTGCAGAAAAATATCGTAATATATGCCCCATTATTATGGAAGGTGGCTGGATTGTCAAATCACATAATTATTGGCAGGATCCTAGAGGATATCGCAAGGATTCACACGAGGACGTAAGACGCGGTGAGTTTGATGACAGCAAAGAGGCACATGTCAATATGATGGATTTTCGTTTTGGTGATACAAAGTCCTGGTTTAAAGATGCTTTTGATTTAGTACGCCGATTCCTTCGGGAAGGCGGGTATAGGCTCTATCCCAGTGAAATCTCTTTGCCGTTAGAAGTCTCTAAAAAAACACCGCCGACTATTAAACATTGCTGGAACAATCTGGGATGGGGGTACTGTCCTACTAATATTCCGCAATGGAATCAAAAATATAAAGTAGCTTTCGCTTTGCTTGATTCTGAAACGAATGAGGTGCGATATACATTTGTGGATACGGATACAGATTTATCCAAGTGGATAAAAGGAAGTCCCGCTGAATATGTATTTGAGCCGGATATGTCCAAAGTTGAAACGGGTACTTATGTTTGGGCTGTGGGCTTGGTTGACCGGAGTAATAAAGATCTCGTAGGGCTGGATATTGCCGCCAAAGGGGATATATTGGATTCGGGCTGGTTAAAATTGTCGAAAGTAAGCATAAAAAAATAAGAGCTATAGGTATGAAGATTAATTTTCAAAATATGTGCAGTTTGAGAAAAATAAGTTGCGGGCTTATTTTTTCTATGGCTATATCATTAGTCGCTTGCGGCAGTGATAATGATGAAGAAGGAGGTGATAATGGTGATGATGGTTTGGTAGAAGATACTTCTATTCCTGGGAACAGCATTGTCACGGTAAAGCAGAATCGAAATATCATTTTGCATAATCCTCTTTCCGGATGGGTATTATATGCGGGTATTGGTGATGGTTTATCTTCCACATTCTGGCAGGATTATGATAATTTCCCGTCATCAGAAGGCACTGTAAAGGTCTCTGATTATGCAAATACCTTATACCTTCGTGGTGCCTGGGCTGATTTTAATCCTGAAGAAGGAAAATACGCATGGAATTCCGATTGTGATACCCCTTCGGCTAAGCGACTGAAGATGTTGATAGAGGGAGCTAAGCAAAGAAATATGAAATTGGCCTTTACTTTTGTGGTGGATAGCCGTGATAAGCACTATAATTTTACTCCGAATTTTGTAAAAGAGGCTGGCGCGAAAGGATATGAAACACAAACAGGTTCAGTAAAAGTATGGTCTCCCTATCCGGATGATCCTATTTTCCAGAAATATTATGAGAAATTTATCAGGGCTTTGGCTAAGGATTTTAATGATCCCGACAAAGTACAGTTTGTAAGTGGTTCAGGATTTGGAAAATGGGGAGAGTATCATAGTGTATGGTACTATCAGGTGCGTGAGTTGGGAAAACCGGAGCTGCCGACTCGTGAGGCTGTTTTCGATTGGGTGACAGATTTATATTCTCAAGTATTTGATAAAGTTCCTGTGTTTGTAAATTATCATCGTTGGATAGGTACAAGTAAGGAATGGGACGGCAATAATTATGATAAAGATACTGAAAGATTAATAGGAAAAGCAGTAGCTAAAGGATATTCATTACGTCACGATGCGTTTGGTATGAAAACTTACTATTCTACTTGGGAACGCAATTTTATAGCCAAGTGGAAGTATCTCGTTCCTGTAGTAATGGAAGGTGGCTGGGTGAAAAATTCTCATGGAAACTCGATTCTGGGAGATGGATATGCCAATTATGCAGAAGTACGTCAAGGTGAGTTTGATGAGGCTAAAACAGCTTGCGTCAATATGATGGATTTACGCTATAATTCAGACTTTCATAATGGAGAAGCTTATTCATGGTTTAATGAAGCTTTCCAATTAGTTAAACAATTCTGTACAGAAGGAAGCTACCGTTTATTTCCGGACAGAATTTCTTTGCCTACAACTATCTCTAATGGTAAACAGATTGAAATAGCGCACCGTTGGAATAATTTTGGTTGGGGATATTGTCCGACAAATATTCCCCAGTGGAAGAATAAATATAAAGTAGCTTTTGCTTTATTGGACACCAAGAATGATAAACCGAAGTATGTATTTGTTGATGGAGAACCGGAAGCTTGTGATTGGGTGAAAGGTGCGGCTAAATCATATACGTTTACAACCCGGGTTGAAGGCGTGGAGGCAGGTAAATACATGTGGGCTGTTGGTATTGTTGATACGACAAAGCAGAATGAGATTGGAATTCACCTTGCTGTGAAGAACAATGTGACATCTGCCGGATGGTTGAAATTATTTGAAGTGACAGCTCGGTAAGTCATAATCAATTGAAAAATAGAAATGATAACTAACCGACGAAAAAACAGATGAGAAAAAAAGTTTTGATTTTGGGATTGTGCCTATTGGGAGTCACACATTCTCTTTCGTCAAAAGATAAAAAGAGTATTCCTTTGTATAAGGATGCCAAAGCTCCAATTGAAAAACGTATTGATGATTTAATATCGCGTATGACATTGGAGGAAAAGATTTTGCAGCTAAACCAATATACATTGGGACGAAATAACAATGTGAATAATGTTGGCGAAGAAGTGAAAAAAGTACCGTCAGAGATTGGTTCTTTGATTTACTTTGATATAAATCCAGAGTTGCGTAATAGTATGCAGAAAAAAGCGATGGAAGAATCTCGTTTGGGCATTCCCATCATTTTTGGCTACGATGCTATTCATGGATTTCGCACCATATATCCTATTTCGTTGGGGCAGGCCTGTTCATGGAATCCGGGATTGGTAGAACAGGCATGTGCGGTATCTGCACAAGAAGCCCGCATGTCTGGGGTTGATTGGACTTTTTCTCCCATGATCGACGTGGCACGTGATCCTCGATGGGGACGTGTAGCCGAAGGATATGGTGAAGATCCTTATACAAATGGAGTGTTTGCCGCTGCTTCGGTGCGTGGGTATCAGGGAGATGATATGTCAGCAGAGAACCGTATGGCTGCTTGTCTGAAACACTATGTAGGTTATGGTGCTTCGGAGGCTGGGCGAGATTATGTTTATACCGAAATTTCAGCTCAAACTCTTTGGGATACTTATCTACTGCCCTATGAGATGGGGGTGAAAGCTGGTGCGGCCACTTTGATGAGTTCTTTCAATGACATCAGTGGAGTACCTGGGTCAGCTAATCCTTATATCATGACCGAGATATTAAAGAAACGCTGGAAACATGACGGGTTCATTGTGTCTGACTGGGGGGCTGTGGAACAGTTAAAGAATCAGGGATTAGCCGCTACAAAGAAAGATGCTGCTCGGTATGCTTTTAATGCGGGGCTTGAAATGGATATGATGTCTCATGCCTACGATCGTTATCTGAAAGAGCTTGTAGAGGAAGGTAAGGTAACAATGGCACAAGTTGACGAATCAGTCCGTCGAGTATTGCGTGTAAAATTCCGTCTGGGTTTGTTCGAACGTCCTTATACTCCGGTTACTAATGAGAAGGATCGTTTTTTCCGTCCGCAAAGTATGGCTGTGGCCGCTCAACTGGCAGCAGAATCAATGGTGCTGTTGAAAAATGACAATCAGATATTACCACTTACAAACAAAAAAAAGATTGCCGTAGTAGGTCCAATGGCAAAAAATGGTTGGGACTTATTGGGTTCCTGGTGCGGACATGGAAAAGATACGGATGTGGAAATGCTTTATGATGGGTTGACTGCCGAGTTTGGAGGAGATGCCGAATTACGTTATGCAATGGGATGCAAACCGCAGGGCAATGACCGTTCAGGTTTTGCTGGCGCATTGGACGTTGCTCGTTGGTCTGATGTAGTCATTGTTTGTTTGGGTGAGATGCTTACCTGGAGTGGTGAGAATGCTTCCCGTTCTACGATTGCTTTGCCACAGATTCAGGAAGAATTGGTGAAAGAACTAAAGGAGGCTGGTAAACCTATTATATTGGTGCTTTCTAATGGACGTCCCTTGGAATTAAATCGCATGGAACCTCTTTGTGATGCTATATTGGAGATATGGCAACCGGGAATAAATGGTGCACGTTCAATGGCAGGAATTTTATCCGGACGTATCAACCCTTCCGGTAAACTAGCCATGACGTTCCCTTATTCCACAGGACAAATTCCTATTTATTATAATCGCCGCAAGAGCGGACGCGGACATCAGGGATTTTATAAAGATATAACAAGCGATCCGTTATATCCGTTCGGGCATGGATTAAGTTATACCGAATTTAAGTATGGCACTGTTACCCCTTCTGCTACTAAGGTGAAGCGCGGCGATAAACTGTCGGCAGAAGTGACCGTCACCAACACCGGTGCCCGCGATGGAGCAGAGACTGTTCATTGGTTTATTTCCGATCCTTATTGCTCTATCACCCGTCCGGTGAAAGAACTGAAACACTTTGAGAAACAATTTATCAAAGCCGGAGAAACGAAGACTTTCCGTTTCGACATCGACCTGGAACGTGATTTCGGTTTTGTCAATGAGGATGGTAAACGCTTCCTTGAAGCCGGCGAATATCATATTCTGGTACAAGGACAGACCGTTAAAATAGAACTGATAGACTAAAAATGTAAAGAACAAAAGTGTGTGAAGAGCTGATAGCTAAGTTGGTTTTTACACATATTATATTAACACAGAATCACCATGAAAAAGAAAATAGGAGGCATAGGTTTATGTATGCTTGCATGGAGCATATTAACCTGTGCACAGACAATCACTCCCCAAGCCGAACAACGTGCGAAGGACATTGTATCAAAAATGACTTTGCAAGAGAAAATAGAGTATATTTCCGGATATACCAGTTTTTCTCTGCGTGCCATTCCCCGTTTGGGAATACCTGAAATTAAGTTGGCTGACGGGCCGCAGGGAATTCGTAATCATGCTCCCAAGAGCACTTTATATCCTTCCGGAATACTTTCCGCTTCTACTTGGAACCGGGAATTACTTTATAAGTTAGGGCAAGGCTTGGGACAGGATGCCAAGGCAAGAGGAGTTAATATTCTGCTTGGCCCGGGCGTGAATATCTATCGTGCTCCATTGTGCGGCCGTAACTTTGAATACTTCGGTGAAGACCCTTACTTGACAGGTGAAACGGCGAAACAGTATATCCTGGGAGTACAATCGGAAGGAGTCATTGCTACAATCAAACACTTTGCTGCCAACAACCAGGAATGGAGCCGCCACCATGCCAGCTCTGACATAGACGAACGTACTTTGCAGGAAATCTATTTCCCGGCTTTCCGGAAAGCAGTACAGGAAGCCAATGTCGGCGCCGTAATGAACAGCTACAATCTGTTGAACGGTGTCCATGCCACCGAACATAAATGGTTGAATATTGATGTCTTGCGCAATCTTTGGGGCTTCAAAGGTATTCTGATGTCGGACTGGACTTCTGTATATTCCGCCGTAGGCGCTGCTAACGCCGGACTTGACCTCGAAATGCCGAAAGGACGTTTTATGAATTTGGAGAATCTGTTGCCTGCTATCAAAGCCGGCACAGTGACAGAAGAAACCATCAACCTGAAAGTACAACACATCCTGCAAACTCTGATTGCTTATGGTATGCTGGATAAGGAACAGAAAGACAGCAACATCGCAGAGGATAATCCTTTCTCCCGCCAGACAGCTTTAGAACTGGCGCGCGAGGGTGTAGTCCTGTTGAAGAATGAAGGAAACTTGCTCCCACTGAAAGGAAAGACAGCCGTAATGGGGCCTAATGCAAATTTGATTCCTACCGGTGGCGGCAGTGGTTTTGTCACTCCTTTTTCTACCGTCTCAGTGGCTCAAGGCTTGAAAGAATTGAAGAAAAAGAATCTGTTACTATTGACGGATGATGTGATTTATGAAGATATTGTCCATGAGTTTTATACTGATGCTAATCGTCAGATGAAAGGCTTCAAAGCTGAATACTTTAAAAACAAGACCCTTTCGGGCCAGCCTGAAGTAATACGCACGGAATCCTCTGTTGATTATGACTGGGGATATGGAGCACCTTTGGACGGCTTTCCGACAGATGGATTCTCTGTCCGTTGGACAGCCTGCTACATGTCACAAACTGACGGGCAGTTGAAACTTCATATCGGTGGTGATGACGGTTATCGTCTGTTTGTGAATGACAAGCATATTACAGGAGATTGGGGAAATCATTCATACTCTAGCCGTGAAGTTGAACTGCCGGTTGAGGGTGGTAAGGAATACCGTTTCCGGATTGAATTCTTTGATAATATTTCTTCGGCCATCATTCGTTTTAATGCTTATAGCCTTAATGAGGCGAAACTTCGTCAAGGATTGGCAAAGGTGGATAATGTTGTGTTCTGCACAGGTTTCAATAGTAATACCGAAGGCGAAGGCTTTGACCGTCCGTTTGCCTTGCTTCGCTATCAGGAATTGTTTATCAAGAAGATTGCGTCTATGCATCCCAATGTTGTGGTTGTACTGAACGCCGGTGGCGGTGTGGATTTCACCAACTGGTATGATGCTGCAAAAGCGATTCTTATGGCCTGGTATCCGGGGCAGGAAGGCGGTCAGGCAATTGCTGAAATCCTGACCGGTAAGATTTCTCCAAGCGGAAAGCTACCGATTTCTATCGAGCGGAAATGGGAAGATAATCCAGTGCACGGCAGTTATTACGAGAACTTAAAGGCGGAGATTAAGCGTGTAGACTATTCCGAAGGTGTCTTTGTCGGTTATCGTGGATACGACCGTTCGGGAAAAGAACCTTTCTATCCGTTTGGCTACGGTTTGTCCTATACTACTTTCGCTTATAGTAATATGGCTGCGGAGAAAACGGGTGAGCATCAGGTTACCGTTAGCTTTGATATAGAGAATACAGGTAAGATGGATGCTTCGGAGGTGGCACAAGTGTATGTGCATGATGTACAGTCTTCTGTTCCCCGTCCGTTGAAAGAACTGAAAGGATATGAAAAGGTATTCTTGAAGAAAGGGGAGAAGAAGCGGGTTTCTGTTGTGCTGGATGAGGATGCATTCTCTTTTTACGATATGAATCAACACCGCTTTGTAGTGGAAAAAGGAGACTTTGAGATCTTAGTCGGTCCTGCTTCCAGTCAATTGCCTTTAAAGGCTATGGTTGAACTGTAATGACCGAATGATAAACAAATAAATATAGAATGAAAAAAACACTTTTATTGGGAGCGTCTCTGTTATGTTCCGTTTTTATAATGGCAACAGAGATTCCTTTTCAAAAAGCAGAAATAAAGTCTATCATGCGAAAGGTGGCGGATTGGCAGATTGCCAATCCACACCCCGCTCCTGAACATGACGACTTGAACTGGCCGCAAGGT